>Ga0247832_1000047_pt1 | contig 203837 bp, 180 predicted proteins | sample LaCruzMarch2015__10_FD_192407 | JGI IMG/M metagenome (GOLD analysis project Ga0247832, IMG submission 192407) | Freshwater microbial communities from meromictic Lake La Cruz, Castile-La Mancha, Spain - LaCruzMarch2015_4m | ecosystem: Environmental > Aquatic > Freshwater > Lake | place: Spain...
GACAACCTCGCGCGCTTCAACCGACGCACCAAGCGGGCCTCAAAAACACAACGCATGCTCGAGATCACACTCGACCTCTTCTTCAACCGACACGCAATGCAAACGAGTCCAAACTGAACAGTCCCCCTTGCGGGGGAGGTAGCGTCGCCAGGAGCGATAGCGACGTGGCAGAGCTAGGAGGGGGGTATGACCGAGGCTGGTCACTAAGCTCCGACCTCGGTTGTACCCCCTCCCTACCTCCGCTATGGGCGCTGTCGCGCCCGAGCTCCGGTACCCTCCCCGCAAGGGGGAGGGTGGCGGCCAGTGGCCTGCCCATTGTGCTGAAAGCCCCCCTCTCCTCAGCTCTGCTACGGCGCTGGCGCGCCTAGCGACGTTATCCTCCCCCACCAAGGGGGAGGAGGCGCTGTGGCATCTGCGGTGCAGCCTCTGAAGTTCGGATGGGTTCATGTGGCGAACATGCGGACGTGGCGGGTGGGGCCGCGGGTGATGGCGATGTCGATCAGGGGGGTGAAGCTGGAGGGGAGGGCGTCGGGGTCGGGGGTGGTTTCGAGGAGGTCGGCGAGGGTTTTTCGCGCCTCGGTGAGGGCGCGCTGGGCTTCGATGTGGCCGATGAGGCCGAGGCGGGTGGCGGCGGATACGAGGCCGGTGACGAGGGTCCAGCCGGAGACGAGTTCGGCGGCTTCGAGGGTGATGCCGGCGTCGCGGTAGCTCAGGGCCTGGATGACGGGCAGGTGGCCGAGGCGGGGGTCGGCGGAGACCATCTGGCGATAGGTGGTGCTCAGCGGGCCGCCGAGCTTGACGGCGACGCCGAGCAAGGCGCGGCCGGCGCGGTGGGAGCCTTCGCGCATTTCGGCCGAGAGGGTGGTGGCTTCCGCCAGGCGGTCGGTGGCGGCGACGGCTTCGAGGTCGTCGGTGAAGGCGCGGCGGAGCAGGATGCGGTCGGCGGTGTGCCAGCGGTGGGCGAGGTGGGTGGTGATGGCGTCATCGAGTTGCTGGACTCCGTCCAGCAGACCGTCGGCTGCGAGGCCTTCGATGCCCCAGGAGAAGGCGAAGCCGCCGGCCGGGTAGGCGCTATCGCCGAGTTGCAGGAGGTTGAGGGCGGTGGTGGTATCAAACACCGGGCGTTGGACGCCCCCTCCACCATGCTTCGCATGGTCCCCCTCCCCCGCTTCGCGGTGGAGGAGCAAGGCGAGGTCGGTGTTTGGGGTGAGAGTCATGCGGCAGACCTCGCCGCTCTGTCCCGTAGGGCTGGGTTTGCAACAGGCGCTGAGTCTTGCCTCATTCCGTCACTTCCTCGACTTCGCCACTCTCGAGCAGCGGCAGAATCCTTGCGCGGTAAGTGTGCAATGGGGCGTCGAGGAGGATGTGCAGGACGTCGCCGTCGAACCTCACGCGCCAGTGCAGGTTGCCGGCGTTCCAGCCGAGTTTGAGGGCGGCGGCCTGGTCGGTCGGCTTCAGGCGCCAGATCTCCTGTTCGCCAAAGCGGGCGATGATGGCCCGTTCCGGATCGAGAAAGAGGACGGCGCCATCGACGAGGTCCTCGTCGCGGTCGAGGCTGACGGCGCAGTCGGTGCCGCGGTCGGTGACGAGGCGGAAGCGCTTGCGGCCGGCATCGGAGGGCGGCACGAACAGAAGTTCGATGCCGTCCCGGTGCTCGAGATCGTGGATGAGGCCCGCATAGGCCGCATCGTGGGCGGTGCCGAGGATGCCGTGGAGACGCAGCACGTTGAGCTCCGTCAGTGGGTGTGGAACACGGCCTGGTAGTTCGCGAGCGCCGCCTTCAGCGCCTCGAACTCGGCCGGGGTGGGGTTGGATGGGTCGGCGGCGACGGGGAGGGCGCCGAACTTCATCAGGCAGGCCATCAGCAGCAGGCGCGCCTTGGTGGAGGTGAGGTTGCTGCCAGCGATGGTGTAGGGCTCGGGGTCGGAGAAGCCTTCGGGGTAGCCGCGGCCGGTGCGGGCGACGGGGATGCCCATGAAGCTGGCCTCGCGCAGCATCTGGCCGCGGAGTTCGGAGGTGATGTTGCCGTAGGGCACGAGGCCTTCGATGACGAAGCCGCCGAGCCGCTTGCCGCTGAGCTTGTGCTTGATCAGGTAGGCGAGGTCGTCCTCGGCGGTGGGATCGTCGCCGAACTGGTCGGCGAAGTAGCCGCCTTCCTTGATGATCGAGACGGACGGGATGGCGTCGGCGAGGAGGTGGCCGAGGCCGTTCTTGATCGGCACCGAGTAGGTAGTCGCCTTGCCGTCGACGAGCTTGGTGCCGGTGACGGAGTTGGGGAGCTTCGTCAGGTTCACGTCGGACGATGAGGTGTGCTTGTAGGCCGGGACGTACATCATGTACGGCGCGCCCATGTGGGTGACCTGGCCGAGGATGCCGCCATGGCCGCCGGTGGCGACGTAGCCGCCGGGGCGGGCGTCGACCTTGGCGACCTCGCGGGCAGCGAAGAACTGCTGCTCCTGGATGACGACGGTGCCAGCGCGGTTGCCGCCCTTGCCGTCCTTCCAGATGCCACTCTCGATGTAGGTGACGCTGTCGACGATGTTGGCCGGGCCGTCGTTAGAGATCTGGCCCTGGGGACGCTGCGCGGCGTTGCAAGCGATAGGCAGGTCGGTGTCGATGAGCAGGTTGAACCAGTAGGCGGTTTCCTCGACCTGCGGCGACCCTTGGGTCCAGATGGCGCCGTCGTATTTGCCGGAGGACATCACCGACTGGACGTCGTTGGTGATCTTGGCGAGCAGCGGGCGGGGCGGGGATTTGGCGAGGTGCCAGGGCTTGTAGGCGAAGAAATCGTGGCCGAGGCGTTCGGCCGGGGTGTCGCCGTCGCCGGTATCGGCGCGGCTGTCGTGCGGCAGGCCCTTGGTGAAGCCGCCCGGCGGGGCGACGCGGTAGAAATCGACCTCGGCACGGCCGCCGATCTGGTTGACCTTGCCGTTGGCGTCGATCGAGAGGCGGTCGATTTCCTCGAAGCTGCGCGAGCCATCGGGGAAAAAGCCCTGCCGGGACACGGGGCTGCCGGGGTAGGTGGCCTCCTCCTCCCAGGGTTTGCCGTCGGCCTGCAGCGCCATGTAGGGCAGGGGGTAGAGGCCGTCCTCGGGCTTCAGCTCGATTTCGTAGACGGGCTTGTCGGCGTCGGAGGTTTTCGTTTTCGAGAAGCTGCCGTCGGGGGCGAGCCAGCCGTCGGGGGCGCCGTAGAGCTCGGCGGTGTCGGCTTCGAGCGGGTGGGCGGAGAACTGCTCGACATAGACCTTCACCGGCGCGGCGAGGCGCTGGGCGCGCAGCGGGTCGAAGTCGCCGGGGAGCGGCGGCAGGCCGGCCTTTTCGCGGGCCTTGTTGGAGGTCACCAGCGGCGGGGTGTTCTGGATGGTGGCGGTGGGGCCGGCGAGGTGGGCGATGCGGAGCTTGGTCATTTCGCGAAGTTCTTCTTTTCCATCATCATGTGGACGCCCTTGTTGCCGTTCACCGTCTGGGTGACGTGCAGGTCGCCGGCGAGGCTGCAGAGCATGTAGGCTTCGGCGTGGGTGAGGCCGGCCTTCTCACCGAGCAGCGCGATCATTTCGCGGAGCGCGGTGACCGAGCAGGTGTCGAGGTCTGGGTCCATGCCCATGGTGATATGGTGGGTGGGGGTTTCGGCGCGCGGCCAGGTGAAGGTGAGGTCGTCGCGGACGATGAACTCGAAGACGCCGCGGAGGGCGGTCTCGATGGCGGTGACGCAGACTTCGCCGTCGCCCTGGCAGCCGTGACCGTCGCCGCAGCTGAACATGCCGCCTTCGGTGAAGACGGGGATGTAGAGGGTGGAGCCGGCGACGAGCTCCTTGTTGTCGAGGTTGCCGCACATCGATTGCGGGGCGATCGAGCTGAGGCGGCCCCAGCCCTTGGGCGGGGCGAGGCCCATGACGCCGAAGAACGGGGCCAACGGGAGTTCGAGGCCCCAGGGCATGATGCCGACGTTGCGCGCCTGGTCGATGGCGATGTTGTTGTAGACCATCTCGTCGTAGTCGTGCGGGAGCGTTCCCATCTTCGGGATGATGACGTTGAAGCCCCAGTCCTGGATGACCTGGACATCCTTTATGCGGACTTCGAGCACGTTGCCGGGCTTGGCGCCCTCGACATAGACCGGGCCGGTGAGGATGTGCGGGCCCTCGGGCTTCACCCCGGCGATGATGTCGTCGAGGGCGGGCGGGATGTGGAACCTGTCGCGCGGGGGGAGGAAGGCGGGACCGCCGGTCACGGTGTCAATGGTGACGGTGTCACCCGACTTCACGGTGAGGGCGGGCTTCAGGGTGGCGTCGAAATAGCCCCAGTGGACGGTTTCGACGCTGGGCATGAGGTGATGTGTCGCCACTGTTGTCCCCTAGAAAAATCGGCGCCCTGCAGACCGCAATCGGCCGTTCGGCTTGCCCTCAGAACTTCGCGCAGCTCAGCATTATAGTCAACAATTCAATTACTTCAATTTCAAGCAATCTTCTCCGCTACAAGCGCCGCGGCGTTCCGGGCGTTGGAGCGGATGACGTAGAACGTGGTGGCGACGACGATCGCCATGCCGACCAGCAGCGTCGGCTCGAGGTGCTCCTCGAAGAACACCAGTCCGGCCAGTGACAACAGTACGAGACGGAGAAAATCGAGCGGCGCCAGGCGAGCCGCCTCGGCATGCCGATAGGCGGCCACGAAGGTCCAGTGGCCGGCAGTGCTGACAAGGCCGATCAACAGCAGCAGGAGCCACTCGGTGAGGGTCGGCATCTGCCAGGTGAGCAACATTGGCACAATCAGGACGGGGACGACGAGCATGCCCTGATAGGTCAGAACAGTGCTGATCGTTTCGGACGGGAGAAAGGCCCGGACGGTCAGGATGGTGCCGGCCGTGACGACGGCGCCGCCGACGGCGATCAGCACGTAGAAGAGTTCGCCGCCTTCGCGGGGGCTCAGCATGATGATCACGCCGGCAAGCCCGATGATGGTTGCCGCCCAGGTTCTCAAGTCGACCTTCTCCTTGAGGAAGATCGAGGCGCCCATGGTGACAAACAGCACAGCCGAAAAACTGATGGCGCTGGCAAGGGCCAGCGGCAGGTAGATGAAACTGACATAGATGGCGAGGGTCGAGGCCAGGGCCAGCGCGGATCGCCAGACCTGCAGCCTCAGGTTGGAGGTGTGCAGCAGCGTCCCGATATTGGGTCCGACAACCAGCAGGATGATGACCTGCATGATCACCTGCCGCACAACGACCACGGTGAACACCGAGACCCCGGTCCCCACGAGGCGGATCAAAATGAGCAGGACCGTGAAAATCAGCACGGAGGCGATCATCAACCACGTCCCCTTCAGCATAGGGGAGCTGGACTTCCAGAATTCGACCATGATGATGCGCCTAGCAGCTACTGACGAGCATCATGCGGACAGCAGATCGGTTGATGGGCGGGCCATAGCCTCATCGAACATCAGCAACCCGCCCATGACGCGCACTTTCGAGCAGCGCGCCATATGGCCACGGCCATCACTGATCGGATCGGGCATGGCCGCGAGGCATTCGGGGCCGGCGTATTTGCAGCGGGGCGCGAAGCTGCAGCCATCGGGGAGGGCGCGGAGGTCGGGCGGGGTGCCGGCGATGGTATCGAGCGGCGCGCTGCGGTCCTGGTCCTTGATGGTCGAACTCAGCATGGCGCGGGTATAGGGGTGCTCGGGGTGCATGAGCACGTCGCGGGCATTGCCGTATTCGATGATGCGGCCGGCATACATGACGGCGACCTTGTCGGCGATCTGGGCGGCGACGCCGAGATCGTGGGTGACGAAGATCATCGACATGCCCATCTCGCGCTGCAGCTTGCGCAGCAGCACGAGCACCTGGATCTGCACCGAGGCGTCGAGCGCCGTGGTGGGTTCGTCGGCGAGGAGCAGGCTGGGGCGGCACGATAGCGCGACAGCGATCATGGCGCGCTGGCGCAGGCCGCCGGAGAGCTCGTGCGGGTAGGCCTTGAGGCGGCGCTCGGGCGAGGGGACGCGGACCAGCTCGAGCAGTTCGAGGGCGCGTTTCCAGCCGGCGTCGCGGTCGACCCTTTCGTGCCGCATCACCGTTTCGGCGATCTGGTCGCCGATGGTGTAGAGCGGATCGAGGGCAGTCATCGGCTCCTGGAAGATCATCGAGATGGTGGAGCCGCGCAGCTCCGACATCTGCTTTTCGGTGACCTTCATGATGTCGTGCTCGCCGACGCGCATCTCGCCGGTCATGCGGGTGCGCTTCTTGGCGTGGAGCTGCAGCAGCGAGCGCATCATCACAGACTTGCCGGAGCCGGATTCGCCGATGACGCAGAGGACTTCGCCCTTCTTGAGCTCGAAGGAGACGCCGTTGACGGCCTTGACGGTGGCTTCGCGGGAGACGAAGCGGACTTCGAGGTCCTTCACCTTGACGTACGCCTCGGGCGTCTCGGACTGGGCCTCGACGAGGGACAGATCGGGGGAGCGCATCTCGTTCATCTCATCTCTCCTTGCTGCCAGAGCGGGAGCTGTCGCGTATCGGGGTTGGGCGCCTTGGAGTGGCCGGAGCCGGCATGCACCATGTGGCAAGCGGCGAGGTGCTCGGAGGCATCGGCCCTGAGCGCGTCGCCGAGCGACGGGGCCTTGCTCATGCACACTTCCTCGGCGAAGGGGCAGCGGGTGTGGAAGCGGCAGCCCGAGGGCGGGTTGACCGGGTTGGGCGGGTCCCCGGCCAAAGGCGCCGAGTCGACGCGCTCGTCGGGATCCATCGACAGCCGGCAGGCGAGGAGCGCCTGGGTGTAGGGATGAAGCGGGTTCTCGTAGATCTTGTCGACGGGGCCGATCTCGACGACCTGGCCTAGATACATCACCAGCACGCGGTCGGAGATGTACTTCACCACGTGCAGGTCGTGCGAGATGAAGATGTAGGTGAGGTTGAGCTGCTCCTTGAGTTCGCCGAGCAGGTTCAGCACCTGGGCTTCGACCGACTTGTCGAGGGCCGACACGGCCTCGTCGAGGATGAGCAGGCGCGGATCGAGCGCCAGGGCGCGGGCGATGTTGACGCGCTGCTTCTGGCCGCCCGAGAGCTCGTGCGGATAGCGCTGGCCGAAGCGATCGGCCTTGAGCCCGACCTTTTCGAGCAGGGCGCGGGCCTGTTCCTTGGCCGACTTCGCCGTGGCGCCCTGGACCTTCGGACCGTAGGCGATGGAGTTTTCGATGGGCAGGCGCGGGTTGAGGGACGAGTAGGAGTCCTGGAACACCATCTGCAGCGAGCGGCGGAGGCCGTCGAGCGAGGTGCCGGTCTTCTCGCCGACCGGGTCGCCATCAAGGATCAGGTGACCCTCGTCCTTGTCGATCAGGTACATCAGCAGGCGGGCGAGGGTGGACTTGCCGCAGCCCGATTCCCCGACGATGCCCAGGGTCTCGCCCTTGAGCACGTAGAATGAGATGTCGTCGACGGCCTTGACCTCGGCGACCTTCTTGTTGAGGAGGCCGGCGCGGATCGGGAAGTATTTCTTGATGTTCTCGACAATCAGCATCGGCTGGGCCGGGCCGCCGCGATCGCGTGTGTCCGTAGCGCGGGGGTCCGGGGATGAGCCGGTGGTTTCAATGACGTCGGTCATGGCTGCGATCTCCCGTTACGCTTTGACGTCCATGGCCTGACGGAGGCCATCGGAGACGAGGTTGAAGGCGATCGAGGTGATGAGGATGCAGACGCCGGGGAGCGCTGCGACCAGGGGCTGCACATAGATCGACTGGCGGAGGGTGGAGAGCATCAGGCCCCAGTCGGCCGTCGGCGGGGATACGCCAAGCCCGAGGAACGAGAGGCCGGAGGCGAGGATGATCGAGATCGAGACGAGCGTCGAGGAATAGACCAGCACCGGGGACAGCACGTTGATGAGCACGTGGCTGGTGATGATGGAATAGGTGGAGGCGCCGCTGGCGCGGGCGGCATCGACGAAATCGAGGCTGCGGACCTGCGCAGTGGCGGTTTCGGCAACGCGGCAGAGCGGTGGGATCAGCACGACGGTGAGGGTGATCATCTGGTTGCCGATGCCGCCGCCGAGGCTGCCGGCGATGGCGACGGCGAGCAGCACGGACGGGAAAGCAAAGAACACGTCCATGGTGCGCATGATCACCATGTTGACCTTGCCGCCGTAGTAGCCGGCGATGATGCCGAAGGCGCCGCCGATCAGGGTGGCGAAGAACACCGGCACGATGCCCATCAGCAGCGAGACGCGACCACCCCAGAGCAGGCGGGAGATCATGTCGCGGCCCTGCTCGTCGGTGCCGAGGCCGAACTTGGCGTGACCGATGGGACGGAGGCGATTGGCCATCGAGGATTTTTCGGGATCCATCGGCGACAGCCACGGGGCGAAGATCGCCGCCAGCACGATGGCGGCGATGAGCGCCATGCAGAACAGCGTCACGTAGTCGTAGCGGAGGCGGTTCCAGACGCTGCCCCAGTAGCCGCGCACCTTGGTGGAGGGCACGGACTGCGACTTGTCGACAGGCAGGCTGCCAGCGGGAATATCGGTCATGATGGCCTCAGCTGCGTTTGATGCGCGGATCGACCAGCGACTGGGCAAGATCGACGACGAGGTTGATGAGGACGAAGGCGCCGGCGAGCACGAGGATGGTGCCCTGCAACAGCGGGATGTCGCGGGTGAGGATCGCCTTGTTGAGCAGGGCCCCGGTGCCGGGCCAGGTGAACACGGTTTCGACCAGCACCGAGCCGCCGATCAGGTAGCCCAGCTGCAGGCCGAGCATGGCGATGGCCGCAGGCATGATGTTGCGGATGGCGTGGGTGATGATCTGGAACCCGCCGAGCCCCTTGGCGCGCAGCGTCTGGATGAAATCCTGGTTGAGGATTTCGCTGAGCGAGGCGCGGGTGGTGCGGGTCATGATGGCGAGCGGCGGCAGGGCGAGCGCGACGATCGGCATGATGGCGAACTTGAAGTCGTCCCAGACGAAATAGTTGAAGCTGTCGGAGCCGCTGGCGCCCATGCCGGTGGCCGGCAGCCAGTTGAGATTCACCGCGAAGATGATGACGAGCACGACGGCCAGCCAGAAGGTCGGCACCGAGATGCCGAACACCGCCAGCGCGGTGACGAGACGATCGACGATGCCACCCTGCCGGATGGCGGCGATGGTGCCGAGGACGAGTGAGACGACGAAGGCGAACAGCACCGAGATCAGCGCGATGACGATGGTGTTGGCGAAGGCCCGCATGACTTCGGCGGCGACCGGCGCATTGTTGGCGATGGAGTTGCCGAAATTGCCGCCCAGCACGCGCCACAGCCACATCAGGTACTGAACCACCACCGGCTGATCGAGCCCGTAGTAGGCACGCAGCGCCGCGATCTGCTCGGGTGGCGTGTCGGGGCGGACGAGGCTGGTGATCGGGTCGCCCGGGGCGATCTGCACCAGGGCGAAGCAGATGATGGTGACGCCCAGGAGGATCGGGATCGTCAGCACCAGGCGGCGAAGGGCGTACATCCACATCTTGGGCTACCCGCAGTTGGCTTTGGTGGACTGAGGACCCGCGGACGCCGGAGCGTCCGCGGGAGGCTGTGCGATTACGGAGTGACGACGATCGGCGTCAGGTCCTGGAACCAGCTCTGGGCCTGGACGAAGCCGGTCAGCTTCGGCGACAGGGCGCGCGGGTTCATGTCGTGCACGATGAACAGTTCCGGTGCGTCGGCCATGACGGCGTTGTTCATCTCGGTCAGCAGGGCGTCGCGCTTGGCCTGGTCGAATTCGGCGAGGGCGGCCTTGCCGAGTTCATCGACCTTGGGGCTGGAGTAGGTGCCCCAGTTGCAGCAGCTGGGTGCGGCATACTCGGTCATCCACTTCTTGATGATGCCCTGGCTGGCATCGATCGGAGCCATGGAGAAGTTGATGCCGTCAAAGCCCGAGGCAGTGGCGCCCTGGAAGAACACGCCGATCAGGGCGTTCCAATCCATCGGGACCAGTTCAACCTCGAAGCCGGCGGCGTCGAGCTGCTCCTTGACGAGTTCGTTCATCGGCAGCGGCTGCATCTGGCCCGAACCGGAGGTGGAGATGCCGATGCGGACGACGCAGGGCATGCAACCGGCTTCCTCGAGCAGCGCCTTGGCGCCGTCCGGATCGTACTCGTACATTGGCGGGGTGCCGTACCAGGCCTGGGACTCGATGAGGGTGTTGTAGCCAGCGACAGCGACGCCCTGCAGCATGTCCACCATGTCCTGCCGGTTGATCGCCATGTTGGCGGCCTGGCGGACGCGAATGTCGGCGAACGGGCCGCTATCGACCTTCAGCAGATAGTTCCAGTTATGCGGGTAGGGCACGGTGATGATCTGCATGCCGGCGCCCTGCAGGACCGGAATGGTATCGGGCGAGGGGGCCTCGACGAAATCGACCTGGCCGGACATCAGGGCGGCGGCGCGGGTCGAGGCTTCGGGCATGGGCAGGAGCACGAGGCGATCGTGCTTGGGCACACGGTCGGGGTTCCAGTAGGCGTCGTTCTTGACCAGTTCCATGCGCTCGCGTGGGACCAGGCGATCGAACTTGTACGGACCAGTGCCGGCCGGCTTCTCGCCGAACTTGGCGTAGTCGTTGCCGACCGCCTCGACGCCGCAGTTCGAGATCATCAGGAACATGGCGAGGTCGTAGGGCAGCAGCGAGGCCGGGACCTTGGTGGTGATCTGGAGCGTGTAGTCGTCGATCTTGGCGACCGAGGCGACGTTCACCACGCCCGAACCCTGCTGGGTGGCATGGCGGGCGTTGAACTGCGGCGCGGACTGATCCATCACGCGGGCGAAGTTCCAGATGGCGGAGTCGGCGTTCCAGGCGCAGCCGTCGTGGAACGTCACGCCCTCGCGGAGGTGGTAGGTCCACAGCAGGTTGTTGGTGGGATCGACTTCCCAGCTGGTGGCAAGACCGGGGATGACGTCGGCTGCCTTGTCGGAGCTCGACAAGTCCCAGAGGCCCAGCGCGTCGTACATGGTGTAGCCGGCAAAGCGCATGCCCTCGTAGCCCTGGTCCGGCGCACCGGTCCAGTCGGGGATGTCGGCCGCGGTCATGGCGACGCGCAGCACGCTTTCCTGGGCGAAGGCGGAGCCTGCTGCGCCGGCCGCGACGGCCAAGGCCGCTGCTGCTAGCACGCCTCGCAGTTTAATTGACTTCATGATGCATCCTTCCTGCATGGGGACGCGCCTTTCTCTCCAGGCGCTACGGGAAGGGTCTTGCAAGGGGTGTGCCAGTGCTGCCGCCGCAGGGGGGCGGCAATCGACCGCCGCAGACCGCTGCCGTAGAAATAGTAGAAAATTCAATCATCTTGGCGCGGTGGATGGCAGCTATGCGATGGCGGCATAGTAGGGAGACTGCGTATGGCGGGGTCAGTGAAGCGGTTGACCGCGCTTGAATCGCTCAACAAACGGGCAGAGTGGCGCTTCTTTCCGCTTTGATATTATCGTTTTCAAATATCAGGAATGACTGTATATGGAATCGACAGGCGGGCGCTCGACGGCGCCGCAACGCCTGACCATACGCTGTTTTCCGAGGCCTGCCATGACTCTTGCCAACGACCTTCATTATGCCTCGCTGCTCGAGGTTTCGGGCATGATCGCCGCCCGCACGCTGTCGCCGGTGGAGCTGACGGAGATGATGCTCGACCGGATCGGCGCGGTGGATGGGGGACTGCACTCGTACCTGTCGGTGACGGGGCAATCGGCGCTCGCCGAAGCGAAGATCGCGGAGGGCGAGATTGCGGGCGGGCGGCATCGCGGACCGCTGCATGGGGTGCCGATCGCCATCAAGGATCTGTTCTGGACCAAGGGTGTGCCCTCGACCTTCGGGACGGTGGCCTACAAGGATTTCATCTCGAACCAGGACGCGACGATCGTGCACCGGCTGAAGATGGCCGGGGCGGTGATCCTGGGGCGGCTGCACCTGCACGAGGGGGCCTATGGCGAGCACCATCCGGCGCTCGGCAACTGCCTCAACCCGTGGAACGCCGATTACTGGCCGGGCGGCTCGTCGTCCGGATCGGGGGCGGCGACGGCGGCGGGGTTGTGCTTTGCGTCGCTGGGGACGGATACGGGCGGCTCGATCCGCTTTCCGGCTGCGGCGTGCGGCGTGACGGGGCTGAAGGTGACGTGGGGGCGGACGTCACGCTACGGGGCGTTCCCGCTGGCGGACTCGCTCGACACGATCGGCCCGATGGCGCGTGACGCTGCCGACGCGGCGGCGATGCTGGCGGCGTTTGCCGGGCAGGACCCGAACGATCCGACCTCGCTGACGGCGCCGGTGCCGGATTATCTCGCGGCGCTCGACGGGGTTCTCGGGGCGCGCGGCTACCGGATAGGGGTGGACGAGGCGTATCTGACGGGTGGCGTCGACGGCGAGACGGTGGCGCATATCGAGGCGGCGATCGCGGTGTTTTCGGCGCTCGGGGCGACGATCGTGCCGATGAAGGTGCCGGACCGGCGGGCGGCGATCGAGGCGCAGCTGGTAATCACCGACACCGAGAGCTTCAATTTCCATAAGCCGGTCTACGAGGCGGACCCGTCCAGGTTCGGGCCGCAGCTGGGCAAGGCGATGGAGCGGGGTCGGAGCTACGACACGCTGACGCTCGCCAAGGCCTACATCACGCGCGACCGGTTCAAGGGGGAGTTGCTGCGGGCGTTCGAGGGGATCGATGCGATCGCCTCGCCGGTCTACCCGATGGTGGGGGCGCGGTATGACGCGATGGATGAGCACCTCGCCGACCTCAGCGGGTTCCTGGGCTTTACCTCGCCGTTCAACGTTTCGGGCAGCCCGTCGATCACCTTTCCGGTCGGGATCGCGAAGGTGGGGATGCCGATCGGCATGCAGCTGATCGGGCCGCATCTTTCCGAAGCCGGGCTGCTGAAGGCGGCGCATGCCTTCCAGCAGGCGACCGACTGGCACCTGAAGCGCCCGCCCTTGATCAATTGATGATCTGGATCAACTGAGGATTGTGACCATGCTCGATACCAGCACCATTCCCTACATGGCCCTGACGGATGTCGCGGCCGGCATCAAGTCGGGGGAACTGTCGCCGGTGACGCTGACCGAGACCATGCTGGCGCGGGTGGCGCAGGTGGATACGGAACTGCACTCGTATCTTTCCGTCCACGGCGAGGCGGCGATGAACCAGGCGCGGCAGGCCGAGAGCGAGATCCGCTCCGGGCGTTATCGCGGGCCGCTGCATGGCGTGCCGATCGCCATCAAGGATCTGTTCTTCACCAAGGGCGTGCCGGCGACGTTCGGGTCGGGCGCGTACAAGGATTTCGTCTCGGACTATTCGGCGACGGTGGTCGACCGGCTTGTGGCGGCCGGGGCGGTGATCCTCGGGCGGCTGGCCCTGCACGAGGGGGCGCTGGCGCCGCATCATCCGACGTTCGGCGAGCCGCCGCGGCACCCGTATGTGGCGGGGTACTGGCCTGGCGGGTCGAGCTCGGGCTCGGGTGTGGCGACGGCGGCGGGATTGTGCTTTGCCGCGCTGGGCTCGGATACGGGCGGGTCGATCCGGTTTCCGTCGGCCACCAATGGCCTGACCGGGATGAAGCCGACCTGGGGACGGGTGTCTCGGCATGGCGTGTTCACGCTGGCCGACACGCTCGACTCCGTCGGGCCCATGTGCCGGTCGGCGGCGGATGCGGCGGCGGTGTTCGATGTGATCGCCGGGCATGACGTCAACGATCCGACGAGCCTGCCGGTGGCGGTGCCGGGGTATCTCGCGGCGCTCGAGGGCGGCGTGTGGGGGGCGCGCGACCTGCGGATCGGGCTCGACTGGGACTATGTGAGCACCGAGGTTGATCCGGAGATCGTCGGGTCGATCCGGGCGGCGCTCGATGTGTTCGAGGAGCTGGGCGCGCGGATCGTGCCGATCAAGCTTCCTGATATGACCGAGGTGGTGAAATCGCAGCGGATCATCATGGAGACCGAGTGCGCGCGCTATCACGAGGCGCACTACAAGGCGCATCCCGAGGGGTTCGGGAAGCTCGCCGAGACGATCGAGCGGGGCTTCAGTTACCGGTCGGTGGATGTGGCGGCAGCCTACATCATCAAGGACCGGTTCCGCGGCCAGCTGGCGGAGGTGTTCGAGAGCGTCGACGTGATCCCGGCGCCGATCATGCCGTGGGTGGGGATGAAGTACGACGAGCTCGAGAAGCTGTTCGAGCGGATGCCGCTGTTCGGCCGCTTCGGCGGCATCTGCAACATGGCGGGCGTGCCGACCATAACGTTTCCCGTCGGCGTGAACCAGATCGGGCTGCCGCTCGCCATGCAACTGATCGGGCCGCACCTGAGCGAGGTCAACCTGTTCAAGGCGACGCACGCCTACCAGCAGGCGACCGAGTGGCACCTGCGGCGCCCGGCCTTCTGATAGTTTTCCAGACGAAACCATAGGAGCCGACAATGGCTTTGGACGACATCCACTTCCAGCCGCTGACCAAGGTGGCCAAGCATATCGAGAACCGCGACATCTCGCCGGTTGAGGTGACCGAGGCGATCCTTTCGCGCATCGAGACCTACGACCAGGGGCTGCACAGCTACACCACGGTGACCGCCGACCTCGCTATGGCGCAGGCCAAGAAGGCCGAGGTCGAGATCATGAAGGGGATCTATCGCGGGGTGATGCACGGCATTCCCATCGCGGTGAAGGACCTCTGCTTCACCAAGGGGATCACGACGACCGGCGGCATGTCGATCTATCGCGATTTCAAGCCCGACCACGACGCGACGGTAGTGACGAAGCTGGCGGATGCCGGCTCGGTGCTGCTGGGCAAGCTGCACATGACCGAAGGCGCCATGCTGGAGCACCATCCGGAGTTTCCCGAGCCGGTAAACCCCTGGAAGAAGGACCTGTGGACCGGCGTGTCGTCGTCGGGCTCGGGCGTTTCGGCAGCAGCGGGGCTGGCTTATGCGACGATCGGCTCGGATACGGGCGGCTCGATCCGCTTTCCGGCGGCCGCCAACGCGCTGACCGGGGTGAAGCCCACCTGGGGGCTGATCAGCCGCTACGGGATTTTCGACCTCGCGGCGACATTCGACCACCTGGGGCCGATGGCGCGGTCGGCGGCGGACGCGGCGGCCATGCTGCAGACGCTGGCGGGATGGGACCCGAAGGATACAACATCGCTGTCGGCGCCCGTGCCGGACTATCTCGGCGCGCTCGATGCCGGGGTGTGGGGCGCACGCAGCGTGAAGGTGGGTCTCGACTGGGACTTCTGCTCGGCCGATGCCGACCCGGTGACCATCGGGATGGTGCGGGATGCGGTGGCGGTGCTCGAGGAGATCGGCGCGCTGACGCAGAACGTGACCTTCCCGTCGGTGGACGAACTGCTGAAGATGAACATGGCGGCGACGATGGCCGAGACCGCGGCGCACCATGACGCGACCTATCCCAGCCAGGCCGACAAGTACGGGCCGAGCGTCAAGTCGATGATCGAGCTCGGCCGGTCGGCGTCGGCGGTGGATATCGGCAAGGGGATCATCGAGCGGCGGAAGTTCCGCGGTGCGGTGATGCGGATGTTCGACGACATCGACGTGTTTGTGATGCCGGTGTTCAAGCTAGGGACGCCGACCTGGACCGAGATGCGCGAGCAGGTGGCAAAGAGCTTCGACCTGATCGGCAAGTTCACCTCGCCGATCAACGCGACCGGCACGCCGACGGTGACGCTGCCGGTGGGGTTCACCGATGACGGCCGGCCGGTGGCGATGCAGCTTTGCGGCGCGCCGGGTTCGGAAGCGCTGCTGCTCAGGGTGGCGCACGCCTACCAGATGGCGACGGACTGGCACACGCGCCGGCCGCCGGGGTTCTGAGCGAGTTCTGGGCGCGATGGCACCTCGCGCTCAGTGATGAAGCGGGCGACGGGCTCCCGACAGGCCCGGCGTCCGCTTCGCCTTTTTTGGATGAGTTTCAGTACCCTCGACGCGTCATCCCTGCGGAAGCAGGGACCGTTTTCACCTTCGCCGGCTTCGAGTTGGGTCCCTGCTTTCGCAGGGATGACAGCGTTGGGGAACTGGATTCGGGGGGGACCCGTTCGGCGCTGGTTTCGCCGGGACAGTTGGTACGGGACGACGTTGTGCTGGTTGACGCCACCCCTCATCCGGCTGCCGCCACCTTCTCCCACAGGGGAGAAGGCGATGAGCCAGGGCTTCAGTGTTCGTTGATAGTGGCTATCTGGCCTGGCGCAAGGTGTCTGCGTAGAGGCGTTTCAGCCTCTCGGAGTCGACGCTGGTGCAGATGAGGTGTTCGGGGCGGTGGTCCCAGGCGCTGGGAGGGAACCCTGTGCCGGCGGGCTTCTGGATGGTCTGGCCGAAGGCGAGGCCTTCGGTGATGACGCGGATGGCGCCGCGGCGGGTTTCGAACAGGGTGGGATCGAGCAGGTAGGCGACGGCGGAGCTGTCGTGGACATAGATGCTGTCGACGCCGCCCTTCAGGTGGAAATCCTCGTAGAAGCGGGAGATGTCCCAGATGAAGCGGCCGGCTTCGCCCGCCTCGTCGGCGAGGGCACGCAGGTAAGCTGTCGGCATGCGGGTCTTCTGGGTGACGTCGAGGCCGGCCATGACGAGTGGCCAGGCGGCGCCGGTGACCTCGTCGGCGGCGAGCGGATCGCCCCAGATATTGGCTTCGGCGGCGGGGGTGACGTTGCCGAGGACGCCGCCGATTCCGAAGGCGCCGCCCATGATCACCACCTGCTTGACGAGCCCCGCGATGCCCGGGTCCTCGCGCAGGGCGATGGCGAGGTTGGTCATGCGGCCGACGGCGACGATCTCGACTTCGCCGGGGTTGGCCCGGACGAGGTCGATGATCAGCCGGTAGGCCGGGCGGGGATCGGCAGTGCGCTTGAGGGTCGGCGGCAGGTCGATGTCGCCGAGACCGTTGTGGCCGTGGACGAAGGTGGGTGGCTCGCCCGCCTCGCCGACCAGCGGGATGCCGGCGCCCTGCGCCACCGGCGCGGCGATGCTGAAGCGCTCGGCGAGGTAGAGGGCGTTGCGGGTGGTGGTCTCGATGGTGCCGTTGCCGAACGTGGTGGTGATGCCGATCAACTCGACCTCAGGTGAGGCCGCGAGGAACAGCAACGCCATCGCATCGTCGATCCCCGGATCGGTGTCGAAGATCACCTTGTGCATGTCGGAAGCCCCTCGTGCCGGTCGTGGCAAGCGTCAATCACCATGCCCGGAGCGTGCGGGCAAGGTGTTCAAGCTGCTGAACCGCAAGGTCCGCAGGCTACTGCATCAGTTCCTTGAGGAGGCTGCGCAGCGCGGCAGCCTTTTCGCCTTCGAGCAGATCGACGATCCTCTGTTCCTGGGCGGTGGAGACGCCGCGCAGGCGCTTGAACAGGGCCTTGCCGGCTGGGGTGGCGAGGATGAGGACGCGGCGCCGGTCGCTGGGATCGGGGGCGCGATAGACGAGACCCTCGGCGACCATGCGGTCGACGATCTTGGTGAGGGTGGGCGCTTCGATGAGCGACTGCTGGGCGATCTCGCCCATGGCGGCCGGCTCGCTGGCGTCGAGCACTTCGAGGATGCGGTACTGCTCGATCGGCACGCCGCCGGGGCGCAGGCGATCCTCGAGTTCGCTCTCGAGCTGACGGTTCAGGCTGGCGATCATGTAGGCCAGCTGATCCTTCATCCGCGGTTGCGCCATGGCAGTCCCCCTCCAGTCTCTTTCAACAGTCGTTAAATCCAGTAATTCGGCGACGGCAACCGGGTTTCCGGGTGCTGGCCGACCAAACTGCGGATGTGACTACCCCGGCCGGATGGAATCGTCCGGCCGCCCATAATGGGTGGATAGCATTGCGACTTCAGTCTGACAATATTGCCAGATGAACTAATTTTCGGTGTGGGGAGGAAGGGCTAGTGGGCGAGTTCGCCGACGACGCGGAGGGTGACGCCCTCGGCTTCGCCCAGGTAGACGGTGGGGCTGACGCCGGTGGGCTGGTCGGCCAGCATGTGGCGGGGCAGGCGGCGCGAGCCGGAGCGGTTGAGTTCGCGGGCGAGGCGGCGGCTGTCGAAGGTGCCGAGTTCGCGCACGAGGCCGGCGAGGACGTGCAGGCCCTCGTAGGCGCCGATGCTGCCGGCCGAGACCGGCGGGGCGTGGGTGCCGAAGGCATCGTGGTAGCGCTCGAGGAACGAGTCGTTGCGATGCGATTGCTGGCCGGCGAAGTAGCTCGAGGCGGTGAAGAGGTTGGTGGTGGCATCGGCGCCGATGCCGCAGATCACCGTCTCGTCGACGATGAGGCCGAAGCGCAGCAGCTTCTGGTCGAGGCCGGCGGCGGCGAAGGCGCGGTTGAACTCGACGGCGCACTGGCCGACGAGGGCCATGACCACGACCTGGGCGGTGGAGGCGGCGATGGCGCGGATGAGGGACGAAAAGTCCAGCGTGCGGGTCGAGACCAGCGCGGTGCCGACAAGCTCGGACTGCTGCTGGCGCAGGGCCTGGCGGGCAGTGCCCAGCGTGATACGCGGCCAGATATAGTCGTTGCCGACGAAGAAGTAGCGGTTGGCGTTGCGGGTGGTCTTCAGCCAGTGGAGCGCCGGGCCGAGCAGTTCGACATCGGTGGTGCCGATGGCGGCAGTGGAGGGGCCGACGGCGATACCCTCGTACTGCGAGGTGTAGATATAGGGCAGGCGGCCGCTGACGCGGCGGGTGATGGAATCGCGCAGGTCGGAGGTGTGGCTGCCGATGATGGCGCGCACGCCCTCGACCTCGATGAGGTGATCGACGGCGGCCCCGGCCGCTTCACCGGAGCCGAAGCCGCAATCGCCGAAGACGACCTCGAGCTCTTCGCCGAGGATGCCGCCCTGCTGGTTGATTTCGGCCGCGCCAAGCAGCGCCGCAGCATCGAGCGCCGGCGACCACATGCCCGCAACACCATGCCTCGCATGCAGCATGCCGACTTTCATGCACCGCTCCCCGCAAAGGACCACGAAGCTTGCCGGGTGAACAATCTCCCAGGGCTCGCAGAAATGGCACACTGACCATTTGGCTGGTGCTTGTCAAACGAATGATGATTTTTTGACCGAAAGGACAAAATGCCTAATTGGTGGGCAGTTTCGTTTCGACCAAGAGTCCGCTTGCGTTTTCGATATTTCCGTATTTGACTATCAGCAGAGACATCAAATCGGATTCCGCTCATGGACGCCAAGGCGCCGCACACGATCGCTGCCACCGAGGAGCTGCACTACCTCAGCCTGACCGCGGTGTCGGAGCTGATCCGGACGGGCGTCGTGAGCCCGATGGAGGTGACGCGGACGCTGCTCGACCGGATCGCGGCGCTCGACGGCAGGCTCAGGAGCTACACCACGGTGACGGCGGAGCATGCGCTCGAAGGGGCGCGAAAGGCCGAGGCGGAGCTGGCGCAGGGGATCTGGCGCGGGCCGCTGCATGGCGTGCCGGTGGCGGTGAAGGACCTGTGCGACACGACATTCGCGCCGACCAGCGCCGGGACGTTCATCCATCGCGAGCACATGGCGGCGGCCAATGCGACGGTGGTGGAGCGGCTCGAGGCGGCCGGCGCGGTGATCCTCGGCAAGCTCAGCATGACCGAGGGCGCCTGGGCCGGGCACCACCCGAAGATGAATACGCCCGTGAGCCCGTGGGCGGACGGGGTTTGGACCGGGGCATCGTCGTCGGGCTCGGGCGTCGCGACGGCGGCGGGGCTTTGCTACGGCGCGCTCGGCTCGGATACGGGCGGCTCGATCCGGCTGCCGTCGACGGCGTGCGGGCTGACCGGGATGAAGGCGACCTGGGGGCGGGTGAGCCGCGCCGGGGTGTGGGCGCTGGCGGATTCGCTCGACCATGTCGGGCCGATGACGCGGACGGTGGCGGATGCTGCCGTGATGCTCGGGGCCATTGCCGGGCATGATGCCAAGGACACGACGACGCTGAACGTGGGCGTGCCGGACTATCTCGCGGGGCTTGGCGGCTCGATCGCGGGGCTCAGGATCGGGCTCGATGAGGACTACGTGTTCGGCACCGCGGCGCCGGAAGTGGCGGCGATGATGCGCGAGGCGATCGCGGTGTTCGTGAGCCTCGGAGCTCGGATCGTGCCGGTGACGTTTCCGTCGGTCGATGAGGTGGGGCCGCACTGGACGACGATCTGCGCCACCGAGTGCGCAGCGGCGCATGGGATGACGTATCCGTCGCGCCAGGACGAATACGGCCCGGTGCTGACAACGCTGCTGGAGATCGGGCATGCGGCGACCGGCAAGGGGCTGGCCGAGGCGATGCAGTACCGGCTGAAGCTCAACGGTGCGGTGGCGAAGACCATGCTCGATTGCGACATGCTGCTGGTGCCGGCGATCCCGACCCCGGCGCCGATGGCCGACATGTTCAGCCGCTCGATGACGGCCGACGAGTTCGATGGTCTGACCCGCTTCACCGCCGTGTTCGACATGACCGGGCAGCCGACGCTGTCGCTGTCCGGCGGGGTGGATACGCGCGGGGTGCCGATGGGCTTCCAGTTGGCCGGACAGCACCTCGGCGAAGCGCAACTGTTCGCAGCAGGCCACGCCTTCCAGGGCGCGACGAGCTGGCACGCGCGCCACCCGAAACTTTCCTGAACCCAACCGAAAGAGGAACCTCCGATGCACAAGGTCACTATTCCCGCCCACATCGTCGATCGCGTCCGCAAAGTGCGTGGCGGCGACCACATCTATGCCGGGCTCGACATGAGCAAGGTGGCGCATGTGGTGGTCGACATGCAGGTCGGCTTCGTCGAGGTCGGCGCGCCGATCGAGGTGCCGATGACGCGCGAGATTTTTGGCACGATCAACACGATCTCGGAGGCCGTGCGGCAGGCGGGCGGGGTGAACGTGTTCACCCGCTACACCTACGATCCGGCCGAAAAGCACAGCTGGGACTACTGGTTCAAGACGCTGGGGGCGAGTCAGCTCGACGGGCAGGCCAAGATGGCGGCCGGCAAGCCGGACTGGGAGATCGACCCGCGCATGGAGGTGAAGGGCGGCGACATGATCGTCGACAAGACCCGCTTCTCGGCGCTGATCCCCGAGACCTGCGACATGGATGCCCAGCTCAAGGCGAAGGGTATCGACACGCTGATCATCACCGGCACGCTGACCAATTGCTGCTGCGAGAGCACGGCGCGGGACGCGCTGCAGATGGGCTACAAGGTGATCTTCATGAGCGATGCCAACGCGACGCTCAGCGACGAGGAGCATCTGGGCACGCTGCTGTCGATGTACACGATCTTCGCCGACGTGATGGACACGCCCTACCTGCTCGACCTGATCGACAAGTCGAGCGCCGTCAAAGCCGCAGCCTGACCCCCCCCCAGAGACCACTCAGAGTGGTCGCGCTCTCGAACCGGAAAAGTCTGCAACTTTTCCTGAGAACGCTCCGATTGCGGCCCCAAGGGCCGGCCTCTCCCCCGAGGCCGGCCAACCCTCACGTCATTCCCAGGAGATATGCATGAACGTCCTCGCCAAGCCGGTGGAAGCCGGGGATATCGATGTCACCGAACTGACGATTGCCGATGTGCAGGAGGGGTTTGCGGCGGGCAGGTTCACCTCGGAGGCGCTGACGCTGGCGCATCTGAAACGGATCGCGCAATACGAGCCCTACTACAACGCCTTCACCTACATGAACGATGCGGCGCTGGCCGACGCGCGGGCGATCGACGCGCGGCGGGCGGCGGGCGAGATGCTGGGGCCGCTGGCCGGGGTGCCGGTGGTGATCAAGGAGGCGATGGATTTCGTCGGGCTTCCCTCGACCGGCGGCTGGGCGCCGCTATCGAGCCGGGCGGGCGGGTTCGACCTGATGCCGGCGGTGGATGCACCGGTGGTGGCGCGGCTCAAGGCGGCGGGCGCGGTGATCCTGGGCAAGACCAACATTCCGGCGTTCAGCTTCGACGGAGCGCGGGCCAATACCAGCTGGGACGGGCCGACCTACAACGCGGTGAACCGCGACATCGCGCCGGGCGCCAGCTCGTCGGGCACCGGTACGGCGATCTCCGCCAGCTTCGCGGTGGTGGGGCTGGCCGAAGAGACCGGCGGCTCGATCCAGAATCCGGGCGCGGCGCAGAGCCTGATCTCGGTGAAGCCGACCTTCGCGCTCATCCCCAATACCGGCGTTGCGCCGCTCGCCGGCTCGACCCGCGACGTGGTTGGACCGCATGCCCGCACGGTGCGCGACGCGGCGATCCTGCTGGACGTGCTGGCCGGCTATACCCCGGCCGACCCCAAGACGGTGGCGGCAATCGGGAACGTGCCGGCAGGGGGCTACACGTCGCTGTTGTCCGACACGGCGCTCAAGGGCAAACGGCTCGGGCTTTATGGCGCGGGCTGGCGCAGCAAGCCGGTGGCCGAGGAGACGGCGACGCTCTATGCAACCGCCATCGAGGAGCTGAAGATGCGGGGCGCGGTGCTGGTGGACGACCCGTTCGCCGGCACCACATTCACCTCGCTCACCGACAGTGTGGGTTTTGACTCGCGCGGGCTCGAATCGATCGTCCACGATTTCGAGAACTTCCTGCGCCGCATGCAACCGGTGGGCGCGCCCAGCTCGTTCAAGGCGCTGGCCGCCATGCTGCCCTCCGATCCGTTCGGCGAAGACGGTATTTTGGGCAGGCTCGCGAAGAACAGCGCCGTGCTACGGACGTCGCTTGAGGATCCGACGCTGCCGCCCGACCTGAACGAGTTTCTCGCCGCCCGGATTGCCTACCTGACGCTGTTCAACCAGGTGATGGCGGACAACCAGCTCGACGGGCTGGTGTTCCCGCAGTCGGAAGGCCCGCTGCCGGGGGTGTTCGACAAGGCCGAGTACCTCGCGACGACGGTATCGGAAATCAACATCGCCGGGCTGCCGGGCGTGACGGTGCCGGCCGGCGAATATGCGAACGGCGCGCCGTTCGCGCTGATCTTCGTCGGGCGGATGTGGAGCGAGGCGGAACTGTTGGCGTTCGCCTACGACTACGAGCAGGCAACGAAGCACCGGATCGTGCCGGTGTTGGTGGAAACGCCGTATCCGGTACCAGCGGCGTAAGGGGGGGAAGGGGCGAGTTCGTCGCCTCCCCGATTCCAGGGTCCGACCTCTGGCGATGGGCCGGACCCTGTATTGGCGGCTTGGCAGGCGGAGTGTCCGCCACTGTCTCAGTTGGCGTCGAAGCCGCCAAACATGCCATTGTTGTTGGCGAGGTTCTCCGTCGGGACGGGCTGGATCACATCCCAATGCTCGACCATCTTGCCGTCTTCGACGCGGAACAGGTCGTAGAAGGCCTGCGGCTTGCCGCCCCATTCGCCTTCGCTGACCGTCAGGACGAAGTTGCCCTCGCCCAGTACCTTGTGGATCTTGGTGTACTTGAACATGTTGTTCTGCGCCGTCAGCGTCTCGACGGCTTCCACGATTCCGCCAAGCCCGTCCTTGATGAAGGGGTTGTGCTGGGCGTAGTTGTCGGCGCTGATATAGTCGCTGATCTTGGACGGATCCTTGCCCATCAGTACGTCTTCGACCAGCGACACGGCGAGCGCCTTGTTCGCTTCAGTCTTGTCCAGGTCGGTGATCTCGGTGCCACCGTCGACCATGCTGCGGCCGCTCGACGTATCGGCAACCACGGGCTGGATGGCGTCCCAGTGCTCGGCGGCCTGACCGTTCTCGATGCGGTAGATATCGATGGTGACGATCTCGGGCGCACCGAACGCCTGGGCGTTGGTGAACGAGTTGTGCAGCACGACGAAGTCGCCATCCTGCAGGATGCGGTGGTTGGTATAGGTGATCCCCGAGGCCTCAAGGCCGGGCAGGAACCCGATCAGCGCATCGCGGCCTGTGGGCACAAACGGATTGTGCTGGATATAGTCCTCGGCGACGTACTTGCGGACGCCTTCTTCGCTGAAATCCACGAACAGCGCCCGGAAGGCATTGTTGGCGATCTCTTTCAGGTTTTCGCCATTGTCGGCAAAGGCGGTGGTCGAAAGCAGCGTGACCGCGGTCGCTGCGAGCAGAGTCTTCAACATTTTTGGGAGTCCTTTGGATTGAACTGGGGTCGTTGGCGGAAGGGCACGGCGCGGTCGCGTGTGTCGGCTGGTTTGGGTGGTCGGCTGCTTGCGCGCTGTGTTACCGAGTGGTACAAAATCCGAGTCGGCCCCGTCAAGGCATAGAATACCGATCGGTATAAAAATGACTGAGGACAGTTCCAGACCCGTGCGCGGGCGCCCCCGGACGATGAGTGCCCAGAAGGTGCTCGATGTCGCGATGACCGCCTACTGGCTTGGTGACCCTGCCGACGTATCGATGAACGCCATTTGCCAGATGGCGGGCGTTTCCAAGCCGTCGGTCTATCGAGAGTTTGGCAACGAGGACGGTCTCGCCTGCTCGGCCCTCAACCAATATGCCGAGCGGGTCCTATCCGAGATGCTGGCCATCCTGCATCGCGGGACGCCCTTGCGCGAAACGCTCGACGCACTGATCTACTTCGCGAGCGACGACCCGCGCGTGGACAAGGGTTGTCTGTTCTACAAGATGCGTGCCGGCAAGCATCGGCTGGGCCCCGAAACGCGCGCTCGGCTGAACGAGATCGATGCGGCCGCATATGCGGCCTATGCGGGTTTCTTGCAGGCCCGCAGCGATGCCGGTGATGGGCCGAGTTCATTGCCCGTTGCGGTGGCGGCGAATTATCTGAGCGAGCAGATGGCGCTGGCGATCACGCAGCGCGGCCAGGGCGAGGACAAAGCGCGCATCCGCCAGGTGCTGGAATTGGCATTATCGGTGCTCGCGAGGCCATGAACGCAACGGCTGTTTCTGGCCGAAAAGCGGACTCGCGGCGATGGCAGCTTTGGGCACAACCGCTCACTCACTTCCTGTAGCTCTGGCGTCCTCACACGGTGAGTCTTTGCGCCACGAGTCTGGATAGGGCCCCGGTCGGTCCACTTACGCGGACTGTCCGGGGCGGCGACGGCAGGAGACTCGGTGGGGAGCCCGGCATCGGCGTCGGGCCCCCGCGCGCCTCCTGCGGGTTACTTGTCGCTGCCGGCGAGGGCCGCGTCGAAGCGGTGCCAGGTTTGGGTCATGTCGATCACGGAGTGCGTCCGGCGTGCTTCGTCCATCATCAGGGCCAATAAGCCGGCTTCGAGGGCGTCGAGGACGGATACGGGGAGGGCGGCGCCGTCGGTGAGGTGCTGGCAGATGCCGCGGGCCATCTGCTCGTCGGCGCCGTAGTGGGCCGACAGGTCGCTGGGCGTGTAGACCGTGTCGATGAGACGCTCGGAGGTGTGGCTGTCGGTGACTTTGAAGTAGTTTCGCACGAAGTCGCCCTCGGCCTGCCCCTTGTGGCCGATGACGGCGAAGCGGCGGAAGTCGTCCGGCACGCTGAGGTTGGTGTGGAACGACAGGACCGAGCCATTCTCGTACTCAACCATGGCGGTCTGGAAATCGACGATGTCGCCATCGCTGTTGAACACCTTGTCGGTGCCCTGCCAGCCGGTTGGCTTGCGATGATAGACTTCGAGGTCGTTGATGCCGCGCGCTGCCGGGGCGTGTTCGGGCGTGAAGATCCTGCGACCGCCGAAACTGGCGACGCTCTTCGGCCTGCAGCCCATGACGCCGTTGTAGAGGTCGAGGTCGTGGCAGCATTTTTCGAGCATGAAGCTGCCCGAATAGCGCTCGTAGCGCCGCCAGTCGCGCATGAAGAACGCGCCGTGGTAGGGCGGGATGTGCTCGGATGCCTCGATCGAGGCAATGTCGCCGAGCATGCCATCGGCCTGGGCCTGGCGGAGGTCCTTGTAGAGGGGCGCATAGCGCAGCACGAGGCCGACCATCAGGTTGTCCGAGCCGTGCTGCGAAATGAGCGACGCGAGCTCCATCGTCTCCTCTACGGTGACGACGACCGGCTTTTCGGTGAAGACCTTGAGCCCGCGCTCGAGCCCGGTGCGGATATGGCCAAGGTGCATGTGGTTGGGCGAGCCCACCATCAGCAGGTCGAGCAGCTCTGCGTCCAGCATCTGTTCGAGCGAGGCGTAGTTGGTGCCGACCGAGATGCCATGCTGCTTGGTGTAGGGCAGGCCCGCGGGGTCGGGGTCGACGTAGCCGACGACCGAGAAATCGGCATGTTCAGCGGAAAAGACACGAGCCAGATATGCCAGGCGATAGCCAAGGCCGACGATGCCGACTTTCATATGTAATGAGTTCCTGAATTTGGCCGTCGCGCACGTGCTGGCGTCGGCAATATGGTGCCAGTTTGACCAGCATCGGCGGCGTTTTTCAATGCCAGTCCATGCCAATACTAGAGATGCCGGCTCTTCGCTAACGCAGGCAGCGGGCCACAAAATCGATCTGGCGCGCGCGGTCTGCCTTACGCCGCGAATGTCCGGTGGGTCGAGGCGCGGAAGTGGGCTTCGAGGGCGGTGACGGCGGCTTCGACGTCGTGGTTTTCGAGGGCGTCGATGACCCTGAGGTGTTCGTCGACGGTTTCGAGCAGGGCGCCGCGGAAGCCGGGGCGGCGGTGGACCTGCTGGGCCATGCGGATGTTTTCCTGCAGGCGGGTGTGGGTGTCGAGGATGGCGCGGTTGTCGAGCGCCTCGACGATCTCGCGGTGAAAACGCATGTCGAGGGCGAGGAAGCGCAGTTGTTCCTCCCGGAAGGGACCGCCGTCGGTGAGGTTGCCGCGGCATTCCTCGTGGCTCTCGCGCATGTTCTCCAGCCATTCGGCGGTGACGGTGTTGCCGAAGCTGCGCAGCGCGAACTCCTCGATCATGATGCGGAACTGGTAGTTCTCGCGGATGAAGGCAACCTCCGGGTAGACGATCCGGATGCCGGTGCGCGGCTTGATCTCGACGAGGCCGAATTCCTCGAGCAGCACCAGAGTCTCGCGCAGCGGCGACAGCGAGAGGCCGAGCAGGTCGCACAGTTCGTTCTGCGTCACCACCATGCCCGGCTGCAGCTTCCCCTCCTGCATGGCGGCGCGGAAGCGGCGGTAGCCTTCATTGTCCTGGCGGATATCTGACATCGAACTCGTTCGGCAGGTGTTTGGCGGTGTTGCCTCCCTACCTTAGTCTATCATTCCCGGAATTTGAAATATCAGGTTTTCCCCAGCCGAAAGGCGGTGGGAACCGCGGTTTGGCGTGATGTCACGCGGGCTTAGCTATCGTTTCGACCATTGTTGGGGGTATCGGCGCTTGACTTGAGATATCAATTCCGCGCAAAAATATCTCAGCGGAGGGGATCATGGCGCTGACGGACTGCAATCGCATGGGCGGGGGCTGCTGAGTGGCCACTGTCGAACTGAAGAACGTCAGCAAGTCGTTCGGCCCGGTGCGCGTCATCGAGTCGGTGAACCTGACGATCGGCGATGGCGAGTTCGTGGTGTTTGTCGGCGCCTCGGGCTCCGGCAAATCGACGCTGCTGCGCATGGTGGCGGGGCTCGAGCAGGTCTCGGGCGGCGACGTGCTGATCGACGGCAAGGACGTGACGTTCGCCGAGCCGGCGGAGCGCGGCATCGCCATGGTGTTCCAGAGCTACGCGCTCTACCCCCACATGAACGTCTACGACAACATAGCCTTCAACCTGCGGCTGGCGAAGTTCTCGCGCGACGAGATCGACAAGCGGGTGAAGGAAGCGGCTCGGATCCTGCGGCTCAACGAACTGCTGAGCCGCTCGCCGGCGCAGCTGTCGGGCGGGCAGCGGCAGCGCGTGGCGATCGGCCGGGCGATCGTGCGCGACCCCAAGGTGTTCCTGTTCGACGAGCCGCTGAGCAACCTCGATGCGGCGCTGCGGGTGCAGATGCGGCTCGAGATCGAGCGGCTGCATCGCGAGCTCGGAACGACGATGATCTACGTGACGCACGACCAGGTGGAGGCGATGACGCTCGCTGACCGGATCGTGGCGCTCGACAATGGCCATATCCAGCAGGTGGGGCCGCCGCTCGAACTCTATTCGCGGCCGAACAACCTGTTCGTCGCGGGCTTCATCGGCTCGCCCAAGATGAACCTGCTGCCTGGGCACGTGATTTCGGTCGAGGGTGAGGTGGCGACGCTCGGGCTCGATGCCGACGCCAGTGTGCGGATCGCGCTGCCGATGCCGGCCAAGGCTGGTGACAAGGTCACCGTGGGGGTTCGTCCCGAAGCGGTGGAAATCGTTTCCGGCCCGGCTGCCGGTGACACGGCGCTGCCGGCCAAGGTCGAGTCGGTGGAGCGGCTCGGCAACATCACCTTCGTCTACCTCGATGCGGGCGCGCCCGACGTCATCACCGTGCAGGTGATCGGGCAGACGGCGCTCATGTCCGGGCAGGCCGTGCAGATCGGGCTACGGCCCAGCCAGCTCTATGTTTTCGACGCCGCCGGAACGGCAATCGCCTTGGCGGCGACCACATAAAGCCCCGGCACAAAAGCCGGCGCGCAACAGGAGGGACTAAGCATGCGAATTCTCGGAAGGAGCGCCCTGGCGATCGGGCTCATGCTGACGGCAGGCACTGCCGTGGCGCAGGAGGTGACGCTGAACGTCTGGTCGGACCCGGTCCGGCTGACGATGTTCGACCTCTACGACCAGACCCACGACAACGTGAAGCTCAACGTCACCACGATCGACCCGGCCGGCCTCGTGGCCAAGATCCAGTTGGGCATGCAGTCGCGGTCGGAAGTCCCCGATGTCATCTTCATGAACGATATCGGTTATGCGGCGCAGCTGTCGACGCGGCGGTCGAACTACCTGCTCGACCTGACTGGCCTCGTGCCGCAGACGACGCTCGACGAGTTCTATCCCAACGCCAATTCGCCCTGCTACATCAACGGCAAGCTGATGTGCATGCGCAACGACATCGCGCATGACGTGGTGTGGTACGACAAGCCGCTGATGGAGAGCCTCGGCGCCGCGGTGCCGACCACCTGGGAAGAGTACCAGGCGCTGGGCGACGAACTGGTCGCCAAGGGCTATTCGCTCGGCTCGCCGATGGTGCCGTTCCAGGCGTTCCTCGTCACGGCCGACTGCGACATGGTGATGCCCGTCGCCGGCAAGGACGATACGGTCAAGATCGACCTGACGACCGAAAAGTGCCTGAAGCCCGCCCGGATGATCGACCACATGATCGCCGCCGGCAGCCTCTCCAAGGTGGGTCCGTTCGATCCGGCCGTCGTCGAACTGGTCAAGGCCGGCAAGGTGCCGCTGATGATCGGCCCGACCTGGTTCGGCGAATACGTGATCAAGCCGACCTATGAAATGGCTCCCGGCAAGCTGGCCGTGGCCCTGCCGCTCAAGTGGGCGGACCAGGAGCAGCCGCTCACCTGGAGCTGGGGTGGTGGCGTCTATGGCGGCTGGAAGGACACTGCGCATCCGGCTGAAGTCGCCGACCTGATCACCTGGATGTCGAGCGATGTCGCCAACCAGACCACAGCCGTGACCCTGCCGGCGCACCAGCCGTCGGCGCTTGCCTGGGGCGAACGCCTCAAGGCCGACCCCTTCTATGCGTCGCCCGATGCGTTCGACGTGCAGGTGAAGGCAGCCGAGTACAGCCACCCGGGCTACACCTCGCTGCGGTTCTCGGTCGAGGAAGCGATCGTCAAGATCGTTTCGGCGAACATCGCCAAGGGCGTGACCGTCGAGGCCTCGCTGCCGGCGCTGCAGACCGAACTCGTGAACCTCGCCAAGCTCAACGGCTATACCGTCGAGTAAGGCGAGCCTCCTCCGGCTGGGCGTTTCACCCGAAGCGCCCAGCCGGCCCTCCCGTCCGACCCCTGCTGCTGGACCAAGATGAGCTCCATCGCCGACACAGCATCGCCGACAGTACCGCGTGAGCGGGTGCGTGCCGCCAAGCGCAAGGGGCAGCGCGACACGCGCATGGCCTACCTGCTGCTGCTGCCGTACATCGTGCTGCTGATCATGTTCGGCGTGTTTCCGGTCGCCTATGCGTTCGGGCTGAGCTTCGTCGATACCATCGAAAACGCCTTCTACGGGCTCGCCAACTACGAGTTCGTGTTCAACGATTTCCGCGTGCCGACGGCCGCGATCAACGTCCTCTGGTTCGTCGTGATCTGGGTGGCGATGACGATGATCGGCGTCGCAACGCTGTCGCTGATGCTCGACAGCGTGGGGCGCAGGACAGCGACGACGCTGCGGACGATCTACTTCCTGCCCGGTGCCGTGACGTCATCGGCAGTGGTGGTGCTGTGGCTGTTCATGCTCGATCCGGGGGTGAGCCCGTTCCAGGGGCTGCTGCATGCGGCCGGATGGACTTACAGCATCGACGTGATCTCGGGCATCGGGCTCGCCGGCGTGTTCGCCCTGATGGCGTATTTCTCGGCCTCGGGCGGCTGGATCGTGGTGTTTGGCGGGGCGCTGTCGAGCCTGCCATCCGAAGTGCTGGAGGCCGCGCGCGTCGATGGCGCCAACCGCTTCCAGCTCGCTACCCGCATCAAGCTGCCGATGATCTGGCGCTCGCTGGTGCTGATGGGCATCCTCAGTTTCGCCGCCGGACTGCAGCTGTTCGTCGAGCCGCAGCTGATGCAGCTGGCCGGTCCGCAGTCGGCGCAGAACGACTGGTCGCTCAACCAGATGGCGTTCCAGTACGCCTTCCGCATGGGCGATTTCGGGGCATCGGCGGCGCTCAGCACCATGCTGGTGGGCACCTCGATCATCATCGCGCTGGTGATCGTGTTCGCCACGCGCTTCTACAAGATCGATTGAGGGGACCATGGCCGACGCACGCACTCCGCCGTTCCGCCTCAACCTCGGGCGTTTCATTGTCTACGCCGTGCTGCTGTTCGCGGTGTGCTTCTACGGCATACCGCTGCTCTGGCTGCTGCTGGCCGGGACGCGCTCGCAATCCTCGCTGTTCGCCGATCCGCCGTTCTCGATCGGCAACTGGGAGATGTTTCTCGTCACCTGGAACAACCTGACGACCTACAACAACTTCCAGATCGTCAGCTGGGCCGCCAACTCGGCGATCTATTCGGTTGGCGGGGTGCTGCTGTCGCTGTTCGCGTCGATCCCGGCCGGGTATGCGCTGGCGGCGTCGGAGTTTCCGGGGCGCAAGCTGATCCTCGTGGTGACGCTGATCGCGATGATCACCCCGTCGACGGCGGTGGTGCTGCCGATCTTTCTCGAGATGAACCTGCTGGGGCTCAACAACTCGTATGCCGGGATGATCCTCGTCTCGGGGTTCTTCCCGTTCGGCGTCTACCTCACCTATGTCTACTTTTCGACCTCGCTGCCCAAGGGCGTGATGGACTCGGCGCGGGTGGATGGCGCCAACCGGTTCGAGCTGTTCACCCGGATCGCCCTGCCGCTGGCCCGGCCGATCGTCGCGCTGGTAGCGTTCTTCAGCTTCATCGGCATCTGGAGCAACTACTTCCTCGCCTTCGTGCTGCTCAGCGACGACAAGCTCTACAACCTGCCGGTGGGGCTCACGGTGCTGATCTCGACCTCGGGCGCGCTCAGCAACCTGCCGGCCAACGATGTGCCGATCAAGAAGCCCGAGGTCATCCTCGCGGCGATCCTCGTGATCCTGCCGGTGCTGCTCATTTTCATCGTCGCACAGCGGTTCGTCCGCTCGGGGACCCTGTCGGGGGCCGAGAAGGGATGACGGCGACAGCTATTCGAAGGTCTTGGAGGACTACATGAAGATCACTGGTTTCACCGCTTGGCTGGTCGAGCACGAGCCAGGGCCGAAGTTCATCTGGCGCGACGGCATTCCCGGTTCGCATGGCGATATTCCGCGCGGCTCGAAGCCCCGCAAGGCCGTGATCCGGATGGAGACCGATGCCGGTCTCTATGGCGCGATGGAAATCGGGCGCGGCGAGGCGGTGGTCGACCTGGTGCGCCGGCGCTACCACGAGTTCATCGGCGAGAACCCGCTGCTGACCGAGCGGCTGTGGCGGATGATCTGGGAAATCGACCGGATCGAGGAAATCCACATGCGGGCGCTCGGCATGCTCGATGTGCTCTGCTGGGACGTCAAGTCGCAGCATGCGAAGATGCCGATCTACCAGCTGCTCGGCGGTGACGATCGCGTCGTGCCGGCCTATGCCTCGACGGTCACCTGGCCGACGATGGGCGAGTACGAGCGCTACATCAAGATGAGCCGCGACCTGGGGTTCAAGGCGTTCAAGCTGCACGCCTGGGGCGGGCCGGTGAAACGCGACATCGAGCTGTGCAAGAATCTCCGCAAGTGGGTCGGTGACGATGCGGACCTGATGTTCGACGGCTCGGCCGGCTGGGACTACGTGAACGCGCTGGAATTCGGCAAGGCGATCCAGGACCTCGGATTCCTGTGGTACGAGGAGCCGATGCGCGAGTTCCATCTCGGGGCCTATACAAAGCTCTGCGAGAAGCTCGACATTCCGATCCTCGCGGCCGAAACTTCGGACGGCGTGCATGGCAACATGGCGACCTGGATCGAGAACAAGGCGCTCGACATGGTGCGCGTCTCGGCCTTCTACAAAGGCGGTTTCACCGGCTCGATGAAGGTGGCGCATCTGGGCGAAAGCCACGGCATGCGGGCCCAGGTGCACGGCATGAGCCTCGAGAACGCGCAGATCTGCGCTGCGATCTCGAACAACGACTATTACGAGCAGCTGATCATGGACGAGGAGCAGATCAACGGGCTTTCCAAGCTCGGCAAGCTGGCCATCGTCGACGGCAACCTGACGGTCAGCGACGAGCCGGGCCTCGGCTACGCGTATGACTGGAAGCAGCTCGACGAGACGTGCCTGACGAAGGTCGAAGTGACCGAGCGCTTGACGCCCCCACGCGGCCTAGTACCATGGCACTAATATATCAGTTCACACAAGTGAACGATCATCGGAGGAGGATACTATGACGACCAGGTTTGACCGGCGATCGGTCCTCAAGTTGGGCGGTGGCCTGCTGGCTGCATCGGCGTTGACGCCGATCACCAGCGCTTTCGCGCAGACGGCCAGCATCAACTACTGGCACACATTCACCAGCCAGTCCGAAGCTGCGGGCCTCGAGTCGGTGATGGCGCTGTTCAAGGCGGCGCACCCGGACGTCGCAGTGACGCCCGAGAACATTCCCAACCCCGATTTCATGGCCAAGATCACGGCGGCCGTGGTGGGCGATGCGCGTCCCAACGTGACGATGGTCTCCTCGGAACGGTTCGAGGACCTGCTCGCCATGGGCGCGCTCATCGACATGACGGACCGCATCGCGGCGTGGGAACGGCGGGGCGATTTCGACGACTCCCGCTTCGCCTCGATCAGCAAGGACGGCAAGCTCTACGGCGTTCCGGGCTTCACGTTCGTCGACTGGGGCTACTACCGCAAGGACTGGTTCGACGAGGCCGGCCTTGCCGCGCCGACCACCTACGACGAGTTCCGCGATGCGGCGATCAAGCTGACCGACCCGGCCAAGGGGCGCTATGGCTTCGGCCTGCGTGGCGGCCCCGGCGGCCAGAACTTCGTGGTCAACGTGATCGAAGCCTTCGGGTCTCCGGTGAAGTCTGCCGACGGCACGATCGGGCTTGACCGCGACATCGTGGTCAAGGCGCTCGACTGGTATGCCGGCCTCCTCGTCAAGGACAAGGCGGTGCCGCCGAGCGCCGCGAATGACGGGTTCCAGCAGGTGATCTCGGGCTTCCAGACCGGGCAGACCGCCATGATCTGGCACCACACGGGCTCGTACCAGGATATCGCGTCCAAGCTGAAGCCAGGCGTCGAGTTTGGCACGTTCGCGATGCCGGCCGGCCCGGCGACCCGCGTGGCGCGCCTCGCCTATGCCTACAACTGCATCACCAAGGAAGACGGTGCGGACGCGGCCTGGGAGTGGATCAAGTTCTGGGGCGAGCCGGACGCGGCCGTCGCGTTCCTTGAAAAGACCGGTTACTTCCCGGCCTCGACTGTCGCGGCGGGCGATGACCGCATCGGCGGCAACCCGATGTACAAGGCGGCGTCCGACACGCTCGGCTTTGGCATTCCGCAGCCGAGCTTCCCAGGTGCCGCCGGCTGGGCACAATCCACCGTGCTGCCGGCGCTGCAGCAGATCCTGATCGGGCAGGCAACGGCCGAGCAGGCTGCCGACCAGATCATCGAGGGGCTGGCCCAGGCCATCGCCTGATCGATTGGGGGTGGCCGGTCAACCCGGCCGCCCCTCCTCCCCCGACCGATCAAACTCGCACTTTGAGTTGGAGCTTTGATGAGCCGAGGCCCTGCTATCACCGCCATGCCGCCGCCGCGTAACATCTGGGACGCCGTGAACCCGATGCGGCTGCTCGGGGAACTGAGCGAGACGCGGTACTGGATGTACCTGCTGCTGCTGCCTTCGGCGCTGCTGATCACGGCGATCGTGCTGTTCCCGACGGTCTACGGCTTCCAGCTTTCGTTCACCGAGATGCGGCTCAACCGGCCGGCAGGCAATGGCGCCTTCGTGGGGCTGAAGCACTATGAGCGCATGCTGGGCGACCCGATCTTCTGGCTGTCGCTGCGCAACACGGCAGTGTGGGTGACGGTCTCGATCGTCATCGAGTTCCTCGTCGGGCTGATCGCGGCGCTGGCGCTCAACCGCAACCTGCCCGGCAGCAAGGTCTTCGCGGTGCTGATCCTGATCCCGTATTTCCTGCCCAATGTGGTGGCAGGCAACATGTGGGCGCTGATGCTCGACGCGCGCGTCGGGGTGATCAACGACCTCATGGTCAAGCTCGGGATGCTCACCGAGTACAAGGCGTGGTTCGCCGACCCGACGACCGCCATGGCGGCGGCGATCTTCATCGAGGCCTGGCACAGTTTTCCGTTCTTCACGCTGCTGATCATGGCGGGGCTGAAGGGCATTCCGGCCGACCTCTACAAGGCCGCCGACATCGATGGGGCCGGGGCGTTCGCGCAGTTGCGACTGATCACGCTGCCGATGCTGCGCACCATCATCGCCGCAGCGGTGATCCTGCGGGTCATCGGGCTCGTCAACTCGCCGGACCTGCTGCTGATCCTGACGCAGGGCGGACCGGGACGATCGACGCAGGTGCTGAGCCTGTATGCGTTCGAAAGCGCCTATTCCGAATTCAACTTTGGCTATGCCGGCGCGCTCTCGACCGTGATGTTCGTGCTGCTGATGCTATTCGCCTGGGCCTATATCCGGCTCAGCAAGGTCAACCAGGACTAGCGCCATGGCCCAGACCCGCTCCCGCTCAAACCTCGGCTGGAATATCCTAAGCTACGGCATCCTGATCTTTCTGTCGGTGCTCAGCATCGGGCCGCTGCTGTGGATGCTGCTGACCTCGTTCAAGGTGGAGGACGACATTGTCACCCGCACGATGGTGTATTTCCCGACCCGCTTCACGGTGGAGAACTACATCAAGCTGTGGAACCAGTCGGGTTATCCGGTGCTGGTGGTCAACTCGCTGGTGACCACGACGATGACGGTGGCGATCTGCCTGTTCACCGGCACGATCGCGTCCTACGCCTTCTCGCGCTACCACTTCCCGGGCCGCACGCCGCTGATGCTGGGCTACCTCGTGGTCCGCATGTTCCCGGCCGTGCTGATGATCATTCCGCTGTTCATCGTGATGCGGAACCTGAAGCTGTTCGATACGAGCCTCGGGTTGGCGATTGCCTATACGAGCTTCCTGCTGCCGCTGTTCGTATGGATGCTGAAGGGCTTCTTCGATGCGGCGCCCAGGGAGCTCGAAAGCGCGGCGCGCATCGACGGGTCGACGCGCATCGGTGCGATGTTCCGCATCGTCATCCCGATCGCGCGGAACGGGCTGGTGGCGACCTGCGTGTTCGTCGCCATCGCGGCGTGGAACGAGTACCTGTTTGCGCTGATGCTGACCTCCTCGACAGGGTCGCGGACGTGGCCGGTCGGCCTGCAGCTGATGGTCGGCGAGTTCCAGCTGCCCTGGGGCATGCTGGCGGCCGGCGGCATCATTTCCATCATTCCCGTGATCGTGCTGTTCGCCCTCGTGCAGCGCGTCATGGTAGCCGGTATCACCGCCGGCGCAGTCAAGGGGTAGGCGCATGGCCACACTGTCGATCAAGGGCGTGCGCAAGAGCTTCGGCGCGCTCGAGGTGCTCAAGAACATCGACCTCGAACTCGAGGATGGCGGGTTCCTGGTGCTGCTGGGGCCGTCGGGCTGCGGGAAATCGACGCTGCTGTCGATCATCGCCGGGCTCGAGCCGAGTTCGGGCGGCGACGTGGTGATCGGGGAGCGCAACGTCAACGACGTGCACCCCAAGGACCGCAACATCGCCATGGTGTTCCAGAGCTACGCGCTCTACCCGACGATGGCGGTGCGGCGGAATATCGGCTTCGGGCTCGAGATGCGGAAGGTGCCGCAGGCGGAGCGCGAGGCGGCGGTGCAGCGCGCGGCCGAGCTGCTGCAGATCGAGCACCTGCTCGACCGCAAGCCGGCGCAACTGTCTGGCGGGCAGCGGCAGCGCGTGGCGATGGGCCGGGCGATCGTGCGCGACCCCGACCTGTTCCTGTTCGACGAGCCGCTATCCAACCTCGATGCCAAGCTGCGCGTCGAGATGCGGACGGAGATCAAGCGGCTGCATGACCGGCTCGGGACTTCGGTCGTTTACGTGACGCATGACCAGGTCGAGGCGATGACGCTCGGGACTAAGGTGGCGGTGATGCGCGAGGGGGTGATCCAGCAGATCGCCGACCCGCAGACCATCTACGAGCGGCCGGCCAACATGTTCGTTGCGGGCTTCATCGGCTCGCCGACGATGAACTTTCTCACCGGCACGCTGGAGCAGGCGGGCGACGGGCTGGTGCTGCGGCATGGCGATGGGGCGCTGCCGCTCGTCGGGCTGGAGCAGGACGTGGCGGGGTTCGTGGGCAAGACGGTGGTGGCCGGAATCCGACCCGAAAGCCTGAGCGCCGGGACCGGTGCGGCGATGCTGAGCGGCACTGTGGATGTGGTGGAGCCGACTGGGCCCGACACGATGGTGCTGATCAATGTCGGCGGGCAGGTGATCAGCGCGCGGCTCGGCTCGCGCGACCGGCCGAAGCTCGGGGCGCCGCTGAGCGTGGTCGTCGACACGACGGCGGTGAACCTGTTCGACCCGGAGACGGGTGTCCGTATCTGAGGGGATACATTGCGATGAAGGATCTGCGGATCAAGCGCCTGACCGTTACACAGTACAAGTGGAAGCGGCGGGACCTCGTGGGTGACTATAACGGCTTCAACCACGTCTACCTGAGGGGGGGCGAGGTCGAGTTCACCGACTATGTGATGACGGTGGAAACGGAGGCCGGGATCACCGGGGAGTATTCCGGCGGCGTCGGGGTCAGCTACGCGCAGGTGGCGATGGCGGCGCAGTACCTGATCGGCCAGAATGCGCTTGAGCGCGAGCGCATCTGGAACGACCTGAAGCGGGCGCTGCGCAAGCACGACAAGTTCGGCATGGGGCCGATCGACTGCGCGCTGTGGGACATTGCCGGCAAGGTGGCGGGGCAGCCGGTGTATCAACTGCTTGGCGGCTGGCGCGACAAGTTGCCGGCCTATGCCTCGACCTTCCACGGCGACGAGAATGGCGGGCTCGACTCGCCGGAGGCGTTCGGCGAGTTCGCCATTCAGTGCCGCGAGATGGGGTATCCGGCGTTCAAGATCCACGGCTGGGGCCACGGGCCGATCCGGCGCGAGGCGCAGGCGGTGCTGGCGACGCGCAAGGCGGTCGGCGACAGCATGGACCTGATGATCGACCCCGGCTGCGAGTACGAGACCTGGGGCGACGCGCTGAAGGTGGGGCAGGCCTGCGACGAGGCCAATTACTTCTGGTACGAGGACCCCTACAAGGATGGCGGGCTCTCGGCCTATGCGCACAAGCGGCTGCGCGAGCTGATCAAGACGCCGATCCTGATGGGCGAGCATATCCGGGGCATCGAGAGCCGGGTGGACAACCTGATCGCCGAGGGCACCGATTTCGTGCGGGCGGACGTGGATTATGATGGCGGCATCACGGGGGTGATGAAGCTGGCGCATGTGGCCGAGGGTTTTGGCATGGACTGCGAAATCCACGCGCCGGGGCATGCGCCGCGCCACTGCATGGCGGCGATCCGCAACACGAATTACTACGAGCTGGGGCTGGTGAACCCGAAGGTCGCCGGGTGGAAGTCGCAGCACCAGGTGCATGCGGACGATTATTCGGACGACCTCGATGCGGTGGACAAGGATGGCTGCGTGCCGGTGCCACAGGGGGTGGGCCTTGGCTACAACATCAACTGGGACTGGGTGCACAAGCACGCCACCGGCACCACCGTTTACGAGTGACATCATGACGACTTCCAGCCTGCCGCGGGTCACGGCGACCCGCCTTGCCCCCATGCCGAAATGGGCGCTGCTGCAGCGGCAGATTTTCGCCGTGCTCGACAAGGCGGCGATCGAGTTTGCGGATCGCTACACCCGCGCTGACGGCACGCTGATCTGGCGCGACGAGTGGCCGGGGATGGATGGTTCGGACGACCCCTATGAGGGGTTCATGAACATGCCGCTGTTCTACGCGCTGGGCGGATCGCGGCAGGTGTACGAGCGGTCGCGGACGATCTGGGACGGGATCACCTGGCAGTGGACCGAGTATGGCCAGATCCACCGCGAGTTCGACGCCTATTACGACTGGATGCACCACGGCGAGAGCAACCTGTTCTTCTATTTCCTCGGGCTCGCCGACCCCAATGTGCCGAAGGACCGGCAGCGGACGCGGCGGTTTGCCGGGTTCTACAATGGCGAGGACGCCGAGGCGCTGAACTGGGACGCGGACAAGAAGCTGATCCGCTCGCCGATCAATGGCAGCCGGGGGCCGCGGCATCACCAGACCGCGGAGGACTGGTCGACGCATCGGGAGATTCTCGACGGCTACCTGCCGCCGTTCGAGGACCTGCCGGGGATCGATCGGTATGGCATGAAGACGCCGTGGTCGGACGACGCGGTGTATGCGGAGATCCTGCAGCGGATCAACGCGCGGCAATCGCGCGGCGACGTGCCGCTGAACCTCGGCGCCAGCTCGCTGATGATGCATGCCTATGCCTATACCGGCGAGGAGAAGTACCGGGCCTGGGTGGTCGAGTATCTCGACGCCTGGGTGGAGCGCACGGCGCGCAATGGCGGGATCATTCCCGACAATATCGGGCTCTCGGGCGAGATCGGCGAGTACAATGACGGCAAGTGGTGGGGCGGCTATTATGGCTGGCGCTGGCCGCATGGCTCTTTCTCGCTGCTCGAGCCGCTGTCGGTCGCCGGGACGAACGCGGCGGCCCTGACCGGCGACATGCGGCACCTCGGCCTCGCGCGCTCGCAGCTCGACATGCTGTGGGGGCTGCGCGAGGAAGAGGATGGGCAGCAGCTGGTGCCGAACCGCCACTACGACGAAGGCTGGCGCGACTATCGCCGGTTCCATCCGATGTATGGCGTGTACCTGTGGAACGTGTCGATGGCCGAGGAGGACGCGGAGCGGGCGGAGCGCGGCTGGGCGCACGACCTGTTCGATGCGGTGAACCCGGCCTATCACGGCTACGGCAAGACCAATGGCGGCCATATGGGCTTCAATGGCAACACCGCGCAGTGGTTCAGGTACATGCGCGGGCAGTATCCGGACTATCCGGAGCGGCTGCTCGAGGCCAACCTCACGACGATTGCCGAGCAGATCGCGAAGTACCGGCTGGACGAGAATGATCCGCTGACGATGGATCACTACCGGGAATCGATGACCATCCACATGTGGCAGCAACTGACCCCGATGATCATCGAGGGGCTGACGCAGTTGACGCTGGGCGGGCCGATGCATGTGTATCACGGTGGGCTGCAGCACGCGCGGTTCCGGTATTTTGATCCGGCGGGCGAGCGGCCGGGTCTGCCGGAGGGCGTGGCGGCGCTGGTGGATGGACTTCGCGACGATGGGGCGTCGCTGACGCTGGTGAACACGGATGTCGCTACGGCGCGCGAGGTGATCGTGCAGGCCGGGACGTTCGGGGAGCACGCGTTTGCCGGCGGGACGCTGGATGGGGTGGCGTTTGCGGCCGAGGGGCGGTGGCTGGTGGTGCGGCTCGAGGCCGGGGCGACGGCGCGGCTCGAGGTTTCGATGCGGCGGTATGTGCGGGCGCCGAATTATGACACGCCGTGGGTGACGGCGGCGGAGGGTGTGGCGCCGATCCGGGGGCGGGAGGGGTAGCGCTCGCTATTCGCCATCCCTGCGAAAGCAGGGATCCACGTCTTCATCCGCACAGTTTCTCAGTTGGGTCCCTGCTTTCGCAGGGATGACACCTCAGTGGAGTGGATGTCGGAACGGGCCCCAAACTACCGCCGCTGCGCGAGATATATGTGCTGGCAGGCGAGCACTGTCTCGCCGCGCTGGTTGAGCACCCTGACCTCTTCAGTGATGCGGCCGTATTGGGGGCGCTTCTGGTCGGGGTCGAGGGCGGCGATGGTGAGTTCGGTGTGGATGGTGTCGCCGATGAAGACGGGTTTGGGGAAGCGCAGGCGCTCGAAGCCGTAGGTGAAGGCCAGCGGGTTGATCTCGGTGGCGGTGAGCCCGATGCCGATGGCGAAGGTCATGGTGCCGTGGGCGATGCGCTGGCCGAATTCGCTGCCCTTCATGAACTCGGCGTCCATGTGGTGGGGGAAGAAATCCCCGGTGTGGCCGGCGTGGACAACGAAGTCCGTCTCGGTGATGGTGCGGCCGGAGGTTTTCCGCAGTTCGCCGACAACGTAGTCCTCGAAGTGGCGGGGGCGTTCCATCAGAAGCTCTCCCGGAACATGCGGTCGATGTCATCGAGGATGGCGGATGCTGGCTCACGGTTGAGGAGGCCGGCGTTCAGGCGCTTCGAGGCGGCGTCCTGGAAGGCCATGTAGCCGTTGTGGCGGGGCCGGACATAGGCGCCTTCGAGGGTCTTCCGGGTGTCGCGATAGAAGTCACCGGCGGCGGCGTTGACGGCGTCATCCTCCCAGGCGGTGGCGTGGCCGGGCTGGCCGCCAGCGGTGGCGTAGAGGCCGCGCTGCACGTCGGCGGAGGCGACCCAGTAGGCGTAGTCGATGGCGGCCTGGCGGTGTTTCGAGAAGGCGGAGATGGCGATGCCGGTGCCGCCGAGGGCGGAACCAGTTGACTCCGGCAAGGGGATGTTTGCGAACGTCAAGCGGTTGGGGCGGAAGCCGGGGACGGCGTAGCTGACATAGCCGTAGCCGAGCGGCATCACCGAAACTACAGCATCATCACGCGCCAGCGCTTCGGAGGCGGCGATGGGGTCCATGGCGAAGTTGGATGGGTCGAGGTGCGCCGCGACTTCGGCCAGCATCTCGATGGCGCGGAGGCCGGTGGCGCGGTCGACGAACGCGCCCTGCTCGGTGGCGCAGGGGTGGCCGAGGTTGGCGGTGAGGGTGAAAAAGCTCATCATCGAATGGGGGGCGAGGAGCGGGAACACCACGTCGCCGCGCTTTGCCAGCGCCACGACGCCGTCCCAGTCGGTGGGCGGTTCGACGAGATCGGCGCGGTAGGCCATGACCTGGGTCGCGGCATCGATGGGGAAGGCCCACTGGTGGCCGGCATAGGTGTAGCTGGGGTAGGAGCGGCCGACCGAGCCTTTCGCCAGTGCGTCGCGGTCGGCTTCGCGGCCGGGGATGTCGAGCGGGGTGAGGCAGCCCTCGGCGACGATCTGGCCGACATGCGGGTGGTCGATGACGATCATGTCGTACTGGCGGGCGAGTTCCTCGACGGGGAAGGATTCGAAATCCTGCAGGCTGCGCTTGTCCCACTCGATGACGACGCCGGTCTTGTCGGCCCAGGCTTGAGCGGTGGCCACCATCGGGTCATAGCCACGCGGGTGGCTCCAGGTCATGCCCTTGAGGGTGGTCTTGTTCGCAAGGGTAGTCTTGGTCGCAAGGGTAGTCTTGGTCACAGGTCGAACTCCTTGCGGATCTGGGCGCTCTGCTCGCCGATCAGCGGGGCGGCGCGGGTGGTGCGGGTGCGTTCACCGTCGATGCGAAGCGGCGAGCGGGTGGTGGTGATCTCGACGCCGTCGTCGCGGGTGACGGTCTGCAGCATGTCGAGGGCCTTGAAGCCGTCGCTTTCCAGCAGTTCGGGCCATTCAAGCACCTTGGCGCACCAGATGTCGGCGGGCTCGAGGATGTCCAGCCACGCGGCGGTGGGCCTTGTGGCGAGGCGTTCGGCGATGAGGCGCTTGATGGCGTCGCGGGCGGTGAACCAGCTTTTCGGATCGGCAGCGTACGGGGTGAGGGCCGCGAGGTCGAGCAGGTCGCGGATCTTGCCGAGCGGGGTCATGGCGAGGGCGAGCCAGCCATCGGCGGTGGGGTAGACGCCGTAGGGGGCCGAGAGATAGGCGTGAGCGGAGCGGAACTCCGAGCGCTTCGGCTTGCGGCGGCCATCGTTGAGGTGGGTGGTGAGCACCTCGAACTGGAAGTCGATCAGGGCTTCGAGGAGGCTGGTTTCGACATGGGCGCCGCGACCGGTGCGGCCCTTCTGGACGAGGGCGGCGAGGATGCCCTGCGCGACGGCGGCGCCGGCCAGCATGTCGGCGACGGCGAGGCCGAAGGGGACGGGGCCCTGATCGTGGTCGCCATTTAGCCACATGACGCCGGAGCGGGCCTGCGCGAGCAGGTCCTGGCCGGGGCGCTGCACCCACGGGCCTTCGTCGCCGTAGCCGGTGATCGAGGCGTAGACGATGCCGGGGTTGATGGCCTTCACGCCGTCGTAGTCGAGGCCGAGGCGCTCGATGACGCCGGGGCGGAAGTTCTGCAGCATGACGTCGGCGCTCATGAGCAGCTTGCGCAGCGCGGCGAGGTCGGCCGGGTTCTTCAGGTCGAGCGACAGGCTTTCCTTGGAGCGGTTGATGGCGTGGAAGATGGTGCTGTCGCCGCCGATCTCGGTGTCGGAAAGGTAGAGGCGGCGGCTGAGGTCGCCGCCGTCGGGGCGCTCGATCTTGATGACGCGCGCGCCGAGATCCTGCAGGCGCAGCGAGGCGTAGGGGCCACTGAGGAACTGGCAGAGATCGACGACGAGGATGCCGTCCAGTGGAAGAGTCATTTCTCGGTTTTGCCTTCGAACTCTGACGGGTTGCGGTATTTCACCGTCTGCAGGTGCTCGCAGTAGAGCACCAGTTCGCCCTCGCCCTTGAACACTTCATAGCTGGCGCGGATGAGGCCCAGCTCCTTGTATTTGGGGCGTTTTTCCATGTTGGTGCGGATGGTGTAGAGGGTGTCGCCGATGAAGGTCGGCTTGATGAAGCGGAGCTTGTCGTAGCCGTAGCTGAAGGCGTTGATGCAGTTGGTGGCGACGAGGCCGAGGCCGGCCGAAAAGACGAAGGCGCCGGCGACGAGGCGGCGGCCGAACTGGCCTTCGGTGGTGGCGAAGACCTCGTCGGCGACATAGGGGTGCATGTCGGTGACGAGGGCGTTGAACTGCATGCTCTCGCCCTCCGAGATGGTGCGGCGGAGCGAGCGGATGCGGTGGCCTACCTCGAAATCCTCGTAGAACCAGTTCTCGGCGTTCCAGACCGGCAGGGCCGCGTGATCGGCCGGCATGGTGGTGGGGTTGGTCGAGTGGATGCCGACGGTGGGGGTGCTCATGGTTGCGCCTTCACTGGGGTGGCGGGGCGGGAGGCGGATTCGAAGGCGGCTTCGGCGAGGGCCATGGTGTGCCAGGCATCCTCGACGGAGGTGACGAGGGTGGCGTCCTCGCCGGATGCAAAGCGCTGCAGGTTGCTCATGGTGCCGATGAAGGCGTGGGGGAACCACTTTCCTTGGAGCGGCACCTGCGACCAGTCTTCACCGCGGCGGGTGATCCAGAGTTCGTCGGGTTCGCCTTCGGGGTAGTTCAGGAGGAGGCCGAGCTTGACCATGGCGGCGCCGTCGGTGCCTTCGAAGCGGAAGCTGGCGTCCTGGAAGCGGCGGCCGAAATCGTGGTTGTGGTTGATCGAGAAGGTCACCCGCTGGTCGGGCGCGAAGTCGAACAGGGCCGAGGTGCGGGTCTGTGCGAGGTCGGTGGTGGGGTGGCCGAGGGTGCGGGCGTGGACGCCGGTCGGGTTGCCGAGGAGCGCGCGGAGAGTGTCGAGATAGTGGATCGAGTGCACGGCGATCTCGACGCGCGGCATGCCCTTGAGGAACGGGAAGAGGTGCCAGGGGGTGACGAGGTTGAGGTGGACCTCGACATCGATCAGCCGGCCAAGCCAGCCGCGGCGCAGGGCGTCGGCGACAGCCAGCATCATGGGCGAGAAGCGGAGCTGGAAATTTACCGCCGCTTTCAGGGACTTGCGGCGGCAGAGCTCGAGGATGGCGGTGGCATCGCTCAGATCGCGCCCCATCGGCTTTTGCAGTAGGACGGCGGCGCCATCGGGGAGCTGCGGCAGGACGTCGAGATGGGCGGCGGGCGGCAGGGCGAGGTCGTAGACCGTGTTGGGGGTGGCGATGGCTTCGGCGAGGGTGGCGAAGGCGGGGATGTTCCACTTGCCGGCGACGGCTTTTGCGCGGTCGGCGTCGAGGTCGTAGACGCCCGCGACGGGGAACCCGGCGAGGCGGTAGGCCGGGAGGTGGGCGTCGGCGACGATGCCGCCGGCGCCGATGATGACGATGGGGCGGGGAGCGGCCGGGCGTGGCCAGGCCTGCTGCAGTGCAGCGACGTCGATGATCAAGGTACCCCTCCCGTTCTTATATGAATGATTATTTCATAAATGGGCCAAAGCGACAATCCGCCCTTTGAATGTGAGCGGTGATCACATCAATCCATGTGGAAGACTTCCTCGGTGGAGGCCCACCATTCGCCTTCGGCCCGGGTGTCGAGGGGCTTCTGCATCGGCATGCAGAGGGCCCACCACTCTTTGGTCTTCTCGTCCTCTGCCATCTTCGCCATGTCGGCTTCATAGTCGGTGCCCACATACTCGAAGTAGGCGAACATCAGGTTCTCGGGCTGGCGCAGATAGATCGAGTAGTTGGTGATGTTGCTGCGTTTGATCTGGGCCAGCACTTCGGGCCAGACGGCGGCGTGCAGGCGCTTATATTCGGCCATCTGCTCGGGGCGCAGGCCGATGACGGAGCCGTAGCGTTTCACTGGGGAGTCCTCCTGGTTGGTTATGTTCTGGTCCGCGGTTGGCGGGGATAAGTTGTTGGGCGGTTGGGCGATCGTGGACGCCCCCTCCACCACCCTTCGGGTGGGTCCCCCTCCCCCGTGGCTTCGCCACAGTGGAGGACCACCTCCGCCCTGGGTGATCTAAACCCGGTAGATGCGTTCTGCGTTTTTGTGCAGGAGCTTGGATTGCTCCTCGGACGTGGCGCCCTTGATGATTTCGTGGGTAGCTTCGACCCAGCGGGTGAGGGAGCCGGTGAGGGTGACGACGGGGTGGTCGGAGCCCCAGACGATGCGGTCCCAGCCGAAGCAATCGATGACGTGCTCGATGTACGGGCGGATGGTGTCGATGGTCCAGTCGGGGCCGGAATAGGCGACGATGCCGGAGATCTTCGCGTTGACGTTGGGCAGCGCCGACAGAGCGCGGATGTCGGCGCGCCAGGGGTCGAGGCCGGCGCCGAGGACGTCTGGGACGCCGCAGTGGTTGAGGATGAAGGTGACGTCTTCAGCGCGCTGCGCCAGTGGCGTAGCGACGGGGGCGAGCTGGTCGGCGCGGACGCAGAGGTCGAAGGTGAGGTTTCTCGCCGGGAGGCGGCGGAGGTTCGCGACAAAGAGGTCGGACTGGCTGAGGTCGTTCGGCGAGGTGTGGAGGATGCGGCGCAGGCCCAGGACGCCGGGGATGGCAGTCAGCGCGTCGAGTTGTGCCGCGAAATCAGGGCTTTCGGGACGGCAGGCGGCGATGGCGCCGGCCATGCGGGGTAGGGTGGTGACGAAGGCCGTCTCGGGGACGATGTCGGTTTCGGCCACGTCGACCTCCATGTGGAGGGCGCTCTCGATGCCGAGCGGGACGGCTTCGGCGAAGTAGGACTCGGCGGTCCAAGGCTTGTTGATGGCGGGGGCGCCCGACAGCCAGGGGTAGTCGAAGCGGTCCGGGTAGACGAGGTGCAGGTGGGTATCAAGGATGCGCATGTTGACCTGACGGGGTGACGCGTTGCGAGATTTCGCGGCCGGCCTGCTGCAGCATGGCCAGCGTGGCCGGCATGTTGGGGGCATCGAGCTTGTCGAGCCGCTGCGTGTAGGGGCAGGTGAGGGCGGCGATGATGGTGCCGAGCGGGCCCAGCACCGGGACGGATAGGTTGAAGACGCCGGCGGTCTGGGCGCTGGGCATGGCCTCGTAGCCCTGGGTGGCGACGTCGGCGAGGCGGGCGGCGAGGCCGGCGGGCAGGGTTTCGGGGCCGAGCGCCTGCTCGGCGAGCATGACGGTGCGCTCCTCCGGTGTGGCGAAGGCGAGAAAGATGTGGCCCGAGCCGGTGTTGACGAGGCCGATACGGCTGCCGACGCGGATCGAGACGTTCCAGTAGCCGGGGCCATCGACCTGGGTGATGACGACGAGCGCGCTGCGATCCTGCACGACGAGGTGGGCGGCCTGCTCGGCCTTGAAGGCGAACTGCCGCATGATCGGCTGGGCCTGACTGACGAGGCGCTGGATGGGCGAGTGGCGGTGCGACAGCTCGAACAGCTTCAGGGTGAGGTCGTAGCGATCCTCGGCATTGCGGCGGACATAGCCGCGGCGCACCAGCCGATCGAGCATGCGGTAGATCTCGTTCGGGCTGCGATCGAGCGCCTTGGCGATTTCGGCCTGGCTCAGGCTGTCCGGAATGCCGGCGAGCAGTTCGAGGATGTCGAGCCCCTTGTCGAGGGCGGGGGCGCGATAGCGGTCAGCGTCGTCGTCGAGCTCGATGGTCATGCGGACGCCATGATGATGAACGGAGTCTGAACGGCTGACGGCGGCATGGTCCCTCCAGATTTGCCCCGGTTCCTCCACCGACGCGCATCTCCATTCACAGGAGAATTGTCTGCACCCAGATAAGGCCGCCAGGGCGCCGATGGCAATTGGCCCTCTGGCTAAAGCCACGGCAGATTATTGACGACACGCGCCGGGGCGTGCTTACATAAGAATAGACTTTTCATAAGTGGGCGACAATGGCCCCGTGAAGGGTTCATGAGGAGGGATTCATGACAGGCAAGATTCTGGCCGGGGCACTGGCTTCGGCAGTTTTGGCAACGACGGCGCTGGCGCTCGCGGCGCCCGCTACGGCCCAGGAGTTCGATTACGGCTCCTTTGCGGGCTACACGCTGAAGGTGAAGCTGATTGGCGGCACCCAGTACGAAAAGCTCTACACGCGCATTCCCGAGTGGGAGGCCAAGACCGGCGCCAAGGTGGAGATCGTTTCGAGCAAGAATCACTTCGAGCTCGACCGCGAGATCAAGCAGGACATCGCCTCGGGTGCGATCACCTGGTGCGTGGGTTCCAACCACACCAGCTTCGCGCCGCAGTATGGCGACCTCTATATCGACCTGATGGGCGCGATCCCGCAGTCGGAGCTCGACCAGTACGTGCCGGGCACGCTGGCCTCGGCGATGGTCGATGGCCGGCTGGTGCAACTGCCGCGTGTCACCGACGTGTCGAATATCTACTACCGCAAGTCGCTCTATGCCGATCCGGCGAACCAGGCCGCCTACAAGGAAAAGTACGGCAAGGACCTGGTGCCGCCCGAGACCTACGAGGACTTCAAGAACCAGGTGATCTTCTTCGCCGATCCGCCGAACCTCTACGGCACCGCGTTCGCGGGCAAGGACGAGGGCATGACCGGCCGGTTCATGGAGATCCTGCGCGCCAATGGCGGCGACGTGTTCGACGAGAACTGGAAGCCGGTGTTCAACTCCGAAGCCGGCGTCGCAGCCGTGCAGTGGTTCAAGGACATCTATGACGCCAAGGCCGTGCCGGCCGGCACCGTCAACTACACCTGGGACGATATCGGCCAGGCGATGGCAGCGGGCCAGCTGGCCATCGACCTCGACTGGCCGGGCTTTGCCGGCTTCTATACCGACCCGACGGCCTCCAAGATCGCCGACGACGTCGGCTTCGCCACGGCGCCGGTGGGCACTTCGGGCAAGCGCGGCGGCTGGTCGGGTTCGCACTCGTTCTCGGTGACGGAAGCCTGTGACAACAAGCCGGCGGCCGTGTCGCTGGCGGTGTTCCTGACCAACGACGAGAGTGCAATGATGGAAGCGCAGGCCGGCAACCTGCCGACCCGCTCCAAGACCTTCGATGAAGTGAAGCAGTGGTTCGCCGACAATGGCAAGCCGTTCATGGGCGAGATGTTCTCGGCCTGGCAGAACTCGCTGGCCGAAGCCCGCACGCCGCCGCTGGTGGCGCAGTGGATCGAGGTGTCGAACGTGATCTGGCCGCAACTGCAGGCGGCGATCGTCGGCGAAAAGACGGCGCAGGAAGCGCTGGACCAGGCCGCGAACGAAGCGACGGTGATCATGCAGGATGCCGGGTTGCTGCAGTAAGGGGCATGCCCTGAATGGAGGGGGGTGAGTGTTGCTCCCCCCTCCACCAGCTTCGCTGCGTCGCTTCGCGACGAGCGCCGCTACCCTCCCACAAGGTGGAGGGAGGGAGTGTCCACCTGGCCTGTCGCGTCGGCTGAGGTGTCATCCCTGCGCAAGCAGGGACCCAACTAAAAATTTGCGCAGGTGGCCAGGTGGGTCCCTGCTTTCGCAGGGATGACACGTTGGGGGCGTGGGGAGGTTGGTGGCCCGTGGAGGCGCTGACCCCCTCTCCTCAGTAGCGCTAGGGCGCAGGCGCCCGAGCTTCACTATCCTCCCCCGCCAGGGGGAGGAGGCGCGGTGGCGACGCCGTGGATCATATGAACCAGCCGGATGGCACATGAAGTTTATCCATTCACAACGCGCCATTCCGTACCTGCTGCTGTTGCCGGCGATCATCGTCATCCTGTCGGTGGTGCTGCTGCCGCTGCTGGTGTCGTTGTGGTCGAGCATGACGGCGTACAACCTGACCAAGCCGGCGACGCTGTTCCAGTTCGTGGGGCTCAGGAACTACGAGCGGCTGCTGTCCAACGCGGATTTCTGGTGGGCGTTCGGGCGGACCTTCGTGTTCGTCACCATCACGCTTAACATCGAAATGGTGCTGGGGCTCGGGTTGGCGCTGCTGATCAACCGGGTGACCTGGGGGCAGCGGACGCTGCGGACCGTCATGATGTTCCCGATGATGTTCTCGCCGATCCTCGTGGGTTTCCAGTTCAAGTACCTGTTCAACGATGCGGTGGGCCTCGTGAACAACGCGCTTTTCGATCTGGGGCTGATCACCGAGCCGATCCCGTGGCTGGTGGATGCGACGCTGGCGCCGCTGACGATCATCCTTGCCGAGGTGTGGATGTCGACCTCGGTGTTCGGCATCCTGCTGCTGGCCGGGCTGATGGCGATGCCCAAGGAGCCGATCGAGGCGGCGAAGGTGGATGGGTGCAACCCGTTCCAGGTGTTCCGGCACATCACGCTGCCGTTCCTGATGCCGTTCATCTACATCGCCATGACCATCCGCTCGCTCGATGTGGCGCGGGCCTATGACATGGTGCGGATCATGACCAATGGCGGGCCGGCGGGGCGGACGGAGCTGCTGTGGACGCTGATGACGCGGACCGGCTACGCCAACTCGCAGATGGGGATGGCCAACGCCATGGGCTATGTCTCGATCCTGCTGTCGATCGTGTTCACCGTGTATTTCTATCGCAAGCTGGTGGCGGCGCGCGCCTTCATGGGAGGCGCCGAATGAGCGAGTCACGCGGCATAGAGGCGCCCTGGGAGCGCTGGGCGGTGCGGTTTGGCGTGTTTCTCGCCATGCTGATCCTGGTGGCGCCGGGGGCGTGGGTGGTGCTCACCGCCTTCCGGCCGAACATCGAGGTGCTCGCACGGCCGGCGGTGTGGATTCCGCAGAACCCGACGCTCGACAATTTTGCCCGGCTGTTCGGCTTTTCGTCGCAGCAGCAGGGGCTGCCGGTGCTGCAGTACTTCACCAACTCGCTGGTGATTTCGCTCACCTCGACAGTGGTGGCAGTGCTGATCGGCATGGCCGGCGGCTATGCGTTCGCGCGGTTCAAGTTCAAGGGCAAGGGGACGATGTTCCTTGCCTTCATGCTGAGCCGGACGGTGCCAGGCGTGGCGCTGAGCCTGCCGCTCTTCATCATCTGGAGCCGGATCGGGCTGATCGATACGTCGTGGGGGCTGATCCTCGTCTACCTGGCGGTCAACATCCCCTTCACGATCTGGCTGACCGACGGGTTCTTCCGGCAGATTCCGCAGGAATTGTCGGAGGCGGCGCAGATCGATGGGTGCACGCGCTGGCAGGCGTTCTGGACGATCGAGTTTCCGCTGGCCCGCTCGGGACTGGCCTCGGCGGGGATCTTTGCCTTCCTGACTTCGTGGAACGAGTATGCGCTGGCGAGCCAGCTGACGCGGACCACGGCCAGCAAGACCATGCCGGTGGGGCTGATGGATTTCACCGCGCAGTTCACCGTGGACTGGACGGGGATGAGCGCCATGGCGGTGCTGATCATCATTCCGGCGCTGGTGCTGACGTTCGTGGTGCAGAAGCACCTGATCGCCGGGCTGACATTTGGCGGGGTGAAGTAGGCCTTTGGCGAATGGCGCCGGTGGCAGGGTTCGCGCTAGGCACTCTGAGCAATCGTTGCGCTTTCGAGGATGACCATGAGTTTCGATTTCCGGCCGGTGGGCCATACGGCGCTGAAGCTGACGAGCCTGGGGTTCGGGTGTGCCTCGATCGGCAATCTGGGGCATGCGGTGAGCGATGCGGAGGCGGCGGCGGTGCTGGACCGCGCCTGGGAGGCGGGCCTCCGGTATTTCGATACGGCGCCGCACTATGGGCGGGGGCGATCGGAAGCGCGGCTCGGGGCGTTCCTCAAGGGCAAGGCGCGGGGCGACTACGTCGTCTCGACCAAGGTGGGCAAGGTGCTGAGGCCGGGGGCGCAGGTGGCCGAGGCCGACGGGTTCGTCGATCCGCTGCCCAATGACGCGCACTACGAATATACGGCGGCGGCGCTCGAAGAGGCGCTCGAAGGCTCGCTGCGGCGGCTGGGGACCGGGCATGTGGACATCGTCTATGTGCACGACATCGGCACGATGACGCATGGCGCGGCCAACGCGCGGCACTTCGATGACCTGATGTCGAGCGGGCTGCCCTATCTCAAGAAGCTGAAGGCCGAGGGGAAGGTCGGGGCGATCGGGCTGGGCGTGAACGAGACGCGGGTCTGCATCGACGTGCTGCGTTCGGAGCCGCTCGACGTGATCCTGCTCGCCGGACGGTGGACGCTGCTCGACCGCGACGCGGAAGCCGAGCTGGTGGGGCTGGCGCGGGACAAGGGCACGAGCTTCGTGCTCGGCGGCATCTATAATTCGGGCATTTTGGCCAAGGGGCCGGTGCCGGGGGCGTGGTTCAACTACCAGCCGGCGAGCGAGGCGATCCTGGCGCAGGTGCGTGACCTCGAGACGCGGGCCAAGGCGGAGGGTGCGACGCTGCCGCAGGCGGCGATGCAATTCGCGATGACGCGGCCCGGGGTGGCGAGCGTGCTGATCGGCACGTCGAGCCTCAGGCAGCTGGAACAGAACCTGAGTGCGGCAACGTCGGCGCTGGCGCCCGAGGCCGCAGCGCGACTTTTTGGGTGAGGGGGTTACGATGAGCCGGATTGTCCGCGTCGACCTGGTGATGGTCGACCTGAAGCCGAAGGTGAAGCGGGTCGACGCGATCCAGAGTTTTGTGAGCCAGGAGACGCCGATCGTTCGCATCACCGATGCGGATGGGGTGGTGGGGACGGGCTACAGCTACACCATCGGCACCGGCGGGCATTCGGTGATGGCGCTGCTGGAGCGGACGCTCGCGCCGGCGATCATCGGCGACGATGCCAACGACATCGAGAAGATCTGGAAAAAGCTGCTGTTCCTGACGCATGCAACGACTGTCGGGGCGATCACGGCGATCGCCATGGCGGCGATCGACACGGCGCTGTGGGACCTGAAGGCGCGGCGGGCCAACCTGCCGCTGCACAAGCTGGCCGGCGGGGCGCAGGACCGGGTGCGGCTCTACACCACCGAGGGCGGGTGGCTGCACCTCGAGGAAACTGCGCTCGTCGAGGATGCGCTGCGCGCCAAGGAGGCGGGGTTCGGCGGCTGCAAGCTGAAGGTCGGCCGGCCGATCCATGAGGATGTGCGCCGGATTGCTGCGGTGCGCGAGGCGGTAGGCGCGGGGTTCGAGATCTTCACCGACGCCAACCAGGCCTTCACGGTGGACGAGGCGATCCGGCGAGCGCGGGCCTATGACGGGCTCGACCTGGGTTGGCTGGAAGAGCCGCTGCCGGCGGACGACATTGCCGGGCACCGGCGGCTGGTGGAGCACACGTCGATCCCGATCGCGATGGGCGAGAGCCTCTACAGCCACCTGCATTTCCGCGAGTACCTGGAGCAGCATGCGGTCAGCATCGTACAGCCCGACGTGGGGCGGATCGGCGGGATCACCCCGTGGCTGAAGGTGGCGCACCTCGCCGAGTGCTTCAACACAGCGGTGTGCCCGCACTTCCTGATGGAGCTGCATGTGGCGCTCTGCGCGGCGGTGCCGAATGCGCGCTGGGTGGAGTATATCCCGCAGCTCGACGAGCTCACCACCGAGGGGATGCGGATCGAGGGCGGATACGCCGTGCCATCGAGCGCGCCGGGGCTTGGGATTGCGTGGGACTTTGACGCGATCGGGCGGATGGCGGTTGAGGGGTCGGCGGTCAGCGTGAGCTGACCCGACCCAGCGTTTGCTGCTCCCCCCTTCCGCCTGCCGGCACCTGCCTTTCGAGCGCAGCTCTCAAGGCCTTCTCACCTAGAAACGCTCCACCGGAGCGTTTCTGCCTTCGGCACGGCTCGAAGCCCCGCAGGCGCAGGCGGGAGAAGGGTCGCTGTTGGCAGTGCCGTGGCCATGGGCGATGTTGGTGCAGAACTCTACCTAGAAAAAAGCGCTGTCATCCCCTGCGAAAGCAGGGACCCACTACGCCACCTGCGCTGGGTTCGAGCTGGGTCCCTGCTTTCGTAGGGATGACACCTTTGGTGTTGGGCGGTTTGCGGCTCTAACCCAAGTCTAGATGAACATGCCCATGTGGCGTTGCAATGCAGCGTTGAAGTGGGCGACGAGGGCGGTTTCGGCGCGGTCGGGGTCACGGGATTCGCAGGCGGCAGTGATTTCGAGGTGCTCCTTGTTGGAGCGGAGCGCCAACGGGACGGTCAGCTTGCGGTCGAGGCGGACGAGCCGCAGGTAGTGGTGCATGCGGCGGTAGCTGGAGTCGATCAGCGGGTTGCGCAGGATGTCGATGACCGAGTTGTGGAGCAGCGATTCCAGCGCTTCGATCTCGGCGAGGGCCTCGCGGGTGAGGCCGTCCTGCTCGATCTGCTTGGCGAGCGCCCGGTGGCGGTCGGCGATCTCACGGATCAGGTCCTCGTCGCCGAGCTCGGCGAAGGTGCGGACGGCGGCGCGCTCGATGATGGTGCGGAACTGGTAGGTAGATTTCGTCAGCTCGAGGCCGGGCTTGACGAACTGGATGCCGGAACGCGGGTGGATGGTGAGGATGCCCTCGGCCTCCAGCACGCGCAGCGCATCGCGGAGCGGCGCCACCGGGATGCCGAGCAGCTTCACCAGATCGTTCTGCGACACGAAGGCCCCCGCCGGGAGCCGGCGGTCGAACAGGTTTTCGAGGATGCGCGCATAGGCGAGGTCGCTCAGCCGGCCGCCCGGTTGCGCTTCTGCCAGCACCTCTGATGTTCCACCGCTGACCACTTGTGCGCCCGCCCTCATTGGTCTATTACCATCATCCACTGATATATCACCGTGTCACACTAGTCGATCAGAGATCGCCGCCCATGCGCATCGCCGAGTTCCGCATCACCCGTTTCCAGTTTGCCCGCGACCGTGTGATCGGCGACAGTCAGGTGCGCGCCGACGACGTGAACATAGCGGCGCTCGAGCTGATTGCCGATAGCGGTGCTGTCGGACTGGGGTTTATCCAGACGTTGTTTCATCCGCTGCCCGATCAGGCGGAAATCGAACGGGTGTTTCGCTCGGAAGCGTGGCCCGGCCTCGACGGCCAGCCGCCGGCGGCGCTGGTGCATCGGGTCGGACGGCCGCGCGGCGGCAACCAGCGGGCGTACTCGCTGCCGTTCCACGAGGCGCTGCAGGTGGCGCTGTGGGATCTCGCGGCCAAGGAAGTGAACCTGCCGCTGCACGTGCTGCTCGGCAGCCGGCGCGACAAGGTCGAGGCCTACGCCTCCGGGCTTGATTTCCACCTCTCCGACGATCAGTTCGCGAAGTTCTTCGCGCATGCCGATGCGATCGGCTACCGCGCGTTCAAGATCAAGGTCGGGCACCCGGATTTCGACTGGGACCTGAACCGCCTGAAGATCCTCAAGGACGTGGTCCGCAAGGACGCGCTGGTGATGATCGACTCCAACGAAGCCTGGGGCGCCAAGGAAGCGCTGGTGAAGCTCACCGCGATCCGCGACGCCGGGCACGAGCTGCTGTGGGTGGAGGATCCGATCCTTCGCAACGACCATACCGGCCTCAAGATGCTGAAGGACGCGTGCAACTGGACGCTGATCAACTCGGGTGAATATCTCGACGCGAACGGCAAGCGGCTGCTGATGGAAGCGGATGCGACCGACATCCTCAACGTCCACGGGCAGGTGACCGACGTGATGCGGATCGGCTGGCTGGCGGCGGATCGCGGCATTCCGGTGAGCCTCGGCAACACCTTCCTCGAGGTGGGCATCCACATGGCCTGCGCGCTGCCCGAAGTGCAGTGGCTCGAATATTCGTTCCAGAATTTCGACCACCTGGTCGATGAGCCGGTGCCGATCAAGGACGGCTGGGCCTATGCGCCGAACCGTCCGGGCCACGGCCTCGTGCTCAGCGAAACCGCTCGCAAGCAATGGGCGCGGCCGACCCTGCTGCCCCGTTCCGAACTCGGCGACGCCCCGTTCAACCCGCGTACTGCCTCGTAATTTCAAGACTACCGTCATCCAGGGAGGAGACATCACTATGAACCTTCTACGCACTACCGTGGCGCTTTCGGCGCTGCTCGTCGCCGGCACTGCCCTTGCCCAGGACGGTGCGATCACCGTCTGGGCAGATGCCACCCGCCAGCCGGCCGTCGAGGCGTTCATCGCCGCGCATCCGGAAGTGCCGGTGAACCTCGTCCTCGACGATGGCTCCTCGGGCGCCTCGGGCACCTTCCAGACCAAGATCAGCCTCGCCGACCAGGCCGCTGAAGGCTGGCCCGACGTGGTGTTCTCGACGCAGAACAACGATGCCGCCTGGGCCGCTCGCGAAACCAACGGCGTGCAGCCGTTCGCGCAGGTGCTCAACGAGGGCTTCCTCGACGAGGAATTCCTCGCCGGCTTCACGCCGGGCGCGCTCGATCCGGTGACGGTCGAGGGCAAGGTCTACGGCCTCCGCAGCGACCTGGCACCGGTGCTGTTCTGGTACAACAAGACGCTGCTGGACAGCTTCGGCTATGCCGCTCCGACCACCTGGGAAGAGTATCAGGCGCTGAGCGACAAGCTGGCCGCCGACCATCCGGGCTACTTCCTCGGCGCGATCGGCGATGCGTTCCCCGGCCCCTATGTCTACTACTGGAGCGGCCAGGCGCCGGTCTTCCAGGTCGAGGGCGAGACGTTCAAGTCGGATACCGCCGCACCGAATTCGGTGAAGGTATCGGCCATGATCGACCACATGGTGGCCAACAAGACGCTGACGCTCGACAGCCTGTTCGGCGCCAGCTTCGTGGCGAGCGCCGACAAGCTCGTCGCCATTCCGGGCGCTGCCTGGTATGCCGGTGCGCTGTTCCAGAACCCGGGCGGCGTCAACGCCAAGGCCGGTGACTGGGTGGCTGCGCCGCCGCTGAAGTGGGCCGATGGCGATGCGGTGACCGGCAACGTGGGCGGCGGCGTCTGGTACGCCTCGAGCCACACCGAGAACCCCGAGGCGGTGAAGACCTTCCTCAAGTTCGTCACCTCCGATCCGTCGGTGGCGGGCACCGGTGGGCTGCCGGCCTACCAGGCGGCGGCCGATGCATGGCTCGACGCGCAGGCGGCGAGCGGCTTCTACGCCGGCGACTTCAAGGCGGCGATCAATACTGCTGCGTCGACCGTGTGGAGCGGCTGGGGCTACCCCAACTTCTCGCCTGAAACCGCGTGGGCCAAGGTCATCACGCCGGGCCTCGTTGCCGGCAAGACCATGACCGAGCTGTCGGCCGAGTGGCAGCAGGAAATGAAGAACGAGGCACAGGTCGTCGGCTATACCGTCGAGTAAGCTGAGCTCAGATGATGGCCGGGGGCGCGATGTGCCCTCGGTTCTTGCGCGCCGGTTACTGGCCACTGACGTGTCATCCCTGCGAAAGCAGGGACCCACGTCGCCACCTGCGCGGATTTCGAGTTGGGTCCCTGCTTTCGCAGGGATGACAGGTCGGGGGTGTTGCACCGCTTTGCCCCGTGGCCAGCCCTGAACCCGTAGTGCCTGGAGCTGCCGCGTGAGCACGACCGACACCATTGCTGCTTCGCCGCCGCGGCGAGCGAGCCGCCGCAGCGTCGAGAGGGCGCAGGGGCGGATGGGGGCGGCGTTTGTCAGCCTCTATACGCTGTTCCTCCTGGCGTTCGGCGTGCTGCCGGCGCTCTATGCGATCTACCTCGCGTTCACCAAGAAGGGGGCGTTTGTCGGGTTCGACAATTTCCTCAAGGTGTTCAAGGACTACCGGTTCTGGCCGGCGGTCGAGCATGTGGGGATCTTCCTGATCGTCTGGCTGGTGATGCTGGTGCTGTTCGTGGTGCTGCTGGCGCTGCTGGTGCACTCGATCGGTATCCGCTGGCTCTCGAACAGCACGCGCTTCATCTACTACATCCCGGGAGCGCTCGCGGGAGCATCGAGCGTGATGCTGTGGCTGTTTGTGCTCGACCCGACGGTGAGCCCGGTGGCGTTCCTGCTCAAGGCGTTCGGCTTTGAATCGCTGGTGAGCGTGGTGCAGGTCGACCGGCTGCCGTTCGTTTTGGCGGTGATCGCGTTCTGGACCGGGGCGGGCGGCTGGATCGTGGTGATGTACGGCGCGCTCAACAACATTCCCAAGGAAGTGCTGGAAGCGGCGAAGGTCGATGGCGCCGGGCCGATCCGCACCGCGTGGTCGATCCAGATCCCGCTGATGCGCAAGTGGATCGCCTACATGGTGATCATGAGCTTTGCCGGCGGCACGCAGCTGTTCGTCGAGCCGCGGGTGCTGAGCCAGGCGAGCCGTGGCGTCGTCGGGCAGGATTACTCGCTGAACCAGCTCGCCTTCCTCTATGCGTTCAAGCAATCCGACTTCAACGGCTCGGCGGCGATCTCGCTGATGCTGCTGGTGGTGGCGCTGGCGCTTTCCGTCTACTTCGTCTTCAAGGGTGGCCTGTTTGAGCGCGCCTGACTATGCAATGGACCGCCCCGCCGGGGCGATGACGCCGGGGCAGTGGATGGGGCGCGCCGTCGCGATCCTGATCCTCGTCGTGTTCGTGCTGTTCTTCGTGGTGCCGCTGATCTGGCTGGTGCTGGCGCCGACCAAGACCGACCGGCAGCTGCTGCTCGAAGTGCCGTTTGCGTTCGGCAGCTGGGAGACTCTCGCGGCAAACTGGAACTCGCTGATGACGTTCCAGAAGGGGCTGATCTGGACGTGGCTCGGCAACTCGGCGTTCTATTGCGTCGCGGCGCTCTGCATCACGCTGATCATCTCGATCCCGGCGGGTTATGCGATGGCGCTCACCGAGTTCCGGGGGCGCAAGGCGCTGCTGGCGGCGACGCTGATCGTGATGCTGGTGCCGAGTACCGCGCTGGTGCTGCCGATCTTCCTCGAACTGAGCGCGGTGCGGCTGATCGGCAATCCGCTGGCGGCGATCCTGCCGTTCTCGTTCTTCCCGTTCGGCGTGTACCTCACCTACATCTATTTCTCGACGGCGGTATCTCGCGACCTGCTCGACGCGGCGCGGATGGATGGGGCCAACGAGTTCCAGGTGTTCTGGAAGATCGCCATGCCGCTCGCCACGCCGGTGATCGCGCTGGTGGGGTTCTTCAACTTCACCGGCAACTGGAACAACTACTTCCTGCCCTATGTGACGCTGCCGGGCCGGAAGGCGCCGATCCAGGTTGGGCTCGCCGAACTGCTGTCGAACGTGCCGGCGTTCAACCCGACCAATGCGGCCTCGACGACGATTTCGCTGTCGGCGCTGGCGCTGGCGACGCTGCTGGCTATCGCGCCGGTGCTGATCGTGTTCCTGTTCGCGCAGCGCTACCTGGTGAGCGGCATGACGGCAGGCGGCACCAAGGAGTAAGCGATGGTTCAGAGGATGGGCATGGTGATCTCGGTAAAGCCCGAGAAACTCGATGAGTATAAGCGGCTGCATGCCTCGCCGTGGCCGGAGATGGATGCGGCGCTGAGCGCGGCGAACATCCGCAACTACTCGATCTACCTGCGCGAGCCAGAAATGCTGATGTTCGGCTATTGGGAGTATACCGGGTCGGACTACGACGCGGACATGCAGGTGCTGGGGGAACGGGCCATCACCAAGGAGTGGCTGGCCCTGACCGACCCGTGCCAGGCGCCGCTGAAGACGGCGACGCCGGGCGAGTGGTGGAGCATGATCCCCGAAATCTACCATCTCGACTGAAGCTTTTTTGTTTTGTCGCGTTTTCGAACCGGAAAAGTCTGCAACTTTCCCTGAAAACGCTCCCAGGAGACGCCCGATGGTGATGCTGAACGGCCGGAGTTATTCGCGACGCGAGCTCGCCGAGCGGGCGGGGATGCTCTCCCAGTTTGCCGGGGTGCGGCTGATGGAGCTTTCCGACGGGGTGGAGCGCGGCATCCGCATGCTGGACTTCCGCACCGGGTCGGGGCTGCGGTTCACGGCGCTGGTGGACCGGGCGCTCGATATCGCCGACTGCGAGTTCAAGGGGCAGGCGATCGGCTGGAACTCGCCGGCCGGGTTCCGGCATCCGGGGCTGCACGAGTACGAGGGCGAGGGCGGGCTCGCCTGGGCGCGGTCGTTCTCCGGGCTGCTGGTGACCTGCGGGCTCGACCATATCCTGTTCATGAACGAAGTGCCCGCGGACACCTATGTCTATTCGCCCAAGCAGACGGTGAGCCATTCGCTGCATGGGCGGGTGGGGACAATTCCGGCGCGGCTGACCGGCTATGGCGAGAGCTGGAACGGCGACGAATGTGTCCTGTGGGCCGAGGGCGTGGTGCAGCAATCGGCGGTGTTCGGCGAAGACCTGCATTTGATCCGGCGGATCGAGGCGGATGTCGGCGGCAATGCGATCCGTATCTCGGACCGGGTGGTGAACCATGGGTTCTACAAGACGCCGCACATGTACTGCTACCACATCAATGTCGGCCACCCGGTGCTCGACGAGGGGTCGCGGTACCTGGCGCCGATCACGGATGTGGTGTGGGCGGCGCATGCGGGGGCGCAGGACCAAGATGTCGTCTGGAGCGAGGATGCGGCCATCAACTACCGGCGGCAGGGCGTCGGCTACCGCACCATGCCCGGCCCGAAGCTCGATTTTCACGAGCAGGTCTGGCAGCACGAACTCGGAGCCGATGACGACGGCAAGCAGTTCGTTGCGCTTATCAACGATCGAGTCGGCTTGGGGTTCGAAATGGAGACGCGGAAAGCACAGTTCCCCTGCCTCTACGAGTGGCAGAACTTGCAAGCCGGGCAGTATGCGCTGGGGATCGAGCCTTCGACCAACCATGTGCTTGGGAACAACGCGGCGCGGGAGCGCGGCGAGATGATCTGGCTGCAGCATGGCGAGGAGAAGCGCTACGACAGCGTGTTCCGCGTGCTCGACGGCGCCGCCGAGATCGCGGCGAGCGAAGCACGGATACGGGCGATTTCCGGGCAGCCGGAAGACGAGTATCCGGCGGTGTCGGGCAATCACCTGAAGATCGAGGGGCGCTGATGGGGGCGGATCGGTTCGGGTCGCTCGAAGGGCGGACTATCCTCTACACTGGCGCGGCCGGTGGGCTGGGGCTCGAGACGACGCTCGAAATGCTGCGCTCGGGTGCGAGGGTGATTGCTGTCGATAACAACCCGGCCAAGGTGGCTGCGCTCAAGGATGCGGCGGCCGGGATGCCGGGGCTGACGGTGGCGATGCTCGACCTGTCGGACCTCAGCGGGCTCAAGACCGGGCTCGAGGCGGTTTCGGCCGAGGTTGGCGGCTTCGATATCGTCATCAACAACGCAGCGATCTATCCATCGAAGGCGTTCGAGGACTACACGATCGAAGAGATGCAACTGGTGCAGCGCATCAATGTGGATGCCGGCATCGTCTGCGTGCAGGTGGCGCTGCCGCACATGAAGGCGGCGGGGCGCGGGCGGATCATCAACATCTCGTCGGTGACGATCTCGGGCGGCTGGTCGGACCTGACGCCGTATGTGCAATCGAAGATGGCGCTGGTGGGCCTGGCGCGGTCGTGGGCGCGGGAGTTCGGCAAGCACGGGATCACCGTCAATGCGGTGGCGCCGGGGGCGTTTCCGACCGATGCCGAGAAGATCCATCCCGACCTGCCGGCCTACGAAAAGCGCATCTACGAGGCGCAGGCGCTGCAACGCCGCGGGGCGCCGACTGATATCGCCAACATCCTGATGTTCCTGGCCTCCGACGCCGCCTCCTTCATCACTGGCCAGACCATCCATGTGGATGGCGGCTGGTACATGCACTGAAAGACACCCATGGGTATTCTGACCGGCTACCGCGTTCTCGATTGTTCCATCGCCATGGCGGGGCCGTTCGCGGCGCAGCGGCTGGGTGATCTCGGGGCCGATGTGGTGAAGGTGGAGCCGGTGACCGGCGAGTGGCAGCGCCACACGGCCGCGGGCGGGGCGCGCGGCAACAAGGTCAACGTGTCGTTCCTGTCGCTCAACCGCAACAAGCGCTCGCTGGCGGTGGACCTGAAGGACCCCGACGGCAAGGCGGTGCTGCTCGAACTGGTGAAGACCGCCGATGTGTTCCTGCAGAACTACCGGCCGGGCGTGGCGAAGCGGCTGGGGGTGGACTACGAGACGCTGAGTGCGATCAACCCGCGGCTCATCTACGTCTCGATCTCGGGCTATGGCGAGGATGGGCCGTATCTCAACCGGCCGGGGCAGGACCTGGTGCTGCAGGGCATGTCGGGGGCGATGTTGTCGGCCGGGCGCGAGGGCGAGCCGCCGAACGCGGCGGGGCAGTATCTCGTCGACGGGATCACCGCCTACACGGCGTTCGAGGGGGCGCTGGCGGCGCTGCTGCATCGCGAACGCACCGGTGAAGGCCAACTGGTGCAGGTGAACATGCTCGACGCGATCACCACCATCCAGATGCAGGAACTGTCGGTGTTCACGGTTGGCCACAAGCCGCAGACGCGGTCGGCCGAGCCGCATGCGCATGTCTATATCCGGGCGCCCTACGGGGCGTTCGCGACGAGCGACGGGTTCATCATCGTGGCGTTCCCCAAGCTGGCGAACCTTGGGCAGACCATCGGCGAGCCGAGCTTCCTCACCATGGACGACGAGGTCGATACGTGGAGCAAGCGCGACGAGATTTTTGCCAAGACGCGGGATCGGCTGAAGACCAAGACGTCGGCGGAGTGGCTGGAGCTGCTGCGGGCGGCCGATATCTGGTGCGGGCCGGTCTATGGTTATGCCGACCTCGTTGCGGACGAGCAGATCAAGCACAACGGCACGTTCGTCGAGTACGAGCACCCGACCGAGGGGCACGTGAAGACGCCGGGGTTTCCGATCAAGTTCTCGAAGACACCGTCGGTAGTAGAGCGCGGGGCGCCGGTGGTGGGGCAGCACAGCCGCGACGTGCTGCGCGAGGCGGGCTATGACGATGCGGCCATCGAGGCGCTGCTGAGCAAGGGTGCCGTGGCGGAGACCGGGTTATGAGCGAGCACATCCTCGTTTCGCGGGACGGGTTCGTTGGGACGATCACCATAAACCGGCCGGAGAAGCTCAATGCGCTGACGCCGGAGATGGCGGCGGCGCTGGTTGAGGCGGTCTCCGACTTCAACAGCGACGACGGGATTCGGTGCGTCATCCTGACCGGCGCGGGGGAGAAGGCGTTTTCGGCCGGCTCGGATATCCGGACGCTCGACGACTACGATACGGCGTGGAATTTCCGTAACCGGCCGGACTATTGCGATGCGATCCGGGCGCTGCTGAAGCCGTCGATCGCGGCGGTCAACGGCTATGCGTTCGGCGGTGGGCTCGAGACGGCGATGGCGTGCGACATCCGCATCGCCTCGAGCACGGCCAGCTTTGCGGCACCCGAGATCAAGCTGGGCTGGATCGGCGGCGGCGGACAGGCGGTGAACCTGGCGCACGCGGTGGGGCCATCGAACGCCGCGCTGATGATCATGACCGGCGATCCGATCGATGCGGCGACGGCGGAAAAGTGGGGGCTGGTTTCCCGCGTCGTCCCGCCGGCCGACCTGATGGCCGAGGCGAACAAGATCGCGCAGGCGATCGCGGCGCGGGCGCCGATCGCAGCTGAGACGGCGAAGCTGAACCTGCGGGCAGCGTGGGAGCTTTCGATCGAGAACGCCATCGCCTACGAGCGCGACCTGCAGGCCATCTGCTTTGCCACCGAAGACGCCAAAGAGGGCCGGGCGGCGTTCAAGGAGAAGCGGGCGCCGGTGTTTCGGCGGCGCTGACGCCGAGTTCGCGACCGCCCCCTTCACCATGCTTCGCATGGTCCCCTTCCCCCGTTTCACGGGGGAAGACCGCCGACACCGTCGTGCCTTGAACAGGGTGATCCTTCAGGCGTGGAAGTATGTCGTTCGCATCTTCCTTGGCGTGATGCCGTAGGCGTTGCGGAAATGCTCGTAGAACTGGCTGAGGGATGAGAAGCCGGACTGGAAGGCGATGTTCTCGATGGAGAGCGCGCCTTCGAAGAGCAGGCCGCGGGCGCGGATCAGGCGCATGCGGGTGACGAAGCGGTGCAGCGAGACGTTCATCACCGACGTGAACAGGTTGAGCGCGTAGTTGGGGTGGAGCCCGACGACGCGGGCGATGTCTTCGGCGCTCAGCGGCTCGGCCAGGTTCTCGAGGATGTGGCGGACCATGGCGACGACGTAGCGGAGCGGGGTGGCGCCTCGGGTGGCGGGCTGCACGGCTTCGATCCAGGGGGAGAGCAGTTCGTCCCAGCCATCGACCGAGGCGCGGCGCAGCATCAGGGCGATCTCGGAGCGCAGGATATCGCCGCGCTCGGCATCGCCGCGGCGATAGTCGGTGTACCAGCGCTCAAGGGTTTCGTCGCCGATCGAACCGGCGGGCAGGGCGATCATGCCGCCGCCCATCATGGTCTCGGTGAGACGGCCTAGCCGCGGCATGTGGAGGAAGGCATCGAGCGGCAGGTAGATGTTGCACTGGCGGCTGTCGCCCGCCGGACCGCGGTCGATGCTGGTGGTGCGGTGCGGGATGCCGGCCCAGAACAGCACCAGGCGGCGGGCCGGGACTTCGACCGGCTTGCCGTCGACGAGGTAATCCATCGAGCCCGAGGTCAGCCAGTTCATCTCGATATGGCCGTGCAGGTGCTCGCGCTCCATCAACTGCGGATCGAACCAGCGGATGCCGAAGCGGCCGAAGGCGGAGGTCTTGGCGTAGAACTGCCGGTCCGGACGGGGGACAGGCGGGGCGGCCCGCGGCTGCGGCGATGATGGGTTCGACATTGGCGTGGGGTATCTTTAAAAGCCGGAAATACCCATCCAGTAAATCGGATTGTGGAGACTGCGGCAAGTCGTACCATTTGGGCCTGCTGGATAGCGGAAAACAGGGCGGGAGGCCCAGTTTCCGGCACGCCGCGTGTTGTCCAGCGCAATGGGAGGTATCATGCGAAAGCCAATTTATGCCCTTGGCGGGGCAGGACTGCTGCTGTCCGTTTCGATCATCGCCGCGCAGGCGCAGACCGTCACGCCGACCACTCCACCCGATCCGCCGACCTTCGAAGCCCAGGGTACGCCCAACTTCGTCGGCATCAAGGACATGTTCGAGTACAAGGCGCTGCCGTCGTACAGCGAGCCCGACTGGGTGACGTCGAAATACGTCGATGCCGGCAAGCTGCCGCCGGTGGGCGAGCGCCTGCCGAAGGAGCCGATGGTCTACAAGACCGCCAACATGCCCGACGGCGTCGGTGTCTATGGCGACGTGATGCGCCATGTGATCGGCGGCCGGCCCGAGGGCTGGAACTATATCGGCGGCCAGAGCCAGGGCTGGGGCGGCATCGATATCGGCCTTTCCGAATGCCTGACGCGCACCGGTCCGCTATTCCAGGTCAAGGCCGAGGAACTGGAGCCGCTGCCGAACCTCGCCAAGAGCTGGGAATGGTCGGAAGACGGCTACAAGCTCACCATGCACCTGATCGAAGGCGCCAAGTGGTCGGACGGCGCGCCGTTCACCGCCGATGACCTGATGTTCTACTGGGAGGACAACGTCCTCGACCCCAACGTGTCGCCGCTCAATGGCGCGACGCCCGCCACCTTCGGCGAAGGCACGACGCTCGAGAAGGTCGACGACTACACGGTACTGTGGACCTTCAAGGAGATGAAGCCGGCCCAGTATCTCTACGCCATGGCGTATGGTTCGTTCTGCCCCGGCCCGAGCCACCTGCTGAAGCCGCAGCACCCCAAGTACAACACCGCCAACACCTACGACCAGTACAAGAACGCCTTCCCGCCCGAGTACCTGAACATCCCGACGATGGGTGCCTGGGTGCCGGTGGAGTACCGGCCGGACGACATCGTGGTGATGCGCCGCAACCCCTACTACTGGAAGGTCGACGAAGCCGGCAACCAGTTGCCGTACCTCAACGAGATGCACTACCGGCTCTCGACCTGGGCGGATCGCGACGTGCAGGCCGTGGCCGGTTCGGGCGACTTCTCAAACCTCGAGCAGGCGGAAAGCTACGTCGAGGCGCTGAAGCGCTCGGCGGAAGAGAACGCTCCGGCGCGTCTCGCGTTCGGCGCCCGTACCATCGGCTACACGCTCGACATGAACCTGTCGGCCAATGGCTGGGGTACGCCGGACGAGCGCGCGCAGAAGGTGCGTGAACTCAACCGCAACCTCGACTTCCGCAAGGCGGTCAGCATTGCGACAGACCGGCAGCGGCTGGGTGAATCGCTGGTGCGTGGTCCGTTCACAGCCATCTATCCGGGCGGCCTCTATGCCGGCACGGCGTTCTACGACAAGGAATCGACGGTCTACTATCCCTACGACCTCGAAGCGGCCAAGGCATTGCTCGACGGCATCGGTGTCACCGATACCGACGGCAACGGCATCCGCAACTTCCCCGATGGTGGTGCGGATGTGGAAGTCACCATTCTCGCCAACTCCGACTACGGCACCGACACCAACCTCGCGGAAGGTGTGATTGCCCAGATGGAACCGCTGGGGCTGCGCGTGATCGCCAACTTCCAGGCCGGCACGGCGCGTGACGACATGATGGAATCCGGCCAGTGGGACTGGCACGTCCGCCGGCAGGGCTCGGAAATGGTGTCGGTGGTGCAGGGCACCGTCTCGCTCGCCCCGACCGGCCCGCGGACAAGCTGGGTCCACCGCGCTGGTGCCGATGGCACCCTCGACCTGCTGCCGTTCGAGCAGGAGCTGGTGGATACGGTCAACGCCTTCATCAAGTCCACGGACAACGATGAACGCGGCGAGCTGATGAAGACGTACCAGAAGATCTACACCGAGAACGTCTATTCGGTGGGTCTGACGCAGTACCCCGGTGCGCTCATCATCAACAAGCGCTTCGCCAACATCCCGGCTGGTGCGCCGATCTTCATGTTCAACTGGGCTGAAGACAACATCATCCGCGAGCGCGTGTTCGTGCCGGCCGACCGGCAGTCCGACAACGAGCTGCATCCGGACACCCTGCCGGGTGCGCCCGGTTCGGCCACCGGCCTGCTCGAGTAAGCACGCCACGACCATCGAGGGCAGGGGGAGCGATCCCCCTGCCGCTTCCCTCCAAATTCCTCGCGCCGTCACGCCGTGACGGCGCCGCAGCAGGCGGCAGCAGATGCTCAGATTTCTCGTGATGCGGGTGGGTGGGGCGATACCGCTGCTGCTGCTGCTCAGCATCGTGACCTTCGCCATCATCCAGGCGCCGCCCGGCGACTATGCCGACTACATCAAGTCGATGCTGATCAACCAGGGCGGCGTGCCGCCGGCCGACGCCGAGATCCAGGCGCAGGCCTACCGCGTCGCCAACGGTCTCGATCAGCCGGTGCTGGTCCAGTATTTCAACTGGATCTGGGGCATCCTGACCCGCTTCGATTTCGGGCATTCGTACTACTACAACAAGGATGTCGGCATCGTCGTTTCCGAACGGCTTCCGGCGACGATCATGCTTGCGCTGGTCTGCCACATCCTCGCTTCGGTGCTCGGCATCGGGCTCGGCATCATTGCGGCAACGCGGCAGTACTCATGGGCCGACACGCTGCTCGGCATCATCTCGTTCCTCGGCATGACGATCCCGCGCTTCCTGCTGGCGATCATCATCCTCTACATCCTGGTGTTCCGGATGAACGTCTCGGAGGTCGGGATGTTCTTTTCGGCCAAGTATGGCGGGCAGCCGTGGAGCTGGGACAAGTTCGTCAACCTCGTGCAGCACGTCTGGCCGGTGGTGTTCATCGCCACGTTCGGTGGCCTCGCCTACAACATGCGGGTGATGCGCGGTAACCTGCTCGACGTGCTCAACGCGCAGTATATCGAGACGGCGCGGGCCAAGGGCGTGCCGGAATCGGGTGTGATCATGCGCCACGCGGTGCCGAATGCGCTCCATCCGCTGCTCGCCTACCAGGGCGTGGCGCTGCCCTACATGCTGACCGGTGAAATCGAGGTGGCGATCGTGTTCGGCCTCGCGACCGTGGGGCCGGCGATCGTCGGCTCGATGGGGGTGGGCGACGTGTACGTGACGGCGACGTTCATGCTGGTGCTGGCGACGACGCTGATCATCGGCAACATCATCGCCGACCTGCTGCTGGTGGCGCTCGATCCGCGTATCCGTCTCGGAGGGTCGGCCGAATGAGCGAGATCAAGCACACCGCGCCGCCGCTGCCGACCGATATCGGGGCCGGGCCGGCGCCGACGACTGAAGTCACCCCGACCGGCGTTTCGGCGCGTTTCCAGGGCAATGAGGGCTATGCCACGCTGGTGTGGCGCCGCTTCCGCCGCTCGACCATGGGCATGATCGGGCTGGTGCTGGTGGTGACGCTGCTGGTGGTGGCGGTGTTCGGCGATTTCTTCGCGCCGATGGACCCCAAGCGGACCGAGCTGCCGTTTGCGCCTCCGGACGTCATCGCCTTCGAGGACCCGGCGGGCAATTTCAGCCTGTTGCCGTATGTCTATCCCATTGGGGAGACCGGTGAGTCCGATCCTATAACCTTCCAGCCGCTGACGGGGGCCGAAAAGGACAACCCGACGCCGGTGGGGATGTTCGTCAAGGGTCACACCTACAGGCTGCTCGGGCTGATCCCGACCGACATCCACTTCTTCGGTTCGACCGACGGGCGGACGATCCACCTGCTCGGCACCGACAAGTTCGGTCGCGATATCCTGTCGCGCGGCATTGTCGGCTCGCAGATATCGCTGACCATCGCGCTGGTCGTGGTGGCGATCACCACGGTGGTGGGCTCGCTGGTGGGCATCGCGTCGGGCTATCTCGGCGGGCAGTTCGACCTGTGGGTGCAGCGCTTTGTCGAGTTCGTGCTCGCCTTCCCGCAACTGCCCCTCTACCTGGCGCTGACTTCGCTGATCCCGGTGACGGCGCCATCGAACATCTTCATCGCCTTCGTCATCGGCGTGATGGCGGTGCTCGGCTGGGCGCAGCTCAGCCGCGAGGTGCGGTCGAAGACGCTGTCGCTGGCGCGGATCGAATATGTGCGCGCGGCGATCGCGGTGGGCTCGTCCGACATTCGGATCATCACGCGGCACATCCTGCCCAACGTGCTGAGCCATGTGATCGTGGCGGTGACGCTGGCGGTGCCCTCCGTGGTGCTGCTCGAGAGCTTCCTCGGCTTTCTCGGCTTTGCGGTGAAGCCGCCGCTGATCAGCTGGGGCCTGATGCTGCAGGATACCAGCACGTTCTCGGTGATCGGCTCCTATCCATGGATCCTGTCGCCGGTGATCTTCGTGCTGATCACCGTATTTGCGTTCAACGCGCTGGGCGATGGCCTGCGCGACGCCATCGACCCCTATTGAGGCTTGCCATGACCAACACGGAAAACCTCAGCCCGGACGAACGGTATGACCTCGGTGCGCATGGCCGGGAGCTGATCCTGGATGCGCGGAAGATCAAGGTCGACTTCAAGGTCGAGGGTGGGGTCGTCAACGCGGTGCGCGACGTGTCGTTCCAGCTGCACAAGGGCGAGACGATCGCGCTTGTCGGCGAAAGCGGCTCGGGCAAGTCGGTGACGGCGCGGACGATCATGCGGCTGCTGACCAAGCGCGCCACGGTGAGCAAGGACAGCAGGCTCATGCTGGGCGGCCGCGACATCTACAAGATGCCGGAAGCCGAGGTGCGGAAGCTGCGCGGCAACGACGTGTCAATGATCTTCCAGGAGCCGATGAGCTCGCTGAACCCAGTCTACACCATCGGCCAGCAGCTATGCGAAGTGCTGCACCTGCACAACCGCATCTCGCGGGCCGAGGCGATGCGTCGGGCCGAGAAGCTGCTGGAAGAAGTGCAGATTCCGGAGCCAGGGGCGCGGCTGCGCTCGTATCCGCACCAGTTGTCGGGTGGACAACGGCAGCGCGTGATGATCGCCATGGCCCTCGCCAACCGGCCGGACATCCTGATCGCCGACGAGCCGACGACGGCGCTCGACGTGACGGTGCAGGCGCAAATCCTGAACCTTATCAAGGACCTGAAGGCGAAGTACGGGATGGCGGTGATCCTGATCACCCACGACCTGACGATCGTGAAGCAGTTCTCGGACTATGTGTATGTGATGCAGCACGGCAAGGTGCAGGAGCACAACACCACCGAGGCGCTGTTCGCCAACCCGCGGCATGCCTACACGAAACACCTGCTTGCCTCGGAGCCGAAGGGACAGGCCAAGCCGATCGAGGCGGACTCGCCGACGATCCTGCAGGGCGACAAGGTGAAGGTGAGCTTCACGCTGAAACGCGGCGGGGCGTTCAAGCCGGATTTTTTCCAGCTGGTGGCGGTGGATAGCCTGTCGCTCAACCTCAAGAAGCACGAGACACTGGGGCTGGTGGGCGAGAGCGGCTCGGGCAAGACGACGTTCGGGCAGGCGCTGATCCGGCTGATCGGCAACCAGGGCGGGCAGATCTTCTTTGACGGCCAGTCGATCCACGACAAGAACCGCGAGCAGATGCGGCCCTTACGGCAGCGCATGCAGATCGTGTTCCAGGACCCGTTTGCCTCGCTCAACCCGCGCATGAGCATTCGCCAGATCCTCGAGGAGGGGCTGATCGTCAACGGTATCGGCGCCAACAGCCGCGACCGGGTGGACCGGGTGCGGGCGGCGTTGCGCGACTCGGGGATGCCGGACAACATCCTGAGCCGGTTCCCGCACGAGTTTTCGGGCGGGCAGCGGCAGCGCATCGCGATTGCGCGCGCCATCGCGCTCGAGCCGGAGTTCATCCTGCTCGATGAGCCGACGTCGGCACTCGACCTGTCGGTGCAGTCGCAGATCATCGAACTGCTACGCAAGCTGCAGGACGAGCGAGGGCTGAGCTACCTGTTCATTTCGCACGACCTCAAGGTGGTGCGGGCACTCTGCCACCGCGTGATGGTGATGCAGCACGGCAAGGTGGTGGAGGAGGGGCCGGTGGAAGCGGTGCTGACCAACCCCACGACAGATTACACACGGCGGCTCGTGCGCGCCGCCTTCGAAATCGCCGCCTGAGCGGCGCGACTAGCTATTCCGGAGACCATAATGGCCAACCCCAAAGTTACCTTCATCGGCGCGGGCTCGTCGGTGTTCATGAAGAACATCGTCGGCGACATCCTGCAGCGGCCGGCCCTTGCCGGCGCTGAAATCCGGCTGATGGACATCAATCCGCAGCGGCTGGAAGAGAGCCAGATCATCGCGCAGAAGCTGGTGAACACGCTCGGCGTGCCGGCGACGGTGAAGACGTTCTCCAACCAGCGCGAGGCGCTCGACGGGACCAATTTCGTCGTCGTGTGCTTCCAGATCGGTGGTTACGAGCCTTCTACCGTGGTCGATTTCGAGGTGCCGAAGAAATACAACCTGCGCCAGACGATTGCCGACACGCTGGGCGTGGGTGGGATCATGCGCGGGTTGCGGACGGTGCCGCACCTGTGGAGCATCTGCGAGGACATGCTGCAGGTGGCGCCCGAGGCGATCATGCTGCAATACGTCAACCCGATGGCGATCAACACCTGGGCGATCGCCGAGAAGTATCCGACGATCAAGCAGGTGGGGCTCTGCCACTCGGTGCAGGGCACCGCGATGGAGCTGGCGAACGACCTCGATATTCCCTACTCGGAAATCCGCTACCGGTCGGCCGGCATCAACCACATGGCCTTCTACCTGAAGTTCGAGCACAAGCAGGCGGACGGCAGCTATCGCGACCTCTATCCGGACCTGATGCGGGCCTACCGCGAAGGCCGTGCTCCGAAGCCGGGTTGGAACGCGCGCTGCCCCAACAAGGTGCGCTACGAGATGCTGACGCGGCTCGGGTACTTCGTCACCGAGAGCTCGGAGCACTTTGCAGAATACACGCCCTACTTCATCAAGGACGGGCGGAACGACCTGATCGAGAAGTTCGGCGTGCCGCTCGACGAGTATCCCAAGCGCTGCATCGAGCAGATTGAGCGCTGGAAGACGACGTCGGACGAGTACCGCAAGGCCAACACCATCGAGGTCAAGCAGTCGAAGGAATATGCCTCCGAGATCGTCAACGCGGTGTGGACCGGCGAGCCGGGGGTGATCTACGGCAACGTGCGGAACAACGGGGTGATCACTTCGCTGCCGAACAATGCGGCGGTGGAAGTGCCGTGCCTCGTGGATTCGTCGGGCATCCAGCCGACGTTCATCGGCGACCTGCCGCCGCAGCTGACAGCGCTGATCCGCACCAATATCAACGTGCAGGAACTGACGGTTGCGGCGCTGATGACGGAGAACCGCGAGCACATCTACCACGCCGCGATGCTCGATCCGCACACGGCGGCAGAGCTGGACCTGGAGCAGATCTGGAACCTCGTGGACGACCTGCTCGCGGCGCATGGCAACTGGCTGCCGGAATGGGCGCGCGTCGCCCCGAAGCAGCGGGTGGCTTGAGGACATCCCGGCGGGGTCGCCAACGCTGCAACACACCCGACGTGTCATCCCTGCGAAAGCAGGGACACGTTGGGGGCAGTGCAGGTTTTGAGTTGGGTCCCCGCGTTCGCGGGGATGACAGCGTCGGGGAACTGGTCACATCAGTGGCCACAACTTGTGCGGCGAGGTCAGAACTCGCCGCGATGCGTCGATGCCCGGTATTCGCCGGGCGTGACCCCGTGGGCGCGGCGGAAGGCCTTGGCGAAGTAGTTGCCGTCGGCGAAGCCGCAGGTGGTGGCGATGTCGCCGATGCCGGAATCGGTGGCGATCAGCAGGCGCTCGGCGCGCTCCATGCGCTGGGCGAAGACATAGGCTGACGGTGCGCTGCCGACGGTGGCAGTGAAGAGCCGGACGAAGTGGGCACGGCTCAGTTGCGCGACGCCGGCGAGGCGGTCGATGCCGAGGCTGGCGCCGAGGTTGCGATCGATATGCGCCAGCACGCGCTGGATGGCGACGGGCGCATCGGAGGTTTCGGGCTCGGCCGTGGTGATGCCGTCATGGACCGCCATGATCGACGAATAGGCGGCGGCGGAGGCCACACCGGTGGGGGCGTCGGCTGCCAGCAGCGCCAGGCAGTTGGCGGCAAGCCGGTCGACGGCGTCGGAGCCGGGGCGGATGACCGGGCCGTTGGCATCGATCAGCGCGCGGGCGATGCGCAGTCCCTCGCGACCATTGAGCGTGATCCAAAAATACTCCCAGCTCTTCCCGGCCGCGAGCCAGTAGCGGTGGCGGTGCGGAAAGGTGAGCAGCATGGTGTCGCCGGGCGCGAGCGGGTGGTGCGTGCCCTCGAAATCGAGCTCGCCGCGGCCGGCTATGGTGTGCTGGATGAGAGCGAAGGGCTGGGAGCCGCGCTTCAACCCTTCCCATGAATAGGCCTCGTTGAAGCGGCGCTCGAAGCCGGCGCCGCGGGCCATGCAGTGGAGCGGCAGCGCGCCCTTGGCGGGGTCGGTCATGCGGAGGCCGTGGCCATGCTCGATCAGCTGGGACAGCATGAAATTACCCTGAAGCGCATGACATTTCTCTACACGGCTGACGGCCCGCGCGGTAGTCCATAGGCATCCCCTGAGGAGGAGTTATTCCCATGACGTTCAAGGTCGCCATCATTGGCGCCGGCTCGGTCGGATTCACCAAGACGCTGATATCGGACCTGCTGAAGGTGCCGGAGTTCGCGAGCGTCGAGTTCGCGCTGACCGACATCAACGAGCACAACCTGTCGATGATCCACGAGATCATTTCGGCGATCGTGAAGGTCAACAACCTGCCGGCCAAGGTGACGGCGACGACCGACCGCCGCGCAGCGCTGACCGGCGCGCGCTACATCATGAGTTGCGTTCGGGTGGGCGGGCTCGAGGCGTTCGCCACCGATATCTCGATCCCGCTCAAATATGGCGTCGACCAGTGCGTGGGCGACACCATCTGCGCCGGCGGCATCCTCTACGGGCAGCGCAACATCCCGGTGATCCTCGATTTCTGCAAGGATATCCGCGAGGTGGCGGAGCCGGGCGCGCTGTTCATCAACTACGCCAATCCGATGGCGATGAACACATGGGCGGCGCTCCAGTATGGTGGCGTGAACACGGTCGGGCTGTGCCACGGCGTGCAGCATGGGGCGCACCAGATCGCGCAGGTGCTGGGGGTGGATGACAGCGAACTCGACTATGTGTGCTCGGGCATCAACCACCAGACCTGGTACATTGATATCCGCGCCAAGGGCCGGAAGATCGAGGCGGCGGAACTGATCGCCGGGTTCGAGGCGCATCCAGTGTACTCGAAGACCGAGAAGGTGCGGATCGACGTGCTGAAGCGGTTCGGCGTGTACTCGACCGAGTCCAACGGGCACCTCAGCGAATACCTGCCGTGGTACCGGAAGCGGCCGGACGAGATCAACCGCTGGATCGACATGAGCGACTGGATCCATGGCGAGACCGGCGGGTACCTCCGCTATTCGACCGAGCGGCGGAACTGGTTCGAGACGGATTTCCCGAAGTTCAAGGCGGAGGCGACGAAGCCGCTGAGCCAGCACAAGCGGACGACCGAGCACGCCAGCTACATCATCGAGGCGCTCGAGACCGGGCGCACCTATCGCGGCCATTTCAACGTGCGCAATAACGGCATCATCCGCAACCTGCCTGATGATGCGATCATCGAGAGCCCCGGCTTCGTCGACCGCTTCGGCATCAACATGGTGGAGGGGGTGACGCTGCCGACCGCCTGCGCCGCGACCTGCTCGGTGTCGGTTTCGGTGCAGCGGCTCAGCGTCGAGGCGGCGATGAGCGGCAATCTCGATACGCTGAAGCTTGCCGTGCTGCACGACCCGCTGGTCGGCGCGATCTGCACGCCCGACGAGGTGTGGCAGATGGTCGACGAGATGGTGGTGGCGCAGGCCCAGTGGCTGCCGCAATACGCCGCCGCGATCCCGGCGGCGAAGGCGCGCCTCGAAACCGCCACGGTGAAGACCTCGGACTGGCAGGGCGCCGCCCGCAAAACCGTCCGCTCGGTGGAAGAACTGCGCCAGCTGACCGGCGCGCACCGCTAGGCTTCGCATCACGACTGTCTTGCCGAGGGTAGCCCACCACTGAGGTGTCATCCCTGCGAAAGCAGGGACCCACCTCTCCACCAGCGCCGATTTCCAGTTGGGTCCCTGCTTTCGCAGGGATGACACGTTGGTGGATCGACCGACAGGCGAAAGACGTTCCTCCCGACTGACCCGCGGCGCAACAGCCGCGGGTTTCTTTTTGGGCTAACCACGCATGATGAAGGAGCGCCGGAGATTTTGAGATATTGCAGACTTCCGACCATGCTGTATTTTTGGCGTCGACAAAGAAGCGATCGGGAACACAGCGATGACCGGCAAATTCCTGAAACGCGGCGCGATTATTGACACAATTAAAAGCGGCGAGCGCTTGAACGCCGTGCAGAAGCGAGCGGGAAAAACCAGACACCACGTCGATGTCGTTTCCTGCGGCTGCCCTGATGATAACTGTGGCGCGTTTCACATCCTGAGAACGGAACGACCGCTTCCTACCGCCCAAGAGGCGATGAACACGCTGCTCTCGCATCGGCGTCAGAGAAAAACAGAAGCGAAGTCTTAGTTACGACCATCTACCCCGATGTTCGAGGTCATTGCCCGACGGGTATAGTCGTATGAGTTTTTGTAGACTTAGTTCCACCGTCTCTCCCGCACCCCCTTCAAGAACTCCGCGTGCCCCAGGGCCTTCGTGGCGGCCTGTTTGTATTCCTTGACCAACGAGTCGTGGATGTCCTTGGCGAAGCTGCGGAGTTTGGGGTCGCGGGCCATTTCGGCTTTGGCGACGGCGGGGTCCAGTAGCCCGAGGCCGTCGAGGACGGGGTAGTGGAGCTGGGTTTCCATGTGGGGGAGGCCGAAGAGGTAGTTGGGGAAGTGCTCGTGGCGGGGCATTTCGGTGCGCCAGCGGGCGAGGCGTTCCTTGGTTTCGGGGTGGATGCGGTTGGCCCGGACTTCGCGCCAGAACGGGGTGTCGTCGCGCTCGGTCAGGTAGTGGGTGTTGACGAAGGTGCGGAAGTCGTCGACCTGGCGGCCGACGCGAGCGTTGTAGTCGTCGCGCATCGCCTGCGTCATCGCCTTTGGGTCGCGCAGGTACTGGCCGCCGAACATCATCATCTGCACGATGGTGCCGTGGATGGAGGTGGACTCCAGCGGCTCGAGGAAGTTTGAGCTCAGGCCCACGGCCATGACGTTGTTGATCCAGGCCTTTTCGAGCCGGCCGATCTTGAACTGGATATCGCCGCGCACCTCGACCTTGCGGCCAAGCACGCGCTCGATTTCGACGTGCGCTTCGTCAGGTGTCTGGAACTCGTCGGAGAAGACGTAGCCGCAGCCGTAGCGGAACTGGGTGGGGATCTGCCACATCCAGCCGGCCTCCTGGGCCCAGGCGCGGGTGTAGTTGGCGATCTCCTCGCCCTCCTCGATTGGCAGCCAGAAGGGAAGCGCGCGATTGACCGGCAGTTCGTGCTGGTAGCTGATCCACGGCGCCTGCATTTCGCCGACGATCAGGCGCTTGCGGAAGCCGGTGGCGTCGATGAAGAAATCGCCCTCGAGCTTCTGGCCATCCTCGAAGACGATGGCGGTGACGTCGCCGGTTTCGGCGTGGCGCTCGACGCCCGTCAGCACGTTGTCGACGATCTCGACGCCATCGGAATGGGCCTTGAGGTACTTGCCGACGAGGGCCTGGTCGAAGTGGTAGGCGGGGAGGAAGGGGCCCAGCGCGAGGAGACTGTCGTCGGGCTTCGTCGTCCACGGCGCTTTCTTGCGCTCGAGCAGCGGGCCGAAGAGGTGCATGTCCTGCACGGGTTTCTGCACTGAGACCGCGTAGACGTTGAGGTAGTCGGAAGGGGCGCCGGCGGGGGCTTCGACCACCTGGTGCGGATCATCGATAGGGCCGTAGTAGGTGACGCCCTTGCGGCGCCAGTCCTCGTGGCGGATGCCGAGCTTGTAGGTCGCCTCGCAGCTGCGCATGAAATCGAAGATGTCGATGTTGAAATGGCGCAGGAAGACGTGGAAGGCGGCGGTGGTCGCCTCGCCGACGCCGACGGTGGGGATCTTGCTGGATTCGACTACCGAGACCTTCGCGTCGAGGTTCAGCCGCTTGATCGAATCCTGCAGGATGAAGGCCGTGATCCACCCAGCTGTGCCGCCGCCGACCACCACAAATCGCGATTGTGCCAAGATAGTTTTCCCCCACTCGCTCTGGGCTGCAGTTGAGCCCGGAGTGGCGGGGATTTCAAGCGGTTAGGTGCGTGACGGAGAGCCCATGGCTAGCGACCCCCACCCTCAATCCCTCCCCACAAGGGGGAGGGAGGCGATGCTTCTGGGGCGGAGCTTCGAGAGAGGCGACGTCAGGATTCTGCGAGGGCTTTCAGGACGTGGGGGGCGAGCGGGTTCGCCAGCGCTTCGGCGGAAGTGAAATCGAAGGTGGAGACGGTGATCCAGCCCTTGCCGAGGAAGCTGCGCTTGGTGAGCGCCGCGGCCTTGTGCAGCCAGGCCACGGCGATGCCGGCATCGACGAGGCCGCCGAAGGCGGTGGAGCGGAAGCCGGTGAGGACGTATTTTGGGATGATGCCGCCCCAGTGCTCATCGAGCATCGGGCCGTTGGGGAGCGCCGCCCACGGGCCATCGGTGCGGCGCCAGGAGAAGGCGCCCATCCAGCGGCCATCCCACGAGGTGCCCTCTCGCTCCTTCAGCTGCATGGTGGGGAAGTTGTGGTTGTCGCCGGCCGGCAGGGTGCGGGCGGGATCGACGAGGGCATCGATGTGGTTGGCGACGAGCAGGACCTTTCGGCCGGCGAGGACCTGTTCGCGGACCGGGGTGGTGAGCCGCGTGGCGAGCAGGGTGCCGCCGGGGGCTGAGGGGTAGCCGAGGGCGGCGAGCAGGGAGCGGGCGCCATCGTCGACGGGTTCGAGGGCCGGGGCGTTCGCGACGGGTGGGACGATGCAGAACTCGTGGGTGCCGACGGCCAGGGTAGCGCCGGTTGCGTCGGCGGTCGAGAGTTCGAGGGTGTGGGTTTCGATCGCGGTGGCGGGGGGCGCCGTCAGCGACAGCGTGATCTCGCCGCTGCCCGTGGTGCCGGCGGGGAGGTTTTTCGTGCCGGTCGCGGTGCCGAAGCGCCAGGTCAGGGTGGCATCGGCGGCGAGCTTGCCGGCGCTGGCGAGGCGGACCGGGACGCTGATCGTCTCGCCGGCTGCAAGCGCGGTGCGCTCGGGGCGGGCGACGATGAGGGCGGGTTGCTGCAGGGCGCGGAGTTTGTTGCCGAAGGCACGTATATTGTTGCGGGCGTCCAGCAGGCCGTTGGCTTCCCACTGGGTGTCGTTGAGTTCGGTGATGATGTAGCCACAGATCGGATCGGCGTAGCGCAGGGTTTCGATCTGGTATTTCAGGGCGCGGTACTGGGTGTCCTGCGCGGCTGAGACGAAGCCGTCGAGGTCGCCAAAGATGGGGCCAAGCTGGGCGTCGCGGAAGCGGGTCTCGATGCCGTGCGGGTAGCCGGCGCCGTTGTTCCAGTCGTGGCCGCTTTCGAACCACCAGGGTTCGGAGCCGTCCTTTTCCATGATGTCTGAGAGGTGCGGCAGGCCCCAGACGCCGAACTCCGAGCAGATCAGCGGCTCGCTGCCGGTGCGTTCGGCATCGCCGTGCGGGCTGTAGGTCCATGCCGGGCGCGCGGCGAACTCGTCGGTGATGCGGGCGAACCAGGCGTTCTGCGAGGGCCAGCTATTATACCAGTGGAAATCCTCGATGTCGGACTTCACGTGGTAGTTGCGCGGGAAGCAGGGGGAGTTGTCGACGAGCAGGCCGTGTGGGATGCGGGCCTTGAAAGCGTCGAAGCTCGCCTTGAGCCAGGCGCGATCGTCCGGGTTGTCGTCGAGGTCGATGCCCCAGCCTTCGTTGATGATGGTCCAGATGCAGATGGCGGGGTGGTGGCCGTGATTGTCGACGGCGGCGTGGAAGGTGTCCGCAAGCTGCCGGCGCGTTTCGGGCGCGAGCCACTCCATGTAGGGCATGTCGAGCCAGACGACGAGCCCGAGGCGGTCGGCCAGATCGAGGTAGAGCTGGTCGGGGATTTTCACGTGGCAGCGCAGGGTGTTGAGGCCGATGGCCTTGGCGTTGCGGAAGCGCTGTTCGAGGAATTCGGGCGTCGGGTGGCGGCTCTCTTCCTCGGGGTACCAGTCCTGATCGAGTGCCCCGAACATGTAGAAGGGCTCGCCGTTGAGCCACAGGCGGCCGTCGCGGCTCTCGAACCGGCGGAAGCCGACCGTGCGGGTCTGGGTGTCGGCGCCTAGGGTGACGGTGAGGTCGTAGAGGTTCGGGGCGTCGGGGGACCAGAGTTCGACCGTGGGGACGGGGAGGCGGAGGGCGATGTCGCCGGTCACGGCGAAGGACTGCGAGGCGAGGGTGTGGCCGTCGCGGGTGAGGGTGACGGTGGCAGTGCCGGAGCCTGCGAGGTGGCCGCGGACGGTGACGGCGTGGGTCACGAGGTCGGTTTCAGTCGCGACGGCGAGGCCGGTGATGTGCAGCGTTTCGCGCGCTTCGAGGCGGACGGGTTTGAAAATGCCGCCCTGCAGGCCGTACCAGTCCTGCTTGCCGTGCAGCAGGACGCCGAGGCCGCGATTGGCGTAGTCGCGCTCGTCGGGGACGCGGGCGGTGACGGTGAGCTCGAAGCGGGGGCCGAAGCGGGAGACGTCGAGCTCGATCGGGATCCAGGCGTTGTCGTGGCGGGCGATCACCTCGCCATCGATGCTGATGGTGGTCTCGTGGAAGACACCCTCGAAGACGAGGACGGCGCGCTTGCCGGTCCAGCCGGCGGGGAGTTCGACGGTGCGGCGGTAGGTGCCGGTGCCAGCGGAGTTCCGGAGTTCGGCGAACTGGGCCTGCCAGACGCCGGGCACCTTGATCTGCCGCTCGCCATCAAGCCGCGCTGCCGCGCCGGTGAAGGTGAAGGCCCAAGGGCCGTCGAGGCTAAGGATGGGGCGGGCGGCAGCATTGGCGGTCACGGCGATCTCCTCCGGATGCCGGTCGTCGCGCCGGCTTCTCACGGGCGCGACACTAGCAGTTTCGGTGCGGGAGGCTACGTATCCGAGGCGATTACTCCTCAGACTTCAGCGTCATGCCCGCAGGAACGGCTCCAGCCAGCCGAGGCCGGCGGTGGTGGAGGTTTTCGGGCGGTATTCGCAGCCGATATAGCCGTCGTAGCCGAGGCGTTCGAGCTCGGGCAGGACGAAGCTCCAGTTGATCTCGCCGGTGCCGGGCTCGTGGCGGCCGGGAGTGTCGGCGACCTGGATATGGGCGATGCGGTCGCGCAGGCGCTGGTAGGTGGGGACGAGGTCACCCTGCATCACCTGCGCGTGGTAGAGGTCGTACTGGATGTAGAGGTTGGGGTGCGCGACGCGGTCGAGGATGCGCTCGGCGTGGGCGGTGGTCGACAGAAAGAAGCCCGGCATGTCGCGCTGGTTGATCGGCTCGATCAGCAGCTTGACCCCAGCGTCGACGCAGCGCGGGGCGGCGTATTGCAGGTTTTCGACGAGGGTCCCTTCCATCGCCTCTAGGTCGGCACCGGGGGGCGCGAGACCGCAGATGACGTTGAGTTTGGGGCAGTTCAGCGCCGCAGCGTAGTCGAGGGCGACGGTGATTCCGGCGCGGAACTCTTCGCTGCGGCCCGGAAGGGCGGCGATGCCGCGCTCACCGGCCCCCCAGTTGCCGGCGGGGACGTTGAACAGGGCCTGTTCGAGGTTGTTGATCCGCAACGTCTCGGCGATCGCTTCCTTCGGTTCGGCGTAGGGGGCCATGTACTCGACGGCCGGGAAGCCATCGCGGGCGGCGGCGGCGAAGCGGTCGAGGAAGCCGAGTTCCTGATAGAGGAAACTGAGGTTGGCGGAGAATTTCACGGTGGCGGCCCTGGCGCATGAGTGAGGCTGAGGATCGAGCGGTAGCACGGGGCAGGGTTGGCAGGCGAACGGTGCCGTGGCTCAGCTCCGCTGGACGATTGTCGAGGGTTCCTGCTTGCGAGCCCCGGCCGGTTGACAGAGTATTCGGCCGTACAGGGGTTTAGGCGAATGGCGCAGCGGCAGGAGACACAGGGCAACAGGCTCGACGATGCCGCGCGGGCCGGGTGGCTTTACTATGTGGCGGGCAACAACCAGGAGCAGATCGCGCGCAAGCTCGGGGTGTCGCGGCAGACGGCGCAGCGGCTGGTGTCGCTGTCGGTGAGCGAGGGGCTGGTGCGTGTGCGGCTAGATCATCCGATCGGGCGGTGCATGGAACTGGCCGAAAGGCTGACGGCGCGCTACGCGCTCGAGTTCGCAGAGGTGGTACCGAGCGATCCCGATGCGCCGGGCGCGATCCATGGGGTGGCGATCGCGGCAGCGGCGCAGATCGAGCGATGGCTGCGGAACGAGAAGCCGACGGTAATGGCGCTCGGCACGGGGCGGACGCTGAAGGCGGCGATCGAACAGCTGACGCCGATGGAGGCGCCGCAGCACAAGATCGTGTCGCTGACCGGCTCGATCGCGCCGGACGGCTCGGCGGCGTTCTACAACGTGATCTTCAACATCGCGGAGGCAGTAAAGGCGCGGAGCTTTCCGATGCCGCTGCCGGTGATCGCGTCCTCGGCGGCGGAGCGCGACATGCTGCTGAGCCAGCCGATGATTCGGGAAACGCATGCGCTGGCGCAGCAGGCGGACATCGCGTTCGTGGGCATCGGTGACCTGGGGCCGGAGGCGCCGCTGGTCGTCGACGGGTTCATTTCTGCCAGCGAGGTGAAGCTGTTGCAGAAGGCCGGGGCGGTCGGCGAGATCGTCGGCTGGGCCTTCGACGCACAGGGGCGGTTCATCGACGGGATCACCAATGACCGCGTCGCCTCGGCGCCGCTGCCGTCGCGGGAGACCTCCACCGTGGTGGCGATTGCCGTCGGCGAGCGCAAAATGCCCGGCATCCGGGCGGCCCTCAGCCGCCGGCTGATCAATGGGTTGATCACCGACGAGGTGACTGCCGAGGCGATTCTCTCAGCCGATTAGTCAGCATATCTGCCGCATTCTTGGTACCTGGATCAACGGACCCTACGGGCCGGCTGCAGCATCACGTCCGAACTCCGCGCGCTTCGTGCCGCTTGACATAATCCTAAAGTTGGTGAGTAATTGCCCAAGAACGAGACAAATGCTCGCCTATGGGAGGACATTGATGAGACTGCTTCCGCTTCTTTCGAGCGTGCTCGTGCTTGCGCTCGGCTCGACGGCCTACGCGCAGACGACGCTGACCATCGCCACCGTGAACAACGGCGACATGGTGCGCATGCAGGGCCTGACCGACGATTTCACCGCAGAGAACCCGGACATCCAGCTGCAGTGGGTGACGCTGGAAGAGAACATCCTGCGCGAGCGCGTCACCACCGACATCGCCACCAAGGGTGGCCAGTTCGACGTGATGACGATCGGCACCTACGAGGTTCCGATCTGGGCCAAGAACGGCTGGCTGCTGCCGCTCGACGGCCTCGGCGACGCCTATGACGTCGATGACCTGCTGCCCGCCATCCGCGGCGGCCTGAGCGCCGACGGCAAGCTCTACGCGGCGCCGTTCTATGGTGAATCGAGCTTCATCATGTACCGCACGGACCTGATGGAGAAAGCCGGGCTGACCATGCCCGACGCCCCGACCTGGGAGTTCGTCGCCGACGCCGCCCGCAAGATGACCGACCGGTCTGCCGAGATCAACGGCATCTGCCTGCGCGGCAAGGCCGGCTGGGGCGAGAACATGGCGTTCCTGACCGCCATGTCGAACTCGTTCGGCGCACGCTGGTTCGACGAGGCCTGGAAGCCGCAGTTCGATCAGCCGGAGTGGAAGAACACGCTGCAGTTCTATGTCGACCTGATGAAGGATGCCGGCCCGGTCGGCGCTTCCTCCAACGGCTTCAACGAGAACCTGACGCTGTTCCAGCAGGGCAAGTGCGGCATGTGGATCGATGCCACGGTCGCCGCCTCGTTCGTGACCAACGCCAAGGAAAGCTCGGTGGCCGACAAGGTGGGCTTCGCGCTCGCTCCCGACACCGGGATGGGCAAGCGCGGCAACTGGCTGTGGGCATGGTCGCTCGCCGTGCCGGCCGGCTCGCAGAAGGCCGAGGCCGCGCAGAAGTTCATCTCGTGGGCGACCGACAAGGCCTATGCCGAGCTCGTCGCCAGCAAGGAAGGCTGGGCCAACGTGCCGCCGGGTACCCGCACCTCGCTCTACGAGAACGCCGAGTACCAGGCTGCGGCGCCGTTCGCCAAGATGACCCTCGACTCGATCAACGCCGCCGATCCGACCGCGCCGACCGTCAAGCCGGTGCCCTATACCGGCGTGCAGTTCGTCGCGATCCCCGAGTTTGCCGGCATGGCGAACACGGTCGGCCAGCTGTTCTCGGCCGCGCTCGCCGGCTCGACCAGCGTCGATGACGCCCTGGCGCAGGCGCAGCAGACCGCCGATCGCGAAATGTCGGCTGCCGGTTACTACTGATCCAAGCACTGCGAGGGGGCGGCTGACGCCCCCTCCACCACCCTTCGGGTGGTCCCCCTCCCCCGCTCCGCGGTGGAGGATCACCGGCAGGCCGGCGCTCGCGCCAACGACGAGATCGATGCTCGAGGGGAGTTTCGGATGGCAACCAGGCAGACGCACCGCCTTGCGCGGCTGATGATGACGCCTTCCGTCGTGGCGCTGCTGCTGTGGATGCTGGTGCCGCTGGCGCTGACCATCTGGTTCTCGTTCCAGCGCTACCGGCTGACCAATCCGGCGATCTCCGGCTTTGCCGGGTTCAGCAATTTCAGTTTCTTCGTCACCGATCCCGCCTTCTGGCCGGCGATCCTCAATACGCTGCTGATCGTCGGTGGCGTGCTGGTGATCACCGTGGGGCTCGGCATCGGGCTGGCGCTGATGCTCGACCAGCCGATCTTCGGGCAGGGGATTGTCCGCATCCTGATGATCTCGCCGTTCTTCGTTATGCCGCCGGTGGCCGCGGTGATCTGGAAGCACGAGTTGATGAACCCGACCTGGGGCGTGTTCGCCTCGGTGTCGCGCTTTTTCGGCATGGAGCCGATCAACTGGCTCGGCAGCTTCCCGCTGCTTTCCATCATCCTGATTGTCGCCTGGCAGTGGCTGCCGTTCGCGACGCTGATCCTGCTGACGGCGATGCAGTCGCTGTCGGAGGAGCAGAAGGAGGCGGCCGAAATGGACGGCGCCAACGTGTTCCGGCGCTTCTGGTACATCATCCTGCCGCACCTCGCCCGGGCGATCACCGTGGTGATCCTGATCCAGACGATCTATCTGCTCGGGGTCTATGCCGAGATCCAGATCACGACGGGCGGCGGGCCGGGCTTCGCCAGCACCAACCTGCCATTCCTCATCTACAACGTGGGCGTGCTGGGCGGGAATATCGGCGCCGGCGCGGCGGGTGGGCTGGTAGCGGTGGTGCTCGCCAACATCGTGGCGCTCTTCCTGATGCGGGCGGTGGGGAGGAATCTCGATGCTTAGTGTTCGGTCGTCGGTGAGTACCCCCCTCCTATCTGTGCTAGCCGCTGAAGCGGCAAGCTGCGCTACCTCCCCCACAAGGGGGGCGGTGGGTGGCCAGGGGCGGGCGACGTGGCTCGGGACCCCCACCCCAGCTGCGCCAGGGCTGCGCCCAAGCTTAGCTACCCTCCCCACAAGGGGGAGGGAGCGCAGTGGCTGGGGCGGTGGACACATCGTCTTCCTTCCCCTTGTGGGGAGGCAACAAGGGTGGGGGGGTCGCGCCCACCACCAAAAAATCGAGGGAGAACACTGATGGCCCGCGCCGTGTCGATGCGCCGGAAGCTCACCATGACCGCGCTGGTCTGGCTGGTGGCGCTGATCATGTTCTTTCCGATCCTCTATACGATCATCACCAGCCTCAAGACCGAGGGCGAGGCGGCGGCGGGGTTCTCGATGATCCCGTCGTTCACCTTCGAGAGCTACGCGCTGGTGCTGGACCAGCAGGACTATTTCCGGCCGTTCTTCAACTCGGTGATCATCTCGATCGGCTCGACGGTGCTGGCGCTGCTGATCTCGATCCCCGCCGCATGGGCGATGGCGTTCACGCCGACGCCGCGGACGCGCGACGTGCTGATGTGGATGCTGTCGACCAAGATGATGCCGGCGGCCGGCGTGCTGGTGCCGATGTACCTGATCTTTCTCAATACCGGGCTGCTCGACACGCTGCTGGGCCTGACCATCATCCTGACGCTGGTCAACCTGCCGATCGTGGTGTGGATGCTCTACACCTACTTCAAGGAAATCCCGGTCGATATCCTCGAGGCGGCGCGCATGGATGGCGCGACGCTGCCCAAGGAGCTGGTCTACGTGCTGCTGCCGATGGCGGTGCCGGGGATTGCCTCGACGCTGCTGCTCAACGTCATCCTCGCCTGGAACGAGGCGTTCTGGACGCTGCGGCTCTCCACCACCAATGCGGCGCCGTTGACGGCGTTCATCGCATCGTTTTCATCGCCGCAGGGCCAGTTTCTCGCCAAGCTTTCCGCCGCGTCGGTACTGGCGATTCTGCCGATCCTGCTGCTGGGCTGGTTCAGCCAGAAGCAGCTGGTGCGCGGTCTCACCTTCGGCGCAGTGAAATAGGGGATATCAGATGGGCTCGATCACGCTCGAACACGTCAACAAGACCTTTGGCGGCCATCAGGTCATCCCGGACGTCTCGCTCGAGATCAAGGACGGCGAATTCGTCGTCTTTGTCGGGCCCTCGGGGTGCGGCAAGTCCACTCTCCTCCGACTGATCGCCGGCCTCGAGGACACGACCGGGGGGCACATCAAGCTCGATGGGGTTGATGTCACCGACAAGGGGCCGGCGCATCGCGGGCTGGCCATGGTGTTCCAGTCCTATGCGCTCTACCCGCACATGACAGTGCGCCAGAACATCGGCTTCCCGCTGAAGATGGCGAACATGGAAAAGGCGGCCGCCGCGCAGAAGGTGGCGGATGCGGCGCGGGTGCTGAACCTGACCGACTATCTCGACCGCAAGCCGCGCATGCTGAGTGGCGGGCAGCGGCAGCGCGTTGCCATCGGGCGGGCCATCGTGCGGCAGCCCAAGGCGTTCCTGTTCGACGAGCCGCTCAGCAACCTCGACGCGGCGCTGCGGGTGAACATGCGCATCGAGATCACCGAACTGCACCAGCAGCTGAAGACGACGATGGTCTACGTGACGCATGACCAGGTGGAAGCCATGACCATGGCCGACCGGATCGTGGTGCTGAACGCGGGGCGGGTGGAGCAGTTCGGCACGCCGCTCGAGCTCTACAAAGCACCTGCCAACAAGTTCGTCGCCGGGTTCATCGGATCGCCGAAGATGAACTTCTTCGAGGGGGCGGCGGCTGGGAAGTACCAGGCGGCCTCGGTCGGGGTGCGGCCAGAGCATATGCGCATCTCGCGCGATGCCGGCGACTGGCAGGGACGCGTCGGCGTGGCCGAGCACCTCGGCTCGGACACCTTCCTGCACGTGCATGTGGAGGGTGCGGGCCTCCAGACGGTGCGAACCGAGGGTGAGAACAACTTCAACCCGGGGGACGAGGTGTGGCTGACGCCGGACCCCGTCCGCATCTACCGCTTCGACGGCGCCGGCCTGGCGCTGCGCTGACGACTCTCCATCGACTATCCAAGGACGACTGCCATGCCGATTGAACTCTGTGCCGACGACCTGCCGGAGATCGCTGCGAGAGCCGGTGTGCCGCGCTACCAGCGTGGGTCGCTCACGCCCGGCATCGTGCATTTCGGGGTGGGTAACTTCCATCGGGCGCACCAGGCGGTGTATCTCGACGACCTGTTCAATATGGGGCTCGATCATGACTGGGGGCTGGTCGGCGCGGGGGTGCGCGACGGCGATGTCGAGATGCGCCGGAAGCTCGCGGGGCAGGACTACCTGACCACGGTGGTGGAGCAGGAGGCGGAGCGGACATCGGCGCGGGTGACCGGCGCGATGATCGACTTCCTGCCGGTCGGCGATGTCGCGGCGGTGTCGGAGGCGCTGGCGGACCCCAAGGTGCGGATCGTGTCGCTGACGGTGACGGAGGGCGGTTACTACATCGACCCGGCGTCGCAGCGGTTCGATGCGGCCCATCCCGATATCGTGGCGGACAGCGCAAACCCCGAGGCGCCGAAGACGGTGTTCGGGCTGATCCTGCTCGGGCTGCAACTGCGCCGGGAACGGGGTGTGCAGCCGTTCACGGTGATGAGCTGCGACAACATTCCGGGCAACGGGCATGTGACGGAGAATGCTGTCGCCGGGTTGGCGGAGCTGATCGATCCGGCGCTGGCGGCCTGGCTGCGCGAGGCGGTGGCGTTTCCCAACGGCATGGTCGACCGGATCACGCCGGCGACCGGACAGCGGGAGCGGGATGCGCTTTCGGCCGAGTTCGGCGTTGTCGATGCCTGGCCGGTGTTCTGCGAAGAGTTCAAGCAGTGGGTGCTGGAGGATAACTTCCCGGCCGGGCGGCCGGCGCTCGAGAAGGTCGGCGTGCAGTTCGTTCCCGACGTGGGGCCGTTCGAGCACATGAAGATCCGCATCCTGAATGGTGGGCATGCGACGATTGCCTATCCGGCCGGGTTGCTCGACATCCACTTCGTGCACGAGGCGATGGAGCATCCGCTGGTGCGGGCGTTTCTCGAAAAGGTGGAGCGGGAGGAGATCATCCCGGTGGTGCCGCCGGTGCCGGATACGGACCTCGGGGAGTATTATGCGCTGATCGAGCGGCGGTTCAGTAACCCCAAGATCGGCGACACCATCCAGCGGCTCTGCCTCGACGGGTCGAACCGGCAGCCGAAGTTCATCCTGCCGTCGGCGGCCGACCGGCTGGCGGCGGGGCAGGGGGTGACGGGGCTTGCTCTGGTTTCGGCGCTGTGGGCCCGCTACTGCTACGGCGAGAGCGACAGCGGCAAGGTGATCCCGCCGAACGATCCGAGCTGGGACCGGCTGACAGCATTGGCGAAGGCGGCGAAGGCCGATCCGACGGCGTGGCTGACGATGGGCGATATCTTCGGGCCGCTGGCGAGCGATCCGGTGTATGTCGCGGCGTTCAGCAAGGCGCTTGGGTCGCTGTGGGCGCGGGGGACGGCGGCGACGCTGGAGGCGTATCTGGCGGGGACGCTGTAGGGACGGGTTGCGGGGAGCGACGCACCCCCTCTCCTCAGTTGCGCTAGAGGCGGCAGGCCGCCAAGCTTCACTATCCTCCCCCGCCGAGGGGGAGGATCCGCGCGCTGGCCGCGATCGGGTGACGTTCGTCAGGAGCGCGGCGTCGCTAGTCTAAGCCACGAGTTCCAGCTGGTCGTGGCCGGCCAGCACCATGCCGAAGCCGGGGGCGTCGGAGATGCGGAGCTTGCCGTTGACGGGCATGGCTTCGCCTTCGAACAGGTCGCCGAAGACCGGCATGATCGACTTGCCGTCGGAGCTTGCGGCCACGTATTCGCAGAAGGCGGGGCCGGTCTGGCTGGCGATGAACTGGTAGGAATAAGGCCCGGAGCCGTGCGGCACCACGACGGTGTCGTAGGCAGAGGCGTGAGCGGCGATGCGGAGCGTCTCGGTGAGGCCGCCGACCCACATCACATCGGGCTGCACGATATCCAGCAGCCGCTCCTCGAGCAGGCGGCGGAAGCCGTAGCGGGTGTATTCGTGCTCGCCGGTGGTCCACTTGAGGGTGGGGTGCGCCGCCTTGATCTGGCGGAAGCCCTCGACGTCCTCGGGTGACAGCACCTCTTCCCACCAGTGGATGTTCAGCGGCTTGCACAGTTCAGCGAGGCGGATGGCGTAGTCGGCAGTGAGCGACATGTAGCAATCGACCATCAGCGGGTAGTCGGGGCCGACGCTGTCGCGGTGGCGCTTGAGGAAGGCGTAGTTGGCGCGCAGACCCTCCTCGCCGTCGAAGTGGCTGTGCGGGAGCGGCACCTTGGCGCCCCAGAAGCCGAGCGCCTTGATCGAGACGGGCTCGGGCGTCGTGCAGTAGAAGGTGATCTCGTCGCGGGCCTTGCCGCCGATCAGGTTGTAGACCGGTTCGCCGCGGACCTTGCCGACGAGGTCCCAGAGCGCCAGGTCGACGGCGGAGATCGCCATGATCGGCAGGCCCTTGCGGCCATAAGGCAGGGACGAGCGATAGAGCTGATCCCAGATCATGTTGATGTTGCGCGCGTCCTGCCCGACAACGAAGCGGCGGTAATGGTGATGGATCAGCCACGCCGCCGGGGCGCCGCCCGAACCGGTGGCGACACCGACCGTTCCGTCCTCGGTCTCGATCTCGACGACGATGGAGCCGAGCACGCCGATGCCCCAGCTCGAGCGCTTCTCGCGGTATTTCTCGTAGCCCGACATCGGGTTGGAGATCAGGGAATCGACCAGCCAGTGCCTGGCGTCGCCCTGCTTGAAATAGGTGCCGGCCTTGTCGGACGGCTTGACGTTGTAGACGCGCAGATCGCGGATGCGGAAGGCGGAGCTCATTGGGATCGATCCGTTTTCTTGTTCGGCTTCCTGGCGTTGGCGACAGACTGGATGGTGGTGTCGCGAACGTGCTCGAGATGGCTGCGGTAGCCGGTGGCGGCAGCATCGGCATCGCCGATCAGCAAGGCCTCGGCGATGACAATGTGCTGGCCGACGCTCTTGGGGATGACGCCGGGCATTTCGCTGGCGAGGCGGCGGACATCGAGGCCGAGATCGTAGAGCACCTGCGCCAGGGAGGAGAGCAGCGGGTTGCCGGCCGCATCGTTGATGGCCTGGTGGAACTCGATGTCGATGAGGCGAAAGGCGACCGGATCATCGTGGAAGGCGCCGCCATCGACGGCGAGCTTGTGGATGCGGGTGAGCTGTTCGCGGGTGCCGCGCTGGGCGGCGAGGCGGACGAGTTCGAGGTCCACCACGGAGCGGGTTTCGAACTGCTGGTGCACGTCGTAGTCGGCAACGGACAGCATGGTGTTGAAGGGGGCGACGAGGCGGCTCGGCGACAGGTCGGTGACGGTGTAGCGGCCGCCCTGGCGGCTGGCCAGCACGCCCATCAGCGTCAGGGCCTTCAGCGCCTCGCGCAGCGGGGGACGAGAGATGCCGAACGCGATGGTCATCTGCGCTTCGGTGGGCAGCCGGTCGCCGGACTTGAGGTTGCCGGACTTGATCATCCCCATGATGCGGGCGGCGACCTGCTCGGCAATCGGGCGGCGCTCGAGCGTGCCGAAACTCTCGCCGCGCTCGCGGTCGAAATCGGCAAGGCCGTTGTCCTCGGAGGGGACAAGGGTGGCGGGTTTGCTCACGCGCAAGCCCTCGCAGGGCCGTCGTCAAACGGCCGCGGTCTACGTCGATGATTGCGGATGTCGACGCCCACGGGCATCTCCGCTCCTCCCCTTGAAGCCACTCTCACGGCAGCCATTGGACATCAGGAATGGGCGGCGGGTCAGGACTTGTCAAACAAATTTTTGTCTGACAAGTTGCACCAAAGGTCGGAGCAGGGCTCACTCTGCCAGGTCACCTTTGGGAGGGTTTCGCGATGCCGCAATCGGTCGCCACGCGCCGCAAGGTGGGGAATACCGCGCTCGAACTGCCGGTGTTCGGCTTCGGTGCCGCGCATCTAGGCGAGCTCTACAGTCGCGTCGACGAAGAGAGCTCGCAGGCGACCCTGGAGGCCGCCTGGAACACCGGCATCCGCTACTACGACACCGCCCCCTGGTATGGCCGCGGCCTCAGCGAACACCGCCTTGGCGGTTTCCTGCGCACACGCCAGCGCGACGGGTTCTTCCTCACAACCAAGGTTGGCCGCACGCTGCACCGCCCGGCCGACCCGAAGAGCTTCGACCGCAGCCCGTGGGCTGGTGGGCTCAATTTCGATGTCCGCTTCGACTACTCCCATGACGGCATCATGCGCTCCTACGAAGGTGCCCTGCAGCGCCTCGCACTCGACACCGTTGATGCGCTGGTAATCCACGACCTCGACATTGCCTACCACGGCGCCGAGGTCCAGCTGGCGCACGAAAAGGCGCTGGTTTCGAGCGGCATGAAGGCGCTCGAGGAACTGAAGCGTTCGGGCGACATCAAGGCCTTCGGCATGGGCATCAACACAAACGTGGCGCTTGAAAAGACCGCTACGCAGGTGCAGCTCGATTTCTGCCTCGTCGCCATGCCCTACACCCTGCTCGACCAGCAGAGCCTCACAACCGGGATGGCCGAATGCCTGAAGCGCGGCGTCTCGGTGATTATCGGCGCCCCCTTCGCCTCGGGCATCCTCGTTACCGGCTCGTCGGGAGCCGCCAACTACGGCTATGCCAAAGCCACGCCCGAGGTGCAGGCCAAAGTACGCGGCATGGAGGCGGTGTGCAGGGCGCACAACGTCGCTCTGCCCGCCGCCGCGCTGCAGTTCCTGCTTGCGCATCCCGCGGTCGTCTCAGTGATCCCCGGTGGCGCGAAACCCGAGGAAGTGGTGCAGAACGTAGCGTCGCTGGCGGCGCCAATACCGGCCGGTTTCTGGTCCGACCTCAAGGCGCAGGGGCTGATCCATCCCGAGGCGCCGGTGCCCGCATGACCGATACGACCGCCGTCGCACCGCTGATTTCGGCCCGGGGCATCGGCAAGACCTTTGCCACGGTGGATGTGCTGCGCGATGTCGACCTCGACCTGCTGCCGGGCGAGATCCACGCGCTGCTGGGTGAGAACGGTGCCGGCAAGTCGACGTTCGCCAAGATCCTCGCCGGGGTGCACCGGCCGACGCGCGGCAGCATCACGCTCAATGGCAAGCCGGTCGAGGTCACCAGCCCGGTGGTTGCCCAGAAACTCGGCATCACCCTGATCCACCAGGAGCCGATTTCGTTTCCCGACCTGTCGGTGGCGGAGAACCTCGTCATTGGGGCGGCCGAGGATGGCTGGTTCAGCCGCGTGCCGTGGGCGGAGATGACGCGCGAGGCCAATCGCCTGATGGACCTGCTCGGGGTGCGCATCGACGTGACGCGGCCGATGCGCGGGCTGTCGATCGCCGACCAGCAGATGGTCGAGATTGCCCGGGCGCTGGCGTCGAACAGCCGCCTCATCATCATGGACGAACCGACGGCGCCGCTGACGCCGCGCGAGGTGGAGACGCTGTTCGCCATCGCCCGCAAGCTGCGCGACGAAGGCCGCACCATCGTTTTCATTTCGCACCGGCTCGAGGAAGTGCGGGCGCTGTGCGACCGGGTCACCATCTTTCGCGATGGCAACAAGATCGCCACCGACACGATCGGCAACCTCTCTGACGCGGACATCATCCGACTGATGATCGGCCGGCCGGTGAAGGAATACATGCACAAGACCGGCGCGACGATCGGCGAGGTGGCGCTTCAGGTCGAGGGGCTGACGCTACCCGGCGTGTTCAGCGACATCAGCTTTTCCGTACGCAAGGGCGAGATCGTCGGGCTCGGCGGCCTGGTGGGCGCCGGGCGCACCGATGTGGCGAAAGCCATTTTCGGCGTGACCCCGGCGGCCAGCGGCACGGTGTCGATCAACGGCAAGCGGGTGTCGATCACCGACCCGTCGCAGGCGATTGCGCTCGGGCTGGCGTTCGTGCCGGAGGACCGGGCGGTGGCCGGCATCTTCCGGACGCTGTCGGTCGAGCAGAACATTTCGGTCGCAGTGCCGAAGCAACTCGCGCCGGGCGGATTCATCCGCCGCGCGGTCGAAAGGGCGATGGGCGAGGATGCGGTCAGGAAGCTGTCGATCCGCCTCGCGTCGCTGCGCCAGCCGATCGGGGAGTTGTCGGGTGGCAACCAGCAGAAGGCGATCCTGGCGCGCTGGCTGTTGACCGATCCCGGGGTGCTGATCCTCGACGAGCCGACGCGCGGCATCGATATCGGCGTGAAGGCCGAGTTCTATTCGATCATCGGCGAACTGGCGGCGCAGGGCCGCGCCATCCTGCTGATCTCGTCGGAACTGCCCGAGTTGCTGGCGCTCTGCGACCGGGTGCTGGTGATGTCGGAAGGCCGGCTCACCGCCGATATTCCGCGCGCCGAGGCGACGCAGGAGGCGGTGATGCGCGCGGCGGTGCCTCGTAAATCGACGACCGAAGGAGTCGCGGCATGACCACGCTGCGCAAGATCTTCCTGCGGCGGGAAGCCGGCATCGCCGTGATGATCGTGCTGTTCTGCCTCGCCGTGGGCGCGGTGAAGCCGCAGTTCCTGACGCTCGACCAGTTGCGGATCATCCTGCTGCTGACGCCGCTGATCATGATCGGCGCGATGGGGCAGATGCTGGTGATCGTCGCCCGGCATGTCGACCTGTCGATTGGCTCGATGCTGGGTGTTTCGGCCATGGTGAGCGGCATGCTCTATCGCTACGACGCCACCTGGTTCGGAGTGGACCTGCCATGGTGGAGCGGTATCCCGATCTCGATCGTCGTGGGGGCGCTGCTGGGGCTGGGCAACGGGCTGCTGATCACGCTGTTCCGACTGCCGGCGATCATCGTGACGCTGGGCACGCTCAGCCTCTATCGCGGGCTCACCTTCATCATTTCGAACGCCAAGCAGATCGACCGGCAGTGGATTCCGTCGGAGCTGAAGGGGCTGGCGCAGACCTCGCCGATCATGGGCATCCCGTGGATCATCTTCATCGCCTTCGGCGTGGCGCTGCTGACCTATTTCTTCGCCATGCATACGCGCGTGGGGAGGCAGATCTTCGCGCTCGGCTCCAACCCGGTGGCGGCGCCGCTGCGTGGCATCAAGGTGAACCAGGTGACGCTGCTGGTGTTTGCGATCTCCGGCGCGCTGTCGGGGCTGGCGGGCATCCTCTATGCCAGCCGCTGGGGCTTCGTTAATCCGTCCAATACCGGGTCCGGCTTCGAGTTCCAGGTGATCGCGGCGGTAGTAATCGGCGGCGCCTCGATCAATGGCGGCGTCGGCACGGTGCTGGGGACGGTGCTCGGCGTGCTGCTGCTGGGCTGCGTGTCGGCGGCACTGCCGCTGCTCGGTATCCCGGGCACATCGCAGGCCGCGATCTACGGTGCGGTCATCCTCATCGCCCTGGTCATCGACCGCTCGGTGCGGCAGCAAGGCATTGCCAGCCTGAAGAGGGCGCGGGCATGAGCACCATCAAGACTGCTGCGCCGGCGCAAGCCGATATCTCGCCGGTCCGCCCGCGCTGGCAGACGCTGCTGATCCGGCCGGAGACGATGACCTTCATGCTGCTGGTCGTCGGCGTGTTCGCCGGCAGCCTGCTGTCGCCGTTCTTCCTCGACCTCAGCTACATCCTCAGGAGCTTCACGCTCTATTCGGAACTGGCGATCGTGGCGCTGGTGCTGACCATGGTGATCATCGCCGGCGAGATCGACCTGTCGCCCGCCGCCAACATGGCGCTCTCGGCCTGCATCTTCGCCTGGGCCCAGGCGTCGGGCGTGCCGATCCCGCTCGCCATTGTAATCGGGCTGCTGTCCGGCCTCGCGATGGGGGCGCTCAACGCCTTCCTGGTGATCGGGCTGCAACTGCCCTCGATCATCGTCACCATCGGCACGCTGACGCTGTTCCGCGGGCTGGCGCAGGTGCTGGCCGGCGACAAGTCGATCCGGGTGCCAGAGTGGTTCATCGGTGTCGACAAGATCATGCTGGCGGGTGTTCCGCTTCCGGTGGTGCTGTTCATCGTGCTCGCGATCGGGCTCGGCATCGTTTTGGGCGGCACGATCTTCGGGCGCAACATCTACCAGATCGGCACCAACGAGGTGGCGGCGCGGCATGCGGGTATCCGCAGCGCGCGCATCAAGTCGACCCTGTTCCTGCTGGTGGGGCTGGTCGCCTCGGTCGCCGGGATCATGACCGCGTCGCGGCTCGGCTCGGTGCGCTACGACATCGCGCTCGGCGGCGAGTTGCAGATGGTGCTGATGGCTATGCTGGGCGGCACCTACATCTTCGGTGGTCGCGGCACCATCCTCGGGACGTTCCTTGCGGCGTGGCTGCTGGTGATCGTCTCGACCGGCATGATCGTCGCCAACGTGCTGCCGGCGGTGCAACTGGTGGTGCTGGGCGGCCTGCTGATCGTCGCCATCATCGCCACCAATCTGATCTATTCCCGCACCCAGAGGTGACGGGCTATTCCGCCGGATAAAACCGGCACAACAGGAGGAAAGACGTGTTCAAGAAAGCTCTCGTTCTCGGTCTGGCCGCTGGCCTCGCCTTCGCCAGCACTGCCATGGCGCAGGATGCGCTGAAGATCGTCTATATCGGCAAGAATACCGGCAATCCGTACTTCGACTCGATCACCGGCGGCTTCGTCGATGCCTGCGAGTCGCTGGGTTGCGAGTTCGAATTCGTGGCCCCGGCGACCGCCGAAGCCACCTCGCAGATCCCGTTCATCGAAGCGCAGATCCAGCGCGGCGTGAACGTCATCGGCATCGCGCCCAACAGCCCCGATGCGCTGAACCAGGTGCTCGACGACGCCCGCTCCAAGGGCATCCTTGTGCTCACCGTGAACGGCGACATCACCGGCAACGAGCAGTATCGCGACGCGACCATCCTGCCGGTCAACTTCGACATCGTCGGCCGTGACCAGGTCGAGATGGTGGGCTCGCTGATCGGCTATGAGGGCGAGATCGCCATCCTGTCGGCCACCACCGAAGCTCCCGACCAGAACAAGTGGATCGTGGGCATGAACGAGACGCTGAAGGCGGACGCCAAGTACGCCAAGATGAGCCTGGTGGCGACTGTCTACGGCGATGATCAGCCGGAGAAGTCGACGACGGAAATGGAGGCACTGCTCTCCAACTTCCCGAACCTCAAGGGCGTGATCGCGCCGACCACCGTGGGCATCGCGGCCGCGGCACAGGTCGTGCAGTCGCGCGGCATCGCCGACAAGGTCGCCGTGACCGGCCTCGGCCTGCCGAGCGAAATGCGGGACTTCGTCAAGGACGGTACCGTGAAGGCGTTCCAGCTCTGGTCGCCCTACAATGAAGGCTGGCTGGCCGTGCACTTCGCGCTCGGCGTGATCGACGGCTCGATCAAGAACGAGGTCGGCTCGACCTTCGAAGTGCCGAACCTCGGCACCATCACGATCAATGCCAACAACTCCATCAATACCCAGGCCGAACTGACGACGTTCAACGCCGAGAACATCGACAGCTTCGACTTCTGATGACTCCGGGGCGCCGGTTCCGCCGGCGCCCCGACTCTATCCAGGGAGTGAGTGATGGAACGCGTCGCCTTCAAGATGAAGCTCTTTCCCGGCCGTGAGGCCGAGTACAAGCAGCGCCATGACGACATCTGGCCCGAGCTCGCTGAACTGCTCGCTGCCTACGGCATCCGCGACTACTCGATCTGGCACGATCCCGAGACCGATATCCTCTTTGCCACCCACCTGAAGACCGACAGCAACCGGCTGGCCGAGCTGTTCGACCAACCGGTGATGAAGAAGTGGTTCGTGATGCAGACCGACATCATGGACACCAATCCCGACCAGACGCCGGTGCAGATCCCGCTCAACCGGATGTTCCAGCTCGACTGATACGCCTGCCGCCGCACCGTCGAAGCTCAATGTCGGCTGGACTGAAGGTTCTCAGTCGCGCGCGATCGCCTCGACCTCGGCGCGGTGCCGCTGCATGGCCAGCTGGGTGCGGTAGTCGCGGTCGAACTGGCTCATGGCCGCCGGGTCGGGCAGGCGAATGGTGCCGGGCTGGGCCATGGCGGAGCAGGCCGACGGCAGATCGGGGTGGAGGCCGGCGGCGGTCGCCGCGACCATGGCGACGCCGAGCAGCGTTGCATCCTGCGTGGCCGGTTCGATGACGCTGCAGCCGGTGGCGTCTGCGTAAAGTTCCATCAGCAGCGGATTGCGGCTGTGGCCGCCGGTAACGTGCAGGGTGCCGATGGCGTAGCCGCGATCGTTCAGGGTTTCGAGGATGTGCCGCACCTGCACGGCGATGGCGACGCAGGTGCGCCAGTAGAGGCGGGCGAGGCTGTCGAAATCGCTGTCGAGCGACAGGCCGGAGACGACACCCAGCGCCTGCGGATCGGCGAGCGGCGAGCGGTTGCCGTGGAAATCGGGCAGGACGTGCAGGCGGGCGCCGAGGCCAAAGCCTTCGGTGAGGCGCAGATGCATGATGCGCTCGACGACCCTGCGGTGCAGCGCCGGTGAGGGCGTACCGCCGGCGCCATGCAGTTTCAGCAGGTGGTCGAGCAGGGCACCGGTGGCCGATTGCCCGGCCTCGTTGAGCCAGACGCCGGGCAGCACCGCGCCGGCGTACGGGCCCCAGACGCCGGGAGTGGGGCGCGGTTCCTGCGACAGGGCCATGACGCAGCTCGAGGTGCCCGCAATCAGCGCCAGGTGGCGGTGGATGTCCTGCGGTTCGGTGGCGAAGGCGGCAAGCGAGCCGAGGGCACCGGCGTGGGCATCGATTAGCCCGACGCCGACGCGGCAGAGCGGCGAAAGCCCGAGCAAGGCGGCGGCGGATGGCGTGAGCGCGCCAAGCGGCTGGCCGATCGGGCTCGCGCGTTCGGGTAGCCCGCCGCGTTCGACCAGGTCCGGAACGCCGACCTCGGCGAGGAAATCGCGTTGCCAGCCGGATGGTTCGTGGGCGAGGTAGGTCCACTTGCAGGTGAGGGTGCATTCGGAGCGGGCGGTGGAGCCCGAGGCTTTCCAGGTGAGGAAATCGGCTAGGTCGAAGAAGTGTCCGGCCTTCGTCCAGGTGTCGGGGGCGTGCCGCTTCAGCCACATGAGCTTGGGCACTTCCATCTCGGGCGACATCACCCCGCCGATGAAATCGAGCACCCGGTGGCCGGTGGCGGTGCACTCCTCCGCCTCGGCGAGGGCCCGGTGATCGAACCAGGCGATGGTGTCCCACCGGGCCTCGCCGCCGGGTGAGACGGGGAGTGAATCGCCCGCGCGGTCGCGGACAACCAGCGAGCAGGTGGCGTCGAAGCTGATGCCGACTGCCTCGTCGGGTTGCGCCCCGGCGACGCGCATTGCGTCGCGCACGGCAGCGCCGACGGCGTCCCAGATCTGTTCGGAATCGTACTCGGCGAAGTTGGCGTCGGCGCGGTTGAGCTGCAGCGGATGTTCGGCGCGGCCGATCAGGTGTCCGCGCGGCGTGACCACGCCGGCCCGGGCGCTGGCGGTGCCGACATCGACGGCGACCAGCAGCTTTGCGTCGCCCGCCTCGCGGGCGGCGTGCAGCTCCAGCAGGCCGGGCAGGGCGCGCATGTCCTCCATGATAGCGTCGGGGGCGAGGGCTTCGGCCTCGTCACGCAGACCGCCATCGGCGAAATGGCCGCCGCCGACATAGGCGAAGACCCGCATGCCGGCCGCCCGCGCCGCCATGATGCCGGCCGGCGAATCCTCGATGACGAGGCAGTTCTCGGGCGCCACGTCCATCTGCGCCGCGGCGTGCAGGAACAGGTCGGGAGCGGGCTTGCCGTTCTGCACCATGCTCGCCGAATACACCTTGCCCTCGAAGCGCGGCAGCAGGCCGGTGAGTTCGAGGCTGAGGCGGATGCGTTCTATCTGGCTCGATGAAGCGACGCAGAAGGGCAGTTCGAGCCCGGCCAGGACTTCGGCGATCCAGCCCGTCGGCTTCAACTCCTTGCGGTAGAGTGCAAAGAGCCGGTCGCGCATGCCGCCGAGCGAGGCTTCGCTCAGCCGCGCGCCATGCGTCTGGTTCAGTGATTCCGAGATCGAGGCCAGCGAGCGGCCGAGGAACGAGCGGAACGCGTCGCCGCGGTCGATCTCGATCCCCTGCTCGCTGAGCAGGCCCAGCAGCACGCGCATGGCCAGCGGTTCGCTGTCGACCAGCACGCCGTCGCAATCGAAAATGACCAGCTTGATCGGCGCCATCAGCTCCGATCCTCGCAAGAACGCTCAAGCACGAAGAAGTCCTCCCCAGTCTATGGGTAGCCGGGGGATCGATGCTTGGGCAAGGCCGGATCAGCTGGCGGCGAGCAGTTGCCGGCTGTAGTCGTCGCGCACGTCGCGGGCGCGGAGCTGCTCGCGGGTGAGGGTTTCCACCTCGCGGGCGTTGCGCATCACCATCAGCCGCTCGCACATGTAGCTGATGACCGCGAGGTCGTGGCTGACGATGACGAAGGTGAGGCCGAGCTCGCGGCGCAGGCGGTTGAGCAGGTTGAGGATTTCGGCCTGGATCGAGACGTCGAGCGCCGAGGTCGGCTCATCGAGCAGCAGGATGCGTGGGCTCAGCGACAGGGCGCGGGCAATGGCGACGCGCTGGCGCTGGCCGCCGGAGAGTTCGTGCGGGAAGCGGAACTGGAATTTGGCGCCCAGCCCGATCAGGTCGAGCAGTTCGGCGGTGCGGCCAACCGGGTCGGCGATGCCGTTGATCAGCATCGGTTCGGCGATCTGTTGGCCGATGGTGTAGCGCGGGTGGAGCGAGCCGTAGGGATCCTGGAACACCATCTGGGCGGTGCGGGCGAGGTCGCGCTGCTTCGTCGAACGCGCATCAATGCCGTTGATGGTGATGCGGCCAGACCAGTGGCGGTTGAGGCCGACCATGGTGCGAAGGATGGTGGATTTGCCCGAACCGGATTCACCGACGAGGCCGAAGCTCTCGCCCTCGGCGACGGTGAAGCTGACATCGTCGACGGCGGTGGAGCCGGAGAAACGGACAGTGAGGTTCTCGACGGTGATCACGGTGCCGCCTCCAGCCACGTGGCGTCGCGGGTGAGGGTGGGGAGCGGTTCCAGCGAGCCATCGATCGAGGGGAGGCAGGCGAGGAGGCCGCGGGTGTAGGGATGCTGCGCGGCATGCAGGTTCTTGGCGTCGAGGGTTTCGACGATGCGGCCGGCATACATGACGATCACCCGGTCGCAGAACTTGCTCACGAGATTCAGGTCGTGGCTGATGAAGATGAGGCCCATGCCGCGGCGGGTCACCAGTTCGTCCATGATCGACAGGACCTGCGTGCGGACGGTGACGTCGAGGGCGGAGGTGGGTTCGTCGGCGATCAGCAGGTCGGGCTCGCGCACCACCATCATGGCGATCATGACGCGCTGGCCCATGCCGCCGGACAGTTCGTGCGGGTAGAGGCCCATGACGCGCTCGGGGTCCCGGATCTGCACGGCTTCGAGGGAGGCGACAGCCTGCCTGCGTGCCTCGGCGCCCGACAGCTTGCGGTCGCCGATGCGGATCGCCTCGACGATCTGCTTGCCGACGTTCATCACCGGATTGAGCGAGTATTTGGGGTCCTGCAGGATCATGCCCATACGGCCGCCGCGCAGGGAGCGGCGGAGTTTCGGCGACGCGGTCGTGAGGTCGATGCCGTCGAAGCGCAGTCGGTCGGCGCTGATCCGCGCGTAGTCGGGAAGCACGCCGAGCAGCGAGCGGCCGGTGAGGCTCTTGCCGGAGCCGGATTCGCCGACGATGCCGAGTTTCTCGCGGCCGAGCGAGAAGGAGACGCCGCGCACGGCGTCGTTCCAGCCGCCGTCATCGTTGCGGAAGGCGACGCGGAGGTTTTCGATCTCGACGAGAGGACCGGTCATTTGCGCTGCCTCAGGTGCGGGTCGAGCAGGTCGCGCAGCGCGTCGCCGAGCAGGTTGAAGCCGAGCGAGACGGTGAAGATGGCGATGCCGGGGACGGTGGCCACCCACCATTGGTCGAAGATGAACTTGCGGCCGGTGGAGATCATCGCGCCCCATTCAGGCAGCGGCGGCTGTGCGCCCAACCCGATGAAGCCGAGGCCGGCGGCAGTGAGGATAATGCCGGCCATGTCGAAGGTCATGCGGACGATGACGGAGGAGAGGCACATCGGGATGACGTGGAAGACGATGATGCGGAACTCGCTGGCACCGGCCAGCCGCACGGCGTTCACGTAGTCTGAGTTCCGCACGACCATCGCTTCGGCGCGGGCGAGGCGGGCATAGGGCGGCCAGGCCGTGAGGGTGATGGCGAGCGCGGCGTTGACGATGCCGGGCCCGAGCGCCGCAACGAAGGCCAGCGCCAGCAGCAGCTTGGGGATGGCGAGGAAGACGTCGGTGATGCGCATGAACACCGCATCGATCCAGCCGCCGCGGGTGCCGGCGACCGCACCGATGATCAGGCCGAGCGGCGCGGAGGTGACGATCACGAGGGCGACGATCAGCAGGGTCAGCCGCGAGCCGTGGACGAGGCGGGAGTAGATGTCGCGGCCCAGTTCGTCGGCGCCGAACCACCACTCGGCGCTCGGCGCGGCGAGGCGGGCGGTGAGGGTCGGCAGGTAGGGATCGTGGGTGGCGATCCAGGGCGCGAAGGCGGCGACGAAGATCAGCACCAGCACGATGAAGAGGCCGACGACGCCGAGCGGGTTGCGGAAGAAGCGGCGCGCGAAGCTGCGGAACTCCTTCCAGCGCGCGGCGCGGATGGCGGCCTTCGGATCGGCGGTGGGCTCGGTGAGCAGGGTCATTTGTTGGCGAGGCTCCGCGAGCGCGGGTCGAGTGCGGCGTAGAGCACGTCCGACAGCATGTTGAGCAGCACGAAGACGATGCCGACGAGCAGCGTGCCGCCGAGTACGGCGTTCATGTCGGCGGCAAACAGCGACGAGTAGAGGTAGTTGCCGATGCCGGGCCAGGCGAAGATGGTCTCGACCAGCACGGAGCCCTCGAGCAGGCCGCCATAGCTCAGCGCGATCACCGTCACGAGCGGGATCGCTGCGTTGCCGAGGGCGTGCCGGACGACCACGGTAAACTCGCTGGCGCCCTTGAGGCGGGCTGTGAGTACATACTCGCGGCTCAACTGGTCGAGCATGACCGAACGGGTCATGCGGGAGATGTAGGCGAGGCTGAAATAGCCGATCAGCACGGCCGGCAGGATCATGTGGCTGACGGCGTTCCAGAACACCTCCCACTCGCCGGCAATCGCTGCGTCGACGAGGATGAAACCAGTGATGCGCGGCACGATGCCGGTGAAGAACACATCGACCTGCCCAGGGCCGGAGACCCAGCCGAGCTTGTAGTAGAAGACGAACAGACCGACGAGCCCGAGCCAGAAGATCGGCACCGAATAGCCGATGAGGCCGATGACGCGGATCAGATGGTCAGGCCATTTTTCGTGCCAGTAGGCCGAGGCAACGCCCATCGGAACGCCCAGCGCCACGCCGATGACGAGGCCGATGGTGGCGAGTTCGAGTGTCGCCGGGAAGAAGCTCAGCAGGTCCGTGAGGACCGGGCGGTTGGTAGAGTAGGAGATGCCGAAGTCGCCGCGCAGCAGTTTGCCGAGATACTCGATGAACTGCTGCCAGATGGGCTTGTCGAGGCCGAGCTCGAGATAGACGCGATCGTAGACCTCGGGCAGGGCTTTCTCGCCAACGATGGCCAGCACCGGGTCGATGGGGAGCACGCGGCCGATGAAGAAGGTGAGCGAAGCGAGCCCGACAAGGGTGATCGCCACCGTCAGCAGCCAGGAGGCAAAGCCGAGAAGGAGGCGCAGCGGTCGCGGCAAGTTGTCTGTCATGGATCCTCGTCGAGAACGGAGCCGGGGAAGCTCCCCGGCTCCGCAGGTCGGTTATTCCTTGCTCACGCCGCCGTAGCGGTCGTCGGAGAAGGTGATGCCGAGCACGACACCCTTGACCGAGTTGCGCATGGCAACCTTGCGGCTGTCCTGGAACATGAACACGAACGGCGAGGTGTCGGTGTGCAGGCGCTGGGCCTCGTCGTAGAGCGCCTTGCGCTTGTCGACGTCCTGTTCCTGAACGGCCTGGTTCACGAGGTCGGAGACCTTCCCGGAGTTCCAGCCGAAGCGGTCGGCGAGATTGCCCTTGGTGCCATCCGGATCGGACGGATCATGGTTGCCGAACGCCTTGGCGTTGGAATGCGGATCGGGATAGTCCGGACCCCAGAGGCCGAACCAGATGTCGAGGTCGTGCGAGCGGTAGCGGTCAAGCCACGGGCCGCCATCGACGACCTGCAGGTCGAGTTCGACGCCGATCTGGCTCAGCGTGGCCTGCACGGCCTGAGCATAATCGGGATAGGGCGGCACGTTCCAGACGACGGTCTCGAGCTTGATTGGCGTTGCAACGCCGGACTCGGCGATCAGCGCCTTGGCCTTCTCGATATCGAGCGAGTAGGGGTTGTAGTCGATGCCACCGCCCAGGAACCCGTCGGGGATCATGGTCTGGTGCACCTTGATGGTGCCCTTGCCGATGGTGTCGGCGATGCCCTGGTAGTCGACGCCGTACTTGATGGCTTCGACGACCTTCGGGTTGCTCAGCGCTTCGTTACGAACGTTGAGGCCGAAATAGTACATCGTCGAGGACACGCCCTCGAGAATCTGGATGTCGGCGTTGCCGGCAATGGCGCCGATATCATCCGGACCCAGCTTGTTGGCGATGTCGATGTCGCCCTTTTCGAGCGCGAGGCGCTGCGTCGCCGATTCCGGCATATGCTGCAGGAACAGGCGATCGACGCCGGGGGCAGTGCCCCAGTAGTTCTCGTTGCGGCTGAGCAGGATCGAGACCTTCGGGTCCCACTTGGTCAGCACGTAGGGGCCCGAGCCAGCCGAATTCTCGGACTTCAGCCAGGCATTGCCGTAGTCGTTGCTGCCGTCGGCCAGCGTGCCTTCGTGCTGCTTGACGATGGTCGAGTCGACGATGCCGCCAGTGAAGGACGAGAGCACGTAGAGCACGAAGCTCGGCGCGTACTTCTGGTCGACTTCGAACTGCAGCGTCGACGCATCGAGCGCCTTCACCTTTTCCGCCACGTTGTCCTTGGTCAGGCCGAACTGGGCGAAGATGAACGAAATACGGCTGTCGATCAGGATGACGCGGCGGATCGAGTACTCGGCATCGGCAGCCGTCACCGGATTGCCCGAGGCGAACTTGGCCGCCGGGTTCATCTTGAAGGTGAAGGTCTTGCCGTCTTCCGACACGGTCCAGCTTTCGGCCAGCACCGGGATGATGTTGGTCGGATCGGCCGGATCGAAGGTCACCAGCGGCTGGTAGATCTGCTGGCTGGCCAGCACGCCGCCGACTTCCGACACTTCGGCCGGGTCGAGCGTAATGATGTCGTCGATGGCGTCGGCAATCACCAAAGTATTCTTGGGCGTCTCGGCAATGGCTCCCGACACGGTCATCACCGCGCCGAGCGCTACCGCGACAAGCGTTCTGTACAAACGCATGGCAGTCTCCCTGGTTAAATCCTGTGCCGGCGCGAACGGCCGGCGGTTGAAGTCGTCATCTCTCGCTGACCCCATGGAAGGTGAAGGTCAGCGCAGCGATAGGCAGAAGGGTGTCGATTTCGGCGAGCGTGGCCGGGGTGAAGATGCCCGCATCGCCGAGCAGGGCAACGACGCCGCGGGTTTCGCCGGCGATCACGATGGGGAAGCAGGCGCAGGCGCGGTAGCCCATGGCGACGAGGCCGTCGGTTTCGGGCAGGAACGTGGCCATGCCGGCGACGCTGTCGCCGATCACCGGGCGGCGGTCGCGGAGGATGGCGGTGTTCCACGGATCGTCGCCGACCGGATCGACATTGCCGATGGGGAAGTGCGCCGGGTTGGAGGTGCCGATGCGGTGCGTCACCGTGCGGTCGGGCGCGACGGCGATGAAGGTGGCGGTGCGGATGCCGGGGATGGCGATGAACAGGTGCGACAGCACGGCGAACAGCGCGGGCGGGCCGGACGCGAGGGCGTCGGCGAGCTGTTTCGCGGTGGCGGGATCGATCGGACTCATTCGGGGAACAGTCGCATGGTGCCGACCCAGAGCTCGATGGCCGTATCCGCGCCGATATTGGTGCCGCGATGCGGCCGGCGGCTGTCGAAGTGCAGCGTGTCGCCGGCCTTGAGGTCGTACTGGACGCCGTCGACCTCGTAGAGCACGTGGCCGGCGACGAGGTAGACGAAGTCTTCGCCCTCGTGGCTCATCATCTCGGAGGCATGGCCGGGCGGCACGTGCGACAGGCAGGCGTTGAGCTTGGCATCGGCGAAGCCACGCTCGAGGAACTCGTAGTAGCGCGAGGTGCCATCGACCTTGAAGGTGGGGCGCTGGCCGGCATGGGTCACGACGGAGTGCGATCGGGCCGGGGCCTGCGAGACGAACATGTCGACCGAGGCATTGAGTGCCTTCGCCACGTTGTAGAGCGAGGCCAGCGAGGGGGTGGAGATGCCGCGCTCGATCTGGGAGATGAAGCCGATGGTGAGGCTGGCCTCGTCGGCGACCTGCTGCATGGTCTTTCCAATGGCCTTGCGGCGGGCCCGCAGACGGGCGCCGAGGCTCTCGCCCTCGGTCACAAAAGTTTCGGACATCTCGCGGATGTCGTCGGCATGCATGACGCGGGCGCCCCTGGAAAACTTTAGGCACACTAAATTAGCAGGCGCCGGAGTCAACGGGGGTTGTGCTGATCAGGTTGACTCGTAGGCGATGGTTGCCAGCAGGGCCTCGCGCTCCGCGGTCGGCTCGACGAACCCCAGTTCCGCACGGATGCGGGTGGTGTCGAGCGTGAGGGGGTAGCGCAGGTCGGTGGCCTCGGCACGGTCGAACAGCAGGGCTTTTTCGGCGGCTGGCACGGTTTCGACCTCGATCGGCGTATTGAGCATGACGGCGAAGCTCAGGAGCCACTGGATCGGATTGCGGACGAAGTCCTGGCCGACATTGTAGACGCGGCCAGCGGCGCGCGGGTCGAGGGCGGCGAGCACCATGGCCTCGGCGACGTCGGTGACGTAGCCATAGGAGTTCGGCCACTTGCCGGCGCGCTCGTCGAGCCGGATCAGGCCGCCCTGTTTCACCGCGTCGATGGCCCACTTGAAGCGGTGCTGCTTGTCGCCGGGGCCGAAGATCATCGGGGCGCGGATCACGGTGGTGGTGAAGCGGTGGTCGCCGAGTGCCGCCTCCTCGAGCACGATCTTGTCATAGTCCTCGAACAGTTCGGCCGACACGCCTTTCGGGCGATGCGGGTTGCCGCGATAGGGGAAGCGGAAGCTGCGGAGCGGGTCGGTCTCCCTGGCCGGCTGCGGCTGGATGGCCGGGGTCTCCTTGCGGATGAGGCCGCCATAGTTCGAGTACACGTCCACCGAACTCAGCAGCAGGTAGCGGCCGCCGGTCGCTGCGGTAGCCTCCATGACGGCGCGAGTGTTGAGCATGCCGAGCGCGAAGATGTCGATGACGGTGTCGATGCGGTGAGTCGCGAAGATGTCGCGCAGCCGCGCCTCGTCCATGCGGTCGGCGCGCTCGAGGATGGCGCCTTTGGGCAGGTTCAGCGGGTGCTCGCCGCGCGCCACCACGACGGAGGCGAGCCCGCGGAGCGCCAGCCGCTCGGCGACTGCCGTGCCGATGAACCCCGTTCCGCCGATGATCGCGACTGCCATGACCTGAACTCCTGAAGCCAGCGCAACCCGATAGCCCGCAATTGCGCCGCTGTCACATCGGCCATCGGTCGGGCCCGACATCGAAGCTTCACTCAGTCGTCACCGGGCTGTCACCGGGGTGAAATCCAACCGTCAAGCAGACGGACTAGGAGTGCCCGGCTCGAGAAATCGACCGGCATCCCCTTTCCTCGGAGACATTTGACATGAAGACCAACTGGCTGCTCAGCGCGGCTCTGGCCACGACAGCGCTCATCGTCGCGAGCACTCCTGCCACCGCTGCGACAAAGTTCGAGTACTGGTACGGGCTGACGGGCGATCTCGGCGCCGTGGTTGCCGAGACCTGCAACCGCTTCAACGCCTCGCAGGATGACTACGAAGCTGTATGCGTCGGCCAGGATGGCTACGAGAACGCCGTGCAGAGCACGATTGCTGCATTCCGCGCGAAGCAGCATCCGACCCTGCTGCAGTCCTTCGACGCCGGCACGGCCGACCTGATGCTCTCGGGTGAGTTCTACCCGGTCACCAAGCTGATGCAGGATACCGGCGTCACCATCGACTGGTCCGACTATTTCCCCGGCATTGCCAACTACTACTCGTCGAAGTCCGGCGAGTTCTTCTCGATGCCCTGGAATTCCTCGACCCCGGTCTACTACTTCAACAAGGACCATTTTGCGAAGGCCGGCATCACCGAAGCCCCGATCACCTGGGAAGGCATGGAAGAAGCGTTCAAGGCGTTGAAGGCCTCCGGTCAGGCCTGCTCGCAGGCTTATGCCCCGTCGAGCTGGATTGATCTCGAGCAGTTCTCGATGGCGCACAACGTGCCGGTCGCGTCGAACAACAACGGCTATGACGGACTCGACACCGAACTGCTGTTCAACACGACGCTGCACGTCAAGCATATGGAAAACCAGCTGCGCTGGATCAACGAAGGCTACTCGATGATCCGCACAGCCCAGTCGGGCAAGACGGCGCGTGACAGCTTCGTTGAAGGCGAGTGCTCGGTGTTCTTCTCCTCGATCGCCGACCACAACACCATCCACAAGCTCAAGCCTGCCCATGCGTGGGATGTGCAGATCATCCCGACGTATGAGGGCGTGACCCGCACCAATACCGTCGTCGGTGGTGCTTCCCTGTGGGTGCTGTCGGGCAAGACCGACGAAGAGTACAAGGGCGCCGCCGCCTACCTCGCCTTCCTTGCGACCAAGCCGGAACAGCAGTTCCTGCTCGAGAACTCGGGCTACATCCCGGTGACGAAGTCGACCTACGAGGCGCTCAAGGCCGAAGGCTTCTACGCCAATGAGCCCTACATCAACCGCGACATCGCGATGAAGTCGCTGACCTGGAGCGAGCCGACCGAACTCACCCGCGGCATCCGCCTCGGCAGCTTCATCCAGATCCGCGCCGAATGGACTGCCGAAGTGCAGGCTGCGCTCGCCGGCCAGAAGACCATGAAGGAAGCGCTCGATACCGCCGCCTCGCGTGGCAATGACCTGCTGGCCCGCTTCGCCCGCACCTACCCGGGCAAGTCCTTCCCGTAAGTCTACGACGCCAGGAGCGCGGCGCCAGCGCCGCGCTCCTTCTGCTGGCCGGGAGAATTCCATGCGTCGCGCCTATTTCAAGACCAGCTGGGTTGCAGCCGCGCTGATAGCGCCGCAACTGCTGATTATCTTCGTGTTCTTCTACTGGCCCTCAGTGCAGGCACTGTACTGGGCCTTCACGCTCGAGCAGCCCTGGGGCGGCGGCAACACCTGGGTCGGCTTCGACAACTTCACCAAGACGCTGTCGGATCCATATTACTGGTCGTCGGTGCAGGTCTCCATGGTCTATGCGCTCGCCACCACGGCGCTGGCGATGGTGATGGCTCTGACCCTGGCCGTGTTCGTCGATCGACAACTGACTGGCTACAAGGCCTATCGCGTAGCGCTGATCTGGCCCTATGCGATCGCAGCTCCAGCCGTTGGCCTCGCTTTCCGGTTCGTATTCAATCCCAATGCCGGCATCTTCTCCTACATCAACACGGTCGCCCCCGGACTGTGGGATCCGACCCAGGTCGGCTGGCAAGCCGTGCTCACGATCGTGATTGCCGGCGCCTGGAAGCATGTCGCCTACAGCTTCATCTTCTTTCTTGCAGCCCTGCAGTCGATTCCGCGCAGTCTCATTGAGGCGGCAGCGATGGATGGGGCGCGTCCGCTGCGCCGCGTCTTTGAACTGCAACTGCCGCTGTTGACGCCGACGATCTTCTTCCTGATCGTTATCAACATCACCGACAGCTTCACCGACAGCTTCGGTATCGTCGACACGCTGACGGGCGGCGGGCCGTTCCGGGCCACCGACCTGATGGTCTACAAGATCTACTCCGAAGGCTTCCGCAGCTTCGACTATTCCGGCGCGGCCGCCCAGTCGATCATTCTCATGCTTCTCGTCATGGCGCTCACCTTCGTGCAGTTCCGCTATGTCGAAAAGCGCGTGCACTACACCTGAGGTCGGAAAATGATCGAACGCACGCCAGTCCTGAACATTTCGACGCACGTCATCCTGTTCAGCGGATTGTTGCTGATCCTGTTCCCGGTCTGGCTCGCCTTTGTGGCCGCCACCCACACGTTGAGCGCGGTGAACTCCGCACCGGTGGAACTGTGGCCAGGCGACCAGCTCTGGATCAACCTCTCTGCGGCCTGGGAGATTTCCGATTTCGGCCCGAAGTTCGTCAACACCCTCATCGTGGCGATCGGTGTGGTGGTGGGCAAGATAACGCTGGCCTGCATCACCGCCTTCAGCCTCGTGTTCTTCAACTACCGCGGCCGGATGCTGATCTTCTGGTGCATCTTCATTACCCTGATGCTGCCGCTAGAAGTCCGCATCGTGCCTACCTACGCGGTGGCAGCCAACGCGCTGGCGCCGTTCCAGATGATGCTCGACATTCTTGGCATCACTGCACTGGTGAACATGTTGTCGGGCGTACGGATCTCGCTGGAGTGGAACCTGCTCAATTCCTACACCGGGCTCATCCTGCCACTGGTGGCCACGGCGACGGGGACGTTTCTCTACCGGCAGTTCTTCCTCACCATCCCCGACGAACTGGTGGAGGCCGCGCAGATGGATGGAGCGGGGCCGATCCGTTTTCTAATCGACACGCTGATCCCGCTCTCCCGCACCAACATCGCCGCGCTGGCGACGATCATGTTCGTCTATGCGTGGAACCAGTATCTGTGGCCGCTGCTCATCATCACCGACCGTGCAACCTACGGCATGGTGGTCGTGCAGCTTTCCGACCTGGTGCCGAATGACCTGACCACCGGCGGCGGCACGCCCACCTGGCACTATGCAATGGCCGGAACGCTTGCGGTCATGATCCCCCCGATCCTCATCGTCATCCTCATGCAGCGCTGGTTCGTGCGTGGCCTTATCAACACCGACAAGTGAGACACCTCATGTCCGAGATCAATATCCGCAATGTCGGCAAGACCTACGGCAAGACCACTGTCATGCAGGGGGTTACTCTCGACATCGAGAAGGGCGAGTTCGTTGTCATCCTGGGGCCCTCGGGCTGCGGCAAGTCCACCCTGCTGCGAATGATAGCCGGGCTTGAGCAGATCACCAGTGGCGAAATCGCCATCGGTGGTACCGTGGTCAACAAGCTCGAGCCGCGCGAACGCGGCTGCGCAATGGTGTTTCAGAACTACGCCCTTTATCCACACATGACGGTTGCCGAAAACATCGGCTATGCCCTCAAGGTGGCAGGCGTGCCAAAGCCCGAGCGGATCGCGCGGGTGGCGGTTACCGCCACCTCGGTAGGGCTCAGCGACTATCTCGACCGCAAGCCGGGGCAGCTCTCGGGTGGTCAGCGGCAGCGCGTAGCGATGGCGCGCGCCATCATCCGCGAACCCAAGGTCTTCCTGTTCGACGAGCCGCTGTCAAACCTTGATGCCAAGCTGCGTGTCGCGATGCGATCGGAGATCCGCAAACTGCATCGCGAGCTCGGCGTTACGTCGGTGTTTGTGACGCATGACCAGACCGAAGCCATGACGCTAGCCGACAGGCTCGTCATCATGAACAGCGGCAATATCGAGCAGGTCGGCCGCCCGTCGGATGTCTACCACCACCCCGCCAGCCGGTTCGTGGCGGACTTCATCGGCTCGCCAGCCATGAACCTGGTTGAAGGCGAGTTCGATGTCGAGGGACAGTTCACCTTCGGCAAGGGCGGACGGCTGCAGGCCAGCGAACTCAATGGCGTACGTCGCCCGGGCCTGCGGATCGTGCTCGGTGTACGACCCGAGAACGTGCGGCGGACGCAAGCCGGCACGGATGGCGCCATTGCCGGCGTGGTCGACTATGTCGAGGAACTGGGCGCCAGCCGCCTCATCCATGCCGATGTCAATGGCAGCCGCTTCGTGGCGGTCGATACCGACACGGCGGAAACCACCACCGGCATGCCGGTGCACCTGAGCGTCGACGGCAACGCCCTGCACGTCTTCTCGGCCGAGGACGGCCGCCGCATCACCCACTGACACCAGTCGTTTCGGAGAGACTCCAATGAGCAACCTTATCGGCACCGGCTTCAATGTCGGCACCCACAACGGCGAGTTCGCCCAGCTTGAGGCGGACATGCGCGCCAACGCCGACATGGGCGTCGATACCATCGAGATCGGTGTCACCGCGCTCGACCTGATCGCTGGTGGCCGGATCATCAGCGAGCGCCACGAGGCGCTGGTGGCGCTGACGAAGCAGTTCGGCTTCCGCTACACCGTGCACGGGCTCGTGTCGTCGAACTTCATGGACCCGGTAACGCAGCGCTACCAGATCGATGCCGCCAAGGCGCTGGTCGAGGTGTGCAACTCGATCGGCTCAGAAATCCTGGTCCACCACTCGGGCAGCCTGCGCGCCGATGCGATCGCCGACTGGGCTGGCGCCGATGAGCGCGAGCGCGAAGCGCTGACAGAGCTCGCCGACTTTGCCCGCCCGCATGGCGTGCGCATTGCGCTCGAGAACATCTTCACCACCGAGCCCGGCCAGTATCGCCAGACCCCGTCCGAAGTGGCGGCGACGGTGAAGGCGGTGGACCATTCCAATGTGGTGGCGCTGATCGATTTCTCCCACGCCTATATCGAGTCGACGTTCAAGGGGCTCGATTTCCACGCCGAGATCGCGGCGATGGCGCCGGTGGCGGGCCACCTGCATGTGCATGACTCGTTCGGCCGGCCGCAGGGTTTCTACCGGGGCTACCACGTGCAGGAGAACACGGCGCTCGGGATCGGCGACCTCCATATGCCGCTCGGCTGGGGCGACATCGCGTGGGAGCGGATCTTCTCCGACCTTACCTTCCTGCCCGGAACCGTGCTGATGATGGAAATCGGCGATCGCTACCGCCGCGAGCAGCCGGAAAGCCTCAAGCGCGCCCGCGAACTGCTGGCGCTCAACAGCCGCGAGGCGATCGCGGCGGAGTGAGCCCTGCCTCTAGGTCATTTCCAGGGGTTGCTCAGCATCGCGCGGAGGCTGCTTTCGCAGCACCAGCACAAGGCCGAGGAGGGCGATCACGCCCCCCGCGGCCATCTGGATGTCGAACCTCTCGCCCAGCAGCAGCACGCCCATCGCGACTGCCATCAATGGCATCATCAGCCCGAGCGGGGCGATGATGCTCGCAGGGTAGCGCTGCAGCAGCCCCAGGTAGAGCGTCGTCGCCACGAGCGTCACCAGCACGACGGAGAAGGCGAGACCGGCAAAGAACGGCCAGCCGACGGCGAGGCTGGTTTCGATCGGGTTGCCCTCGGCCAGCAGCGCGTAGGTGATAAGGGGCGGGAACGATACCACTGCCGTCCATCCCTGCATGGTCAGCGGCTTGATGCCCGTCTGCCGCTTAAGCAGCACGGAAGCCAGCGCAACTGCTACAGCGGAGACGAAGGCATAGAGCAGTCCGATGCTCAGTCCGATGCCGTCGCCATCCCACATCACGAGCACGACGCCACCAAGCGCCAGTGCTATACCCGTGCCGCGCACCACGCCGATCCTTTCGCCCAGCAGCAGCACCGAGAACGGCCGTCGATGGAATAGCCATCTGCAGCACGATCGACACGCTCGACGAAGGCGCGTTGGCCAGCCCCAGGAACATCAATCCGAAATGGATGGTGCCCATCAGGAAGCCGATGATCAGGATGGGGGCCAGCGGGCGGGGCAGGGGGCTGAGCAACCGGCACAGCACGATTGCCACGACCAGGAAACGGGCGGCGGCATAGAAGATCGGCGGGACGCCGAAATCGACGAACAGCACGCGGCTGACGACCAGATTGAGTGCCCAGACGAGGCACACGCCAGAATAAAGCAGCAGGTCGAGGGGGCGCATGGGAGCTCGGGGGGACAGGACGCTGAAGCGTCGTCCATCGCATGACACGCCGGGGCGGGCCTGCCAATGGCTTCTTCGGAGGGGGAGGGTTGCGCTTTCGGCGGGTGTCGGCCGGTCAGTCGCAAGTCATGCGCACCAAGGATGGCAGCCGCGCGATGCAGCGACTAGCATCCGCACCGGCGCGCTACTAACTCCTGCGGTATCATGAAGAAAGTCGGCTTTCTGTCCTTCGGACACTGGACCCCATCCCCGCACTCGCAGACGCGCTCGGCTTCCGACACGCTGCTGCAATCGATCGAGCTCGCCGAGGCGGCCGAGGAACTTGGTGCCGATGGCGCGTATTTCCGCGTCCACCACTTCGCGCGTCAGCTCGGCTCGCCGTTTCCGCTGCTCGCGGCGGCCGGGGCGCGAACCAAGCGGATCGAGCTTGGCACGGCCGTGATCGACATGCGCTACGAAAACCCGCTCTACATGGCGGAGGATGCCGGCGCGGCCGACCTCATTTCGGGCGGCCGGCTGCAGCTTGGCATCTCGCGCGGCTCGCCCGAGCAGGTGGTCGATGGCTACAGGCATTTTGGCTACGTGCCCGCCGAGGGCCAGACCGATGCCGACATGGCGCGCGGTCACGCCGAGGTGTTTCTCGAGGTGATCCAGGGCAAGGGGTTTGCCCAGCCCAACCCGCGGCCGATGTTCGCCAACCCGCCGGGGCTGCTGCGCATCGAGCCCTATTCGGAGGGTCTGCGCGAGCGCATCTGGTGGGGCGCTGCCACCACGCCGACGGCGCAGTGGGCCGGCAAGCTGGGCATGAACCTGCAGAGCTCGACGCTGGTGATGGCGGAATCGAACAAGCCGTTCCACGTGCAGCAGGCCGAGCAGATCGCAGCGTTCCGTGCGGCTTGGGCCGAGGCCGGGCACACCCGCACGCCACGGGTGTCGGTCAGCCGCTCGATCTTCGCGCTCATCAACGATACCGACCGGTCGTATTTCGGTGGCGACCAGAGCCAGGACCATTTCGGCTACATCGAGCCGGGCAAGCAGGCCGTGTTCGGCCGCTCCTATGCCGCCGAGCCCGACAGGCTGATCGAGGACCTCAAGCAGGATACGGCGATCGCCGCAGCAGACACGCTGCTGCTGACGGTGCCGAACCAGCTCGGTGTTGCCTACAACGCGCACATCATCGACAGCATCCTCAAGCACGTCGCTCCCGCCCTCGGCTGGCGCTGAGCCTCTAAGCAGTGCGCTGCGCCCGGGCAGGCACACTTTTCACACCAAAGCGGGCCGGCGCGGCTCGCCGTGGCAAAAGTGTGGCTGGTGCTTGACAAGTCACCCCTTCGTCATGAACCTGAAACCGGTTTCACTAGAGGGTGAGCGGGTGCCGACGGTGCTGGACGGCCTCGGCCAGCTGGCGCTGGTGCACGCGACGGCGCGCGGCCGGATCCAGGTCATGGCAGGTTCGGGCCTCAGGCCGGACAATGTGCTCGAGCTGCTGGCAGCAGTACCGGTGGACGAGGTGCATTCCTCCTGTGCCGGCGAGCCGATGCCGTCGGCCGAAGCGGCCGTGCGCCGCGGCTTCGCGGCGAAGGCCCGGCGCCACACCGATGCCGCGGTCGTTCGAGCCTTCCGCGACAGGCTCGCCGGATGGGGCGCTAGCCGGCAGTAATCGCCAGCGTGCGCGTGCCCATGCGGTCGCTCGAGACGGTCACGTCGATTTGTCCTGCGCCTGTCGCCTGTACCCAGAAGCCGGTCGAACCGGCGCGGAGCGGCACCGTGGCGGGGCCAAGGCGCTTGCCGGCGCCGGATACTTCGATCGTCACCGGCTCGGGGTAGAAGGGAAGCTTGTGGCCTGCCTGGTCGAGAGCGCGGACAATGACGCGGACCGCATCGGTGGAGCCGATGGCGGCGGCATCGGCGACGACTTCGAGTGTCTTCGCCACCGGATCCGCGACGTAGTTCACCACCTTCACGGCTTTGCCGTCGATGAAGCCGGTGATGGTGGCGTCATGCCATTCCATGCCCCACAGGCCGAGTTCCTCGTCGCTGAAGTGGCGGCGCTCGAATACGACAGGGGCGTGCGGCAGGTGCGGGTAGGCCTCGCGGTCGGGGCCGAGGCGCTTCAGCACGTTGTCGCCGTAGCGGACTTCCACCTCGTCGCAGTTGGTGAGGATCATCAGCGGCAGCACGCCGCCGATGTTGCGCTCGCCGCGGGCCCAGAAGGTGACGGGCTGGAGGATGATCTCCTCGTCCGGCTCGCACGGGCTGGCATAGGCGTAAGCCGCGAACTTGGGCTCGCGGAACATGTCCATCACGCCATGGTGGCAGATGCGGTCGCCCGAGCCGAAATCCTTGTGGGTGTTGTAGTCGAAGGCGCACCAGCCGATGGCGCCGGAAATGCCGGGGTTGCCGTAGGCGGCGTTGAGCACATCGAGGTGGCGGCGGACATGCTCGGCCTGCCGCTGCTCCTGGTCGGTGCTCTTGGTGGGGTACATGTGCCCGCCGAACTCGGTGATCATGTAGGGCACGGGCCTTTCGAGGCCGGTGGTCTCGCTGATCGGGCGAAGCGCGGTGCGCGGTCGGTTGCCGCCCAACTCCTCGTTGCCGAGGATGAAGTCGTTCATGGTGTAGACGTCTTCGAGCATCTCGCTGTCGGTGATGTAGCGGACACCACCGGTCTGGCGCGTCTTGTCGAGCTCATGCGCGAGGCGGTTGGTCGTGACGTAGAAGTCGTGATCGTCGTGGCTTTCGTTGATGCGGACGCCCCAGATGATGATCGAGGGGTGGTTCCAGTCGCGCGTGATCATGCGGCGGACGTTCTCCACCGACTCGGCCTTCCAGCCCTCGCTGCCGATATGCTGCCAGCCGGGAATCTCCTCGAACACCAGCAGGCCGATGCGGTCGCAGTGGTCGAGGAACCAGGTCGACTGCGGATAGTGCGAGGTGCGCACGATGTTGACGTGCAGTTCGCGCTTCAGGATCTCGGCGTCGCGCTCCTGCGCAGCGCGACCCAGCGCATAGCCGGAATAGGGGAAGGACTGGTGGCGGTTCAGGCCCCGCAGCTTCAGGTGCCGGCCGTTTAGGAAGAAGCCCTCCGGGGTGAACTCGGCCGTGCGGAAACCAAAGGCGGTGTCCAGCACGTCCGAGTCCCCCAGGGAGAGGGTCAGGGTGTAGAGGTTGGGGCTGTCGATATCCCACAGCGCAATGCCGGCGAGCCCTTCGAAGCGGAACGATACCTCGGCTGCGGCGGGCTGCGCGGCGGTCGCGAGCACGGTGCCCGCCGCGTCCTTGAGGTTCGCGGTGAGCTGGCCGGCGAAGGCGCGGCCCTGCGGGTTGGCGAGGGTCGCGCGGACGGTGACGGTCTTGCTTGCCGCGAGGGCGTCCGGCGTCTCGATCTTCACCCCGGCGATCGAGACGGGGGCGGTGCGCCTGAGCCAGACGTCGCGGTAGATGCCGGCATAGGTGAGGTAGTCGATGCGGCCGCCAAAGGGGGGGATCTCGGGGTTCTCGCTGCCGTCGATCACGACGGTCAGCAGGTTCTCGCCGGCCCGGAGCCTGCCGGTCAGCCGCGCCTCGAAGGGTGTGTAGCCATCCTTGTGCGCCGCGATCTCAACGCCATTGAGGCTGACGCGGGCATTGGCCATGGCGCCTTCGAAGACGATGGCAACCTCGTCGTCGCCCCAGGCCGGATCGGCGGTGAAGGTCTTGGTGTAGGTGAACTCGCGCTGGTAGTCGCGCTCGTCGAAATAGGAGAAGGGCAGCTCCAGCGCCGTGTGCGGCAAGGTTACGGCAATACCATCCTCGAACACCCAGCCGGTGTTGAAGCTGACGATCGAACGCATGTGCAAGCTCCCTCGGTGGGCCGCAGTTCGCTGCGGTCCCATACCTCATTGCTAGAGCGCGCCTGCGGGCAAGGCAAGTGTTGAGTAAATTTTTACCGCAGCAGGTCGCGTTGCAGTATTACGCAGGCTGACCAGCAGCTTGCGCTACCTCGCGGGTGGACTGCCGCCAGACGATCTGGGATGCGAGGTTGATCCGCTTGGCCAGTTCGCGGCCAGCCACGCGTTCGAGCAGCAGTTCGACCGCCGCCTCGCCGATTTCCTCGGACGGGAGGCGGATGGTGGTCAGAGGCGGGTTCATGAACTGGGCGACCGAGATGTCGTTGAAGCTCGCCACCGCGACATCGCCGGGGATCGAGAAGCCCTTTTCCTCGATGGCGCGATAGAGGCCGATGGCGATGTTGTCGTTGCCGGTGACGATGGCATCGGGCAACTCGCCAGCCGCCATCAGGCGGGCGCCGAGCCGGTAGCCGACCTGCTCGGTGTGCCGGTTCACCGACCGTTCGGTGACGCAGATGCCGGGATCGAACTGCATGTTCTCCCGCATCCACTCGATGTAGCTGCGGCAGCGGAGTTCGTAATACGGATCCTCGGAGCGCTCCTCCATCCAGCCGGCGAAGCCGATGCGGCGATAGCCCCGGTCCTTCAGGGCGTTCAGCAGCTTGTGCATGGCGGTGACGAGGTTGCTCGACACACTGTCATACTCGTCGCTGGCCGGAACAAAATCGGCGAACACGAGGTGCCGCGCATGGCGCGCCAGCCAGGCGATCTCGTCGGCCTCCTGGTGGCCGATGGCGATGACGCCGGAGGCGCCCTGCAGCAGCGCGGCATCCGGCTTTGAGTCGGTGTGGTAGACCTTGACCGTTTCGATCTTCAGGGCCTGGCAGCGGCTCTCGATGCCGAGCCGAAGGCCGACATAGTAGGGATCGATCAGTTCCTGCTCGGGGCGGAGGAAGTGCACCAGCGCGACCTTGCTCAGCCCCTGGGCATTGGCGCGGTTGCGGTTGCGCGGCGTGGCGTAGTTGAGCGCTTCGGCGGTCTCGATGATCGCCTGGCGCTTCCTGGCGGTGATCGACAGAGTCGCGTCGAAGTTGAGCACACGGCTCACCGTCGCCGTGGACACGCCAACGACGTTCGCGATTTCCTTGAGGGTGACCATGGTCGCTTTCGTTGCGCGCGCAAGCGACCATTGTCAACGTCCCTGTGCCAACCGGCAAGCGTGCGCAAACCCACCTTGGATGCTCGACGTACATCAGCGTTGCCGTTACAACGTTAATCCGTGCGCCTGGAGAGCGCCAATTGGAGGATAGACCCGAATGAAGATCACGTCTGTGAAGACGGCGGCCTCGACCGGCCACTGCATGCACCTGTGGGTGAAGATCACCACCGACGCCGGCATCACCGGCATCGGCGAGTGCGTGCATGGCGGCTACCAGGCAATCGCCATCATCAAGGAACTGGAGGAGCGCCTGGTTGGCCGCGACCCGTTCGCCATCGATGCGATCTTCGAGGAGACCCGCCGCTCGCTGGTCTTCGAGGGTGGCTTCGCCGGCGCGCTGATCACCGCGCTGACCGGCATCGAGATCGCGCTGTGGGACCTCAAGGGCAAGGCCCTCAAGGTGCCGATCTACGAATTGATGGGCGGCAAATTCCGCGACGACATTCGCGTCTACTGCGACTGCGAGGTGTCGCCCGGCATGAACATGGCCGAGGTGCAGGCCGTGGTCGACGAGGTGCTCGAGGCGGGGTTCACGGCGCTCAAGGTCGACCTCGACATCCGCGCCTATGGCCATACCGGCACCGAGACCGGCTGGTATGACAAGGACAAGTTCAACATGACTCCCAACAAGTGGGAGCATGACCGCATGGTGGAACTGGCCGAAATGGTGGTGAAGGCCGCCGGCAAGTCGGTCGATGTCGCCTGCGACCTGCATACGCGGCTCGACAAGCATTCGGCCATCCGGCTCGCCAAGGACCTCGAGCATCTGCAGCTGATGTGGCTCGAGGAGCCGATCCCGCCGGAGAACATCGATGCGATGGCCGAGATCACCCGCTCGACCAGCGTGCCGATCTGCGGTGGCGAGAACCTCTATCTGCGCCACGGCTTCCGCAAGGTCTTCGAGCAGCAGGCGCTCGACATCATCATGCCGGACATCCCGAAGTGCGGCGGACTTTCCGAGTGCCGCAAGATCGCCGAGATGGCCGACCTCTACTCGATCCCGTTCGCGCCGCACAACGTGTCGTCGCCGATCGGCACGATGGCCTCGGCGCAGGTCTGCGCGACCGTGCCGAACTTCCTGATCCTCGAATTCCACTGGTTCAACCGTATGGAGTACTGGAACACGGTCACCGATGGCGGCAACATCATCGAGAACGGTCTGATCAAGCTCAACGACCGTCCCGGCATCGGGCTTGAGCTGAACGAAGACGTGGCGAAGCGCTACCAGTACCCGAACACGACCTGGTTCGAGTAGGTGATGGGGGTATGTAGGGACGTTCTGTAACTACATACCCTCCACCAGCTAGGCTGGCTCTAGTCTAATCCTCCACCTGGGTCCACGGGTGCCGCATCGAGCGCAATAAGATGGGCCAACCCGTCTGTGCCGCAGGACAGCTTCTTCGCGAGCTTGTCACCGGCACCAAGTAGCCTCCAGAACGGCGGCACCTCGGCAAGATCCTTTCCGGCGCCGAGGTCCGCAAGAGCCACTTCTGCGACGATCCTCAAGTAGATCGCGGTCGTAACTGGGCACATCGCGTCTGCCGACGCCCGGCGCGCCATATCGCTGCGCATGCGGGCGATGGTTCGCCGCTCGCCGCGAGGTATCTTGGCGAGATACCCAGCAATTTCAGCGGGCGACGAGATCAACATCGTGCTCCCGGCCTTCACTCCGGCAAAGTCCGACGCAAGCGTGACGATGTGTGGCCTCTTTGCCGCTTGAAGGCGCTTGCTCCAATCAGTCGGCTTGCGCGGCCGACTCACCGCCGTCTCGCCCCTTTCACTCATTCGACACCTCCACCCTGGCCTTGAGCTCCGCAAGATATTTGCGCGAGAAGGAGACGGGATCAAAGAACAAGTAGGCGAGCAGCCTTGTGACCGGGCTCGTCAGATTGGCGGTTTCGGTCACTCTCATGCGCGTGCCCCCAGATTCTCTGGTCAGGCGAGCCGTCCACGTGCCAGCGTAGCCCGACTCGGACGAAAAGCTCAGGTCCAGCCGATCTGGCGCTTGATGCACCCAACGGAACGCGATCCGTTCGCCGATCCGGGTGGTTTCCGTCCAGCCCGTGGCATCTTCGGCAATGGCAGCGACCGAACTCCGCCATTCGGGCTGGGCGCCGACATCCTTGACGATAGCGATGATCGCCTCGGGGCTTGCACTGATAACGCTTTCTGTCGAACCGCTGCGTGTCTCCGGCAGCATGAGCGTACCGATGGTGATGGCGGCGCCAGCGGCAACAATTGTGCCGAGTACGATTGCGATTGGTATCACGTAGACCTCCTCTGCTGGCAACGACATGGCAGCTGGGGTGATCCCGTGCAATTATCTCAGAATTTAGTTATATTTATCAAGTACTTATACAAAATTGGTGCACAAACGAAGCAAGCGACCGCATCTGTGATGTGTGCAGAACACGATCACCCACGCCGGCAACAACACCCGATGCGGGCGGATTAAGCTGTCGGTACAGCCCAGTATAGGCCTCGAGCAGTTCGGAAACTACCGCACCAGCGCCGGCCGCTTCGGATCGAAGGTCCAGCCCGGGATCACATGCTGCATCGCGATCGCGTCGTTGCGGGCGCCGGCCGGCAGCGAGCGATAGAGGGTGTTGGCGCGGTCGAGCGCTGCCTCGTCGAGCTCGACGCCGAGGCCCGGCCGCTCCGGCACCTTTACTTCACCATTGCGGATGAGCGGCGGCTCGACGGTCAGTCCGGCGCCGTCCTGCCAGATCCAGTGCGTGTCGAGGGCGGTGATCGTGCCCGGCGCGGCCGCGCCGACCTGGGTGAACATGGCCAGCGAAATGTCGAAGTGGTTGTTGGAGTGGCTGCCCCAGGTCAGCCCCCAGCGAGCGCACATTTTCGCCACGTCGATAGAGCCGCGCGGTGTCCAGAAATGCGGGTCGGCGAGCGGAATGTCGACGCTTCCGAGCACTACGGCGTGGCCCAGCTGGCGCCAGTCAGTGGCGATCATGTTGGTGGCGGTGCGGATGCCGGTGGCGCGGCGGAACTCGGCCAGCACCTCGCGGCCGGAGAAGCCCTGCTCCGCCCCGCACGGATCCTCGGCATAGGCGAGATACGGCTTGATGGCCGAACACACCTCGATCGCTTCGCGCAGTGACCAGGCGCCGTTCGGATCGAGCGTGATGCGGGCGTCGTGGAAGCGCTGCGCCAGCGCGACGATCGCTTCCCCCTCCTCATGCCCGCGCAACACTCCGCCCTTGAGCTTGAAATCCTTGAAGCCGTAGCGCGCCTGCGCGGCCTCGCCCTGCCGGACGACGGCTGCCGCATCGAGCGCGCTGAGGTCGCGGACCCGTTCCCAATCGTCGCCGGAGTTGGCCGAGCGATAGCCAAGCGGTGTCTTCGCCGCGTCACCGACATAGAACAGGTAGCCGAGCATCGGCACCGCATCGCGCACCTGGCCGTCGCCGAGGAGTTCCGCCATCGGCACGCCGAGGAACTGTCCCATCAGGTCGAGCAGGGCGCATTCGAGCGCCGCGACGGCGTGGATGGTGACGCGCAGGTCGAAGGTCTGCGCGCCGCGGCCGCCAGCATCGCGGTTGGCGAAAGTCTCGCCCACACGCCGGAGCACGGAGCGATAGGCGCCGATTTCCTGGCCCACCACGAGGTCGCGGGCGTCTTCGAGGGTTTTGGCGATTGCTTCGCCGCCGGGCACCTCGCCGAGGCCGGTGTGCCCGGCGCTGTCGGTGAGTATAACGATGTTGCGGGTGAAGATCGGGGCATGCGCGCCGCTCAGGTTGAGCAGCATGCTGTCCTGCCCCGCCACCGGCACGACGCGCATGCCGGTGACAACAGGTGTGGCGGTCATGGTGGTGTCAGCCCTTCACCGCACCGACCGTCAGTCCGCCCACGAGGAACCGCTGGGCGTACATGTAGAGGATGGCCACCGGGATCGCCGTGAGCAGCGAGGCTGCCATCAGTTCACCCCAAGGCAGGATGTCGCCCACCACCATCGACTGCAACCCGATCGGCAGGGTGCGCAGCGATTCCGACGTGATGAACACGAAGGCGAACAGGAACTCGTTCCACGCATTGGTGAAGGCGAACAGGGCCACCGAGAGCAGGGCAGGCGCCGCCAGCGGCAGGGTGATCCGCACGAAGGCGTAGAGGCGGCTCGCCCCGTCGATCATCGCGGCCTCTTCGAGCTCCACCGGGATCGAGCGGAAGTAGCCGATCAGCACCCAGGTGGCGAAGGGGACGAGGAAGGTCGGGTAGGTGGTGAGCAGCGCGCCGTAGCTGTTGATCAGCCCGAGGTCGCTCAGCGTCTGGTAGAGCGGGATGAAGATCAGGGTGCCCGGTAGCAGGTAGGTGATCAGGATCGCCGTGGTCAGCAGGCCCGCGCCGAGGAACTTCAGGCGGGTCAGGGCGTAGGCAGCCAGCGCGGCAATCGCGACCGAGATGATGGTGGCGAGGGCAGCGACGAGCAGCGAGTTGCCCAGCCAGATCAGGAACGGCGAGCCGAAGATCAGTTCCTGGTACTGGTTCAGGGTCGGCGGATCGGGCCAGAAGATCGACTGGCGCTGGCTGATCTGGGTCGTCGTCTTGAACGAGGTGATCAGCACCCAGTAGAACGGGAACAGCACGAACACCATGATCGGCAACAGGATCAAGATGCGGATGCCGATCCCCATGCGTTCGCGTCCCTCCGGCTTGAACATGGGCTTCTGCGAAGACCCCGTCACACGCCGGCGGATGGCGAGCCCGAGCTTCTCGAAGCCCTTGTTGAGCATGTCGAACGGCCAGAACAGGATGTCGAGGAAGAAGCTGAAGATGGCGCCGAAGAATTTGCCGATGCCGAGCTTCTTCTTCTCGACGCCGGCCGCGCGCTCATCGTGCCGCATGTACTTCGAGAGCAGGTAGATCAGGAACGCCATCAGCGGGGCCACCGACAGCGCGATGGCGCTGCCCGGACCGTACTGGAGCGAACCGATGGCCTTCTCGTAGGCGAGGATCGAGTAGAGACGGGTGGCGCCGCTCGGGCCGCCGCCGGTCATCAGGAAGATCAGGCCGAACTGGTTGAAGGTGGAGATGAAGCTCAGCAGCAGCACCACGAGAATGACGTAGCGCATGCCGGGCAGGGTGACGTAGCGGAAGCGCTGCACGGCGTTGGCGCCATCGACGTTCGCCGATTCATAGAGCTCGGTGTCGATCGCCTTGAGGCCGGCAAGCAGCAGCAGGGTGAAGAAGGGGATGCCCTTCCAGACGTTCACCGCGATGACGCTGCCCAGCGCGAGATTGGAATCCGACAGCCAGCCGAGTGGCTTGTCGATGAGGCCGGCGCCCTGCAGGATCGGGTTGAGGCCGCCGAACAGCGGGTCGTAGATCGACTTCCAGGCAAGCGCCGTCACGATCTCGGGCACGATCCAGGGCAGCAGCATGATCGCCGACATCAGGTTGCGCCACGGCAACTTGGAATGAAGGATCATGGCGATGATCATGCCGGTGACGAACTTGATCGACAGCGACCAGAAGGTGAAGTTGATCGTGTTGGACAGCGACAGCAGGTAGTCGGAATTGGTGTAGAGGCGCTCGTAGTTCCTGAGGCCGACATCGTTGGTCGCGCCGGTCAGGAAGTTGAACGTCGTCGTGGACATCAGGATGGCGCTGATGAACGGCCAGAAAATGAGGCCCGCCATAAGCACAACCATAGGCAGTACGAACAGGTAGGCGATCTTCCAGTCGCGGCCGAGGATGCCTCTCACCCGACGTCCCATCGACATTGGCCGCATCGTTCGTCCGACCGCGGGATTTACCTGAACCTGATCAACCATAAAATGTCCCCTTGAAACTGCTGCAGCGCGAGGCGGCTCAATTGCGCGCCGTAGCCTGGAACCTCGGCGCAAGGGCGATCTCATCCTGCCAATGAGTGTCGCCAATGACGCTTAGCGTTCAGAAAAACAGGGAGGGCGGTTGTGCCGCCCTCCCTTCTCGTCTTGCATCGCCTTACGGCTGCATGATCCCGCCTTCTTCGAACAGATCCACCATCTTCTGGTGGGCGTCCTTGACGGCATCGGCCGGCGACATACGACCGGAGATGACGTTGCCGACAGACTGCTCGAGCACGCCCTGGGCGCGGATAGCATCGACGCCGGCGTTCGGGTTCGCCGGCCACGACTGGCCAAGGAACGGGTCCTGAACGTCGACGGCCTGCTTGATCGTTGCAAGGTTCGGCTCTGCGGCGAGCAGTTCGGGCGTCCAGAGGTTCTGGTAGGCCGGTGTGAACAGCACGCTGCCGAGGGCGGCGATCCGGTTGAAGTTCGCCGGGTCGAGCAGGTTGAGCGCCAGCTCCTTGGCGAGCGCCGCGTTGGGCGAACCCTTGAAGATGGTCATCCAGCCGCCGACGTTGCCGCCATCGCGGCTGTCGCCGTTGATCGCGGTCGGCGCCTGCAGCAGCAGCGTGTTGGGGAACACCGGGTTGGCGTCGCGCTTGGACTGAGCATAGATCGAGAACGCGTTCTGCGTGAAACCGATCTGACCTGCGAGCCAGGCTTCGTTGTTGCCCGTATCGTTCCAGCTCTCGACGCCCGGCGGCAGCATGGCGGCGTACTTGCCGTTGCGGTCGTAGGTTTCGCGCAGGAACTCGAAGGCCGCCACTGTCTCGGGCGAGTCGAACTTGACGACCAGGCCGGTCTCGTCAGTGAACGAACCGCCGAAGGCCTGAACCGTCGCGATCAGGAAGCCGAAACCGTCACCGGACTGGTTGGGGGTGAAGCCCCAGCCGTAGAAGTCGGGGCCGGAGATGGCGAGCGCTGCTTCGCGACGATCGACGATGGTCTTCAGCGAAGCCGGGTCGATGCCCTTTTCGGCGAGCTTGTCGCCACGGGCATAGTAGCCGGTGGTGGTGCCAATCAGCGGAATGGCCTTCCAGCGGCCGTCGAACTGGGCGGTCTTGGCGGCATTGAGGCCCGGCATGATGGCGCCGTACTTGGCCACGGCCTCGTCAACCACATCGGTCACATCCTCGACGAGGTCGAGCAGGTGCAGCTGCGAGATCGAGACGTTGGAGGTGTAGGCGAAGTCGGGCGCATTGCCGGCCTTCACCGCCGCCGTCATCTTGCCCATGAAGTCGCCGAAGGACTCGGGATTCGTGGTCGAGATGTCGAGTTCGACACCCTTGCTGTCGGCGAAGGCCTGAACGGTGTCACGGAAAGCCGTCTGGGCCGCCTCGAAGTACTCGGTGCGGTGGATGACGGTGAGCTTGCCGGCGGCGCCGACGGGCAGGGCATCATCAGGCTTGGGTGCATCCTGCGCGAAGGCCGGCAGGCCGCTGGCGGCGAGCGTGACGCCCGCACCGGTCGCAGCCATGCCACGCAGAAGCGCACGGCGGCTGACTGAGTTCTTGTCGTCCATTATTAGTCCTCCTCTAGATTTCGTTGCCACGCGCGCCGATCCCTCAAACCGACAAACGCGAACCCATTATGCGGATCGTACCGACCGAGCCTCCCGGTTGGCGGGCACGGCGTGCCGGCAGCAGCGATCCTGATGAGATTGTGCAGGGCGCGCCATTGCGCCCGTGAGGTCGGCCACGGCTGTCGCCGCCAGAACGCGTCCGGCAGACGAGGCGAGAGTCGCGGCAAAAGCCATGTGCATCACGTCGCCCTCCCCCGAGGTCGTATCGGCCTGCTTGGTCCGGCAGTCTTGTTCAGGCAGTCCTCTCCAGAGTTTGCCTGTCGCTGCGGTACGTTAAGCAATTTGTAGGGCATTGATGGCGCTGTCAACAACCAATCATACTTCTTCCGTAGGTCAGTGAGGCTGACCGAATCCCCTCGGGCGTTGACAAGGGTCACCGGGCCGTGCGATCAGCAGAGTTGTCATACTAATTTTCTGGCAGAAGTTCATGGACTACGAACAGCTCAAGGCGAAGATCGGGTCGGGACTTCTGTCCTTTCCGGTGACGGATTTCGGGGCGGACGGGGAGTTCGACCGGGCCGGATACGCGCGACGACTGCAGTGGCTTTCCTCCTATGAATCCGCAGGACTGTTTGCGGCAGGCGGCACCGGCGAGTTCTTCTCGATCGGCAACGATGAATACGATGCGGTGATTCGTACGGCCGTGGATAACTCGGCGCCCGAAGTGCCGGTACTGGCGGGCGTCGGTTACGGCACGCGCATCGCGGTTGACCTGGCGAAGCGGGCCGAGCGGGCGGGCGCGGCAGGTATCCTGGTGCTGCCGCACTACCTGATGGTGGCCGAAGAGGCCGGGGTGATCGCCCACATGCAGGCGATCTGCAACGCGGTGGGCATCGGCGTCATCTATTACGCGCGCGACAACACCAGGCTGTCGCCGGCGGGGCTAGAGAAGCTGGCGGAGAGCTGCCCCAACTTCATGGGCTACAAGGACGGTGTCGGCGACCTGCAGCTGATGCAGCGCATCCACTATCGCCTCGGCGACCGGGTGGTGCATATCGGTGGCCTGCCGACGGCCGAGGTGTTCGCGCAGCCCTATCTCGAGATGGGTGTCACAACGTATTCCTCGGCGGTGTTCAACTTCGTGCCGGAACTGGCGCTGCGCTTCTACAAGGCGGTGCGGGCGCGAGATGCGAAGACGGTCGACGGGCTGATGAAGAGCTTCTACCTGCCGCTGATCGAGCTGCGCGACCGCCGCAAGGGCTACGCTGTGTCGATGGTGAAGGCCGGAGCGGACCTTGTTGGTCACGGCGCCGGCAAGGTGCGCACCCCGCTGACGGAGCTCGATGCGAGCGAGCGTGAGACGCTGCGCGGGCTGATCGAGGCGCACACGGTCAGGACGATGGTGGCCTGAGGCGCTGGTCGCCAGTCACCTTAGGATGGAAATGGATGGGGCCGCCCTTTGGGGCGGCCCCTCGTTTTGTCAGCGGGCACCGCCCGAGATGCCGGCGCCGTAGGGGTCCCAGCCATTGGCCTGGAAGAGGCCGATAATGTAGCCGAAGCAGAAGGCGAAGGCGGTTTCCATCGAGTTGTCGGCGTCGATGTGGGGGACGTGGTCGGGCATGATCATGCCGTCGTAGCCGACCTCCTTGTAGAGCTTCAGCGCCGCCGGCATGTCCATGTCGCCGCAATCCGGGAACTCCTCGGTGAAGGAGTAGCGGCCGCCCTTGATGTTGCGGAAGTGGACGTTGAAGATCTTCTTGCGCTCGCCGAACCAGCGGATGATCTCGCCGATCTCCTCGCGTGGATTTTCAAGGCTTTCGGCCACCGTGCCCTGGCAGAAGTTGAGGCCGTGATAGGGGCTCTCGGCGATCTGCACGAACTTCATCAGCCCTTCGGCATCGCCCAGCACGCGCTTCTCGAAACCGCGGTAGCCCGGGGGTGTCATGGGGTCGTGCGGGTGGCAGGCGAGGCGGACTTTTGCCGCCGTGGCGACGGGCACGACGCGCTCAAGGAAGTAGGTGATGCGCTCCCAGAATTCGTCGGCGCTGACCTTGCCGGCGATGGTGAGGGTGTCGACATCGGTCGCCTTGTCGGCGCGCCAGGTGGAGAGCACGGCCCCGCCGCGGCCGATGTCGGAGGTGGTGCGCGGGATGCCGAGGACGTTGAAGTTGTACTTGGCGGCGCCGATGCCGGCTTCGCTCAGCGCCTCGATGATGCGGCAGATGCCGTCGATCTCGCGGTCGCGCTCGCCGGGCTTGCCGAGCACGATGCCGGGGGCCTGGTGGTTCCGCTCGATGCCGGAAGAAGGCAGCGGCAGCTGCACCATGTCCAAGATCAAGCCATGACTCTGAACGCGTTCTGAATGACGCATGAGGATGTCGCGATCCCACTGCCAGGGATCCCCTTCGGGGTCGATGCAGACATGCTTCAGCCCCAGCTGCGCGAGCTGCTTGAGGTAGCGGTCTCCGACCTTGGAAAACTGGTCTCCCCCCAGCTGCGTACCGACATACATGGCGTTCCCCTCGATTGTTCTACGACTTCTTCAAAGGAGTATGACAGATTGCGGGCCGCAACAAGCTCGGCGGCGAATTTCGCTGGAGTTCCTGCCGGAAATCGCATTGATAGCCAGTGATATTGTACGCGTAGGCCACAAATGTCTGCCACTGTGCACCTGACCGACCGGGTCAAGCTTGATCTGCTGCGCCTGATGGAAGCCGCCGGGTTGAAGCCCGGCGACAAGCTGCCGCCGGCAGACCAGTTGTGCGAGCAGTTCTCGGTGAGCCGCACCGTGGTGCGCGAGGCGATCGCCAGCCTGAAGGCCGAGGGGCGGCTGCGCTCGCTGCGCGGCAGCGGCGTCTACGTGGCGAAGCCGCGCGAGACGGGCGCGGTGCCGATGTTCATGGCGGCGCCGCAGGAAATCGGCGACGTGCTCGACTTCATGGAGTTCCGGGTGTCGGTGGAGGTGGAGGCGGCCGGGTTGGCAGCCGAGCGGCGAACCGAAGTGCACCTGTTGCGCATGGAGCAGGCGCTGAGCCAGTTCCGGCGGTCGATGCAGGAGCGCTCGCTGGCGACGGAATCGGATCGCGCGTTCCACCGCGCGATCGCCGACGCCACCAGCAACAACCGCTTCCGGCTGTTCGTCGACGAGATGGGGGAGCGGCTGATCCCAAGGCGGACGCTGGGGGCGAGCTTCGTCGATGAGGCGAGCAAGGCGGAGTTTCTCGGCCATATCGAGACAGAGCACCTGCGCATTCTCGCGGCTATCGCCGACCGCAAGCCCGACGACGCGCGGCTCGCCATGCGACGGCACCTCGAGGATGGACGGCGGCGCTACCGGGAATGGCGCATGACGCAGGATTTCGGCACGCTGAGCTGACGAGCGTGCCGAGTTCCAGGGTTCTGGCAACGCGCTATCCCAGTCCAGCCGAGATAGCGCGGTGTTGGAGTCGGCGAGGACTCAGCCGAGCTCAGGCAGCGCCGGCCGGGTGGCGATTGCGTTGCGGACCGTCGCTTCCACCTTGGCGCGCAGTTCGCCCGAAAGCGGCTTGCGGGGCAGGCGGACGCGCTCGTTGGTGCCGATTTCCAGCGCTTCGGCGAGCTTGATGTTCTGCACCAGGTAGGTGGAGACATCGAGATCGAGCAGCGGGCGGAACCACTGGTAGATCGCGAGCGCCTCGTCGTAGCGCTTGGCCATCATCAGCCGGTAGATCGCCACGGTTTCCTTTGGGAAGGCGGTGACGAGGCCGGCGATCCAGCCGACAGCGCCGACGGCCAGCGCCTCGAAGGCGTAGTTGTCGACGCCGGTGAACACCGCCATCTTGCCCTTCAGCAGATGCACCGCCTCGGTGGTGCGACGGATGTCGTCGGAGCTTTCCTTGACGGCGACGAAGCGCTTGTCTTCGCTGAGTTCGAGCAGCATGTCGTTAGTGACATCGACCCGGTAGCCGATGCGGTTGGAGTAGATCATCACCGGCAGGTCGGCGGCGTCGGCGACGGCGCGGAGGGCGGTGAGGGTCTCGTCGCGGTTTGTGTGGTAGACCATCGACGGCACCACCATCAGCCCGGAGGCTCCGGCCTTCGCGGCCCGCTCTGCCAGCTTGCAGGACTGGTAGGTCGCGGCCTCGGCGATGGTGAGGATGGCCGGCTTGCCCTTTGTCGCCTGCTGGATGGCCTTGAGCACATCGAGGCGCTCGTCATGGCTCAGCATCGGGCCTTCGCCCAGCGAACCGCAGGCGATCAGGCCATCGACGCCGGCATCGACCTGCAGGCCGTAGCAGCGTTCCATCTCCTTGAAATCAAGCGCACCGTCCTCGGTGAACTTGGTGGTGACCGCTGGAATTACACCTTGCCACACTTGTCGATATCCTTTTGAAAATTTGGGATTGGCGCGTGCCTATCATTCTGCACGCAAATTGTCGACATATCGATCTTATGGCTCTGCCCCGGCCGAATGGAGCGGTGGCGCCGGCCGGCCGGCTGCGCTAGGAATCCAACATGGCTACGTTTCGCGACACATCTTCAGACGACACTGCAGAAGCGCCGCGCGTGCGCGGGTCTGGCGCGCAGAAGGTGTATGAGACCTTGCGCAAGGCGATCCTGGAGCTCGAACTCGATCCCGGCAGCCCGCTCGACGAAGTGAGCCTGTCGGCACAGTTCGACATGTCGCGCACGCCGATCCGCGAGGCATTGGTGCGGCTGGCCGCCGAGGGGCTGGTGACCACGCTGCCCAACCGCAACACCATTGTGGCGACGATCGATTTCGTACGGCTGCCGGTGTATTTCGAGGCGCTGAGCCTGATGTACCGGGTGACGACGCGGCTTGCCGCCATCAACCGCCGGCCGGAGCAGCTGATCTCCATCCGGGCCTGGCAGGCGGCCTTTGCCGAGGCGGTGGAGCGGCAGGACGCGCTGGCGATGATCGCGTCGAACCGCGACTTTCATGTCGCCATCGCTGAAGCAGGCGGCAACCCGTATTTCACCCAGTTGTTCACCCGGCTGCTCGACGAAGGCCGGCGTATCCTCCGGCTCTACTATTCCAGCTTCGACGACCGGCTGCCGCGGCAATATGTCGAGGAGCACGAACTGCTGGTGACGGCGATAGAAGCGGGGGATGCGGACCTCAGCGACCGGCTGGGTGGCGAACACGCGGCGCAGATCGTGCGGCAGATCCAGAGCTACATCGCTCGCGACCAGACGGGCAGCATGCGTCTCGTCTGAACGAGCCATGTTGCGCAAAAGAACCGCGACGAAACAAACCGTTAATGGGGGTTTGACACGGGCGGCGGAGTCAGGTGAGGGTTCGCCGGTTGTGGTTGACTGCGTTTATACTAAAAATCTGAAGTAATTCGCGTCTGGTTTGACAGACGAACAGCAGGTGGGCTTGGGGAATGCTGCGGGTGCACGCGCGTCTTTGGGTAGGTGTGGCGCTGACGCTGGCCTTGGTGCCGGCGGCACACGCGCAGAATGTCGACGCGACATCGCGGCAGAACGTGGTCGGCAGTGGAACAGCGGACCGCGCCGGTGCGGAGGCGCGCCGGCAGCAGCTATTCCAGCGGATGCTCGCCGACCCATCCAACCTTGACCTGGCCTTCGAATATGCGGCGCTGTCCGAGCAGGTGGGCGACCTTGAGGCGGCGATTTCGACGCTGGAGCGCATGCTGGTGTTCGCGCCGGGCCTGCCGCGGCTCCAGTTCGAACTGGGGGTGCTCTACTATCGCCTGGGCTCCTGGAGCACGGCGAAATCCTATTTCACCACGGTGATGGAACAGCCGCTGGTGCCCGACGACGTGCGCAACCAGATCGGCGCCTATATGGGGCAGATCGCCTCGCGCGAGGCGGGCAGCCAGTCGTTCGGCGAGGTGGGCATCGGGCTCAGGTACCAAACCAACGCCAATGCCGGACCCGGTTCGCCGTTCGTCGATACGATATTCGGCGAGCTTACCCTCGATCCGGGCGCGCTTGGCGTGGCGGATACCAATGGCTATGTCACCGCCCGCTTCCGGAACTCGATCGACCTCGCCGGCCAGGGCGACCGTTTCGACATCGACGTGGCGGCCTATGGCGCGATCTACCGCGAGGAAGACCAGCTCAATACCGGGGTGATCGACCTCAGTTTCGGGCCAAACTACAACCTCGCCGCCATCGGCATCGACAATGCCCGGCTGGCGCTGCACGGCGACTTCAGCGCAGCGATCCTCTCCGGCGACCCCTATATCGCCTCGGCGGGCGTGGGTGCCGACCTGATCACCACGCTCGACGCGCGCACCCGGCTGACGCTCAGCGGCGAGGCGCGGCACGAGGAATTCTACGACAGCGACCTTCGACCCACTTCGTCGGACCGGAGCGGGCAACGCTATGGCGCGGGCGCTCGGATCGACTACATCCTGACGCCGGATGTGGCGCTGTTCACGCTGCTCGAGACCACCCGCACGATTGCCGCGGTGGATTATCTCTCGGGCTGGAAGGTGGGGGCATCGGGCGGCGTCATCGTCAGCATCGGCTCCCCAACCGGCGGAAACGAGGACTGGGCGCTGACCGGCTCGGCCGGCATCGAGCGCGATATGGCCGACGCCAACGATCCGCTGATTTCGCCCGACGCCGAGATGAAGAATACCGGGTACGTGTCGGCCGGGCTGATCGTGCCGGTGGGCGACAGTTTCACGCTCAACTCGAACGTCACCTACTCGATCTCGGACTCCAATTACGACCTCTCCAACTATGACAACACCGCCGTCAGTGTCGGCGTCAGCAAGAGGTTCTGACCATGCGGCTCTTCTCCACGATCGCGGTTTTCGCCCTCCTGCTCGGCGCTCCGGCGCTGGCAGAAACCAGTGTCGGCGTTACCGCCGCGGTGAACCCGGATGCCACGGGCACGGTGGGATCAACCGTGCGGACCATTTCGCTGGGCGACAGCGTGGTGTTCAACCAGCGCATCGAGACTGGCGGCACAGGCCTGGTGCAGGTGCTGCTGGCCGATGGCACGACGTTCATGGTGGGACCGAACTCGAACCTCGTGATCGACAGCTTCGTCTACGACCCCAATGCCGGCACGGCACAGGTGACGGCGAGCTTCACCAAGGGCGTGCTGCGCTTCATCGGCGGGCAGACATCGAAGACCGAAGGCGGGGTGACGATCAACACGCCGGTCGGCACCATGGGTATTCGCGGCGCGATGGTGGACATCGTGCTCGATCCGCCCGAGGGGACACCGCCGCATATCGACATGCTGTTCGGCAACGAGGTGACGCTCGAACAGGGGCAGCAACTGCTCGGCCGGCTCTATGCCGCCGGCTACTCATTGGCGCTCGGCGACAACGGCGCGTTCGACGTGCTGAAAACGCCGCCCGGCTGGGGCAGCCAGATCCAGGCGGCGCTCGCTGGCAAGATCGGTGCCACCGGCGGTGCGCCGAAGGGGCCGAACGACGGCGACGTGAAGGAATCCGAGGTTGCCAACAAGAATTCCGGCAACGGGGTCAACAAGAACACCGGCCAGCCGCCGCTCAGCCAGGCCGAGATCGACGCGCTGCTGGAGGCGGCTGCGCAGTACGATGAGTTGCGGAACTTCATCCTCAACAACCAGACGCCACAGGGCTATATCGGCGGCTTGTTCACCGCTGATTTCTTTGTGGAGGCTGGGACCAACGATTACGACGCCACGTTCGAACAGGACTCTCCGGACGATCTCCTGACATATGTCCCCGAGTTTGCTGAACTAGCGTTCGACGCCGACGGCAATCCGGTGCGGCTCAAAGCCTCGTTCCTGACAGGTAGTGTCCTCGGCTGCTACGACGATTGTGGCCTGACCTTCGAAGGCGACGGCAGCAGCGGCACGCTTACTGCAACCATTGACGAAACCGTCGTCCCGATTCCGACGACCCGCAACCTCCTGATCAATCATGATGATCCTTCGGACGACAACCCGTTGACGCCCGAACTTGCCGCGGAGCTCGACTGCGAGAACTGCGCCGACTTCATCCGCTGGGGCTTCTGGGGATTCTCCGCGGGGAACGTACCCGACGGAGAGGGCAGCTCCTACCTCGATTTCCTCGGCACCTGGGTGGCCGGCAATCTCACCACCGCAGCCCAGCTCAACCAGTTGGCAAGCCCGACCACGCAAGCCAACGCCTACTACCGCGGCGACGCCGTGGGTGTGGTGAACTACAACGAAAACACTCCCTATGTAGCGACGGGTCACATGGAGATGGAGTGGAACTTCGGCAGCCGCCAGGGATCGATGGCGATCACCGACCTCGAGGAGGATCTGGACATCCTCTATTCGCTAGAATCGCCGACCGGCTCCGCCGGGTTCCTCGGCAGAACCGAGTTGGGTTTTGGTGTAGTGCAGGGTGCCTTCGTCAACAATGGTTCAGACTTGGCAGCCGGCGTGGCGGGCTCCTGGGACTATAACGACGGCTCCTACTACAGTGTGAGCGGGGTTTTCATGGGCGAGGGCTATACGCCTGGCAACTAGTCCGAGATGCTGCAAGGCCAAATAGAGCGAAACCAACCGCACTTCTCGCCCTTGGACTCGGCGCCACGCTGCCGGCGCTGGCCGAGACCAATATCGGCGTGACCGCGGCGGTGAACCAGGACGCCAAGGGCATGATCGGCTCCGACATCAAGACCAGGGGCGGGTGCAAGGTGCGTTCGTTCACGACGGTAGCTCGGTTGCAGGCGGAGTGATTGGCGACTTTAGCTTCTATGACCCTGATAATGACTGCGCCGCCGCAGGCGTGTTCGTTGGCGCGCGCGGGAACGATGAAGTCCATATTGACGACTAGCCCGCATAGCCCACTCCCATGCTGAAGGGCCCCATAAAACCCACGCGTTCGCGTGCCGACCGGCGGCGGGCGCTGTGGGTTTGGATCGCGGGGGTGGCGACGCTGCTGGTGGTGCTGACCTTTGGGGCGGTGCAGCGGCCGTCGATTGATCGGCTCAGCAATCTCGTGTTCGACAGCTACCAACGGTTGATGCCGCGGGCCGAGGCTGGGGCGCCGGTGGCGGTGGTGGATATCGACGAGGCGTCGATCGCCAAGCTCGGGCAGTGGCCGTGGCCGCGGACGACGCTGGCGCAACTGGTCGACCGGTTGGGGCAGGCGGGCGCGGCGACGGTGGCGTTCGATATCGTGTTCCCCGAGGCCGACCGCACGTCGATGGCGGCGCAGGCAGAACTGCTGCGGCTGGCCGGGGCGGAAGTGACGCTGCCGGCATCGGGGGCGATCAGCAACGACACGGTTTTCGCCGAGGCGATCGCGCGCAATTCGGTGACGCTCGGCGTCGCGATCAGCAACGAGACGGATGCGCCGCTGCCGCCGCCCAAGGGTGGGTTTGCGTTCGGCGGGGCGGACCCCAAGACCTATCTGCCGAGTTTTTCGGGCGGGGTGGGGAATATTCCGGAGATCACCGGGCCGGCGCTGGGGATCGGGTCGTTTTCGTTCCCCACGGCAGCCGACGGCGTGGTGCGGTCGGTGCCGCTGGTGTTTTCGGCGCAGGGGCACCTTTATCCGTCGCTCGGACTCGAGGCGCTGCGGGTGGCCCAGGGGGCGGGCAGCTTCGTGGTGCGCTCGACCGGCGCGAGCGGCGAGGCCGATACCGGACGACCGGCCATGGTGGCGCTGCGGGACGGGGCGCTCGACGTGCCGACCGGGCCGATGGGGGACTTCTGGATCTACTATTCCGGCCTTGCCTCGATGCCGACGGTGCCGGCCATCGACGTGCTGTCGGGCGATTTGGCGGCGCTTTCGGCGGCGGTGGGCGGGCGCATCGTGCTGGTGGGAACGAGCGCGGTAGGGTTGCGCGATATCGTGTCGGTGCCGATGGGATATTCGGTGGCGGGCGTGCGGGTGCATGCCGAGATCATCGACCAGATCGTCGGCCAGACGTTTATCACCCGGCCGGACTGGGCGCCCGGGGCGGAACTGGCGTTAGCGGGGCTGCTCGGGGTGCTGTTGCTGTTCGTCGCCGGGCGCACCGGGGCGCTGGTGACGTCGGGCGTGGCGCTGGTGCTGATCGGGGTAGCGGTGGTGACATCGTGGTGGGCCTTCGCGGGGCAGCGGCTGCTGCTTGATCCGCTGCTGCCGGGGCTTGCGGTGGGGCTGAGCTTCCTCGTCACGACACCGATCCTGCTGCTGATGAGCGACCGGGAACGGGCCTTCGTGCGCGGCGCGTTCGGGCGCTATCTGTCGCCGACGCTGGTCGAGCGGCTTTCCGCCAACCCGCAGGCGCTGGTGCTGGGGGGCGAAGAGCGGGAGCTGACGGTGCTGTTCTCGGACATTCGCGGCTTCACCTCGATGTCGGAGAAGATGAACCCGACCGAGCTGACGGCGCTGCTGAACGGCTTCCTGACGCCGATGACCGACATCCTGCTCGATTCCGATGGGACGATCGACAAGTACATGGGCGACGCCATCATGTGCTTCTGGAACGCGCCGCTCGATATTGCCGACCACGAGCGCAAGGCGTGCCTTGCGGCGCTCCGGATGGTGGCATCGCTCGAGGCGCTGAACGAGGGGCGGGAGAAGCCGCTGAAGGTCGGCATCGGGCTCAATACGGCGCCGTGCTGCGTGGGCAACCTGGGGTCGGCGCAGCGGTTTTCGTACTCGGCGATTGGCGACGGGGTGAACCTGGCGTCGCGGGTCGAGGGGCTGACCAAGGCGTATGGCGTTTCGGTGCTGGTGACCGAGCCGACGCGGCAGGCGGCGGGCGGGCTGGCGTTTCTCGAGGTCGACCTGGTGCGGGTGGTGGGGCGCGCCGATGCAGTGCCGATCCACACGCTGGTGGGGGACGAGGCGGTGGCGGCGACACCGGCGTTCCAGGCGCTGGCGGCGGACCATGCGGCGCTGATTGCGGCCTATCGGGCGGCGGAGCCGGATCGGGCAGAGGCGGCGCTCGGGCGGGCGCGGGCGCATGGGTCCGAGGATGTGGCGAAGCTCTACGATATGTACGAGGAGCGGATTGCCGAGATGCGGGTCGATCCGCCGGCGCCGGGCTGGGACGGGGTGTTCACCGCGAAGTCGAAGTAGACGGCCTGTCGGCTATTTGCCTGCGCCCAACCTCGGCCAGAAGAAGCCCGTAGTGGTGCGGTAGTCATCGTAGGCTTGGGCCATGGCGGTTCTCGAGAACTTCCGCTCCTCATCCCGCGCTGCGATCACGTAGATGGTGATGATGGCGATGAGGGGGGGCAGGGCCCACACGGACCAGATCGCCAATGCCCAGGCCGACCAGAAGATGATGTAGGACGTGTAGAATGGGTGCCTGACGAAGCGGTATGGCCCCTCGCGCACCAATGTGTCGGGGTTCTCGAGATCGAAGGCCAGCCTCAGGCGAGCGGCCCTCGAGGCGCGGATGGCGCTCCAGAACAACCCCAACCCGGCGAGCTGCAAAACAAAGCCGGCGAGCGTTGCAAGCAACGGCGGCTCCAGCAACCAGGTCAAGGCGAGATACCAGAGTGTGATCGCCGAAACTGTCAGCGAGATCACCACGGTGCCGCGCGGCACGGTCTTGGACGAGAAGTGGGCCCGGAGCGCCCAAGTGTAGAAGGTTACGGTCAGCAAGCCAACGGCGGAGATCAGGATGTCGAGCCAAAGCTGAGAAATCAATGCGCACACTCCACCGAACAGCGACCGCGATGCGGCCCTGATTGCCCGCATTAGTTAGTGATTGTTTCACCATGGATGAAAAGGGGGTCTTTGGAAGTTTCTGCTAGCAAACGGGACAATCAATTGCCTCAGGCGCTCGCGCAAAATGCCGATATCCACCACGACCTGCCGAACGCGACATGCTGATGTGAGTGTCCTGGATACGGGAGGGACCGGCTACCCGGTGCTGCTCCTGCATGGTTCGGGAAGCAGCAAGGATGTGTTCGAACATCAGTTTTCAAGCTTTCTTGGCGTGAAGAACCGGTTGATTGCCATCGACCTGCCGGGGCATGGGAAGTCCAGCGACGCCGATAACCCCGCGGCCGCCTATGCGATCCGGGGGTTCGCGGAGACGGTGTCCGATGTGCTGGAGTCGCTCGGCCTCAAGCAGGTCGCGGTGTTGGGTTGGTCACTTGGCGGCCATATCGGCATCGAGCTGCTGAGCAGCAATCGGGCGGTAACGGGGTTGATGATCGTGGGCGCGCCGCCCCTCTCTCCGGGACCGCTGGGCATGCTGCGGGCGTTCCAGACCAACTGGGACCTGCTGCTGGCGTCCAAGGAAGTCTTCTCGGAGCACGATGCGCAGCGGTTCCATCAGCTCTGCTTTGATGGCCGCGGCACGGCATCACAGCTTGCCAGTATCCGCAGGGCTGACGGCAGGGTGCGTTCGACCGTGGTCCGGTCAATGATGAATGGCCAGGGCTGCGACCAGCGCCGCGTGGTCGAAAAGGCGACGGTGCCGATCGCCATCGTCAATGGTGCCAGCGATCCGTTCACGCGATTGAGCTATGTCGCGAGCCTCGACTACGGCAATCTCTGGACCGGCCGCTGCCATGTTCTCGCCGACGCCGGCCATGCCGTGTTCTGGGACCAGCCGGTGCATTTCAATGCCCTGCTCGGTCGGTTTGTCGATGAGGTCGCGACCCTCGCGGTGGCCGAGAAGCGCAGCGCGCGCAAGATCACATAACCAGAGCCTACCCGGCTGGGTGGGTAACTCGATGAGGCGCAGCGCGACTGCCGGTCCCCTAAACCGGCAGCACGCGCGAGTACTTCACCTGCGCCAGCGAGAAGCTGGATTCGATGGAGCCGACGCCTTCGAGCTGGGTGAGCTTGGAGCGCAAAAACTCCTCGTAGGCGCCGAGGTCGGCGCAGACGACGCGCAGCAGGTAGTCGAACTGGCCCGTCATCAGGTAGCACTCCATCACTTCGGGCCAGCGGCTGACGGCTTCGGCGAAGCGGTCGAGTTCTGCGGCGCGCTGGCGTTCGAGCTTGATCGAGATGAAGACCGAGACGGGAAGGCCGACGGCCTTCTGGTCCACAGTCGCGGCGTAGGCGGTGATGATGCCGCTGGTTTCGAGCTGGCGGATGCGGCGGAGGCAGGGGGAGGCGGAGAGGCCGACGCGGTCGGCGATGGCCTGCACCGTCATGCGGCCATCCTCCTGCAGGGCGCGGAGGATTTTGCGGTCAATCGGGCTCAGCTTTGTATTGGCGGTTTCTGCCACGCGATCACGATCCTTGGGTGAAATCCTGCGCAAGTGACTGCGCCAACGCTCAAGATAGATGGAAACTGCCGGGCGCGCGAGCGCAGACTGATCCGAATATCGCAGGGGAGCCGCATGGACGGATCGGTAGAGGCGCGGGACCGGATCAGGCTGATCGGGGCGTTGACGAAGAAGACGCTTTGGCTCTCCAACTGGATGATCCACCACGCCAACCATATCCGGCCGAACCCCGATGGGGTGAAGGTCGGCGGCCACCAGGCGTCCTCGGCCTCGATGACGGCAATCCTGTCGGCGCTGTATTTTGGTGTGCTGCGACCCGAAGACAGGGTGGCGGTCAAGCCGCATGCCTCGCCGGTGTTCCACGCGATCCAGTACCTGTTCGGCAAGCAGAGCCTCGACAAGCTCAAGGCGTTTCGCGGCTATGGCGGGGCGCAGTCGTATCCGTCGCGCACCAAGGACACGGACGACGTGGATTTCTCCACCGGGTCGGTGGGGCTGGGCGTGGCGTTCACCGCGTTCGCCTCGATGGTGCAGGACTATGTGCGGCTCAAGCCGTGGTCGAAACTTGGGGCGAAGCAGCGGCCCGAGGGGCGGATGGTGGCGCTGGTTGGCGACGCCGAGCTCGACGAGGGCAATGTCTACGAGTGCCTGCAGGAGGGCTGGAAGCACAACCTGCGCAATTGCTGGTGGGTGATCGACTACAACCGGCAGTCGCTCGACGGCGTGGTGCGCGAGGGCCTGTACGACCGGATCGAGGCGATCTTCGCGGCCTTCGGCTGGAAGGTGGTGACGCTGAAACATGGCGTGCTGCAGCGGGCGGCGTTCGAGGAGCCTGGCGGGCAGCGGCTGCGTGACTGGATCGACACCTGTCCGAACGCCACCTACTCGGCGCTGATGTTCCGGGGCGGGGCGGCGTGGCGCGAGCGGCTGACCGACGAAATTGGCGACCAGGGGCCGACTACGGCGCTGCTGAAGCGACGGACCGATGCCCAACTGGCCGAGCTGATGGCGGACCTCGGCGGACACTGCATCCCGAGCCTCGTCGCTGAGTTCGAGGCGGCGACCTCCGATCAGCCGACGGTGTTCATTGCCTATACGGTCAAGGGCTGGGGCACGCCGCTGGCCGGGCACAAGGACAACCATGCCGGGCAGATGACCGGGGCGCAGATGGAAAGCCTGCGCAAGGCGATGCAGGTGCGCGAAGGGCATGAGTGGGACAAGTTCGAGGGGCTGGGCGAGGCGCGCGAGGTTGAGCGCTTCCTCGCGACGGTGCCGTTCAATACCGACGAGACGCGGCGGCTGAGTTCGCCGCGGGTCGAGACCATCGGGCCGCAGTTCGTAGGCACGGGTGCCACCTCGACCCAGACGGCGTTCGGCAAGGTGCTCGATGCCATCGCCAAGACCGACAGCGAGATGGCGAAGCGCATCGTCACCACCTCGCCGGACGTGACGGTATCGACCAATCTCGGCACCTGGGTGAACCGGCGGCACCTGTTTGCCAACGAGGACCTGGCCGACGTCTTCCAGACCGAAGCCATCCCCAGCGCGCAGAAGTGGCAGTTCAGGCCCGAGGGGCAGCATATCGAACTGGGCATCGCGGAGATGAACCTGTTCCTGCTGCTGGGCGCAGCGGGGCTCAGTCATTCGCTGTTCGGCGAGCGGCTGCTGCCGGTGGGGACGCTCTACGACCCGTTCATTTCGCGCGGCCTCGATGCGCTGAACTATGCCTGCTACCAGGACGCGCGGTTCCTGCTGGTGGCGACGCCGTCGGGCGTGTCGCTGGCGGGCGAGGGCGGGGCGCACCAGTCGATCGCCTCGCCGCTGATTGGCATGTCGCAGGACGGGCTGGCGAGTTTCGAGCCGGCGTTTGCGGATGAGCTCAGCATCATCATGGACTGGGCCTTCGACTACATGCAGCGCGACGGCTCTGAGCGGGCCGACCTTGCGGCGTGGCCGCGCGACGTGTCGGGCGGCTCGGTGTACCTGCGGCTCTCGACGCGGGTGCTGGAGCAGGTGCCGCGGACGATGGATGCGGGTCTCGCCGACGGAATCATCCGCGGCGCCTACTGGCTGCAGCCGCCGACGCCGCAAACCGAGGTGGTGATCGCCTACCAGGGCGTGCTGGCCGATCAGGCGATCGCAGCGGCCGGGATGATCGGTGGCGAGCGCCGCAACGTCGCGGTGCTGGCGGTGACGTCGGCGGACCGGCTGAATGCAGGCTGGCATGGCAGCCAGCGGGCGCGGCGGCGCGGCGAGGCACCGGCCACGAGCCATATCGAGAGGTTGCTGGCGGAGGTGCCGCGGCATGCGGGGCTGGTGACCGCAATCGACGGACATCCGGCGACGCTGAGCTGGCTTGGCGGCGTGGGCGGGCATCGCACGATCTCGCTCGGGGTCGAGCATTTCGGCCAGACGGGCAGCGTCACGGACCTGTACCGGCATTTCGGCATCGACGCCGAGGCGATCCGGACGGCGGCGCGGAGCTTCTTCGGTGGGCGCTGAGGGGAATGCCTACCGAATGAGCAGAGTATTTTTCCCGCACATCGGTTGGACATTCAGCCTAGCAGGGCGCTTGCCAACGATGTCCGTATTTGTCAGACATATGTCATTGGGCTTGCCGCTCGGGAGGTGGCCGGTCTGAAGCAGGTCGAAGGGGATGGGACGTCGCCGCCTTTCGATTTTAACAGGGTGCGGTTCGTGGTCCGGCCATGCGGCAAGCAGGGCGGTCCGGAGCCGACGGGGGACGTCACAACAAGGCTCTGTATCAAGGAGGGAGCTTCATGAACGCGTTGCTGAAGTTTGTCGGCGTCGCAGCACTGGCCGTGGGTTTGACCGCGGTTCCGGCGCTGGCGCAGACCAAGCTGACGGTACCGGGTGGTTCGACCACCGGCACCTATATGGACTACATGAAGACGGTGTATGCCCGCGCTTCGGGCGCCGAGCTCCTGCAGGAGCCGCTCACCAGCTTCGACAACGAATATCAGCTGACCCCGCTCGGCGCGGCCAGCTGGTCGCAGTCGGAAGACGGCCTCACCTGGACCTTCATGCTGCGTGACGGCATGACCTGGAGCGACGGCGAGCCGGTCAAGGCGAGCGACTACGTGTTCGCCCTGCAGAATGCTGCGACGTCGGGCTACGACTTTGCCTGGTACTGGAGCTTCGCCGGCGGCATCAAGAACTGGGACGACGTGACGGCCGGCAAGGCCGACGTTTCGACCCTCGGCCTTGGCGCTCCGGACGACAAGACCCTCACCGTCACCACCAATGCGCCCAAGCCGTATCTGCCGGGCGTGGTGTCGCTGTGGTACCCGGTGCCGAAGCATCAGTTCGACAAGTTCGGCGACGACTGGTCGACCAACGTTGCCAACGTGGTGTCGAGCGGCCCCTTCCTGCTGCAGAGCTGGGAGAAGTCGAACAACTCGGTCGTGCTGACCAAGAACCCGGGCTACACCGGCCCGTGGGTCGCACAGGTCGATGAACTGACGATCGATCCGTCGGTCGGCAGCCCGGAAGTCGGCATGCCCGCCTTCCTCGCGGGCGACCTTGCCTTCACCAACCTCAATGCCGGCCAGATTCCGGTGGTGAAGCAGCGCTTCCCCGACTCGATCCGCAGCGAAGCGGTGTTCGCGACCTCGTATATCGCGTTCGACCTCGAGAAGGCGCCGTTCGACAATGTCGACGTCCGCCGGGCGCTCTACTACGCGATCAACCGTGAAGAACTGACCTCCACGGTGCTCAAGGATATCGCCATCCCGGCCCGCTCGATCCTGGCGCCGGGCTACCCTGGGTACTCCGACACCGTCGCGGCGCAGGCCGTGTTCGATCCGGAGAAGGCCAAGGAACTCCTGGCCAAGGCTGGCTATGCGAACGGCGAAGGCTTCCCGGACATCGAGATCTGGTTCCGTGAAGAAGGTGGCTATAACGGCGCCATCCTGCCCCCGATGGCTCAGTACCTGCAGTCGCAGTTCAAGGAGATCCTCGGGATCACCATGAACATCCGGGTCATGCCGGGCAAGGACTGGATGGAGGGCATGCTCGCCCGCAAGAACAACATCTATCTTGCGCCCTACGAGTACGACTACCTCGATCCGTCCAACTTCTACGGCCTGTTCTACAATGGCGGCCGCCACAGCTACTTCGTGCCTGAGTACGACGCGCTGGTTGCGGAAGCCGACAAGAACCCGGTCTGGGAAGAGCGCGTGAAGCTCTACGAGCAGGCCGAACAACTGATGATCGACCAGGGGCTGATCGTGCCGCTGGTGCATCCGATCACCACGGCGGCCATCAGCGAAGACGTCACCGGTCCCGGCGTGTCGCCCAACTCGCGCGGCTTCACTCCGCTCGGCCGTATCGGCAACTTCATCTACTCGCACATCAGTGTGAAGTAAGAGGCCTGCCACTTCGCTCCCCGGCCCAGCGCCGGGGAGCGTTCCAATTTCTGCGCCGGCCGCTTCAGGCGGACGGTCGCCGAGAAGGACACTTCAGGCCCGCCCAACAGGCTGGTGAACATGCGTCTAAATGTCAGACATATGTCATTAGCTCTGAGGTTGGCCGACAGGCTCCAGCGCGATCTGGAGCTCGCGCCCGGCACGGGCGACGGGTCGGGCCTTGCCCGTACCTGCAAGACCAGGACCTGAATACACCGACGTCTCCGGCTCTCGCCGAGGCGCCTCGCCCGGGACAACGCATGAGTTTGGTAGAGATCAAGGGACTGAAGGTCAGCTTCCGCCAGCATGGCGGTGAAGTGGAAGCCGTGCGCGGCGTGGACATCAGCCTTAGGGACGGCGAAAGCCTCGGCATCGTGGGAGAGTCCGGTTCGGGCAAGTCGGTGACCTGCCTCGCGCTGATGCGGCTGCTGGCGAACACCGCCAGCATCACGGCCGATAAGCTGGAACTCAGCGGCATCGACGTGCTGAAGGCGAACAACAGGAAGATGGCGTCGATCCGCGGCAGCTCCGCGGCGATGATCTTCCAGGACCCCGCGACGGCGTTCGACCCGGTGTTCACCATCGGCCACCAGATGGCCGAGACCATCCAGACACATCGCGGGCTATCGAAGAAGGTCGCGATGGCCGAGGCCGAGCAACTGCTGCTGAAGGTCGAGATCAAGAACGCCAAGGACGTGCTCGGCTACTACCCCCACCAGCTGTCTGGCGGCATGCTGCAGCGCGCGATGATCGCGATGGCGCTGTCGTGCCGGCCCAAGGTGCTGATCGCCGACGAGCCGACCACGGCGCTCGACGTCACCATCCAGGCGCAGATTTTGCAGCTCATCAAGGGCCTGCAAGCCGAGATGGGCATGGCGCTGATCATGATCACCCACGACCTCGGCGTCATCGCCGAAACGGTCGACCGGGTGGTGGTGATGTATGGCGGCAGGGTGATGGAAGAGGGGCTGGTCGAGGACATCTTCGACAACCCGAAACACAGCTATACCCAGTCGCTGCTGGCGAGCCTGAGGGCCGGCGAGACGCGCCGGATCGAGCCCGTCGCATCGGAGCCGGTGGCGCCGGCGCTCGAGCTGAAGAACCTCGCCAAGGTCTACAAGCTGAAACGCCGCGGCCGGATCTTCTCGACCTATACGGATTTTTCGGCGGTGCGCGGGGTCCACCTGGTGCTGCCGCGCAACAAGATCGTCGGCCTCGTCGGCGAGAGCGGATCGGGCAAGAGCACGACGGGCATGATGGCGATGCGGCTGCTCGAGCCGACGACCGGCCGGATCGTGGTCGATGGCACCGACGTGTCGGACCTCGGCATCGAGGCGCTGAAGCCGTACCGCAAGAGCATGCAGGTGATCTTCCAGGACAGCTACTCGGCGCTCGACCCGATGATGACGCTGAGCCAGATCATCGCCGAGCCGCTCGACATCCACCAGATGGGCACCTCGCGCGAGCGGACCGAGAAGGCGCTGGGCTGGCTCGAACGGGTGGGACTCGACCGCAATTTCGGCACACGCTACCCGCACGAGTTGTCGGGCGGGCAGCGGCAGCGCGTCGCCATCGCCCGGGCGCTGATCCTCGAGCCGAAGGTGCTGGTGGCAGATGAGCCGACCTCGGCACTCGACGTCACGGTGAAGGCACAGATCATCGGGCTGCTGAAGGACCTGCAGACGCAGATGGGGCTGTCGATGCTGTTCATCAGCCACGACCTCAGCGTCGTGCGCTCGCTGACCGACACGGTGGTGGTGATGTACAAGGGCCGCGTGGTGGAGCAGGCGCCGACCGGCGCCATCTTCGCCAACCCGCGGCACCCCTATACCCGCGCCCTGCTTGACGCCATCCCGGTCACCAACCCGCGCCACCGGCGGCACCGGACGTTCCTGCAGCAGGCCGATATCGACAAGGCGACGCCGCACTATGTGGTCGCCGAACTGCCGGGGCACGCGCAGGCGCGACCGGAGCCACAACTGGTTGCCGTGGCACCGGGACACCTGGTGGAAGCAGTTGTGACGCGATGAAGGGGGCCAAGCCATGATCGTCTATCTCATCAAGCGCCTGCTCTCGATCGCGCTGACCTTCTTCATCGTTTCGCTCGTCGTCTTCCTGATGATGCATGCGGTGCCGGGAGGACCGTTCGACGGCAACGACATGCCCGTCTCTGCGGAAGTGCGGGCCAAGCTGATGGCCCGGCTCGGCCTGGACCAGCCGCTATGGGTGCAATATGTCAGCTACATGAGCGGCGTGCTGCAGGGGAACTGGGGCGTGCCCTACCAGAGCCCGGGCGAGACGGTGATCAGCCTGCTGCGGCAGGCCTGGATCCCGAGCCTGATCCTCGGTGGCTCGGGCGTCATCATCGGGGCCATTCTCGGCATCCTGATCGGTATGGCGGCAGCGCTGAAGCGCAACAGCTGGATCGACTATCTTGCCTCGGCGCTCTCTGTCCTGGGGCTGACGATCCCGGTATTCGTCATCTCGATGATGCTGATCCTGATCTTCGCGGTCTGGCTCGGCTGGCTGCCGGCGAGCGGCTGGGGCAAGCCGGAGCGCTGGATTTTGCCGATCGCCGCCTATGCCGCCATCCCGCTTGCCACCTATGCGCGCTATACCCGCTCGGCGATGCTCGACACGCTGAACCGGCCGTTCGTAACGGCGCTGCGGGCCAAGGGACTGAGCGAGCGACGGATCATCTTCCAGCACGTGCTGCGCAACTCGGCGATCCCGATGGTGACGGTGTTCCTGCCGATGTTCATTGGTACGGCCACCGGCTCGATCTTCGTGGAGGCCATGTTCCGCATTCCGGGGCTCGGCAGCTACTTCGTGTCCTCGATCGAGAACCGTGACTATCCGCTCGAGATGGCGCTGGTGCTGATGGTCACGATCGGCATCTGCTTTGCCTACCTCATTTCCGACATCGCCTATGCCTGGCTCAACCCGCGCATCCGCCTGGGAGACGATACCTGATGAGCACCCAGATCGACACTGGCGCGACGCCACTCGCTGCGCCGCCCACGACGAAGCAGCGGAGCCCGGCCTATTTTGCCTGGCGACGGTTTACCGCCAACAAGGCGGCGGTGGTGGGCGGGTTCGTGCTCGGCATCATCGTGCTGATGGCCATCCTGGCGCCGCTGTTCACCAAGACCGACCCGACGGCGCAGGCCTATCTCACGCAGTCGCTGGCTTTCCCATCGTCCGAGTTCTGGTTCGGCGTCGATGACCTGGGACGCGACTTCTTCACCCGCGTCGTCTACGGGGCGCGTGTGTCGCTGTCGATCGGCTTTGCGGCGGCAACCTTCAGCCTGCTGATCGGCATCCCGGTCGGCGCAATCGCCGGCTATTTCGGCGGCCGGATCGACTGGTTCATCATGCGGATCATCGAGATCTTCTCGGTGGTGCCGTCGCTGCTGGCAGCGATGCTGCTCGGCGCGCTGACAGGCGGCGGCTATGTGACGATCGTGGTGATCGCGGCCGCATTCGGCTGGTTCGGCGTCTGCCTGCTGGTCCGGGCGCAGGTGAAATCGTTCCGCGAGAAGGATTTCGTGCGCTCGGCCCAGGCGCTGGGCGCATCGCCCTGGTACATCCTGCGCCGGCACGTCATTCCCAATTCGCTGTCGCCGATCATCGTCGGCTTCGTGCTGGCCATGCCGGGCGCGATGATGCTCGAGGCATCGCTCAGCTTCCTCGGCATCGGCGTGGCGCCGCCGACGCCGAGCTGGGGGCAGATGATCAATGTCGGCATCAACTTCATGTTCTTCTACTGGCACATGGCGGTGTTCCCCACCGCCGCGCTCGCCATCACCGTTCTCGCCACCACGCTGTTCGGCGACGGACTGCGCGATGCGCTCGACCCCACCCTGAAAGGCCGCTGACTTGTCGTCGAACCTTGCCAAGCACTTCCTTCTCCGCGACGACGTGACCTTCCTGAACCACGGTTCGTTCGGCGCGTGCCCGCGACCGGTGTTCGAGACCTATCAGCGCTTCCAACTGGAGCTGGAAGGCGAGCCGGTGGATTTCCTCGGCCGGCGGCTCACCGAACTGATGAAACCGCCGCGCGAGGCGCTCGGCAAATTCCTCGGCACGACTGCAGACAATGTCGTGGGGGCGATCAACGCCACGGGCGGACTCAACATCGTTGCCCAGTCGCTGCCACTGAAGGAAGGCGACGAGATCCTCACCACTGATCACGAGTACTCGGCGCTCGAGAAGACCTGGGCCTATGTGTGCCGCAAGACCGGCGCCAAGGTGGTGGTGGTCAAGGTGCCGATGCCGTTCGTTTCGGAGAAGGCGTTCACCGATACGCTGGTTGCGGGGATGACCGAGCGCACCAAGGTGCTGTTCCTGTCGCACATCACCTCGCCGACGGCGCTGGTGTTCCCGATCGCCCGGCCGATTGCCGAGGCGAAGAAGCGCGGCATCTGGACGGTGATAGACGGGGCGCATACGCCCGGCCATATCCCGCTCGACCTGCCGGGGCTGGATGTCGATTTCTATTCGGGCAACTGCCACAAGTGGATGATGACGCCGAAGGGCTCGGCATTCCTATACGCGCGGCCCGAGCTGCAGAGCATGCTCGATCCGCTGGTGATCAGCCATGGCTGGACTGCAGACAACAAGGAACCCGGCGTACAGGGGCCGTTCGGCAATCCTGTCTTCATCGACCAGCTCGAGATGATGGGGACGCGTGATCCGTCCGCCATGCTCGCCGTCCCCTCGGCCATCGCCTTCCGCGAAGAGCATGACTGGACCTCGGTGCAGCGCGCCTGCACGGCGTTGGCGCAGGAAACGGCGGGTCGCCTGCACGAACTCACCGGCCTTGCGCCGCTGTCGTCGCCGGAGTTCTCGGCCCCGCAGATGGTGGCCATGCCGATCCCCGAGTGCGATCCGCTCGAGGTCCACAAGCAGTTGTGGGAGCGCTACAAGATCGAGATCCCGGTCTTCAAGTGGCAGGATCACCATATCGCCCGCCTGTCGGTGCAGGGCTATAACAGCAAGCCGCAGATGGACTACCTGATCGAGGCGCTGAGCGACCTGCTCGGCATGGGAGCGGAGCGCAAACGTCAGCACGGCTGACAAATCCGGTAAACTATGGTGAAAGCTTCGGGCCACAGAGATAAGCCATCAGGGCTTGAGGGTACCGGGTTGGACCAGGACGGAGCATTGAGCTTTCTCGAGCCGCTGGAAAGCCGCTCGCGCAACGTGGCGGTGCTGGATGCGCTTGCCGACATGATCCAGCGCGCCGGCATGAAGGTCGGCGACCGGCTGCCGCCTGAAATTTCGCTGGCAACGACGCTGGGCGTGGGGCGGTCGACCATCCGCGAAGCGCTCAACCGCTGGGAGGGGCTGGGCATCATCCGCCGCCGACGCGGCGACGGGACGTATCTGTCGGCCAGGGTCACCACGTCGCGGGGGCTGGTGCCGACAATGATCCGGCTCGAGGGCGAGGCCCTGATGCGGATGATCGAGGTCCGCCGGGCGCTGGAACAGGAAGTGGTCCGCAAGGCGACGATCAACGCCACGGCGAAGCAGCGCGAGGACATCTCGCGGCTGTGCGATCTGCTGATCGACGACGTCAATTCTGGCCGCAACTGGCATGCCGCGGATGCTGCGTTCCACGGGGCGATCTATCTCGCGTCAGGCAACCCGATGTTCGGGCAGATCCTGCACCGGCTCGACGATGCGCTGGAGCGGGCGCCGGACTCGGTGTTCGGCTCGGCGGCGTTCGGACTGGCCTCGTTCCCGCCGCACCGGACGCTGGCCGATGCAATCCTAGCCGCCGACGTCGAGGGGGCGGTGGCGGCCATCCACCAGATCCTCGACAGCGTGTCGGACGAAGTGCGCGACATCATCGCACGCTGATCAGACGCCGCGACGATCGGTACCCGGCGGCCACGTGGTCTGCAGCGACACCGACAATTGCACCGGACCGTCCGGGCCATCGTGGATGACGATGTGGATACCCTCGGCTGCGGAGTCGATCAGCATTTCCTTGGTCATGTCGGCCAGCGCTCGCCTCGCCTCGGCGATGGCGGCGTCAATGTCGCGCGACTCCAGTCCGACCTCGTCGTGAAAGGTGCCGTCCTTGTCGTGCACGTCGAAAAAGTAGTGCGGCATCTCTGGTCTCTAATTTCAGCGGGGTTCGGGGTCGAGGTGCAGGTAGGTCTCGTCGAACTCGGCAATGCTGGCGAGGCGCTGCCAATCCAGAATGCGGACAGAATGGCCCTGCCAGATGATCAGGTGCTCGGCGCGCAACTGCTGCAGGGTGCGGTTGACGTGGACGGTAGACAGCCCGAGCGTGTCACCGAGTTCGGTCTGGTTGATCGGCAGGATCAGTTCGCGGTCGCGGGCGCCATGACCGATCACGGCGAGGCGGGTGAAGATTTCGCAGAGCAGGTGCGCCATCTGCTCCAGCGCCGAGCGGCGGCCCATGGCGACGATCCACTCGCGATGGATGGCGCTGTCGAGCAGCGTCATCAGCCATAGCAAGCGGGCCAGGTGCGGGTGACGCTCGGTGATGGCCCTCAGGTTGGCGTGCGGGAAGGTGACCACGCGACAGCTCGATAGCGCGCCGACCGAGTGGTCCATGGTCTTGAGCAGGAACGAGTGCAGGTCGACGAAGTCGCCGGGCACGTGGATGGCGGTGATCTGCCGCGCGCCATCGGCAAGGAGGCGGTAGCGGGTCGTGAAGCCCTGGGCTACCAGCATCGACCGATCCGGCCGATCGCCTTCGCGGACCAGGTCGGCGCCTGCTTCAAAGGTTTCCACCGGCCCGGCGGCGGCCAGCAGGTCAGCCTTTTCTTCGTCGGACACCCGGTCCCGACGTTCGAGCTTGCTGATAAAGGCAGCGATATCGGCGTCGTCGGCCAAGATGTCCTCGCAGGCAGTTAGCAGGCTCAACGCCAGTCGAGGTGATGCTGTTCCGTTGGGGGGACGCGGCTCCGAGGCCGAAATTCAAAGCGGTTCGGATGGAACAATCTGCGCGGTCGCAAGCTAACCCTTGTTAGTGCGAGACAACGGAGGGTCGGGCAAATGACGTTCATGACCGACGAGAGTTCTGAGACACCGCGCCGACGCCAGACTTCGGCAGAGGCCATGGCGGGTCGCGAAGCAGCAGTGCTGGTCCGCGACCTCAATCGCCGGCTGGGCTCGTGGCAAGCCGCATCCGTGAAGGTGCACACGATGGCGCAGCGACTGAAGGCGGCGGGGCGGGAAGACCCCTCGGTTGAGGAAGAGGCGCAGACGCTGCTGCATGTGCTGTCGGTGGAGCTTGGGCGCTTCGAGGCCCTGCTGCTGGGGCAATCGGAGCGGGTGGCCAACCACGGTCGCGTCAACGATACGCGGCGGTCGTTCGAGATGGTCGGGGAGCGACTTCGGGCGACCCTGCAGTTGCTGGGGAGCCGCCCGAAGGCGGAGTGAACGCCGGGTGGCGCGCACGCCCGGTTTGGTCAGGCAGCCTTGCGGTTCACGTCGCCAACGGCGACCTGGCTCAGCTTCTTGTCGGTGGCTTCTTCTTCCTTCAGCGTGGCATCGAGCAGGCTGACAGCCTCCTTCATGCCCAGTTGCTGCGCCCAGGTCTTGAGGGTGCCGTAGCGGGCGATCTCGTAGTGCTCGACCGCCTGGGCGGACGAAACGAGGCCGGCATCGAGGGCTACCGTGCCCTTGTACTCGTCCATGATCGACTTGCCTTCCTCGAGAATGCCGAGGATGGCGTCGCAGGTCTTGCCGCGCGCCGGCTTGCCGAGCAGTTCGAAGACCTGCTCCAGCCGCTCGATGTGGCCTTCGGTCTCTTCGAGGTGCTGCTCGAAGCCGGCCTTGAGCTGCGGCGAGGTTGCGGCCTTTGCCATCTTCGGCAGCGCTTTCACGATCTGCTTTTCGGCGTAGTAGATGTCCTTGAGGGTATCGAGGAACAGGTCGTCGAGGGTCTTTTCTTCGGCCATCTTGGCTCTCCGCTGTGTTGGTTGGAAAAGGCGGCGGTGTCGCCGCGCTGTGGACTCCGATCTTGCACGACACGGAAGGTTCCCCCGGATCGGGTTGGCAGGATGGGCGGCTTGACGAAGTAACCAACCGGTGAATTAGTGCGTGCCGGGCGGCGTGAGGATGCCGGCCAGCTCTTCCAGCGACGAGGACTTACCCAGGTGAAATACGCGATCGTCGGCGTCGGTGGACGCCATGCCATGTTCCGAAAGGCGATCACCGAGACGCATGCCGCAGGCAACGACCTGGTGGCGCTGTGCGACGTGAACCAGACCCGCCTGGCGCTCTCGGCCTCGAAGATCGCCAACCAGCCGGGCAACGGCATAGCCACATACGAGGCCGGGGATTTCGCGCGGATGATCGCCGAGCAGCAGCCCGACACGGTGATCGTCACGACGCCCGACTACATCCACCACGAGTACATCGTCGCTGCGCTCAGGGCCGGGCGGGACGTGATGACCGAAAAGCCGATGACGGTGGACCTCGGCAAGCTCAAGGCCGTGCTCGACGCGCAGCGGGAGAGTGGCCGGAAGCTCACGGTCACCTTCAACTACCGCTACACGCCGGCCCGCACGCAGCTCAAGGACCTGCTGATGAGCGGGGCCATCGGCGAAATCGAGGCGGTGGATTTCCGCTGGTATCTCGACCGGGTGCACGGCGCCGACTATTTCCGCCGCTGGCACCGCTACAAGGAGAAATCCGGTGGGCTGCTGGTGCATAAATCCACCCACCATTTCGACCTGATGAACTGGTGGGTCGGCTCGACGCCAAAGACGGTGAGCGCGAACGGCAAGCGGGTGTTCTACACGCCGCAGATGGCGCAGCAACTGGGGCTCGCGGACCATTCTGACCGCTGCCATACCTGCCCGGTGTTCGACCGGTGCGACTACCGGCTGGACATCGCGACCGACGAGGCGCTGCGGGAACTCTACCTCGAGGCGGAGGGCGACGATGGCTATTTCCGCGATCGCTGCGTGTTTGCCGACGACATCACCATCGAAGACACCATGCAGGTGCAGGTGAAATACGCCAACGCCGTGATGCTGAACTACACGCTTTGCGCCTATTCGCCCTGGGAAGGGCTGGAGATCAAGTTCCATGGCACCAAGGGTGAGCTGACGCACCGGCACGTGGAGGTGCACGGCGTGTTCGGCGGCGAGCGCGACAAGGCGCACGAGGACAACATGACCACGACGCTGCACCTGCATGGCGGGTTGCCCGAAAGCCTCGACGTGTGGGCCGGGCAGGGGGACCATGGAGGGGCCGATCCGGTGATGCTGGGCTACCTGTTCGACCCTGAGGGGACCCCGGCCGACCGCTACAACCGCGCCTCGACCCACCAGGAGGGTGCGTGGTCCATCCTGACGGGCATCGCTGCCAACCGGTCGATCGCGACCGGGCAGACGGTGGATGTCGATGCTATGCTGGCCGAGGCGGGCATCGCGCTCGAGCGGTAGGGCTTCAGCGTTCGGCGAGGAACCGGCGGTAACTGGTCGAGGGGATCGGCCGGCACAGCTTGTCGCGGGCGATGGCGAGGCCGGCGGCCGACAGGGCGTGCCAGCGCTCGGGATCGGCGGCCAGCGCCTGCATCTCGCGGGCAGCATGGTCGAGCCTGGCATCGGCCCAGACAAGGCCGGGACCGCCAGTATAGCGGCCGGTGGCATCGCTGACCGGCACCAGATCGTAGTCGATATCGATGGCGGCGGCACCGGTGAACTCTGCTGGTGCCGACCAGCCAGTGACGATCACCGGGGTGCCTACCGTCATCGCCTCGGCGACCGGCAGCCCAAAACCTTCCGAGCGGTGCAGCGAGACGATGCAATCGGCGCCGGCGATCAGTTGCAGCACCGCGTCGTCGTCAAGATGCTCGGTCATTACTGTGATGTTTGGCCAGCCGGCGATGGCGGCGCGAAGATCCTGCATGGCGGTGTCGTCATGGTCGCTGAATGAGGCCTTCACCACGAGGGCGGCCTCGGGCGAGCCGGGCACAAGGCGCGCTGGAAGGCGGTGATGGCGCCCATCGGGTTTTTTCGCGCCGCGGTGGAGCGCGCGTCGAACATCGTGAGAAAGGTGAAGGGCCGGTGCGGGCCGGCCAACGGCCTTGCTATCGGAGGCAGGGGCATCGGGTGGGGCACGACGCGGACCAAGGGGCCGCCCGGCCCGGAGGAGTTGCGGATGGCGTCGGCAACGAAGGCGCTGGGCGCCCAGATTTCGTGGAAGTGCTTCAGCATGGGTGGCCAGGTGGCTGGTAGCCGCTGCAATTCGTAGGCCCACACGCCGATGCGATAGCGGCTGGCCCAGAGGCGCTCGGTCTCCGCCACCAGCGCTTCCATCGAGGCTTCCGGCGGGTTGCAGTGGCAGACCCAGACGCCGCCGGGCGCGAGGTCGGGCACCAGCTCGGCGGTGGGGTCGGCGGTGATGTCGTGCTCGACCACCCGCACGCCCCAGGTCCTGAGCGAGTCGCGCGTGAGGCGGCCAGCGCGGGCGATGCCGCTCTGGTCGGTCAGAAAGGCAGAGACCACGACGTCGCCGGGCTTGATGAAGGCGATCGGCAGGGGCGGCGGCAGGGTGCGGCTGGCCAGTTGCTGCTGCAATATGCCGAGGGCGGGGCTCAGGCGCGAACGGACGGCCAGTGGCAGTGGCAAACGGCGATAGGTCTGGCGGAGCACCCGGTAGAGCGCCGCTGCGCCTGATGGCGGGCGGTGGCCCGGCAGGCCCCAGGGGCGCCGGAAGAACAGCCCAAGTTGCCGCTCGTCGCTCGAGACGCCGGTGCCGCTTGGGGAGCGGGCGTCAGGGTGCCAGAGCAGGATTAGTCCGCCGCCACCCAGTTCCGGCAGCGGCTTGACTCGCAGTTCAAGGCGCAGCTTCGGGTCGGCAGGGGCTTGGACGTGACTCAGGGTCTCGCGCCCGCCCGTTGCGCCGATGCGTATCCGGCTGGTGCCGAGGCCGAAGGCGTCGACGTTGAGCCGCACAGGCTCGCCGGCCTGCTGGGCTGGGGTCAGCGGCACTGCGAGCGCCGACCAGGGCCCGACTGTCCAGCGGCCGTCAATTTCGGGCGCGCTGAACCCTTCGAGAAAGCTCGCCTCCATAGCGATTTGCGGTCGAAGCCGACGCCGAAGCGCTCGCCAGAGTAGTCCGCTGTTGGCGGAGTTGAGGCCCAGCTGGCGCAGTCGGAACTCAAACGGGTAAGGAAGGCCGCCTCCCCCTGCCCGTCGGCCGCTTACCTCATCCGCTCGCAGGAGGTGCATCGTCTGACCCATGCTACGCTGCAGCGGTGCCAAGGTTCGAATCTGCCACTCGCGTGACTTCTCCGAGGATATTCCCGCGCGGATTTGCTCCAGGTAACCTTCGGGCAGGGTGACGTCAGCATTTTCACTGAGGTCGCTCAAGAAGCTGAAGGCCAATGTATCGAGGCCATAGCGCTGGATAAGTGCTGCGAGGGAGGGCCAGTCAACCTTGTCCGGACAGGTCGAAAGTAGCAGGTGTGCTTCCACCAAGCGGGTGAGGCACTCATCGCCATCCCAAGGCTCGCAGCGTGCAATACAAAGGAATAGCTGGTCAGATGCGGACGGCAGCAGGACAGTCCGACCGTGCAATTCGTGGAGTTCGGCGCGAGCAAACAGGTCTTCTGCGAACGCAGGGTCCGTAAGATCCGGCAACGGACGCCAATGTATGTCGAGCTGACTCCTAATTCCCGACAGTTGCAGCGATACTCCCGAAGAGTCGCTTTCGACCAATGGGGGCCCAAAGTCCTCCCAACGGTGCCCCGCCGGCGAGAACATCGACCCGCGCAAGAGCGCCGCCGCGCGTTGCAGGTCAACAGCGGGCACAAGAATATCGCCATCAGCCGAGGCGCGCTTGCGCATGAAATCCGGTGCGCGCACGAACAACGCCATGCCCTTCAGCAGCATCGGCCTAATGCCACCTGCGGCCAGCGCGTCGACTGCTGCGAGCACGAGACGAACGTTTACGGTGTTTTGCGTCCAGATGTGGCGACCGACGCCCTGCATCCGCTGCAGGTCGGGGTCATCGATGCCTTCGCGTTGAGCCAAGTCGATGAAGAGCGGCAGCACCCGGCTCGCCGCCTTGCCGGCATCGTCGAGTTTCACCAACGTGCGCCAGCGGCGGAAGGCGTCTACTGCGTCGGGGCCGCGCAAAGCGAGCGCGCGGAGCACCAGCGAGGCGGCTTCATCGAGCAGGGTATAGCGGCGTTGTCCGGGGGGCATCGAGGGGTGCAGGTTCACTGAGGGGGCGGTGTGGCGTTACGGCGGATCTTGGCGCGCAAGACCGACAGCAGGTTCCTATCACGCTCGGCGGGATTGGTGCGGCCGTAGTTGGCGGGGTGCAGGCGGCGCCGCAGCACCACCTGGTCGAGCATGTGTCGGGTTACGCCAGCTTCCAATGCCCGGCCAATCCATTCGGCAGCTCCGGCGCCGCGGAGGGTAGAGTTGATCGGCCCGACGCGGTCGAAGGCGCTGCGGCGGACCAGTGCCGCCTGCAGCAGGGCGCCGGGCAGGATCGGTGAGGGAGGAGCAAAGCGGCGCTGCTCCTCGGCGCCGAGCTCGGGACTGACGAACTGCTCGCAGAGGCCATAGACGAGTTCGAGGGAGGGTTCGGCGGCCAACGCGGCCAGTTGCCACTCCTGCTTTTCCGGCACCCACAGGTCGTCATGGTCGTTGATGGCGATGCAGGTGCCGGTGGCGAGACTGATGCCGTGCGCTGCCGCCGCGGCCTGGCCAGCATTGGGTTGGCTCACGACGCGAACGACGCCACCGAACGAGCGGGCAATCACGGCGGTATTGTCGGTCGAGCCGTCATCGACGACGATGATCTCGTCCAGCGGGACTGTCTGGGCCAGCATGCTTTCGATGCTCTCGCGCAGGTAGTTGGCGCCGTTGTGTACGGCGATGATGGCACTGACAGTTTCAGCCATCGCTGGTTCTCCGGCGCTTGAGGTTGCGGGCCAGGACGCCAAGTTGGCCCAGGCGATTGGCTCGAGAATCAAGCGTGATGTTGGCGGCGTGTCGCCGATAGACGGCGGCATCTCCGTCGTAGACCGCCGACCGCAAGCCGGCTTGGCGGATGCGGGCCAGGAAATCGGTGTCGGAGCCAAGGTTCATCGTCTCGTCCATCGGTCCGGCCAGATCGACCAGCGTGCGGTGGAAAACGTGAACGTGCAGTCCGATGACAGGTGAGAAGGTGCCATCGAGCTTCAGGAAACCCCTGTGGTCGCAGTCCGGGTCCACAACTACCCGCAGCTTGCCATATGCGCCATTGGCTTCAGGATCGGTGGCCAGCGCAGCGAGCAAGCCGGCGTTGCGGCCCGCCGGCCAGTAGTCGTCGTGGTCGAGAAAGCTGACAAGATCGCCGGTCGCGACCCGAAGCCCGGCGTTGCGGGCGGCGGCGGGGCCGGGTTTCGGCTCGGTGATGAGCGTGACTCGCGGGTCGTCGATGGCGTGCACGACAGCGACGGTATCGTCGGTGGAGCCGTTGTCGATGACGATGATCTCGTCGCTGGCTGCCAGTTGGGGCAGGGCCGAGCCAATCGCTTCAGCGATGAAGGCCGCGCCGTTGCGTACCGGCAGGATGACACTCTGGCGTTCGGTCACTTGCGCCTCCGCGCGATGTTGCGGCGCAGGATCTGGAGAGTATTGGCGTGCACCGTCGCGACATCGCCGGAGCTCCAGTTGGTCGTGTGTCGCCGCCGGATGTGGACAATGGCGTCACAGGGCGCAGATACCATGCCGGCCTGCCGCAGGCGGATCAGGTAGTCGACGTCCGAGCTGCGCAGCATGGTTTCGTCCATTGGTCCGGCCCGTTCGATGAGGCCGCGCTCGAACAGCGAGGGCAGGAAATTGTACTGGTTGACGTATTGGCCATCCATGCCGGCGTAGGCGGCATCCACGGGGCCATCGAAGACGATGCGGACCCGGCCGTGGGCGGCGTTGGCACCGGGAGCCGCGCGCAGCGTTTCCAGCAACTGCTGCTGGCGGCCTTCCGGCCACAGATCGTCGTGATCCTGGAAGCTGACATAGGCGCCGCGGACCTGGCGGAGGGCGGTATTTCGAGCGGCGGCGGGGCCGGGCTTCGGCTCATGCAGCAGGACTATTCGAGGATCGGCCGCGGCCCGCACCAGCGTCACGGTGTCGTCAGTGGAGCCGTTGTCGACGACGACAAGTTCGTCGTCGGGCCCGAGCTGGTCGAGGATGGAACTGAGGCACTCGCCGATGTAGCGGGCGCCGTTCCGGACCGGTACGATGACGCTGTGGGTCGGGGCCGTCATAGAAGGGTTTCCAGGAAAGTGCCGAGACCGCCGGGTATGCCGGCAGGATCGATGCCGGTGTCAACGATGAAGCCGGGGGCCATGCGGCCGGCGGCCAGCAATTTCGGCGTCATGCTGGGTGTGCAGCCGGGGGCACGCGATGTGCTGTCCCGCAGCAGGGGGCCGAGATAGTCGGCGGCGCGTGCTGGTACGACGCTGACTTCGGATGCTCCCTGTCGCCGAACGCCAAGCACCGCCGCAACAGTTCCGCCCGATGGCAGCTGGTCGAGCCGCAGTTCATAGCGCGGCGCCCCATCGTCGTCCGACACCATGAAGGCGGCGTCGGCCAACGACTGGAACGCAGCGGCTCCACTGTGCCTCAGGCGAACCGAGGAGAAGAGCGGGGCGACCAGCGATCGAGCCGGATTGAGCAGGACCAGATCATCGCCGGCGTAGCTCCAGCCTGCCTTGATGCAGGCCAGCGTTGCCGTGCTCTTGCCGGACCTGCCGGACCCGACCAGCAGCAGGAAGCGGCCCTCGCGGCCAACGGCGGCGCCATGGGCAACGACCCATCCGGTCGGTTCGATGGCGGCATGCACCAGTGGCTCACAGGGCTGGCCAATAGCGCCAGCGGGTATCTGGTGCGGAAACCAGACGGCTCCGCGCTTTCGGACACGATCGTAGACGGCAAACAGACGGCTGGGCGTCGGCCGCCAGTAAGCGTAGACTTCGGAGTCCGAGACCACCTGAAAGCGCTCGGGATGGTCGGGCACTATCCTTAGAAGCTCCGGGTCCTCGCCGGTTACGATCGCGAAGCTGACCTCGGGGGGCGCGTCCGTCTTGAGCAGCGCACGTTCGAATCCCTGGTGTGCGGCGCCGCCGTCGACAAAGACGTCGGCTACCAGCTCGCCGAAGCGGGCGCGGCAGAGTGGGGTCGACCGGGCGAAGGCGAGGTCGATGAAGTCGCGGAGATTGCTATGCCTGGTCATCGGGCCGATGCGGCCAGCCGGCTTCGGTGACATCGTGGACAGGGTCGAGCAGCAGCAGTTCCTGCAGGTCGTCGAAGCTGTCGATGGCCGGCTGCTGCCAGGCGGCAAGTGCGATGGCAGGCAGTTCGCCCGCCTTGTCGCGCTCTGCGACGGCGATCAGCAACTCCCGCTCGACGAGGGTGGAGACGAACGCCTCAACCTGGGCGGGGATCGCTGCGGCATCGGCGGCGAAGTGTTCGGCGAGCCAGTCGGCGGTTTCCGCCGCGGTGAGGCCGTGGCCGAGGCCCTGCCAGATCAGCGCGCCGGCTGGCGAGATGGAAAAGTAGAGACCGGTCCCGTAGTGGGCGATGACGACTTCGCCATCGAACACTTCGCTGGCTGTGTCGGGCACGTCAGTTCTGAAATAGCTCACCAGTACCTCTTTTTGAAGCATGGCCGGGACGGCCGGCCGGTGCTGCAGCGCAATTGACCCGCAACTTGATGCTCCTATCGACCTGCACCTGTAAAGTTCGAACAGTGGGCTGTACCCAGCAGTCAGAAGCGGGAGGCGATGCGCAGCAGGCGGCGTGTCAATCCTGCCACGCGCCCACCGCCAAAGCGGCGCCAGAACAGGGTCTGCGCAGAGACGGGCGTGGCGCTTATCGCCTCGATGGCGAGGCCGAGCTTGCGGGTTCCGGCATAGGGGACGAGGGTGCTCTCATCCAGCATGCGCGAGGTGTGGAGGTGCAGTTCGGCCAGCTCGGGAAGGCGGTTGGCCAGCGACTGCGGGACCGTGGCCACGAGTTCTGTTTTGCCTTCCGGCGTGCTTGCCAGCGCCATGGGGACGGGTTCACCGAAGAGCTTGAGGGTAGTCTGCTCGGCGTGGCCGGGAGGTGTGGCGGGCGCCAGATGGATGCGCAGTTCAAAGGCCCCTCGGCGCGGCAGGCGGAAATAGAGGAAAGTGTCGGGGCTGTTGCCAGTCCAGCGCCAGCGGCTGGGGGGGGCGCCGGAGGGGGCAAGCTGCTCGCGGCTGTCGAGGTTTTCGCCGAGCACCGGGTCCCAGGCGCGCCAGGTAGTGAGCACCGGGGTCCGCGAGGCGGCTTGCTCCAGGATGTGACGACGCAGTCCGTCGCGGTCGCCGATCAGCGCCAATGCCGGGTCCGTGCGGCTGCGTTCAGCGAGCTCGGCCATCTGCAGGTCGTAGATCTGGCGGGCGAGAGCGTAGAAGGCACGATCGGACGCCAGGACCGCTTCCATTCTTCCTTGATCCTCGGGGGTGAAATGCAGGCGGGCGGGCCGACTCACGCCGGAATTTCGCCTTTCGTCGCGCTTGGGCGGTAGTATCGAGGTGAGCGCACAGAGCGCATCCACTGAGTGCTCTTGATCCTCCATCAAGCCGATGAAGAACACCCTTCGAAGCGACTCAAGGGCGGCGCTTTTCAACGCCTGGCCATCGTTCATGACCCGCAGGATGTTGCGTTGGCTGCCGCCAGCCAACATACCCTGAAGACGACTGTACCACGGAGGCGGCGCGGCTAACCAGTCGAGGAATACTGCCTCGGCCCGTTCACCTGCCGACAGCCGTTCCAAATAGGGGCGATACGTGCCCCCCTTCTGCTCCTGGGCTACGAAGAAAAAGAAATCGGAAATGGCGCGGTCTGCCGGATCACGCAACCACGTAAACATGTTTGTTCTCGCATTCATTCGCTCGCCGACCATGGTGCCAAAGTGGCCGCTTAGCGCCGCGTAGCTGCCCAGATCCTCGCCGCCCTGGATGATCTCTGACAGCTCAACATACCGTCCCGCAAACAGGGGGCTGCCGCTTGGGAAGACCTGCTCGCCTGGAAAGGCGTTCTCCATCATCAACCGCACACTCGTGCCGGCCGCCTTGGCGACATGAACGAAGCAGAGGGCGGCCCCATGGTTGTAGGCGCGCTGGGGGAAGAAGCTCGCGGCAGGGGGCAGCGCGGGATTCAATTCGGCATCAGTCACTGGACGTCAGATCCTCGGTTCGGTCCCAGCGTAGCACCCCGAAAGGCGCCCGGTATTGGGTGTCACGGGAAATCCACGTTCAACACTCGCCAACTCGCCTCCAGAGCGTTTCGGGCAACAAAAAGGGCCGCCCGGAGGCGGCCCTTGCAACTGGTGGCTATGTTGGCTCAGTTCAGGCGCTGGCCGTTGGCGCCGAAGAGGTGGACGAGGGCCAGGTCGGGGGTGACGCGCAGCTTTTCGCCGGGCGCCGCGTTGATGCGCTCGCGGAAGATGCCGGTGACGGTCTGCGTGCCGAGGCGGGCGAGGACCGAGGTCTCCGAGCCGGTCGGCTCCAGCACGATCACTTCGATCTCGATGCCGTTGGGGTCGAGCTTGAAGTGTTCGGGACGGATGCCATAGGTGGTGGCGCCGTCGGCCCGGTTGGAGACGGGGAGGTTGATGCCGTCAGTGGTGCGGAAGCCTTCCGGGGTCATCGCGCCCTGGATGAAGTTCATCGACGGCGAGCCGATGAAGCCGGCCACGAAGACGTTCTGCGGGCGGTCATACAGATCGAGCGGCGAACCGGCCTGCTCGATGATGCCATCCTTCATCACGACGATCTTGTCGGCCATGGTCATGGCTTCGACCTGGTCGTGGGTCACGTAGATGGTGGTGGTCTTGAGCCGCTGGTGCAGCTCCTTGATTTCGGCGCGCATCTGGACGCGCAGCTTGGCGTCGAGGTTCGACAGCGGCTCGTCGAACAGGAAAACCTGCGGATCACGCACGATGGCGCGGCCCATGGCGACGCGCTGCCGCTGACCGCCGGAGAGCTGGCGCGGCTGGCGGTCGAGCAGGGTCTGGAGGCCGAGGATCTGCGCGGCGCGATCGACCTTCTGCTTGATCTCGGCCTTCGGCACGCCCTTGAGCTTGAGCGAGAAGCCCATGTTCTGCGCTACCGTCATGTGCGGGTAGAGCGCGTAGTTCTGGAACACCATGGCGATGTCGCGTTCCTTGGGCGGCAGGTCGTTCACGACGCGATTGCCGATGCCGATCTCGCCCGAGGAGATTTCCTCAAGGCCGGCGATCATGCGCAGCAGCGTGGACTTGCCACAGCCCGACGGGCCAACCAGCACCACGAATTCGCCATCGGCGATGTCAACCGACACGCCCTTCAGCGCTTCGAAATTGCCGTAGTGCTTGCCGGCCTTGTTGATAGTTACAGGCGCCATGAAGTCTCCTCCCGAGTATGGGCCACTGCCCCTCTATGACCCGGACAATCAGGCGGGCCTTGTTCACCGGTCAAGCCGGTTTCGCATTTTATAATACCAAAGTCGTAGTAAAGACTAATACGAAAGTCGTAGAAATGTGGAACAAAGAGCGATCCGAGCAGCGTGCTGGTGGTCGCGACGGGTTCCGGCTACCAAAGGGCATGCCGTACACCATCGCCGATATCCACGACCTTGATCGCACAGACCCGCTCGCGCGCTATCGAGAGCGATTCAGCCTGCCTGCGGGGGTGATCTATCTCGATGGCAACTCGCTTGGAGCGCTGCCAGGCGCCGTGAAGGCCCGGATGGATGAGGTGATTGCCACCCAATGGGGCGAGGGGCTGATCCGCTCGTGGAACACGCATGACTGGATCGACCTGCCGGGACGGGTTGGCGACCGCATCGGCCGGCTGATCGGTGCGGCGCCGGGGACGGTGACGGTGGCGGACTCGACGTCTGTCAACCTGTTCAAGGCGCTTGGCGCAGCCTTGCGGCTCAGGCCGGGCCGTCGCGTCATCCTGACCGAGAAGGGGGACTTTCCCACCGACGGCTATGTCGCTACCGGGCTGGCGGAACTGATGGGGCAGGGGCACGAGGTGCGCTTCGTCCCAGCTGACGAACTGGCATTTGCGCTTTCGCCGGAGGTGTCGGTGCTGCTGGCGACCGAGGTCAACTATCGAACGGGGGCGCGGCTTGACATGGCTGCGCTCACTGCGGCGGCTCATGCCGTCGGCGCGCTGACGATCTGGGACCTCTGCCATTCGGCCGGGGCGTTCCCGGTCGATCTGGGCGCTGCCGATGCCGATTTCGCGGTGGGTTGCGGGTACAAGTATCTCAATGGCGGCCCCGGCGCTCCGGGCTTTGTCTACGCGGCGGTGCGCCACCATGCCGACCTGCGGCAGCCGCTGACCGGCTGGCTCGGCCATGCGGCGCCCTTCAGCTTCGCCGAGGACTATCGCCCGGCCGAGGGGATTGCGCGGATGCGGGTCGGTACCCCGCCGATCCTCTCGATGCAGGCGCTCGACGCGGCACTCGATGCGTTCGAGGGCGTCGACCTCAGAGAGGTCAAGACAAAGGCGGACCGGCTGTTCTCGATCTTTACCGCGGCGGTTGCCGACCTTGGCCTCGGTCTCGCGACGCCGGTCGATCCGGAACGGCGGGGTACGCAGGTGTCGCTTCGTCATCCGGAGGCCTACGCGGTGATGCAGGCGCTGATCGCACGTGGCGTGATCGGTGACTTTCGCGAGCCGGACATCATGCGCTTCGGCCTGACCCCGCTCTACCTGCGCTACGAAGACGTGTGGGCCGCGGCGGGAATCCTGCGTGATACTATCACCAGCGCTGCGTGGGACCGGCCAGAATTCAGGCGTCGGGCCAAAGTCGTCTGAGCGAAAACCAAAAAAGATTGTCCCCGATCGTCATTTGATCCCAAGGAACCCCTTGGCGGGAGCGTCACATGCTCGCATAAATCATGGGGCAGACGGGTGAGGCTGCTGTCCATTGGGATGGGCGAGGGTGGAATGAGAGTAGATCGACGTATCCTGGGCGGGCTTGGCGCCATCGCGGCGCTGGTCATGCTGTCCGTGCCAGCGCTGGGGCAGCAGAGTTTCTCGCGCGGCTATGGCGCGGGACCGAGCAATCCGGAAAAGGTGCGCAGCCTGACCGGCACGCCCGAGTTCCGATCGTTCCTGCCCGAAGTCGTGGACCTCTCGTCCTATTTCCCGGTGCCGGGAGACCAGGGCCAGCAGGGTAGCTGCACCGCCTGGGCGGCAGGCTATGCGGCACGCGCCTACTACGCGGCGGCGGTGGAGCAGCGGCGGATCACGCAGCCGCAATCGATCCCGAGCCCGGCCTTCATCTACAGCCTGATCGTCGCCGATCCGGCCGACTGCGGTTCGGGCAGCGCCAACGTGCTGGCGCTCGAGGTGCTGAAGCAGTTCGGATCGCTCTCGCTGGCCGACTATCCTTACCTGGACGATACCTGTGCGCTGCCGACCGACGCGCAGTTCGAGTCCGTTTCCGACTTCAAGATCAAGGACTACCTGCTGGTGGACCACACCCGGCTCGACCAGGTGAAGGGTGAGCTCGCCGACGGCAATCCGGTGATCATCCGCATCGTTCCCGAGGAGAATTTCGACACGCTGTGGAACCAGCCGGACGGGGTGTGGCGCGCGCCGCCGCTGCCCGAGGACTCGTTTGGCCATGCGATGGTGCTGGTGGGCTACAACGAGGCCAAGCAGACCTTCAAGTTCATCAACTCGTGGGGGCCCGACTGGTCCGATGGCGGCTACGGCCGCATGGATTACCAGACGTTCCTGAACCGGGTGACCGAGTCGTTCGTGATGGTGCTACCGACGGGCGAGCCGACGGTGCCCGTCGCCGACCTCGACCCCGAACTGGCGCCGTCACCCGAGGAGCCGATCGTGCCGGAAGAGCCGGCGCAGCCCGCCGATCCGACGCCCAAGCAGGTGGTGGATTTCTCTGGCCTGCAATGCGCCAAGGTGCAGATTTCGAAGCGCGGGGACCGCAAGGTCGCCGAAGGGTTCGTCAGCCGGCCTGAGGACCTCGAGACCGTCAGGACGCAGCTGGCGGGCGAAGTCGACGAGGTCGATGTCAAGCTGGCGCCCTGGCCGCAGTGCGAAGCGCTGATGACGCTCGACGCGCAACTGGCGGAAGCCGACGCGCCAAAGATCGAGGTCACTGCGACCGAGCTCAAGGCGGGGGACCTGTTCGGCATCACCGTCGATACCCCGAACTTCGACAGCTACGTGCATGTGGCCTACGTGCAGGCCGACGGCACCGTGGTGAACCTGCAGCAGGTGAACGCGGACAACCTTTCGACGCTGGCACCGCGCTCCGAGATCAAGTTCGGCGATGGCCAGAACGGCCGCGCCAAGTTCGAGGTCAGCGGGCCGTTTGGCGACGAGATGCTGCTGGTCATCTCCTCACGGGCACCGCTGTTCGCCGAGCCGCGGCCGCAAGTGGAGACAGAGCGCGAGTTCCTGACGGCGCTGCGCGAAGCGATCCTGACCCGCCCCAACAAGAAGAGCCCGGAACGCTTCATCTCCGCGGCCTTCGTCCCCATCCACACCTCCGAGTGAGCGAAATGCTGAAGCTTGTCCGTATCGTCGCAATCGGCCTGCTGCTGGGGGCGGCCCCGCTCGCCATCGCGCAGGAGAACTTCTCGGCCAATGACATCGTCGACGCGCTGACCCCCAAGGAAAAGACGCGCGGCCTCACGGTCACCGAGACAAACATCGACGAGGCGCCGTCGATTTCGATGCGCGTGCAGTTCGCCTACGACTCCGACGAACTGGAGAACGAGGCAATCCTCGCCATGCGGGCGCTCGGCGCAGCGCTGCGCGACGAGCGGCTCAAGGACTATCGGTTCCAGATCATCGGCCACACCGACGCCAAGGGTTCGGATGCCTATAATCTCGAGCTGTCGAAGCGCCGGGCCGCGGCGGTGGTGGAGCACCTGGTGTTCTTCCATAATGTCGATGCCGGCCGGCTGGTCGCCATCGGCATGGGCGAGACCGACCCCACCAACACGGCGGACCCGGACGCGGCAGAGAACCGTCGCGTCGAAATCATCAATATCGGGTCCTGACCGAGAGACTTTGCGACCAGCCTAAAGCCTAAGTTAAGTGCTCGTGGATAGCTTAACCTGCTCCCGCGGCTGTCGCGGGGGCCGGTTTGGTGTGCTGACCTTGCAGTCTCTACCTCGCATGCTTTTGCACCTTGGTGCGACTTTGCTGCGGCCTACTGTGGCCCCGGCCGTCGTCACCTTGGTCGTCATGCTGGCGGTGGCCTGGTTTGCAGCCGCGCAGAACCAGGCCGTCTTCGAGCAGCGCATCCGCGCCGATGTGCTCAAGGAAATGAGCGTCATCCGGGCCAAGCTGGAAGGCAATATCAGCGGCAACGTGCAGCTGGTGCGCGGGCTTGTCGCGGTGATCTCCACCGAGCCGCAGATGTCGCAGGAGCGCTTCTCCGCTCTCGCCGTGAAGCTGTTCTCGGAGCATTCGCAACTGCGCAATGTTGCCGGGGCGCCGGACCTCGTCGTTGGGCTGATGCATCCGCTCGAGGGCAACGAGAAAGCCATCGGGCTCGACTATCGCACCAATGCGGCACAGCGTGACGCCACGCTTCGCGCCCAGCAGACCGGCCAGATGGTGCTGGCGGGGCCGGTCGACCTGGTGCAGGGCGGACGCGGTTTCATCGGTCGCTTCCCGGTGTTCGTCGGCGAGGCGCGATACCAGCAGTTCTGGGGCATCGTGTCGGCAGTGGTCGATGAGCAGCAGCTCTACGCTGACAGTGGCCTGTCTGACCCCGAGATGAAGATCGAGGTTGCCATTTCCGGCTTTGACGGCCGCGGCAGCGACGGGGCGCAATTCTATGGCGATCCGGCGGTGCTGGCGAGCCACCCGGTCACTGCCAGCGTGATACTGCCGCATGGCGAGTGGATCATCTCGGCGATGCCCAAGGGTGGCTGGCCGGCAGTCGCTCCCGACACCTGGGCCATCGGGGGTGGCTTCGTGCTGCTGGCTCTGCTGCTGTCGGCGCCGATCTTCTTTGCCGGACGTCTCATCGAAGAGCGGCAGCGTAACCTTGCGGTGCTGAAGAGCCGCGAGGCGGAACTGCGCCGCCTGTCACGCCGGCTCGGGCTGGCACTCGAAACCTCGGAGGTCGGGGTATTCGAGCTCGACCTCGAAACGCGCGACCTGCTCTGGGACGACCGGGTGAACACGATCTACGGACTGCCGCGCGACGGCGGTCAACGCGGCTTCGAGGATTGGCGCAACGCGCTCCATCCCGAGGACCTGCGCCGCGCCGAGGAGGAGTATCGGCTCGCCTGCGAGGTCACCGGGCAGTATCACTCGGAGTATCGCATCATCACGCCGGCCGGGCTGGTGCGAAATGTCCGGGCCATCGGCACGGTCTACAAGGACCCCGACTCGACACCCAAGATGGTGGGTTTGAACTGGGACGTATCCGCCGATGTGGCACTCAATGAGAACCTCAAGCGCGCCAACCGGCTGAGCGAGGCCCGCAACTCGGAACTCGAGGTCGCCAAGGCGGCGATCGAGCACAATGCGCTGCACGATTCGCTTACCGGCCTGCCGAACCGGCGCTATCTCGACGACGTGCTCAAGGCGCGCGCGGAGCATGCGGCGCGCAATGGCGGCACGCTGGCGCTGCTGCATATCGACCTCGATCGCTTCAAGCAGATCAACGACACGCTGGGCCATGCGGCCGGCGATGCCATGCTGGTGCATACTGCCTATACGCTCAGCGCCAATTGCGGGCCGGGCGACTTCGTGGCGCGTATCGGCGGCGACGAGTTCGTGGTGGTGTCGAGCGCCAAGGACGGCGAGGCGGCGCTGGCGGCGCTGGCCGACCGGCTGATCGCGCGGATGCGGCTTCCCACTCTCTACGAAGGACACGAGTGCCGCTCGGGCATCTCTGTCGGGATCGCCTACGAGGAGGGGCGCAACCCCGATCCGAACCGCATCCTGATCAACGCCGATATCGCGCTCTATCGGGCCAAGAGCCGCGGCCGCAACCGCCACGAGTTCTTCACCTCCGCCCTACAGGCCGAGGTGATCCGCACCAAGCGGGTGGCCGACGAGATCCTGCATGGGCTCGAGACCGACCAGTTCCTGCCCTGGTACCAGCCGCAGTTCGACGCCACGACCCTGGAGATCGTCGGGGTAGAGGCGCTGGCGCGCTGGCAGCACCCGGTCAACGGCATCCTGCCACCGGCCCATTTCCTCGACGTGGCCGAGGATCTCAATGTGGTGTCGACCATCGACCGGCTGGTGCTGGAAAAGGCGCTTGCCGATTTCGACCACTGGGACCGGCTGGGGCTGGGGATTCCCAAGGTCGCGGTCAATGTCTCCGCCCGGCGACTGCAGGACGAGCAACTCATCGCTTCGCTGAAGGGGCTTCGATTCGAGCCGGGGCGGCTGGCGTTCGAGCTGGTGGAGTCGATTTTCCTAGACGATACCGACGACATGGTTCGCTGGAACGCCGAGCAGATCAAGGAGCTCGGCATCGATATCGAGATCGACGATTTCGGTACCGGTTATGCCTCGATCGTGTCGCTGATGAAGCTGAAGCCGAGGCGGCTGAAGATCGATCGACAGCTGGTGTCGCCCCTCGTGGCATCGGTGGCGCAGCGGCGCCTGGTGCAGTCCATCGTCGATATCGGCCGTTCGCTCGATATCGAGGTCGTGGGCGAGGGTGTCGAGACCATGGAGCATGCCGTGATCCTGCGCGACCTGGGCTGCAACATCCTGCAGGGCTACGCTTTCGCCGCACCGATGAGCGCCGAGGCGCTGGCCCGCTTCGTGACCGAACGCGGCTGGCTGCCGGACACCAACAAGGCGCGCAGGCAGGCATGAGGGCGTCCAGCGCGCTGCGAGCGCGCTGGGGCAGCCGTGATTTGGGATAGCTCCGTAGCCTAGAACAGCTCGGCTTCGCCGTGGATGCCGTGGGTGGCCGTACCGGAGAGGGTGGGGACGCGGAGCTCGTCGAGCACCAGGCCCGACCAGATCTCGTCGTACACTTCCGGAGGCGTGCCGGGGGGCAGCAGCGCGAACTGGCGGACGGCATGTGCCATGTTCTGGGAGCGCTGCTCGATACGGTCCTGACCCTGCAGCGCGTGGATGATCATCCGGGAAGCGATGCGGCGGGCCTCGTCGGCTGGAATGGACGCGTCGCCGAGGATTTCGAGGGCCTGGGTCACTTCTTCGACCATTCCGGCGGTCTGCCGCGCCGTTTCATCGAGCTCACGCGCGAGCTTGTGCAGTGACATATAGGCGAACCCCCGACTTCATCACTCAACCTTAGCGCCCATTTCTGAATGCCTTCTTGCCAAGAAACGCAGTTCTGTCGCAGGCGCGGGGTTTGGTTAGCGCTTCACTAACGATTGTTGGGTAACGATCGGAATGTAATATCTGACGAGGTCGCTGCAAGAATGGTCCTGCCGAGTTCCCTGCCGCCAGAATTCGACCGTGGGGTCGTCACGACGGTGCATCAGGGCGATTGCCTCGTTTCGGGCGAAAGCGACCTGACCTATTCCACCGTGCTTGGGAGCTGCATTTCGGCCTGCGTCCGCGACGTGGTTGCCAATGTCGGCGGCATGAACCACTTCCTGCTGGCCGAGCAGTCCGGTTCGGCCCGAGACCGCTACGGCGCGTCGGCGCGGTATGGCGCGTTTGCCATGGAGCAGCTGATCAACAAGGTGCTCACCCGCGGCACCGGCAAGAAATCCAACCTTGAAATCAAGGTGTTCGGCGGCGGCAAGATCAATGCCGCGCTCGACGACGTGGGCGCCAAGAACATCGACTTCGTGCGGCAGTTCCTCGCCGACGAAGGCTACATGATGGCCAAGGAGGACATGGGGGGCAACTATGCCCGCCGGGTCATGTTCAAGCCGGCCTCGGGGCGAGCCTTCGTCAAACGGCTCGACAACACCGCCAACGCATCGATCGCCAAGGAAGAACTGGCCGTGGCCGCGACCCGCCGCCAGGCGCTGGTCACCAAGCCGCCGGTCGAGGACGATATCGAGCTTTTCTAGGCTGGCGCGGGGGCGTTACCGAATACTTACCCCGGCCAGGCTCCCTATACGCTTGGTTAACCATGCGCCCCCTACGGTGACGTCGAGGGCCTGCTGGAGGCCCGCCGGAGCCTGATTCGTGCGCCGCCTGAGCGTAGCGCTCATCGCCAATATCGCCTGGTTGCTCGCTGCGCTGCTCGCGGCAGGCAGCCTGATGCTGTTCGGCCCCAGCCTTGTTGGTCTGCTCGTCGCGATAGTGGGATGCACGGCTGCGTTTGCGCTCAGCACCGTCCTGGGTTGGCGTGCCGACCGCAGCTTTGCCGACAGGCTCGCCGCCGTCGGCGAGGCGGTCGGCCTCAAGTCTCAGGATGCGACCAGCGTCGAGGCGATCGTTGCCAGCCTCGGCCAGCGGCTCGAACGGGCCAATCAGTTCAAGGCAGCCTTCCACCGGCTCCGCCATCCGGCGATGGTCATCGGTGCCGATGGTACGGTCTGCGGGGTCACCGCGGGTGCCGAGGCGCTAGACCGCCGCGCAGTCGAGGGGGGTGATGCCGCCGAATTGCTGGGTGATGCCCACATGGCGAGCGAGGGCATCGTGGCGGTCGGGCGGCATCGCTTCGTGGCCGAGCGGCACGACATGTCCGGCGGACGGCGGCTGATCGAGCTGGAGCCAGCCGGCTACCATATCGCCGACGAGGACTTCGACGCCTTCGTCACCGCGCTCCGGCAGGGCCGCACAAGCTTCCGGTTCGATCCGTGGAGCCAGCAGCATTCGCCCGCCCTCAAGGCACTGGGTGAAGCGCTTGAAGCGTTCGACCGGCCGATCCGCGCCCTGCAGAAGATACTTGATAGGGACGACGTGGACCCGGCCCTGCTCACTGGCTCCCTGGGGCTCGCGCCGCAGGTGCGGACCTTCCGGGACGCCATCGAGGAGATCGTCGGCGAGCGCGACGAGGCGGCAGTGGCGCGCGACCTGCTCGAGGCCAAGATGGAGGCGATCCTGCGGGCCATCGACCGCTATCGGGCCAGCGTCACCTCGCTTGCCGAACTCGCCGACCAGAGCCGCGCCGGCCTCGTCGTGGCCGCGGGGGCCATCGGGACAGGGCGGGAGCGGACCAGGACGGTACGGGGGCTCGAACGCGAGGCGGTGCAGATGGCGGCCGACGCGGCGCTCGCCGTGCAACGCGCGGGGACGGCCGTCGATGCGGTCGGAACGGCGACCACCCAGATCGACAAGATGGTCTCGGCCATCGAGGACGTGAGTTTCCGCACCAACCTGCTGGCGCTCAACGCGGCGGTCGAGGCGGCGCGGGCGGGAGAGAAGGGCGCGGGCTTCGCCGTGGTGGCCGCAGAGGTGCGGACGCTGGCACAGGCGACCCAGAAGGCGGCGCGAGAAATTCGCACCATGGTCGGCACCAGCCGCAAGAACTCCGACCAGTCGGCCGTCGAAACCGAGCAACTTAAAAAAATAATCGTCGGACTCGGCTCGCATTTAGAGAATCTAAGCAATGAGACGGACATGATCGCCGGTGCGCTGGATGAGGGCGGTGGGGCAATTGCCCGCCTCGACAGCAACGTCAACGCGGTCGGTACGGTCGCTGCCAAGGCGTTGCAGCTCCCGGCGCGCAAGGCCAACTGAGGCCGAACGGGAGACGTCGTATGGAGCAGGGCGAATTTGCCCTAAGCGATCGGGAGTTCAACCGGGTCAAGGCCCGCGTTTATGCCGAGGCCGGCATTTCGCTCTCCGACGCAAAGCGCACGCTGGTGATCTCGCGGCTCGGCAAGCTGGTACGCGGCCTGAGGCTTGGTTCATTCGACGCCTATCTCGATCACCTGGAGCGAGCCGGTACGCCGGCCGACGCGCAGGAATTCGTCAACGCCCTGACCACGAACCTGACGCGGTTCTGGCGCGAGGATCACCACTTCGCGCACCTTCGAACCTATGTGGCGCAGCTGATGCAGCAGCGTCCGCGCATGGGCGCGAACGGCCGGCCGAAACTGCGGATCTGGTCGGCGGGCTGCTCGACGGGGCAGGAGCCCTACACCATCGCGCTCGACCTGCTGGATGCGTTTCCGGAGCTGAAGCGCTGGGATTTCCGCATCCTTGCCACCGACATCGACACCAATGTCGTCGCCAAGGCGGCGGCGGCCGTCTACCCGGTGGGGGAACTCAACGGGCTCAGCCGTGAACGCTCGGATCTGTTCGAACCCGCCGGCGCCGGGCAGATCCGGATACCCGCTGCGGCGCGCGAGCTGATCTCGTTCAAGCCGCTCAACCTCATTCACACGCCATGGCCGATGCGCGGACCGTTCGATGCGGTGTTCTGCCGGAACGTGGCGATCTATTTCGACAAGAAGACGCAGGGGCAGCTGTTTGCCCGGCTAGGGGCGATCCTCGTACCCGAAGGCTTCCTCTATATCGGCCACTCCGAGAATCTCGGGGCCGGCAGCGAGAACTTCCGGCTCGTGGGCAAGACCGTCTACCAGGCACGGGCGCAGCAAAACAAGGCGAGGGACGCAGCATGAGTATCAAGGTGCTGGTCGTCGACGATTCCGCGCTTATTCGCGAAGTGCTGTCGCGGGCGCTCGGCAAGGATGGCGACATCCTGGTGATCGGGACGGCTGCCGATCCGATCGAGGCGCGCGAGAAGGTCAAGACGCTGAGCCCCGATGTCGTGACACTCGACATCGAGATGCCCAACATGAACGGGCTGCAGTTCCTCGACAAGCTAATGCGGCTGCACCCGCTGCCGGTGGTGATGGTCTCGACCCTTACCACGAAGGGGGCAAGCGAGACGTTGCTGGCGATGGAACTCGGCGCCGTCGATTTCGTCGCCAAGCCCAATGCCACGCTCTCGGGCGGGCTCGAGGCCTTCGGCGAGAACCTGCGCCAGAAGGTCAGGGCCGCAGCCAACTCCGACGTCAAGGGGCGCGCCATGCGCGCGCCACCCGTCAACGTGCCGGTGCGCACCGCTGCGGCGCCGAAGGGCACCGTCATCGCCATCGGCGCCTCGACCGGCGGTGTGGAAGCCATCCGCGTGGTGCTTTCGGGCATGCCCGTCGATTGTCCACCGATCGTCATCGCCCAGCACATGCCAGCCGGCTTCACCACCCGGTTTGCGGGCCGGCTCGACGAGGTCACCGAACTGACGGTGGTCGAGGCCGAGGACCGGATGCCGCTGCTGCCGGGCCATGCCTATGTGGCGCGCGGCGACTATCACCTGCGGGTCGAACGTTCATCGGGCCAGCTCAAATGCCGGCTGACGCAGGACGAACTGGCCTCCGGGCATCGCCCCAGCGTCGACGTTCTGTTCGAGTCGGTCGCCAAGATCGTCGGACCGATGGCGGTGGGAGCAATCCTCACCGGCATGGGGCGCGATGGCGCCAGGGGCCTCAAGCTGATGCGCGAGGCTGGCGCCTACACGGTAGGACAGAGCCAGAGCTCGGCGCTGGTCTACGGCATGCCGCGCGTCGCCTTCGAAGAAGGCGCCGTGATGGAGCAGGCGCCGGTCGAAGCTATTGCCGCGCGGCTCGCCGCGGCGCTCACCCGGATCAGATCGGCAGCATAGCGCATGTTCCGATTGATGGTTTGGTAACGGAATTTCCATAGGGTCCAAAGTGCGCGACCCGCGTATTTTCGGGCGGCTAGAAGGCTAGCGTAACCATGCCGAAGGCAAGTGCTGTCAGTGTGATGATCGTGGATGACCAGCAGTCGATGCGGGGCATCTGCAAGTACATCCTCACCCAGCTGGGTTTCACCAACATCGTCGAGGCCAAGTCCGGCCGCGACGCGCTGGGCAAACTCGAAAAGAGCACCGTCGATCTGATCATTTCCGACTGGAATATGGAAGATATCGACGGGCTGACGCTGTTGCGCGTCATCCGCAAACATCCCAAGACGCAGGCGATGCCGTTCATCATGGCAACCGGCCGCTCCGACAAGGAGCAGGTGAAGGAAGCGATTTCGTCGGGCGTGAACAACTACATCATCAAGCCGTTCGACGCCTCGACGATGAAGAAGCGCATCGAGGCCGTGATCGGCGTTCTCTCCTAACGCTCTGACATTCAACCGGTTCTTCTGAGACAGGCCGCCTCCGGGTGGCCTTCGTCTTTTGGCGCGTCGATGTAATCGATCACATGGCCGGAGACGCTGGGCTCCGCCCGATTCGCGCGTAATCAGAAATTAAGGCGCGCTGCCTAGGATTCATGCATTGGCTTTCGGGGGGAGGCCGGCCAGAGCCCTATTGTTCCCGGCCAGCACTGTCCCCCCTCACAACACGAGGGTAGGATAATGGCCGGTTTGCCCAAGCTGAAGATTGCGCAGAAACTACCCCTCGCGATGGTGATTTCGGCGCTGCTGGTCAGTGCGGGCGTCGGTTCGGCGAGCTACCTCATTGGCTCCAGCACTGTCGAGCAGATGAGCGTCCGGCAGATGCAGACCGTCGCCGGCGAGCGGGCGCAGGAGTTCCAGACTTTCCTCCAGACGATCGAAGCGGACGTCATCGGTACGGCCAGCACTGATCTTGCGTTCGGTGCCGCGCGTGATCTCGCGGTCGCATGGGGCTCGATGGCGATTGCCAAGCCGCCACTCGACCCGGTGGCGACGCTGCGTGGCAACTATATCGACTTCAATCCCAACCCGGCAGGGCAGCGGCAGGCCCTCGACACGCCCACCGGCGAGGGCACCAAGAAGACCAGCTACGAGTTCCAGCACGTGAAGATCAACCCGATCTTCCGCACCCAGATGGAACGGCGTGGCTACGCGGACATGTTCATCTTCGATACCAAGGGCAACCTGCTCTACTCGGTGATGAAGAACGACGACTTCGCCAAGAACTTCGCCGAAGGCGGGGAGATGGCCGGCACCGGGCTGGGGCGTGCCTACCGCGCCGCGCTGGCACTGCCGGAAGCCGGGCAGGTGGCCTTCTCGGACATGGAACTCTACACCCCGGCCGGCGGGCCGGCGAGCTTCCTCGCCACCCCGATCTTCGATCCGCGCAAGAAGCTGACCGGCGTGCTGGCGGTCGAAATGCCGGTCGCCACCATCAACGCGATGATGCAGAGCAAGGACAATCTCGGCCAGACGGGCGAGAGCTTCTTTGTCGGCACCGACTACCTGATGCGATCGGATTCGAGCTTCTCGGAGGCCGGGGATATCCTCGCCACACCCTATGAGAACGCCATCGTCGCCGCGGCGCTCGAAGGCCAGGGCAGCCAGGGGACGACCACCGACTATCGCGGCATGCCGATGATCGCCACGGCGATACCGGTGGAGTTCAACGGCGCCAAGTGGGCGATGGTCACGACCATATCGGAAGCTGAGGCGCTGGCGCCGGTTGCCGGAATGCGTGACATGATGCTGGCCATCGGCGCCGGGCTGCTGCTGCTCGCCGCGGCCGGAGGCTGGCTGTTCTCGCGCACGGTGACCCTGCCGATCAGCCGTCTCACCGGCACGATGGATGCCCTCGCGGCGGGTAGTCTCGACGTCGAGGTGAAGGGCGCCGAGCGGTCCGATGAGATCGGCGCGATGGCCAAGGCAGTGCAGGTGTTCAAGGAGAACGCCGGCAAGATGACCGAGATGACCGAGGGCGAGCGGGCGGCGTCGTTGCAGCGCCGGGCTGATCGGGCGGCGATGATGGGGCAGTTGCAGGGGGCATTCGGCGAGGTGGTGGATGCCGCCATCGCCGGCGACTTTTCCAAGCGGGTCAATGCCGAGTTCCCCGACCCCGAACTCAACACGCTTGCCGGGTCGGTCAACGAACTGGTGGGGACCGTCGAACGTGGCCTGGGGGAAACCGGCGAGGTGCTCGCGGCACTAGCCCACACGGACCTCACGCGCCGGGTGGACGGCGCCTACGAGGGCGCGTTCCTGCAACTCAAGACGGACACCAACGCGGTGGCAGAAAAGCTGAGCGCCATCGTGGGCCAGCTCAAGGACACCTCGCGCGGGCTGAAGACGGCGACGGGTGAGATCCTGTCGGGCGCCAACGACCTTTCGGAGCGGACCACCAAGCAGGCCGCGACGATCGAGGAAACCTCGGCGGCGATGGAACGTCTGGCCGGCACGGTGATCGCCAATGCCGAGCGGGCCAGCGACGCCAGCACGGCAGCGGCGAGTGTCACCCGCACGGCAGAGGAGGGCGGGGCGGTGATGCTGCGCGCCACCGAAGCGATGGAGCGGATCACGGCCTCCTCGGGCAAGATTTCCAACATCATCGGCATGATCGACGACATCGCGTTCCAGACCAACCTGCTCGCACTCAATGCCTCAGTCGAGGCGGCACGAGCAGGGGATGCGGGCAAGGGCTTCGCTGTCGTGGCCGTCGAGGTGCGCCGGCTGGCTCAATCGGCGGCGAGCGCATCGAGCGACGTCAAGGCGCTGATCGAGCAGTCGGGCACCGAGGTCAGCGGCGGCTCGCGGCTCGTGCTCGAGGCGGCGAACAAGCTCGAGGCGATGCTGGTGGCGGCCCGCTCGTCGAACCAGGTGATGGACGCCATCGCCAAGGCGAGCCGCGAGCAGGCCTCCGCCATCGAGGAGGTCAATGCCGCCGTTCGCCAGATGGACGAGATGACCCAGCACAACGCCGCGCTGGTCGAGGAGACGAATGCCGCCATCGAGCAGACCGAGGCGCAGGCGGTGGAACTCGACCGCATCGTCGAAATCTTCCGCGTGGTGGAGCAGGAAGCGGTTGCCGGCAAGGCGGCGCGTGGCCCGCGTGAGCCGGCGAAAGGTGGAATTAAGGCATTGCAGGACAAAGTGCGCACGGCCGCCCGCTCCTACCTCAGCCGGGGCAATGCGGCCGTCGACAAGGAGTGGGCCGAATTCTAGCGGTCCGATGCGTACCGGGAGAGCGAAGCTCGGCCGGAGTTGAGAGAGTGTAGTCCAGGAAGGACGAAAATGCGGATCGACCGCCGGCTCGCCATTGCCCTCGCCACCGGTATCGTGCCGCTGGCGATCAGCGCTTTCATGATCGCCGGAGACATGGGGGCGATCGAACGGGCGAGGCTCGAGGCGGACGGCGTCGGCTATGCCGGGCTCGTGCTGCCCGAACTGACCAGCCTGGCGCGTGACAAGGCGCTGCCCGCCGGTCCCAACGTGGCGCTCGCTGCTGCCGCCAGCGCCAATGATGGCAGGCTTGGCACCGGCGCGATTTCAGCGGCCTATGCCGACCTCAAGGCGGATGTCGCAAACGGGGCGTTCCCCGCTGCCGCCCGTCATGCCGCGGCGACGCTCATTGGCCGCATCCACGAGGCGGCCGGCGTTAGTACCGATACCGACGGCAATGCCGTGCTCAGCGCCGGGGTGCCACAGGCGGCCAATGCCGCACCGCTCTCGCCGGCACTGCTCGATGCATCGCGCTATGCGCCCACCGTCGTTCCGGCTGCAATCGATCGCCTGACCCAGGTGCTCGCCGAGTTCCGCGCCGCCGCCCCGAGCGATGGTGGCGCGCAGAGCGCCACGCGTTCCGCCTATTCTGCCGCCGCGGCCGACTTTGCCGACAGGGTCGAGGCCGGCATTGCCGCGCTCGGCACGCCGGCCTTGCGCACCAGCTTCGACTGGGCCGGCCTGGACGCAGCACATCGGGCCTACCAGGATGCGGCGCTGGCGCTGGGGCAAAGTTCCGCCGCAGCATTGGGCGAGACCCTGCAGGCCCGCATCGACGGCGCGAGCTTCCGCATCTGGCTGACCGCGGCCGTCGCAGCAATTGCCGCGCTCGGGCTGGGACTGGCGGGGTTCATGGTGGCCGGGCGCCGGCAACCTGCCACCAAGCCGGCTGCCCTATCGTCCGCGACGGGGAGGAGCGGATCGTTGCGGCCCGAGAGCCGCAGCACAACGGGGGTCAGCATGGCCAACGCACCCGCACGTCGATTCCGCGGCCTGAAGCTGACGTCCTCCATTGCCCTGATGGTGCTGGTCTCCGTCACCGTGTCGATTGGTGCGGTGCTGGGCGCGGTGTGGATGCTGCTCTCCGCCAATACGCAGAATACCGTCGACCAGCGGCTCAGCGCCGACCTGCGCATCGCGGCGGCGATCCTCGAGGTCAACCTGCCCAGTTCCGACGTCTACTGGAGCGACGACGGCAGCCTCGACAGGATTGAGGCCAAGGCGATGCCGCGGTTCCGCAACCATGACCTCATCAATACGATCGGCCGGGTGACCGGCGATACGGCGACGTTGTTCGTCTACGATCCCGAGACCGAGGACTTCGTTCGCAAGACCACGACCATCCTCGACGCTGACGGCAATCCGATTCTTGAGACCCCGCTGGACCGGGCGGGCGCTGCCTATCCGGTGGTGAAGGCCGGGGGCACTTACCAGGGCGCCGCAAACATCCTCGGTGTGCCCTACTACGCCATCTACAAGCCCATTGTGGACCTGAGCGGCGCACCCATCGGCGTCGTCTATGTCGGCATCCCGAAGGTCGAGATCGACTCGGTCGCCTCCGCGGGGTTGACGGTGCTCGGCATGGTGGGGGCGGCGGCGCTCGTCATCATCGGCGGCATCGCCTATTTCGTCTCGCGGCTGCTGACGCGGCCGATCCCGCGGCTCAGCCGCGCCATGCAGCAGCTCGCTGATGGCGAACTGTCGACCGAGATTCCGTATACCGGGCTCGGCAACGAACTTGGTGCCATGGCGCGCAGCCTCGAAGTGTTCAGCGACAATGCGCTCAAGGTGCAGCAGATGACCGAGAGCGAGCGCGTTGCCCTGGCCGAGCGCCGGGACGAGCGCACGCGCATGATGCAGGAGTTGCAGCGCAGCTTCGGCAACGTGGTGGATGCGGCGCTCGAAGGCGACTTCACCGGACGGATCGAGGCCAGCTTTGCCGACGACGAACTCAACCGTCTCGCCGGCCGAGTCAACGCGCTGGTCGAGCGGATCGACGCGATCATCGGCGATACCGGGCAGGCCCTGGCGGCGCTCGCCGACACCGACCTGACGCACCGCATGCAGACGGGCTACGGTGGCGCCCTCGGACAACTCGGCCGCGACACCAACCAGGTCGCAGAGCGGCTTGGCGAAGTGGTGACGGCGCTCAAGCAGAGCTCACAGGGCTTGAAGACGGCGACGGGAGAAATCCTGTCGGGCGCCAACGACCTGTCGGAACGGACGACGCGGCAGGCGGCGACCATCGAAGAGACCTCGGCGGCGATGACGCAACTGGCCGAAACCGTGCGCGCCAATGCCGGGAAGGCCGAAGATGCTCGCCACGTCGCAGCCGAGGTGAGCCGGACCGCGGAAGAGAGTGGTTCGGTGATGAACGAGGCCAACGCGGCGATGGAGCGGATTGCCCACTCGTCTGCCAAGATATCCAACATCATCGGGCTCATCGACGACATTGCCTTCCAGACCAACCTGCTGGCGCTGAACGCCTCGGTGGAAGCGGCGCGCGCCGGCGAAGCGGGCAAGGGCTTCGCGGTGGTGGCGGTGGAAGTGCGCCGCCTCGCCCAGTCCGCAGCGCAGGCCTCGAGCGACGTCAAGGTGCTGATCGAAGCAAGTGGTGGCGAAGTAAAGGGCGGCACACGCCTCGTCGCCGAAGCCGCCGGCAAGCTCGAGAAGATGCTCGGCGCGGCGCAGCGTTCAAGTGCGCTGATGGCCGATATCGCGGGCGAAAGCCGCCGCCAGGCCGGGTCGATCGACGAGGTCAACGCCGCGGTTCGGCAGCTCGACGAGATGACGCAGCACAACGCAGCACTGGTCGAACAGATCAACGCGGCAATCGAGCAGACCGAGGCGCAGGCCAGTCAAGTCGATGGCATTGCTGCGATATTTACGGTCGAAGTGCCGGCGCAGCTGCAGCGGAGGTCGCGCCTGGCGGCGTGAGCGCTGAAGTATTCGCGACCGGAAGTTAAGTAAATCTGCAGTGGTATCGGACTTTTGACCGGGTGTTAACGCCGTCTGTGTTCACTGAACACATACGCGTTACCCACAGTCGAACTCCAGAAGGACCCGACACTCGATGTCCGTCAAACCCCGTTTTAAGCTGCCGAGCCTGAAGCTCCGCGGCACAATCATTCTAGCTGCGGCGGCGGTCTTCACCCTCGCCATTGGCGCATCGCTCTATTACGTCGTGACGACCAACCGCGCGCAGGACCTGACGCGAGCCGACGAGGTGGTGAACCAGCTGGCGATCACCGAGAGCCAGACAATCAACGCATTCCTCGCGCAGTATGCTGCCGCCGCCTCCTCCACGGCGCGGACGGCTGAAGCGCTGATCGGCGAGCCCAACGCTTCGCCGAGCGTGTATGGCGCCGTGGTCACCAACCAGCTCAAGGTCCTGCCAGAGGCGCTTGGCGTCTACATGATGTTCACGCCCGACGCGAAGCTCGCCAACGCGCCGGTGTTCGGGGGCTCCAAGTTCAAGTATTCCAGCGGCCATGTCGGTGTTTATGCCAACCGCACGCCGGACGGCCAGCTCGGCTTCCAGTCACTGGAATCGGCTGACGGCAACTATGTGTGGCTCGATGGCCCGATGGCCGCCAACAAGCCCGAGATCAGCGGTCCCGACAACTATGACGGGGTGCTCTATACCTCGTTCACCGACATCATCCGAAACGCGAGCGGCAAGCCGGTCGGCATGGCCGGCGTGTCGTTCAACGGCGCGTCGCTCGCTCAGTTGATCGGTGGCTCCGCTCCGATGGGCACCGGCTTCATGGGCGTGATCAACCAGAAGAACGTGTGGGTGGTGAACCCCGATCCGAGCGTGATCGGCACCGGCATCACCGAGGAGTGGGCCGTCCGCGCCATGCAGGGCCTGCAGGCGGCGGACACCTATGACTCGACCGGCGAAGCCGCGGGGCAGACCTGGAAGATGACCGCGCACAAGGTGCAACTGCCCGGCACCGACCAGACCTGGGCGGTGATCGTCGCCGTGCCGCAGGCAACGCTGCTGGCGGCGTCGGAAGCGCAGATGCGCAACCTGCTGATCGGCGGCGGCATCATTCTCGCCATCGGCCTTGCCGCCTTTGCGGTGCTGGGTAGCTGGGTGGCCAAGCCGGTCACAAAGATGAACGGCGTGATGCTGAAGATTGCCGATGGCAAGTTCGACGTCGAGGTTCCCTTTGCCACGCGCCGGGACGAGATCGGCGACATGGCCAAGGCGGTGGAAGTGTTCCGCCAGAACGGCCAGCGTGTCACCGAGATGACCGAGGCGGAAGCGGCGCGGATCATCCGCGACCAGGACGCGCGTTCGGCGATGATGGCCGAGCTGCAGCGCGCCTTCGGGCAGGTGGTGGATTCCGCCGTGGCCGGCGACTTCTCGCGTCGTGTCGATGCAGAGTTCCCCGATGCCGAGCTGAACGCGCTCGCCGGAAGCGTCAACAACCTCGTCGCCACTGTGGATCGCGGCTTGTCCGAGACCGGTGAAGTGCTCGCGGCGCTGGCCGATACCGACCTCACCAAGCGCATGCAGGGCGAGTACGAGGGCGCCTTCGCCCGCCTGCGTGACGATACCAATGCGGTTGCCGACAAGCTCAGCCAGATCGTCGGGCAGCTCAAGGAGACCTCGCGCGGCCTGAAGACGGCGACGGGCGAGATTCTCTCGGGCGCCAACGACCTGTCCGAGCGGACGACCAAGCAGGCAGCGACCATCGAGGAGACGTCCGCCGCGATGGAGCAACTCGCCGCCACGGTGCTCAAGAACGCCGATCGCGCCAAGGAAGCCAGCACCGTTTCGGCCAGCGTCACCCGGACCGCCGAAGAGGGCGGGAAGGTGATGGGCGAAGCAAACTTGGCGATGGAGCGGATCACCCAGTCGTCGGGCAAGATCTCGAACATCATCGGGCTGATCGACGACATCGCCTTCCAGACCAACCTGCTGGCGCTCAATGCTTCGGTGGAAGCGGCCCGGGCCGGTGATGCTGGCAAGGGGTTTGCCGTGGTGGCAGTGGAAGTCCGCCGCCTCGCCCAATCGGCCGCCAGCGCGTCGAGCGAAGTGAAGGTGCTGATCGAGCAGTCGGGCGCCGAAGTGAAGTCCGGCTCGAAGCTTGTCGCCGATGCGGCGGCGCGGCTCGAATCGATGCTGGAAGCGGCCCGCTCGTCGAACGCCCTGATGGACGGAATCGCCCGGGAATCGCGCGAGCAGGCCTCGGCGATCGAGGAGGTGAACACTGCAGTGCGCCAGCTCGACGAGATGACGCAACACAACGCAGCGCTGGTTGAGCAGACCAACGCGGCCATCGAGCAGACCGAAGCGCAGGCCAACGAGCTCGACCGCGTGGTCGACATCTTCACCGTCTCGGGCACCGCTGCAGCCGTGCGACCCGCGGTGGCTAATGCCGCTCCGGCCAAGGGCATCCGTGGCCTGCAGGAGAAGGTCAAGAAGGCCGCCAGCTCCTATCTGAGCCGCGGCAACGCCGCCATCAACAAGGACTGGGCCGAGTTCTGACCGCCGATTGCGATCCCGCGGCACGCTAGCCGCCGCGGGACGCTTCATTGTTTACTAACCTAGACGAATTCTTAAGCGCCATGCTGCAGCATCGGGCATAAATGAAAGAGATTCTTACCCACCGCATGGACGTTCGAGCGCCGGCCGTACCCACGATGCTGGCGATCCTTCCTGCGCTGTTCGTCGCCGTCCTTACCCTCTCGCTTGGCGCGGCCAGCGCCTATGCCCCGCCCGCAACCGGAGAGATGGCGGTGGTGTTTCCGCCGTGGACTGGCGAGGTCGAGGCGTTCGAGCGCGTGGCCCAGGCCGGCGGCCAACTCGTCGGGCCCAGCCGGTTCGGCAACATCGTCATCGCCGTTGCGCCTGACCCCGGCTTTGCCGAGCGGGTCGCGGAGCAGGGCGCACTCTTTACTGCCAAAGCGACCGGAATTTGCGGGCCGGCGTCACCTTGAGGTCCTTGCAATGAACATCGAAACACTGAGACAGCGCGCGAGCTATGTCATCGCCGTGGTGGCCGTCATCATGGGTGCGGCGGCGCTTGCCACCGAATACCTGGCGCAGGGCGGGCTGGGGCTCGGCAGCATGCTGGCCGGCGGCGCGGCAGCCGCGCTGATCCTCACCTACTTCGTCGCCGGCCAGGGGCAGGCGTTCCGTTTCCTCGCCGTCTCGGTGATGATGGCGCAGGTGATGGCGCTGCTGATCGCGGCCCGTGGCTACGCGTTCCAGATCGACCTGCATATGGCGTTCTTCGCAGCGCTGGCGCTGTCGGCGCTCATGTATGACAGCAAGGCGATCATCCTAGGGGCCGCGCTTGTTGCCGTGCACCACCTCGTTCTGGGCCTCGGCATGGAAGAGCTGGTGTTCTATGGCGGCAGCGGCTTCGCCCGAGTGGTGCTGCATGCGGTGATCCTCGTCGTCGAGGCCGCTGGTCTGGTCTGGCTCTCCAGCACGACCCAGCGGCTGCTCCGGCTGGCCGAGAACAAATCCGAAGAAGCGGCGCTGGAAGCGCAGAAGGTCAGGGACCTCGCTACCGCAACGGCAACTGAGCGCGGCGCCCGCGCCGAGCAGGATCAGGTGATGCTGCAACGGCTCGAGCAGTCGTTTGGCCGAGTGGTCGCAGAGGCCGCCGATGGGCGCTTCGACAGCCGCGTCGACGAGTCGTTCGGGCTGCCGGTGTTCGACAAGCTCGCCCGTTCCATCAACACCCTGATCGATACGATGCAGCGCGGCCTCGGCGAGACCGCAACGGTGCTGGCGGGGCTCGCCCAGGCCGACCTGACGAAGCGCGTACACGGCCAGTATGTCGGCGAGTTCGGTGCGCTCAAGGACAGCACGAACGCCGTCGCCGACCGACTGAGCCAGATCGTCGGCCAGATCAAGGACACCTCGCGCGGATTGAAGACGGCGACCGGGGAAATCCTTTCCGGCGCTAACGACCTCTCCGAACGCACCACCAAGCAGGCGGCAACGATCGAGCAGACCTCCGCGGCTATGGAGCAGCTATCGACCACCGTGCTGCAGAATGTCGGGCGCGCCAAGGAGGCGAGCAAGGTTTCGGCAGACGTCACCCGGACCGCCGAAGAAGGCGGGCTGGTGATGGGCGAGGCCAATATGGCGATGGAGCGGATCACCCAGTCGTCGGGCAAGATCTCGAACATCATCGGGCTGATCGACGACATCGCCTTCCAGACCAACCTGCTGGCGCTCAATGCCTCGGTGGAGGCGGCGCGCGCCGGTGATGCCGGCAAGGGCTTTGCCGTGGTGGCAGTCGAAGTGCGCCGCCTCGCCCAATCCGCGGCGAGTGCATCGGCCGACGTGAAGGTGCTCATCGAACAGTCCGGCACCGAGGTGAGGACCGGCAGCAAGCTGGTCGCCGATGCGGCGGCCCGGCTTGAGTCCATGCTGGAGGCCGCCCGTTCGTCCAATGCGCTGATGGACGGCATTGCACGTGAGTCGAGCCACCAGGCCGCCGCGATCGAAGAGGTCAACACGGCGGTGCGCCAGCTCGACGAGATGACCCAGCACAATGCCGCGCTGGTCGAACAGACCAATGCGGCGATCGAGCAGACCGAGTCGCAGGCGAACGAACTCGACCGCGTGGTCGATGTCTTCACCGTATCGGGCTCCGGCCCGGCCGTTCAACTGCGGCCGACCGCTGCCCGAGCCGCGCCGCCCAAGGGCGTCCGCGGGCTGCAGCAAAAGGTCAAGCAGGCCGCCAGTTCCTACCTCAGTCGCGGTAACGCCGCGATCGACAAGGACTGGGCCGAATTCTGACGGCGATAAATCAACCCTGACACGCGGTGTCAGGTGACTCGTGAGACAACCCTTCCCACGGCAACCGGGAAGGGTTTTTTCATGTCAATCGTCGTTCCTCACACCATCGAGCTCGTCACCTTTCGCCTCGCCAAGGGCGATACCCAGGGCTTCGTCGATGCCAATGCCGCCATCAACGACTGGCTGAAGCGGCAGCCGGGCTTCGTCTCCCGCCACCTCGCCGAGCGCGACGATGGCAGCTATCTCGACATTGTTTTCTGGCAATCCCACGCGGATGCACTGGCGGCCAGCGGCAAAATGATGGAAGAGATGGCCCAGTCGGAGGCCATGACCATGATCGATCCCATGGGCCTCGACATGAGCCATGGAACAATCAGACTCTCGGTCGACTGAAATGGTCGCCGATCTTCTTCACATCGTCCGCTCGTTTTCCGAGCCGGTGCAGCAGTTGACCAGCAAGCTGGCGCTCACCCTGCTGTCGGTCCGCCCCGATCTCGAGGGCAAGGCGCGACTCGGCTGGGGCTCGGTGAACTACCGGCACCCGGTCGCGGGCTTCGTGTGCGCCATCTTCCCGATGGAGGACCATGTTTCGCTGGTGTTCGAGCATGGGCGGCAACTGAGTTCGCCGCTGCTGGAGGGCGACGGCAAGCAGGTGCGGTTCATCAGGCTCGTTCCTGGCGCCGACATCCCCGAGGACGAGATCGCTATCCTGCTCGCCGAGGCCATTGCGCTCAAGGCCTGAGCCGGGCAAAACCGGGGCGAGCAAAGGGAGACTCGCATGGCGCGTATCGGCCTCGTCGCACACGATGACAAGAAGGACGAACTGGTCGCGTGGGCGCTCAGGAACCGCGACGCGCTGGCTGTTCACGAGCTCTACGGGACCGGCACCAGCGGTGGCCGGATCGTCGAAGGGACCGGCCTTGCCGTTACTCGCCTGCTCTCGGGGCCGCTCGGCGGTGATGCGCAACTGGGCGCGATGATCGCCGAGGGGCGGCTCGACGTGCTGATCTTCTTCCAGGATCCGCTCACCGCCATGCCGCACGATGTCGATATCAAGTCGCTTACCCGGCTCGCCACGCTCTACGACATCCTGTTCGCCCCCAATCACAAAACTGCGGATGCGGTCCTCGCCGCTATTTGACCATCTGGTCAAAACTGAACGGTTCTAGTAGGAAGCGCCCTCAAGCACGGTGGTAGCTCGATTGACCGGGTATCCTGCATATGCGCAGATGCCCAACAAGTCGGCACTCGACCGGCACATTCATCAGGACGGGGGCGGGGTGTCCTTCGACGCAGTTATCGACGTGCAGAACGTCAGCAAACGCTTTGGCGGCTTGCGCGCAGTCAACGAGTGCTCGCTGCGCGTCGAGCGTGGATCGATAACCGGGCTGATCGGGCCGAACGGCGCGGGCAAGTCGACGCTGTTCAACCTCGTCGCCGGCAACATCACGCCCGACAGCGGCAAGGTCATCTTCGACGGCAAAGATGTCACTGGTTTGAAGCCGCACCAGCTGTTTCACCGCGGCATGCTGCGGACGTTCCAGATCGCGCACGAATTCTCCAACATGACGGCGCTCGAGAACCTGATGATGGTTCCGCCGGGCCAGCCGGGCGAGAGCCTCGTCACCACCTGGTTCGCGCCGGGGTCGGTCAAGAGCGCCGAGCGGGCCGTGCGCCAGAAGGCGCTCGACGTCATCGACTTCCTGAAACTCGGGCATGTGAAGTACGAGCTGGCCGGCAACCTGTCGGGCGGCCAGAAGAAGCTGCTCGAACTTGGCCGCACCATGATGGTCGATGCCAAGGTGGTGCTGCTCGATGAGGTCGCGGCCGGCGTCAACCGCACGCTCCTGCAGGACCTGGCAGCCAATATCGAGCGGATGAACCAGGAGCTCGGCTACACCTTCTTCGTCATCGAGCACGACATGGACCTGATCGGCCGCCTGTGCGATCCGGTGATCGTGATGGCGCAGGGTGAGAAGATCGCCGAGGGCCCGATGTCCGAAATCCGGGCCAACCCAGAGATCATCGAAGCCTATTTCGGCGCTCCGGTGGAGGCGGCGTAGTGGCTCTCATCGAACTCAAGAACGTCATCGGCGGTTATGGCGGCGCGCCGATCCTCAATGGCGTCAACATGTCGATCGAGCAATCCGACATCGGCGTCATCGTCGGCCCGAACGGCGCCGGAAAGTCGACGACGCTGAAGGCCATATTCGGCCTGCTGAAGGTCACCGACGGCTCGATCGTCTTCAATGGCGAGGAGATCCAGAACTCGCTGCCCGACCTCCTGGTGCCCAAGGGGCTGAGCTTCGTGCCGCAGGAAAAGAACGTCTTCACCTCGATGAGCGTCGAGGAGAATCTCGAGATGGGGGCCTTCACCCGCACCGACGATTTCCGTCCGACCATCGAGTGGGTCTACGAGATGTTCCCGGTGCTGCGCGAAAAGCGCCGCCAGCCGGCGGGCGAACTGTCCGGCGGCCAGCGCCAGATGGTGGCCATGGGGCGGGCGCTGATGAGCAAGCCGAAACTGCTGCTGCTCGACGAACCCTCGGCCGGTCTCAGCCCGCGCTACGTGCTCGAAATCTTCGAGCAGATCGTCAAGGTCAACAAGGCGGGCGTCGGCATCCTGATGGTCGAGCAGAACGCGCGGCAGGCGCTGGCATTCGCCTCGCGCGGCTTCGTGCTCGCCACCGGCAAGAACCGCTTCACCGGCACGGGCCCTGAGCTCATTGCCGACCCCGAAGTCGCCAAAAGTTTCCTCGGGGGCTGAGCGCGCCATGAACGAACTCATCTTCTTTTTCAACAACGTGATCGTCGGCGGCGTCGCGCTCGGCTCTATCTATGCGGTCGGTGCCATCGGCGTGACGCTGATCTTCGGCATCCTGCGTTTCGCGCATTTCGCCCACGGCGACATGATGACGATGGGCGCTTTCATCGCCTTCCTGCTGATGCTGGCCTGCCAGGCGCTGGGTATCTCGGTGCCGTTCCTGCCGACCGGCTTCCTCGTGCTGCCGGTGGCGATGGTGCTCACTGCCATCATCGCACTGGGGCTCGACAAGGGGTTCTACGCTCCGCTGCGGAAGCGGGGCGCCCGGCCGGTTACCCTGCTGATCGCCTCGATCGGCGTTACGCTGATCATCCAGGGGCTGATCCGCCTGTTCTTCGGCTCGGGTACGTGGAACTTCTTCGAGAACGAAACGAAGCAGCTGATCCGCATTCCGGTGCCGCTCGAAGGCGTCACCCGTACCATCAACTTCACCCAGCCGCAGGTGCTGATGGTGGTCTGTACCGCCGTCGCCGTGCTGGCGCTGCACTTCTTCCTCACCCGGTCGCGACTGGGCAAGGCGATGCGCGCCATGGCCGACAATGCCGACCTGGCGCAGGTTTCAGGCATCAACACCAAGCTGGTGGTGCGCGTCACCTGGGTGATCGCGGGCTCGCTCGCCGCCATGGCCGGCACCATGCTGGCGCTCGATGTGCAACTCAAGCCCGACCTTGCCTTCAACATCGTGCTGCCGATCTTCGCGGCGGCGATCGTCGGCGGCCTCGGCCAGTCCTACGGCGCCATCGCCGGCGGCTTCCTGATCGGGTTCGCCGAGACGGCGGCAATCTTCAACTGGTCGGTGCTGCTGCGGCCGATTGCCGGGGCGCTGCCGTTCGAAGTGCCGGCGACGCTGGCGATCGTGCCGACCGAGTACAAGCTGACCGTGGCGTTCGTCATTCTCGTGGTGGTGCTGCTGTGGCGCCCGACGGGTATCTTCAAGGGAGCCTCGTCATGATCGCGCGTCGCTCACTCATCCTGTTCGCCGGCCTGTTCGTACTGTTCTGCGTCATCGGCTGGATGCTCGGTGCTGCCAACATCTCGCTGCTGCTGGTGCAGAGCTTCGCCTATGCGCTGATCGCGCTCGGCCTCAACATCCAGTGGGGTTATGGCGGGCTGTTCAACTTCGGCATCATGGGGATGCTGATGCTGGGCGGCGCGGCCACCACCTTCATCTCGACCCCGATCATCCCCGGCTTCTGGGGATCAGAAGGTCCGCTGCTGCTGGGCAAGGCGCTGCTCGCCTTTGCCTTCGGCTTCCTGCTGGTCTGGGGCGCCCGCAAGGCCGACCGGGTCGGCATTCGTGGCGGCTGGAAGACGGCGCTGACCATCGTCGCCTGGGCTGCCGCCTACATCATCTATCGCAGCCAGATCGACGTCGCAGCCGCCTACATCGAGGCGACACCCGACGGCTGGATCGGCGGTCTCGGGCTCCACCCGGTTCTGGGCTGGCTGTTTGGCGGCGTCCTCGCTGCAGGTGTGGCCTATATCGTTGGCAAGATCTGCCTCGGGCTGCGCACCGACTATCTGGCCATTGCCACCATCGGCATTTCCGAGATCATCCGCGCACTGCTCAAGAACATGGACTGGCTGACGCGCGGCACGCTGACCGTTTCGCCCATCCCATGGCCGACGCCGCTGCCGCAGGAGTTCCAGGCGAGCGGCACGTCGATCACCGACAGCTTCATCTACGCTCGGCTGGGCTTTCTCGGCCTCGTGCTGATCGTGCTGATCGTCGCGTTCTTCCTCGTGCAGCGCGCCTATGGCGGGCCGTGGGGGCGCATGATGCGCGCCATCCGCGACAACTACATCGCCGCGGCGTCGATGGGGAAGAACATCACCAGCCGGCAGCTCGAGGTGTTCATCCTTGGCTCGGTGCTGATGGGTATCGGCGGCGCCATGCTGGTGAGCTTCGGGCAGATCTACGATCCGGGTTCGTTCCAGCCGATCAACCACACCTTCCTGATCTGGGTGATGGTCATTGTTGGCGGTGCCGGCAACAACTGGGGCGCGGTGTTCGGCGCCATGCTGATCTACATCACCTGGATGATCTCTGACCCGGTGTCGCAGTGGCTGTTCAACGGCATCTCGGGCTGGTCGACGGATCTGGGCTGGGGGGCGATCCCGGAGATTCAGTCGCGCGCCAGCCAGATGCGCGTGTTCGTGCTCGGCGTGGTCATCACGATCGCACTGCGCTACGCGCCGCGCGGGCTGATTCCGGAAGTGGTGAAGCGCGAGGCATAGGCGCCTCGCTTCAGGCGATCGAGGCGAACAGGGCCTGCGCGGCCCGCTTCAAGTCTCGCCCGATATCGGGCCGGAACGCCGCGAATTCTTCGCGCGCCAGCACCTGGGCGACGACTGGCGAGGGGCGGGCGCTGGGCCACATACCCGCCACCAACATGCCGACCATTGACACTGCCCACAGGCAATCGGCGACGCTGGCCTGGGGCAGCTTCTGCTGCACCGCCCCTGCCAGCTTCGCGCTCAGGGCCGCCATGGTTCGCTTGGTTCGCACGATGGTCTCTTCGGAAACATTGGTCTCGAGCACGCCGGTCAGGATGGCTGTCAGCTGTCCCAGTCTTGAGCGGCTGACGAACTCGTCCGCCACGATATCGGCGATGCTTGTCAGGTCGCCCGTCGTTGCCGCTTCCATCCGCGCACAGAGCGAGGGTACCATCCGGTCCATTTCACTCAGGAACAGTTCAAGCAGCACCTGCTCGCGGCTCTCGAAGTAGCGATAGACGTTCGACTTGGTGAACCCGGCTTTGGCCGCGATGGCGTTGAGGCCAGCCCCCTGTGGTCCATCAGCATCGAAAAGCTCCGCCGCCGCCGCGAGCAGGGTAACGCGGCGGGCTTCGATTTCCTCGGGCTTGCGGGCACGTTGAAACGTCGTGTCGGTCATTCAGCCGGTTCGAGAGTGGAAAAACTCACCTTGCTCAATTGTTCCGAGACGGTCCACAGCCTTGCGGCGACGCCGGTATCGAGGGCCTTGGGCGGGAAGGTCGCGGGATGCGGATCTCCGCGCCACTCACCCATGCCATTCGGGCCGTAGTACCCGCCGGGTGTCACTGTTGGCGAGGTTGCGGCAAAAATCTGCGAACGAGCGCCAGCTTCAGCCGAGTGGCCGATCAGAGGCACGATGATACCCGCCACGAAGCGTGAGATGCCGGTCGCAATGCCGTGTCTACCCGGGCCGTTTGGAATCAACTCGGTCAGGGCGACACCCGGATGGGCGATGACGGAGTTGAGGCCCCAGCCCTTGGCGTCGCTGCGGCGCTGCAACTCAAGCCCGAACATCAAGGTGGCAAGCTTGCTCTGCGAATAGGTCGCGAACGGACGGTAGCCGCGCCCCGCCTGCAGGTCGTCGAAGTCGATGCTGCCCCGCCGCGCCGCGACGCTGGACAACTGCACAACTCGTGGAGCAGGAGCAGCCCGCAGCAGCGGCAACAGCCGGGCCGTCAGCGCGAAGTGGCTGAGATAGTTGGTGGCGAACTGCAGCTCGAAGCCGTCGCCGGTCAGTTCGCGCTTCGGCGGGGCCATGACGCCGGCATTGTTGACGAGTATGTCCAGGCGGTCGTGGCGCTGCGAGAAATCCTCGGCGAAGCGCGTCACGTTGGCCAGCAGCGACAGGTCGAGGTTCTCGTAAGACACTTTCGCGCCGGGCACCTCCGCCTTGATCCGCTGGAGGGCCGAGGCGCCCTTGGCGGGGTTGCGCCCGGTCAGCACCACGTCGGCGCTTGCACGCGCCAGTTCGAGTGCAGTCTCGTAGCCCAATCCACCGGTTGCACCAGTGACCAGCGCCAGTTTTCCGGCCTGCGAGGGGATATCCTTGATCGACCAACCCATATGCCTGCTCCTTAAGAGAACGATGGTCTGCAATTAGGAGGCCAATGGTCTTTTTTCAAGGGCGGGGTCGCCAACGCAAACAAAAAGGCCCGGGGTCGCCCCCGGGCCTCGAATTGCAGAATGAACCGATCCTTACTGGATCGGGCCCTTCTCGACGAACTTGCCGTCTTCAACGGCGAGTTCAACGATCACGCCGTCAACGTCACCGGCCGCGTCGAACTCGAGCGGGCCGCCGGCGCCTTCGTAGTCGATGTCGGTGCCGGCCTTGATCAGCTCGACGGCCTTGCTCCACTCGCCGGGGAGGATCTTCTCGCCCGGAGCGGTAGCGACGTCGCGCAGAGCGGCGGCGAGGCCTTCACGGCCGGCATTGCCGTTCTTCTCGATCGCGAGCGCGATCAGGAAGGCAGCGTCATAGGCCTGCGGCGCGTAGGTCGCCTCAGGGTTCTGGCCGGCGTCGGTCGCCAGCTTCTTGTAGGTATCGGCCGAGGCGCCGGCATAGGCGCCGGCGCGGGTCGCGATGATCTTGCCGTTGACGGCATCGGCTGGGAGGCCGGTCGTCAGGTCGTCGCCGATCATGCCGTCGCCGCCGACATAGGCGGTGAACTCACCGGCCTCGATGGCCTGCTGCAGGATGGTCTTGCCCGAGCCCGAAGCGTAGGCGAGGATCACGAGGTTCTGCGAGCCGCCCGAGGACAGCTGGCCGAGCTCGGCGCGGTAGTCGGCCTTGCCGTCCTCATGGGCGACGTTGGACGAAACCGTGCCGCCGCCGGCGGTGAAGGTCGCGACGAACACGTCGGCGAGACCCTTGCCGTAATCGTTGTTCACGTAGGTGACGGCGACGTCCGTGATGCCCTTGGAGAGCACCAGTTCGGCCATCTTCACGCCCTGGAAGGCGTCCGACGGGGTGGTGCGGTAGACGAGGTCGTTGTCCTCGAGCGTGGTCAGGGCCGGAGCCGAGGCCGACGGCGAGATCTGCACGACGCCGCCCGGGATACCGGCTGCGGTGGCGGCACCGATGGTGGCGCCGGTGCAGAAGGCGCCGACGATCGCGGTCACCTGGTCGGTGTTGACGAGCTTGTCGGCGGCCGGGCCGGCAACCGACGGGTCACAGGCCGAGTCACCGGTGATCGAGACGAGCTTGCCGCCGAGGATGCCGCCCTGAGCGTTCACGTGGTCGAAGGCGAGCTGGGCACCCGCGACGATCGGCGGAGCCAGGGATTCGATCGGACCGGTCAGGTCACCGAGGATACCGACCTTGACGTCTTCGGCGAGCGCCGGGACGGCAAGGCCGAGGACCATGGCGCCGACTGCGAGGCCGAGCAGGGAGTGGGTTTTGATCATGATGTCCCTCTTTTGGTTGCGTCGTCCCCGGTGCCGTTCTTCTGGGGCGCCTTCGGGCCGATCGCAACAATGGATGGGGGCATGAACCCATGCCCCGCTGGCGGCGATATTGCATAGTTCGGACAAGGGAGTCATCCGGTTTTGATCAGTTGGTAAAGGCCGCCGACATTGTGTTTGCGCCGGCCTCCCCTATAAGTTCGCCCGCGTCTTGCAGCATTGGCGGGTCCCGGATGCGTATTCTTGTTTCGCTGTTCCTGCTGGTCGTCTGGTTTGCGGCGAGCCCGTCGCTGGCACAGGAGTCCATCGTCACGCTCGAGACGACTCCAGCCGGCGAGGCTCCTGCCGAGCCCGCGCCGCCCCCTCCCTGCGGCACCCAGCCCCTGACCATCGCCCGCATGGCCTGGCCATCGGCCGCCATCCTCGCCGAAGTGCATTCGCGGCTGCTGACGGGGTACTACCAATGCAACGTCATGCTGAACGAGGGCGACCTCGCCGCCACCGGCTCGTCGATGGGCGCCTCAGGCCAGCCTGCCGTGGCGCCCGAGATGTGGATCGCGCGGATCGCCGACATCTGGAACGCCGCCATGCAGGGCCAGAAGGTACGGCAGGCCGGCGTGTCCTATGCCGATCCGGTGTTCGAGGGCTGGTTCGTGCCCGACTACGCCGCCGAGCAGTGGCCCGAAGTCACAACCATCGACGGCCTCAAGGCGCGCGCCGCCGACTTCGCCGAGGTGCCGGGCACGGCGCGCGGAAAGTTCATCTCCTGCCCGGTCGACTGGGGCTGTGCGATCGTCAACCGCAACATGCTGCGCGCCTACGGGCTCGACCAGAGTTTCGAGATCGTCGAGCCAGCCAACCGGTTCGAGATGGATACGCTGATCGCCGAGGCGGTCGGCCGCCAGCAGCCGATCCTGTTCTACTACTGGCAGCCCAATGCCATCCTCAGCCAGTTCGGCTTCCGTCCGGTGACGATGGCTGCCTACAACCGCGACGCCTTCCAGTGCCTGGGCCGCGCCGCCTGCGCGTCGCCCGCCCCCACCAGCTTCGCCCCTGACCCGGTGGTCACCGCCGTCGCCGAGTGGGTCTATCTCGATGCCCCCCAGGTGGCCGCCTACTTCAGCCGCGCCCATATGCCGTTTGCCGAAATGAACCTCATGCTGCAGCAACTGGGCGAGCCCGGCGCCACGGTAGAAACCGTCGCCGACCGCTTCATCGCCGAGCGTAGCGAGGTCTGGCGCCCCTGGGTCGGGCTGCCGGCAACACCCTGATCGCGTCGCTGCCGCTCCAGGGTTCGAGCGTGGAACTGGATAACATCGCGACGCTGCAGGCGGTGGGCGTTCGCGTCGCGATCGACGATTTCGGCGCCGGCTTTGCCAGCCTCGAATACCTGCGCGGGTTCCCGTTCGATATCATCAAGATCGACCGTTCCTACGTGGCCAACCTCGCGGCGAGCCGCATCGATGGGCTGATCGTCACGGCCATCTGCAAGATCGCGCACTCGCTGGGTGTCGAGGTGGTTGCCGAGGGCGTGGAGACAGCCGAACAAATGCTGTTCCTGCAGCGCGCCGGGGTAACGGCCCTGCAGGGCTACCTGCTGGCCCGACCCGAGCCGATTTCCGCCTTCGCGGGTAAGCACTGGCGTCGGCCGCCTGACCCGACCTTTCGCCTAAGCCGATCGCCGGGGCTGCGCTGCCTTGCGCGGGGTGCGAAGCGCTGGCTATAACTACCTTCGGGAAGTCTCGGGACGGGTGGAGTATCGGATTTGGACGTGAAGCGGATCAACGGCCACGTAAGCGTGTCCCCGCAGATCAACCCCGAGGATGTCGCTGCCATCAAGGCGCAGGGCTTCGTCGCAATCATCAACAACCGGCCGGACGGGGAATCCCCCGACCAGGCCCCCAGCGCGGTGATCGAACAGGCCGCGCATGATGCAGGTCTTGCCTATCACTACATCCCGCTGGGCCGTGAAGGGGTTTCCCCCGACATGGTCGAGAAGACCAGGGAAGTGCTCGAGGGGAGCAACGGCCCGGTCTTTGCCTATTGCCGTTCCGGAACGCGCTCCACCACGCTGTGGGCGCTCAGCCAGGCCGGCGAGGCACCTGCCGACGAGATTATCTCGGCGGCGGCGAACGCGGGCTATGACATGTCCCACCTCGCGGGGCATCTGAGCCAGAAATAAGGGGCATTTAGCCCCTGGCCGCGGGTTTGACACCGCTGGCCGACCAAATCGCCTGCCGGCGCGATGAGCGCCTTGCCCCCTCATGTTCGGGTTAAATCGATGCAGATCAAGAAAATCCTCGTCGCAAATCGCAGCGAGATCGCCATTCGTGTGTTTCGCGCGGCGAACGAACTCAACATCAAGACCGTCGCCTGCTATGCCGAAGAGGACAAGCTGGCGCTGCACCGCTTCAAGGCCGACGAGGCCTACCTGATCGGCAAGGGCAAGGGGCCGGTCGAGGCCTACCTGCAGATCGACGAATACATCCGTATCGCCCGGGTCTCCGGCGCCGACGCGATCCATCCGGGCTATGGCCTGCTGTCGGAATCCCCGGAGTTCGCAGACGCCTGCGAGGATGCCGGCATCATCTTCATCGGCCCGCGGGCACAGACCATGCGCGACCTCGGCAACAAGGTCGCGGCGCGCAACATGGCGGTCGCGTCGAAAGTGCCGGTGGTGCCCGCCACCGACGCGCTGCCCGACGATATGGACGAAGTGCGTCGCATGGCCGCCGAGATCGGCTACCCGCTGATGCTCAAGGCCAGCTGGGGCGGTGGCGGTCGCGGCATGCGCCGCATCATGGACGAATCGACGCTGGTCCACGAAGTGTCCGAGGGCAAGCGCGAGGCCAAGGCCGCCTTTGGCAAGGACGAGATGTATCTCGAAAAGCTGATCGAGCGGGCCCGCCACGTCGAGGTGCAACTGATCGGCGACGACCACGGCAACCTCGTCCACCTGTTCGAGCGCGACTGTTCGGTACAGCGCCGCAACCAGAAAGTGGTCGAGCGCGCGCCGGCGCCGTACATGAGCCAGGAAGTCCGGGACGACCTGACGTCGTCGGCTATCCGGTTGGGCAATGCCGCCAACTATCGCGGCGCCGGCACGGTTGAATTCCTGCTCGATGCGGACACCGACAAGTTCTACTTCATCGAGGTAAACCCGCGCATCCAGGTCGAGCACACGGTGACCGAAGTGGTCACCGGCATCGACATCGTGAAGGCGCAGATCAAGCTGCTGCAGGGCGCGGTGATCGGCACGCCGGAATCAGGTGTGCCGCTGCAGGAGGACATCCGCCTCAACGGCCATGCCATCCAGTGCCGTGTGACCACCGAGGATCCGGAGCAGAACTTCATCCCGGACTACGGCCGGATCACTGCCTACCGCGAAGCGACCGGCTTCGGCGTTCGCCTCGATGGCGGCACGGCCTATGCGGGAGCGATCGTTACCCGCTACTACGATCCGCTGCTCGAAAAGATCACCTGCTGGGCCCCCGGCCCGGAGGAGGCGATCGCCCGCATGCACCGGGCGCTGCGCGAGTTCCGTATCCGCGGCGTCTCGACCAACCTCGCCTTCCTCGAAAACATCATCACCCACCCGGATTTCGTCGAGAACCGCTACACCACGCGCTTCATCGACACGACGCCGGCGCTGTTCGATTTCAAGCAGCGGCAGGACCGGGCGACCAAGCTCCTCACCTACATTGCCGACGTCACCGTCAACGGCCACCCTGAAGTGCGCGACCGGCCGCGGCCGCCCGCCGAGGCAGCTGAGCCGCAGGTGCCCGAATACGAGCCGCTGATCGTCGTCGAGGGCTCGCGGCAGGTGCTGGACCGCGACGGGCCGAAGGGCCTGGCGCGCTGGATGAAGAACCAGAGCCAGGTGCTGTTCACCGACACCACCATGCGCGACGCGCACCAGTCGCTGCTCGCTACCCGCATGCGCTCGTTCGACATCACGCGCATTGCCCAAGCCTATAGCCGCGGCTTGCCGAACCTGTTCTCGCTTGAATGCTGGGGCGGCGCCACCTTCGACGTCGCCATGCGCTTCCTCAACGAGGACCCGTGGGAGCGGCTGAGTGCCGTCCGCGAGGGCGCGCCCAACATCCTGACGCAGATGCTGCTGCGCGGCTCCAACGGCGTCGGCTACACCAACTACCCCGACAACGTGGTGAAGTACTTCGTCAAGCAGGCGGCGGCGGGCGGGGTCGACGTGTTCCGCATCTTCGACTGCCTCAACTGGGTCGAGAACATGCGGGTCTCGATCGATGCGGTGGCCGAGGCCGACAAGGTGGCCGAAGGCGCCATCTGCTATACCGGTGACATGCTCGACCCGGACCGGGCCAAGTACGACCTGAAATACTACGTGGCGCTCGCCAAGGAACTGGAAGCGGCCGGCGCACATGTGCTGGGCCTGAAGGATATGGCCGGCCTCCTGAAGCCGGCGGCAGCGAAGAAGCTGATCGAGGTACTGAAGCAGGAAGTCTCCCTGCCGATCCATCTCCACACCCACGACACTTCGGGTGCCGCTGCGGCGACCATCATGGCGGCCGTGGATGCCGGGGTCGACGCGGTGGACGCGGCGATGGATGCGCTATCGGGCACGACCTCGCAGCCGACCCTCGGTTCGATCGTGGCGGCGCTGAAGGATGGTCCGCGCGACCCGCAGCTCGACGGCAAGGTGATCCGCGAGATCTCGTTCTACTGGGAGGCGGTACGGACGCAGTACCGCGCCTTCGAGAGCGACCTCAAGGGCGGCGCCTCGGAAGTCTACCTGCATGAAATGCCCGGCGGGCAGTTCACCAACCTCAAGGAGCAGGCCCGCTCGCTCGGGCTTGAGTCGCGCTGGCACCAGGTGGCGCAGACCTATGCGGACGTGAACCAGATGTTCGGCGACATCGTGAAGGTGACGCCGTCGTCCAAGGTGGTCGGCGACATGGCCCTCGCCATGGTATCGGCCGGCCTCACCCGCGCCGACGTCGAGGACCCGGGCCGTGACATCGCATTCCCGGATTCGGTGGTCGGCTTCTTTGCCGGGGACCTCGGCCAGCCGCCGGGCGGTTTCCCGGAAGCTCTACAGAAGAAGGTGCTGAAGGGCCGGACGCCGCTCACCGAGCGGCCAGGCTCCTACCTCAAGCCGATCGATCTTGAGGCTGAGCGTGCCAAGGTGGCGAAGGATACCGGCGAGACCATCGACGACAAGCGCCTCGCCTCGGCGCTGATGTATCCCAAGGTGTTCGCGGATTTCGTCAAGACGCAGGACAAGTACGGTCCGACGGCGGTACTGCCGACGCCGATCTACTTCTATGGCCTCAAGGAGGGCGAGGAGGTGTTCCTCGACCTCGAGAAGGGCAAGACGCTGGTGCTGACCTACCAGGGCCGCACTGAAACCAATGAAAAGGGCGAGGTTCGCGTCTTCTTCGACCTCAACGGCCAGCCGCGCACCATCACCGTGCCGGACCGGCTGAAGGTGGGCGAGATCAAGGTCCGCGCCAAGGCGGCGCTTGGCGACGCCAAGCAGGTCGGTGCGCCGATGCCAGGCGTCATCTCGGGCCTCGGGGTCAAGGTTGGCGACAAGGTGTTTGCGGGTGACGTGCTGCTGTCGATCGAGGCGATGAAGATGGAAACCGCCATCCACGCCGAGTTCGACGGTACGGTTGCCGAGGTCACGGTGAAGCCGGGCGACCAGATCGATGCCAAGGACCTGCTGGTGCGGTTCGAGTAATGACGCCGCTGATCGAGGCGCTCGATCGAGCTTGCCCTGGCTTTGTGCCTGGCGCGTACGATGATGCGCCCTACATGTGGATGGGGAGCTTCGTGCGCCATGTCGTCCGCGCGCGCCTCGATGGTCGCGAGGACGAGGTGCGGGCGGTGTTTGCCGTCATCGAGGAGGCGATCGAGCCCAGCCAGCCGGACCGGAAGATGGGTGAGGAGAGCAACCTCGCCATGGTCGGTTTTATCGAGGACCTGCAGAACGGTAACCTGCTTTCCGGTGGCTCAACGCCAGGCGACTTTCGGCCCTATCTGGGGCCGAAGTCACTGAAGGCGTGAGATGGTCTCAACAGCTTCTGGGAAATGGTTGCCGGCACCAAGCCAGTCTAGAAGACGGGTAGCCGGTCCAGCAAAGTCGCTAACCAGCGCCCGGGAGCGTCAGCGCCTCCGGTAGGTGCCGTCGATTTCCTTGCTGCCGTCGGGGCGGACGCGCACGGGCTGCGGCAGCATCCTGACGATCATGCTCACCAGCATCGGCACCACGACGAGATCGTCGACCCAGCCGAGAAACGGCACGACGTCGGGGATCAGGTCGATGGGGCTCAGCAGGTAGGCCGGCACGAGCAGCATCAGTGCCTTGAGGTGCCACGGCGTCCCCGGCGCGAGGAAGGCGCGCCACAGGGTTGCGAGTTCATTGCGGAAGGTGACGAAGCGAACGAGCAATCTGGTCATGATGCACATCAGATGGTCCCGGCGCGCCACAGCTTCAAGTGCGTCACTCTGGCAGCAGGCCAATTTCCGGCCAGCCGTCTGCCGAGAAGCCGAGCGGAGCCAGTTGCAGTTTCGGCGCGCCACCGTCCTCGCCGTCATAGTAGTGGAAGGCCAGCCACGGCTCGCCTTCGGCTCTGAAGACTTCCTGCCCGCCGGGGCCGATGAAGCGCCCGGTGCCCTTCAGCAACTCGGTGCCGCCGCCATCGAGCATTGGTGTACCGGCGTGATCGAGATACGGCCCCGTGACCGCATCGGCACGCCCCACCATGATCCGGTAAGTCGAGTCGAGCTTGCGGCAGCAGGCGTCGAACGAGACGAACAGATAGAAGCGCCCGTCATGTTCAAGGATGGCAGCTGCCTCGACTGCCTCGCCGTTGCGGGAGGCGAGCCGCAGCGGCTCGTCTGCGCCTTTGCGGAGGCCGGTGACCGGATCGACCTCGATCATCCGGATGCCGTCCCAGTACGACCCGAAGGCCAGCCAGGCCCGATCACCGGTGTCGATGCGGAACGGATCGATGGCATTGAGCCAGTCGCCCGATTTAGAGCGGAACACCAGCCCCTGGTCGACCCAGCCGTCGGCAGGCTTGCTCGCATCGAATGCGGCGTTGGTCATCACCCCGATGACGCTGTTGTTTCGGCCGAAGCGGGAGGCGGAGTAGTAAAGGTAGGTGACGCCATCATGCAAGGACACCGCGGGCGCCCAGATGTTGCGCGGCCGATAGCCAAGTTCCTTTCCGACCCAGGACGGCAGGCCGCCGGGGATAGCGCCGGTCTCGGTCCAGGTGAGCCCGTCGGGTGACGTCTTGGTCCGTGGCATACCTTGGTCCGGCGCGCCCTCGACGCCCGTGGCGAAAGATGCCCAGCCGCTCGGGGTGACGATGATTGAAGGGTCGTGGATGTGGATGTTGCCGACAAGTTCCGGCATGGGCTCGGCAGCGCGGGGGCCACCTGTGAGCACAAGCGCTGCGACAATCGCGGCGAGAACCAGCCTCATTTCGGCTCCACCTGGTCCTTGAGGAGCTTGACGATAGCCATGGCGTGGCCGTGGCCCAGCCCGTAGTCCGCCTTCAACCAGTCCGTTATCTGTGTTGCCTTGGTTCCTGAGGCGGTGAAGCCCTTCTCGGTCGCGAGACGAACGAAGTCATCGGGCGCCAGGCCCGTCTGTTTCTGGATATTGTCTAGATAGGCCTGGAACGTCATCGCACTCCCCCCAAAAGTCACGCAAACGTAACATTGCGCGGCCAAGCTCAAAGGCCTATTTGCGTAGGGCGCAATGAGGTCCTTCGATGAGCATTTCTCCCCGCCGGCAGTCGGTCGGCGTCAATGTCGGTGGCGTGATGGTGGGCGGTGGTGCGCCGGTCGTCGTGCAATCGATGACCAACACCGACACCGCCGATATCGAGGCGACGGTGCGCCAGGTGGCGCAGCTGTGGCGCGCGGGTTCGGAGATCGTGCGGATCACCGTCGACCGCGACGAGGCCGCCGCCGCCGTCCCGCACATTCGTGACAAGCTGGCGCAGCGCGGCGTCAACGTGCCGATCGTCGGCGATTTCCACTATATCGGCCACAAGCTGCTGACCGACCATCCGGCTGCCGCCGAGGCGCTGGCGAAGTACCGGATCAATCCCGGCAATGTTGGCTTCAAGGCCAAGCGCGACACGCAGTTCGCGACGCTGATCGAGCTGGCGATGAAGTACGACAAGCCAGTGCGCATCGGGGTGAACTGGGGCTCGCTCGACGAGGAACTGCTGACCCGGCTGATGGACGAGAATTCGGCCTCCGCCAACCCGGTCAGCGCGGCCGCCGTGCAGCGCGAGGCGATCATACAGTCGGCGATCCTGTCGGCCGGGCGCGCCGAAGAGCTTGGGCTCGGGCGCGACCACATCATTCTCTCGACCAAGGTGTCGGACGTCCAGCAGCTGATCGCGGTCTATCAGGACCTCGCGGCCCGCTGCGACTATGCGCTGCATCTCGGCCTGACCGAGGCGGGGATGGGGTCGAAGGGCATCGTTGCTTCGTCGGCTGCGATGGGCATCCTGCTGCAGCAGGGGATCGGCGACACGATCCGCGTCTCGCTGACCCCGGAACCCGGTGGCGATCGCACGCAGGAAGTGCGCGTGGCGCAGGAACTGCTGCAGACCATGGGCTTCCGGCAGTTCCTGCCGGTGGTGGCGGCGTGCCCCGGCTGCGGACGGACCACCTCGCAGACCTTCCAGGTGCTGGCCAAGGAAATCCAGGATCACCTCACCAGCTCCATGCCCGAGTGGAAGGAACGCTACCCCGGCGTCGAGGCGATGTCGGTGGCGGTGATGGGCTGCATCGTCAACGGGCCGGGCGAATCCAAGCACGCCAATATCGGCATCTCGTTGCCCGGTACCGGCGAAACGCCGGCGGCGCCGGTGTTTGTCGATGGTCAGAAGGTCGCCACCCTGCGCGGCGCGGACGTTGCCGAGCAGTTCAAGGTGATGGTCGCCGACTATATCGAGAAGCGCTTCGGCGGCACGCAGAAGACTGCGGCGGAGTAGGCGACCGGGTCAGTGCCTGTCGGTGCGCCGCAGTCGCTTGCGTTTCTTGTCGTACTCCACCGTGGCGAGGAAGAGCGACAGGTTGAAGTCGAAGGCGATTGCCACAGCGTCGGCCTGCGTGAACCACTTGCGCTCGCGCTGGCCCTTCTCAGGCCACTCGCTGACTTCCTCGGCATTGCCGACGCCATAGACCGCCATGGTGCAGGGCAGTTCCGTCAGGTCGTGCAGCACCTTGATGAAGGCATAGCGGCCGAGCGGCGTATCCGGCCCCTTCGCATGAATGCCGGCCTCCTCGAATGCTTCCTGCAAGGCTGACTCGAGGCCCGACTTGCCGGGGATTGGCCAGCCCTTGGGCAGCAGCCAATGCCGCGATGTGCGCGAGGTGACGAGCAGGAACTCGAGCCCGCCATCGGCGGCCAGGCGCCACGGCAGTGCCGCGACCTGTCGAGCTTTGCGGGTGAGGCGAGTCTTCGCCGTTTTGGCCATTGTGGATTGAATAGATCAGTAGAAGCTTTGCGCAAGCGGGGTAGGCGGCCAACGCTCCACTTGTCTAGTGGTTTCAACCAGTTTGCTGCGATGCGGGGGCCGAGCGGCCCCCGCTGGGGTCATTCAGCGAAGCGCTGGTAGAGCCGGGTCGAGACGGCGATCGCCGTGACCAGCGTCACACCGGTGATCGCGGCGCCGACCGGCACCATCAGGATCGGGGCCAGCACGCCGAATAGCCCGCCGATCAGGGCAGCGACGATCACGCCGCCGATCAGCACAGGCAGCATGGTGACGACCAGCACGCCGACGATGTACCAGAAATGCCCCTTCGACTGGGCGAAGGCGACCGGCAGGCCGGCCCGGTCCGGATCGAGCGCCAGCAGCGGCATCAGCGTCGCGGCCCGGACGCTGAAGATCCACACACCGACGGTGATCGCAAAGATCATCAGCATGGCGCCGGTGTTGACGTTTTCCTCGGTGATCTGCTCGGGCGGCACGTCCGGGCCGAACACCGCGAACAGCAGCTCGGGCGCGGCGATGATGAAGGCGCTGAGCACCGACCAGGCCGCGAAGCGCTGCGCCTCGCGGGTGCCGCGCAGCGACTCGGCCCGAAGGGTCATGTCGTTGGTGGCCACTGCCCGGTAGAGCACGATCAGGTAGGGCGAGATCACGTAGGCCGTTCCCGCCGCCACCAGCAGGTCGAGGACGCTCTGGCCCAGCCGCGTGGGAATGTAGCCGTCGATCAGCCGGCCGAGGAACCCGAGGACGACGACGGCGGCCACCACCGTCAGCACGACGGGGAACATGCCGCGCAGGACACGAGCGGCATCCTCGTAGGCGAGGGTGAAATAGCGCCAGAAACTCAGCTTGCGGTCGGCCACGGCATCCTCATCAGGCAAGAAAACGGCGAGATTGTCGCCAACAGACTGGTCATCGCCCGTTCTGGCGTCTGGTGCAATCCCGTCAGCTCTGCCGTTCGGCAAAGAACTTCGCTGTGGCCCGCAAGCCCTCGGCTCGCTCGCCGAAGGGAAGGAGGGCGCTCAGCGCGTCGTGGATCATCTCGCCGAGCTGGCGCTGCGCCGCCTCAAGGCCGATGCGGGCGACGATGGTCTGCTTGCCCGCCCCCGCGTCCTTGCCGGTTGCCTTGCCCATGACCTCGGGCGACGCGACGACATCGAGAATGTCGTCGGCGAGCTGGAAGGCGCGGCCGGCCGCCTCGGCATAGTGCGTGAGCCCGGCAAGCTCCCCGTCCGTGGCGCCGCCAAGGATGGCGCCCATGCGGACGGAGGCCCGGATCAGCGCGCCGGTCTTCATGGCCTGCATCTGCGCGATGGCGCGTTCGGTGAGAAAGCCGGTTTCGCCCTCGATGTCGCGCATCTGCCCGCCAGCCATGCCGCCGGCGCCGGCTCCAGCGACCAGTTCGGCGACGAGGCGGAGGCGGACCGCCGGGTCGGCATCGAGGCTGTCATGGGCCAGGACGCCAAAGGCATGGGTCAGGAGCGTATCACCGGCGAGGATGGCGGTGGCATCGTCATAGGCCCGGTGCACGGTTGGCTGGCCGCGGCGCAGGTCGTCGTTGTCCATTGCAGGCAGGTCGTCGTGGACCAGCGAGTAGCAGTGGATCATCTCGACGGCGAGCCCGGCCTGCACGGTGCGGGCTGGCGGGACGCCGAACACCTCGGCCGCCTGGCGCAGCAGCAGCGGCCGCAGCCGCTTGCCGCCGTTGAGGCTGCCATGCCGCATTGCCGCGACCAGCCGTTCGGGCGGGTCGCCGGGGCCGTGGAGGGCGCCAGTGGTCAACAGGTGATCGAGTGCGGCTTCGGTGTCGGTGGCGGCACTGGTCAGCGCGGCGGGAAAATCGTAGGGCACGGGCGGATGGGCCAAAGGTTGTCGATGGGGCAGGGCGCTAGTCTTCTAGCGGTTCTCGATGTATTGGAAAAGCCGGCCTTTAGGGGCGAATGCCCCCTTCCCAAGGGCGCGTTTGTGCATTATAGACCCGGCCAAATTCCCGACAGACCCTGTCTGTTACACGCCGGAAAGTCTTCGGCGACCCGCTATTGAGAAATCTGGAGTACCGAAGATGGCAGTTCCGAAGCGCAAAACCTCGCCGATGAAGCGCGGTTTCCGCCGTTCCGCCGACGGTCTGACTGCCCCTGCCTATGTCGAAGACAAGGATTCGGGTGAGCTGCGCCGTCCGCATCATGTGGACCTGAAGACCGGCATGTATCGCGGCCGGCAGATCCTTCAGCCCAAGAACTAACGGTCGCCTTGCGCGATTGGCAGTAGAAATTCCGGCCGGCTCCGAACAGGGGCCGGCCGTTTTGCATTCGAGAACCCGGGGGCAGCCATGAGCATGCGCGTCGAATCCGATTCCATGGGCACCATCAACGTGCCGGGCGAGAAGTACTACGGCGCCCAGACGGCGCGCTCGCTCGCCAACTTCGATATCGGCGGCGAGAAGATGCCCACCGAGATCATCCGGGCCTTCGGTATCCTCAAAAAAGCGGCAGCGCTTGCCAACCACAAGCTCGGCCTGATGGACGACGCGACCCGCGACCTGGTGGTGAAGGCCGCCGACGAGGTGATCGACGGCAAGCTCAGGGAGCATTTTCCGCTCGTCGTGTGGCAGACCGGCTCGGGCACGCAGTCGAACATGAACGTCAACGAGGTGATCTCGAACCGTGCCATCGAGATGGCCGGTGGGGTGATGGGTTCGAAAAAGCCCGTGCACCCGAACGATCACGTCAACATGAGCCAGTCGAGCAACGACACCTACCCCACCGCCATGCATATCGCGGCGGTCGAGGCGATCGAGAACTACCTCGTCGACCGAGTCATGCTGCTGCGCAACACGCTCGACGGCAAGGCAACCGAGTTCATGGACCTGGTCAAAATCGGCCGTACCCACCTGCAGGACGCGACGCCGCTGACGCTTGGCCAGGAGATTTCCGGCTGGGTGGCGCAGCTCGACCTGGCGCTCAAGGCCATCCGCGCCACGCTGCCGCAGCTTTATGAGCTGGCGCTGGGCGGCACGGCCGTCGGCACCGGCCTCAACGCACACCCGAAGTATGGTGAGACGGTCGCCGCCGAGATCGCGGCACTGACCGGGCAGCCGTTCGTCACTGCGCCGAACAAGTTCGCGGTGATGGCCGGGCATGACGCGTTTGTCGGCTCGTCGGGCGCGCTGAAGCAGCTGGCTGTGGCGCTGATGAAGATCGCCAACGACGTGCGCTGGCTGGCGTCCGGCCCGCGTTCGGGGCTGGGCGAGATCACCATTCCCGAAAACGAGCCGGGCTCGTCGATCATGCCGGGCAAGGTCAATCCGACCCAGTCCGAGGCGCTGACCATGGTGGTGGCGCAGGTGATGGGCAACGACGCGGCGATCGGCTTTGCGGCGAGCCAGGGCAATTTCGAGCTCAACGTGTTCAAGCCGGTGATCGCCTACAACTTCCTGCAATCGGTGCGGCTGCTGGCCGATGCGGCCAAGAGCTTCAACGACCATTGTGCCGTGGGCATCGAGCCGGACCGCGACCGGATCAAGCAACTGGTCGACCAGTCGCTGATGCTGGTGACGGCGCTCAACCGCAAGATCGGCTACGACAATGCCGCCAAGATCGCCAAGCACGCCCACAAGAAGCGGACGACGCTGAAGGAAGCGGCGATCGAGCTCGACCTGTTGACCGGCGAGGAATTCGACGCCGAGGTGAAGCCCGAGCAGATGGTCGGCCCGCTGAAGGTTTGATGTAAGCGGTGTTAACATCGGTTGCGTTCTCGCACGGGGACGCGGCCGGCCGGTGTCTGACCACTGCGTTGTTGCCTGCAAAATGACCTGCCCCCTTTCCCGACGGAATGGGGGCAGTTTCGTATGGGCTGGACCGGCGGGGATAAGTTGCCGGGATGGCGCCAGGTCACTCGGTCGGACGACCCCCTCTCCTCAGTTCCGCTAGGCAGCAAGCTGCCAAGCTCCACTATCCTCCCCCGCCGAGGGGGAGGAGGCGATGGGGCTAATGCCTCGGCGATATGCAGAGGGTCGTCGCTCAACTGGTGTGCCTCCTCCCCTTGGCGCAGGGCAATCGGATTTGATGACACCGGACGCTGGCCACCTCCCGCCCTTGCGGGGGAGGTAGCGTCGCTAGGAGCGACAGCGACTTAGCAGAGCTAGGTGGGGGGTATGACCGAGGCTGGTCCCGATACTCGAACCTCGGTGGTACCCCCTCCCTACCTCCGCTAAGGCGCTATCGCGCCTAAGCTTCGGTACCCTCCCCGCAAGGGGGGACTGTTTACAATTGGTGCTTTTAGGATTCTGCTCAGCGCGTTGGTTTGAGCAGGAGGGTTGGATGGTTTGCCCCCGTTGTGGGAGTGCTGATTTGATCAAGCGTGGGCGTAAAGGCAGCTA
>Ga0247832_1000050_pt1 | contig 201374 bp, 164 predicted proteins | sample LaCruzMarch2015__10_FD_192407 | JGI IMG/M metagenome (GOLD analysis project Ga0247832, IMG submission 192407) | Freshwater microbial communities from meromictic Lake La Cruz, Castile-La Mancha, Spain - LaCruzMarch2015_4m | ecosystem: Environmental > Aquatic > Freshwater > Lake | place: Spain...
AAATTATTTGCTAAATAAAAAAACATTGCCCCACCGCCCAAAAATGGCTCGGCATAATTAAAACTATTTTGTTTGCTTGGAAAAAAATTTTGCAACGAAGCAAGCACAAAATTTTTACCACCCGCCCACTTGATAAAGGGTTTCATATGTTTTTATAAAAAAATATTTTTTGTAAAACTTTACCATCATCAGCAAAAAAAGCTAGCAGAAAAATATATAAATTTTAGTGTAAAATAAATTAAAATAAAACAAGCATAAACACTTGGTCGGGGCGGAGAGATTCGAACTCCCGACCCTCTGGTCCCAAACCAGATGCGCTAGCCAGACTGCGCTACGCCCCGAAAATAGAAGTAAAGAAAGAAAAAGCAAAACAAAATTTTTGCAAAATAATACTTTTATTTTATAAAAATGTTTGCCATAATTTTGCTAATATTTTTTCAATATTTTAAGAACAACAAAAAATAAAAGCAACAAAAAAAATAACTTTTTTACAATGTTTGATTATTTTCTTTATGTCAAGGTGATTTTATTGAGTATTTTAGAGGCTTTAACCGAGTTTATTCCGGTTTCATCCACTGCTCATTTAATTATTTTTGGCAAATTAATTAACTTTAATTTCGGCAATTCTGCAGTTTTTGAAATTGCCATTCAAATGGGGGCGATTCTTGCTTTGGTGGTCTGTTTTTGGCAAAAAATTAAAAACATTTTGCTAAATTTTGCTAGCGAAAAAACATTGGTTATCAATGTTATTATTGGGGTTTTGCCTGCCCTTATTTTGGGGTTTTTTGCCTATACATTTATCAAGCAATATTTGTTTAACAACATTGTCGTTATTGCTTTTGCTCTTATTTTTGGCGGTTTTGCCATAATTTTTATTGAAAATAAAATCAAAACAAAAATTCAGCAAATCAATCGCCTTACCGCCCTAAAAATTGGCTTGTGGCAATGTTTGGCAATGGTTCCGGGTGTTTCAAGGTCGGGGGCAAGCATTATGGGGGCAATGCTAAGCGGGGTTAATCGGGTGGTGGCAACCGAGTTTTCATTTTTTTTAGCCATACCAACCATTGGCTCTGCTTGTGTTTATGATATTTATAAAAATTATCACACTTTATCTGCTCAAGATTTTTCTTTAATATTTTTTGGTATTGCGATTTCTTTTTTGGTGTCGCTTTTGGTAATAAAATGGCTACTAAAATTTGTCAGCAACCATAGTTTTAAAATTTTTGCTTATTACCGCATCGCTTTGGGTTTGATTATTTTAGGTTTATTTTATGGCTTCTGATTCTACTGAAAAATTTGCGATTCGTTTTGGTTTGGCCGCCATTAAGGCGGTTGGGCTCAACATTACCAATCATATTGTCGAAAAACGAAATGCAGAAGGTAATTTTGTTGACATCTACGATTTTGCCAAAAGAATTGATAACAAATTTATCAACAAAAAATCAATAGAAGCCCTAGCAAAATCTGGCTCTTTTGATTGTTTAAACATAAAAAGACAACAAATTGCCGAATCTTTTGATATTTTATCTGCCTATTCTATTGCCAGCAAAGAAGAAGCCAACTCAAATCAACTCACTTTTTTTGCCCAAGAAAATCGCCTGCCCGCCCTTAAAAAAGTCGCCGACTATCAAAAGCAACAAAAACTGCAAGCCGAATTCGAAGCTTTTGGTTTTTTCTTAAACGAACACCCAATTGATAACTATTTATCTGATTTAAAAAAAAGAGGGGTGGTTTTTGCCGATAAGCTAGAAGATGAAAGCCTGCTTGACGGTAGTTTGCTAAAAATGGCAGGCATCATCACTTCTAGCAAGCATCGCTCTTCTGGTAAGGGCAGGTTTGCCTATCTATATATTTCTGACCCGTTTTCTATCTACGAAATTATGTGCTACGACGAAAACCTCATCACCACTAAGAGAGATTTACTTGCCGAAGGCTCGATGTTGGTTTTTGAATGTTTAGTTAAAAAAGACGATGGTGGTACACGAATTTTAGCTAAAAATATTTTTCGTCTTAACGATTTTTTACAGCAAATAAAACCACAAGAACAAGAATTTGCCGATATAAGAGTCATTAAAAGCAAAACAGATAATAGATATAAAAAAGATTTTTCTGCCAAACCAGCTGGCAATACTCAAAGCAACACTTCCTACCCCACCGCCACAACACCAAAAGAAGAAGCAATCAAAGCACTTGAAATAAGCATTTCTAACTTAAAAATTCTTTTGCCTTTAAAAACCATTTTAGCACAAAAAGTTTCGGCAAATTCGCAAGAAGGTGTTGCTATTTTTTTGTTAGCAGATGGCAAAAAAATTCTGCTAGCACAAAAATATCAACTCAATACCACCGATATTTTTCGGCTACAAAACCTTTCGGCTGAAATTGCGATAAAAAAAATTGTGTAATATTTTTTTTAGTTAAAAATGCGGTGCAAAATTCCCCTTCTTGCAGAAGGGGTGGATTTTTTTGCGACAGCAAAAAAAGACCAAGGTAGTGTTGGGAGATGATCGCCGATGTTTTTTCGAAAGATCCTACCGTGGCTTGCCGACACTACCCCGTCGACCTTCGGTCGCCACCCCTTTCTACAAGAAGGGGAATTGTGCATCGAGATCTACCTGTGCCACCCCTTCTTGTAGAATAATAGTTTAATTGTCTTTGCAATAAATATTTATGGTTCTTGGTGAATAAATGCCATAAGTTAAGCCGGTAACTAATCCTTGAGCAAAACTTAAGCGAGTTTCAACAAAATCAACACCGTTGTTATTTTTGCACAATTCTTGGGCATTGTTAAATTTAGTTTGCCCAACTCCCCAAAAGAAAAAATTATCCCAATAGCTATAATTAGGATTAGTTTTTGGCACTTCTCTTGATTTGCTACCCACGGCAATTCTTTGGGTAGAACAAGAATACAAAAAAAGAGAAAAAATTATTGTAATTAATGTGAATATTTTTTTCATAAAAGATTTTATAAGAATTAAAAAATAAGTGCTGACAATGTTAAGATAATATTTTTAATTGTCAATATTTTTCAAAAACTTTGCAAATTGCCAAATCGGGTAAATTCGGCATCAAAAAATAATTCAACCGAGCCAACTGGGCCATTTCGTTGTTTGGCGATAATAATTTCGGCTTTATGGGCTATTTGTTGCATTTTATTTTTCCAATCTTCAAATTTCACCACTTGGTCTTCGCCGGGCCTTTCTCTTTCGACATAATAACTTTGTCGATAAATAAAGGCAACCACATCGGCATCTTGCTCAATTGAGCCAGATTCTCGAAGATCAGAAAGTTGCGGTCTTTTATCTTCTCGCTGTTCAACCGCCCTTGAAAGTTGCGACAAAGCAATAACAGGCACATTAAATTCTTTGGCAATTGCCTTTAAACCTTGGGTGATTTCAGAAACTTCTTGCACCCTGCCCTGATCGGCTTTGGTAAAACTGCCTTTAATTAATTGCAAATAATCAACCACCAATAAAGAAAGATTTTGTTTTCTGATCATTTTTCTAACTCTATTTCTTATTGCCACAATGCTTAATGCAGGGGTTTCGTCGATAAAAAACGGCAAATTAGAAATTTCGCCAGAACGGGTGGCGATAACCTCCCACTCGGTTTGGTTTAGTTGCCCGTTGCGAAATTTTTGCGAGTTGATGCTACATTCCATAGAAAGAATTCTGGTAGAAAGTTGCTCGGAAGACATTTCTAAAGAAAAAAAGCCCACCGCTTTTTGCTGTTGTTTGTCTTCTAAAACTGGGTTGAGCCATTTGCAAGCATTGATGGCAATGTTGATGCCGAGGGCGGTTTTGCCCATTGATGGCCTGCCTGCCAAAATAATTAAATCAGATGATTGCAAACCGCCTAAAATGTTGTCAAGATCAAGTAAACCAGTGGAAATGCCACTAATGTGACTGTCTCTTTGTTTGGCGAGTTGTGCTTTATTGATGGTTTCTTTTAAAAAGTTGCTGATGCTAGAAAAATCTTGTTTTTTTGCCTGACCATGAATTGATAGATCGAATAATTTGGCTTCTGCTTGTTCTATTTGTTGCTCTGCCGAAATAACATAGCCAGATTTGTAGGCTTGATTAACAATTTCTTCGCCAATGTTGACTAATTTTCTTTTGCTGGATAAATCAAAAATTAATCTACCATAATCAAGTAAATCAATAATTCCGCTAGCAGAAGCAAACAAAGTGTTGAAATATTGCAAACCGCCATTTGCTTTAATTTGCTCGTTTTGACTAAAAAAAGATTTTAAAGTTATTTCGTTAGCAACGATGCCAGTTTTTTGAATGGTATCAAGAATGTAGGCATAAATTTTTTGATGAATCGGCTCATAAAAATGATCGGGCAGTAGAAACTCGTTAACACGATTGAGATATTCGTTGTTTAATAAAATGCCACCAAGCAAGGCCTGCTCGGCATTTAGATTATAGAGCTGTTTAGCGGTATTTTCTGGAATTTGTTGAATATTATTTTCTGACATTTCGGTAATTTTGCAATATTATGGCTTAATTCATAAACATGCCACCGTTAACTTGCAAATTATGACCTGTAATATAAGAGGCTTCTTGGCTCGCCAAAAAAGCAACCGCATTGGCAATTTCTTGAGCTGTTCCCATTTTTCCTGCTGGTATTTTTGCCAAAATTGCATGTTTTTGCACATCGGTTAAAATGTCGGTCATAGGGCTAGTGATAAAACCTGGTGAAATGCAATTAACGGTGATTTCTCTGGTGGCCACTTCGCTGGCTAAAGATTTGCTAAGCCCAATCATACCCGCTTTGGAAGCCACATAATTTGCTTGACCAGGGTTGCCGGTGCTTGCCACAACCGAAGCAATGTTGATGATTCTGCCATATTTTCTTTTGAGCATTTTTTTGATGGCATTGCGGTTTAAAATAAAAGTAGAACGAAGGTTGGTGTCGATTACTTGTTGAAAATCTTCTGTTTTCATTCTTAAAATTAAATTATCTTTGGTAATGCCAGCATTGCAAACTAAAATATCGATTGGCGAAAATTCTTCTGCTTTGTCAAATAAATTTTCTACTTCATTGAGATCGGCTAAATTACAAGGAATGCAAGAGATTTTATGAGCATCTTCTTTGGCAATTTCTTTAGCAAGTTCTTGTAATTTTTCGAGCTTGGTGCCAGAAATAATGATTTTGGCACCTTGTTTATATAGAGTTTTGGCAATAGCAGAACCAATTCCGCCAGTTGAGCCAGTGATAAGAGCAGTTTTGTTGTGAAGTTTAAACATAGTTTTGAGTTATTAGTTTTTAATTACTTTAATGATATAGTCTTTCTTTTTAATGTCTTGTTGATTATAGCCTTTTTCTTCGTTTGGTGCTTGGTTGTTTTGTTGGGTGTTTATTTGCTGGTTTTGCTGGTTTTGCTCTTCATTTTTTGCATTACCTTGATCTTCGTTTGTTTGAGTATTGTTGTTTAGCTTTTCTTGTAATTTTTGCAAGTTATTGCGATAATCATCGATATTTGAATTTGTTGAATCGGGATTTAAATTTTGATTATTTTCTAATTCTTGTTGTAATTCGTCGATGTTGTAATTGTTTTGTATCAAATGAAGCAATGGTGCTATTTCTTGGTTTTTGCCTGATAAACTACCGCTGTAATTGTTGTAAATAGAGCCGATAAAACCATAAACAATAGGTTGAAGCAATTCTCCAGAATATTTGATGATGCCACCAGTTTTTGCCGAAGAAATGATTTTTGGTGTTTTATCGTTTTTATTGCTAGCAATTTTTGTGCCTGTCATAATTTGATTAATTGTGAGGTAGGTGGCATATAACAAGCCAAAAATTAATAAGGTTTTAAAGGCTCCAAAAATCACTCCTAAAAAATTGTTTAAGGCTGGCGAAAAATAAGAGGTAATTTCTTTGGCTAAACCAGAAGTGGAAAAAATCATAACTAAAAACACAATAGTAAAAATAACACTTCTTGTGATGATTTCGATTATAGCAATGTTTAAAGTAGAATGCTGAGCAAATAGTTTGGCAACAATGCCAGAAAGTAAATAAGAGGCAAGAAAAGCAGCCGCCCAGCTTATTAAAGAAAACACCTCTTTTATTAACCCTCTAAAACTAGCAATGCCAATAATGATTAGGGCAGAAGTGATAAAAACTATATCGACAATATTGTAATCGGTTGTCATATTTTTTAAATTATTTTTTGATGTGTCAATTATTTAGGTTTTAATACCATTTACACTAATTAAAATAATCTTATTGTTTTTCACATTCTAACTTCATCTTTTTGGTTAAAAACCTGTCGTTGCGATAGCACGACTAGTTATTTATTTAAAAAGCCTCTGCCTGTATGGATATACAGGCAATCGTTTTTTAAAGTTTTTATCTCAAAAATATTTCGTTATAATGTGATTTTAATTAGTGTAAATGGTATAAAATGCAAACAATTTTAGCAACAATTATTTTTTAAAAATTGTAAAATATTTTCAACGGCAACTTGTTGTTTTTCTTGGGTTTGACGATTTTTGATTTCTACTTCATTTAAAGATTTATCGGAAACTAAAATTTGAGTAGGAATGCCAATTAAATCGGCGATGGCCAGTTTTTGACCAAAGCTGTTTTTTGTATCATCAAAAAGCACTTCGATTTGATGTTGTTGCAATTGCTGATAAATTTGTAAACAAAGCTCATTTACTTGCAAATTGTTAGGCTTAAGATTAATCAAAATAACTGCAAAAGGAGCGATTGCTTTTGGCCAAATAATGCCTTTATTGTCATGATTTGCCTCGATGCAAGCGGCCACAACCCTTGAAACACCGATGCCATAAGAGCCCATATAAGGATAAATTTTTTCGCTGTTTTTTCCTAATACAGTTGCTTGCATAGCCTGAGAATACTTGGTGCCAAAGTTAAAAATATGACCAACTTCTATTCCTCTTTTTGACATTAAATCTGCTGGTTTTACCGAGCATTTTTCTGGAATATGCAAATCGTCTGCCATGGCATAAATTTGTTGCATATCGGCAATTTTTATATCTTTTTGTTTTGATATTTCGTCAAATTTTTTATCGTAAAAAATAGCACTTTCGCCAGTGTCGGCCAAAACATGAAATTCGTGCGATAAATTGCCACCAATCGCCCCTGTGTCGGCTTTTAAAGCAATTGGCTTTAAACCGATTGCTTGAAAAATTTTAAAATAAGTGGCATACATTAGGTTGTAGGTTTTTTTTGATTCTTCTAGATCTAAATCAAAAGAATAGGCATCTTTCATTAAAAATTCTCGACCCCTCATCAAACCAAACCTTGGGCGAACTTCGTCGCGAAACTTCCAGTGGATTTGATAAAGATTTTTTGGCAAATCTTTGTAAGAAAAAATATTTTTACGAAATAAATCGGTTACCACCTCTTCGTGTGTTGGGCCGTAAAGCAAATCACGATCGTGGCGATCTTTGATGCGAAGCATTTCTTTGCCATAATCGTTGTATCTTCCTGATTCGAGCCATAGTTCGGCAGGTTGAATGGTTGGCATTAAAATTTCGCAAGCACCAGATGCATCCATTTTTTGTTTAATGATATTTTCAACTTTTCTTAACACCTTCAAACCAAGTGGCAACCAGCTATAAATGCCCGAGGCGGTTTGCCTTATCATACCTGCTCGAATCATTAGTTGATGCGAAACCACCGAGGCATCGAGAGGATTTTCTTTGAGAGTTGGTAAAAAATATTGACTTAATAGCATAAACTTAAAAATGGATTTTTAATTGTTTTGAAATGGTATTATCGTTGAAATAAGTAAAATAGCATTGTTAAGCAAAAACAATTTTTGTTGCTTATTTTTTGCATTATTATCGTTGATGGTTACTTGATTTAAAAAAGTTTGTAAAATATTGCCAAAATTGTTGATTAAATTTAGACTTTCGCTTAAATCTGGCTGTTGTAAAGCTTTTTTTAATGGTTTTAGCAGTTGTTTTGTTTGTTGATGCAGTTCTTTTTCAATATTTAGTTGGCACTTGATTTTATTGACAAAAGTTAATTTATCAAGATGAACTTCGTTTAGTAAATTTACGGCTCTTTTGTAGGCAACTAATAAATTTTGTGAATCACTGCTATTTAAGAAATCGTTTAACAATAAAATATTGTTAATTAAATGTGCAATATTTAGCTTAGATTGTTTAGATAAAAACCATTCGGTGATGTAAAAAGGCACATTTAATTGATCTTTGAGAAAAAATTTTAATCTTTCTATTAAAAAAAGTTTTATTTCGTCAATAACGGTATTTTGAAAATTTTTACAAGCTTTAATTTGTTTTTGTTGATTAAAAATTTTACTCGGAAAATTATTTAAAGCTCTTTTTAGTGTTAATTCGATAGGTATAGATAAATTATGATGCCAAATGGTTTTGATAATGCCAAGGCCTTGCCTTCTAAGAGCAAAAGGATCTTTAGAGCTGGTTGGTTTTTGATTGATAAGAAAAAAACCTACTAAACTGTCAATTTTATCTGCCAAACTTAAATTAATTGCTAAAGAATTGCTAGGCAAAGCAGAATTTGCCGAATTTGGCAGGTAATGTTGCTCTATTGCTTTTGTTATTTCTAAATTATAGTGCTGTTGTTTAGCATAAAAAGCCCCGATTTTTCCTTGCAATTCGGGCATTTCAGCAACTGCTTTGGTGGCAAGATCGCATTTTGCTAAATTACAAGCCAGTTCGATTTGTTTTAGGTTGCAATGCGGGATGAAAACCGCCATAAATTTTGCTAAATCGGCCATCCTTTGAGTTTTGGCAAAAACACTACCTAAATCTTGATGAAAAGTGATATTTTTTAAATTAGCAAAATAATTGATGAGCGGTTGCTTTAAATCTTCTTCAATAAAAAATTGCAAATCAGATAAACGGGCATTAACAACTTTTTGATTATCTAAAATAATTTTTTGATGAAACTTGGCATCTAGTTGATTGGTGATAAAAAAGAAATAGGGAGCAATTTTGTTTTCTGCATCTAAAGCAAGAAAATATTTTTGATTATTTCTTAAAGTAACAATGAGAGCTTCTGGAGGTAAAGATAAAAAATTAGGCTGAATTTTAGCTTGCAAAACTGCCATTTTTTCGGACAAACCTACTACTTCGTGCAGTAAAGAGCTGTTTTTATCAATTAAGGTGAGATGATTTTTTTGAGCCAATATTTGTAGTTGTTGTGAAATAAAATTAATTCGATCGGATTGATTAAAAATAATTTTTTGTTGCTCTAAAATAGGTAAATAATCGGTGGCTTTCGCTAAAACAATTTGCTGATATTTATCAATATTAACAAGATTATTGGTAGACAAGTTAAAAAAACTAAAGTCAACCACCTTGTTTTCAAACATCGCCAAGATATTTTTTACTGGCCTTACCCAAAAATGGGTGCATTGCTGATGATTGGGCATTTTCATTGATTTTTGCCACGAATTTTGCATTTTTTGTAAAATAGTTGGCAAAGATTTGGCAATAATTTGAGCAGTGTCGATGGTTTGTGCAGGGGTTTGATAAACAAAAAAATTATTTTCAATGGTTAATTGCGAAACATCATTTAATTGGTTGGCCTTTAAAAAACCATCAAGAGCAGATTGATTGGCATTGGTGTTGGGGCCAATTTTTTTGACCGATTCTTTAATTTGCTGAGCAGATAAATTGTTGATAATTAAAATTAATCTGTTGCAAGTAATGTGAGTTATGAGGTTTTGCTCTTGAAAATTAAGTTGATTTTTTTGCAAAATTTCATTAGATATTTGCTGAAATTGTTTGAGAGCAGAATCCTGCATTTTAGCAGGTATTTCTTCGCAGTAAAGCTCAAAAGTAAAGGTGCATTGCATAGAATTAAAAGGTTTCAACTCGAATAAATTTTGCCTCTTTAATAATTGATTTATCAAGCAAATCAAGAGTATCGACAATGTTTTGTTCGATTTGTTTGTTGGTGATGATGCCACAAAGCACTTTGGTTTCGTCAAGTTCGATGCAACTAGCTTGCAAACAATCTATTTGCGAGTCTTTAAAGATACTTTCGATAGCTAAATTATTTTGCGATTTATTAAAATGAAATAAAATTAAATATTGACCGAATCTTTGGTTGATAGAAATAATTTTTTGCTCATCATTGTTGATTTTGTTGGCATTGTAGCCAAGTATTTGTTTGCTATAAGTATTGTTAGCAATGTCAAGCAAATCGGCAACAACAGCAGAGGCAGTTGGGTTGCCCCCTGCCCCTTTACCAACAAAAAAACTATCATCAAAATATTGACCGTAGGTGAGAATGCAATTATAAGAACCATCAACTTGCGAAATTTTGTGTTGTTGCGAAATTAAGGCAGGATAAACCGCTTGCAAAACTTGATTATTTTCTTGTTGTTGATAGGTAGCTAATAATTTTATTTTATAACCTAGTTGATTGGCTATTTTAATATCGTTAGCAGTGATTTTGGCGATGCCTTCAATGTAGGTTTGCTGAAAATTAGGAGAGGTATTGGAGGCTAAAGAAGCTAAAATGCTAATTTTGTGAGCGGTGTCGATGCCTTCGATATCAAAAGTAGGATCGGCCTCGGCAAAACCAAGTGTTTGCGCTTGTTTGAGAGATGGTAAAAAATCTTGTTTTTTGTTGGTCATTTCACTTAATATGAAATTACAAGTGCCATTGAGAATGGCATAGATTTTGTTGATTTTATTAGCTAAAAAACCTTGTTGATAAGCTTTGATTATTGGAATAGAACCAGCAACAGAAGATTCATAAACCAAAACACCATTGTGTTGGTTGGCTATTTTTGCCAATTCATAGCCACAACAAGCAAGCAAAGCCTTGTTGGCAGTGATAACTTTTTTGTTGTTTTGTAAAGCAGAAATAATTAATTGTTTGGCAATATCTTGCCCGCCAATTAACTCGATAATAACATCTATTTCGTTGTCATAAACTAAATCGAGCGGATTGTTATAAAATTTAACATCAGAAGCAACAAAATTTTTGGCGGTTTTGGCAGAGACGGCAACTATTTTAAGCTGATGATTGCTTTTTAATTTTAATAATTCGGCATCGTGAGAAATGATCTCATAAACAGATTTACCAACAACTCCTAAGCCAGCCAAGCCTATTTTAATGATATTTTTCATAAATTATTTATTGTAAGGTCAAAATACAATTGGTTATGTAACTAGTTCCAAAAAAACTTAAAAAAGTATTTGCAAAAATATTTTATTATTGCTACTATTACTTGCAAGCTTTTTATTTGCTAAGCTATTTTTTTAATTAATTTTTTAATTTTTTACTTAGGGGGATTGTAGCTCAGCGGTTAGAGCAGGGCGCTCATAACGCCTTGGTCGTAGGTTCGATCCCTACCAATCCCACCACTTAAAAATTTATGCTCAAAAACTTTGTCAAATAACTAGTCTATGCATTTCGTTGTTGACAATAGCTCTTTTAACCCTCATAAAATCAGCCACAATTTTAGCAAAAAAGCTCAAAACTATCAGCAATATAGCCAAATTCAGCAAAAAAGCTCCTCTCAATTATATTCATTAGCTCAAAAATATTTATCTTCGGCAAAAATAATTCTCGATGCTGGCTCTGGCACCAGTATTGTTGGCAAAACTTGGCAGTTTGCCGATTCTGCTCAAATTTATGAGGTTGATTTTGCCTTGTCAATGCTACAATCTTGGCAAAATCGCCCCAGCAATTTCTTTCCTGTGTTAGCTGATATCAATCACCTGCCCTTTTGCGCTGATTATTTCGATTTTATTGTTTCTTCTTTTGTGTTGCAGTGGCTTTCTGCTTCTGCTTTGTTTAGTTTGCACAAGGTTTTAAAACAAAATGCTTTGCTGGCAGTAGCTTTGCCTAATGCTAATTCTTTACAAAACTTAACTAACCTAGTCAAAATCAACGATTTGCCAAGCCATCAACAATTTCAAGAAAATCTATTGGCTTGCGGTTTTACAATTATTCATCATTCTTGGCAAGATTTTTCACAATCTTTTATCAGTTTTAAAGAAGCCGTAAGTTATTTTAAAAATATTGGAGCCAACACCAAAAACCATCAACACAATAATTTTTTGACACTACTAAAACAAAAAAATAGTTGGCAAAAGCCAATCAATCTCGATTGGCAAGTAAGTTTTTTTCTCGCCCAAAAAATATCATCAAGCTTATGAATTATCAATTACAGCTCAAACATCTCAATCATTCTGCCGTTTTTATTAACTGCCCGCAAGACAGCAAGGGTTTTGTTATTTCACAAGTTATTGCCCAGGCTCAATTTAAAACCAACGATATCGTTTTTATTGCCAAAAACGATGCCGAAATGCTATTTGTAGCCAACCAAGTCAAGTTTTTTTCGCCTTCTTTGCCAATTATTAGCTTTCCTGCTTTCGATTCTTTACCCTACGATCGCTCTTCGCCTAAACCGCAAATTTTAGCTCAACGAATCAAAGCCTTGTTTTTATTGCAAAAACCAGCAATTTCTCCGCGATTAATCATCACTTCTGTGAATGCTTTGGTGCAAAAAACCATTGCCAAAAACGAACTACACAATATCGGTTTATCGGTAAGCAAAGGCGATAAAGTTTTGCTAAAATCTATTGCTAATTTTTTAATAAATTTAGGCTACACTAGGCAAACCACCGCCAATGAAGTTGGTGAATTTGCAATGAGAGGTGGCATTGTCGATTTAGTTTTGCAACAAGCTGGCGATGTAATTGGCTATCGTCTTGATTTTTTTGGCGAAGAAATAGAATCGATTAAAATTTTTGATCCCATCACTCAATTAAGCTACGAAGAGGTCAAAAAACTCGAAATTTTACCAACCAGCGAGTTATTTTTTCAAACAGAAAATTTACAAACTTTTCAAGCAAAATATCGCAGTTCTTTTGTTTATCAATCAAACGATTTGCTTTACGATGCAGTAAGTACTCATAAACACTATCCTGGCCTAGAAAATTGGTTGCCATTTTTTTACCAACAAGATTTGGTAAGTATTTTTGATTATTTTCAACAGCCTGTGGTTTTTTATGATAAAAACCTAAGCCAAAATATTGATTATCGCTATAAAAATATCTGCGAATATTATCAAAATCGGCTACACGAACAAAAAATTCATCCAGAAAATTTATATAACCCAATTTTGCCAGAATTGTTGTATGATAAATTTAACATCAACAATCAAAAATTAGTGCTCGAATTTAGTGAAGACGAAAATATCGGCAATAATAATTTGCTTAAACTCGATTTAAACATCAGACCAATACCTAATTTTACTGCTACCGCCAGAATTAATAAACAAGATCCGCTCGCCTTGTTTTCGCAATATATACAAGCTCATCAAAGCAAGCAAAATCGCTTTATGGTTGGCTATTTACAGCCAAGTATGCAAGAAAGATTGCCAAAACTTTTGCACGATTATCAACTTTATACCCAAGAATTAGACAATTTCTTAGCAATACAAAAAACTTTTATTAATAAAATTAGTTTAGCAAAACTGCCCTTGCATTTTGGTTTTGAAGTAGATGATTTTTTTATAATCGGCGAACAAGCTTTGTTTGGCGAAAAATCTCATCATCAACAAAGCAATAAAAGTGGCTCGCAAAGACTTATCGAAGAAACTTTGGCAATCACTTGCAACGAATTGGTGGTGCATCGCGATTATGGTATTGGCAAATTTTTAGGCATTCATCCTTTGGTGGTTTTAGGCATTAAAGTTGATATGTTAAAAATTTTATATGCCAACAACGACACTTTGTTTGTGCCTGTCGACGATATTAGCTTGATTTATAGATATTCTGCCGAAAACCCCGCCATACAACTCGACAAACTCGGCAACACCAACAACTGGAAAAGTCGTTGCAAAAAAACCCAAGACAAAATCAAACTCACCGCCGAAGAATTATTAAAAATCGCCGCCATAAGAAAAACCACCCAAGGCATTGCTTTTCAGGTCGATCAACATTTGTATAACGAATTTATCGCTTATTTTGGCTTCACCGAAACTCCCGATCAGGCCAAGGCAATTTTAGAAGTCGAGCAAGATTTGCAAAGTGGCAAACCGATGGATCGGCTTATTTGTGGCGATGTTGGTTTTGGCAAAACCGAAGTGGCACTTAGGGCTTCTGCCATCACTTGCCTGCAACAAAACCCAATGCAAGTTGCAATTATCGCCCCCACCACCATATTGGCAAGACAACATTATCGCAATTTTAGCAAAAGATTTGCTTACAGCAAAATAAAAATCGCCCTACTCTCTCGACTTACTTCGCCAAAAGAAGCAAAAAATATCAAAGAAAATTTGCAAAAAGGCGACTTAGATATTGTCATTGGCACTCATTCTTTGCTTGCTGATGGCATTAAATTTGCTAATTTGGGCTTGGTAATTATCGACGAAGAACAGCATTTTGGGGTGGCTCAAAAAGAAAAACTAAAAAAACTACGAAATGCCGTGCATTTACTCACTCTTTCGGCAACTCCAATTCCTAGAACTTTACAAATGTCGCTTGGCGGAGTGAAAGATTTAAGCCTTATCGCCACCCCTCCTCTCGACCGATTGGCGGTGCGAAACTTTGTCTTGCCTTATGATTCGGTGATTGTCAGGGAAGCGATTATGCGAGAATATAACCGTAGCGGGCAAGTATTTTTTGTGGTGCCAAAAATCAAAGATTTGCAAGAAATTTTTCCTAGATTGCAGGTGTTGTTGCCCGAACTAAATATTGCAGTAGCCAACGGGCAAATACCAGGAGCGAAATTAGAGCAAATTATGAACGAATTTTTAGAAGGTAAAATCGATGTGTTGCTTTCAACCACCATCATCGAATCTGGCATCGACATTGCCAATGCCAACACAATGATTATTTATAAGGCCGAACATTTTGGTTTGGCACAACTTTATCAATTAAGAGGCAGAGTTGGTCGAGGAAAAACCCGAGGTTATTGCTATTTTATGCTCGATAAAAATCAAAAAACTAGCAAAGAAAATATGAAAAAACTAGAAGTGATGCAAAGGCTAGATTCTCTTGGCGTTGGTTTTAATGTGGCAAGTTCCGATCTTGATATTCGCGGAAGCGGTAATTTGTTGGGCGAAGAGCAGTCGGGGCATATCAACGAAGTTGGAGCAGAATTTTATCAGCAACTATTGTTTGATGCTGTCAATCAATTAAAAGCAAACGATGGAGGCACAGAAAATTATCATCCAAATCATCAAGTGGCGGTAAAGCTGGGTATTTCGATGTTTATTGCCGAAGATTATATGCCCGACTTGTCTTTACGTATGAGTTTTTATAAAAAAATCGCTTGCCTTAGCACCGAACAAGAATATCAAAATTTACTTAACGAATTAATTAATCGCTTTGGCAAACCGCAACCAGAAACAATTAACTTGCTTGAAATGGCAATTTTAAAACATCGCTGTTGCCAAATGCAAATCGCCAGTTTAGAGTTGGTAAATCAAGGAGTGCAGATTGGTTTTTATGAAAATAAATGCAGTTTTGCCGACAAAATTTTAGCATTTAGCTTGCAAAAACAAACCAAAATCAAAATTTTACCACAACAAAAATTGTTGTTTTTTGCCCATCATCAAAATTTTAACGAAACACAAAAATTTGCTTTAGCTCACCAAGTTTTACAATTTTTACAAGATCTCGCTTGAGTGGAGGTAGTTTTGGCAAGCAAATCTCGATCTGAATTCCCCTTCTTGCAGAAGGGGTGGCGACCGAAGGTCGACGGGGTAGTGTCGGCAACACACAGTAGGATCCTTTTGAAAAAACAATCTGCGATCGTCTCCCAACACTACCTTGGTCTTTTTTTTGCCAAGGCAAAAAAAAATCCACCCCTTCGTTAGTGCGGGGAATTCAGATCGAAATCTGCTTGCCAAAGCTACCCTCACAGGGTATTAAACTGTAACTTTATATTTTTTGCCGAGATAATTAAATATTTCTGTTATTTCGGTTTCTTTTAGCATGCGATTAAAAATTATTATTTCTGAGATTTTGCCAACAAAATTTGCGCCACCAACGGTAAGATCATTTGAAGAGTTTGTGCCAATAGTACTTGCCAATGTAATGGCACCATTGTTTATTTTATAATAAGAATTTGATCCATTAAAAATAACTGCCACAATATAAGTATTTTTAATGCTATATGTTATAGCAATATTTGCAGATGTTCCGCCATTATTAACCGAAATATTAGTTGGATCAATAAAAATTCTTTGTGTAGTTGCAGTTGGATTATTGTTAAGAATTGTAGCAGAATTGCCACTCGATGGCTTAGAATCAACACTAAATACCACAATTTTAGTTGAAACATTAAGGACACCATCTTTTAAAGCATTTAACAATAAGGTTTGCCCACTTGCAAAACTCACCGAAGGCAAATTATTGATGCCAGAAAGGCTATAAGATGGTCTTGAATTGGTTGTTGCTTGCGATAAAGCATTGCAAGTGCCGTTATAATCGGCTTGTGTTGATCCTGAACTATTGAAAATTGCATAATTATTGATGCATTTTGGCCCAATATCTCGCCATAGTTCTATTGGATCAAATTCTTTTAGCTGAGTTGCCGAAATACTGGCAGAAGGAGTTGGTGGAGAGCCACTTCCTCCTGCGGTTCTTTTGCCAAAAGATTGTAAAGAGGTGGTTTCATACCAAGCGGCTAAGCTGTTGATTTCACCAACAGGAGATCTGGCAGTAAGAGATCTAGCAGCATTAAGCCTAGATGCCGAAACCAAAGAACCACCCTTCATGATGCCTGTAATCAGAATGCCGATAATAAGAATTACCACCGACAATTCTAACAACGAAAAGGCTTGTTTTTTGTGTGAATTTTTTAACATAGAAATTAATCTAAAAATGGATAATTAGTATAACCTTTTTCATTACCGCCATAAAATGTTTTTCTGTCGTAGTTATTTAGAGCGGTATTTTCTAAAAATCTTCTTGGTAAATCTGGGTTAGAAATAAACAATCTACCAAATGCCACGGCATCTGTTGAATTGTTATCGATAGCTTGTTTTGCTAATTCTAAATTATAACCACCAGCAGAAATAACTGGCATTTTGCATAATTTTTTAAATATAGACAAAACATTAGGAGCAGAAGCATTAGAGGCATCTGAGCCACCTGCGGTTGATGACCTTGGTTCGATTAAATGCAAGTAGGCGATGTTTCTGGTTGATAATTGCTCGATTACATAAGAAAAAAGCCCAACAGGATCGCTATCAGACATATCGTTAAAAGTGCCATAGGGCGATAAACGAACCCCAACTCGACCACTGCCCCAAACTTTTATCACCTCATCAAGAACTTCTAGCAAAAGTCTGGCTCGATTTGTAATCGAACCGCCATAACTATCGGTGCGACAATTAGAATTGTCTTGCAAAAACTGGTCAAGTAAATAGCCGTTGGCACTGTGCAATTCTACACCATCAAAACCCGCCTCTTTGGCATTGAGCGCGGCCTGTTTGTAGCTAGCGATTAAATCAGGAATTTCGTTTAGTTCAAGTGCTCTTGGAGCGAGAATGGGAGTTGGCTTAAATTCGGCGGTATAAGTTCCGCTATTTTTGGCAGGAATTGCCGAAGGGGCAACAGGAAGTTGATTGTTTGGTTGTAAAGAAAAATGAGAAATTCGACCAACATGCCATAATTGTAAAAATATTTTACCATTATTTTTATGAACCTCATCAACCACCAATTTCCAGCCATTAATTTGCTGAGGCGAATAAATGCCCGGAGTTGCAGGATAACCTTTCCCTTGGGCAGAAATTTGAGATGCTTCAGAAATAATCAAGCCAGCACTTGCTCTTTGGGCATAATATGTGGCATTTAATTGATGCGGAATGTCGCCTGGTTGTTGAGATCGCATTCTGGTGAGAGGTGCCATAATAATGCGATTGTTTAAGGTGATATCGCCAATTTTTAACTTGGTAAATAAAGTATGCTGATTCATAAAAGTTAGTTAGTTGTTAATAAAGCCATTATCACTAAAAATTTTTTTTGTATTTTCTGTTTTAAGAAATTTTAAAAATTCTCTTGCTAATTCCATATTGTTGCCAGCGATTGCCATGGCTTGATAGCTTCTTTCTTGATCGTTTGCAATGATTCTTAAAGAATTATTTGTAGCTAATTTACTGGCAAAAATTAAACCATAACTGTCGGGGTTATCTTCTATATCGTGCAATAAAGAAGAGCGATCTTCGGGCATTTTTTCAAAAACTTTAAGATGTTTAAATTCGATGCTCGAGAGTATTTTTTTGCCATAAAAACCTTCAGAAGTATTTTCGTGATTAATAATTAAATTAAGACGATAATCATCGATAATTTTTAAAGAGTCAATCAAACTAATGTTTTCTTGCATCATATTAATGGGAAGCATTGTATCTTTTTTGCAAACCAACACCAATTTATCGCTAGTAACATAAAAAATATTATAAATATCAATCAATCCCCTTTGTTTTAAAGTGTCAATTACAGAAGAATTGGCAGAAATAAACACATCAAAAGAAGATTCGTCTTCGAGATTTTTTAAAAAATCAGCAGAAGAATCGAGATTTATTGTGATGGTGGCATTATTTTTTTGTGAAAATTCTCGAGCAATTTTGATGATTGCAGATGCGAGGTTTGGATCGGAATAAACATTAATGTTTCTGGCGGTTGCAGCAAAAGAATTGTTAATTAAAAAACACATTGTAAGCAGAAAATATCTAAATACTCGCCAAATATTTAGATATTTAACAAAAATTATGTTATTTAAAAAGTATGTTTTATTCATAAATAGGAAATTTAGCACACAAATTTTGCACTTCTGTTTTTATTTTTGCACACAAAAGCTCGGTTTTATCTATGCCTTCATTGGCAAGTGAATGTAAAATATCGGCAATATAATTGCCAACCAAAATAAATTCTTGCTCTCTAAAACCTCTGGTGGTGGCAGCAGATGTGCCAAACCTCAAACCAGAAGTAACAAAAGGACTTCTAGGATCGTTAGGAATGGCATTTTTATTGCAAGTAAGACCTGCCTTTTCTAAAATAAATTCTGCCTCTTTACCAGTGATATTTTGCAAAGGAGTGAGATCGGCAACCATTAAATGGCAATCGGTGCCACCGGTAGTGATGTTTAAACCTCTATTTACCAGTGTTTCTGCTAAAATTTTTGCATTCAACACAACTTGTTGGCAATATTCTGTAAAACTAGGTTGCAAAGCTTCATTAAAAGCCACCGCCTTAGCAGCAATAACATGCATTAATGGCCCGCCCTGCAAACCCGGAAAAACCGCAGAATTAATTTTTTTTACCAAATCTTCATTGTTAGTAAGAATAATGCCACCTCTAGGGCCTCTTAAAGTTTTGTGGGTTGTTGAGGTGACAATGTCGGCAATGTTAACAGGAGAAGGATATAAACCAGAAGCAACCAAACCAGCGACATGAGCCATATCAACCATCAGCAAGGCACCTACTTCGTCGGCAATTTCTCTAAATTTTTGCCAATCAACAATTCTTGGATAAGAAGAAATGCCCGCCACAATAAGTTTTGGCTTATGTTTTTTTGCCAAATCTCTCGCTTGATTATAATCTATTAAACCAGTTTCTAGGCAAATGCCGTATTGCACTGCATTAAGCCACATACCAGAAATGGTTTTCATAGCACCGTGAGTTAAATGCCCACCTGCTGCCAAAGACATACCCATTATGGTATCTTGTGGTTGTAAAGTTGCTAAATAAACCGCCAAATTGGCACTTGCTCCAGAATGAGGTTGCACATTGGCAAACTTTACTTTAAAAAGCTCACAAACTCTCGAAATTGCAAGTTCTTCTATAACATCAGAAAATTCGCAACCGCCGTAATATCGTTTATGAGGATAACCTTCGGCATATTTGTTGGTAAAAACAGAGCCCTGAGCTTGTAAAACAGCTTTGCTTACAATGTTTTCAGAAGCAATAAGCTCTATTTGTTGTTGTTGACGAAGAAGCTCTTGAGAAATTGCAGAAAAAATATTTGGATCGGAATCTTGCAAATTATTGTTTAATTTTGTATGAAAAAGAGACATAAAAACTGGTGCAAAAAGTTATTTGATAAAATACATTGCATTAAATTTAAATCAAATATTTTATTTTAGCAACAAAGATTTTTTGTTTAATATTTAATTCAAATCAAATATGACAATTTATGACAATAAAGTTTTGTTTTGATTTTTTATTTTCAAAATAATACAATATTATCAAAATTATCAAAATACCTTTAAATTAAATAGTCAAAAAAATCATTAATTTATGACAAATTTCTTAAGAAAAATTAGAGAATCAAAAAGAATCAGACAAACTGAATTAGCAGATCAAATCGGGGTAAGCAAGCAATTGCTTTCTGGTTTTGAAAATGGCAGAAGTGGCATTTCAAACGAAGTATTGCAAAAACTTGCCATTGCTCTTGATGTTTCGCCAGATAGCATTCTTATTGGCAAATCTAATAGATCTTTTGATGAAGTCGGTAAAAAACAACTCACCGAAGCTATGAGAATAACTTTCAACGAGTATGGTGACAAGCTTGATAAAGAAACAATAATTAAAATTTCCACCGAGCTATATGGCATGATTTTTCATAATGATTTTTTAATAAGTGATCTTGAAAAAATAAAATATCAAGAATCTTTGCAAGAAAAAATAATCGCTGGTTTAGCCGCCCAATGTTTTTTAAAAATTAAAAATTAAAACAATACAAGCAATGTCTCAAAGAAAAGAAATGGCCGAAAAAGAGCTTGAAAAAATGTATGACAATCAATTAGCTTGGTTGCAAGTTGGTAAATTATTACATAATCGAATCAATGTTTCTTTGCAAGAAAGCCCAAAACTTAGTCTACTTCTAAAACTTACCATACTAAGCAATGTAGGCATCTGGCTTACTTTCTTTTTTATAACATTTTTTTTATAAAACAACCCATGACTAAAAATTTTATTCTCTACATCGAAGACGAAGATTTTCAAGCAAAAATTTTTTCTAAAATTATTGAAAGCGAGCTTGATTCGTATAATTATAAAGTTAAAATTATTAAGAACGGCAAAGATTTTATTGCCCTTTTAAATAACGAAAACAAAATCTTTAATGATATAAATCTAAATGAAATCGGTTTAATTCTTATCGACTTGGCAATGCACGATGTTTCTGGAGTTCAGCTCTTGCAAGAAACACAAAAACATCAAATAAATCTTCCTGTGGCAATTCTCACAGCCAGAGAAGACGAAAGCATCAAGCAACAAATTATCAATCTTGGTGCCAAAGATTATTTTGTAAAAGGTAAAGATATAGCAGAATTATCACGATTGCGAGATTTTATCATTATCAATATGCAATAATTTAATGTCTAACTATCAAAATAAAAAACTAGATTTTAACCAATATCATCAAGATACTCAATTAATAAGAGCAGGCTCTATTCGCTCCAATTTTGGCGAAACTTCCGAGGCTATTTTTCTTAATTCTGGCTTTTGCTACAATTCAGCAGAAACCGCAGAAAACAGATTTAACGGGAACGAACCTGGTTTTGTTTATTCACGATATCTTAATCCAACCCTAAAAATGCTTGAAGATAAACTTTCTATCATCGAGCAAGCAGAATCAGCAGTGGTTATGGCTTCGGGCATGTCGGCGGTTTTTGCTAGCATTATGTGTCAAATAAAAACTGGAGATCACTTTATTGCTTCTAAGGTTTTATTTGGCTCTTGCTATCATATTGCCACCAAAATTCTACCAAACTATGGCATTGAAGTAAGCTTGGTAGATGCTACCAATCTAAAAGAATTAGAGCAAGCTTTTCAAAAAAATACCAAAGTAGTATTCATCGAAACTCCCGCCAATCCAACCCTAGAAATTGTTGATATCGCATTAATTGCCGATTTATGTAAAAGAAATAATGCTAAACTAATTGTAGATAACATTTTAGCCTCTTCTTCTTGTCAAAAACCACTTGCTTTAGGTGCTGATATTGTGGTTTATTCTAGCACCAAACATTTTGATGGGCAAGGCAGAACATTGGGTGGTGCAGTTTTAGGTGGCAACGATTTTATCAAAGAAACTCTATTGCCTTTTCATCGACACACCGGGCCAGCTCTTAGCCCATTTAATGCTTGGGTTATTTTAAAATCACTTGAAACCTACAATTTAAGAATGCAAAAACACTGCGAAAATGCTTTGCAAGTCGCCCAATTTTTAGAGCAACATCCAAAAATAAAAAAAGTTTCCTACCCTCACCTACCTTCTCATCAACAGTTTGATTTAGCAAAAAAACAAATGTCTAGCGGGGGCTCAATGGTTGCTTTTGAAACCATCGGCAACAAAAATGATTGTTTTAAATTTTTAAACAATCTACAATTAATAGACATTTCAAACAATTTAGGCGATTCTAAATCTTTAATAACTCATCCAGCAACCACAACTCATTCCAACATGTCTGTGGCAGAACAGCAAGCAATCAACATAACCTCAACCCTATGCAGATTATCTGTTGGCCTTGAGCATTATACCGATTTAATTAACGACCTTAATAACAGTTTAAATAACATTTAATATGCCTAGCTTTGATATTGTCTCAAAAATAGACCAACAAGAGCTTGATAATGCAGTTAATTCTGTATTAAGAGAGCTTACCAATCGTTACGATTTTAAAGGGGCGGTGTTTAGTATTGAACTAAAAATTAAAGAAAATTTAATTATTTTAACCGCAGATAGCGAATATAAAATTAATGCAATTGGCGAATCTTTAAGGGTTTTTGCCACAAAAAGAAATATAGATATTAAATCTTTAGAATTTTCAACCTTCCAAAAAGCAGGTGGCAACACTCTAAGACAAGAAGTAAAAATTAAAAACGGCATCGATAGCGATACTGCCAAAAAAATTGTTAAACAAATTAAAGATGCTAAACTTAAAGTACAATCTTCAATTAAAGGAGAAGAAATTCGAGTAGACGGCAAAAAAAGAGACGATTTGCAAGAGGCAATAACTTATCTTAAAAATCATAACTTTAATTTGGCATTACAATTTATCAACTTTCGCGACTAACTGTGTTTTAACTTCATCTTTTTGGCTAAAAATCTTCAAAAAACCGCAAGCAGTATTGTTATACAGCTTACCATTTTTTTGAATTTTTTATCTCAAAAATATTTTGTTAAATGTAATTTTAAAAATAATCACAAAATATGTAAAAAATTACTTGAAATATTTTTTTTAAACTGCAAAATATAATAAAGAAAACAAAAAATAATTTAAATTAATTAATTCGTTATGTTGTTAAACACTCAAACAAAAAAACAAGTCATTGAAAACTTTTCTCATAATAAATCCGATACTGGCTCTGTAGAAGTGCAATCAGCTATTTTTACATTACAAATCAACAATTTAATTGAACATTTAAAAAATCATAAAAAAGACCACTCTTCTAGAAGAGGTTTATTAATCTTAGTTGGTAAACGCAGAAGTTTACTTAACTACCTAAAATCTTTCAGCCTTAGCAGATACGAAGATCTTATCAAAAAGTTAGATATCAGAAAATAATTTTGATAATTTTTATACTAATAACAGGCTTGTTTAGTATAAACCATTTTTTAATTTAAAATAATTTTAGCAACCTTTATCTAAATTTTATTTTAAATTACAAATGCTGTCCAAAAAAACTCTTTCAACAAAAATAACATTTGTTTTGGTTGAAATAAAGTTGCGGTTTCTAAAATTTCTGTTCTATATTATAGTGCTAGAAACCTTATAAAATAATTTAAAAAAATAATAATAAAATATGTTTAATGTTGTAAAAAAAGAAATAATGTGGAATGGTAAAAGTTTTTCATTAGAAACAGGTAAAATTGCGAGACAAGCTAGTTCTGTTGTTGCAAAATATGGTAACACCACCGTTTTATGTGCTGTAACAATTGCTAATAAACCATCAGAAGGCATTGATTTTTTCCCTCTTACAGTTAATTATCTCGAAAAATCTTATGCTGCTGGAAAAATACCTGGTGGCTTTTTTAAAAGAGAAGGCAAACCTTCTGATGTCGCAACATTAGTTTCAAGACTAATCGATCGACCAATTAGACCAATATTTCCAAACGGCTTTTACAATGAAGTAAATGTTGTTTGTACCGTTCTTTCTTACGATCCAGAATGCAACCCAGATATCGTTGCTTTAATTGCCTCCTCTGCTGCACTAGCTATTTCAAAAGCTCCTATTCAAACCATTATAGCTGGCTGTAGAGTTGGTTTTATTGATAACGAATTCACACTAAATCCCAGCAATCTTCAATTAAAAAATAGCTCTCTTGATTTAATTGTTGCCGGCACTAAAGATTCTGTTTTAATGGTCGAATCTGAAGCAAAAGAACTAAGCCAAGAACAAATGTTGCAAGCCATCACCTTTGGTCAACAACAATTTTCACCAATTATCGACCTAATTCAAGAATTAGCACAAGAATTTGGCGAACCAAAATTAAAACTTACTCAAAAAAATAATGAAGAATTAAAACAAGAAATAACTCAATTTATTGAAAATCGTTTAGTTTTAGCCTATAAAAAACTCGAAAAACAAGCTCGTTCTCAAGATCTTGAATCAATCGAATCAGATGTTAAAGAAAAATTTCTTAATCTTGAAAAAGGCATTGATGAAAAATCATTAAAATCAATCTTCAAGAAACTTTCACAAGATATAGTTCGAGTTGATATTTTAAAAAACAATCTCAGAATAGATGGCAGAAAACCAGATCAAATCAGACAAATTTCTATTGAAACTGGCATTTTACCACAAGTTCATGGTAGTGCTTTATTCACTAGAGGCGAAACTCAAGCTTTAGTGGTGGCAACTTTAGGGGCAGATAATAAAGATAAGCAACTAGTAGAAGGCTTAGAAAGTGCTTTAAGCGAAGAGTCTTTTATGTTGCACTATAATTTCCCTCCATATTCTGTAGGAGAAGTTGGTCCATTAAAATCTCCAGGAAGAAGAGAAATTGGTCATGGCAAATTAGCTTGGAGATCTATAAATCCTGTTTATCCTGCTGAAAAAGATTTTTCATACACAACTAGAGTTGTATCTGAAATTACCGAATCAAACGGTTCGTCTTCTATGGCAACAGTTTGTGGAACTTCTCTTGCTTTAATGGATGCTGGAGTGCCAATTAAATCTGCGGTTTCTGGTATTGCTATGGGCTTAATTAAAGAAGGAGAAAATTATGTAATTTTATCCGACATTATGGGAGACGAAGATCATCTAGGCGATATGGATTTTAAAGTAGCGGGCACCATCAATGGCATAACAGCACTACAAATGGATATTAAAATTACTGGCATCAGCATAGAAATAATGCAAAAAGCTTTAAATCAAGCTTGTGTTGGAAAACTCGATATATTGCAAAAAATGGATCAAGTAATTTCTACTCCAAGAAAAGATAATAATCGTATTCCAAGAGTTGACACTATGACTATCGCTAAAGAAAAAATCCGAGAAGTAATTGGAGCGAGAGGTGCGGTAATTAAAGATATTTGTGCAAAATCTGGAGCCGTAGTTGATATTGAAGATAGTGGTTTAATAAAAATTTCTGCCAATAGTGCCGAATCAATTAAAAAAGCTACCGCTATGATAGAAAGCATAACTTTTGAACCGCAAATTGGCGATTTATTTGAAGGTCCAGTAGTAAAAGTTATAGATGCTGGTGCCTTTATTAGCATCTCTGATAACAAAGATGGTTTTGTTCATATTTCAGAACTTGCCGATCACAGAATTGAATTTGTTGAAGATGTTATCAACGAAGGAGATATAGTGAAAGTAAAAGTGATTGGTTTTGATAAAAAAGGTAGGCCAAAACTTAGCTATCGCTGTGTAGATCAAGCAACTGGTGAAGATATTTCTGACAAAATACTTAATAAACCACAAATTATTGACGAAAGAGAGTCTTTTAAAAGCAGAGACAATAATGGTGGCGATAGAGACAACAGAAGATCAGGAAATGCTACTGATAGAGGAGAGCGTAGAAGCTCTGATAGAGGAGATCGCAGAGATCGCTCTGATAGAGATAATAGAAGCTCCGACAGAGGAGATCGTAGAAGCTCTGATAGAGGAGATCGCAGAGATCGCTCTGATAGAGATCGCGATACTGGCGATAGAGATAGCAGAAAAGATCGTGGCAATAGAGATAATAAAACAGAAGAAAAACCAAAAAGAAAATTTCCTTTTGGCGGTGGATTTTTTAGCTAGTAGAATGTTTTTTCTAGATAAAACAAGTAAAATAATATAATTTGTTGTTTTTTTTAATTATATTATCTTTCAATAGCGGTTATAGTCTTGAAAAAGAATATAACCGCTATTGGATGAAAAATATGTCTGGTAAATTTTAGTGGGTTATTACAGATGTCATTTATGATGAGGAATTATCGAAAAAACAATGTATTAATCTCGATAATTGCAATGGTGGCAAGGGTTTTTCTGGGGGAGGTTGTTATAAATGGGTAAAATCACCAAACGACAAAGCTTCTTCTTGGTAATTATAATATCGCCATCACTTAACATCATTTAGTTCTCCAAAATTTTTTAGAATCAAAAAATCTCATCAAAAAATGCCAGAACTGCCAGAAGTAGAAAACATTAACATAGGTCTTCAACATATTGTTTCTGCAGAAATAACCCAAGTTTTTACCTCTGATTACAAGCTTCGCTATTCTTCTACTTTGCCTTTGCAACAGCTAGAAAATGAAAAAATTATTAAAATCACAAGAAGAGCCAGATATTTATTGATTTATTTAAGTAATAACTATTTACTTTTAATTCATTTGGGTATGACTGGTAATTTATGCACAAAACAACAATTTCATCATCATAAACACCTACATTTTGCTTGCTTACTAAAAAAAGAACAACAAGAATTTTGGCTAGAATTTAGCGATATTAGAAGATTTGGTTTTATTGATTTATTTTCTCAACAAAATTTAACAAACCATAAATTTTTAAAAAATCTTGGTCCAGAACCTTTAAGCAACGATTTTAATGCTCAATATTTATTGCAAGCATTACAAAACAAAAATATCAACATCAAAGCCAGCTTGATGGACAATAAAATTGTCGTTGGCATTGGCAATATTTATGCTAATGAAATCTTATTTGTCAGTAAAATTCTGCCAACAACTATTGCTAAAACATTAGATTCTCATCAAATTGCTATTTTAGTTGCAAATACTAAAAAAATTCTGCAAACAGCCATAATTAATAAAGGCTCATCTATCAATAACTATCGTAATGTCGATGGTAATTTAGGAAATTTTCAACAACAACATTTGGTATATGCAAAAAAACACTGCCAAATTTGTCAAGATAAAATTCAAAAAATAACACAATCGGGCAGATCTAGTTATTTTTGCTTACAATGTCAAAAATAAATAATTTTTTATGTTTAATTATAATTCTAATAATATTTTTGCCAAAATAATTAGACAAGAAATACCGGTAAAAAAAGTTTACGAAGATAATATTATCTTGGCTTTCTACGATATAAAACCAGAAGCTCCCATACATATTTTAGCTATTCCTAAGCAAGCATATTGCAATTATACTCACTTTATTAATCAAGCAACTTCACAAGAAATTGCTTATTTTCTGCAAAAAGTCGCAGAAATAGCCAATCAACAATGCCCAAAAGGTTTTCGTTTAATCACCAACAATGGTAGCGATGCTTTGCAAACCGTGGAGCATTTTCATATGCATATTTTAGGAGGTGAAAAATTAGGTGCCTTAATTGGCATATGATAAATCAACAAGATTTGGCAATTTATATTCATTATCCCTTTTGTCAAAGCAAATGCCCTTATTGCGATTTTAATTCTCATGTTTCTAACAGCATCGATCATCAAGCATTTTTAAAGGCCTATCAAGATGAATTAAAACTTTTTGCTCAAAAAATCAATAAAACCAAAAAAATTTCTTCTATTTTTTTTGGCGGAGGAACACCTTCTTTAATGCCAATTGGCTTAATTTCTGGAATTTTACAACAAATAAAAGAATTATGGGAATTAAAAAACGATTGCGAAATAAGCTTAGAAGCCAACCCAACTTCTGTTGAAGCAGAAAAATTTTCACAACTTGCTGGTTTGGGCATCAATAGGCTTTCTTTGGGCATTCAGGCACTAAATCAAGCTGATCTTAATTTTTTAGGCAGAACTCATTGTGTTAATCAAGCGATCGATGCCATAAATTTAGCAAAAAAATATTTTGATAATTTTTCATTTGATTTAATTTATGCTAGGCCAAATCAAACCAGTAAACAGTGGCAAGAAGAGCTAAATTTAGCCCTCAGTTTTAATAGCAAGCATTTGTCTTTGTATCAACTTACCATAGAAAAAGGCACCGCTTTTTTTCAACTTTTTCAGCAAAAAAAATTCACTCTACCAGACGAAGAGCTGGCTTGTGAATTATATCAAATTACCAAAGAAATTTGTCAGCAACATTCTTTTTATCTTTATGAAATTTCTAATTATGCCAAAAAAGGTTTTGATTGCAAACATAATTTAGCTTATTGGCAAGGACTAGACTATATCGGTGTCGGAGCAGGAGCCCATTCTCGATTTAGTCAAAACAACAAAAATTTTGCCACTGCAAATTTTTGCCAACCGCAAAAATGGCTTCAAACCATACAAAACAATCAAATTCCTTGGCAAACCACAGAAGAATTAACCGCCAAAAAAAGATTAGAAGAATTATTATTAATGGGTCTTCGACTTGCTTGCGGTGTTGAAAAAACTAGCTTAGAGCAAGTTGTCAACAAACAATTTGTGCAAATTTTTTCTACATCAGCCATAAAAAAACTTTTACAACAAGAATTAATCATTATCAATGAAAAATACCTAGCAATCAACGAAAAATATCAACTACTTACCAATGAAATTATCGCTAAAATATGTTTAGCAATTAAAGAATAATCACAATAATTTATATTTTAACAATTGTGGCACTGTTGCATCCAAAACTTATTTTAATTTTTTGCTAGTTTTGAGAAGAAATTTTAGCTATTTTTAGCCTCATATTAAGCATATCGTGTTGCTTACGGTAGAACTATAACTGATTGAAATATTCAGTAGCAGATTTAGTTAGTTATACCATTTCCCATATTTACATATATTATTAATATCTCTAGAATTTAGATTAATATCAATCTAAATTTTCAAGCAATGGCAAAAACAATAATACCATTTCAACTTTAAAATTAATAAATCTAACAAAATATTATATTCAGTCGTGCTAATGCAACGACATGATTACATTCAGTCGTGCTAATGCAACGACATGATTACATTCAGTCGTGCTAATGCAACGACATGATTACATTCAGTCGTGCTAATGCAACGACATGATTACATTCAGTCGTGCCAAAGGCAACGACATGATTTTTGAGATAAAAACTTTAAGAAACGAAAGCTGTATATCCATACAGCTTGAGGCTTTTTTATACAAAAAGTAGTCGTGCTAATGCAACGACAGGTTTTTAGCCAAAAAGATGAAGTTAGATTGATTAAATATCTAACAATGTATGTTAAGTTGAAATGGTATAATATCAGAAAAGACTTATATCAGAGCTCAAAATGAATTAAAAAAAATAAAAATTGAAGGCACTTTATTTAAGAAGCTTCAGGCGGTTAAGTTAGCTCATGAACATGGCATCAAAGAAACTGCTGAATTTTTAAATATTTTTCCTGTTTCAATCAGAAATTGGGCAAGGTTAATTAACTAAGATAAGAGGAAGCGAGCATAAAGAAGGTATTAAACTCAATAATATCCACATTGACAGAATTAAAAAATGGTTAAAAAAGATCCGAATCTTTCAATAAATGCTATCACGGAATGGAGAATTTAGATCGAAGTGGGGTTTTAATTAATGGAAATGGCATAACTTGCTTTCGTTAATTGTTTGTTTGAGTCAAAGAATTCTTTAATGTTTTATCATAAAATTAGCTTGCATTTATATTTGTAGCAATTAAAATTTAACTTTATTTTTTATTGAAAATTGCTTTCAATAGTGCAACGGTGCCATAACAAAATTTTATCAAAAAATGCTTATTAGCAAAAGTTACAGTAAAGCCTTATTTAATCTAGCTTTACAAGAGCAAATTTTAACTCAAATAAAAGAGCAATTGATAGAGCTAAACAAACTTTTTACCCCTAGTTTACTTATCGATTTAAAAAATCCTACACTAAATAAAAACTCTTTATTGATCGCAATTAAAAAAATCATTGAAAAGGCAAATTTTTCATCAATTATCAATAACTTTTTGCTGATTTTAACAAAAAATAAAAAAATTCACCTCTTGCCAGAGATTCAGCAAAATTTTTTGCATCTCTACAATAAACACCATAATATTTTACAAATCCAAGTTGTTTCTACCACAGGCAAAATCGATATTGAACCAATAAATAACATTCTTAGCAAAAAATTACCTTTGCAAAAATTCATCATTTCACAAGTAAGTAATCCACAAATATTGTCTGGCTTACAAATTAACATTGAAAACACTATTTTTGATGCTAGTCTTTCTCAAAATCTAGCCGAAATAAAACAATATCTTATTAATTCTCTTAATTAATTTTTTATCACTATGTCTCTAGACACAAATCAAATTTACAGCATTTTACAAGAAAGTTTTAAAGACTACAATCAAAACACTCAGCTTACCGAAATCGGTAAAGTTATAAAGGTTGGTGACGGTATCGCTTGGGTTTATGGCCTAAATTCTGTGCAAGCAGGCGAAATGGTTGAGTTTGATTCTGGGGTAAAAGGCATGGCACTTAACCTCGAAGAAGAATCAGTTGGCATCGTAATTTTTGGCGAAACTCCTTCAATCAAAGAAGGCTCAATTGTTAAAAGAACAGGTAAAATTGTTGAAGTTCCAGTTGGCGAAGGTTTATTAGGAAGAGTGGTTGACGGTTTAGGCAATCCAATTGATGGCAAAGGCCCTCTAAAAAATGTTGAATATCGTAAACTCGAAGTAAAAGCCCCAGGTATTATCGCTAGGCAATCAGTTTCTGAGCCAATGCAAACTGGGCTTAAAGCAATAGATGCCCTTATTCCTATTGGTCGGGGTCAAAGAGAGCTCATCATTGGCGACAGGCAAACTGGTAAAACTGCCATTGTTATCGATACCTTCATCAATCAAGCTAAAGCACATCAACAAAACGACGATAAACAAAAATTATTTTGTATTTATGTGGCAATTGGTCAAAAAAGATCTACCGTTGCTCAAATTGTAAAAACCCTGCAAGATGCAGGAGCTATGTCTTATTCAGTGGTTGTGGCGGCTACAGCTTCTGAGGCTTCAACTTTGCAATTTTTTGCTCCATATGCTGGCTGTGCCATTGGCGAATATTTCCGCGATAACGGCAAACATGCCCTCATTGCCTACGACGATCTTTCTAAACATGCCGTTGCCTATCGCGAAATGTCTTTACTTTTAAGAAGACCACCAGGAAGAGAAGCTTATCCTGGAGATGTTTTTTATATTCATTCTCGCCTATTAGAAAGGGCAGCAAAATTGTCCGACAATTTAGGTGGCGGCTCACTTACTGCTCTGCCAATCATCGAAACACAAGCTGGCGATGTTTCTGCCTACATTCCTACCAATGTTATTTCTATTACCGATGGTCAAATTTTCTTAGAAACCGATTTATTTTATAAAGGCATTAAACCTGCGGTAAATGTTGGTTTATCAGTTTCAAGGGTCGGTTCGGCAGCTCAAACCAAAGCAATGAAACAGGTTGCTGGCACCATCAAGCTTGATTTGGCTCAATTTCGTGAACTAGAAGCCTTTTCTCAATTCGGTTCCGATCTCGATATTTCAACTCAAAAACTATTAGATAGAGGTAAAAAACTCACCGAACTATTAAAACAAAACCAGTTTTCTCCTCTTGGCTTTGAAGAGCAAGTGGTTTCTATTTATGTTGGTGTAAAAGGTTATCTCGATAAAGTTTCGGTAAAAGATGTTAATAAATTCGAAGAACAATTTTTGCAAAAAATCAAAACTGCTTATCCAGAAATTTTGCAATCTATTGCTAAAGAACAAAAAATTACCGAATCAACAGAAAGTCAATTAAAACAAGCTATTGTTGATTTTCTTGAGATTTTTCTTCATCAAAAATCATAATGAGACTGTTTTGTTATGGCAAATCTTAAAACCTTAAAAAACAGAATTAAATCGGTAAAATCTACTCAAAAAATTACCAAAGCCATGAAAATGGTTGCGGCCTCTCGTTTGAAAAAAGCTAAACATTTGGTCGAATCTTCTCGTTCTTATGCTTATAAACTAGCTCAATTAACCTCCGATTTAGCTTCTAACATTGCAGTGAGAAGCACTCTTAATCAAGAGTTTCCTTTACTTACTGGCAAAGGTCACAACAATATTCATCTGCTTGTGGTTATTTCTTCTGATCGTGGCTTATGCGGTGGCTTAAACACTGCAACGGTTAAGTTTGTAAAACAAACAGTTCAGCAATTAACTAGTCAAGGCAGAGAAGTGAAAATATTTTGCTTAGGTAAAAAAGCCTACGAACCTTTAAAAAATGTTTTTGCTAAACACATTATCGGCAGTGAATTTGGCTTATTTCGTGGCATTATAAATTTTGATAATGCTCATCAAATAAGTGAAAAAATTATTGCATTATTTAACGAAAATCAATTTGATATATGCAGTGTAATTTATAGCAAGTTCAAGTCTGCCCTTTCTCAAGAGCAAGTAATGCAACAAATCATTCCTGCTCCAATAAATTATCACAACCAAAAGCAACAAGGCGAATCGCCAATAGAATATCAACCAGATCAAAAATCTATCTTGTCAGAATTGCTACCCAAAAATATTGCTGTGCAATTCTATATTCAACTACTCGAAAATGTTGCCTCCGAACAAGGTGCCCGAATGTCCGCAATGGAATCGGCATCTAATAATGCTGGTAAAATGATTAAAAACCTTTCTTTGGTCTATAATCGCACCAGACAAGCCAACATTACTAAAGAATTAATCGATATAATTTCTGGTGCCAATACTATATGACAACCAAAGTTCGCTTCGCCCCCTCACCTACTGGTTTTTTGCATGTTGGCAACATTAGAACTGCCATTATTAATTTTTTGTTTGCTCAAAAAACTGGCGGTGAATTTTATTTACGCCTCGACGACACTGACGAACAAAGAGTTAAAGAAGTTTATCGACAAACAATTTTACAAGATATGTCGTGGTTGCAACTCAATTATCAGCAACTATTTCAGCAATCTAATCGTCTCGCTTTTTATGAAAAAGCCAAACAACAGCTTTTAAGCAACGGCAGGCTTTATGAGTGTTTTGAAACCGAAGAAGAATTAAATTTACAAAGAAAATCACAAATCGCCTCTGGTGTTCGCCCAATTTATAATCGAGCAAGCCTGCAAATCACCACTCAACAAAAATCCGACCTCAGAAAAAAAGGTCTTAAACCTCACTATCGTTTTCTTTTAAAAGATAGCCCGGTTTCTTGGCAAGATCAAATAAAAGGCAAAATCACCTACGAAGGCAGGCATTTTTCTGACCCCGTTTTGTTTCGACAAGAAGATGAAAATGGTTTTGCTGTTCCTACTTACACTTTTTGCTCGGTGGTTGATGATATCGATTATAACATTACTCACATCATTCGGGGCGAAGATCATGTTACCAACACTGCCATTCAAATTCAAATTTTTGAAGCCCTCAATGCCACACCGCCACTTTTTGCACATCTGGCTCTAATTAAAGCTTCTGCTGGTAAAATTTCAAAAAGATTGGGCGGTTTCGACATCAAAACTATGAGAGAAAATGGCTATGATTATCTCACAATTTTAGCTTTTTTAGCCCAAATCGGCACTTCTTCTACCACAACAACCATCGCCAACATCAATCAACTGGTTGAAAACTTTGATTTTCGTAATTTTTCAAAATCTGCCACCAACTATGATTTTACTGAACTTACTCAGTTTAATCACAAAACATTACAAAACCTTGATTTTGCCGAAATAAAAAACCGCCTCAATAGCCTAAATATCAACAACATCTCTCAAGAATTGTGGGAGGCTTGTAAAAAAAATATAAATTTCTTACCAGAAATAGAGCAATGGCAACAAACTTTTAACGATCCCAATTTTCTTTATCACCATCCAGAAAATATCGATTTTTTACAACTTGTTGCCACTATTTTGCCACAAGATACCACAAATATCAATGCTTGGCAAACTTGGCTTGGCAATATCAAAGAAAAAACCAACAAACAAGGCAAAGAAATATTTTTACCTATCAGACTCGCCCTCACTGGCAAAGAACATGGGCCAGAACTAAAACACATTATCAATTTAATTCCTAGAGAACAAATTATTTTTCGCCTTACTGGCAAATAAAGTGAAATATAATTTGGAATGCAAACAGCCCATTTTTTGGCAAAAAAACATTTGCAATATTAATATAAATAAATTAAATTATTATTAATACTATTTATATTTTATAACATTTCCATAAATACCACACTTCGATCTAAATTCCCCTTCTAAAAAAGGGGAATTTTGCAACGAATTAGATCTAAATTTTCCTTCCACGGGATGGAGAATTTAGATCGAAGTGTGGTTTTAATTAGCGAAATGAAAATGATGTGCGAATTATAAATTAATAAAAAATGACCAAAAACACTCAACACAACACAATTGATAAATTTCTTTGGTCGGTAATCAAGCCCTATAAATGGTGGTATTTGTTGATGTTGCAAGCCCCAATTTTGGTGAGCTTTTTTATTCCTCTCAACAATTATGCTTTAAAATTATTGATCGATAACATCAGCAACCTTGCTACTTTTGATTTTTCGGTTGTTTTATACCCTTTTGCTATTTTTTGTTTTGCCTGCTTGGCAAATGAACTATGCTGGCGAATCGCCAATTTTGCCGATTACCACTCGCAACCAAAAATTGAGGCAACAATTGTTGAAAATGCCTTTACAATTGTCATTAATCGGCAGTTTTTGTATTTTCAAAATAATTTATCAGGCAAAATTGCCAGCAAAATCGTGGGTATACAAACTAATTTTGTGCAAATACAAGATTTATTTTGTTTTCAAATTATTATTTTGGTTTTGCAAATTATTATTTCGCTTGTGATGTTATTTTTTGTGAATATCAAACTAGCAATTTTGCTGATGCTATGGCTTGTGGTGTTGTTGCCAGTTTGTTTTGTTAGCAAGAAAAAATTAGCCAATCTTTCTGCTTTTGCTACTCATAAAAAACAAGAAATTACCGGAGTTATTAACGATGCAATTGCCAACATTAGCACAATTTTTGCCTTTTCTTCAAAAAATAAAGAACAAAATTTATTAGCAAAACACAATGCAGAATTTATTTTTGCAGAACGAAAAAGGCTAAAATTTTTATTCATCAATCATATTTTTATTGGTTTTGTTTATTGCCTAATGTCGATAAGCATTCTCTATTTACTAATCAAACTAAGACAACAACAACTCGTAAGCAACGGCGAATTGGCAATGGTTTTTTCGTTAATCTATTTTACTATCGAGGCAACTTGGCACTTGCTAGGGGCTTTTGATAATTTACTAACTGCGGTGGGCAATTTTAAAGAATCTTTTTTGGTGTTGCAAAATTATGAAACAAGTTTTGATAAAAACCCAGCCCAAAAACTAGTTATATGAACTTAACACAATTTTTTTTACCAATTTTAAAACCACATAAATGGCGATTTTTTTTGATGTGGCAAATTCCTATAATAGGTGCCTTGTTTTATGTTGGCAATAGCTTTGCTTTAAAAATTTTGGTTGATAAACTTTTGGCAAAAAGCTCTCAAAATATAGTTTTGTTGGCGGTTTTAGCTTTGGTTGGCATTGCTTTTTTGCAAGAAGTTTGGTGTAGACTCGCCCAAATTGCCTTTATTTCGGCACAAACCAAAATCAGAACGGCAATTATTTTAAAGTTATATCACTTAATACAAAAAAAAGATTATTATTTTTTTCTCAACACAGCAAGTGGCATTATAATCAGCAAAATCAAAAGCATTGTCGATTTATATGATGTTATTTTTGCATATTTATGGTTTCGCCTCACCAACCCCTTGATGCTAATAATTATTGGAGTTGCTTCGGTATTTTTTATTAACAGCAAGATATTTTTTTTGCTGTTATTTTGCTGTTTGCTATTTTTTTATATTGTCATAAAAATGTCGTTTCGCTACACCAAAATCAGCGGTAGCGAAAGCGATGCCAAGCATTTAGTTATGGCAAAAATTAGCGACAACATTACCAATATTTTTAATATTTTTTCTTTTGCCAAACAACAGCAAGAATATCATAAAATCGCAGAAATCACTTGGCATAATCAAGATTCTTTTTATAAACAAAATCATAAAACAGAAAAATATGGTTTTAAAATGGCTGTTGTTTCTGGAAGTTGTTATCTTTTGTGTTTGTCTGCGGTGTTTTTTTATGGAGTTTTTTTGCATCAACAACAAGAAATTTCTAGTGGCGATATGGTTTATTTAATTACCATTCTTTATCAAATTATTCATTCTATGTGGGGTTTAAGTGCGGAAATAGGCAGTTTTTATGGCAAAATTGGCGATTTTTCTGCTTCTTTTTCGTTGCTAAATCAAGGAGCCGATTATAATCTCGATAAAAAACAAGCCCAAAAACTAGTTATATGAACTTAACACAATTTTTTTTACCAATTTTAAAACCCTATAAATGGTGGTTTTTATTAATTTTTCAAGCAGGATTTTTTGGATCTTTTTATAGTTTTATGTGGTATTATGCCATTAAAATATTAATTGAAAAAACCTCTTTAATTGCCAATAATCAACAAATTGCTTGGCAAGAATTTATTTTTCCAGTAGCAATTTTTATTGGGGCAGAAATTTTTGTTAACACTGTTTGGCGATTTTCAAACTATGCTTATTTAAAATCACAACCCTACATTCAAAAAGATATTTTGTTAAAAAGTTACCAATATCTCACTAATCATTCTTATCAATTTTTTCTCAATAACAATAGTGGCTTGTTGTTAAGTAAAATCAGAAAAATAGTTGATTCTTATGGTAATTTGTTTTCTTCGATGCAACATGGTTTTGGTTGTTTATTGATGCAAACAATTGTTAATATTGTTATTTTGTTATTTATCAATAAATATCTTGGCTTAATTTTGTTTGCTTGGTTTGTTATTGCTTTTCCTGTTATGGCGAATATGTCAAAAAATCTCGCAAAATTAGCAGATATCGAATATGAAGAAAAACATAAGATTATTGGCTTAATTGGCGATAATATTTTAAACATCAACAATTTATTTGCTTTTACTAGCAGAAAAAAAGAACAAAATTTATTAAACAATAAAATCAGTGTCAAGGTAATACCAGCCGAAATTCAATCAACTTGGTATTATATGAAAATGCACATAATTAGCGGTTTGCTTTATGTTTTAGCAATGCTAGTGATGATGATTACCACTATTTGGCTTTGTTATCAGCATCAATTACAGGTGAGTGATTTAGTATTAATTTTTGGTGTAGGGCTTGCAGTGTTTGATAGCAGTTGGAAAGCAATCAAAGAATTTCACAATGTTGTTAAGCAAATTGCCGACTTAACATCGGCTTTTAGCATTATTCAAATCAAACAACAAGTATTAGATAAACCACTTTCGCAAGAACTTAACATTTAATTTATGCAAGAAAACTTTATTCATTTTAAAAATTGTAATTTTACCTATCCACAAACTACCAAGCCAGTGTTGCAAAATTTTAGCCTCTCAATTGCCAAGGGGCAAAAAGTTGGGGTTGTTGGCAGTTCGGGAGCCGGAAAATCAACACTCATCAACTTGTTGTTAAAAAATTTTGCCATTGATAATTATTTATATTGGCAACGATCTGCCACAGAAAAAGCTAGCAATGACGATGCAGGTGGCGATATTATTATCAACTCACAAAGCATTTACGATGTTTCTTCTGATAGCCTAAGGCAAGCAATTTCGCTGATTCCGCAAGATATTATACTTTTTCATCGCAGCATTGGCGAAAACATTGGTTATGCTAAAGAAAATTGCACTCAAGATGAAATAGAAAATTCGGCCAAATTAGCCAACATCCACGATTTTATTGTCAATTTACCTGCTGGTTATGCAACTTTGGTGGGCGAAAGAGGCATCAAATTAAGCGGAGGGCAAAGGCAACGAGTTGCCATCGCAAGGGGCATTTTAAAAAATGCTCCTATTTTAATTTTAGACGAAGCAACATCAAGCCTCGATAGCCAAACCGAAAACCAAATTCAGCAAGCAATTTTAACAATGCTAAACAACAACTCAACCACTGTAATTGCTATCGCTCACCGCCTCTCAACCATTAAACATCTCGATCGAATTATTGTGATGATGACCGGAAAAGTAGTTGAAGATGGCAATTTTGCCGAATTAATTGCTCAAAACGGCTATTTTAAAGACTTGTGGGACCACCAAATAAACGGTATGCTGGTATAATGCAATTTCCACTAATTAAAACAACACTTCGATCTAAATTACCTGCACTAACGAAGTGGTGACTGCGATAGCGGGCGGGGTAGTGTCGGCAAGCAGTTCTCGGATATTCTCCTTCTTGTAGAAGGGGTGGCCGTGAAACGGCCGGGGTAGTGTCGGCAATACACGGTAGGATCTCTTCGAAAAAACATCTGCGATCGTCTCCCAACACTACCCCGTCGACCTTCGGTCGCCACCCCTTCTACAAGAAGGGGAATTTAGATCGAGGTTTAGTATTTATAATGCACTGATGATTATTTTTTGACAATAATATTGGTTATTTTAATTATTTTACTTTCAGAAGAAGTAAGGCTTGGAGTGAGTTTATAATCAAAAATAAACTGCTGTTGGGCTAAAGAAATTTCGTCTAGCAAGTTTTTTCCTTTTAAAAACAAGCAATAGCCGTTAGGATTTAAAAATTTTGCCACATAGTTGAGTAGTTTTGGCAAAGGAGCAAAAGCTCTTGAAACTATCACATCAAAATTATTGATTGTCATATTTTCTAAAAAAGCCTGATGAACCAAAACTTTTTCTTGCGAAAGAGAACAATATTTTTTTAAAAACTCGGCTTTGCGAAACGATTTTTCAATAAGATGCATTTCTTTTATACCTAAAATAGAAAGCACCAAGCCAGGCAAACCGCACCCCGAACCAAAATCGGCAAAAACTTGATTTTTATTTTCAATTAAAGCAAACAACTGGGCAGAATCTAAAATATGTCGATGCCAAATGTTATTAACAGTAGACTTGCCAATAAAATTAAACTTTTGGTTTTCTTGTAAAATAGCTTTAACATATTGCGATAAAGATTGCTCTTGCAAATTAGTAAGAGAGCAAATTTTTTTTAACTCTGCTAAAACTTGGTTTTTTTGCTCGTCATTTATCTTTAAAAAATCATTCATCGAAGTGTTGCCAAAAAAAGATTATCAAAAAATTATCAAAAAAATGTTTGAAAATTGTAATTTTAGTTTTTAAAATTATAAAAACAATCTTAAAATAGATTAAACTTTAATCTATTTTCAATAACCAAAAAAATCTATGAAAATAACCAATATAGTAAAAAAAATTCTTGCCAACTATGAAAGCGACAACCCTGGCACCAAATCAAATTTAGCCAAAATTTTAATGGCAGGCAAGCTTGGTGGCACAGGTAAAATGGTTATTTTGCCGGTAGATCAAGGCTTTGAACACGGTCCAGATCGTAGTTTTGCCATCAACCCCGATGCCTACGACCCGCACTATCATTATAAACTTGCCATCGATGCTTCTCTCAATGCCTATGCCGCCCCACTTGGTATGCTCGAAGCGGGTGCCGACACTTTTGCTGGTGCCATTCCCACTATTTTAAAAGTAAATTCTTCTAATTCTCTTTATAATGGCGGAACCGCTCCGCACCAAGCCACCACTGCTTCGGTAAAAGATGCCCTAAGGTTAGGGTGCAGTGCCATTGGCTTTACTATCTATCCGGGTTCCGATGCGGCTTTTGATATGTTTGAAGAAATACACGAAATGTCTTGCGAAGCCAAATCTTATGGCTTGGCTACCGTGATTTGGTCTTATCCAAGAGGGGGCGATTTATCAAAAATTGGCGAAACCGCCATCGATATTTGCGCTTATGCCACTCACATTGCGGCATTGCTTGGTGCTCATATCATCAAAGTTAAACCGCCAACCGAAGCTTTAGAAAACATTGACAATATCAAAGTTTATGAAAAATTAAAAATACCTGTCAACACTTTACAACAAAGGGTTTCTCATGTTTTAAAATCGGCTTTCAATAAAAGAAGAATTGTGGTTTTTTCTGGCGGAAATGTGAAAAGCGAGCAAGATGTTTATAACGAAATCAAAGAAATTTATCAAGGCGGGGCTAACGGCTCAATCATTGGCAGAAATGTTTTTCAAAGACCAAGGGCAGAAGCTTTAACTATGCTTGAAAATATCATCAAAATATATCAAGGTAAACTATAAATTTATGACAATTGCAACCGATATTGTAGTTATAGGAGCTGGTCCTGCTGGCTTATTTACAGTTTTTCAAGCTGGTATGCTGAAAATGAAATGCCATGTCATCGATTCTCTTGAAATTATCGGTGGTCAATGCACTGCTCTTTATCCAGAAAAACCAATATACGATATTCCGGCACATCCCAAAGTTTTAGCAAGCGAGCTTATCGAATTGCTCGAAGCTCAGGCCAACCCTTTTGCACCTTTTTATCATCTCAATCAGCAAGTGCAAACTATTGTGCAAAACCCAGATCAAACCTTTACTGTTGGCACCTCAAAAAACAATCAAATCATCTGCAAAGCAATTGTAATTGCCGCTGGTTGCGGGGCTTTTGGCCCCAACAGGCCCCCTCTTGCCAATTTAGAATCTTACGAAGGAAAATCGGTTTTTTATGCCATAAAAAACAAGGCAGAATTTGCCGATAAAAAAGTAGTAATTGCAGGCGGTGGCGATTCGGCGGTTGATTGGGCAATTAATTTAGCAGATGTTGCCAAAAAAATTATGTTGGTGCATCGTCGAGATAAATTTCGTTGTGCCCCCGACAGCACTGATAAACTCGAAAAACTAGTTAAACAAGGCAAAATTGAACTGATTATTCCTTATCAACTGCACTCTTTACAAGGAGAAAACGGCATTTTGCAACAAGTGGGTGTGGTAGATTTTTCTCAAAAAGTTTTGCATCTAGATGCCGATTATTTATTGCCTTTTTTTGGCTTGGCAATGGAGCTTGGCCCAGTAGCAAAATGGGGGCTTAACTTGCATAAAAACCATATCGCGGTCAATCAAGCAACTATGCAAACTTCACAACCCAGCATTTATGCGGTTGGCGATATCGCTCATTATCCTGCCAAATTAAAGTTAATTCTTACTGGTTTTGCCGAAGTCGCCTCTGCTTGCCACGATATTTTTAAAATAGTTTTTCCTGATCAAATTTTTCACTTCGAATATTCAACTAGCAAAGGAGTTAATTGATGTTTTCAAGTTTAGAGTTCTTTTTGGCTTTTCGCTATTTAAAAGCCAAAAGATCAGAAGGTTTTATTTCGGTAATTGCTATTTTTTCTTTTCTTGGCATTACCATTGGGGTTGCTACCTTAATTATTGTAATGTCGGTCATGAACGGCTTTCGCTTTGAGTTGGTGCAACGAATTTTAGGCATCAACTCGCATCTTAGCATTACTGGCGATCATCACATCGAAAATTACTCAGAAGTCATCGAAAATTTAACCAAAAACATCAAGCAAATTAGCCATCTCAACCCAATTGTTGAAAGCCAAGCAATGCTGATTGCCAACCAACAAAATCAAGGAGTACTGATTAAAGGCATCAACACCACCGATTTATCTTACAAAGAACTAATTAAAAACAACATTATCGCTGGTGACATCAATAACATTAGCAATAAAAATCAAGTAATCATCGGCTCTACTTTGGCTCAAAACCTCAATTTGGCGGTGGGCGATAGTCTAAAACTGGTTTCTGCCGAAACAAATTCTACCATCATCGGCACCATTCCTCGAATCAAAACCTATCAAGTGGGGGCAATTTTTAATAGCGGGTTGTTCGAATACGATTCTGGCACGGTTTTTACCAATTTCGCTATGGCTCAAATACATTTTAAAGTGCCAAATTCTGCCACTAGCATCGAGGTTTTTACCAACAATTTAGATGATATAGAAAACATTAAAATCAACATCAAAAAACTTTTGGCAAAAACCAATCCAAACCTCATGGTTTCTGATTGGCAAGATGCCAATGCTAGCTTTATTGAGGCTTTAAAAATTGAAAGTGTGGTAATGTTTTTAATTCTTACTCTCATCATTTTGGTGGCAGTGTTTAACCTGATTTCTAGTATGATTATGCTGGTTAACGACAAGAAAAAGAACATCGCCCTACTTCGCACCATTGGTTTTAGCAAAAAAAATATTCTCAACATTTTTGTGATTTGCGGTTCAACCATTGGTTTTTTAGGCACTTTTTTTGGTGTGTTACTCGGGGTGATATTTAGTGCCAACATCAATAATATCAAGCTTTGGCTAGAATCTATCACCAACAGCAATTTATTTAACCCTGCTATTTATTTTTTGTCAAATTTGCCTTCTAAAATATTTATCAGCGATGTTGTGATTATCACTTCTATGTCGCTTGTATTATCTTTTTTAGCAACTTTATATCCTGCTTACAAAGCTAGCAAATCACAGCCTGCCGAAATTTTACGTTATGAATAATTGTATTTTAGTCTCTATTATCTAACAAAATAAATACCCACGATTCGATCTAAATTCCCCTTTTTTAGAAGGGGTGGCGACCGAAGGTCGACGGGGTAGTGTTGGGAGACGATTCGCCGATTTTTTTTCAAAAGATCTTACCGTGTGTTGCCGACACTACCCCGGCACTTCGTGCCACCCCTTATTAAATCGAGAACTGGGTGCAAAATTCCCCTTTTTTAGAAGGGGTGGATTTTTGCATAAGTGCAAACTTATGCAAAAAGACGGGGTAGTGTTGGGAGACGATCGCAAATGTGTTTTCAAAAGATCTTGCCGTGGCTTGCCGACACTACCCCGGCCGTTTCACGGCCACCCCTTCTGCAAGAAGGGGAATTCTTACCGAGATCTGCTTGTAGGCGCTACCCCGCCCCCCCCCTTCGTTAGTGCGGGGAATTCTGACCGAGAACCGCTACTCACGACCAAAACCCCATAGCTTATATTTTATAATGGGCTTATATTTTAATGGGTAGAATAATCATATTTAAGCCTTTCATATGGAGTTTTCGTTGCATTACATAGGGGGTGTGGTTAAACAATAATTGTTGTAAAGAGTTTTCTTGTTCGAAAACAAATTTTGTGCCGAAAAATATCACATTTTCATAGTCTTTTACTACTCTGTCGGTGAGTTGAGTGAGTTTTTCGATGGTGTCAGTATCGTAGCCAATGTAGGCTTTGCTGAATTTTCCTTGAGAATTGCAGTAGTTTTTGTATTTGTTGATAATTTGCTTGGTTTTTCTTCGCATTTCTCGCCAAACCTTTTCTTCTTGTAAAATGTTGGAATTTAATTCGCCTACCGTTACAAATAAAAAGTTTTCAAAAACATTGGGAAATAATTTTTTAATTTGCAATAAACAATTCATACCACTGCCAAAAGTTTGGTCAACAATAATGGCGGCGGTTTGAGCTTTTTTATTAACAGTTTCAATTAAAATATTTTCTGGTAAATTTGCTTGCGGATCTTCTAAAAATTCTAGCTCTTTTCTGATAAGATTATGTCGAAATCGGGCATAAGTGTTGCGAATAAACAAACCAATTGCCACAAAACAAGAAGTGATAACAATGGTTATCCACCCGCCATCGTGAAATTTTTCGTAGATAGTAACCAGCAAAATGCCAAAGCAAACTACAAAACCAAGCAAAGAAATGCTGATTTTTTTTAGCCACTGTTTGTTTTTATAGCGACTGCGAAACCAATAAATAGTTAAACCAAGTAAAGATAAAGAAAAAGTAATAAAAACATTGATAGAATATAGCACCACCAAAATATGCACAGAACCGTTGGTGATAAAAATGGTAGCAATGGCGGCAATCGCCATAAAACAAATGCCGTTTTTTACCACCAATCGACTAGAAAGAGAGCTAAACGATTTTGGCATCCACTCATCAGAAGCCATATTGGCAATCACATTAGGGCCTGCCAAAAAACCAGAATTGGCAGCCACAATTAACAAACCAGCCTCAAACATCAAAAAAATTGGCACAATAAATTTACTCATCTCAATATCACCAATAAACCAACTGCCTGTAATCATATAAAAAGCGGTGGCATTAAGAGTTTGACCCTCTATTTTGTTAATGCCCCAAAGTAGATAAATAAGAATAATGCCAACAGCCATAAAAGCCAAAGAAATTGCCAATAAAAACATAGTAATTTTAGCATTTTTTACTCTTGGTTCTGCCAAAGTATTAACATTATTTGAGACCGCTTCAAGACCAGTGTAGGTGCCACCGCCCATTGAAAAAGCTTTAAGAAAAATAGAAGCAATAAAAACCCAACCAGCAATAGAGGCGGTTTGCTGTATTTCGTGGTTTGCCTTGGTAAACAACATAGGTAAGGCATAACTTCGGGCAATGATGCCATGCACAACAATAAAAATATGAGTAAGGATAAAGCCTAAAAATATTGGTAGCAAGAATTTAATGGATTCTTTCATACCCCTTAAATTTAAAAATGCTAATAAACCAATTAAAAAAACAGCCAAAAATAGTTTAATTACTTTAAATTCAGGCGGTAAGAAGCTAAAAATCGCATCGATACTGCTGGCAATAGAAATAGAAATGGTTAAAACATAATCAACAATTAGTGCCGAGCCCGAAACCAAGCCTGCATATTTGCCTAAAAGCCTAGTGGCAACACGATAACCGCCACCGCCATTAGGAAATAGCTCAATTACCTGGGTATAGGCATAAGAAATAATAAAAACAGTTAAAGCGGTAGCGATTGCCAAATAAATCGCCAGCTCTTCGTGCATTCCAAGAGCAATAAAAGCCTCTTCTGGACCATAACAAGAAGATGATATGCCGTCGGCACCCAAGCCAACCCAAGCTAAAAAAGCCACTAAAGAAATGCTGTGCCTTGATTCTTTATCAAAAAAATTACGCGGGGCACCAAGAGCGAATTTGATTAGCTTGGTAAGCATAGTTAAAAATTATATAGTTTAGCCATATCAAGCATTCGAACCGAAAAAGCCCATTCGTTATCATACCAAGAGCAAACTTTCACAAAGTTATTTGCTAAAACTTTGGTTTGAGTGGCATCAAAATTTGAACTAAATTTATTGTGATTAAAATCTATTGAAACCAAAGGCTCAACCACATAACTCATAATGCCTTTTAGCTGATTTTGGGAATAATTTTGCATAATGCTGTTGATTTCTTCTATGCTAGTGTTTTTGCTGGCAAGAAAATTTAAATCAATCATAGAAACATTGGGAGTTGGCACTCGAATAGCCACACCATCGAGCTTGCCTTTCATTTCGGGCAAAACTAAACCCAAAGCCTTGGCGGCACCTGTAGAAGTAGGAATCATCGACATTGCACAAGCCCTAGCCCTTCTTAAATCGGAGTGAGAATTATCGACAATGTTTTGATCGTTGGTATAGGCATGAATGGTGGTCATCAAACCTTTTTCTATGCCGATTTGTTGATGCAAAGCCCAAACAACCGGAGCCAAACAATTAGTGGTGCAAGAACCGATAGAAATAACCAAATCTTCATTCTTTAATTGTTGATGATTGACCCCATAAACAATGGTTTTTACTGCATCTTCTTTGGCAGGAGCAGAGATGATTACTCTTTTTGCCCCAGCAGTGATGTGTTGATAGGCATCTTGATATTTGGTGAAAGCGCCAGTGCATTCAAAAACAATATCGATATCGAGCTGTTGCCAAGGAAGTTTTTTGGGATCTCTTTCGTTAAATAACAAAATATTTTGTTGATTAATGCTAATTTGATTGTCAGAAATAATTTGCACCGGCTGATAAAATTTGCCGTGCACAGAATCGTATTGAGTGAGGTGTTGTAGAGTTTTAACCGAAGAAGAGCCGTTGATAGCCACCAACTCTATATCGTTGAGAAAATTTTCTTCATAAATAGCCCTGACGATAGCTCGACCTATTCTGCCAGCACCATTAATAGCAACCCTTTTTTTTCTAGACATAAATAAATAAAAGATTATGATTGATATTATTAAATTTTTGATAAATTTTAATGTTAGAAAATAATAAGTCATTAACTTTATTTGCATTTTATGTTGTTTTTTGTTTATTTTTTGCCGATAGTCTTAATTTTTTTAGGCTTGATTACTGTGATTTTTTCTTTAGATATCGCAAAAAAAATAATTGCTGTGCCGATAGTTTATGCCAGCTCTCTTTTGCTCATTTTCTTTTTATTGAAAAATAACAATTTTTTTGAAGAAAATTTAATTAATTTTCTGATTGCAGTGGCTTTAATTTTTGCCACCAGTCTTATTTTTGGTTTTTATTTGACAAAAAAATTATCAGATTGTTAAAGGCACTGTTATAGATTTATATAAATTATTTTTTGCGGTTTTTTTGCAAATATATTTCATATAAATCGGGTCTTTGTTTTTTGGTGATGAGCTCTGCTTGTTCTTTTCGCCACTGATTGATTTTTTGATGATGACCAGAAAGCAAAACCTCTGGTACCGCCATATTTTGCCATAAAGCAGGTTTGGTATATTGCGGATATTCTAGTAAATGTTGGTAAGCATTGCAATTTTGATTATTGCCAAAACTCTCTTCTAGCAACGATTCGCTCTTGCCTAAAACATGGGGCAAGCATCGCAAAATCGCATCAATCATCACATAACAAGCCATTTCGCCACCAGACAAAACATAATCGCCAATAGAAATTTCTTCAAAATTTAACAAATCAATAGCTCTTTGATCGACACCTTCGTATCGACCACACAAAATAGCAATATTGCTTTCTGTAGCTAGTTGATAAGCCATTTCTTGACGAAAAACCTTGCCTCGAGGAGAGAGATAAATTAATTTAGTGTTAGGCTTAATATTTTGCGAAACCGCACTATGAACCACTTCTGGTTTAATTAACATACCGCTACCACCGCCATAAACAGTGTCATCTACCGTTCCTCTAGCATCGGTTGCATATTTTCGCATATCGATTGCTTGCAAAGACCATAAGTTTTTTATCAGAGCAGAACCGGTTATAGATGTGGCAAGGGGCCCTGGAAAAAGCTGGGGAAAAAGAGTAAAAATCTGTAAATTAAGCATAAGCAACAAAAAAAACTAAAAAAATAGCATTAAGAACAATGGGGGCAATTTTTATTTTTTTGCAATAACAAAGATTTTTGTTTTTGTTGAAGAAAATCAAATACTAACATTTTATTAAAAACACCCAAGTGCAAATCAAGTAAATATTTAATAACTTCCATTGCCTGCATTGAGCCAACAATGCCAGCAGTGGCACCTAAAATGCCTTTTTCGGCCAAAGGTAAATCGCACTTGCTGGTTTGAATATTGGGATTAAAACAAGCATAACAAGGATTTTTTTTATTTGGTTTAAGTAAAGCAAGCTGACCGCTAAAAGCTTTCACCGCCCCAAAAACCAGCGGTTTTTCTAGTTGGCAAGCAACATAATTGATAATAAAACGGGTGTAAAAATTATCGGTAGCATCAACCGCAATTTCGCAATCAGACATTGTGGCAACAAGATTTTCAACATTAGCTTGTTTATTGATTAAAGTTAAATTTAAACTAGGATTAAGGGCTAATAATTTTTCTTTGGCACTAAAAATTTTTTCTTGTTGTAAATTAAAATGATTATGTAAAATTTGTCGGTTTAAATTAGAAAGCTCTACTTTATCGTAATCAAAAAGTATAATATTGCCAATGCCACTAGCAACCAAATAATAAAGCACCGCCGAACCCAAGCCACCGGCACCAACCACCAAAACCGTAGAATTTTGTAATTTTTTTTGACCATTTTCGCCAATTTCTGGCAAAATTATTTGACGTAAATAAAGTTGTTGTTGATAATCAGAAACATTGGTTATTGCCATGGTTAATATTTTTATTAATTAATCTCGGAGCAATTCGTTGATAGAGGTTTTTGAGCGAGTTTTAGCATCGACTCTTTTCACAATTACCGCACAATAAAGAGCGGGAGAATTATTATTGCCAGAAGGAAAACTTCCTGGCACCACCACTGAATAGGCAGGGACTTTACCATAAAAAATTTGCCCACTTTGACGATCGATAATTTTCGTTGAAGCCCCAAGATAAACCCCCATAGACAAAACCGAACCTTGCTCAACAATCACCCCTTCTGCCACTTCACTTCTGGCACCAATAAAACAATCATCTTCGATGATTACAGGATTTGCCTGCAAAGGCTCTAAAACACCGCCAATGCCCGCTCCGCCAGAAATATGGCAATTTTTGCCAATTTGAGCACAAGAACCCACAGTTGCCCAAGTATCTATCATAGTTCCGCTATCTACAAAAGCACCAACATTAATAAAAGATGGCATCAATATCACTTTTTCACCAATAAAAGCGCCTTTTCTGACCAAAGCCCCTGGTAATGCTCGAAAATTAGCCGATTCAAAATCGCCACTTTGCCAATCGGAGAATTTTAATTTAACTTTATCATAAAATAAAATGTTATCGCCTTGGCTTGCTTGTTGCTTGCTTAAATAATTTTGATTCAAACGAAAAGAAAGTAAAATCGCTTGCTTAACCCATTGATTAACTTGCCAAGAATCTGCTGTTTTTTCGGCAACTCTAATTTTGCCAGCATCAAGCATATCGATGGTGGTGGCAACAGCTTGTTTTATTGATTGTAATTCGACCACATCGGTTGGCAAACCGCAGGTAAAAGCTTGATTGATTATTTGTTGTAAAGATTGTGACATAAAAAAAGTTATAAAGAGATTAACGAAGTTTCTTTGGCTAATTTTTTATATTGCTGATATAAAACTTGATTACCTAAATTTTTGTAAGAATAAGATAACAGCAGATAGGCTTGGGAGCTTTTTTCAATTTGTAAAAATTTTAGCAAATATTCGCAGGCAGAAGAAAAATCGGAGTTTTTAAAAGCAGTATAAGCCAAGGCAAAATCGCTAAAAATGCCAGAGTTTTTGCTAAATATTTTAGTAAGTTTTAGTTGCTTTTGATAAAGATTTTTTTTGTGTAAAAAATAGTGGAGCTTAATGAGGTTATAAGTAGGGTTTTTATCAAAAAAACTTTGTAAATAATTGTTGGCAATAATTTTTAAACCCAAAGATAAATAGCTTTTAATGATAATTTTTTGTGCTAAAAACAAGTTTGGTGACAATTTTAAAGCTTTTGTGGCGATTTTAATTGCTAGCAAGTTTTGTTTATTTTTAAAATGCTGACAAGCTTTTTCGGCTTTTACTTTGGCAACATCAAAATCAATTATCAGATGATTTTTAGCAATAATTTCTTTCTTTTCATCAATTAATTTTTGCAAAGATTGCCACATATTATTTTGCTGGTAAAGCTTGATTAAACTGGCAATGGTTGGCAAATGAAATGAATCGATTTCAAGAATTTGATTGGCATAAACAATGGCAGATGATTGATGATTTTGTTGTAAAGCTTGTTTTAATTGAGCATAAAGAGCCAAAACTTTTGCATAATGACTGTGATTAGAAATTTTTTGCAAATGCTGTTTTGCCAAAGAAAAATCTTGACAAGCAAAAGCGATTTTTGCTTGTAAAACCAAATTTAAATCTTGATTTTTAATGTGAAAATTAAAATCTTGGTAATGAAACTTGGCTAAATCGTAGTTTTCATTTTGCAAAGCCAGCAAAATGTTGGTTAGACTATCAAAACCCTTTAATTGTCTTTTTAAACTTTGTTCGATTCTTTTGGTGTAGGTTTTTTTGAAAAAAGTTTTTAATAAAAAAGGAAATTTTATTGCAAGCAAACGAAGCAACAAATGAAAAATAAAAGTAAAAAAGAAAAAAGAAAGAATAAGAATTAAAATTGCACTAAATACATCGGTGCTTACTTGATAATCAAGCCATTCAATAACAATTTTGCCATTATTATCGAGAATAACACTAAAAAAAATGCTAAGCGAAGCTATAACAATGAAATACCAAAAAATTTTTAACATTTAAATTAGATCTTTAATAATTTTCATAATTTCTTGATCAGCCTTTTCTATTTGTTGCATTGTTTTTAAATGCTGATAAAAACTGGCTAGTTCTGGGTTTTCTGTTCGATTTAGAGCTAAAAATAGTTGCAAAGCTAAATTGTAGTTTTGTTGTTTTATAGCTAATTCGATTTGGTTTATTTTGTCGTCGATGCTGTTTGCTTGGGCATTTTTTATTTTGCGAAAAACTATAAATTTTGTTATTGTTGCTTTTATTTTATCAAAAAAATTTGGCTCACTGTTTTGATTTTGCAACAACTGAAAATGTGGGATAATTTTTTGCAATTCAAGCAGTAGTTGATTTTGGTTAACAAAATTAGGCAAAGCAGACTTAATGATGTCGATATTGCCTTGCAAATCTGGATTTTCGGTGAGCAATAATTCGATTGCACTGATGTGTTGCAATATATTTTGAGAAGATGTGCTTTCTGAGTTATTGAAAATTTTTTGATGTAATTCAAAATAACTGATGGCTATTTTTGAAATTTGCTGGCGATTTTGATATTTTATTAATTCTTGGTTGAGATCGTTGATTTTATTATATAGATCTTGTATTTGCACCTGATTTTTTACCAGTAATTGATAAATAAATTCTGGGCCTTTTTCTTTGATTTCGGCAAAGTTTAGCTCATCGAGGTTAACATTTTTGTGCTGATCTTCAGAAAGAAAAAATAAATCTTCTTCGAATGCGGTTTTATTTGGTTTTGATTGTTTATTTTGCAAGAAAAAACTATAGGCAAAATAAGCAAAAACTATCAAAATTATTGCCACCGCAATGTTTTTGAAAAAAGCAATTAAGAGTGCTTTTTTATTGGGCTTTGTTAATTCGGGCTCTAAAGACATATTATTTTTATAATGTAAAAGTTAAAACCCGACAAAAACCATAATTTTTTGCCAAAGTTGCCACTTTTTGACTAATGCAGTAAATATTAGTTTGCATCAATTTATCTTGCAAGCGATTGTTTTGCATTTTATGAAAAAAAGCAAGCAAAGAATTGCTAGAAAAAATAAAAATTTTATCAAAATCATCGGTTGTCAAAAATTGTTGCAAACTATCAGAAAAAAAATCGCTAGAAGTTGTTGTGTAGGCTAAAAAATTGTTTACTTTAATATATTTTTTTGCCAAAACAGTCGAAAAATCAACAGTAATTTCTGGACCGTGCAAATAAATCAATTGTTGATCTTTTAATAAACCGCAATGTTGTAAAATTATTTCAAGCAGTTTTTCTGCCCCAAATTCGGCAGGAGAAAAGACATTTTGATAACCCAAGGCAATAATTTTTTGAGCGGTATTTTTGCCTACAGTGAAAATTTTAATATTTTTATTTAAAAATGAATTTTGCAAAGGCAAAAGGGCATTTTGACTAGACACAATAATGCCATCAATATTTTTTTGCTGATGCAATAAAAAATTTTCTATGGCAAGTGTGTTGATTTTGCTGATCTTTAACAAAGGTTCGTAAAAAACTAAATCTTGAGCTAAAAATGGTGGTGGATCAACTAAATTGGTGCTGGTAATTAAAATTTTTGCCATTAATTGTTATTTATACTTTTTCAATATCTTTGGTAGCATTAATTCCTTGCACTTCCATCATGATGTCTTTGGCAATTGGGGCCGCCGCCATTGAGCCACTTTTGCCATGCTCAACCACCACAGAAACCGCATATTTTGGGTCGTGCACTGGGGCATAGCCCACAAAAATAGCATGATTGGCATAGGTAATTGCTTCTTCTTTAGTCATTTCTTTTTCTCTTTTAGAAATTACTTGCGAAGTGCCAGTTTTGCCAGCCATTTCAAAACCCGCCAGATCTATTCTTTTGCCATAGGCCGTGCCACCTGGTTGATTCATCACTTTTCTCATACCTTCTTGCACAATTTTTAGATGTTGTTTATTGATTAAAGGCTGATTTTGCAAAGCATCGAATTGTTTAAAAATATTATTATTTCTAATTAAATAAGGCTTAATCGGAATGCCACCATTCGCCAACCTAGCAGTAATAACCGCCATTTGCAGTGGGCTAGCCAAAACATTGCCCTGCCCTATGGAGGTGTTTAAAGTGTCGCCCTTCACCCAAGGTTGTTTAAAAACCTTTTTCTTCCATTCTTCTGTTGGCACCAAGCCAGATTTTACCCCGCTTAAACTAATATCAAATTTTTCGGCATAACCAAAATTTTTTGCCATAGCGACAATTTTTTCGTAACCAATTTGACTGGCGATAGTAAAAAAATAGGTATTGCAAGAATGCATAATGGCATCAATCAAATTAAGAGAGCCGTGCCCTTCTTCTTTCCAGCAGTGAAAAGTTCTTTTGCCTAATTGATAAGAACCGTTGCAAAAAACATGATTATTAGGGTTGTAGCCGTTTTCAAGAGCGGCCAAAGCAACCATTAGTTTAAAAGTTGAACCTGGAGCATAAAGAGCTGAAATTGGCTTGTTGTTGAGGGGTTTTTTAGGATCAGAAGTGAGCTGTTGCCAATATTCTTTTGAAACTCCTTCAACAAAATTGTTGGGATCAAACGAAGGAGAAGAAGCATAGGCCAAAATTTCGCCTGTTTTTACATCGATAACCACTACCGAAGCAGTGTCGTTTTTGATTCGTTCGGTTACAAATTTTTGCAAACCAAAATTAATGGTAAGATTAATTCTTGAACCTTCGACATATTGCTTGTAATCTAGGGTGCGAAGCGGAACTTCGTGCACATTAACCTCAACATATTTAATGCCATATGTTCCTCTTAATGCAAAATCAAAAGTTTTTTCAATGCCAAAAGAGCCGATGCGAAAATCGGGGTGCATAAATAGATTTTTATTATTTTCGGCACCAAGATTGTCGGTTGGCAATTTTTCGATTTGTTTTTCGGAAGGTAAAGAAACATAACCCAAGAAATGAGCGGTTTCGTAAGGGTAAGGATATTTTCTGATAATGCCACTTTCAATCGAAATGGCAGGCAATAAATGAGCATTGCTTTCTATTTTTGCCAGATCATCCCAGTTTAAATTATCGATGAGAGATATGATATTTTTTCTTTTACCGGCTTTAATTTTATTGTGAAAAACTTGTTTTTGTTGCAAGGTAAGATCGAGTATTTCTGCTAGTTTGTCGATAGTTTGATTGAGATTGTGTTTTTTACCTAAATAGACCAATAAACGAAAATTACTTTCGTTTTTGGTGAGTGGCAAGCCATAACGATCAAAAATAATGCCTCTTGGAGAGGGATTAATTAAAGCTCTAATGCGGTTGCTATCGGCTTGAATGCTATATTGGTTGTGTTTCCAGATTTGCAAATAACCTAGTCTTAGCAATAAAAAAGAAGTAAGCACAGATTGACCTATTCCTAAAATAAATACTCGGCGATTAAATATTTTGTTTTTTCTAATATCTCTTAGCATAAATTTTTATTGCTGAATTTTATCAAGGAAAAAATCAAAAAATTTATGCACAAAAGCATAAGCTATCATTGAAATTAAGGTTTGGATAAGAATTGGTTTAATTGCTAAAAAACTACCGTTTAACAAAGAAATCATCAGCCATTTAAGCAATAAAAATAAAAAGCAAAAAAAGGCAAATTGTTGCCAAATTTGCCTAAAATTTTCTTTCAACAAAACACGATTATTGATAGTAAAAAAAATTTTTACTATAATAATGTAGCAAAAAGAAGTAACTCCTAAGTTGATATTGTTAATAGAATCGTGCCAAATGCCTACAAAAAAAATAAAAGGAAAACTAAAAATATTGCGAAAAACCGCAAAATAAAAAATTGCCATCACTTCAAGTAACGGAAAAAAATAATTAAAACCAGCGATTTTTATGTTGTTAACATTGATAATGCTAAGAAAAATAACCAAGAGATAAATATAGATATTTTGCCAAACCGATTTAGATTCTGTCATAACAAGTCATAAGAAGAATTAATTTAAAAACAAAAATTTTAAATCTTAAAATTGATTTTTTCAATAATTTTATTGTTATTTTAACTAATTAGCTATAAAATTTATCTTTAATCAATACTTAAAGGCACTGTTGAATTCCAAATTTGTTTTAATTTATTTGAAATGCAACACAGTGCTTTAAAATTATGCTACTCTTATTATGTCATTCTTAAATATTTTTGCCAAATCAAAAATTGGCGATCAATTAAAAAATAGTTCACAAAAAATTTCTAGTTTTGTTAGTCAAATTTTTACCCATAAAAAACTAGATCACGAAACCCTACAAGAGCTAGAAGACACTCTAATTATCAACGATTTGGGCACAGAAGTTGCCAAAAAAATTGTGCAACAATTAAAATCACAAAAATTCGAAAAAAATCTCACCACTAACGAAATCAAAATTTTTCTCGCTTCAGAAATAGAAAATATTTTGCTAAAATGTCAAAAACCACTTCCCATCAACGATAGCCAGTCAACCCAAGTGCTGGTTTTTAATGGCATAAACGGTGCTGGAAAAACCACCACCATCGGCAAAATTGCCTACAACCTTAAACAACAAGGCAAATCGGTGTTAATCGCCGCCTGCGACACTTTTCGAGCTGCGGCCACTTCGCAACTTTCTACTTGGGCAAGTAAAGCTAATTGCCAACTGGTTTTGCCACTTAAAGACCAAGAAGATCCCGCTTCGGTAGCTTATCGTGCCTTAGATTTGGCTCAGCAACAAAAAATCGATGTTTTGTTAATTGATACCGCAGGCAGATTGCATAACAAACAAAATTTAATGGATGAGCTAAAAAAAATCAACAATGTCTTAAAAAAGCTAGATCCATCGGCACCGCACTGCAATTTGTTGATTATCGATGCCACCAGCGGTCAAAATGCCAAAAACCAAACCGAAACTTTCAATAAAATTATTGGCATTGATGGTTTAATCATCACCAAACTCGATGGCACTTCGAAGGGCGGTATTGCAGTTGCTTTAGCACATGATTTTGCCAAGCCAATTTTTGCCATTGGTGTGGGCGAAAAAATTACCGATCTGCAAGAATTTAATGCCAAATCTTTCACTTATGCTTTGCTTGATATCGAAAATAGCTAAACTCGGCATATTTTTTTTACTAATATTTGCCAGCAAAAGTTATTGTGCCGACTTTTCTTATGTGTTAAGCTTGTTTGAAAAACCCAAATATCCTGCCAATTTTTCACACTTCGACTATGTCAACCCCACCGCCAAACAGGGCGGAACAATTAGGTTTGCCAGCGAAGGAGGTTTTAATTCTCTTAATCCCTTTTTGCTAAAAGGCACTTCTGCCGAAGGTTTATCTTATCTCTACGACACTCTCACCGAAGCTAGCGAAGACGAACTAGGAGTTCGTTATGGTCTGGTTGCCAAAGAAATGAAATTAGAGCCCAACAGCCTCGAATTCAAACTCAACAAAAAAGCCTACTTTCACGATCAGCAACCAATTACCGCCGACGATGTTTTGTTTACTTTTCAAACCCTCCTAACACACGGTCACCCTGTCTATCAAATGCAATTAAAACAAATAAAAAATGTTAACATCATCAATAAACATCACATTAAGTTCGAATTTCAAGCCAATCATCATCGCGATTTAGCTTTGTTTGTGGCATCTTTGCCAGTGTTGCCTAAGCATTATTATCAACAGCACGATTTTTCACAAACCACTTTACAGCCACCCGTTGGCTCTGGCCCCTATAAAATTAAAGAAATCAAGCCAAATTACCATATTATTTACGAAAAAAACAAAAATTATTGGGCAAAAAATCTGCCTGTCAATAAAGGCAAATACAATTTTGATGTTATTTGGTTTGATTATTATCGAGATAACAATGTGTTAATTGAGGCTTTTAAAGCCCAAAAATATGATTTTCGCCAAGAAAACATTGCCAGAAACTGGGCTAAAGCCTACAATTTTCAAGAAAACAGCAATAATATCATCAAAACCGAAATCACCCACTCTTTGCCTGCCCCAATGCAAGCTTTTGTGTTTAATTTAAGAAAACCAAAATTTCAAAATATCGCCTTGCGAAAAGCCCTCAATTATGCTTTTGATTTTTTGTGGCTACAACAACATATTTTTTATGGTTCCTACCAAAAAACCACTAGTTTTTTTGCTAATTCTAATTTTGGTTATCAAAACTTTTTTTTACCAACTGGCAGTAAAGACGGCTTTAACAGGCAAAACCTTTTATTAGCTCAGCAAATTTTAGAAAATGCCGGCTATAAAGTTGTGGATAATCAATTATTTGACCAAAATCAACAACCAGTAAGCATCGAATTTTTAATCGACAGCAAGGCTTTTGAAATGGTGGTGGCTTCTTTTGCCCACAATTTAAAAAAACTCGGCATTCAAACTAAAATTAAATTTGCCGAAGAAAATCAATATCAACAAATGTTAAATAATTTTAATTTTGATATCGTGGTTGGAGTTTTTCCACAAAGCACACTACCTGGTGCCGAACTTTATAGCTATTTTCACTCTTCACAAAGCAACATAAAAGGTGGCAGAAATTTATTGGGCTTGCAAGACAAAAAAATAGATAATTTGGTTGAAAAAATCGCTGTTGCAACCAACAAAAATCACATACAGCAACTTTGTCAACAACTCGATAAATATTTGCTTGAAAATTATTTTGTCGTTCCGCATTGGCATAACAACACTTATCGCATTTTATATCGCAACATTTTTGCTATGCCAAAAAACAAACCCAAATATTCTCTTGGCCTCGACACCTGGTCGATGATTTAAAAAGTTAGAAATGCCAGACTACAACAACAAGAAGTAGAGGAGCCATCAATAATACTGATGGAATTATTAGGGGCTTGATCTTTTACAAAAGATTTTATTAATTTGCGAAATCGGTCATCATCAAGTGCTAAATTTGCTACTACTGCTTGATGCAAAAATTCTATCACTGATTGATTTCCATATCGAAATAATATTTTATAAGATTCTTTTTCAATAAGTTGCATATCATCTGTTGTAAAAACATCTCTGTTGCAACAAATAAAAACTTCACCATTTAAATATTTATAAACCTCTTCTTCACTTTTGCCTGCCATTTTTTCTAATTCATCACAGATTGCAAATATTCTTTTTATATTCTCTTGTTTTTCAACAATTGGAATAATTTTTTTAGATAGTATTTCTTTAATATCTTTCTTTAAAAGAAAACTTGCTCCATTTTTATTTCCTTCTTCTTCAATATACCCAGTACCAAAATTAGAATATCGTAGATCTCTAGGTTTTCGATTTTGTATTTCTTGCAAATCATTACAACTATCTTTTAATTCTTGTAAATTTTCAAGTTCTAAACCAAGAAAAAAATCTACAACTTCTTTTAAAACTCCTCCATCGACATTTTGCATATATTCAAATATTTTATTGTACCACTCATACTCGTATTTTGGTTTCTTCGCTAATTCTTGCAAGTTGTTAATAATATGTTTAGAATTATTAGACATACTAAAAGGCATAAAAAAAATGAAAATTAAATTGATAAAATTAAACTAAACACATCGTTTAATTTTGCCATTTTATTTTTTTTTTTGGTTGTCAAGTATTTTTTTGAAAAGTTATCAAAAAATATAAATTTATTAAGTATAAACAAAAGTATTTTTTCATCTTTTGTTGGCGAAAAATTGTTTTAATAGTTTTTGCGATTCTTCTGCCCCGATGTTTTCATAAATTTCGGGCATTTGATAGGCGGTGTTGCAAATATTTGTTAAATTATTAGTGAGGGCACCATATTTTTGATCAGACACAGCATAAAAAACTTTTTTCACCCTGCTTAATAAAATCGCCCCAAAGCACATAAAACAAGGCTCAAGCGAAATATATAAACTGCAATTATCTAAAAACTTTCTGCTTTTTAACACCTCTTGCATTGCCAAAAATTCGGCATGATGGCAAACATTTTGCTTGGTTAGGTTGTGTGCTTTTGCCAATATTTGTTTGTTTTCATCAACAATTATCGCACCAACGGGCACCTCGTTTGCTTGCAAAGCAAGTTTTGCCTGTTGCAAAGCCAATTGCATAAATTGATTGTGTTGATAATGGAGCTGTTGCATTATTAAATTAGGGTAAAAAAGTGCAACCACCGCTAATTTCTTGCTTTACTTGGGTGGTTTTAGGAAAGCTGATGGGCAGATTAAGATGGCTACGAATTGCCAAATAGGCAAAAGCTTCGGCTTCGATGCTGTCGCCGTTAAAACCCAATTCTTCGCTGTGATAAATATTTAAGTGAGCCAGTTGTTTTTTGATTGTCGAAATAATGCCCAGATTTTTTCGCCCTCCCCCGCATAAAACAAGGCTTTGCGGTTGCTGTGGTAAAATTTTTAATTTTTTTTCTAATATCAAAGCAAAAATAGTTGCATAATTTGCCAAAACATCTGTTTTTGGCAGTTGGTTTTGCACTTCTTGTAAAATATTGTCAAAATCTTGCCGATGAAAAGATTGCAAACTATCAAAAATCGCCTTTTGACTTATTTTTTGACACAAAGGCAAATTAACTTGACCAGCCAGAGTGAAAATGCCATTGTTATCAAAATTTTGTTGAAAGTTCTGGTGCATAAAATCGTCGAAAGGAGCATTGCCAAAACAAAAATCAAAAGCAATTAGCTGATTTTTTTGATGGCAACAATAAGTTAAATTCGCAATGCCACCAATGTTTAGAACCACGAAGGGAGATTTAATTTTTTGAAATAAATGATAATGATAAATCGGCACTAACGGAGCCCCCTGCCCGTGATGAGCCAAATCTTTATTTCTAAAATCGCCAACCACTTTTATTTTGGTTAAAGTTGCCAAAAGTTGCGGGTTGCCAAGTTGCCAAGTGAGTTGTTTTTGAGCATTATGATAAATTGTTTGCCCGTGAAAACCTAAAAAATCGATGTTAGCACTAGAAATTTGCTGATCTGCCAAAAAATCTAGCACCAAATTAGCATGAATGGTTGTGAGAGAATGTTCGAGTTCTTTGATTTCGGATAAACTTATTTTTTCGTGCATTATTTTTCTGATTTCTGCTCGAAAATTATTTAAATATGGCAAATGACGATGTTTTAGTAAATTTATTTGGTTGATGCCATCGCTTTCTAGATAGGCCAAATCTATGCCGTCAAAAGAAGTGCCTGTCATTAAACCAATTGCCTTATACATAAATTAGGATAAAATTTTGTTAAAAATGTTGAGGATTGCCAGTTTTTTATCGAGATGAAAAGTTTTTATCGCCGTTAATCGGGCATTAATGAATTCTTGTAAATCAATAATTTGCGAAATATGCAAATTAAGGCTAGCAAAAACTTGTTGTTCGGCAAAAAAATAGCGGTTGTTGCCGTTGATTTTAAAGTTGCCGTTGATTTTAAATTTTAACCAACTAGTTAAAAAATGATAAATTATCATTTCAAAAATCATAAAATCAAAATCTTTTTGCAAAATAAATTTATTTAATTTGGTTTGAAAATGATTTTGAAGCAAGCTTTCAAGCCAAAGTTGATAAAAAGCCAGCAAGTTTTTACCATATTGCAGGGCAATTGCCGGAGAATTTTCAGACACACAACTTAAAAATTCTAGTTCGGTTGGCAAAAAAACCGTTGATTGATTATTTTGTTGAATTACTTGGCAAAAATTAGCAAAATTTAGGGCAGGAATTTTTATTAAACGACAGCGAGATAAAATAGTTGGCAATACTTTGCTTAATTGATGAGCAATTAAAATTAAAAAAGTGTTGTTGATTGGCTCTTCGAGTGGCTTTAACAAAGCATTGCTAGCCGTTTTATTTAAATTGCAAATGCTGTCGATAATTAAAATTTTTTGCTGTTTAGCAATAGAGTTTTGTTGCAAAAAATCTTGCATTTCACGAATTTGATCGATAGTGATAACGGTTTTGTTGGCTTGCCTGCTAATTATTTTTGTTTCGGCATCTATGTGATGAGCGAATTGTGTAGCAAAAGTAGCCTTGCCAATGCCTTTGTTGCCTGCCAAAATAATGGCATGAGGTAGTTTTTCTTGCCAAAATTGTTGCAATAGTTGTTGAGAAATAGCTTCGAAGCCAATTAATTGTTGCATTTGTTGTGAATTAATTTTGCATCATTATCGTTCTTTTTTTGGTGGTGTTTAGCTCTTCTATGATTAGTTCGGTTGCATTGCCAAAATAGTTGATGCTAATCACTTTACCAGAAAGCAATTCGTTGGTTTTTTGTTGATAAAAATCAATAATATTGCCCTCTCTTACTAAATTGCCACTACCAATATCGATGCTAGTTTGGTTTTCGTAATCAACACCACTCCAAGCAATTGCCGTGGTGTTGTGTAGGCAAAAAAACAAAATGGTTAAAAAAAATTTTAGTGGTGATAAAATTGTATTCATTTTTTAAATTATTTCGGGTGGATAAAAAATAATGGAATTGTTGTTAAAATCGGGATCGGAAAAAAAATGAGCATTAAAAGCAAAATCGTAAAAATCGGCATATTTTTGTTGCAGTTCTGGCTCGATAAATTCAATGACAACTGCCGGACCAGCTTTGTGATTATGAACCTGCTTAATTAAACCGATTTGTTTATTTTGACTATCAAAAACTTGTAAATTAATTAAACTTTCAATATAAAATTCGTTTTTTTTAGGTTTTGGCAAACTATTTTTGTTGATAAAAAACTCTGCCCCCACCATTTGCTCAGCCAAATTACGATCGCTCACTCCCTCAGAAAAAGCAATTAAAACCATCCCACTGCTGGTGTTTTTAGCAGAAGAAATATTGTAGGTGAATTTTATTGGCTGTTGGTTGCGATCGTGCAGTTGATATTTGCTGAAAGTTTTTAAATTATCAGAAAAAATCAATAATTTCAAACCGCCCTTAATGCCAAAAGGGGCGACGATTTTTGCTATCAAAATATCGTTCATAAATTTTCGAGTTCAATCATTTCGGCAAAAGTTGGTCTTTTTCTAATGACCAAAAATTTATCATTATCAACCAAAACTTCTGGCACCAAAGGGCGACAGTTATATTGATTAGACATAGAAGAACCATAGGCTCCAGCACTACACAAAGCAAATAGATCGCCATTATCTGGCACGACAATTTGCCGATCAGAAGCTAAAATATCGGTTGTTTCACAAACTGGCCCAGCAAAATCAAAAGTGGCTTTTGGACCAGATTTTTTGATTATAGGCAAAACTTCGTGATAAGAACCATAAAGCCCCGGCCTCATTAAATCGTTGATGGCACCATCGATGATGACAAAACTTTTATTGGCAGTTTCTTTACAAAATAAAGTTTTTACCACCAACAAACCAGCATCGCCAACAATTGCCCGACCTGGAGCAATAGTGATAGAAACTCCCAAACCAAGAGTTGTTTGTTGTAAAAGCTTGATGTAATCTGCAATATTAATGGTTGGATTGTTTTGATAATCTATGCCAATGCCACCGCCAAAATCGAGATTTTGAATATTGTAGCCTTGTTTTTGCAAAGACAAACAAAGCTCTCTAACTTTGCTAAAAGCGATTTCGAAAGGTTCAAGAGAAGTTATTTGTGAACCAATATGAGTGGAGATGCCATAAATTTCAAGGGCGGGAAGTTTTGAAGCCATCACATAAACCTCTTTCGCTAAATCGATATCGATGCCAAATTTATCATTTTTTCTGCCAGTGCTAATTTTGTGATGAGTGTTGGCATCGACCTTAGGATTAACTCGCAGTGAAAATTTAACTTTTTTATTGAGTTTTGTGGCTATTTCGTTCAGTAAAAACATTTCATCGATTGATTCTACCGAAAAATCATTTACCTGATTTTGCAAAGCAAAAGTAATATCTTGTGCGGTTTTGCCGACTCCTGCAAAAACAATTTTATTTGGCTTGATGCCAGCTTTTAAAGCACGAAAAATTTCACCAGCCGAAACAGCATCTACACCAGCACCAAGACCTGCTAATATTTCGACTAAATGCAAATTAGCATTAGCCTTGATGGCATAACAAATTTTATAATTCGTAAGATGATGCAAGGCAAAAGATTTAACAAATTGTTGATAATTTTCAATTATCGCCTGCTTAGAATAGCAATAAAAAGGGGTACCAACTTGTTTGGCGATGCTTGATATTGCTGCGCTTTCAACAAATAATTCGCTGATGTTGTTGTTGTTTTTATAGCTGAAAAATTGCATTTTTAAGAAAATTTTTGATTATTATCATTTTAAAATACTATAATAGCATTTTTATAATTTAAAATGCAAGTAATACCACAATGTGGTATATCATTTTCCATCTTTTTCTAGTAAAATAAAAACAACAAAGCCCGCTTCTTTAAAAAAAATAACGGGCTTTGTTAAAGTATTTTGTTTTCAATATCAAAGTTAATTGATATTTTAAAAAATACTAGTTAGTTTTAGCTGGAGCTTCGGCTGGAGTTTCGGTTTTAGCTTCAACTTTTTTAGCTTTTTTAGCCTTTTTAGCTTTTTTAGCTGTTTTATTAGTTTCTTTGGCAGTTTCTTTTGTTACTGGAACAATTACTTTATCAACATTGCCTTGAATTGCTTTTTCGTTGATGATAACTGGTTTTACAGATTCTTCTTTCATAGTTTCTTTTTTATAACCGTGACAAGAAGATTTTTTGCACATACCTTTAGAGCAAGAAGCCAAAAGAGCAATAGTTGCAACAGAAATGGCGGCGATACGCAAGAATTGTTTCATATTTTGATATGATTTAATTGAATGTTAAGTAAATTTATTGACTATAATTAAAAAAAACCATATAAAACAACAAAAATGTTTATTTGCTTGTTGATTTTAAATAATGGTTTTTTAAAATAATTAATTAAAGAAACTGTTGAAACCCAAATTTTTTTATACTTTTTTTAACAACAAGTAAAAGAAATTCGCTATTCAACAATTTCTAAAAGCAAAATTTTAAGTGTTTATACTTAATTAATCAATATTTTTTTTTAATGTTTAGCAAAAATTTTCTCCAACAAATCGACGATGATTTAATTAGATTACAAAATAGCGGTTTATATAAAAACGAATACCAAATTTCTGGTCAACAATCGGCAGAAATTAAAATTTGGCACAACAACGACAAAAAGAAGGTTTTAAATTTTTGTGCCAATAACTATTTAGGGCTAGCAAATAATCATAGTTTAATTAATGTGGCAAAAAAATCTTTAGAAGAATATGGCCTAGGCGCCGCTTCGGTTCGCTTTATTTGTGGCACTCTTGATATACATAAAAAATTTGAAAACAAATTGGCAAACTTTTTAGGTTACGAAGATTGCATCACCTTTTCTTCTTGTTTTGCTGCCAACGGGGCTTTATTTTCTGCTCTTTTTACCGAACAAGATGCCATTATTTCTGCCGATCTTAATCATGCCAGCATTATCGATGGCATTCGTCTTTGCAAGGCAAAACGATATTTCTATCAATATAACAATATGCAACAGCTAGAACAAAGGTTGCAAGAAGCCAAAGATCATCAAAACAAAATTATTGTAACCGATGGTGTTTTTTCTATGGATGGCGACATCGCTAATTTGCCAGAAATTTGCAATTTAGCCGAAAAATATAATGCAATTTTAGTGGTTGACGATTCTCATGCCACAGGTTTTATTGGCAAAAACGGCAGAGGAACCGCCGAATTATGCGAAGTTGAAGGCAGAATCGATATTTTAGTTAGCACCCTAGGTAAAGCTTTGGGCGGGGCTGGTGGCGGTTTTATTGCCTCAAAGAAAAATATCATCAATAAACTCAGAAATTATTCTCGACCATATTTATTTTCTAACAACATTTTGCCTTTAGTCGCTTCGGTTGGCCTTGAAATTATTAACATGATCGAAGATTCAAAATATTTAATCGAAAAATTAGCTTCCAACGCTCAATATTTTCGCCAAAAAATCATTTCTGCTGGTTTTGACATTTATAGCAAAGAAAGCAGTCATCCCGTGGTTCCGATTATGCTTTATGATGCTATTTTAGCCAGTAAATTCGCCAAAACTATGATAGAAGATTATGGAATTTATGTTATTGCCTTTTCTTATCCTGTGGTGCCAAAAGACACTGCCCGAATTAGGGTGCAAATTTCTGCTTCTCACGAAAAAGAGCATCTAGATACCGCTATTAATGCTTTTATTGAGGTGGGCAAAAAATTAAAAGTAATAAAATAACTGCTATGTTGGCTAGTTTTGCAATTAAAAAATCTATCGGCAATCATTATTTTGCAGAAACTGTCAACAATTCTTTTTCTCAACATCTCAACCTCAATTTTGATCTTGATTATGCAAAAATAATTAACTCCACCGCTTTTCGCAGATTGCAATATAAAACTCAAGTTTTTGTTAATCATCAAGGCGATCACTACCGCACCAGGCTTACTCATTCGCTAGAAGTTGCCTATATCGCCAGATTTTTAGCTACCGAACTAAATATTAACAAAGTTTTAGCAGAAAATATTGCTCTCGCTCACGATCTTGGTCACCCGCCTTTTGGGCATGCTGGTGAAGATGCTCTCAATGCCAAAATGCACTCTTTTGGTGGCTTTTCTCACAACGATCACACCCTAAAAATTATCACTCAAATCGAAAATTATTCGGCAAATTATGCTGGTTTAAATTTATCTTGGGAAATGTTAGAAGGTGTCATAAAACACAACGGCAAAATTTTGCAACCATCTGCGGTAATAGCAAATTATAATCAACAATTCGATTTGCAACTACATAAAAATCCGTCGCTTGAAGCCCAAATTGCCTCTTTGGCAGATGATATTGCCTACAATAATCACGACTTAGAAGATGGTCTACGAGCTAATTTATTTCAAGTATCAGATATTTTAGATTTACCGCTAGTTGGCGATGTTTATCGCAATCTTTTTGCCAAGCACCCCAATTTAAAAACCGAAATCTTAATTTGTGAGGCAAAAAAACAACTTACTTTGACTATGATGCTTGATGTTATTAATCAAACCAAAGAAAATTTGCAAAAATTAAATATCACCAGTTTTCAACAAATACAAAATCAAGAAAATTTTATTGCTAGTTTTTCGCCAGAAATGCTGAAAATACAACAACAAATAAAAGCTTTTTTGCTAAAAAATATGTATAAACACCCGCTGGTCAACTCAATGACTCAAAATGCTAAAAAAATAATTGCCGATTTATTTGATTTTTATTTCGCCAACCCACACTTACTTGCCGATAATTTTAATCAAAACATCAGCAATAAACAACAATCGGCAAATGCAGTATGCAACTATATCGCTGGCATGACCGATCGCTTTGCCTACAAACAACAAATAGAAAATAGCATAAATTCTTGACTCCTAAATGAAAAAAACCTATTCTCAATGCACAATTCCCTGCACTAAAGAAGAGGTGGCGAGGCATTGTCTGTAGGATTCCCTCGAAATATCATCTGCGATCGTCTCCCAATGCTACCTTGCTCTTTTCACATAAGTTTTACTTATAGGCACTGTTGAATTCCAAATTTGCCAAACTTATTTTAATTTTTTGCTAGTTTTGAGGAGAAATTTTAGTTATTTTTAGCCACATATTCAACATATTTGGCTAAAAATAGCAGAAATTTATACCAAAAATGGCAAATAAAGTAAAATATAATTTGGGATGCAACAGTGCCAGAATATTCAACATTTTTAACGACAAAATAAAAACCAATTCTTCACCAAACAAACATAGTGAAACTTGTTATGATTTTTTATGCAGAACTACTACCAATACCATTTCTACTAATAAATACTACACTTCGATCCTTTTGGTACATGGTGGTGTTTGGAGACAATAGCCGATGTTTTTTCAAAAAGATCTTGCCGTGGCTTGCAAACACTACCCCGGCACTTCGTGCCACCCCTTCTACAGAAGGGGAATTTAGAGCATCCTTAAACCAACTTGACAAAATCTTGCAAAATAGTTTTTACACCTAAATTATTAAAATTAATGTCTAGTTTGTTGGCATCTACCTTGATGATTGTGCCAAAACCAAATTTGCTATGCTCAACTTTTTTGCCAACCCTAAAAGAATTATTTAAATTATCATCTTTTTTAACAGCTATCTTGTTGCTATTACTTGATGTTTGGCTACTATATTTGCTGTTGATATTGCTAGCTTTATAATTAAAAGCACTGTAATCATTATTGACAAAATGATGATTTTTTACTTGCCCAAAAGATATTTCTTGATAATCTAGTTGATTTTTTGGAATATCTTGCAAAAAGCGAGAAGGTGCAGTTTGTTGCGAACCGCCAAAAATAAAACGATTTTTTGCCAAAGATAATTGTAAATATTTTTTTGCTCTTGTAATTGCCACATAAAGCAACCTTCTTTCTTCTTCTACTCCGCTTAAATTATCGAGAGATTTGCTACTCGGAAAAATTCCTTCTTCTAAGCCAGGTAAAAAAACCATCTCAAATTCTAAGCCCTTTGAACCATGCACGGTCATAATATTGACGGCATCTTGTAGGTTTTTTTCATCTTTTGCTTCGACCAAAGAAGCATATTCTAAAAATTCGTTGACACTGCCAAAATCGGCTAAACTCTTGATAAATTCTTCGATATTTTCGAGTTTACCTTGCGATTCTAGGGTGTTTTCGAGCTTCCAATGTTGACAATAGCCCGTTTCGTTAAATAAAGATTTTGCCAATTCTGCTAAATTAATCACATTAATTTGTTGATGATATTTGCTGATTGTTTGCATAAATAATTGCAGACCGCTCTTGTTTTTAATGAGATTATTTTCAAAACAAAAATTAACAGCATTAAACATTGAAATATTTTGCTGTTTGGCAATTTCGGCAATCAAGTGCAAAGTGGCATCGCCAATGCCTCGCTTAGGAGTGTTAACAACTCTTAACAAAGCAAGATCGTCGTTGAGATTGGCAGATAATCTTAAATAAGCAATGCAATCTCTAATTTCTTGTCGATCATAAAATTTTAACCCGCCGATAATGCGATAAGGCACACCTTGTTGCATAAAAGCCTCTTCAAAAGGTCGGGTTTGATAGCCCGCCCTTACCAAAATCGCTATTTGATTGGCAATAGCCTGTTTGTTTAAAATGATATTTTTGGCAGAATTAGCAATGTTTTGAGCTTCTTGCCTGTCGTCATAAAAAGTTACCAACTTCACTAAATTGCCTTTGTTTTGAGTGGTCCACAAGGTTTTGCCGTGCCGTTGAGTGTTTTTTGAAATCACTGCATCTGCCACCTGCAAAATTGCCGAAGTAGAGCGATAGTTTTGTTCTAGTCGAATCACTTTGGCATTAGCAAAATCTTTTTCAAACCTTAAAATATTGGCAATATTCGCCCCTCGCCAACTATAAATAGATTGATCGTCGTCGCCAACGCAACAAATATTGTTATAAATCTTAGAAAGCAACAACAACCATTGATATTGAGCATTGTTGGTATCTTGATATTCGTCGATTAAAATATAGCGAAATTGCTGTTGATATTTTTGCAAAATATCGGGTGCTTTCGCAAAAATATCGAGATTATAACTAATCAAATTGCCAAAATCGGTGGCATTCATTGAAAGCAACCTGCTTTGATAAAGCCGATAAACATCTTGCAATTTTGGTAAATTAATATCGTTGTTGCCGATATTTGCTTGCACTAAATCTTTGATTTTAGAGATTTTTTGCAAATAAGATTTTGGCGGAAATTGCTTGCCATCAATGTTTAGGTCAAGCAAAATTTGTTTAATCAAACGAAGCTGATCTTCGTCGTCGATGATGGTAAAATCAGAACCAAGCCCCACCACTTCGGCATGTCTTCTTAAAATTTTGGCACAAATAGCATGAAAAGTGCCAATCCATAAACCATTTGCTAAATCGCTAATGTCGGCGGAAATGCGATGTTTCATTTCGTTGGCAGCTTTGTTGGTAAAAGTAACTGCCAAAATTTCGTAAGGGTTTGCCAAGCCACAATTTAAAATATTAACAATTCTTGAAGTAAGAACTTTGGTTTTGCCAGTGCCTGCACCCGCCAAAACCAGCAAAGGCCCTTCGGTGGTGCCAATTGCCTGCTGTTGTTGCTGATTAAGATTGTTGGCAACATCGTTTGTGAGAGTATTTATTTTCATAATTAAAAATTTTGTGGCTCAAATTTTTGTAAAGGTCGAGCATTATTTGAAACAAAAATGGTGTTTTTGATAATTGAATTTATTTGATTTTGATTAAGTAAAATAGGGTTTTTAAACACAAACCATTTTACTGCCTCTAGACATGGCGGAGTAGTAAAAGAACCTTCATAAAAAAAACTAATATTATTATGTGAAATAATTTTTTTAATATCAAGGCTTGTGGTGTTATTTTTGCTTTCTAAAAAACCAATTAACGAACGAAAATCGAGATTTTCTTGTTGATGTTTAGCAATAAAAAAACTAACAATCAACCATTGTTCGTCTTCGCTTTTGTGCGATAACTGCATTTCTAAATCAAAAGATTGGCTATTTATTTGATGTTCACTTGGGTGATGAAACTTGATAAATCGCAAATGATATTTCTTTTTATTAATCTTATTAATCACAAAATTGTTGCCATAAACACTAAGATAAAGCTGATTTGGCATTATTTTTTTATCTATTTCAATTTCTTGATATAAAAAATTTAAATCTTGGTTATTAAAAGGTAAATTAATGTTGATAGGAGATTGATTATAACCAATTTTACAAAATTTATAATCATTGTTATCGCCCCAAAATTGCGGACCATTCTTGCCTAAATAAGACCATTTTGCATTTTTTTTACCACAAGCAAAAACTGCAAAAATAATTAAAAAAAATAAGATTATTTTTCTAGTTAGACTTGACACAACCTTAATTAAAAATTAAATTAATAATATCTTCTTTTTTCATCAAAAACCAAGAAATGTTATATTTTACTAAGCACAATATTAAAAATCCAACATATTTTTTTATGTCTAATTTATCAAATATCAATTTTAGTCAAGCCAAAAATGGTTCTTGGCAAGAAAAACTAAAAAACCAATTCGCTAATAATCCAAAAATCAAAACCGCTATTTTGCTTGGCATAGGCATTGTTATTGGTCTTGCTTCTTGCAATTTTTATCAAAAAAAACATCCACCAATTGTTGTGATACACAGACAACCCTCTATATTTAGCCCATTTTGGTTTCACGACAATTATTATCAAGTGCAAGACGAAATTTATGAACAACTAAACAACTATCAAAACCTAGCAAAAAAACCTGCTCAAGCACATAATTTTTCTGCCAATCTCACCCAAAAACAAGATGATAATTTTCATTATTATACTTTAAGTTTTTCTGGTCTTAATCCGCAAGATATTATAGTTAAAACCAACAATGCCGAGCTTGTGTTTACCGCCAACAACAATCAACAAAATGAAAATAGCAGTGTTAATTCTAGCCTATATTATAGCACTTCTTTGCCAGAAAATTATCTTAATCCAGAAATAATCAAAAATAATCAAGAAATTGTGGTAAAATTTAAAAAACCCGCTATCATCACCAAAATAAAAGCAAAAATCCCAAAAAATAATGCAGAATCACAGCCTAAAACAGCAAATCAATAAACTTAATTTTTTTTACTATGCAATTTTAGGCATTCCGCTAGCCTTTATCGCTTTGCCACTCAACATCAATATTGCCGATTTTTATTTTCGACAATTTCAGTTGAGTTTAAGCAACTTGGCCTTCATAATTTTGCTAGCTAAAAGCCTCGATTTATTGCTAGATCCACTCATTGGCGGTTGTTGTGATTATTGGCTAAATCGCCAAAAAACAACCGCCAAAACCATCATTATTTTTGCTAGTTTTGGTCTAGCAATTAGCTTTTTTTTATTATTTAATCCTAGTTTTTGGCAAAATAATTTTCACAAATCGTGGTGGCTAGCCATTTCTTTGTTTAGTGTCTACTTTTTTTTCAACATTATCAGCATCAATTTTGAAAGTTTAGCAGTAATTCTCACTCAAAATCAACAACAACGATTAACCATCAACAACTACAAAGAATCAGCAGGCTTAATTGGTGTTGTGTTGGCCTCTACCCTGCCCTTACTTTTAACCAACACCAACGATCGGCAATATTTTTATTTAAGCTTGGTTTTTATTTTGTTAATTATTTTTGCCCTTGCTTTTTTTGCCAAATTAAATGTTAATCAAAACTCTGTTTACCAAATAAAAAATCTTAGCATTTTCACCATCATAAAAAATATTTCTCAAAACAAAAAATTTATCAAGCTAATGCTGATTTTGCTAATCAATAGCTGTGCCGTTGCCTTGCCTGCTAATTTATTGGTTTTTTATTTAAAAGATTTTTTGAAGCAACCAAAAATACTGCCCTACAGCCTAGCTTTATATTTTTTTTCTGCTTTGTTTTTTATGATGTTTTGGCGAAAAATGGCCGAAAAAACCACTATACATTCTAATTGGGTGCCAAAATTGTGGTTTATTTCTACCTTGGGAGCAGTGATTACTTTTATTTTTGCGGTTTTTTTGCCAGCGAATTATTATTGGTGGTTTTTGCTAATTTCGTTTAGTTCTGGGGCTTTTTTGGGAGCAGATCTTATTTTGCCACCCACAATTATCGCCAACCTAATTGGTAGCAACAACCCACAAACCTCTTCTTATATGGCTTGCTACAGTTTTACCACCAAGTTAGGAGTGGTTTTTGCCTCTAGCTCATTATTTTTGCTCGATCTAATTTATCAATATAATTTACAACAACAAGCCCTGCCTATGCTTTATGCTTTTTTGCCTTGTGTGCTAAAAATGCTAGTGGCTTTGTTGCTTGTCAAAAGTTTGAAATAGCGATTTGTTATTAATCTTGTTATTCATGGTTAATAACCCGGCACCATTATAGTAAACTGATCTAGTGGACTCGATGCTGGAATTTCTTGCGTTTTGACGATTAATACAAACAAAATACAATGAACACCCAGTGGAAACTCCAGTTGTGGAAACTCCAGTTGTGGAAACTCCAGTTAAAGCACCCATTCCAGCGACTATAGCACCCGTAGCGTCGCAAACAGCAAAAGAAAGAACCGCCAAAAAATACCCACAAAACATGGCACGAGCCAGCGCCAATCACAAGACCAAGACAAGCGAACCCACCACTAAGCATATTATCACGAAGATATGGCATAATAAAAAAAATTAAAGTGAAATATAAACAAGGGGCCAAAACCCCTTGTTTAACGAAAGAAGTATTTACCTTTCTTTACTATCTACCATTATCTTTTTTTTCTTTACGATCTAACTGCCAAGCACCAAATGGAGATGACTGTTCAAATTGTTGTTGTAGTTGTAGTCGTAATAATTGTGCTAAGGCAGACTGCATAGCTGGTGGGAGATGCGGTAACTCGACAGAAGGAGATTGTGATAGAGCAAGAGGAGGAGGAGTATTTAATGATCTAGCTTTATTATTTTTTCGAGGAGTTGTTGGTTCTACTGTTGGTTCTACTGCCGCCGCTGCGCAAGAATCTTGAGCTGGTGCTGGTTCTGCTGCCGCCGCTGCGCAAGAATCTTGAGCTGGTGCTGGTTCTGCTGCTGCCGCTGCACAAGAATATTGAGCTGGTGCTGGTGTTGGTGCTAGTGCTAGTGCAGAATTAACCACTTCTCCTGCAGTAATTACACCATCTTGCATAACAACTTGATTTTCTATAAGATGATCTATAATTGTAGTAAAAGATTGCAAACCTTGTTGTTGAGGATTTGGAAGACACTTCTTTAATAATTCATATAGATCTTGTCTACCAGTTGGTGTAGAACTTGAAGCACAAGCAAGTGCACCCACATCTCCAAGTGCAATAAGATTTATAGTATTTTGATTTAGTAAATTAGCCAAATTCAACAATGCTTCAGTTGTATTAATAACTTGATAATTATTAACTCCTATTTCCGACACTTGTGTATTTAGTGCCGTTACAGCTTGAGCTTGAGCTTGAGCTTGATCTTGATCTTGCGGATTTTGTAAAGAAGAGTAAGCCGCAAAAAAAGCATGAAAAAAAGCAGCTTGGTTTTCTTCTGATGCATTTTTTAATAATGTTGAAAATTCTCTCAATTTAGTGATCATTATATTTAAATTCATATCTTTATAATAATTTTTATGTTAATAATGTTTTGTTTTTTATCAAACATATAAAATTATATTTATTTTTTTTATTTTGTCAAATGTTTTTTATTATCTAACATCCAATGCATCTTGACTATCATTAGAAGAACTCGGTATTATACCATTTCCATAAATAAATACTACACTTCGATCTAATCACCCTCCCGCTTTACGGGAGGGTCGAAACTACAAAGTAGTTTCGGGGAGGGGTCAGAATACTGCATCACAACATCGATTTTGCATAATGATTTTTTAACCCCCCACGAAGCTAGCAAGCTAGCTTCTGCTTCCCCGTAAAGCGGGGGAGCGATTAGATCGAGGTAATATTATCGCCCTAGAATGCGGTATTTAAATGCGATATTTATTTATGGAAATGGTATTATACCATTTCCATAAATAAATACTACACTTCGATCTAAATTCCCCATCCCGTGGAAGAGAAATTTAGATCGAATTCGGTGCAAAATTCCCCTTCTGTAGAAGGGGTGGATTTTTTTGCGATAGCAAAAAAAGACCAAGGTAGTGTTGGCAAGCAGATCTCGAATATTCACCTTCTTGTAGAAGAGGTGGCGACCGAAGGTCGACGGGGGGTAGTGTTGGAAAATATTCCCCTTCTTATAGAAGGGGTGCCTGCGATAGCGGGCGGGGTAGTGTTGGCAATACACGGTAGGATCTTTTGAAAAAACATCTGCGATCGTCTCCCAACACTACCCCGTCGACCTTCGGTCGCCACCCCTTCTACAAAAAGGGGAATTCAGATCGAGATCTGCTTGCAAACACTACCCCACACCAACTCAAGAGCACCCCTTCTACAAGAAGTGGAATTTAGATCGAATCGTGATATTTATTTATGGAAATGGTATAATTTTTCTACAGCATCAGCTTTTTGTTGTTGCGGTTGCTCTAAAGACTGCTGAAAATTATAAAAGTCCACAATAAAAGATGCTTGTTGTTTTTGTGTTGATTATTGTAATAATTCTGCAAATTCTTTTAAATCTGATGTTAATTTTTCTAGATGATTATTTTTTTTATAACCATTCCTCATAATTTTTTAAATTTTTATTTCGGCGAGTACTGCACAATGATCGGAAGGTTTTTCAACTTCTCTTGTTTGCTTGATATCGTGATAGCTGGCGGTTAAAAAATCGGCGGTAAAAGTTGAAGTTAAAATATAATCTATTCTGGCACCTAAATTTTTAGCAAAGGCAGACGATTGATAATGCCACCAGCTAAATTCTTGTTTTTGTGGGTTTAAAGCACGATAGGCATCGACCAAAGGCAGATTTAGAAGCGATTGCAAGGCTAGTTTTTCTGGAGTAGAAAACAACAATTGCTCGGTTTGCGGGTTATGGATATCGAGATCGCTATTGGCAATGTTAAAATCGCCAGCTAAAATTTGTAGCTCTTGAGTGTGTTTGAGGTTTTTTTGCCAATGTGCGGTAAGTTGTTGTAAAAATTCGAGTTTATAGCAAAACTTGTTGGTGCTAGTAAAATGTTGATTTGGCAACAAGTTATCGCCACCGTTTGGCACATAAACACAACCAACTCGGGCAATATGATTTTTGAGATTAATAAAAACCTCTAAATAACGAGCTTGCTGTTGGTTAAAATCGCTTGGCAACTGAGAATTAGCAACACTTGGCAATTGAGTGCAAATTATTTCTTCTATTTTGAATTTTGATAAAATCGCCACCCCGTTATAGGTTTTCTGCCCGTGCAAAGCAATGTTATAGCCTAAATCTTCTATTTCTTGATAAGGAAAAGCAGAATTTTCGCATTTTATTTCTTGCAAACAAACAATGTGCGGTTGGGCAATTTTTAACCAAGCCAAAAAATTTATTATTCGAGCTTTGATAGAATTAACATTAAAAGTGGCAATTTTAATGTTGGTCATTGTTTGTTTAGTTTAATTTTGAGTTGATAAAGCATATCGGCGGTCATTTTTGCTAAATCATATTGGCATTGCCAGCCCCATTGTTGCTTGGCTTGACTATCATCAATTGATTGTGGCCAAGAATCGGCGATTTTTTGCCTAAAATCGGGCTGATAGCTAATAGTAAAATGCTTGAGATGTTTTTGAATTTCTAAAGCCAGTTCGCCACAAGAAAAACTGATGCCGGCAAAATTAAAATTGCTATGATTTTTTAATTTATCAAAATTAACATTGGCAAGCTCAATGGTGCCTCTAATGGCATCGGGCATATACATCATAGGCAAGACGGTGTTTTCTTGCAAGAAACATTGATAGGTGCCTTTTTTGATTGCCTCATAAAAAATTTCTACCGCATAATCGGTGGTGCCACCGCCTGGTGGAGTTTTGTAGCTAATTAAACCAGGGTAGCGAAGGCCTCGAATATCGAGGTTGTATTTTGCCACATAATAATCGCACAACAACTCGCCACTGGCTTTGCTTAAACCATACATTGTTTTTGGCAAAATGATAGTTTCTTGTGGGGTGTTTTGTTTTGGTGTTTCGGGGCCAAAAACTGCAATAGAGCTTGGGCAAACAATTTGTTTCACCCCATTGCAACGACTAGCTTCGAGCACATAATATAAACCCAAAATATTCACATCAAAGCAAAGTTGTGGATTTTTTTCGCCACTTGCCGAAAGAATGGCGGCCAAATGATAAATTACTTCGATTTTATTTTCGGTGATAATTTCAACCAATTGCTGTTTGTTGGTTACATCGAGTTGGCAATAAGGGAAATATTCGGCAGAAACTTGCTTAGGCGAAACAAGATCAGAATTTATAACATTATCTTGGCCATAAATTTGCTTTAAAGCCAAAGAAAGCTCCGAGCCAATTTGCCCTAAAGCACCTGTGATGAGAATTTTCATTAATTGATAACAAAAAATTAGTTGATAACAAAAAATAAAGATTTAAGATATTCGCTTTCTTTTAAGGCTGGGTGCAGAGGATGATCTGGACCTGCGGTGAAGCTAGTAATTAGTTTACCTGTTTTTTGGCTTTTTTGCAAAGCAGCATTAACTGAGCCAATTAGTTGTTCTTTGGTAGCATGATGAGAGCACGAAGCCAACATTAAGATGCCACCACTTTTTAAGAGAGGGAGAGCCATTTTTGCGAGTTTTTCGTAGCCACGAAGACCAGCAAATAAATGTTTTTTACTCTGAATAAAAGGCGGAGGATCGAGCAAAACCAAATCAAATTGCTGTTCGGTAAATTCGGGCTTTATTAATAAATCAAAAACTTGACCTTGATAAAATTTGGCTTTTTCTTGATAGTTGTTGCCTAATAATTTTTGACAATTTTGCTTTGCCAAATCAAGAGCCGATCTAGAACTATCAATAAATGTCACTTCTTTAGCGCCGTTGGCAAGAGCATTAACCCCAAAGCCACCTAAAAAACAAAAAGCATCGAGAACTTTGTAGTTTTTGGCGATTTCGCCAACAAATTTTCGACTTGGTTGCTGATCAAAAAACCAGCCAGTTTTTTGTGTGTTGGCTAGATCGACCATGAAACTTAAATTATTTTCTTGCACTTCAACCAAATTTGGTTGAGCTTCGTTTTGCTCAACTGGCAAACCTTCGAGAGATCTGTTTTCTTGGTTGTTTTTGAAAATTAATTGACAGTTAGCAAAAATATTATTCATGGCTTCAATAAAAACTGGTTGCAAATTTTGCATACCAGAGGTAGAAATTTGACAAACAAAAATATTGTCAAATCTATCGACAATTAAGCCTGGCAAGCCATCGGCTTCTGAGTGAATAAGTCGATAGTTGTGGTGATGATAAAATTTTTGTCTTAGATCTAAAGCTTCTTGTATTTTAGCAATAAAAAAATTGACATCGATTTTTTGATGAACATTTTTACTAAGAATTCGGGCAGAAATGAGGGTGTTATAATTAAAATAACCCAAGGCAAAAGGGTGATTAGCAAGATTAATTTGCACCAAAGAACCAGGTGAAATTGATTTTAGTTGAGCAAAATTGGCAATTTCATTTGAAAAAACCCAAGGACTACCAGTTTCTAAGCGAGAGCTGTGTTCTTTTTTAATGTTGATTACTGGTAGTGGCATAGATTATAGTTGTAATAAAAATGAATTTTTTCTTTGTAAAAAACTTTCAAATATTTGTGAATAATTATCTGGTAAAGATCTAATAAAATTAGGGCGATTTACCACATTGTTGGCATATTGCAGTAAACCATCAAGATTTTCAAATAAGTTGAAGTGAAATCTTTCTGACAAAAACAATAATGGTTGCATAGCAGAAGCCATGGTGATATCGAGAATAGAAAAGAAATCGCCGTTAAAATAGGGTTGATACTTTAATTGTTCAGCAAAAATGGCTAGTTTGTTTTTTAATTCTTGCTGTTTTTGAGCGATAGTTTGAGCATTGTCGGCAAAAATTAAGCCAAAAGCAAAAGAAAGTAAAGTGTTGCTAAACTCCATCCAGCCACGATGCCAAGCCAAGACAAATTGATTTTTTGGATGCAAAATATTTTCGCTGTAGGTTGCCTCAAGATATTCGAGAATTGCTAAAGATTCAAACAAAGGCCTTTCATCAACCAAAAGCACTGGTATTTTACCTAGCGGAGCAACACTGCTAAACCAGCTAGGTCTATTGCTAAGATCAATAAATTCTTTGCTATAAGAGATATTTTTTTCTAATAATAAAGTTTCAACTCTCTGCCCATAAGGCGAAAAAGCTGAGGTAAGCAGCTTTAAATTACTCATAAATAAAATTTTAGTTATTATCAAAAAAAGATGTTAATCCTTTGTAAATAAAAGATCTTTCGACGATTTTTTAAGTAACTTGCAAAATAATTCTATATTTTAACCTTCAAAATATTTTTAAAGGTTAAAGGATATTAATTACCTTTTACAACAATGCATTTTCTAGCAAAAACAAACCATAAAAAATTAGAAGTTTGATATTCTACACTAGCAATTTGGTGTATGTCACCGTCTTTTCTGGCAGTTTCAATTGTGTAATCGGCATCGTCAGCAACAAGAGACAAAATAGGGAAAAAATTATGGCAAGATTTGCCTTCTTTAGTCACTTCTGGTAATTTTTCGGTAGTGATATGATGAGTGCTAAGAGAAGTTTTGTAGCTATGGCAAGAAGATAGCATTAAAACAATGCTGGCGATGGTTAGAAATTTTTTCATAAATTGGTAAAAAATTAATCTTTTTTAAAAAACATTGTAAATTATCATTGTCAAAATTTATAATGCAATTGATTTTTTAATGTATTTTTTAAAAATTAGAGATAGTGTTAAAAAATTTATCTACCTGATTATTCAGCAAAAAACCCAAATTGACAGCGATTTTTTGAGTTAGATCATTTACCAAAATCAACTCTTGTGAGTTAAAATTGCTAAGCACAAAACTAGCGACATCTTGTGGTTTTTCTGGCTTGCCAATACCCAATCGTAGACGAAAATAATTATTAGCAAACAGTTGATCGATAGATTTTAAACCGTTATGCCCTGCACTGCCACCGCCGTTTTTATATTTTATTTTTCCTAAACACAAGTCGAGATCATCGTGAAAAACCAGCACATTTTCTGGTTTTATTTTATAGAAATTAGCAGTTGCCACCACCGCCTCACCAGATAAATTCATATAATTTTGGGGCTTGATAGCAATAATTTTATGTGTTAAAATATTACCACTAAAAAAATCTGCTTTGAATTTTATATTATTAGATTGTAAATTATATTGTTGAATAATTTTATCTAATACTAAAAAACCATAATTGTGCCGAGTAAGCAAGTATTTATTGCCTACATTGCCTAAACCGACTAATAAAAACATAAAATAAATAATTTAAAATATGAAGCAATTTATCGCTAAAATCTTTCGTTGTCAAGTTTTATTATGCAGTTTTTTATTGCTTGTTTCTTGCATAACAAAACCAGCTTTTATTGTTGGCAATAATCGTTATTTAACAAAAATTGAAGAGCAAGATCATAAATCTTGCTTAGCTTTAAAAATTAATTTTAACAGCAATGCCAACCTAGAAAATCAACAATATTGGCAATGCAGATTATCTCTTACCAAATATAAAATATTAAATAATCCATCAGATCAAAAGCAACAAAAACATAACGAAAAAATAGTCGATCTTCTCAATAAAATCAGCGAAAAATTAGCCGATAAACAGCCAAGTTTGCTCGAAATAGAAGTGGCGAAACTCGATGAAAAGCACCATCAACAGTGTGAAAATATGGGCTATGAAAGCGAAACAGAAGATAAAAACAAAATAGATCTCTATTTGCAATGTCGCGGTTCTTTAATTGATAACTATTTGAGCGAACCGCCCTACAATAATTACGACTATTTGCCTTATCAATACAAAAATTACGATATGAATTATGTTCTTAGCAAAAGAATCAGAATCGCCAGTCAAAACAAAGAAAAAATCACACAAGAATATCCTAAATGCCAATCTTATGCTTTGCATAGTCAAGAACTAAACAAATGCATCGACCATCAAAAACAGGCAAAATCTTGTTATCAACAAAACTTAAGAACCTCTATTTTAAAAGAACGAAATGCTAAACTAATTTGTCAACAACAAGCAAATATTAGGTTTGGCGACAATTTATTGATAAAAGAAAAAACCATCGATCACATCAAAGAACAAAATTATAAATCAGATTTGGTTTATAAATTTAATTTTGAATCAATGGGTTTAAACGAGCTAGATTTTATCAGTAAACAAGAAAAAAAACAACTAGAGCAAGAGCAAGAAAAACAAGAAGAAAAGGCTAATAATTTCAATACCATAGATGCCTTATATAATCGCTACGAACTTTCGCAAATTCGTAAAAAATATGTTCTATCTTGTTATAAATTTATTGATAATAATTTACATCAAGACAAAAATAATCTTGATAAAAAATGCTTAGAATTAGAAAATACTATTTTTTAGTTTCTTTTGATAATTTATAATTCAAAAATTAATGGCACAAAACTTAGAAAAACCTTCAACAAAACCAAAAACCAAATATCTTGATTGGCCAATAGAATTAATCAATCTTGCCAAAAAACAAGAAGCTTTAAATGCAATAAGCGAGCAAACAGAAGCTTTAATTGAAGAGTTATTTTTTCATATCTATCGTTTCGATGAGCAAGAAATCACTAACGGCAATATTCTTTCTTTAACCAAACAAGAATTAGCAGATGGTTATAATTTAGACCATAACGAATTGCGATATTTTAATGTGCTTATCAAAATTCTTAATAATCTTTTTTATTTTTCCCGAAACGGGGCAATAAAAAATCTTGAAATTATATCTTTACCCGAAAATATGTTATTAGTGGGAAAAATCGCCACTGGTAGCATAGAAAGCGATTTGTTTGCTAATTTGGTGGCAATAGTCAACGAAGTTAATAGCCATTCGGTAATGCAACCAAAATTATCAGTTACTAACTATCATATCGAAAAATTTATTACAGATGATAACCATATCTAATCTTCAATTACAAGGCAAAGTTTTATTGGCCCCAATGTCGGGAGTTACCGATTTGCCTTTTCGTAAATTAGTAAAAAGTTTCGGAGCAACTTTGGTGGTTTCTGAAATGATCGCCTCAAAAGCAATGATTTTACAAACCAAAGAATCTCTCAAAAAATGTCAAAAAGAAGATGGCCAATTTCCTATGTCGGTGCAACTGGCGGGGTGCGACCCCGAAATTATGGCAGAAGCAGCCAAACTCAACCAAGATTTAGGGGCAGATATTATCGATATCAATTTTGGCTGTCCAGTAAAAAAAGTGGTTAATAGTTTTGCAGGAAGCGCTTTAATGAAAGACGAAGAACTCGCCACCAACATTATGAAAGCAGTGGTTAAAGCGGTTTCTATTCCCGTTACCATGAAAATGAGGCTCGGCTGGAATAAAGAAAATCTTAATTCACCATCTTTGGCAAAAAAAGCCGAAGATGTTGGCATTAAAATGCTTACCGTGCACGGCAGAACCAGATGCCAAATGTATAATGGTTCTGCCGATTGGCAGGCAATTAGCCTAGTAAAACAGGCGGTAAAAATACCAGTAATCGCTAATGGCGACATTAAAAACACCGAAAATGCCAAACAAGCTTTGTTGCTTTCTGGTGCCGATGGAGTGATGATTGGCAGAGGTTGCTATGGCAAACCGTGGTTAATTAATCAAATCAATCAAGCTTTGCACGATGTTGAAATATCAGCAACTCCTAGCATTACTACACAAAAAAACATAGTTTTACAGCACCTGCACGATATGATAGAACATTACGGGCTTGATACTGGCTTGTCTTTAGCAAAAAAACACCTTGGTTGGTATAGCTCTGGCCTAAAAGATTCGGCAGAGTTTAGGGCTAACATTAATCATCTTGATACTAGCAAAAAAGATGTAAAAGAAAAAATTATCGATTTAATTGAAAATTTTTATTGCAAGTTTTAATTTGTTCTTTTATTATTTTATGAAAAGTTCTTTGGCTTGATGGTTATTTTTGTTATTTGTTGTTTTTATTTCTGAAAATAGTGCTTTTTTGTAGGAGTGTAGCTCAATTGGTAGAGTAGCGGTCTCCAAAACCGTTGGTTGGGGGTTCGATTCCTCTCGCTCCTGCCATTTTCAAAATAAATTTTCTTAAAAAATCAGTAATTTTCTTGCCAAACAAAAAATAAAAAAATTAAAAAATCGTGATAAAATTTTATAAAAATACTCTTGCTGAAGCAAAAAAACTATCTTTTCCTAGTTGGCAAGAAACCAAAACAACCACCACAATTATTGCAATTATTATTGGGGTTTGTTCCTTGCTGATTTTATTTGTTGACTTTATTTTTGTAAAAGTAGTCAACTTCATTTTAGGTTTTTAAAATTCACTAATTATTTTTTCAATATGACACAGCAAAAAAAATGGTACATCGTCAATGTTACCCCCGGTCAAGAAAATAAAACTTCTCTTGAAATAAAATCTTTACTGCAAAAAGGTGTTTTGCAAGAATATATCTCAGAAATCGTTGTGCCAACCAAATCTGTCGTTAGAATAAGAAGAGGGCAAAAAGTTTTAGAAGCTCAAAAAATATTCCCTGGCTATATTTTTATTTTAGCCGACTTATCAAAATTTGTCTACGACACTGTTGTTAATTTACCTAAAGTTATTGGCATACTTGGTTCTAAAAACAATCCAAAACCAGTAACCGACAATGAAATGCTAGAAATTTTAAAATATAATAGCAATCAAGAAAATAACATTGAAGATCACAAAAATCTACAATTTCAAATCGGCGAAACAGTAAAAATTATTCAAGGTTCTTTTGATTCTTTCAGCGGTATTGTTGAAGAATTCGACCAAGAAAAACAAAAATTAAAAATTTCTGTTTCTATTTTTGGCAGATCAACCATGGTTGATTTATCTATCGACCAAGTTGAAAAAATCGAAAATTAAATTTTATAAGGGGCTAAAGCCCCTTCGTTTCGATCTAAATCCCCCTTTTTTTGGTGCAGGTTGGCAAGCATTGTTCGATCTAAATTCCCCTTCCCGTGGAAGGGGTGGATTTTCGCATAAGTGCAACTTATGCGAAAAGACCAAGGTAGTGTCGGCAACACACGGTAGAATCTCTTCGAAAAAACATCTGCGATCGGCTACCGACACTACCCCGCCCGCTATCGCGGGCACCCCTTCTACAAGAAGGGGAATATCCGAGATCTGGTTTTGCTGACACTACCCCGCCCTCGCTTCGCCCGGCACCTCTTCGTTAGTGCACTGCTTGCCTACACTACCTTTTGACAATTTTAAAAAGCGGTTTTAAGCCTTTGGGTGGCTAAAACCATTTCTGCTTGAGTGCGAATCATCGAAAATCGCACATAACCTTCGCCATTTGCACCAAAAGAACTACCAGGAGACATTGCCACACCGCAAGAAAGAATAATTTCTTTACAAAATTCAAAAGAACTCAAATGAGCAAATTTTGGCGGTATTTTTGCCCAAGCAAACATACTGGCTCTTGGTTTGTCAATTTGCCAGCCCAATTCTTTAGCAAACAAATCAACAAAAAACTCACCTCTTTGTTGATAAAGCAACCGTAAATCAACAAGATATTGGTCGCTTTTACTTGATAAAGCAGAGGCCGCCACAATTTGTAGGGGCGAAAACGAACCGTAATCGAGGTAGGATTTAATTTTATATAAAGCAGAAATTAGGGTTTCGTTACCAACAGCAAAGCCAACCCTGGTGCCCGCCATTGAATAAGATTTTGAAACCGAAGAAAACTCAATAGCAATGTCAATTGCCCCCTTGGCTTCTAAGATAGAATTTGGCTTGTGTTCGGGCTTAAAATATAGCTCGCAATAGGCAATATCAGAAACAATATAAATTTCATGTTTTTTGCAAAAATTTACTAATTCTTGATAAAAAGATAAATCAACAATTTCGGTGGTAGGATTGCAAGGATAACTAACAATCACCGCCTGTGGTTTTTGGCTAGCATTTTCAACTAAATGTACAAATTTTTGCAAAAACTCGCTAGCAGACAAAGCATTGATAGGCATAGTTTTTGCTTTAGCAATGGTAAAAGCAAAAGTGTGAATAGGATAAGAAGGCGAAGGAACACAAATATAGTTTTTACTATCGGCAATGGCGGTTGCAAAAGAGGCAATACCCTCTTTTGCCCCGATAGTTACCAAAGCTTGAGTTTGATAATTTAAACCAACGGCGAATCTTCGTTGATAATAGTCAACAATTGCCCTTTTTAAAATTTCAATACCGCCTGTAACAGAATAGCCATAGAGCTTGGGATCTTTACTTAACATCGCCAACTCTTCCATAATATGCACTGGCGGGGCAGAATCGGGGTTGCCCATGCCAAAATCGATAATTTCAAGACCGTTATCTTTGGCTTGGTTTTTTAATTGATAAATAGAAGCAAAAACATAAGGCGGAAGTTCGCTAGTAAGATAAAAATTTTGTTGCATAAAATTAATTTTCTGTTGTGTAATTAGGAGCCTCAGAAGTTATGGTGATAGAATGAGGGTGCGATTCTCTTAGCCCAGAGTTGGTAATTTGCACAAAAGTGCAGTTTTGTTGCATTGCCTCAATATTGGCATTACCTGTGTAGCCCATGGCCGCCTTTAAACCGCCAACCAATTGATGCAAAACATCGGCAACTGGACCTTTGTAGGGCACCCTGCCCTCAACTCCTTCTGGCACTAATTTTAGTTTATCGGCAACATCTTGCTGAAAATAACGATCTGCCGAGCCTTTTGCCATCGCCGAAATAGAACCCATACCGCGATAAACTTTATAAGATCGACCTTTAAACAAAACTATTTCACCTGGAGTTTCTTCGGTGCCCGCCAATAAACCGCCCAACATCACCATACTAGCACCTGCCGCTATTGCCTTGGCAACATCGCCAGAAAAACGAATACCGCCATCAGAAATCACAGGAATTTGGTGTTGAAAGCAATAAGAGTAAACATCAAACAAAGCCGAAAGTTGTGGCACACCAACCCCAGCAACCACTCTGGTGGTGCAAATTGAACCTGGACCAATGCCAACCTTTACAGCATTTGCCCCAGCATCAATTAGGGCTTTCGCCGCCTCAGCAGTGGCAATATTGCCTGCAATAACATCTTGTTTTGGATAGAGTTTTTTGATTTCTCTTAATGTTTCAAGCACCCCTTGCGAATGACCATGAGCAGTGTCGATGATGATAATATCTACCTCGGCATCAATTAAATGCTCAGCTCTTTTTAAACCTTCTTTGCCCACAGAAGTGGCGGCCGCCACCAATAATCGACCTTTTTTATCTTTAGAAGCCAACGGAAATTGCTTGGTTTTTTCTATATCTTTACCTGTCATAAGACCAATACAATTATTATTTTTATCGGTGATGATAATTCTTTCAATTTTATGTTTATGAAGCAAATTTTTGGCTTCGGTTTTGCTAATGTCTAAGCCAGCAGTTACTAGGTTTTGCGAAGTCATTAATTGAGAAATCGGCTGTTTTTTGTCGGTGGCAAATCGCACATCGCGATTAGTGAGAATGCCCACCAATTTTTTTGAATTATTTTCTACCACAGGAATGCCCGAAATGTTATGCTCTTTCATTAATTCTAAAGCATTAACCAAAGTAGCATTATGTTCTATCGTTACTGGATCTAGAACCATACCAGACTCAAATCTTTTCACTTTTCTTACTTCTTCTGCCTGCTCTTTGATGGTAAAATTTTTGTGAATGCACCCAATGCCTCCATTTTGAGCCATGGCAATGGCAAGCCTGCTTTCGGTGACAGTATCCATGGCCGCAGAAATAATAGGAATTTCTAGGCTAATATTGTTGGTAATTTGAGTTTTGGTGTGAGCCGACGACGGCAAAACATTTGAAAATGCTGGTTTTAACAACACATCATCAAAAGTAAAACAAGTGCTGGGCTGTTGAAAAACAAGTTGCGAAACAGATTTTTTTGACATAAAATAACCTACAAACAAAGTTGATTGAAAAAAAGATATCATTTTAAAATGAAATATTATAAAATAAACGAAAATAAAATACTAATCAAAAATTGCACTTTTTATGCCAAATTTAGTAGAAATTTGTTTAAAAAAAAACATTAAACTTACCAACCACCGCAAAATCATCGCTCAAATCATTTCTGAAAGCACCGATCATCCAGATGTAGAAGAGCTTTATCGCAAAGCTTATTTTATGAATCCAAAAATCGGCATCGCCACTGTGTATCGGGCGGTAAAAATGTTTGAAGATTTAGGTTTAATCGCTCGGCACGATTTTTTAGGCAAAGGTAAATCTCGCTACGAAGTTCTAGAAGACGACCACCACGACCATTTAATTGATATCACCAACAATCAAGTGCACGAATTTTTTAATGCCGAACTTGAAAATTTAAAAACCAAAATTGCCCACGAAATGGGCTTTGAACTAATCGGGCACAAGCTCGAACTTTATTGCAAACCACTCAAAAAATAAATATAATTTTTCATTTTATGGCAGTTCACACCAAGATCACCGCTTTACAATTACAACAACACTTGCAACAATATAGCATTGGCGATTTGGTTGATTTTAGCGAAATTTTGCAAGGCATTGATAATTCTAATTTTATTATCAACACCACTTGCAACAAATATATTTTTACCATTTTTGAAAGCCGAATTCAACCGCAAGAACTGCCGTTTTTCTTGAATTTAAAACAGCATCTCGCCAGCAAAAACATTTCTTGCCCCAAGCCAATTTTAAACAACTCTAAACAAAACATCACTTATCTCAACAATAAACCAACCGCCATCGTGAGTTTTCTTGCTGGCAAAACCCTTAGCCCAAATGCCGATGGCTATTACCACGATATCACCAAAAATCATTGCCAACAAGTGGGCGAAACACTGGCTAAAATGCATCTTGCTACCCTTGATTTTCAGCAAAAAAGAGTAAACGATTTAGGTTGCCTACATTTTAGCAAGTTTTTTAACAAGTTTTCTTCGAAAGTTGGTGATTCTGCCAATTTTATTTGGCAAGTGCTTGATTTTTTACAACAAAATTGGCAAGAAAACCTGCCAAATATGGCTTGTCACCTCGATTTATTTCCTGACAATATATTTTTTGATGCACAGCAAAATTTATCGGGGGTGATTGATTTTTACTTTGCCGGCAACGATTTAGCAGTTTATGATTTTGCCATTGTTTGCAATGCTTGGTGCTTTGATTGCACCACTTTTAACCCGCAAAAATATCAGGCTTTACTTGCTGGTTATCAAAAAATTCGAGCATTTAGCAAAGAAGAGCTAGATTTTTTGCCTATCGCCAGCATTTCTGCGAGTTTAAGATTTTACCTCACTCGTTTGCACGATAAAATTTTTACCAGCCAAAATTCACTCGTTACCATCAAAGACCCAGCCGAATATTTAGCTAAACTAAACTATTTTTGGCAAAATAAAAATTCTTCAATATGGTTTTAGCCAACAAACTCAACATCACAGATCAATTAGAGTTAAACAAAGCCGAAGAAAAAATCAGCAAACAACAAGCAAAGCAACTGTTTGAAAGTGGCAAAATTAATCAAATAGAGGTTGGCACTTTTTATGGTTTGGCAGAAATTCATCGTTTTTTGTTTGGCGATATCTACGATTTTGCTAGCAAGTTAAGAGAGGTAAATATTGCTAAAGGCAATTCTAGTTTTGCTTCGGTTATGTATTTAGAGCAAGCTGTTGATTTTGTTAGCAAAATGCCTCAACATAATTTTGCACAAATTATCGAAAAATATGTCGAAATGAAAATCGCCCATCCATTTCGCGAAGGCAACGGCAGAGCAACACGAATTTGGCTTGATTTAATCTTAAAAAAAGAATTAAAACAGATAATAAATTGGAATTTAGTTGATAAAAACAACTATTTAATGGCGATGGAGCGAAGTGTGATAAAAGATCTAGAAATCAAACAACTTTTGCAACAAGCTCTCATCACTCAAATTAACGATCGTAAGTTGTTTATGAAAGGCATAGACATTAGCTATTTTTATGAAGGCTACAGCCAGTTTATCACCGAAGATTTATAAAAACTCGGGCAAAATTCTTTTTTTTTAGAAGGGTAATTTTTTTGCAACAGCAAAAAAAGACCAAGGTAGTGTTGGGAGACACGGCACAATGCTATTTCGAGGAATCCCTTACCGTGGGGCTTGCCGACACTACCCCGTCGACCTTCGGTCGCCACCCCTTCTGCGAGAAGGGGAATTGTGCATCGAGTACTGCTAACGACACTACCTGAAGCACTTTCGTGCCACCCTTTTCTGCAAGAAGGGGAATTTAGATCGAGATCTACTAATAAATATCGTCTTGCCAGCCGATTTTTTTCAAAAAAGAGTCGTAATCGTTTTCAAAAGTAAAGGTTTTGTTGTTATCGAAAACTACTAGCTTGGTGGCTATTTGCTGCAACATTCCTTCGTCGTGACTAACCAAAACAACTGCACCTTCAAAATCTTTTATCGCTCCAATCAGGGCTTGGCAAGATTGAAAATCGAGGTGGTTGGTGGGCTCGTCTAACAACAATAAATTTGCTCCTTGCAACAAAATTTTGCCAAGCATCACTCTGCTTTTTTCGCCACCAGAAAGCATAGAAATTCTCTTGTTAACCATATCTTTATTAAACATCATATGCGAGGCGACTTGCCTAATTCGTGATTGAGTGGTTTCTTTGTTGGTTCGCTCAAGCTCTTCGTAGATGGTGAGGTTGGCATTAAGCCTATCGATATTCATTTGCCCAAAAAAAGCAATTTCGGTTTTGCTGTGAGATTTGATGTTGCCACGAATTGGCTGTAATTCTTTGGCGATAAGTTTTAGTAGGGTTGATTTGCCTTTGCCATTTTTGCCGATGATGGCAATTTTTTCGCCACTGGCCACTTTAAAAGAAAGATCGTTAATGAGGCGGTTATTTTCTTGGTAGCTAAAAGAAATTTGCTCGATTTCGAGTAGGTTTTCTTTGCTGGCAAAAGGTTTGCAGTTAAAGACAAAATCGAGATCGTTGATGTTGTCGAGTTTTTCTATTAACTCTTGTTTTTCGAGCATTTTTACTTTTGATTGAGCCCTGCTAGCAAAACTCGCCTTTGCCTTAAAACTATCGATCCATTCTTGGGTTTTTTGTCTTTGTTTTTCTTGGTTGATTCGGGTTTTTTCTTGAATTTCTTCTTCTTCGGCGATTTTTTCTCTAATACCTTGAGTGTTGCCAACAAATTTACGAAAATTACCTCGATGAATAATCAGGGTATGAGTGATGATTTCGTCCATAAAACCAGCATCGTGAGTGATGAGAATTAGTTCTTGTCTCCATTCTTGTAAAAATTTTTTTAGCCAACGAATTGAATAAATGTCGAGATAGTTGGTTGGTTCGTCTAGCAACAACATTTGCGGTTCAATTAACAATAATTTTGCTAAATTTAGTTTTACTTGATAACCACCAGAAAACTGCTTGGGATCTTTGCTAAAATCTTCATATTTAAAACCAAGACCGTATAAAATATTTTCGCCCTTCCATAGTTCGTGTTTGCGATCTTCGGGCAAAACACTATCGATTTCGTCAAGCACGGTTGCTTGCTGAAAATTGATGTGCTGTTGCAAATAGCCAATGCTGTAGCCTTTGGGTATTTTAATTTGTCCCTCATCGGCCTCTAATTGTTGGAGTAAGATTTTAAGAAAAGTAGATTTTCCGCTACCATTTCGACCAATTAAGCCGATTTTTTCGCTTCTATTGATATTAAAACTCACTTCTGAAAAAACTTCATAGCCAGCAAAAGAAATACCTAAATTTTTAACTTGTATCATAGCAGATAAATAAAGTCAATGATAACGGCACTGTTGTGCCATAATGTTTTTAAAAAAGTAAAGTTTATTGAGAGCAAATACAAATTGCAAGCATTATCAATGTTGCATTTTTTAGAAGCGATATTTTATTGCCTTGGTAGCAAGTTCTCGGTTTAAAATTCCCCTTCTACAAGAAGTGGAATTCCGAGATCGGCTTACCGACACACCCCGGCACTTTGCCCGCCACCGCTTCTACAAAAAAAGGAAACGATATAAATATTATTGCACTTCGGTCACCAATAAAACTTGGCTAAAACCAGCCATACTAAGCATTTTAATTAAATTCATTACTTCGCCATATTCAATTAGCTTGTCTGCTCTTACCAAAATTTTTTCTGATAAATTATTGTTGGTGAGTTTTTTTAGTTTGTTGGCTAAATTATTTTTATTTACCGCCTCTTCTTGCACAAATAATACACCGTTTTGTTGCATTGAAACTATAATATTTTCTGGTTGAGCTGTTGTTTGGTTTTCAACCCCGTCTGGCAAATTTAAAGGCACAGAACTAGTAAGCATCGGGGCGGCCACCATAAAAATAATCAACAAAACCAATAAAACATCAACAAAAGGAGTGATATTTATTTCTGCCATTGCTGGTTTTTTTTTGAGATTTTTATGATTATTTTGTAAAGAAAAAGCCATATTTTGATTTAGTTTTCTTCGGATTTAACAATAAATAAACTGTTAGAATTTTCGCTAAACTTGATGTTGCTTAAATAAACGATAATTTTTTGTTCTAGCTCGTTTTTTACTTGCATTTTTAAAAATTGCCAAGGATTTTTGCTAAACACCAAAGTAAATTCGCCAGCATCGGGGCGATTTTTTTTGATTAAAGAAACCTCAATTTCATTGCTTGTGTTGTTGATGTTGGTAATTGTAACATCGGTGGCGGTAAAAGAAATTTTTGGTCTAGTCAAAAAAGAGGCAGGAGTGGTGTTGGTGCTAATGGTTGAAGTTTCGTCGAGCTCGATATCTTGATAATAAAGAACGGGGCCATTTACTACCACCAATATTTTTGGTTTATCCAAATATTCTACCCGCATTTTGCCTGCTTTTTTATTGTTTCTTGATAAAAAAAATCGCCCCTTGGTTTTTTCGCCATCCAATTCTTGAGTAAAATCGGCATTAAGATGAGTGATGTTGTTGAGGTAGTTTTCGATTTGCAATAAATCAGATTTATCATCGGCACTAATCGAAAAGGCAAAACTGCTTTTCGCAAATAGCAAACAAACCGCTATTAAAAATTTTTTAAACATTTTTATCGTAGTAAATATGTTCGTTTAAAGCACCTTCGGTTTTATCGACAATTAAAGTGATAGCACTATCGCCTGTGATGTTGATGGTGGTTCTTACCATATCAAGAATACGATCGATACCTAAAATAACAGCAATACCCTCGGATGGAATGCCAATCGAGCCCAAAACCATACTCATAAAAATAATTGAACCAGAAGGAATGCCCGCCGCCCCAATAGAACCAAGTGTGCAAGTTAACACAAGCATTAAGTAGTGATGAAAATATAGCTCAATGCCATAAGCTTGGGCAAAAAATAACGAACAAATACCCAAATAAATAGCGGTGCCATCCATATTAATGCAAACTCCAAGAGGCATTAAAAAGTTGGAATTAGTTTTAGAAACCCCCATTTTTTCTTGCAATTGATTCATAGCAGTTGGCAAAGTTGCTTTACTTGAGCTGGTTGAAAAAGCTAAACCTTGAGTGAAAAGAATTTTTTTATAAAAAGGCAACGGCGACATTTTGCCAAAAACCGCAATTAAAACACCAAAAATAATATATTGCACCAAACAAGCAAGCAAAACTGTGATCGCTAATTTGCCGAGAGATTGCAACACCTCAAGCCCCTGCTCTGCAATGGAATAGGACATATAACCAAAAACCCCAAGTGGAGCGAGTTTGATAATAATTTCGATGCTACGAAAAAAAACTTGGGCAAAAGAAGAGATTAGTTCTTTGATTGACTTGGCTTTGTCGCCAATTAAATTGATGATAAGACCGATAAAAATCACAAAAACAATAATTTGCAAATATTTTTCTTCGACAATAGATTTAAAAGGGTTGGTAGGAATTAAATCTAAAATAAATTCGGAAGCGGTTTTTTTGTTTTGAGTAATTGAGGAAACTTTTTGAAAATCTGCCGAATTTTTTGATTGCGATTCGGCAACCATTTGAGTGAGATCAATGCCCTTGCCTGGCTCCATTATTTTGCCTGCAACAATGCCAATAATCACCGCAAACATAGCGGTTAAAATATAGGCACTAAAACCCTTCACTGCCACCCTAGTAAAATTGCCTTCGCCATTGATTGAAGTAATGCCCGAAAGCAAGGCAAAAATAATTAAAGGTATTATAACCATTTTAATTAAATTCATAAAAATTGTGCCTAGAATTTTAAAAGATTTAACAATTTCAACATCGATATAATTTTTGTTGCCTAAATAACCAAAAACAATACCAGCAATTAAACCAATTAAAACTTGTTGCCACAATTTCATAACTTAATAAATTTGATTGTTAAAATAATAAAAAAACCCTCAAAACAAGAGTTTATAAAAGCCTATAATTTAAAAAATAGCAATTAGAGTAAAACAAATAAATTAAAATACAAGACTTTTAATTTAAAAATTATATTGCTATTTTTTATGCTCCCCCTCTGACTTGATTAAGATTAGGATATAAAGCAGGATCACTAACACCACCTTGCGGATTATCTCCTTCTGGCTTATCTTTTTGAGAACCTTCCGCACTTCCTGATCTGGCATCTTGCACTTCAAATTCTGCACTAACATTTTTTAATCCACGATAAATTAGACTTCCATGAAATTTATTAATAAATTTTTCGAACTTATGCCATTTTTCCTCACTCATTCTTGAAAGTGCCAATTCTAGTTTCGCTTTCAATTCTTTAAGAAATTCTTTATTTTGATTGATTTTTAATTCTTCTAAATTTAATTCTATAAAAATTTTTTTTGCTTCCGTTGGAGATGATGTATATATTTTAAATCTTCCTGCAAGAAAATGAAATAAGTCATGACTATTAAGAAAATTATCAAAGTTTTCAAAACTTAGGTCAAATGAATCGAATAATTCTCCAAAATTTTCGTCTGTAAAAAGTTTATCTACTTTTTCAAAAGTAGTAATATCTCTTTGGTAATCAAATCTTACTCCTCTAAAATCATGTTTCATATTTATATAATTATTATAATTAAAAATAAATTTATATTATAACTATAATAAAATAACTTATCAACAAAAATTTTGCATTTTTTTCGTTGCTTTTATAACAGCTAAAATCAATAATATTTAGGCAAAAACAACCTAAAAAATATATGCAACAACATTTATCCAACTATCTTGCCAACCTTAATTCATCTGATTGCCTCAACCAAACCGAGCATACAGGCAGGGCTTTTTTGCAAAATCTACTGCAACAAACTTTACAACATTTTGGGCTTGTTAATTTAACCATCACTCACGAAGGCAAAAGAAATAAAGATGGCTTTGGAGCCCCAGATTTTACCATCAGCAACCACAAAACCGGCACCATTATTGGCTATATCGAAAACAAAAAAATCGATGAAAATCTCAACAAAATTTTAAAATCCGAGCAAATACAAAAATATCAAAAACTCAGTCAAAATATTATTTTAACCGATTATCTCAATTGGATTTGGCTTTATAAAAACAATCAACCCCTAGAATTTAGGCTCTGCACTTCGCTTGATCTTACCTGCAAAAATTTTAAAATTTCCGCCACCAAAGCCCAAGAATTTGCCGATTTTCTCAACAAATTTCTTGCTTGCGAACCGCAACAAATTGCCACCACTTGCGATTTAGCTCAAAAACTTGCCCGCCCAACCATTGAATTAAAAAATTATCTTACTCACCAAATCGAGCAACAAACCAACAATTTACAAGAAAAAGATCAGCTTTTTGCTCTTTATCAAGTTTTTCAAACTAGCCTTTTTACCGAAACATTTACCTGCCAAAGAATTTGCCGATGGTTTTGCCCAAATGATTACCTACTCAATTTTTTTAGCTAAGCTAAATTCTTGCGAAGTGTTTAGCTTGCAAAACATCAAAAATCACATTCCGCAGGCTTTTTCGCTCATCAAAACTTTAAGCGGTTTTTTTGATTTGCTAAACAATCAACAATATGAAAAAATTAACTGGGCGGTTGAAAATATTTTATCGGTAATCAACAATCTCAATCTTGCCGAAGTGGTTTTAGATATGCAAAGCCATGCCAGTGCCGAAAAAGATCCATACATTTATTTTTATGAAGATTTTTTAAAAGAATACGACATGCAAAGCAAGGTTAATCGCGCTGTTTATTACACTCCGCCTGCAGTGGTGAAGTTTATTATCGAGGCGGTTTCGCAAATTTTGCAAGACGATTTTAATTTACCGGGCGGTTTGGCAAATCAACAAGTAAAATTGCTTGATTTTGCTTGTGGCACAGGCGGTTTTTTGTTTGAGGCCTACACCAAAGTTTTGGCAGGCAGTTTGGCAAATTCGTTGCAACAAAACGAGCTAATCAATCATTTGCTTAATAATTTTTATGGCTTTGAAATAATGATTGCTTCTTACATTATTTCGCACCTTAAACTTAGTCAATTTTTAAAAGAGCAAGGCTATAACATCGCAATCAAAAACAACAAGCGAATTGGGGTTTATCTCACCAACACTCTTGAAAATAATCAATAAAATTTTAAAAATATTTATTGACAATTGAATTAATAAATTGATAATAATAATCAATTTATTAATTTTGAATTATTTTTTACATATGTCTGAATGTTCTGATACTACAACAGACATCGCTACAACAGGTGTTGTTGGTTTAGTTGCTGGTGCTGCTTTCGCTACTGGTTGTTTGTTGTGCCCTCCAATTGCTGCCTTAGGTTTTGCTGGTGCTGCTACTATTTCTATTATTGGTGCTGGTGCCGCTGGTGCTGGTGCTGGTGCCTCTACTGGTGCTATTGTTGCCGCTGCAAAAGGTAATGATATAAAAGAAGGGGCAGTAAGAGGAGTTGTTGCAGGATGTCTTGCTGGTATTGTTGGCGGTACTGCTATTGCTATTGGTGCTTATGGTTATGGTTTGGTTTCTGCATCTCACCATTTTGGAGTTATGGGTCTTATTGAAAGTCATCAAGGTAATATCTTTATTGAAAATTATCTTAAATCTTTATTGTTTCCCGTTGTTGGTTCTGCCTTTGGTTTTTGCACTGGTTTGTTTGATGGTTGTTCACGAAAAGAGAGTGGTGATGAAATATTATCAAGAGCTATTAAATATGCTGTGATTGGTAATGTTGCTGGTACTGCTTGCTCTGGTTTGTTTGATGCTTCTCTTTTCTGTGGTGTTTGTTTTAATCCAAATAACATTCCCAATTCTTTAGGTTGTGGTATTGTAGGATTAATTCCTAGTGTAACAGTCGGAACAACAGTCGGATTAGCACTAGAATCGCCAAAATTGCTACAATTAGCATCATAATCAAGAGTCAATCAAAGATAAATAGTATTACTAGGTATTAGTAAATAATATTTACCACTCAAAAACATACTAGATGCTTTTTCTTCGGCATCGATACCGCTACCGAAGAAAACATCTACTCTTCCAATGCCTTTAATTGCCGAGCCAGTATCTATGTACGACCATTAATTACGATATAAATTTGATACACAGAGCCAGATTTAGCACTATGCAACATATGTTGCAAGGCGAAAATATTGGCTTGGTGTTTGAAAGAATAATCGGACTCAATGATTGGAATCATATTTTTATTACCAACAGAATTTCTGATGTTCATTTAACTGGATCAAAATCTTCTTTCGCCCCGCTTTATGTTTATAAAAGCGAAAAACAGCTCATCGCAGAGCAAATTGCTACACTCAAAAAAAATAAAACTGCAAGCAAGCTAGATATCAAGCAACAAATCGGCAAACTCAATTTGCAACTCGCCACAGCAAGCTTGCAACTGCAACAAGTTGTCAACTTTCAGCCACAATTTAGCCAAATGTTGGCAGAAAAATTTAACAATCCAAGCCCCAAGCAAGTGCTTGCCTTTATTTATGCCTCAATGCATTCTAGCCAATATCGTAGCAAGTTTTTGGAGTTGCTAAAAATTGATTTTCCTCGAATCAATTTTGCAGTAAGTTTGCCACATTTTGAAGCCCTAGCCAAGCTTGGCGAGCAACTGCTGAATTATCATTTACTGCATGCAATACCAACCAACAAAGCAGGCGAATGCTTTTGTGATAAAGGTTTTGATAATGTGTTAGTAAAAAAGCCCCAAAACGGCAAGTGGTATAATCAGCAAGAGCAAAAACTTTATTTAAACCAAGATTGCTATTTTAACGAGGTGATTTACGAAGTTTATGAGTTTAAAATTGGTGGCTATTTGGTGTTAGATAAATACATCAAATCAAGGGTCGAAAAAGTGCTAGATATGGCAGAAATCAAACAGATTAGCAATATCATCAAAGTTATTACCGCCACCCTTGAAATTATTCGACAAATTGATTGGGTAGTTATTAGATCGAACACAATCTGAATCACCCTACCCCAAGAAATTTATTTTACGGGAGGGTCGAAATTGCAAAGCAATTTCGGGGAGCGGACAATAATATTTTAGCAACAAAATTATTGTAAAGATTATCATCTTGTTGGTTGCGAACCGCCCAATCCTTTGCGATCTAGAGGTTGCGCTGAACCTGATGGAGTGTCATAAATATCGGCATAGGTTACTGACCCAGCATCTGTTCTTTTAAGAGGATAACGGGGATCTGAACAATTGACTTTTAAATCTGGATAACTTGCTAAAAATGTTGATAATTCAGGGCTGAAGTATTTGGTGCCAGCAAAATTAATACTTGTTAAGTTTGGAAAAGTTTCTGCTATTTTTTTTATTGATTCATCGGTTAAGTTTACACAACCAGCAAGCTCAATGTTTGTTAAGTTTGGAAAAGTTTCTGCTACTTGAGTAGATTCTGTCGATTCTTCTGTGAATAAGTTTTTGCAATCACCAAGATTAACACTTTCTAAATTTGGATAGTCTTTAATTGACAATATGAACTGTTCGTAATTTATCGTGTTTGATCCATTGATATTGAATTCACTGAAATCTATATGACATACATCATCATTGCTATGATTTTCTGATTTAAAACTTAACACTTCTTCTTTATTGTAACCATAAAAACACAATAATTGCTCTAAAAATGTCTCCATATTTATTATAATTTAGTTAAAAGATGTTGAATTATGGCGATATTTTTTTCAAAATAAAGCAATTGATTCAAATAATTAAAAAATTTACTTGTTATAAAAATGTTTTTCAATAGTTATTTTTAATATTTTTCTCTAAAACAAAAAATCTACAATAAAAACCGGCATTATTCCCATCAAACTCAAAAAAAATGTTAACAAAACAAAAAAATCATCTAAACTAGAAAAAAAGTTTGACATTTTATTTTTTTGCTTCATCTTTATTAGTGTTTTAATTATTTTGTAAACACAAACAATCATTAAAAAAATGAAAAAATTATTTTATATCGCTAGCTTTCTTTGTTTAATTATCGCACAGAATGCTGTTGCTTCTACCAAATACATATCTATTGGCACTGGTGTAATTACTGGTGTATACTACCCCGCTGGCGGTTCTATTTGCAGGCTTTTACACATCAATAAAAAAGAACATCACATTAGATGTTCTCCCGAATCTACAGGTGGTTCGGTTACTAATTTAAATGCCATTCGCAATTCATCTATCGATTTTGGGATTGTGCAATCAGACTGGCAATATAATGCAGTTAATGGTTTAGGCTTGTTTTCTGATCAAAAACCTTTTAAAGAGCTGAGATCTGTTTTGTCTCTATACACCGAAACTTTCACCGTGGCAGTTTTAGAAGATTCTAAAATTAAAAACATAGACGACATTATGGGTAAAAAAGTTAATTTTGGGCCATTAGGTTCAGGTATGCATGCCACAATGGAGGTGTTAATGAATGCCAAAGGCTGGACAAAAGACAGTTTTTCTTCAATAACCTATTTGCAACCATCAGATTTGCCAAAAGCATTGTGCGACAGAAAAATTGATGTTATGATCTATGCGGCGGGCAATCCTAATGCTCTTTTGCAAGAAGTTACTCAAAGTTGCAAAGTAAAAATCTTATCTATCGATAAAGAAACTATCGAAAAATTATTAAAAATCAATCCTTTCTATGTAAAAGCTAGCATTCCGGGTGGCACCTATACCAACAATCAAGATCCTGTTGAAACTTTTGGGGTTAAAGCAACATTAGTTACCTCTGACAAAACAGATCCAGAAATTGCTTATCAATTAACCAAAGCGGTTTTCAAAAACTTTGATAATTTCAAAACTTTACATCCAGTTTTATCGTCTCTTAAAAAACAAGAAATGATCTACGATGGCAACTCTGCACCAATGCATATTGGGGCTCTTCGTTATTTTAAAGAAGAAAAACTAATTAAATAAAAAAATGCAAATTTTAAAAGAAGGTAAGTTAAAATATTTTCTCATATTTTTGGCATATTTATTGGCTTTCATCAACTATATTTTTATAGTAAAAGCCATAATGTCTTCTGCCGAACTTACCTCTTTTAATGTTTTTTTATCTTCAATAAAAGCAATAATCAAAGAAAGTTCTCAAGATTCATTGCAATTGGTTTTTTTTATCAATGTTGTTTTTTTAATGTTCTTTATTGTAGTTTTATTGCTTTTATTGATAATCAAAAAAGCCAAATCTTTCAGCATTAACAATCAACAATTAGCTAAATTAAAAATTTATCAAGATAAAGGTTTTTATATTAACAAAAAAAACCCGCTCCTTGGCTTATTTGTTGGCTTATTTCCTGCTGGTGGCTGTCTTTATTTAAAGCATTTTATTTTTGGCATCGTTAGCATTCTTAGCTATCCGTTATCTATTATTTGGGAAATTGTTATTGGCTATTTTGGTAGTTTAAAAGTTAACTATTTTGCCACTTTGCAATTTGTTAACGAAAGTTATGTTGCAGAAGAAAAAAAATTAGATAATCTGTTGCTAGAAATGAATGATAACGGCAAATCTTATATTGTAGCCAAAAAAGAATTAGATAAAAAATATGCCAACATCATCACTCAAAATTCTACAGAATAAAATGATATTTAATCAAAAAATATTATGCATTGTTATTGTTCTTTGCTCTTTGGCTTCTTGTTTCTCGGTTAGAAAAAGTTATTATCAGCAACTTTCTGATCTCGAGCCAACTTTAAAAATTAAAAAAGATTTCGAATCTTTTTTAGCTTTAGAATATCTGTCTTTTGCCAACAAATTAATTGTTTTAAAAAATCGTTCAGAAGCAAATTATTTTGCAAAAAAAGGTCTTTATATTGCCAAAGGAGAACGATTTTTTCCTGAGAATCCCCTACACTGGAAATCGGACAAACAACAGCTAGAAGAGTTAATTTTTATGCAAAAAAGGCTCGAAAACATCACCTCAACTCCTTATTTAAAATTTAATCTACCAATTCAGTTGGCACACACCTTTTATCTTTATGATTGCTGGGTTGCCAAAGAGTCTCAGCCAGCTTTTCGTGGCATCGGCCTCTCTTATTGTCGCGAAAACTTTGCCAAAATGTTAAACGAACTAGAAATTTATTTTAACGACAGCAAAAAAGAAAAGGCTTCTAACATCAATTTTCTAATGCCCGAATTCGCCCGATTTAGTGTGCAATTTGATAAAGAAAGCTTTGTTTTAAATGAGCAGGGCAACAAAATTATGTTAGCAGTTATCGATCATCTATTGCAATCTTCTGGCTATAAAATAATGCTGGTTGGCAATGCCGATAATTCTGCCACCACAATTAACAATCAAAATTTATTGTTAGCAAGAGTTGCCACAGTCAAAAACTATCTGGTTAAAAACGGGGTGAGCGAAAACTTAATTATCGAAAGTAGCGAAGGAGAAAATTTTCCAGACTTGCTTTCAACCAATCAAGAAGAGGCGATAAAGCAAAATCGTAGTGTGGCAATTTATGTTTTAAAGGGCAACCTAGATTTAAAACTCTATCCTTTGCCTTTATTGCAAAATTTAGCTTACCGCAACAAAATAGTGCAAGCTCAAGTTAAAAACGAACTGCATTATGATTGATTTTAATGTTTATCAAAGAATAGTCATTAAAATAGGCTCTGCTTTGTTGGTGAAAAATCAAGAAATTTCTCTCAAATGGTTGCAATGTTTAGCCGATAATATCATTGATTTAAAAAAACAACACAAACAAATTGTTATCGTAACTTCTGGGGCGGTTGCTTTGGGTAAATCGTTGTTAAAAATTATTCAGCCCGAAATTTCTATATCACAAAAACAAGCCCTTGCTTCTGTGGGGCAAATCAAACTAATGAGCCATTATCAACAAGTTTTTACCAAACATCAACAACAAGTAGCCCAAATTTTAGTCACCGCCAACGACTGCAACACCAGAAATAGCTATTTAAATTGCTCCAACACCATCGCTACTTTATTAGAAAATAATATCATTCCCATCATCAACGAAAACGATTCTATCGCTACTCAAGAAATTAAATTTGGAGACAATGACAGGTTGGCAGCCAGAATCGCCCAAATGATTAATGCCGATTTATTGATTTTATTTTCAGATATCGACGGTTTATACAACAAAAACCCCAAAATCAATGCCGATGCAACTTTAATTAAACAAGTAGCCCAAATAACCAGCCAAATTGAAGCTATGGCAACTGGCACCTCTTCTCAAGTTGGAACGGGAGGTATGATTACCAAAATTATGGCCGCCAAAATGGCAATGCAATCGCAATGCTCAACCATTATCACCAACGGCGAAAGTGCGGGTTGTCTACAAAAATTATGGCAACAACAACAGCCATTTACTCATTTTGTTGCTAATGAAAAACTCAAAAAAGATCATAAAAAATCAAAATCAAAAACCAATTGGCTTACAGGCATTATTAACCCCAAGGGAGAAATAATTATCAATGACTGTGCAGTTACTGCCCTAAAAAAAGGTGGGGCAAGCCTACTTGCTATTGGAGCCATTGCAGTAAATGGCAATTTTTTTGCCCAAGATCCTGTTTTGATTAAAGATAGCAATAAACAAATCATTGCAAGTGGCATTGTTAACCACAGCAGTGCTGATGTGGCGAAAATTTTACAAAAAACTTCTCAACAAATAAAAGAAATACTTGGCGATAATTGCAAAACCGAACTAATACATATCGATAACTTAGTATTACAAAAGTAGCTTTACTGTTGCATTCTAAACCTGAAAAAATCCACAAAAAAAACCAAAAATATGTTAAAAAAAATTTTCTTAGTATTGCAAAAAATACTGTTTCCTAATCAATGTCTTCATTGTTCTAAAAATATTGACGGTGTTTTTTGTCAAGAATGTTGGCAAAAATTACAATTTATCAGCAAGCCTTGTTGCTCGGTTTGTTGCCATCCTTTCGAATTTGGCAATGCCGATGATCATTTAATTTGCGCGAAATGCCTTACCAAGCCCTATCATTTTAAACAACTCATCACTTTATTTTGCTACAACGACATCATTGCCAAAATAATTTCTGCCTTTAAATATCAAGATCAATTATTTTTAGCAAAAAAATTAGCCCTACTACTAAAACCTCACCTTGCCTATGTTGCGAATAGTTGTCATTTAATTACCGTGGTTCCTTTGCATCATAAAAAATTACGTTTAAGAAAATTTAATCAGAGCATTTTATTAGCAAAATACCTACTTGACAAGCAACAATTTGCAAAATTTATTCCCGATTTATTGATTAGAAATCATCATACCAAATCACAAATTTCTCTTAATAAAAAGCAAAGGCAACAAAATTTAAAAAAAGCTTTTACTATACATCCAAAAAAACAAAACTTAGTGAAAAATAAAAAGATATTAATTATCGATGATGTTTTTACCACAGGAGCAACCATCAATAATTGTGCTTTGGTGCTCAAAAAAAATGGGGCAGAAGAGGTTTTTATTGCCACTATTGCAAAAACCGTAAATAATACTAGGTATTTATCAATCTAATGATGCAGGGAATTTAAATCGAGTGCAATGCAAAATTCCCCTTCCTGTGGAAGGGGTGGATTTTTTTTGCCTTGGCAAAAAAAAGACCAAGGTAGTGTTGGGAGACGATCTCATACCAATTCCATAAATAAATACCGCACTTCGATCTAATCACCCTCCCCTTGAGGGAGGGTCGAAACTACAAAGTAGTTTCGGAGGAGGGGTCAGAAGACTGCATCACAACATCGATTTTGCATAATGATTTTTTGACCCCCCACGAAGCTAGCAAGCTAGCTTCTGCTCCCCCTCAAGGGGGGAGCGATTAGATCGAGGTAATATTATCGCCCTAGAATGTGGTATTTAAATGCGATATTTATTTATGAAAATGGTATCAGATGTTTTTTCGAATAGATCCTACCGTGTGTTGCCGACACTACCCCGTCGACCTTCGGTCGCCACCCCTTCTACAGAAGGGGAATTCTGACCGAGATCGGCTAAAACGACACTACCCCGGCAACTTCGTGCCACCCCTTATTGAATCAAGTGCTGGGTGTAAAATCCACCCCTTCTACAAGAAGGGGAATACCCGAGTGATAGTTGCCGACACTACCTTGGTCTTTTTTTTGCTGTCGCAAAAAAATCCACCCCTTCGTTAGTGCAGGGAATTCAGATCGAAAAAAACTCTTTTAATTGTAAAAAAGCTAAGGCCCTATGAGATATGCTATGTTTTTGTGTAGCAGAAAGTTGACCGAAAGTTAAATTATCGCCATTTCGTAAAAAAATAGAATCGTAACCAAAGCCATTTTCTCCTTTTGGTGCAACAATTTTGCCATCTACCCTGCCCTCAAAATTGATGGCTTGATCGCTAAAAGGATTATACAAACATAAATTACACACAAAATAGGCAGAAGCTAGGTTTTTTTCTAGATCAAAACCAGCAGAAATAAGTTGTTGTTCTATTTTTTTAAATGCCCAAGGGAAGTTTTTTTTACCAGTTTCATCAAGAGCAAATCTCGCCGAATGAATGCCTGGTTGATTTTGTATTGGCAAAATACATAAACCAGAATCGTCTGCCAAAGCAATATTATTGGTTGCTTTAGCATAATATTTGGCTTTAATGAGTGCATTTTCTGCAAAAGTTTGCCCAGTTTCTTCTGGTTCAATTAAATTAAGTTCAAAAGGCGATAAACAAAAAACATTAATAGAGCTTAGTAAATCAGATATTTCGCTAAATTTGCCATAATTATTGGTGGCAATTAATATTTTCATAGATATAGATTTTGATCTTGTAAAGCATAAACACTAAATTTGCAACCATTTTGTTTGTAGGCATCAATTGCCTCAACCAAAGCCTTCGCCCCAGTAATGGTGGTGCTGTAGGTGATGCCGCGAATGAGGGCGGTTCTACGTATAGAAAAACTATCTTTGGTAGATTGCATACCTTCGGTGGTATTGATGATGAGGTCGATTTCTTTTTTATCTATCATATCAACCACATGCGGTTTATCTTCGGTGATTTTATTGACAATAGTTACTGCAATGTTATGTTCTGCTAAAAATTTGGCGGTGCCTTTGGTTGCTACCAAATTAAAACCAACACCAATTAGTTGCTTAGCGATATTTACCAAAAGAGGTTTATCGGCATTTTTTACCGATAAAAAAGCCAAGCCACTTGTTGGCAACTTCACTCCGGCGGCAACCTGAGCTTTCGCAAAAGCCAAAGCAAAAGTTTTGTCGATGCCCATCACTTCGCCAGTAGATTTCATTTCTGGGCCAAGCAAAGTGTCGGTGTCGTTAAAACGAGCAAAAGGCAAAACCACTTCTTTTACCGCAAAATAATTAAATTTTGGCTCTTGCAAATGAAAATCGGCAAGTTTTTTGCCAATCATCAACAAAGAAGCGATTTTAGCAATGGCGATACCAGTTGCTTTTGCCACAAAAGGCACAGTGCGAGATGCTCTTGGATTTACTTCGAGCACATAAATATTGTCGTCTTTAATGGCAAATTGCACATTCATCAAGCCCTTCACTTGCAAAGCAAGAGCTAATTTTGTGGTTGCTTGCTTGATTTTAGCAATATTTTCACTTGAAAGAGAATAGGGAGGCAAAGAGCAAGCAGAATCGCCAGAATGAATGCCCGCTTCTTCGATATGTTGCATAATGCCCGCTACAAAAACTTCTGTTCCATCAGATAAAGCATCGACATCAATTTCGATGGCATTACTTAAAAACTGATCAAGTAATAGCGGGCCTGTGGCAAAAACATCTTGACAATCTTTGAGATATTGTTCTAAAGAATCTTGATTGTCGATAATCGCCATACCTTTACCGCCCAAAACATAAGAAGGCCTCACCACAATTGGAAAACCAATTTGCTTTATTTGCTCTAAAACCTCTGCTTGAGAATAAACAATGCAATTTTTTGGTTGTAATAAATTTAATTCTTGCAACAAAAATTTAAAACGATTTCTGTCTTCTGCTAAATCGATCATATCGGGAGAAGTGCCGATAATTGGCACTTCATTATCTTGTAAAAATTTTGCCAAACTCAAAGGAGTTTGCCCGCCGAACTGCACATTAACACCAAGCAACTCGCCTTTACTTGCCTCTTTTTTGATAATTTCTAACACATCTTCGGCGGTAAGTGGCTCAAAATATAGACGGCTCGAGGTGTCGTAGTCGGTTGAAACTGTTTCGGGATTGCAATTAATCATAATCGCTTCTATGCCCTGTTCTTTATAGGCGAAAGCGGCATGAACACAGGTGTAGTCAAACTCAATGCCTTGCCCAATGCGGTTTGGACCAGAACCAAGAATAATAACTTTTTTATTGTTAGTTGGTTGTGATTCACAAAATAAATCAGAAGAATTTATCATAATTAATAGCTGAAGTTTTAATAATAACCAAATTATGATTTTTTTTGCCTAAAAATCAAGCAAAAAATGCAATACTTCGATCTGAATTCACTGCACAAAAAAAGGGTGCCTTGCGAAGCGAATACAGGGTAGTGTTTGCAAGCGGAAACTGGGGGCAAATTCCCTGCACTAACGAAGGGGAATTTAGATCGTAAGCCTATTAATCAAGAGGAACGATTGGCAAATCTGGTGTGTTTTGTTTGTTTAAATTATCAATAATCTTATCGCCATTTTGCAAATCGGCCCCGTTTTGTGGAACAACATAAACTGGCGGTATTTCATTGTTATTATTATTGGCTGGCGAAGATAAAAAATTATTAAATTTATTGCCAAGAGAATCAAGAAAACCAGAGGTAGAATCGGGTTTTTTAGTTTCAATTGCTGGCGGTGGATTATTGTTGATTGTAGTATTTTTTTCGGGGTTAACTTTGGTTTCTGGATTGTTTGTTATTATTGTCGGCGGAATATTATTTTTTTCTTCGTTAATTTCAACTAACTTTTTTTCTAGATCTTTCTTTTTGGCGGTTTTTTTATTTTCAAAACTATCGTAAATTAATTGTTTATTGCTACCTGTAAATGAGTTAGGATCTTCTTCTTTTTTTTCTTCACTTTTTACCTCGCTTGTTGCGATTTTTTCACTCTTGATGAGCTTTGCAACATAATCTCGGCGAAATTTTTGGGCTTCTTGTTGCCTTGCCAGCCTATCTTTGTTGCTTTCTAAATTTTCTTGCTCTTGTTGTTTTTGATATTGCACTTGATAATCTTGCAAAGCAACACATTTTTCAGCATTCCAACAACGATTTTTACCGCACTCACAACCATAAGTTAAAGCAGAAGTGCAAACTATGTTGTAAGGATCGATTTTTTTGATACAATTATCAACACAACCATTGCCAAATTCTCGCCACACACCTTGGCTTTTTTCACAAGCAAAACGATCGTCGAAAGTTGTGGGCCGATTGTTAGCAAAAGCATTAAAAACAACAAAGAAGAATATAAAAAATACTGCATTGCTTTTAAATTTTGCTAACATAGAAGTTTATTTTAAAACTTTTGCCAATTCTTTAATAACTTCATTACCCATTTGAGTGCACGAAATGGCCTTGTCTTTTGATTTGGCAATATCGGCTGTGAATAAATTGTTATTTAAAACATTACTAATTGCCAATTCTAATGCATCGGCTTGGGTTTGATAGTTAAAAGAATATCTAAACATCATCGCTAAACTTAGAATAGTGGCAAGAGGATTGGCGATGTTTTTGCCAGCAATATCTGGGGCCGAGCCGTGTATTGGCTCATAAAGTGCATATTGTTTGCCGTTGGCTTGCTTTTCGCCCAGTGAAGCAGAAGGCAACATACCAAGAGAGCCCGTCAACATTGAGGCGGTATCAGATAAAATGTCGCCGAAAATATTGCCTGTAAGCATCACATCGAATTGTTTTGGGTTTCGAACTAGTTGCATAGAAGCATTGTCAACATACATATGCGACAAAGCAACTCCAGGATATTGAGTTTGCCCAATTTCAGTAACGACTTCTCGCCACATTTCGGTGGTTTCAAGCACATTAGCTTTATCAACCGAGCAAAGTTTTTTGTTACGTATTAGAGCTAATTCAAAGGCAACTTTAGCAATTCTTGCGACTTCTTTAGAGTTGTAAGTCATGGTGTTGACACCTTGTTTTGAGCCGTCTGGTAAGGTTTTTACACCTCTTGGCTCGCCAAAATAAAGATCTCCTGTAAGTTCACGTACAATCATAATATCAAGACCTGCCACGACTTCTCTTTTTAGGGTCGAGCTATCAATTAAAGCATCAAAAACTTTTGCAGGTCGGAGGTTGGCAAATAAATTAAGTTCTTTTCTGATGCCAAGCAAGCCTCTTTCTGGTCTCACTGCATATGGCAAACTTTCCCATTTTAAGCCACCAACAGCACCAAGCAAAATGGCATCTGATTGCTTGGCAAGCTCAAGTGTTTGAGACGGAAAAGGAGTGCCAGTTTGATCATAAGCAATGCCACCCAACAAAGCTTGTTCGGTATTAAATTTAATTTCGGTATGTTTAGTAAAAAAATCAAGCACTTTTTTGGCTTCATTAACCACCTCAGGACCAATGCCATCGCCAGGAATTAAAAGAATATTTTTCATAGTTAAATGTTAAGTTCGGAAAAAATTTTATCGGTTAAATTAATATTTTGTTGGTTTAGCCAAGCATTTTTATTGAGATCAAAAGAAAAATAATCGGGGCCACTAATTGGTGAAGAATACCAAATTTTTTCATTACCTGCATTGCGATTAATGACAAAAGTTTGTTTGGTGCTAGAAATAATGATGTTAAGAACTCCATCGGCATAATCAACCTCAAACAAACAATGCTTATCGGCGGTTTCTATTTGCTCGACAAGATTACTTAAATATTGATGACAAAGTGCATAAAAATTCATATATTATGGATAAAGTTGCTGTTCTTGCCAAGAATCGTTTGTTTGCTTAGTGTATAAAAAACGATGATGTAAGCGAAAATCTTGCTCTTGCCAAAATTCTATTTGAGTTGGAACCACAATAAAACCGCACCAAAAATCTGGTCTTGGAACTGAGCCTTGGCTAAATTTTTGTGAAAAAAATCGCATTCTTTCTTCAAACTCTTGCCAATTTTGCATAGGTTGCGACTGTTGCGATGCCCAAGCCCCAATTTGGCTTTGATATGGTCGAGAAGCAAAATAGGCATCGGATTCTTGACTAGTGGCTTGCTTAATGGCACCAGAAATTCTTATTTGTTTTTTAATCGGCCCCCAATAAAAACACAAAGAAACTTGCTTGTTTTGTTGCAACTCGCAACCTTTTTGACTGTTTTGATTGGTAAAAAAATAAAAACCTTGCTCGTTTACTTGTTTTAACAACACCATTCGTGCCGAAGGTTGCATATTTGCCGAAACAGTTGCCAAGCACATTGCGGTTGGCTCTGTGATTTGTTGGTTTTGCTTTGCCTCATCAAGCCAAATATTAAATTTTGCAACTAAAGAAGAAAAATGTGTTGTTGACATAATTTTAAGCTAATAAACTTTGAATACGTTGCGAAAAATCAAAAGCATCTTTCAATGGCTCATCTTCAACCACACAAGCTAGATCAAACAAGGTTTTAACAGTGTTTGCTGATTCTTCTTGATTTTGCTTAAAATTGCTAGCAATTTTTTGAATAATTTTGTTGTTTGAATTAATTTCTAAAATTTTTGCCGAAGCAGAATTTAGTTGTTTTTGTTCGAGTAAAAATCTTTCGAGTCTAATATCCATACCATAGGCATCAACAGCCAAACAAACAGGAGAATTGGTGAGTTTTTTAGAAATTCTCACATCTTTTACTTTATCTTGCAAACATTCTTTAAAAAAAGCTAGCAATTCTTGGTGATTTTCTTCAAGAGGTTGGGATTTTTCTTGATTTTCTTCGGTTTTTTCGGTTTCTTTTATTTCGTCAAAATTGATATCGGCACGGTTGATTGATTGAAATTCTTTCTCTTGATAAGTGGTAGCAACAGTTACCCAAAACTCGTCTACCGCATCGGTGAGAAACAAAACTTCGATATCTTTTTTTTGAAAAATTTCTAGCTGTGGCGATGACTGTATTTTGCTGATATTTTCGCCTGTCAAAAAGAAAATTTGTTTTTGGGTTTCGGGCATTCTTTCTAGGTATTTTGCCAAAGAAACTGGTAAATTTGGTGATTTTGAGGTGAAAAACAAACAAGCTTCTAAGATTTTTTCACGAAATTCAGAAGGTTCACACAAACCTTCTTTTAAAACCGCCCCAAAATTTTGCCAAAATTCTTGATATTTTTCTGGTGTGTTGGTGGCAACTTTTTTTAGTTCGTTTAAAACCTTATTAATTAGCGATTTTTTAATTTTATCAAGCACGGAGTTGTGTTGCAAAGTTTCACGGCTAATGTTGAGTGGTAGGTCGTCGGAATCGACCAAGCCTTTAAGAAATCGCAAATAAGCAGGCACCAAATTGAGATCTTCGCTAATAAAAACTTTTTTAACATAAAGTTTGATAGAGGTTTTGCGATCTGGATGAAACAAATCAAAAGGTTTAGTGCTAGGAATAAACAGCAAGTTAGTGTAGCTTAGTGCACCTTCGACAGTGTTGTGTAAAGTTAAAAAAGGCTCACCAGGCAGGTGGGCGATGTGTTTGTAAAAATTTTGATATTGTTCTTGACTAATTTCTTTGCTTGGTTTTTTCCATATTGCAGAAGCCGAGTTAAGATTTTCAACCGTTGCCCCATCGTTAAGATTTTCTGGAATAAAGAAAATAGGAAAATTGATATGATCAGAATAAGTTTGCACAATGTGTTTTATGTGAAAGCGATCTAGAAATTCTTTGGCTTCTTCTTTGAGATATAAAATAATTTTTGTGCCAGATTTGTTATCAAATAAATTGTTATCGACTAAATCTACACTAAACGAATTATCGCCTTTAGATGTCCATAACCAAAGCTCTGGCTCTAGGACTTTTCTTGATAAAACCTCAACTTTATTGGCAATCATAAAACTAGCATAAAAACCCACACCAAACTGCCCAATTAGTTGCGCTTTTTCGTCGGGGTTGGCACTTTTAGCAAGGTTTTGTAAAAAATTTTCGGTGCCAGAACGAGCGATGGTGCCTAAATTTTCGATGAGATCTTGCCTATTCATACCGATGCCGTTATCAGAAATGATAAGCAAGTTTTGAGCTTTGTTGATAGTGATGTTAATGTTTAGTTCTTCGCCAATCAAATTTGGCTGTTGTGTTGCCATATATCGAAGTTTATCGCAAGCATCGGAAGCATTAGAAATCAACTCTCTTAAAGCCACATCTTTATTGGCATAGAGAGAGTTTATCATTAGATTTAGAATTTTACCCACTTCGACATCAAAAGTGAAATTATTTGGTGTATTAGACATAAAATTTTGATAAAAACAATTAACGACAGTTTAATGAAAAATGATATTAGGCTTTAATATTTTATAATTTGATAAAATAATTTTATTGATCCTACTTTTTATTTGCAAGCAAAAAAAACACATTTATTCTATAAAAAAAAGGTTTTTCACCGCTTGTAAATTATATTATTTCCCATTTTTGGATATATAAAAATCATACTAAATCATATTGTTGAGTAGTGCAACTAAATTATTTTTTTTCACCAATTGGAGTTACTCCTTTTATAATATTAGAAAATTCTTTTAATGTTTTCATTGTATCATTATTTTTATTTTGTAACTCCATTTCATTTTTGCTTATAGACACAAGATGATTTGTTATTAATTTATAAAAAAGATTTTTTTCATCTTTTTCTTTCTTTGCATTTTGGTATTCTTCTGAATTTTCATTTTTAATTAAATTTATTGTGGTTTCGTCAATTTGTTTTGCTATTACAATAATTTGTGATATGCTTCTTTGCTGATTGTTGATTCTTTCAATTAACATCAGAATTTTATTTAAAAAAATTACAATCCCTGAAATACCAAGCCCCATTAATAATGCAAATGGCAATTTTAGTAAAAATAAACCAAAATAATCAGATGATGCTCTTGTTGATGGTGGTTTTGATAATTCTTTTAAATCACTTAAAATTCCAATGCCATATGTATAAGAGCAATACATAATGACACCTAAAGCAATTATTGCACAAAATAAAAATATACCATACAACTTGACATGACTTTTTGATTCTTCTTTTAAGCCTGCAAGATTTTCGGCAACTGCATAATCACGCTCTAAGTCAGATTTACTCTTTTTAAGTTCTCTATTATTTATTTCCAAAGATGATATATTTATTTCTAATTTTTCAATATTCTTTTCTAATAATTTTTTATATTTAATTAAACCCAAATTAGCACGCTTGTCATCTTCTTCTTGAATATTTTTATTACCATCCAATTCTTCTTGCAAAGATTTTACTTTTATTTCTGATTCTTTTATTGTTGCTGCTAAACTTGTTTTTTCTTGATTAAGCTTAGTTATTTCACTTTCCAAAAGTTCTTTATATTTAACCAAACCCATTTTATCTAAATCATCATTAGAATCTTTATTGCCATTTATTGTATTTTTTAAGCTTTTTATTTCTTCATTAAACTTGTTTTTTTCACTTTCCAAAAGCTCTTTATTTTTATCAATTGTTGTCGCTAAGTTTGTTTTTTCTTCATTAAACTTGGTTATTTCTTTAGTTAAATTGTTTTTCTGCACCTCAAGTTCTGGTATTTCTTTAAACAGAGATACTTTTTCATTATAAAGAGAGGCAGGGTTTTTTATAATTTGTTGTAAATTAGATAAAAAATTTTCTTTATTGTTTTCGATGTTATCTAAAATGTCTTTGTGATTTTTTTTACTTTTTGAAGAACAAATTTCCAAGATTTTTTCAGCTAGTTCCGAATAAACCTTATCATTATCATAATTTGTCATAATCTCGCCCCATCTATATTTCGAGCATTTTTTGCCTGCTAGCATCGATTTCGATAAAAACATCTTCCCAAGTGCCAGTAGTTGAGGCTTTGCTATATTCGGTGACTCTGTTTTCAAAAAAATTGGTATGCTCAACTCCGTTTAAAATTTCGTCAAGCCAAGGTAGCGGATTGTCGTCGATCATATAAATATCTTTCAAGCCGAGCTGGTTTAATCTGCGATCGGCAATGTAGCGAATGTATCTTTTTACTTCTCGAGCGGTAAGGCCTTCGACATTGCCCATTTCAAAAGCTAAATCGATAAAAGCATCTTCAAAATGCACAATTGTCGCACAGGCTTCGTAAAGATGACCTTTTAATTCTTCATCCCAAACTTCGGAATTTTCTTGAACAAAAGTGCGAAACAGCTTGATAATAGAATTGGTATGCAAAGATTCGTCGCGAACCGACCAAGCCACAATTTGCCCCATACCTTTCATTTTGCCAAATCTCTGAAAATTCAACAAAATAGCAAAAGAAGCAAACAATTGCAAGCCTTCGGTAAAGGCTCCAAAAACCGCCAAAGTGATGGCGATATTTTTTTTGCTGTCAGTGTTAAATTTGTGCATATAATCGTATTTGTCTTTCATTTCTTTGTATTTCATGAAAGCTTGATACTCGGTTTCTGGCATACCAATAGTGTCTAAGAGATGCGAATAAGCCACGATATGCACCGTTTCCATATTCGAAAAAGATGCCAACATCATTTGCACTTCGGTTGGTTTAAAAACCTTGCTATAATGCTTCATATAACAATTGTTGACCTCAATATCGGCTTGAGTAAAAAAGCGAAAAATTTGAGTAAGCAAGTTTTTTTCACCCAAAGTTAAATTATGTTTCCAATCTCGCACATCGTCTGCCAAAGGAACTTCTTCTGGCAACCAATGAATTTGCTGTTGCTTTAACCAAGCATCATAAGCCCAAGGATATTTAAAAGGCTTAAAAAAAGATTCTGAATCTAGTAAAGACATATAATTATTACAATATATTGATTAAATTTAAATAAATAACACACTATATGGTAAAGTAATTTTTTTTAAAGTAAATCATTTTTACTAAATTTTTGCTTTTTTTTTACAAGAATAAACTTTTACTAGCAAATTTATTTTGTTTAGCTTTATAATTTCCTTCTTTGATTTTTTACAATTTATTCTTAATTTGCGATGAAAAAAATAATGAACAAATTTCCCCTTTATTTACAAGTTATTTTTGCTATTATTTTAGCAATTTTATTTGGCTTAATCTTTCCAAAACAAGCCGAGGCTTTTAAGCCTCTTGGCGATATTTTTATCAAACTCATTAAAATGTGCATTCCGCCCATTATTTTTTGCACAGTTGTGGGTAGTTTTGTTAGTGAAAAAAATGTCAAAGTCGGCAGTTTAAGCTTAAAATCTTTCATTTATTTTGAAGTTTTAACCACTTTCGCCCTCATTGTTGGCCTTTCTTTCGCAATGTTTTTCGATGTTGGAACTGGTTTAGATATTCCAAAAGATAATCTTGATACAAGTTTTTTAGAACAATTTAAACACAATCAACCTCACACTTTTGCAGATTTTATCATCAATATTGTGCCAAAAACCGTGTTTGAAGCCTTCACAAGTGGCGAAATTTTGCCGATGCTGTTTATTTCGGTTTTGTTTGGCTTTGTATTTAGTAAAGTGAAAAAAAAGATACCGACCACCATTATCCTCATTAAAGATCTCGAAGAAATAGCCTTCAAACTAATTGAAATTATCGTTAAATTATCTCCATTTGGTGCCTTTGGTGCCATGGCCTACACTGTTGGCAAATACGGCTCGAAATCTATCATTAAACTTTTTATTTTTACTGGCTTATTTTATGGCACCTGCATCTTTTTTGTGCTAGTTGTGCTTGGCTCAATTATGTATTTTGTCTGCAAGAAAAATATTTTTACACTAATTGCGCACATCAAAGACGAAATTTTAGTTGTGCTCGGCACCTCTTCTTCTGAAACAGTTTTGCCTGCCATGATTGAAAAAATGGAAAAATTCGGTTGCAAACAGTCGGTCGTTAGTTTTGCCTTACCAGCTGGTTATGCTTTTAACCTAGATGGCACTTGCATTTATTTTACAATGGCAATTATTTTTTTATCGCAAGTGTTTGGCATTCATTTATCTTGGATGCAAATTTTTCAGGTGATGTTTGTGCTGTTAATCACCTCCAAAGGGGCGGCCGCAGTGGTTGGCAGTGCTTTTATCACTCTCACCGCCACTCTTTCTGCCATTCCTGTTTTGCCAATCGAAAGTTTGGCAATTATTTTTGGTATCGATCGTTTTATGTCAACGGGTCGAGCCATCACCAATCTTATTGGTAATGCTGTTGCCACTGTTGTGCTTGATAAATGGCAGAAAGATAGTTAATTTGGCATCTTTTTTTGCAGTTATGTAAAATTTGCAATTTTTGTTTTACAATTAAAATATTGCAAATAGCATAAATAAAATTATTAAAATCACAATAAAAAAACCTAGCCAAATTTATTTATCTATATGCATTTAAACCTTGACAATATTTGCTTAGAGCAGTTTTCTAAAACCTATAAAAACAAACTTGAAAACTTGGATAGCGATATTTTGCAACATATCAAAACCGCCATTGGTTTTTATATCAACAATCTCGCCACTTGCAATCAACAACAAATTTCTGATTCCATCAATGCTACTCAAACTCAATCACAAGCCACCATTTTGCATATTATTGCAAAATTTGGCGACAATTTACAACTAAAACAACTTGTTCCTCTTTTAAATCAACAACAATTAAATGCCACGGATCGACATAATTTAAATGCTATCCACCATGCTGTTTTAGGCGAAAATCTTGATAATGTCAAATTATTGCATCAAGCTGGTGTGAACATTAACTGCATTTCCGATGATTTTACCAGAAATTCACATGCTATTCATTTTGCTAGCAAGTTTAATATGGTTGAAATGCTGGCTTTTTTCTTACAACAACAAGTAAGCATCGAGCAAAAAACTATTTTTGGCCTCACTGCACTGCATATTGCCTGCGAATTTAATAGTTTAACTTCGGTAGAATTTTTACTTAGTCATTCTGCCAACATTGAAGCCAAAACCCACGAAGAAAATCATTGCCTCACCCCTTTTCTTTATGCCGTTATTCATAATCATCAACAAATTATTGAACTTTTAATGCAACATCATGCCAATGTTTATGTTGTTGATAATTCTGATAACGATGCCTTATATTTTGCCACCAAATTTAATCATGCCAAGTTGCTTGGCACCTTGATTGATCTGGGTGTTGGCAATCTTGAACTTGCCAAAAAAACCGCCACCGAATATAACCTAGATACTTGCCTTGAAGTGCTTGATAAATATTTAGAATTAAAAAAAATGCTTTTTGATATTAATCAAATAATTATTTTAGCTCAGCCTTTGTTTTTTGAATTAGAAAAAATCAACCAACAAAATGCCAAAACCATTAAATTAAACCTAAAAGAATATGAATTTGGCTTAGGTTTTTTAGGTAATATTTTTATTTATACCGGCATTTTTAAAAAAGAAAAAATTAGTTTTATTGCTTTTTTAGAATATCACGATCTCGAATTTTTAGCCAATAAACTGCTAAAATGCCTAAAATTTTTGCAAATGTAATTTATAGTATTTCTGCCTAAATTCCCTGCACTAAATGAATGGGTGTCCGCGATAGCGGACGTGGTAGTGTTGGGAGACGATCGTCGCTGTTTTATCTAAGTTAAAACAATATAAAATATTTTTGCAAAAAACTACAAAAAAGTTGTTGCAAATAAAAATAAGCACAACTAAAATTGTTGCCTAACTTTGCCAAAAATTTCTCAAAATTTTTTTTTGGCCCCATCGTCTAACGGTTAGGACGTCACCCTTTCACGGTGAAAATACGGGTTCGAATCCCGTTGGGGTCACCATTCTTTACTCTTCTCAAAACAGTTTTTTTAACTGTGTTAAGCTAATTTTTTTGTTGTTTTCTTCATAAAAAAACTCTAATTTTTTCAGCAAAATATATAAATCTTCATAACTTACCGCATTTTTTAGCAAATAATCAACAATATTTGCTGGCAACACTATTTGCTTATCCGCCAAATTAGCTAACAAAATTTGCTGTAATGAATTTTTACTAGGCAAAAAAACTGTTTGCTGATTAATGTTATTGAGTCTAGATATTAAATCTGGCAACAAAAAATTGCATTCTTGATTATCAAGCAAAATTAAACAAGCCCTTCTTTCGTTAGCAATATTTAACAAATGAAACAAATTAATTTCGGTTAATTTAGTAAAGTCTTTTAAAACATAATATTGATTTGGCAATAATTGCCACGGGTTTTCTTGCAAATAATCATCAATTATCGCAATTGTTTTGTTATTGAGTTTGGCACAATAATTTAATAAACAATTTTTACCGCTTTTGCTTGGTCCCAACAAAATCAAGGCATTTCCCTGATTTTCGTTAGCAAAAAAATGCATCAAATGCCGATAAGCAACGGTATTTTCTGGCAATAAAACAAAAGTTTTTTCAACAGCAAAAGAATAAAAATCAAAAGAAAGTTGGCTCATAAAATTTTATAAATTTTTGCTATACATTATGAATTTGATATTGTAAAATCATTATTATTTTTTGCCAAGTTATTTTATTTTTTATGTCTATTGATTTTAAACTTACCTTAGGTAGCCTGCCTTCTTCAGAAAAAATCTATATCAGCAACAATGCTGGTGATGTTGCGGTGCCCATGAGGCAAATCAATTTATCCGAAAAATCTAGCAACAAAAATTTTGTGGTCTACGACACTTCGGGCATTTACACCGACAATCAAAAATTAAACAACATCAACCTCAACTCTGGCTTACCAAAAATTAGAGAAAAATGGGTGTTAGCAAGGCAAGATGTTGAATATTACCAAGGCAGAGAAGTTAAAATCGAAGATAACGGTTTGCAAAATAAAAATCAGGTTCCGCAATTTGACCTAAACAATTATCAGCCACTGAAAGCCAAAAAAGGCAAGCAACCCACTCAATTAGCCTATGCCAAAGCAGGAATTATCACCAAAGAAATGGAATATATTGCTATTCGTGAAAATATGGCAAGAACCAATCTAAAAAACCCCATCACCCCAGAGTTTGTAAGGCAAGAAGTGGCAAGCGGTCGGGCCATAATTCCTGCCAATATCAACCACCTCGAATCTGAACCGATGATTATTGGCAGAAATTTTTTAGTCAAAATCAATGCCAACATTGGCAACTCTGCCATTTTTTCTGGAGTTGAACAAGAAATTGAAAAAATGATTTGGGCAACCCGCTGGGGTGCAGATAACCTGATGGATCTTTCCACTGGCAACAACATTCACAACATTCGCGAATGGATCATTCGTAACTGCCCAGTGCCAGTTGGCACAGTGCCAATTTATCAAGCCCTCGAAAAAGTTGGTGGCATCGCCGAAGAACTCACCTGGGAAATCTACAAAGACACTCTAATTGAGCAGTGCGAACAAGGGGTCGATTATTTCACCATTCATGCTGGGGTGTTGTTGCCCTACATTCCGCTTACCGCCAATCGCCTTACCGGCATTGTTTCAAGAGGCGGCTCAATTATGGCAAAATGGTGCTTGGCACATCATAAAGAAAACTTTTTATACACTCATTTTGAAGATATTTGCCAAATTATGCAACAATACGATGTTAGTTTTTCGCTAGGCGACGGCCTTCGCCCCGGCTCTATTGCCGATGCCAACGACGAGGCACAATTTGCCGAGCTTACCACCCTAGGAGAACTCACCAAAATTGCCTGGCAATACAACTGCCAAGTGATGATCGAAGGCCCAGGCCATGTGCCGATGCACCTTATCAAAGAAAATATGGATAAACAGCTAAAAATTTGCCACGAAGCTCCTTTTTATACCTTGGGGCCACTTACCACCGATATTGCTCCTGGTTACGATCACATCACCTCTGCCATTGGGGCGGCGATGATTGGCTGGTTTGGCACCGCTATGCTTTGCTATGTTACTCCAAAAGAGCATCTTGGCTTGCCAAATAAAGAAGATGTTAAAGCAGGAGTTATTGCCTATAAAATCGCATCTCATGCCGCCGATCTTGCCAAAGGCAACGAAGCAGCAAGGGCTTGGGACGACGAACTTTCGAAAGCTCGATTTGAATTTAGATGGCAAGACCAGTTCAATTTAAGCCTCGATCCTGAAACCGCCAAATCTTATCACGATGCCACTTTGCCTGCCGAAGGAGCTAAGTTAGCACATTTTTGCTCGATGTGCGGGCCAAAATTTTGCTCAATGAAAATTACTCAAGATGTGCGAGACTATGCCAAAAAACAGCAAGGAATGCAAGAAATGAGTGAAAAATTCAAGCAATCTGGCTCAGAGGTTTATCTGAAAAAACAACAGTAGCTTTTTTTGTTTACTAATTAAATTTATGCTATTTGTTTGTAATAAATTACTGCTATTTATTGTGGTTTTGATGCTATTTGCTTTTAAAGATACAGCCCCACCAATAACACATTATAAAAAGGCAACAAACCCTATAGAATATATAATTTATGATTCAAAAAAAGCTAACATTGAATCTCTTGACAAAGAATATAATCTGCTTTACAAAAAAATAATCAAAAATTTACCAAAAGAGCAAGATAAAGAAAATTTTAGAAATAAAATAAAAGACCTGCTAAATGCTCGAAACGATTGCTTGGAATACAGCAAAAATAAAGAATCTACTCCAACCAAGCAAGAAAATATTTTAATTGGCTGTCTTAACACTTGGTATGGCTCTATGATTGATATACTTAATTTTCATCAGAAATATCCACATCTTTTCAATATTCCATCTAGCACAGAATATCTCAAAGAATTTACAGCATTAAATGAATCGCCTTATTACAACAATAAAGACGAATACGATAAAGAATTCGAAACCCACTGCTCTGAAATCGAAGAATTATATTATAATATATTCTTTCCGTCTAATCACCCTCCTGTTGCAAAAAAAACTGAGGAATTTTATTACGGCTGTCTAGAATCTGCTCATCCAGGTTGGCATAAGTATTCAAATTTTATCATCACAAAAGAAAACGAGACAGCACCTATTTTTCATAGCAGAAACGATTTTCCATATTCAACAGGTGAGTTATTGGTTATTAATAATAAAATTTATTTAACAGAATCCACCAACATTCTCGAATCATTTGAAATAGAAACATCATCTTGGTCAAATTACTTATTACCACAAAAATTACGAGAACTAAACGGAAACAATCATTATCTTGTTTTTCCTCTTGAATTAGAAAAAGAATTAGAAACAGCACTTGATTATTTAAGGGGAAGGCCAACTGAAATGATTGAAACACCTGCCGATCCTTCAAAAGCTAATCATTTAAAATGCATCTTGCATTATATCAAAAATAGTTCAGAAGAACTTTTATATAGCAAAGGAGATTGGATTTTTGTTAAATATTCTGATTTTACTAGTAGAGGCAAAGATATTGAGAACAGAGACCGTTATATTTTTGTTAAATATTCCGATTTTACTAAAATAAAAAGACAATGCAGACCTAAATAACGAGACTGTTGCATTTCTAAATTTGTGTGTTAGTTTTTCGCTAGGCAACAGCCTTTGCCCCAGCTCTATTGACGATGCACCTTATCAAAAAAAATATAGATAAACAGCTAAAAATTTGCCGCAAAGCTCCTTTTTATAACAATTCCACTAATTAAAACCACGCTTCGATCTAAATTCCCCGCACCAAAGGAAGGGGAATTTAGATCGAAGCTTGCTATTTGTTTATGGAAATGGTATTATACCCTATAGCTCCCGATCACAAGTAAATCAACCCCTTGCTTGAAACCATGCTGGAGCTGAAGCTTGAAACCATGCTGGAGCTGGAGATAGATCAGACGATGCTTGAGCAGATAACTGTTTCAAAAAAGTATCTAAACTACCTTTTATTTCTTGTTTTTCATATTTTCTTAAAATATGAAATAAGTGATTTTGCAACAAGTTTGCAAGATATGATTTATTTATCTCTATCAAGATGATTTTGATTATGCTGTATTATATATAAAAATTTATTTAAACTAGTGCTATTAGGATCATTATCAATATTAAATTCTAATTTTGGATCAAGAAGTGTTGCCTGTATAAATTTTCTTAACTCATCTGCACTATTAAATGTTAATCTTTGATTTAATTCTCTTTGTTCTTGCAATAAATCATTATATTTGTTTAGTCTAGCTTGTTCTTCTACTTGTTTTTATTGTACGGCTATTCCAGTTTGCTGTTTTGGAATTATTATTTTATCACGAACATCCTGTAAAGTTTTTTTGCATTTTGTTGAAGTTAAAAGCTTAATAAATGATTCGCTAAATTTTGAATTTACTTCTCCCGATTTTTTTGGTACATAAAAAAGTTTCTTATTATTAATATTTAGATTTTGTAATAATTCATCTATATTGTTAGTATATAATTCTTTATTTGCTTTATTTTGAATTAATTGCTCTATACTTACATTTTCGTTTAAAAATAGATCGATCAATAGTATCGTTCCATCAGTTCTTTGAACTGGAGATACATGTTGCGGATCTAACGGAGGTATAATTATTCCAAAATTCGCTATATCTTTTTGACGACTATCGCTATTTTATATACTTGATACTCTCTCTATCTCGTTAGCAATTAACTCCATTAAATTCATTGATTTTATATCTTTACAATATTTTTCCTCAAGTCCTAAATTTCTGTGTAAATTTTCTTTTTTATTAATTTGGTTTATTTTTTGCTCGATATCTGCTGTATTATTTCCATTAACAACACCGATTTCTCTTAAATATTGTATAACGTGTAGTGTATTTTTATTACTAATATGATTAGCTATCGCTATTTTTAATAAAATAATTAATTTTCGTTTAGGCCAAGCATTTCTAGCATCTTATCGGTTTCTTCTCTTAGTAATTCGACCTTTACTTGTGTGGTGCCTTTGTTTTTAAAACCCAAAATTTCGGCGGTTTTTTCTGAAACATCAATTACTCGATTTTTGGCAAACGGCCCTCGATCGTTAACTCTCACCACTTGACTTTTGTTGTTATCGAGATTTGTTACTTTTATCATCGAAGGTAAAGGTAAAGTGGGGTGAGCTGCGGTTAGATCGTCTAAATTATAGGTTTCGCCGTTGGCGGTTTTTTTGCCATGAAAATCTTTACCATACCAAGAGGCGGTGCCGATTTCTTCGAAGGTTTCGTAGTTTTGCGGAGTGTAGGTGATGTCAAAAGCTGTGTAGGGCTTGCCAATTTTAAAAATACCTTCGTATCGCGCGGTTTTGGGGTAATAATTTAAAATATTAGTGTTTTCTTCTGGCTGATCTTGTATTTGCTGGGTTTGTTCTTGTTTTTGACCTTGATTAATTTTGATAATCGAAAATTCTTTGGTGCTATAAATATTGTCTTTTGGCGAACCTATTTGCATCGATTCGCTGGGCTTGGTGCGATATTTTCTTTTGACAAATTTTTTATTCGCTCCTTCTTCAAAAGCACAAGCAGAAGAAAAAAGCAAAATAATTAACCAGAAGTATTGTTGCATATTGAAATAGCTAATTTATGAGAGTTATAGATTGGTTTTTCTTGGGTGATGTTGATATCGCTTGCCTTGCTGATTAAAAAAATAGCATATTGAGCGAGCAAATTTGCCACAAATTTATTTTGCAAAATATTCGGCAAAAGAGCATTATTGACAAGATAAACCTGATGTTCAATAAGAAAGTTGAGATCAAAACATAGTTTAAGAAAATCTTTAATTGAGCAAAAATGAATATTGGGGGTTTCATACCATTGAAACGGAATATGTTTATTGACAGGCATTTCGCCTTTAAACATTAAATGCCAGCGATTTTGCAAAAAAGCAAAATTTGGCAACGAAACAATGGCAAACTTAGAAATTCGCAACATTTCTTGCAAAATTTTTGGTGGATTATGTGTTGCCTGAATGGTTTGGCTTAAAATTGCATAATCAAAAGATTGATTGGGATAAATTGATAAATCAGATTCGGCATTGCCCTGAATAACCGACAAACCTTTGATAATTGCCTTGCTTACCAAATTTTGCGATATTTCTAGCCCAAAACTTTGCACTTGCTTGTGTTCTTGCAAAAAATGCAACAACTCGCCATCGGCACAGCCAATGTCGAGCACTTTACTTTTTTCTGAAATAAGATCGGCGATAATTTGCAAATCGTATCTAAGATGAGGTTTGTTTGGTTGGTTTTCTTGTTTATTTAGCGACATAATATTAAACAATTCCTGCTTTTAAACAATCGTGCAAATGTAAGATGCCCAAAGGTTTGTTGCCTTCATCAACCACAAAAACACTGGTAATGCCTTTTTCGTTCATTAAAGCCACTGCTTTTATTGCCAAAATGTGCTCGTTAATGGTGATGGGGTTTGTGGTCATCACTTGCTTGGCTATTTTTTGTAAAAAATCAACACAAAAAGACCTTCTTAAATCGCCATCGGTGATGATGCCAATTAAAGCATTTTCGGCAAGCACTCCAACACAACCCAAGTGTTTAGAAGTCATTTCTAGCAACACTTCTTGCATATTTTCAGAGGCTTGCACCAAGGGAATTTGATTTTGTGTTCGCATAATGCTTGACACACTTAGCAAAGAAGTACCAATTTTGCCACCAGGATGAAAAATTTTGTATTGCTCTTGATTAAACTTTTTTTCTTCTAACAAACTCACCGCCAAAGCATCGCCCAAAACCAAAGCAAGTGTGGTTGAAGTGGTTGGAGCATTCACCAAATTAGCCTCTTGATGGGCAGGCAAAACCAAAGCAACATCGCTGGCTTTTGCCAAAGTAGAGTTGGTTTTGCTAGTGATGCCGATAATGTTGATGCTAAATCTCTTGGCAAAATGAATGATATCGAACAACTCTTTGCTTTCGCCAGAATTTGAAATTAATATTAACATATCTTGCTTGCTTATCATACCTAAATCGCCGTGGCTGGCCTCGCTTGGGTGCAAGAAAAAAGCCGAAGTGCCGGTAGAAGCCAAAGTGGCCGCAATTTTATTGCCAATATGCCCAGATTTGCCCATGCCACTTACAATAACCTTGCCTTGGCAGTTTTTGATAAGTTCTATAGCTTGTAAAAAATTGTCATCTATAATGTTTTTTAACCTTTCTAAGGCTTCTATTTGTATGCTAATCGATTTCTTTGCCAAAGCCAAACATTGATTTGCCATAAAGATTGGTAATTAAGATTGGTAATTTCGTTATATCTTTAAACTAAAAGTATTGCAAATAAAAATTAGCTGTCAAGTAAGTTTTTGCTTGCAGTAAAAAACTGCTAAAATTATCATAGTGTTTTTATAAATTAATTTTACTTTTTTATCTTGAAAAACAAGGACATATTTCGCATTGCCAGTTTAAAAACTAAAAACGCTTATTCTTTGGTTGAGCTTTCTGTGGTTATTACCATTATGTCAATTCTTATGATGGGGGTTGCTTCTATTGTTAGCGCTTCAATGAAAAAAGCTCAAAAAAACGAAACTCAAGAAAAAATGCAAATAATTTACAATGCCATGGGTAAATTTTTGCTTCGCAATCAACGATTACCCTGCCCCGCTAGGTTAAACCTTGCCGAAAGCTCCGCTGGATACGGATCTGATAAATACATAACAACCGATGTAAATGATCCAAATTTTGATAAAAGCATAACAAATGGCGATTGCAATAATTCGAGCCGAATATTTTCATCTAACACTGGCGGTAATATTAATATTTTTGTTGGTGCGGTGCCAACCACCACTTTAGGTCTTTCTTCTGATATGGCAAAAGATGAATTTGGCAACAAAATCACCTACATTATTAGCAAAAATGCCACCATAGCAACAACAGCAACTATTTTTCCCGGCAATAATTTTAGCTTTGGATCAACCACAACCGCTTATGCCAATCAAGTGCTTACAGTTTTAGAGTATGCAAACAATCCTGTAACCACTGATCGCACAATTACCGGTCAGGCAATTTTTGCTTTAATTAGTCATGGCAACAATCAAAACTGTGCTTATCCAGCCAATGGGGTCTCGCCAAATAGCTCTTGCCCAATTAACAATGAAGCAATAAATTCTAGCAACAAATATAATACAAATTTTACCGATAAAAACATTATTTATAGCTCTACCAATCCTAATTTTGACGACATAGTTTTATTTAAAACCAAAAATCAAATCGCTACCGATTTTAATGCTCACCATCTTTTGTTATGCTCGATCTCTAGTAGTGAATCTACAAACTACAACACAATAGCTAGTGGCACACCTAGATCAACTGCACAAAGTCTATTTTACGAACAAAATTTATTTAACATCGATCAAAACAATAGTTGTCAACTAATTTGCGGTAAATACGGTCAGTTATTTTATTCAAACACAACTTGCACTACCCCCACTCCTTAAAATATGTATCAAAAACCAAAAAAATACAAAAATGCTTTTACTATCTTAGAGCTGGCGGTGGTTATTATTATTATTGCCATCCTTATTTTCACCACCATCAACTATTCTAACACCATGAGTGTTAATGCCAAAAATCGCATCACCAAAGATAAACTAAAAATCGTTTATCTTGCTTTAGGGCAATATTTAACAATTAACAAAAAATTGCCATGCCCAATAGAACTCACCACCCCGAAAAATCAAGTAATGTCAACAATAATATCTACCGGTTGCAATTTATGTAACTCTAACCGATGCTACGGAGGAGTGCCTGTAAGAGATCTCGATTTATCTGCCGAACTATCCGAAGATGGTTTTGGCAACAAAATATTTTATATGGTTAATCAAGATTATCTTACCAGCAATAATTTTGGTAATAACTCAGCCACAACTAACGATAGTAACTTTACTATCTCAGAACAGCTAAATACCGCACCAACAAGAACCGTATCTGGCACTAGAGGAGCCATAGTTGTGCTAAGTAGTAGCGGGGCAAATCAGGCTTATAGCTATCGCTCCAAAAACCACCTCACCACTTGCGGTGCAATCGCCAATTGCAACGATAACAAAATAATCTCTAACAATTCTTCAGAGCAAGCAAATAAAATATTAACATCAGGAACAACCACAACCAATATTTTTGTTAACGACTACACCAGCCCTTCTTTTGATGATATTGTTTTATATAAAACCGAAGATGATTTTAGCTTTGATTTTAATCAATTTTATCTACAAAAATGTTCAGGCAACATTATTCCCGAATGCAATAATTTAGCCTACAACTTATCTTCTCGACAAGGTTGCCAACCAGATCCTGCTAACAATATTATTTCAAGAAGAACCAAATGCTATCAATCAAATCTATGTCGTTTTTTGTTTGATTGCAGAATATAAACAATTTTATAAATAAATAATGGCAAAAATATCTTCTTCAACAAAAAAAGCCTATACTTTGGTTGAATTGTCTATTGTTTTGGTGATTATTGCCATTTTTTTATCAAGTGGCTTAAATATTTTTACCAACAATATTGTGCAAACCAAAACCGTTAATACCAAAGAAAAACTAAATATTATCTATAAATCTTTAGCCGAACACCTGATGACACAAAAAAGATTACCATGTCCAACACTTCTTACCACACCAAAAGACAGCGGAACAAGTTATGGCAGTCCTAATGCAACACCTTGCTCAACAACAGGAGGAGTGCCAACAAGAGTTTTAGATCTACCAAGCGATATGGCAGAAGATGATTTTGGCAACAAAATTTTATATGTTGTCGATGCAAGATTAACAGCAAGTCCTGTTTTTGTTGCCCCTGTTACCACAATTGATGGACAAGGAGCGATAACAATAATAAATAATGGAACAGTAGAAACCTCCACAAAACCAATGCTACTTTTATTAAGCTATGGTGCAAATTCTTGCGGGGCAACTAAAATCAATGCTCAACAAAATGTTCCTTGTTTAGATAACAACGACGGAGCGGATCAGTTACAAAACAGCGATAACGATACAACCTTCACCACCACCTCTACTCATCCCAAATTTGATGATGTAATTCTAACCAAAACCTACTACGATTTCTTGCAAGAACTAAACCTCACCCAAACTCAAGCACAAGCTTATTTTAGATAATTTTGTAAATTGACATTCTAAATTCCCCGCACTAAAGAAGGGGTGGCAGCGATAGCGGACGGGGTAGTGTTGTCAAGCAAGATCTCGGATATTCCCCTTCTTGTAGAAGGGGTGGCCGCGATAGCGGACGGGGTAGTGTCGGCAACCAGCACTCGTATTCCCTCGAAAAAACATCGGCCGAATCGGCTCCTAACACTACCCCGTCGACCTTCGGTCGCCACCCCTTCTAAAAAAAAAGGGAATTTTGCACCGCATTCGATCTAAATTTCCCTTCCACGGGATGGAGAATTTAGATCGAAGTGTTGTTTTAATTTAGTGGAAATGGTATTATGTCACTGTTGAATCCCAAACTCCAGATCGTTAAAAAATATTTTAATATTTTCTACAATTATTTGTTGCATAAAACAATTGTGAAGCTATTATTTATATGGCTTCATAGCCAAGTTATATTATGCTAAAAATAGCTGAAATTTATACCAAAAATGGCAAATAAAATAAAACAAATTTGGAATGTAATAGTTCCTTTGAGTAAATAACAAGTAAAATTATTAACCGAATTTAGATAAAAATTATGACATTCAAGTTTGAAGAAATAGAAAAACTTCTTGAAAGTGCTAACCTGAATTTTCTTATAGGCTCTGGTGCCTCAAATCCCTTTCTTAAAACCTTGCACGATGTAGAAAAAGCAATAGATTCTTTTGATAAAAAAGATGTATTTAGCAATCACCAAAAAGATGAAAATGTTTTAAAAATTATAGAAGCTTCTATCAAAAATCACTATTTTAAAAAATGCATAGAGAAAAATTTAGAATTAATAAGTGCTGACTTTTGCAACAACGAAAAGCCTTGCGATCAAGATTCCGATAAATGCAAGGTGATGCATAACTACAAAACATTTTTACAATCGCTACAAACAATTTTGTCAAAAAGATCAAATAATTACCCAAAGCAAGTAAATTTATTTACCACCAATATTGATGTTTTTCTTGATGTGGCACTAGAAAAATGCTCGCTCAGCTTTAATGATGGCTTTTCTGGCAGAATGAACCCAAAGTTTGGAACAGAAAATTTTCATAATATAATCAACAAAGTTTCAAGTCATTATGATTACCAATCAACCATACCTTTGTTTAATTTGTTTAAGCTGCATGGAAGCCTGAATTGGAAATATGAAAATGAAAAAATTTATTATGATAACAAGTTAAGCGTGGTTGAAGAATTAAAAGAATGCAATTTAGCAAAAGAAAGTTTGGTTGAATGCTTTGATGAAAATGGAAAATTCTTAAGCAAAAAAGACAGTAAAGATCATGGTTTTTCAGCAATTTATCAAGAAGCAGAAAAAATTAAAAACAATAAATTAAACGTAGATAAGTTCATCGAAGCTTATGATAAGCTTGTAATGATTAACCCCAATAAAGACAAGTTCAAAGACACAACTCTTAAACTTCATTATTATGAATTATTAAGAATGTTTTCTAACAATATTGACAAAGAAAACGCTGTTTTATTTGTTTTAGGATTTTCTTTTGCCGATGAGCATATTTGTGAAATTGTGAATAGAGCAATAAAATCAAACCCAACATTGCTAGTGGTAATTTTTGCTTATAATAAAGATGAAGAAAAAACAATAAATAATTTAATAAACGGTCAAAATGTTGTTTTTGTAGACAGAGAGAACGAAAAAGAAAAATTCGACCTTAACACAATTAACAAAAACTTTTTTAAGAAAACAGCTGACAACCTAAAAAAACCAAAAAACACAAAAGAAAATTCTTGTGCTTTAGAAAAAGCTAAAATTAAAGAAAATTCCAACACTAAAACAGGTGGTGAAGATGGAAAATAATTCAGCTTTATATATCGGAAAAGTTGAGGCGGTTCGCGGAAGATCTGTTGAAATCAATGTTCATAAATCAAAAAATTCACCGCATTTAATTTTTAACGGTAAAATCATCAAAGGAGTTTCGGTCGGCAGTTATGTTAAAATTTGCAAAGGCTTTCAAGAGCTTATTGGCAAAGTTGATGAAGAATACATTGTCGAAAATAAGCTAATTTCACAAAAAGATTACAAACAAGAAAAAGAAAGAATTAAAAGAATTTTAAAAATTAGCTTAGTTGGTTATTTTGAAAATGGCAATTTTAAGCAAGGTGTAAAAGAGCTACCGTTGTTTGACAATGAAGCATTTCTTTTGGAAGAAGATGAATTTAATGCCGTTCATAATTTTATTAAAACCTTTGATAATGGGAAAGATAAAATTACCGACACCCCTTTAAAAATTGGTGTTTTATCAAATGAAAAAGGCTTGCCAATCAACATTGGGGTTAACAGTTTATTTGCCAGTCATATTGGAATTTTTGGCAATACAGGAAGTGGAAAATCATACACTCTCGCCAGTTTATATCATCGTTTATTTGAGAAATATGGCGGTAATGAGGAGTTTAAAAATAATGCCAAATTTCTTTTGATTGATTTTAACGGGGAGTATTCTGGTCAGGCTATTTTGAAAAAGAAGAATGTTTACAAACTTACAACTCGTCAAGAATTAGAAAAAATAAAAGATAATGAGAAATTACCCATAGGAAGTAATATTTTAGAAGACTTAGAGCTACTTTCTATAATAGCTGATGCAACTGAAAAAACTCAAAAACCTTTTTTGAAGAGAGTAATAAAGCTTTATAAAACAGTCCAAGACCCTAATAATCAGCTTAGTTATTTTAAAATAATTCTTAGGAAGAATCTTATAAAAATTTTAACGAATAGTGATAAGGAAAAAGTTAATGATATTTTAGAATATTTTTTCTCAATTCTTGATGGATCTTCAGAAACAAACTCCAAAGAGATGTTTATCTCAGAAGTCGCTTGGGAAGGAAATTACAATAAGAAATTATTTTATAGAATTCGTAGTAATGGCAATGAAAAGACTCAAATTAACAAAAATGAGATAGAGCAATTGAAAGTTTATAAACAAATCTCTGAATATAAATTTCCTGAAAACAAAATTGATAAGTTAGTTCATTTGTCATATGTTCAAATCATTCAAGAATTATTGATAAATAAAATTAATGATACCCATGTTGCACCAGTTATTAATAGGCTTATAGCGGAATCAGTCGACCTTCAAAAGGTTATAGATTTCAAAGAAACCAAATCTATATTTGCTAATAATAACAATTTTGTCGTAATTGATCTTAATGAGGTGAATCAGAATATTAAAAAAAAGATCCCACTACTTATTTCTCAAATAGAATATAAGAATCATAAAATTGACAGATCAGAAAAGAAAAAAGAGAACGACAAGAAAAAAGAGAACAGCGAGGAAAAAGAGAACCGCGAGGAAAAATACCTCAACATCATAATTGACGAAGCCCACAACATACTTTCTGATAACTCCAACAGAGAGAGTGAAACTTGGAAAGATTATCGCCTAGAAACTTTTGAAGAAATAATCAAAGAAGGTAGAAAATTTGGAGTTTTTCTAACAATCGCCAGTCAAAGACCATCTGAAATTTCAGACACTATAATTTCTCAATTGCATAATTATTTTTTGCATAGGCTTGTAAACGAAAAAGACATTTTAGCAATTAACAGAACTGTTTCTTATTTGGATAAAATTTCTTTTGAATCACTGCCAATTTTATCAACTGGATCTTGCATTTTGGCTGGGTTAAGTGCACAAATCCCTGTTACTATTGATGTTGATAAAATTGACGAAAAATTCGAGCCAGATAATAAAACTATAATACTAACTACTCACTGGGGCACCCCGAAACAAGACTAATTTAGAGCAAAAAATATGGCGGAGGGAGGGGGATTCGAACCCCCGATATAGCTTTTCAACCATATATCGGTTTAGCAAACCGACGCCTTAAGCCTCTCGGCCATCCCTCCAAAAAAACACAACAATTAGAATTTTAGAGGTTAAAATTTAAATTGCAAAAGTAATTTTCAATAATTTTTCATTTTTAATCACCAATAGCAACACCATTTCGTCGATAATCGGCAGAACCGTAAATTTTATTTTCAGCATAATCGATATAAAAAGCTTGCACACCGCTTGGTATTGGCATTTTTACCACTTGATGACCAAGTTTTGCTAATTGTGAAGAAAGATCAACAATATCAGTATTTTCTTCTAACTCAAGTTTTGCATTAAGAGCGATAAAATTTGGCAAAGAAATTGCTTTTTCAATATCTAGTTTCCAATCAAGAGTGGCAATTAAAACTTTCAAAACATGCTGAATAATTCTCGGACCACCAGGAGAACCGACCGCCATAATTAGCCTATTTTTTTCATCAAAAACAAAAACTGGCGACATAGAACTACGCGGACGATGATTTGGCAACACCCTGTTGGCAATTAAATTGCCCTTTTCATCAGAAGGAATCATAGAAAAATCGGTAAGCTGATTATTTAGCATAAAACCACCAACCATTATACCTGCACCAAAAATATATTCGATACTACTGGTCATTGAAACCGCATTTTTATCTTTATCGATTGCCACAAGATGACTAGTAGAGGGCTTGTCAAGATCGGCACTCATTGGTAAAATTTTTGTTTCATTAAAAACACCATAGGCAATTTTATGTTGAGTATTTTTGAAATCAATAAGCAAAGATCGTTGTTTTAGATAGTTTTTATCAAGCATTTGCTTGGTTGGCACCGAAGTAGAATCGTAGATATATTGATTTCTGTCGGCATAAGCTAGTTTTGTTGCTTCAGCAATTAAATGAATAGATTCGACAGAATTTGGTTTGTATTGAGCGAGATCAAAATTTTCGAGAATACCCAATGTTTGCAAAACCGTAACACCACTAGAACTAGGTGGCATAGTGCATATTTTGTAAGAACGATAAGTGGAGCAAAGCAATTTTCCAGAGGATGATTGATAATTTTGCAAATCAGCAAGCTCTAAAAAACCCGGATTTACAGCAGAATGCTTAACTTTATGGACAATTTTTTTAGCAATTTCACCGTGATAAAAAGGCTTAATTCCTTGATTGGCGATAGTGTTTAAGGTTTTTGCTAAGGCAAAATTTTTGATGACGGTGCCAACTGGTTTAGGATTTTTTTGACTATCATAATATATCGCCATATCAGGAAATTGCTTGAGATGAGGATATTTTTGTAAATTAACCACAATTTTATTGGTGAGAGGATAACCGTTTTTTGCCAATTTAATAGCAGGTAAAAAAAGCTGTTTCCAAGGGAGTTTGCCATATTTTTGATGAGCTTGATAAAGAGCATGCAAAGCACCGGGAGTGCCAACAGAAAGCCCGCCACCCAAAACCGAATGTAAATTTCTGGGCTGTTTTTTGTTATCAAGAAACATTTCGGCAAAAGATTTGCTTGGAGAAGTTTCTCTGCCGTTAAAATAAATATTTTCTTGGGTTTTATGATTATGATAAAGCAAAAATAAACCACCACCAATACCAGAACTTTGAGGCTCAACTAAATTTAAAACCATCTGTGAAGCAATGGCAGCATCAATTGCATTGCCACCTTTTTTTAAGATTTCTGCCCCAGTTTGCGAAGCTAATTGTTCGGAAGTTGCAATTAAATATTTGTTGGCTTGAATTAATTTGCTGTTTTTATTATCTCCAACAAAGCCTTCGCCGTGCCAAATATCGGTAGAATATTGTGTGTTTTTACAAGATATTAACAGTAAAAACAATAAACATAAAAAGTAATTAAACTTTGTTTTCATAGTTTATTTTAATAATTTAAATTTTTTTAAAACCAATACTTAATTTTGCAATCGGAATGCCGAATTTAGTGATGGTCGAAACATTTACTAAAGAATTTTCATCAATCAAAAACAACCAATCTTTGATAGTAAAATTATAAGTTTTATTACCAACCGGTATAGCTAAAACATAATCCATTTTTACAGCATTGCCATATTGCTGACCTTTGGCAGTTTTTACCACATCAGAAGCAGTGGCGGTAAAGTTGTGATCGTCGTGCACGGTAAGTTGCCAAATTCTTTCTTGTTTTTCATTGTCGTTAAATAAAAAATGTTCTTGCAAAACACCGTTATTTTCTTGCCAAGATCCGTGCATTTTAACTGTAAAAGTTCGAATGACCTTTCCTTGCCAGTTTTGCAAAACACCGTAAGCCTCAAGATTGCCATTAAAGTATTTTCGAACATCAAATTTAGGAGTGTTATTTTGATAAATTTTAATGTTTTGCGAAGAGCAACCAGATAAAAAAAACATAGCGATAGTAAAAATTGTTGATAAAACAAAGAAGAAAAAAGGGTATTTTATTGATTTTATCATAGATTTATGAATTAAAAATTAACGAACTCCTATGATTTTGTGAGTTTGTAAAGATAAAATATAGCCGTATCGATTGCAAAGGTCAATGGCTAAATTTAAATTATCTAAATTTTTTTGTGGGCAATTTTCATCTATCGGCTGAACATAAATAGGAATAGCAAAATCAGATAAATCAGCAAAAACCTTTTCATAACCCAAAAAATGATGAGAAACCACAAATTTAAAGGCAGAAACACAGCTTTGCCACCAAGGTTGAATTTTAAAATTTTTATTTTGATTATTTTTAGGAGAGCAAATTATTTTTACCGCCGAAGGAAGTTGACGATAAAAAGTGCCGTTAGTTTCTATTTGCACCAAAAAATTTTTATCGATTAATTTTTGACATAAAAACTCAATTGGTTGTAACATTGGTTCACCACCAGTAATCACAACCAATTTTCTTATTTGTTGCTGATTTTCGTTGCAAGAAAGTTGCTGTATTTTTTCTAAAATTTCATCAACATTAATTGCTTGATAACTATCAAATTCGGTATCGCAAAACAAACACTGCAAATTACACCCGCCCAATCTAACAAAAACAGCCGGCCAACCAACAAATAAGCCTTCACCTTGAATGGTGGAGAATATTTCTTGAATATGTAAAGAATTTGGGTTATTATGTGGTTTATAAATTCTATTTTTACCAAACATTTTTATTGGTTTTTAGTGATTTTTGATTATCATCTTCACTTTCATGAGCATCGTTTTGCAAAAAAGACTCTATCGCTTTTCTAATAAAATAACTCTTTGATCTTTCATATTTTTGACATAAAATATCTAGCGAATCTAAAAGATCAGCGGGGATTTGAGCAGAGATAGTAATAAATTTTTTTTCCATATCATTGAATTTTATATTGTTTTTAGCTGTGTAATACCATTTCCACTAATTAAAATAATCTTATGGGTTTTCACATTCTCACAAAACATTTTTGAGATAAAAAATTTAAAAAACGATTGCCTGTATATCCATACAGGCAGAGGCTTTTTGAATAAATAACTAGTCGTGCTATCGCAACGATAACGAAATATTATGTTTAGTCGTGCTATCGCAACGACAGGTTTTTAACCAAAAAAATGAAGTTAGAATGTGATTTTAATTAATAGAAATGGTATAAAATGCATTTTTTGAGCTTATGATTTACAAGAAAAATCTTTTAAACTGAGTAGATAAAAGATTTTTCTTGTAAATTTTAAACCAAAAATAAAAAGTTAAATATTATATTAAAAATATAAGTTGACATTATCGATATCGTTAAATGAGAAACTTACTTTTTTATAAAAATACTAAATTGGTAGAAATAAAATTACAATAATTATTTTTTATCATTTTTCTTGTGTAAAGCGGTAACATTATTTTCTTGCTGTCTTGCTTTTAATAAACCTTCCAAAGCTTTTCTCACAAAATAACTTTTAGATCTTTCTTCTATTTGGCAAATTTCTTCTAGTAAACAGACTAAATCAGCTGGAATTTGTGCAGAAATGGTAATAAATTTTTCTTTCATATGTTTAAATAGTTATTGATTAATATTAAAAAAATAAAATATTGCTTTTTAAAATCAAAAATCATATTATGGAGCTGTTGCATCACTAATTATATTTTACGTTAAGTTAGTTATGCAACAGTGCCATTAAGTTTTACATTGAGCCGATATAAAACGATTATAATTTAAAACTTTATCAATTAAAAAAAGACAATATAACTTAAAAAATAATTTTAAATAACATTTTTTAAAAAAGTATTTTTTTTTCAATACAAAATAAAATCTATAAAAGTGTATCATAATAAGAAAAATAACATTTTAAGCTTATCTCAAAACAACTTATCCGACTTGATTATACAGCTTAATATCGAAAAATTTCGCAACAAACAAATTTGGCAATGGCTTTATCAAAAAGGGGTAGATTCTTTTTTTAAAATGTCCAATTTAAATAAGAAAACCCAACAAATACTCGATGAAAAATTCACAATTTCTCGACCAAACATTAAAAATATCATTCAATCGCAAGACAAAACTTGCAAATGGTTAATTAGTTTTAGCGATTGTAAAGAAGTAGAAACGGTTTTTATACCAGAAGAAAACAGGGCAACACTTTGCATTTCTTCGCAAGTTGGGTGCACTTTATCTTGCAAATTTTGCCATACCGGAACTCAAACTTTAGTTAGAAATCTTAGTTTTGACGAAATAATAGCCCAAATTTTAGTTGCTAAAGATCATTTACAAGATTGGGAGAAAAATAAAATTACCCACATTGTTTTTATGGGAATGGGCGAGCCCTTTTTTAATTATGAAGAAGTTAAAAAAGCTATACACATTATAAACGATAAAGATGGGCTGAATTTTTCATTAAATAAAATAACCGTTTCTACCTCGGGTTTATCACCAGAAATCATCAAATCTGCTAGCGAACTCAAAACTAATTTAGCCATTTCATTGCATGCCACCAACAATTCTTTAAGAAGTGAAATTATGGCTATTAACAAAAAATATCCACTAGAAAACCTAATGCAGGCCTGCAAAATATATCAAAACCTCAATCCAAAGCAAAAAATTACTTTTGAATATACTTTATTAAACCAAATAAACGATAGACAAGAGCAAGCTTTAGAATTAGTCAAACTAATTAAAAAATACAATCTAAATGTTAGAGTTAATTTAATTCCATTTAATATGTGGCAAGGTGTGATTTATCAACCAAGTTCAATTGAAACAATTAAAGAATTTCAAAAAATTCTTAAACAACAAAAAATAATTGCCACCATCAGAAAAACAAGAGGAGAAGAGGTTTTGGCAGCTTGCGGACAGTTAAAATCTGAATCTATTAGATTAAAAAGTTTATCGTAGAAAAAATAACAACAAAATAATGTTAATTGCTTGCACCAAATAAGGTAACATAATATTTTTCATCTCGTCAACAAAATATTGTCGCTTCACCGCTATAACAATTGAAAAATCCTCTGATTTTTCTTCGAAAAGCAAAAATTCTTTGTTTTTATTGCTAAAAAAAGAAAATATAATTTGCCATTTTGTTGCAGAAAAAGAAAGCTTATCTTGATTAATGATTTTTTGAAAATCTTCATAAGAAGAAAGTAAAATATTATTTTGAGATAAAATCATAAATTCTTCATTTGGAGTTTTAAATTGAGATAATTTAGTTAATAATTCTTTTATTTGCACAGAAAGCACAGAAGTACCCACAACATAACCTTTTTCGCTGGTTAAAGTAAGAGAAATTGGCAAAATATTTTCATTACTTATAACGCCAACTATTGGTGAAGAAAAAATTATTTTACCAAAATTTTTATTAGAGTAATCCAAATATTTACGCGAAGATAAATCTATCGGTTTATTAATTTTTCCAGAACTGCTTGCTAAAAGATAATTATCATTACCAACCCAATATAACACAGTAAAAAGAGATAAATCATTATCTTTAATTTGACCTAATTTATTTATTTCAGATAAAACAGTAAAAATATCTTCTGATTTATAAATTTTCTTTTGTAAAATATGTTGATTAATCTTAACAAGAGCAAATTTTGCATAATCATCAACAAGCAAGAATTCTTTAAAAATAGATGTTGATAAATATTTATATTGTTGCAGTTTATAATCAACTAAATTTTTCGTTGAAACAATACAAGAATAGCAATTAACAGTAAAAATAATAACAATCAGCAATAAAATTGCTTTCTTTTTTGACAACATTTCGATAAATTAATAATTAATTATTTTCATAATTGTTATCAATAAAATCAACCACCAATTGATATTCTTGTTTTATTTTCAATAAAATATCATGTTTTTTTTCTAGATTGGCTTCTGAATTTTTTTGAGCCAATTCAAAAATTTTTGCCAAATCAAAAGCACCTATAGATCCGCAGGCTCCTTTTAAGGCATGAGAAGCCATATACCACAAATTATTATCATTAGTTTTTATGGCAGTTTCTAGTTTTTTAATATTAAAGTTGGCATTTTCAATGAAAATTGCAAATAATTCTTTTTCAAATTCACGATCATATTCGATAATTTTTCTTAAAACCTCTGTGTCAATTACTGTTTTTTTATCATTCATAAGTAAAAATCTCCTTTTTATTATTAACAAGTTTAATCAAAGATGGGTTTAATTTTATTTGTTTTTTTTTAAAATTCTGTTCATTAATTTCTAACTCTAAATTTCTTCTACCAATTTGAATTTCTATATCTCCTCCATTATCAACAAAAGAAGCGGAATGAGAAATTGTTAAAATATTATTTTCAATAAATTTATTATTCCAAAATTTAAAAGTTTTCATTTTATTGTTGGCAACATAGACAACTGAACATGTTTTTAACATATTAAAGTCTTTAATTTCGCTTTCAAAATCACGAATTTTTGTATAATCAAGTAAAATTTGATCTATATCGTTTGTTTTCATAAGCTCAGTAAGATTATCGCTACCTAAATAACAAAAAAACTCATATTTTAAATATGAATCACCAATTTTTGCAGTTTTTGTTGTGTTATAAATGTAAGAGGTTAATTTATATTTAAGATACTCCAATTCTTCTTCATTTTGCATTGCCAAGCAATTTATAATGCTAAATAAATAGCATATAAAAGCAAGAATTATTATTTTTTTTTTCAAAAAATGAACCATAAAAACTAAAAAAGAGACACTATATTTAGATATTTAAAAATTAATAATAAAATCATTAATATTGCCAAGAAATTTTCATAAAATAAGACTTCCCTATATAACCATTTTGATTGTATAAAGAACTTCTAAATTCTTTATGTTTAGTATTTAAAATATTTTGCACACCAAAACTTAAATCAAGATTTGCAGAAGGTAAATAACCAATTCTAGCATCATATCTCCAATAAGAAGGGATGCCTTTGTTATTTGTTCCGTTAATATTTGGTAAGCTATCGACATAAAATAAGAAATTATCAAATTCAATATTGTTAGCAATATTATAAAAAGATTTTAATTTTATTTGTTGCTTTGGTGAAGAGCCTTCATTAACAAATAAAGAATCACTGATGCCAAAATTAGTATTTATCTCGGTAGAATTTTGATTATATTTTAATTTCATTTTTAAATAATCATAAGACATTTCTGCTCTTAAACTATTGTTATATTTATATTTTAAAACACTTTCAAAGCCAAAAACATTTCCTTTGCCTTTATTTTCAAACCAATTATTGTTGCCATTGCTTTCGTTGGTTCTTAAATTTTTATATTGATTAAAGAATATAGAATTATCAACACTAAGACTATTATTAAGTTTCATTCTTTGACCAAACTCATAAGAATAAAGCTTTTCTACTTTGAAATTTTTGTTGCCTTGTAAATTAAAATCAACAACATTTAAATCAAATTCTCCTCGTGTAGGAGTTCGAACAGATTTTGACCAAGAAGACCAAACAGTTTGATTTTGGCTAGGATAATAAGAAAATTTAATATTTGGTTGGTATTGAAAATTCTTAACAAAAGCATTTTTTTCGGTTTTTATACCTGCGGTTATATTAAATTTATCATTAAAAATGAATTTATTTTGAATAAAACCAGAAAGAATTTGATTATTACGATAACTTGGAAAATATTGTAATTTGACATCTGTATTATTAACATTATTAATGATTTGTCTATAGCCTAATCCCCAAATTAATTCATTGTTTTTATTGAAATTATAAAAATGCTGTAAGTCAAAATTTATCACCTTGTCTCTTATTTTTAAAATATGATAATTATTATAATCTATATAACTATTTGCCAAGATATAAGATTTATCATTAATATTATGAGTTATATTTGCTATAATATGACCGCTATCGTCTTTTTTATTATTATTCAAACCATTGATAGTAAAATAATTACCAGTATCTGTTTTGCTAAAATCTCCAGAAATTGATAATTTATTAGATTTATCTAAGAAAGAATTGTTGTCGTAACGAAAACCAAATTGATTTTGCTTAATATAATCTTGATTATTAAAAGTATCTTTTACCCTATCTAGGCCATCTCTATTAGAATTTTTAAAATAAAAACGATAACTTTGATCTTTTTTAAGCTTATCGCCATATCTTATTTCGGTAATTGATTTGTTATAATTGCCAATATTTTGAGATAAATAAAAACCCTTGGTATCTTGAGATTTTTTTGTAATAATGTTAATAACCCCATTTACTGCATTTGAGCCCCATAAGGCACCTCCAGAACCCCTAATTACTTCTATTTTTTCGATATCTTCTAAAATATAATCATGTTTGTCCCAAAAGACACCAGAAAATAAAGTTGAATAAATAATTCGCCCATCAATCATTACTAATAATTTATTAGAAAATTGACGATTAAAGCCTCTTACAGTAATAGCATAGCTATGACCATTAATTCTTGCTACTTGCACTCCTGGTATTAGTCTTAAAGCTTCTGGAATAGAATTTGCCCCAGATCTTCTTATTTCTTCGGAAGATAATTGATAAATTGCCGAGGCAGAATCAAAAGAGTTTTCTTGTTTTTTATTGAGTGAAAAAAAGGTTGGATCGAGATCTGTTTTTTCTAAATTATCTTTTGCATAAACCGCAGTAAAACAAAAGGTAAATAATAAAGAAATAAATATTTTAAAAAAATTTAACATAACCAACATAATTTTGACATAAAGAACTTTTATTTCTTGAAGGGTATTTATTGCTTTCAAACCAAAGATATTGCATAGAAATATAAGTTTTTACATTTAAAGAAGAAAAAATTTTTTTATAAAATCTAGATCTAACAATTTCAGTAGCCCAAAAACAATAATTTACTTTATTTTGTAATTCTTTAATAAATTTAGCAAAGAGATTTTGAAGAATTATTTTGCTATACAAGCGATAATTGTTATCGATAACCAAATTAGATAATTCTGATATTTGCAAGTTTTTTCGTAAATCTATTGTTGGTAAAAATTTTTCATATAAAAAATCGGTATTAGCAACTTCTTGCGATAAAATACTAGAACTTTTGCCTTCTGTTATCTGAGAATATAAAAATTTACAACCAGCGATTACTTTTTGGTTATTGTTTAAAACCAATAAAAATTCGGCTTCATCATCGAGCAAAGAAGATGTTTCAAGGCTTTTAATGTTTAATTCATTAAACATAATGTTGTTTCTTAACTCTAAAAATTGCTGAATAAGATTTTTATCTTTAGTGAAGACAATGTTAAGATCGAAATCATCGATATTATCATTTAAACATTTGTAATGTAAAGAATTTTCAAGTAAGAATGACATAGTAAAATATAAAAATAATTCAAACCGAAACAAATTTTTATCTAAATAAGAAAATTATGATGACAAATAAATATTTACCAAGTAATTTTTATCAAATTAAACAAATTATCTTCGTTTTAATCTTTTTTAAAAAAAATGAAATTAATTAACAATACATTAAACAATAAAGATTTAAAACAATCATATAAAGTATTCTCATCACAAATAATTTTTTTACTTATTTCTTGGATAATATTAACAATTGTCACCACTAATTCTTTTTATCGATTAAATCTTAATAAAGAAATAAAATTTACTTCTCAAAGCATTGAAAGAACTATAACTTCAATCTTTCATAATATCGAAAATGAACTAAATATTTTAGGCGATCAGTTAACTAAACTTAATTTAGATAAAAATTTAAATGCCATTCATAATATCATCAGCAAATCAGATTATATTAAATATTTTTCTTTAAATGACTATTATAATACAGTCAATTTTATTGATTTAAATTTTAACAATGAGAAAAATGTATTGATAGATTCTTCTGGTATCTTAAAAAAAACTAGACCGATTAACAGTCATTTTCCATTAGAAGATCTCTCTTTTGGTGGCTGGTCACTGAAATTTGGCCATGTTTTTAATGTCGAAAACAATATTAGCAAATTTAGTTTATTACCGATTGCTTTAAGAGTAGAAAAGTCCAATCTAGATTTATTTGGTATATTAACTGCCAAGATACCTCTAGAAAGCATACAGCAACAAATGGATTTCGTCATTCAAGATAGTAAAATATGTTATTTGGTGCTTGATAATAATTTTGATATCTTAACCAAATCTAACGATATTAAAGATCTCAGCAATTATAAAACTAAATTATCTGAAAATTATTTGTTAAAATCAACTGTAAAACAAAAGGGTATAGTTTATAATGCTAATATTTATAACTTAAAAATCGATGATTGTCATTTCAAATTACTACAAAAATCAAAAGAATATAAATTTATCGTTTTAAGCGGTTTTAATGAAGTAAATTCTTTTTGGGAATTAACCGTTAATATCATTAAAAACAGCTTACAGTCTATGATTGCCTCATTTTTATGTATATGGTTAATTTACTTTTTTTACAAACAAAAAATTATACCATTTTTTGAAGAATTGATTGCTTCAAAAGAAATAGCAGAGTCTGCAAATTCGGCAAAAAGTCAATTTTTATCTAATATGACACACGAAATCAGAACTCCAATAAATGGCATTATCGGCATTACTAACATTTTAAAAGAATCAAACAATTTAAAAAAAGAAGATTTTAAAAATATCGAAACCATCAACAGTTCTGCACAATCTTTAATGCTTATTGTCAATGAAATACTAGATTTTTCAAAAATAGGAGCAGAAAAAATTAATATCGATAATAAACCACTAATATTAAGAGATTTAATTGATGATATAGGCAACATAATGGTTGGCAATATCGGAGATAAAAAAATTGAAATCATCATTCATGTTAATCATAACATTCCTGATTATATTTTGGCAGATATTTATCGATTACGTCAGATTTTAATTAATTTAGTCAACAATGCCATTAAATTCACTAAAAGCGGTTATATTATTTTAGAGGTTTTTACTTATCAAAAAAAAGAAATTAATTATTTAAAATTCAGCATTAAAGATACCGGAATAGGCATTCCAAAAGACAAAATAGGTAATTTATTTCAACCATTTACACAACTAGATATGTCTAGTTCTAAAAAATATGCTGGCACAGGTTTGGGCCTTTCTATTTGTAAAGAATTACTTGAGTTAATGGAGGGTAAAATATGGGTTTCAAGCGATCAATCTTGTGGTTCAGAATTTTCTTTTAATTTACCATTATTAGTAGATGAAAAATCAGAAAAAAATGCCGACAGAATTGCTATTGAAAAAATCAAAGATAAAAAAATTCTTATTATAGATATTAACAATATTTCTGTCAAATATTTAGAGAAAAAATTAGAGAACTTATCGGTTTCTTTAGAAATATTAACCAATATGAAAATTAAAAATAATCAACAAGTATTTTTAAATATCGCAAGTTATAATCCAGATCTAATTATTATCAACTACGATCGCGATAATTTTTATCGCATTAAAAGCTTTATAGTGGCTTTTAAAAACAACAACGAGCTCAAGAAAATACCAGTTGTTTTAATAATTTATCAAGAAGATTATATTAAAGAAAAAAAGATACTACAAGATATCTTTACTAAAATTATTTTTAAGCCACTAAAACATAAAGAATTCATTTTGTCAATCATACTAAGTCTCAATCCAGATTATTTAACTAGCGACATTGGCAATGTTACCAAAAATAATCAAGAGGTGAAAAAAGAAATTTTGGTATGCGAAGATAATGAGGTGAATTTAAAAATAATGCTGTCAATTTTAAAAAAATTCAATATCAATGCAGATCTCGCCAAAAATGGCAAAGAAGCAATAAATAAGTTTATGCTAAAGAAGTATGAATTAATTTTTATGGATTGTATGATGCCAGTTTTAGATGGTTATGAAGCAACCAAAAAAATTAGAGAAATTGAAAGATTAGAAAATGAAAACAAAAATTATAAACCAGTATTTATTATCGCTACCACTGCTAATTATGGCTTGGAAGAGAAAAATAAATGTCTACAAGTTGGCATGAATGAGATGCTTTCTAAGCCTGTTGGATTAGAAGAAATAGAAAGAGTTCTAGAAAATATTTAGATAGAATCAAAAAAGTGTTGACGATAAGAATTGTTTCAATAAAATTTATATTGTTTTGTTTTTAAATTTAACCATTTTTTATGACTATAGAAATAAAAACACCAGTTCTTGGCGAATCAGTGGCAGAAGCAGCAATTGCTAAAATACATAAGCCAGCTGGTTGTGTTGTGAAAACCGACGAAATCTTATTTGAGCTTGAAACCGACAAGGTAACTCTCGAAGTTAATGCTCCAACTTCGGGCACTATCACCGAAATAAAATTTAAAGAAGGTGATAATGTTAAGGTTGGCGATATTTTAGCCATAATGCAAGAGGGCGAAACCGCTCAAGCTATCGTTCAAACGAGCTCTTTGGCAACTAATCAAGCATCGCTAAATGTTGGCAACAATTCTGTAGCAAACAACACTCACCTTTCTCCTGCTCCACAAAAACTCGTTGCCGAAAACAATCTTAACCCACAAAACATTGCCGGTAGTGGCAAAGATGGCCGAATAACCAAAGGCGATGTTTTGCAAGTTTTACAAAATCAAATACACAGCACTCAAAGCACTCAAAACTCTGCCAATTTAGCTTCTGCTAGCAAGCAAACCGAAAGAGTAAAAATGTCAAAACTTCGTCAAAAAATTGCCGAAAGATTAAAAGAATCACAAAATACCGCAGCTATTCTTACCACTTTTAACGAAGTTGATATGTCTGCGATTATGGCATTAAGAAACGAATATAAAGATACTTTTGAAAAAAAGCACTCGGTTAAATTAGGTTTTATGTCTTTCTTTGTAAAAGCTTGCATTGTGGCTTTAAAAGAAATTCCTGCGGTCAATGCCGAAATAGATGGCACCGACATTATTTATAAAAATTTTTACGACATTGGTGTGGCGGTTGGTTCTCCACAAGGCTTGGTTGTGCCAGTGTTAAGAGATGCCGACAAACTAAATCTTGCCCAAATTGAAAAAGGCATATCTTTTCTTGGCACCAAAGCCAAAGAAGGCAAACTCACTTTACCCGATCTTGCTGGGGCAACTTTCACCATTTCAAATGGCGGGGTTTATGGCTCGTTAATGTCAACTCCAATCATTAATCCTCCGCAATCGGCTATTTTGGGCATGCATAAAATTCAAGAAAGACCAATGGCTATCAATGGCGAAATCAAAATTCGCCCAATGATGTATCTGGCTCTTTCTTACGATCACCGCATTATCGACGGCAAAGAAGCGGTAACTTTCTTGGTGAGAATCAAAGAATTACTCGAAGATCCAAGAAGAATTGTTCTTGATATCTAAACACTATGGCTATTTTTGCTCATCGTGGCTTGGTTGATGTTGAAAAAAATATCTATGAAAATAGCTTAAAAAGTTTGCAAAATGCTCTTGATGCAGGTTTTTTAGCTATAGAATTTGATATTTGGTTTATCGATCAACAACTAATCATAAGCCACGACGAGCCAAAAAATAGTCAATCTTCGCTTAATTTGTTTGATTTTTTGCAACATTCTTTATTGCATAGCAAAAAATCTTTACTTTATTGGCTAGATTTTAAAAATGTTTCTTTACATAATGCCACAGAAATCGCCATTCAAACCAAAAATATTATTGAAAACCTAAATTTACCTCTTAAAAATTGCTATTTTGCCCCATTTATCACCGACTATCATTTGGCAAAACAAGTTCATACAAAATGGCAAAATATTTTTAGCGATTTTTCTTTTATGGCAGTTTTAGAGCACGAAAGCCAATTTAACGAATGTCAAAAATTTATTATCGAAAACCAAATAAACCATTTATCAATTAATCACCATTTATTAAAAAACCAATTTATTATGAATTCCCTAAAAAAGAACAGTCCAAATATTAAATTATTTGCTTGGACCATTAAAAATCGCGAAACTTATCTAAATTTACAGCAAAAACAAATAGAAAATTTTGCCAGCGATATTGTATTATAACAAAGTTTTATACCATTTTCATTTTTAAATAAAATTCTAACAAAATATTTTTGAGATAAAAAATTTAAAAAACGATTACCTGTATAACTATACAGGTACAGGCTTTTTGAAGCTTTTAGCCAAAAAGATGAAGTTAGAATTTTATTTAAAAATGAAAATGGTATTTTAAAGCATCTGTAGCTCAACTGGATAGAGTATTGCTTTCCGAAGGCAAGGGTTGTGGGTTCAATTCCCGCCAGATGCACCACATTTAAAATATTAATTTTTATGCTTACACAACAAATCAACAATATTAAAACCCAATTCAATCAATGTTTAGAGACCAAGCAAAACCTTGCTTCTCTCGAACAAATCAGAATCAATTTTTTAGGCAAAAAAGGTTTGGTCACCGCCATTTTTAGCGAATTAAAAAACCTCAACGACGAGCAAAAAAAAGCAGTTGGTCAGCAAGTTAACGAACTAAAAAATCACATCACCAACATTTTAGAAAACTTAAAAAACGAACTTTTACAAGCAGAAATCAACCAAAAATTAACTGCCGAAAAACTCGATCTCACCGCTCCAGCACTGCCCAAAAATCTTGGTCTTTTGCATCCAATTAGCAAAACCATTTTAGAAGTTAAACAAATCTTTAACAATCTTGGTTTTATTTTTGCCGAAGGCCCCGAAATTGAAGATGATTTTCACAATTTTACCGCTCTAAATATGGCAGAAAACCATCCTGCAAGGCAAATGCAAGACACTTTCTACCTCAAAAACTCGCCTTTATTGCTACGAACTCACACTTCTAACACTCAAATTCGCCACATGAAAAACCACCAACCGCCCTTTAAAATCTGCTCTTTGGGCAGAGTTTTTCGCAAAGATTCTGACCCAACTCACACTCCAATGTTTCACCAAGTCGAGGGTTTTGTTGTTGATAACAATATTAATATGGGTAATTTAAAATGGGTTTTGCAAACATTTTTATCAATCTTTTTTAACACCAACAACTTGCAATTAAGGTTTCGCCCCAGCTTTTTTCCTTTTACCGAGCCTTCTGCCGAAGTAGATATCAACTATTCTTTACAACAAGGCCGAATCAAGGCTGGCTTGGGCGATAAATTTATGGAAATTTTAGGTTGCGGTATGATTCATCCTAATGTTTTGCAAAATTGCGGTCATAATTCTAGCAACTTGCAAGGCTTTGCTTTTGGCATTGGCATTGAAAGATTGGCAATGTTAAAATATGGCATCACCGATTTAAGATGGCTTTTTGACAGCGATTTGCCATTTTTGCAACACTACGGTTTTAAACTACATCAAATTAGCTAAATTATGAGCAAAAAAACAGCATATTGTTGTCAATCTTGCGGGTCGATTTCGTTTAAATGGGCAGGAAAATGCTCAGAATGCAATGCCTGGAACAGCTTGGTCGAAGAATTTGCCGAAGGTGGCAACAGTTCGCATTTCAGTCATCAAAAAACTGCCCCAAGCAAAGAACAACACAATTCGTCTGCTTTACAATTAGTTAATTTACTGGGTGAAACTTACGATTTTCCTCGATTGCCCACCAGCATCACCGAGCTCGATCGCACCTTGGGCGGAGGCTTGGTAAAAGGCTCGGTGGTGCTAATTGGCGGAGATCCGGGCATTGGTAAATCAACCTTGCTACTGCAAACCGCCAACAGTTTGGCAAAAAACAACAATTGTGTAATCTACATTTCTGGCGAAGAATCTATCGATCAAGTTCGGCTTCGTGCCAAAAGGCTAGAGGTTGAAGCCACCAACATTCAACTAGCTTCTAACACCAATGTGGCAGAAATAACTTTGGGCATCAAAAAACAAATCGAAACACAAAAACAGCCAATCGTGGTGATTATTGATTCTATTCAAACTATGTTTTTAGAAGGCTTGTCTTCTGCCCCCGGAACCGTTTCGCAAGTTCGTGCGGCCGCGGGCGAACTCACCATTTTTGCCAAACAAAATGCGGTTACTTTGTTGATTGTCAGCCATGTCACCAAAGATGGGCAAATTGCTGGGCCAAAAGTTTTAGAGCATATGGTCGATACCGTGCTTTATTTTGAGGGCGAAAAAGATTTGCATTTTCGCATTTTACGGGCGGTTAAAAATCGCTTTGGCCCCGCCAACGAAATCGGGGTTTTTGCCATGAACGAAATTGGCTTAACCGAAGTTTCAAACCCCAGCGAGCTTTTTTTAAATTCTTACCAACACCAAACCAGTGGCACCAGTGTTTTTGCCGGCATCGAAGGCACTCGGCCAATTTTAGCCGAAATTCAGGCTTTGGTGGCACCTTCTTTTTTGCCAACCCCCAGAAGAGCGGTGGTGGGCTGGGATCTCAACCGTTTGGCAATGATTATTGCCGTTTTAAACAGCCGATATGGCCTAAATTTGTTTGATAAAGAAGTTTATTTAAATGTGGTGGGCGGGCTAAAAATAATCGAAACCTCGGCAGATTTGGCGGTGGCTTGTGCCTTAATTTCGGCAAGCAAAGATATTTCTTTGCCCGCAGGCACTTTGGCAATTGGCGAAATTGGGCTTACCGGCGAAATTCGTATGATTGGCAACCTCGAAACTCGCCTAAAAGAAGCCCAAAAACTCGGCTTTAAAAACTGCCTAATTCCGCAAGCCAACACCAAAAACAAAAGCTTTCTTGCTACCAAAAAAAACCTCCCCGAGCTCAATTTTATTGAAGTTTCACACATTCGAGATTTAGCCAAAATCATTACTATCAAAAAGTAGAGTATGAAAAAAGATTTTTTTATTATTTTTTTAGGTGCAATTATACCTTGGATGATATATTTGATAATTAACGATAAAATAGAATTAGCAAATTTTTTAGTCACTACTGGTGCTTTTGGTGCAGCGATTTATGCTATTTATTATCAACATCAAGAAAGCAAGAAAGCAGAAGGAAAATTTAAAAGGCGAATAAAATTACAAAAAAAAGCAATGAAGGAACAGCGAATAGCTGGGGCTTGGCAAGTGCTTGCCAATAAAGCCTCTGGCAATTCTGGCAAAAAAGAAGCCATCGAATTTTTGGCAAGCCAAGGTTTGTCTTTATGTGGCATTGATATGTCTCACAAAACTCACGGCGGAAGAGTTTATTTAGCTGATTTGTTTAAAGATTTTAAAGGAGATAGAAGTAAAATAGATTTAACTCATGCAAAGTTTTCGGGAGCTGCTATTCTTAATGCATATTTTTTGGGAGCCAATCTTCATGGGGCAAATTTTTCGAGAGCTATTCTTCTAAGGTCAGATTTTTCGGGAGCTAATCTTGGAGGAGGAGTAAATTTTTCGGGAGCTAATCTTGGGATAGTAGATTTTTCGAAAATTGAAATGTTTGATGACAAAATTGAAATGTTTGATGACAAAGCTTTTATAGATTGTTATTGTAAGTTTAGTAATATATTTCTTCCACTACCGCCATCAGGCTATAAATTTGAATTTGAAGAAAGAACAGATGAAAATAATCAGCCGATTTATCCTATAAACAACCCAGATTATCGCTATATAAAACTTATAAAACTTAAATAACCCAAATTATGAGCAGTTTTGTTGCAGATATTTTATATCATTTCCACAAATAAATACCGCACTTCGATCTAAATTCCCGCTGCTTTTAGCCCGGGAATTCAGATCGAATGCGGTGCAAAATTCCCCTTTTTTAGAAGGGGAATATCCGAGATCTACTTGACGACACTACCCCGCCCAGCTTATCCGGGGGCACCCCTTCTTGTAGAAGAGGAATTGTACATCGAGAACCGCTTAATTCTATCAAGCCACATATTAATAAAATAAGTAGGAATTATATATATATTTTTCTAGTAAAGTAAAATTATATTTTTATTATTATCTATTTCTGTAATAAATTTTAATAAAAATGCCTATCAACTTCGAAGAACTAAGCAAACAAATATCTCCAGGTACAGAATCAATTGAATATAGATATTTAAAAAATGTTTTAGCTATATTAAAGAAAGATAAAAAAATAGAAAGTGATAATAAAATGTTGCCTCTTTATCTAGAAAAATTAAACCCTCTTTTATTATCAAATAGTATTTATAAAGATCCTGTTGCACTTCAATTGTTAAAAATCGATACTGCCAAAGAAATTAAAAAAATAATAGACAAACATCAAGACTTTTTTCAATCAGATGAATTGCAAGAATTTGCAAAATCAATATTACAACAAACGGCAACAATAACCGATTTTCAGAGAAATTTACATAGCCATCTTGAAAGCGAGTTACTTTCAGGAATATTATCTGGCTATGTGAGTGTGGCAAAAGAAGGTGTTATAATTAATGAAAAAGATGGCATAAAAAACCTCGTTGGAACTGGTGATATTGTCATAACAATTAACGATCCACAAACCGAAAAAATAACACAATTCGTTATTGAGTGCGACGGAGCATCTCATCAAAAAAAAGACGATAGCGGAAGAAATGCTTTATTAACAATGTTTTGTGGCGATAGATTTTTAATCATCTCTCACTTATCTGGTTTTGAAGAATATTTTCGAGCTGATACTGCAGAATTAAATAAATTTATTAAAGAAATCAAAAATTCAAATGACTTTAAAAATGCAGTTAAAACAAGAAAGAACCCATCTTCTTTAAAACCAACAGAACAAGCTAGTAGATCTTCAAATCAATTTACAGCATTAGCGGAAACAACAGATACAGGTGAAACAGAAGTGCCAGAAAAAGCGCCAGAACAAAAGAAAAAAACCAAACAAAAAAACAGAGCAAAAGATATTGAAAAATCTATTAATAATGAAGGTAAAGCTATAGAAGAAGCAATTGAAAAAAATAAAGCAACACAGCAGGAAGTGGAAAAATTATTAGCACAGATACAAAATCAAGAAACCAAACAAACAGCAATTGACAATTTAATAAAAAACTACAAACAACAAAAAGATTTTTCTGGATTTTTTAAAAATAAATTCAAAGATATTTTAGCAACCGATACCAAGCTAGCACTAGATATTTTATGTGATGTTTCAGAAAATCAAACTTTACAAAATGAGTTATTTGACTTAGCGAAAGATGATATTAAAAAAATGTTACACTATGGCATTCATCATCATTTATTTGACCAGAAAGAATTTATTAGAAAAATTTACCCTATATTAAAATCAAGTTCAGGAGAATTAAGCGCTATCTTAGATTGTATATCACAAAATTCAAAGTTCAAAAATTTTATTAACGAATTAGATGTTTTGATACCCAAAGAAGATCGAAATATTATGTCAATAAAAAGTAAACTTATTATTTTATCTATAATAAACCATGGTGTAGATATAAAAGATTTAATTGAGAAAAGTTATAAAGAGAGAGAAATACCATTAACAGAATTGTTTTCATATTTATGTACTGCATTTTCTAGTGAAAATATAAATGCTTTTAATCTTTTAAAAAAATATTTACAAGAAGAAGTAAGGGGAACAGAGTCTAGTGGAATAGATCTTTATCCTCTTTTTGTTTATGCTATTGCTACAAAACAATTAGATTATTTTAAATTATTGTTAGAAAAAACAGAAGATTTTAACTTACAAAACATAAGAGGTGAATCTCTTTTGTTTATCGCATGTCATGCTAATCTTTCAGATATAGTAGAACTATTGTTAGAAAAAGGAGCAGATGCTAACTTAAAAAACCAAATGGGTGATTCTTTTCCTTTGATTGCAGCATGTTTAAATGATTCTGCAAGTATAGTAAAATTATTGTTAGAACATAATGCAGATGTTGCTTCATCAACACAAGCTAACAAACACACCCCCTTAATGATAGCGATTGATAAAGGAAATTTAGATATAGTAAAATTATTGTTAGAAAAAAATCCTGCTCCTCATGTTAATTTACGAGATAAAAAAGGTCTCACCAGCTTGATGTTGGCAGTTCATAAAATGTTAAAAATTCAAGTAGAATCAAAACTAATATCAAGTAAAGCTCCGGTAGAAGATGAAAAAAAATATTTTGAAATAACAATATTATTACTAGAAAAAGGTGCAGATCCCAGCATTCATAAAAAAAATGAACAAAGCCCATTAGAACTTATGCTATTAATGAGAGAGTTAAGACCAGAAGATACAGCAAGAAATGAGATCTATCAAAAGATGTTAGAATATGTAAAAAAACCGAATCAAACACTAAACGAATGTCAAGTAGCTCAGTTAGATCAAAGATCCTGCAGATCTTAGTGTAAACCATAAATATTGCTGGACTTTTTCTTCATAAGGTATATTTTTTAAAAAATTTATTATTTCTTCTATTTCGGTAGGAATTATACCATTTCCATAAATAAATATCACACTTAGATCTAAATTCCTTGCACTAAAAAAGGGGTGCCCGCGATAGCGGGCGGGGTAGTGTTGGGAGAAGATCGCAGATGTTTTGTCGAAGAAGATCTTACCGTGTATTGCCGACACTACACCGGCACTTCGTGCCACCCCTTCTACAAGAAGGGGAATATCCGAGATCGGCTACCGACACTACCCCCGCCACCCCTTCCTTTGGTGCAAGGAATTTAGATCTAAGTGTGATATTTATTTATGGAAATGGTATAATAATGATCCCAACCCGTCACTAGCGAAATCTTTTTCATTAGAGCCAAGAAAAGTCAATGCTGGCTTAAATATAAGACAAGGACCTGAAAAATTGGCATTAACAGCCCGCTATGCCAAAAAAATTATCTGGATTAGAAGCATTAATATTAAGTGGGTTATGTAGACTCAACTTTGCCATCAAACTTTCATAACCCTTTCTTCCGACACCGTGAATTAGACCTGACAGACCAATCACCAAGAGATCTTTTGTCTATTGTTAGGCAGTCTTCTATTCTTGCCATAAGCGATAAATAATGCTATCTTGTAAGGCCAAAAAAGAAGCATCTAAAATATTTTCGGCAACTCCAATGGTTTGCCAAGTTTTGCCTGTTATGGTGTCGAGGCTTTGAATTTGCACCCTAGTGATTGCTTTGGTGCCGTTTTGTGAAGTTAAAATACGTACTTTATAATCAATGAGTTTGATGTGTTTTAATATTTTATATTTAAAAATCAGCGATTTTCGCAAAGCTTTATCTAGAGCATTAACTGGCCCATTACCTTCGGCAACTTTAATAATGGTTTTTTGATTTATTTTAATTTTAATTACCGCTTCAGAGTTAATAGCAAAAACATTACGATCGGTAAGTTTTTTTTCGTCTTGCACTTTAAAACTAATTAGCTCAAAAAAATTAGGTAAATTATCTAAAAATTTACAAGCCAATAAGGCAAAACTGGCATCTGCCGTATCGTAGGAATATCCCAAAGATTCTTGTTGTTTTACCAAACTAACCAATTGATTAACTTTTTCAGCAGAATAGTTTTTATCAAAACCCAAAGTTTGTAAGCGAGCGATAATGTTTGATCTGCCAGCTTGGTCGGAAACTAAAATTTGCCTTTGATTGCCAACCAAATCGGGGTTGATATGTTCATAAGATTGCGGATTTTTATTAACCGCCGAAACATGCAAACCGCCCTTATGAGCAAAGGCAAACTTACCGACATACGGTGCAAAATCGTCGCTGGCTTTGTTAAGAATATCGTCTAGCAATTTTGAAATTGGCACTAGTTTTTTTAAATTTATTTTACCTAAATCGTAGCCCATTTTTAAACTTAATGTAGGAATAAGACTAATTAAATTAGCATTTCCGCACCTTTCGCCCAAGCCGTTAATGGTGCCTTGCACTTGACAAACACCGGCTTCAACCGCCATAATAGAGTTGGCAACCGCATTGCCTGTGTCGTTGTGGCAATGAATGCCAAGTTGGCTACCTGGCAGGTGTTTTACAACCTCCAAAACGATGCTTTTTATTTCGCTTGGCAAAGTGCCACCGTTGGTATCACATAGAATAATCCATCTTGGGTTGGCCTGATAGGCGGTTTTTAAAACCTGCAAAGCAAAACCAGGATTGGCTTTGTAGCCATCAAAAAAATGCTCGGCATCAAACATCGCCAGCTTTTTTTTTGCCACAATGTGTTGTAAAGATTGCAAAATGATTTGTTCGTTTTCTTGCGAAGTGATTTGTAAAGCATTTTTAAGATGAAAATCCCAGCTTTTACCAACAATGCAAACCGCCGAAGCAGAACTGTTGGTAAGGGCATTAAGACCAGGATCGTTTTCGGCAGAAATGCCGTTTTTTTTGGTCATACCAAAAGCCACAAACTGAGAATTTTGCAAACTCGGCAATTTGGCAAAAAAATTATCATCGGTTGGGTTGGCACCTGGCCAACCGCCTTCGATGTAGTCGATGCCTAGCTTATCAAGAGCAAAAGAAAGATCTATTTTATTTTGCACATTAAAGTTAACAGTGCTAGTTTGAGCCCCGTCTCGTAAAGTGGAATCATAAAGATAAATTCTTCTACTCATAAACTAGTTTGCTCCTTACTATTTTTTAGAATTTTTGGTTTTTTTATTGGTTAATTTTGCAATATCCTCAACATTATCAACCGCAAGAGATTCTTGACTAATTTGCACATGACTTAAATGCGAAACCACCATTTCTTCAATTCGCAACATCATATCTTCATATAAAACAAAGGCTTCTTGTTTATATTCGATTAACGGATCTTTTTGAGCATAGGCTCGTAAATTAATGCCTTGACGAAGTTTATCAAGAGAAAGCAGGTGATCTTTCCATTCGTTATCGAGCACGGTAAGAAAAATTTGCTTGGCTATTTCGGCAAAATTTTCTGCTCCAATATTGGCGATTTTTTCGACAAATAAATTGTCAACCGCAGTTGTAATTGCTTGTATAATATGTTGTTTGTCATCTTGCTTGGCAAGCTCAACTAAATTTAATTTTAGTGCATAAATTCTAAATAATTCGGCATCAAGAGAAGATAGCAACCATTGCTCGGGATAGCTATTTTTTGGCATAGCATCTGCACATAAATCGAGAACAATTTGGTTGCTATATTGCAAAATTTGTGGCAAAATATCGGTTTGCGAAATAATTTTATTTCGTAGTTGATAAATATTTTTTCTTTGAAAATTAATAATATCGTCAAATTTTAAGAGATTTTTTCTTATTTCATAGTTGTGAGTTTCAACCTTTTTTTGAGCGGTTTTTAAGCTTTTTGTAATCAAACCATGAGTAACTGGCTCGTCTTCTGGCAAAGATAAACCAGCTAAAAAATTAGTCATTTTTTCTGAATAAAAAATTCTCATCAAATCATCGTCAAGAGCCACAAAAAACCTAGAAACCCCCGGATCACCCTGTCTGCCCGCCCTACCCCTAAGCTGATCGTCGATTCTTCTGCTTTCGTGCCTTTCGGTGCCTAAAACCAACAAACCACCAGCATCAATCACGGTTTGTTTATCGGTTTTAATTTTTTCTAAAATTTCAGCAATTTTTTTGGGATCGGTATAGTTTTTGATTTCAACTTCTGGATTACCGCCAAGCATAATATCGGTGCCCCTGCCTGCCATATTGGTGGCGATAGTGATGGCTTTTGCCTTGCCTGCTTTGGCAATAATTTCGGCCTCTTTAGCATGATATTTGGCATTTAAAACTTGATGTGGCAAATTATTTTTCGTCAATACTTTTGAAATGGTTTCGGATTTTTCAATGCTTACCGTGCCAAGCAAAACCGGCTGTTGCTTTTCATGAGCTTCTTTTACTGCTTTAACAATTGCCCGATGTTTTGCTTCGATATTTTTATAAATTTCGTCGTTAAAATCTTTTCTGGCAATTGGTTTGTGAGACGGAATTGAAACCACAGATAAATTGTAGGTTTCGTCAAATTCTACCGCTTCATTGCTTGCCGTGCCCGTCATGCCCGCTAGTTTATTGTAAAGTCGAAAATAGTTTTGAAAAGAAATAGAAGCAAGAGTTTGATTTTCGTTGCGAATTTTTATGTTTTCTTTTGCTTCAAGTGCCTGATGCAGACCATCAGAAAACCTTCTGCCTTCTTGCATTCTGCCTGTAAATTCGTCGATGATAATTACAGAATTATCTTTAACAATATAATCGGTTTCATTTTTAAAAAGATAGTGGGCTTTTAATGCTTGATTAAGATGATGAACTAAAGAAATATTGTTTGGCTCGTATAAAGAAGAATCGTGATTGATAATTTTTTGTTTTTTCAGCAAAGATTCAACATTTTCAATGCCTTGTTCGGTAAAAAAAACCGATCTATCTTTTTCTTCGATCTGAAAATCTGCTGGTTTTAAAAAAGCAATTAAACTGTTTATTTGTTGATAAAGTTGCGAATTATTGTTGGTTGGCCCAGAAATAATTAGCGGAGTTCTGGCTTCGTCTATCAAAATTGAATCAACCTCGTCGACAATGGCAAAATTTCTTCTTTGCACCATATCGTTGAGACTATATTTCATGTTGTCTCTTAAATAGTCAAAGCCCAGCTCGTTATTGGTAGCATAAGTAATATGGCACTGATAAGCATTTTTGCGATCGAGATCGGATAATTCGTTGGTAAGACAACCAACAGTTAAGCCCAAAAAACGATGTATTTTGCCCATCCATTCGGCATCTCTTTTAGCTAAATAATCGTTGACAGTAACGATGTGCACACCTTGATTGGTAAGAGCATTAAGATAGGTTGGCAAGGTTGCCACCAGTGTTTTTCCTTCGCCTGTGCCCATTTCGGCTATTTTGCCCTGATGCAAGATAATGCCACCCATCAATTGTGCATCGAAATGCCTCATGTTAAGCACTCTTTTACTAGCTTCTCGCACCACGGCAAAAGCTAGGGGTAGTATTTGTTCTAAAGTTTGCCCGGCAGATAGTTGATTTTGCAAGTAAACAGTTTTTTCTTGCAATTGAGAATCAGAAAGATTAAGCAAATCGGCCTCTAAACTATTAATGTGAAGCACAAGAGGGGCGATATTTTTGATAGTTCTGTCATTGACCGAACCAAAAATTTTTTTAAATAAACCGTTCATCATAATTTTAATAAATAATTTTAATATCTGCTCCGCAATTAATCAGCTTTTCTGCTAAATCTTCGTAGCCTCTTTCAAGATGATAAAGCCTGTTAACAATAGTTTGCCCTTTCGCCACCAAGCCCGCTAAAACCAAAGAAACAGAGGCTCTAAGATCGGTTGCCATCACTTCTGCACCTTGCAAATTAACAACACCTTTCACTATTGCTAATTTGTTGTGATACTCAATGTTGGCACCCATTCTGTTTAGTTCTAACACATGCATAAAACGATTTTCAAAAATATTTTCTTCAATGCAACTCACCCCATTTGACACAGTCATTAGAGCCATAAATTGAGCTTGCATATCGGTAGGAAAACCCGGGTAAGGATTGGTAGAAATATTGGTAGCATTAATGGTTGCACCGCCACTCACCTCGACAACATCGTGTGCTATCGACTTAAATTTCAAACCAGCCTGTTCTAGCTCTTGTTTAAAAGAGTTTAAAATATGACTTTCTAGATTATGTAAATTAATTTTACCACCAGTAATGCCAGCGGCAATAGCATAGGTGCCAGCTTCGATGCGATCGGCAATAATTTTATGTGTTGCAAAATGCAAAGAAGAAACACCTTGCACATTAATTTGCGAACTACCTGCACCACTAATTTTTGCCCCCATAGCAATTAAACAGTTTGCTAAATCAACAATTTCGGGCTCTCTGGCACTGTTAAAAATGGTGGTTTCACCCTCTGCCAAACAAGCAGCCATCAAAATATTTTCTGTTGCTCCAACCGAAACTTTATCAAAATGAATTTCCGCCCCTTTTAATTTGCCTTGCACCCTGCCCTCAATATATCCTTCGTTGAGCTGAAAAGTTGCCCCCATTTTTTCTAGGGCTTTTAAATGCAAATCAACTGGCCTTGTGCCAATGGCACAGCCACCTGGCAACGAAACCTTAGCATAACCAAATCTTGCCAAAAGAGGGCCTAAAATCAAAATAGATGCCCTCATTTTTCGCACTAAATTGTAGTCGGCAGAAGGATTGGTGATGTTGTGGGCTTGCAATTCTATTACTCTAGCCTTGTTGCCAGCATTGGCATTGTTGCCATTAAAATTAATTTCAACCCCTAAACTTGCCAACAAATTAACCATAGTTGCAACATCAGAAACATGAGGCAAATTACCAAGAGTAAGCTTTTCTGCAGTTAAAATAGAAGCAACCATCAAAGGCAAAGAAGCATTTTTCGCCCCAGTGATATAAACATCGCCGTTTAAAGCTTTGCCACCAGTGATTATAAGTTTTTTCATGTTTTATTTCTCGTATTTTTCCACCAAAGCATTCAACAACTGCACACCAAAACCAGTGGCACCTTTTTTTGCCAAAACATCGCCCTTACCTTTCCAGGCAACACCAGCAATATCGAGATGAGCCCACGGAGTGTCGCCAATAAATCGTTGCAAAAATTGAGCCGCGGTAGTGCTACCAGCACCTCTACCGCCACCAACATTTTTCATATCGGCAACATCGGAGTTAATCATTTCGTCGTATTCTTCACCCAAAGGCAATCTCCATAATTTTTCACCAGTTGCCAAACCGCAATCTTGCAAAGATTTTGCCAAATCATCATTATTGCTAAATAAACCAGCATAACAATCAGCCAATGCCACAATAATAGCACCTGTAAGAGTTGCTAAATCAACAATAAATTGCGGTTTAAATTTGGTGTTAGCATAGTGCAAAGCATCTGCTAAAACCAATCGACCTTCGGCATCGGTGTTGATAACCTCTATTGTTTGTTTCGACATAGAAACAACCACATCTCCTGGTTTTTGAGCGGTGCCAGAAGGCATATTTTCGACCAAACCAATTACACCGACCGCATTTACTTTGGCTTTTCTTTCGGCTAAATTTTTTAACAAACCAACTACCACCGCCGAACCCGCCATATCGGTTTTCATATCTTCCATATTGTTAGCAGGTTTAATCGAAATGCCACCAGTATCAAAAGTAACACCTTTTCCTACAAAAGCTAGAGGGGCTTGATTTTTTTTGCCACCCATCCATTTCAACACAACAAGTTGTGATTTTTTTTCACTACCTTTACCCACACCAAGCAAAGCATTCATACCTAATTTTTGCATTTGCTTTTCGTCTAAAATTTCAATTTCTAAACCTGGCACAGCAATTTCACTGCAAAACTTGGCATAAATTTCGGGATCGAGCTTGTTGCTTGGCTCAGAAACCAAATCTCTTACCAAATAAATATTGTTAGCCAAAATTTCGAGATTACTAAATTGTTTTTTTACTTCCGAAAATTTACCAGTGACAATTGTAAAATCTTGCAAAGAAAGTGTTTTTTCTGTTTGTTTTTCAAAAAAATATTTGTTAAAAATATAAGATTGCAGTTTCGCCCCAAAAGCTAAATTAGCAAGAGCATTTTCAGAAGACTCAAAATGAGTATTTACAATAGCTTCTTGATATTTACCGGCATTCAAAGTTGCCACAATTTTGCCACCAATTTTTTGCCAATCAACCACATTTAGGCTTTTGAGATTACCAGCATTAATAACAAGCTGTAAAACATTATCGATACTCACATAACAAACCTGCAACGGCTTGTTGCTAAACTGCGGATTATTTTGAGCTAATTCAATAATTTCGCCACTGGTTTCGTTAGCAACAACATGCACATTGATGCTTGCTTTAACAGCAGATTTTTTAGCTTTTTGAAAAGATATTTGCATATTAAATTTAAATAAAATTGAGCATTATGGCACTGTTGCATTCTAAATTTGCCAAACTGATTTTAATTTTTTGCTAGTTTTGAGGAGAAATTTTAGTTATTTTTAGCCTCATATTCAACATGATTAGGCTAAAAATAGGTAAAATTTATACCAAAAATGGCAAATAAAGTAAAATATAATTTAGGATGCAACAGTGCCATTATATAATAAATTAAAATATTATTTCTTTACAAAATCAAAATCAACGATTTTATTTGACAAATTATAAAAACATCTTGCTTATAAAAAAAAGAGCAATAAAATTTTTCTTTGGTGAGAATGGGTAGTATTCTTTTTTAACGGGTCAGATTTGAAAGAAAGCAGCCCAAAAATTGCAAAACTAGGTCATTCTCACTTACATTTGCACCACATTTGCACTAAAAAAATTATGTCTTATTTAGTTTTAGCTAGAAAATATCGCCCCCAAAATTTTGGCGAACTCGTTGGGCAAGAAGTTTTAACCACCACTCTAACCAATGCCATCATTCACAACAAACTGCATCAAGCCTATATTTTATGTGGCATTCGTGGCATCGGCAAAACCACCACTGCACGCATCATTGCCAAAACCATCAATTGCCTCGACATCAGCATGCAAAACAGCGCCATGGCTTGCGGTAAATGCAAAAACTGCCTTGACATCAGCAAATCACAGCATCCAGATGTCATCGAAATTAATGCCGCAGATCATCGTCGCATCGACGACATACGCGAGCTAATTGCCACCGCAATTTATTCGCCGATATTTGCCAAATATAAGGTTTATATCATCGATGAAGTGCATATGCTTACCGAAGAAGCTTTTAATTGCTTGCTAAAACTGCTAGAAGAACCACCAACCCATGTTAAATTTATTTTGGCTACCACCGAAATTCGCGATGTGCCACAAACCATTCTTTCGCGTTGTCAAAAATTTAATCTCTCTCGATTAAGTTCTGCCGATATGGTAAATCATCTACAAAAAATTTTACAACAAGAAAACTTCACCGCCGAAGAATCGGCATTGCAAATCATTGCCAAAATATCAGAAGGCTCGGTGCGAGATGCTTTGTCTTTTTTAGATCAAGCCTTGGCAATTAATGCCTACACACAATTTTTACCAACTTCTGTTGTTGCCGAAATGCTTGGTGCCAACAACCAAGATCAAAATCTAGCCCTAATTTCGGCTTTATTGCAAGGCAACATCAACGAATCGTTAACAATTTTTCACCAAATTCAACAAAGCAACAGCGATTTAATTATTATTGTCAAAGATTTATTAGAAATTATCCACAATATTTGCATCAGCAAACTCAATATTGCAAACAACTTCAATTATAGCCAAAGTCAACTCGCCACCGTCAAACAAATCGCCCATCAAACAAACCTTAATCATTTACTTCGCTGTTGGCAGTTAATCAATAAATCTATTCACGAAATCAACACAGCCTTGCTTCCTGCTCTTGCTTTTGAAATTATGCTCATTAAAATTGTACATATTTTATCGTTGCCCGATCTCAAACAAACTTTGCTTGATTTTAACAACCTAAATCATACAAATGCAGAACAAAACAATCTCAACACCGAGCTTGTCAACAATATTTTACAAAGTTTTGAAGGGGCAAAAATTATTTAATTTTCTATGGTTTTAACTCTTTTTCTTGTGGCAATTGGCGGAGCTTTTGGCTCTTGTTTGCGGTTTTTGCTGGGCTGGTATTTTACTTATCACACCAAAACTAATGCTTTTTTAATTGGTTATTCTTCTTTTCCGTTTGCCACTTTTTTTATTAATGTTCTTGGCTGTTTTGTAGCTGGTCTTGCTTTTGCTTTTTTTAATTATCATTTAAATCACTACAATCTTAAAACTTTTTTTTTGGTTGGTTTATTGGGCGGTTTTACCACTTTTTCTGCTTTTTCGCTCGATTTTTTACGTCTTTTTTTGGCAAATCAATATTGGCAAGCTCTAATTTATACTTTTTCTTCTTTATTTTTTTCAATTCTAGCAATGTTTGCTGGCTATTATCTCGTTACCAAGTTATGAATCTTGATTTAGAATGGCTTTTTTTTAATCAGCCCCTGCCCTATCAAGAAACCATCAACAAAATGGAAGAGCAGGTCAATTTAATCATTAATAAACAAGCAAAAAGTCAAATTTGGGTTTTAGAACATCCTCATCTCTACACTGCCGGCATCAGCTCTAAACCAACAGATCTGCTTAATAATTCTGCCGAAATTCCTATTTATGAAACCAATCGCGGTGGCAAATACACCTACCATGGCCCGGGCATAAAAATTGTTTATGTTTTGCTAGATCTAAAACATTTTTTTTCACCAAAAAACCCCGATATCGCTAGTTTTGTGCATTTTTTACAACAGTGGATTATTGATACTTTACAACAATTTAATATTTTTGCCGAAACTCGACCAGATCGTGTGGGCTTGTGGGTGCAAAATAGCCATCAAGAACAAAAAATTTCGGCCATCGGCATTAAGCTAAGAAAGTGGGTTAGTTATCATGGCATCGCCATCAATATTGATCCAGATCTAAAATATTTTCACAACATCGTGCCTTGTGGCTTATCTTGGCAACAATATGGAGTTACTTCTATCAAGCAACTTCAACCAAATTGCAATCTAGAAAATTTCAATCAGCTCCTTCAAAATAGTTTTTACCATACTTTTCATAAAAGAAACCCCTAATACCATTTTTCATCTTTTGGTGCAAAGTGTCAAGCGGTGTTCGATCTAAATTACCCTTCCCGTGGAAGGGGAATTTAGATCGAAGTGCGGTGCAAAATTCCCCTTCCACGGGAAGGGTAATTTAGATCGAACACCGCTTGACACTTTGCACCAAAAAAAAGGGGAATTTAATAAACTTCGTTTAAATTTTATGATAAGGATGATTGTTAATAATTGTTTGGGCTCGAAAAATTTGTTCGCACAGCAAAGTTCTTACCAACAAATGAGGCAAAGTAAGCAAACTTAACGACCAAATTAAACTAGTGTTTTGCTTTAAATAATCACTCACCCCAAAAGCTCCGCCGATAATAAAGTTAAGTTCAGAGGTTAACATCATTTGTTGCTGTAAATAATTAGCAAACTGCTTACTAGAAAGTGCTTTACCTGTTTCATCAAGTAAAATATTGGTGCTGTGCGGTTTGCAATATTGTAAAATCGCTTCTTGTTCTTGTTGTTTTATCTTGGCTATTTCGTGATTTTTGCTGAATTTTAGGTTAATTTCTTTTAATTCTACTTTATATAATTTTATTCTTTTCAGATAATTCTCAAAAGCAATTTGGTAGCCCATATCGTCAAATTTGCCTACGGTAATAATGTTAATTTTCATTTGGCAAAGAAAATTGATAATTTTTGTCAACAGCACAAGCAGTTACTGTGAATATTTTTTCCATCTCTTGTAAAATTTTTTGGCGATCTTGCAAGCCATTTTGACCGCCGTTGATTATTTTGGTGATGGCAACAATGTTTTCTTGATCTGCCAAAGCATTTAAATTATTTTTTTGCCAAAACCAACAAGCCGATTTTATGCTAATTTCTTTGTTATTACTTAATAAATCTGGGTTATTTAATAAATCGTTGTTGCCAAACAAATGTTGCGACAATTGTTGATAATTTGCTTTACCAGTAATCTGAATCAAGCCCCTTCCTCGATATTTGTAGCCATCTTTACTTGCCACATCGCCATTTCCTAAACGGTTGGCATAGGCAATGCTTGCAATGGCTTCTTGATTAGCAGAATGATTGTTGTTTCTGCCATATTGACTGGCTAAATTATTGTTAAAATATTTCGGCCACAGTTTAAGCAAAGCAACATCAGTATAATTAAGATTTTCAGCAAGTTGCAAACAATAATTACTTTCGTGGCAGATTTGTGCCAAAAAATGTGCCAATCTAATATTGCTGTCGATATGATAATTTGGCAAAACTTTCGCCATTTCTTCTGCCCACAATTTGTTTTCTTTATTGATTTTTAAAGCAAGAGCAATTTTGGCTTGATCCATAGTGTTATAATTTAAAAGATGATATTATACCATTTACACAAATAAATACCACACTTCGATCTAATCACCCTCTCATAAAGCGGGAGAGTGATTAGATCGAAGTGTGGTATTTATTTGTGTAAATGGTATTAATCGATATATCTACTAGCTTTGCTAATTTTTGCCTTTCTAACATTTTCGGCTTTTTTAGCTTGCTTAATAGATTCTTGTTTTTCTTGCTCTAAAATATCGACGATTTCAAAAAAATTATCAAGCCATTCTTGTGGATTTTTATTTTCTGCTTGTTGCATAATTTCTTCAATAATAGAGATTTCTTCTGGCGAAGAAGATAAAATTTTTAATATTGGTAAATGATTTTTTAATTCAAAATTAACAAAAACCGAATCAAAATCATTTTTTAGCAAGAAAGTTTTTTCTGGCTGATCGCCAATATAAGGAGCGATTTTCGCCTCTTCTTCGCTTAAATTAAGAGCTTTGGCAATATTTTGAGGATCAGAATTTATGGCACCAATAATTTTGGTATGACTAATATCGTTGATTTTTGCAAGCAAGCTATTTTGCACATTTTTTTCTTCATCATCAACAATAAAAACCGTAATACCAAACTTTTTTTCTAGATTTTCACAGAATTTAAAAAATATCTGCTCTAAATTGCTGTTGGTAAGCATTTGTAAAGGATCGCGAAAAACAGCAATAACTTTATTTTCAGAAGACATTTCGATAATTTTATGCAGTAAATATTGCAAAACAAAACTAAACATAGTTTTATCGGGCAAAACTTCGCTTAAATTAAAGGCTAAATTAGGATTTTGCCAGTTTATTTCGCTTTGGTGATTAAAAATATCATAAAAACTTGTCAGCTCTAAATTGTTAAATGCTTGCCAAATATCTTGTTCTTCTTGAAATAAATCTTTTAACTGCAAAAAATCAGTTATTTTATTATCAATAGCAATGTCAAGCTTTTGATTGATGATTATTCTGTGCTGTTCGGTGATATTTTTGCTATTATTTGCCAAAATACTAAACAAAAATTCTGATAAAAAACGATGATTGGTGTTGTTATCTTCTAAAAACAACGGATTAAGAGCGAGTTTTTGCTCTAAATAAGAAATATTTCTTTTACTTGGCAAAGGCAAATAAAAACTTTCGCCCGACAAAGCCGAAATAAAAGGTAAATTATTGTTGTTAAAATCAAAATAAAACAAGCTATGGTTGATTCTTTTTGCTTGGGCAAGCAAAAAATTGGTGATAGCTCTTTTGCCAGAATTTTTATTGCCAAAAACCAAAGTATTGCCAAACGAATCGTAATGAAAATTAAAAAAATAGGGGTTTTTCATAATGGTGCGAAAAGTTGCAATGGCAGGGCCCCAAGAATTGCCATTTAACTTACCAGAAGAAAAAGAATGTAGAGTAGAAAAAGTAGCAAAATAGCTAAGAGGAGCGATTTTTTGACGTTTTAAAAAAATAAAATTGGCAGGCAATTGAGACCAAAAACAATGTTCTAAAAAAATATCTTCTCGAATGATTGGAACACCTAAAAAACGAAATTGCTCGGTAATTAATTTAACATCTTCTTCGAGATTTTTTAATACATTGTTGATTATCATAATAGTTGTTTGTATTTTGGCAAAAACTATTTTTTCTTTGTCTTCTGTTTCTTCTGGTGTTGATTCTTTTTTATTGCCGTCGTCAAAATCAATATATTTATCTAAGCCAATTACTTTGGCAAAATCTAGACTTTCTGAGAGTTTTAAAACCTCGTATTGATCTTTTTTTACTTGGGTAATATTTTTTTTATCAGCAAAAAAATCAAGCGATTGCGAAATAATAAACTCGCACGGTAGTTGCAAAATTTTATCTAAAGAACGAAGATTGAGATCGAAATATTCTTTTAAACTAAACATTGCCGAAAAACTTTTGCCTTTATTGGTGTTGACCTCAATTTGTCTGCCCCCAAAAATCACTTTATTTTGCGATATTTCTTGACAAATTTCGTTGGCAACTAGCGGATAATAATCTTCTTGTAAATTGCAAACTTTACCAAAAAATCGCATCATTTCGGAATAAATAACCCCGTTCCATTCAATTAAACCAAGTTTTTTTGCCCCATGATCGCATAAAAAATCGACAATTTGATTGCAAATATTATTTAGTTTTTGATGAGAATTTTCTAGATATTTCTGGTGGGCAAACTTGGTGGTAAAATAAGAAAAAGAAGAGAAAAAAGTTTTAAAATTAACCACCGAAGTATCAAAGCCTTCAATGACAATGCTAATGTATAGCTCGTTGATAAAATCGTTATGCCAATTGTTTTTTTCTTCCCAAAAGTCGTTAATTTTTTTAGTAAAATAATTATCAAAATCTCCTTCGGGTGAAATATTTTTTCTTCTTCTAATAGTGGTAATCCAGATAGCGATATTGTTGGTGTCAACATAAGTTTTTAAAGCATAGCGAATAGAATCGCGTAGGTTGGTTAACTCGTGTAAAATGGAAGAATTATTATAACCAACTAATCTAATTACTTGAATTAACTCGCCGTTTTTGGTGATGATGGTGTTTTGATTGTAATGCGAAACAAAAGGTAAGAAGTTATATTGCTCTTGTTCTAAGGGCTTTTTTTTAGCATTACCAGCACTAGATTTTTCTGTTTTTTTAGATTTTAATTTTTTGAAATATTCTTGTAAAACAGAAAAATTTAAGGACATTTTTTATCTATTTTCAATTGGTAAATAACTATTTTGCACCGATCCTGTATAAAGCTGTCTTGGTCTGCCTATTTTAAAGGCTTTATCTTCGATCATTTCTTTCCATTGAGCTATCCAGCCAGCACTTCTGGCAATGGCAAAAATCACTGTAAATAAGTTGTTTGGAATGCCGAGGGCTTTATAGATAATGCCAGAATAAAAATCGACATTAGGAAATAATTTTCTAGAAATAAAATAATCGTCGTTTAAAGCTATTTTTTCTAGTTCAAGAGCGATATCTAGAAGCGGATCTTTCACCCCCAATTCTCCTAAAACTTCGTAGCAAGATTTTTTTAACACCGAGGCTCTTGGATCGTAGTTTTTATAGACTCGATGACCAAAACCCATTAAACGAAATGGATCGTTTTTATCTTTTGCTTTGGCAATGTAGTGAGGAATGTTGTTGATGCTGTTGATTTCTTGCAACATTTCTATCACTTCTTCATTGGCTCCGCCGTGTGCCGGGCCCCACAAAGAAGAAATGCCAGCACCAATACAAGCAAAAGGATTGGCACCAGAAGAGCCTGCAAGCCTTACGGTAGAGGTAGAAGCATTTTGCTCGTGATCGGCATGCAAAATAAAGATTATCTCCATTGCTTTGGCGATAGTTGGGCTTACTTTGTAGTAGTGAGTTGGTTTAGCAAAAAGCATATGCAAAAAGTTTTCGGCAAAACCAAGATCGTGCCTAGGGTAGATTATTGGCTCACCAATAGAATATTTATAGGCCATAGCTGCCAAAGTTGGCATTTTCGCAATAATTTTATAGGCAACATCGTCTCTGCCATCGGCATTAGAAACATCGACAGTTTCATGATAAAAAGCAGATAAAGAAGCCACTGCACCCACCATAATTGCCATTGGATGGGCTTTTCTGGGGAAGCCTCGATATAAAATATTGAGTTGCTCGTGAACCAACATATTATTTTTTACCGATTGACAAAACTTTTGATATTGTTCTTTATTTGGTAATTTTTGGTTTAAAAGCAAATAAGCAACTTCTAAATATTCGCTATTTTTAGCTAAATCTTCGATGTCATAACCACCATGTCTTAACAAACCTTTTTCGCCGTCGATGTAGGTTATTTTTGATTCGCAAGAAGCGGTTGACAAAAAACCAGGATCGTAAGTAAACATGCCGGTTTCTTTGTAAAGAGAAGTGATGTCAATCACACTTTGCCCAATAGATGGCTGATGAATTGGTAAAATTATTTCTTGATTGTTTGGCAGAATTAATTTAACAGTTTGAGACATATAGTTTAATTAAAAAATAAAGTTAATCCTAGAATGGCAAATAATAAAGACATTAGCCAAAATTTTCTCACTACTCTGGTTTCTGACCAGCCTAATTTTTCGAAATGATGATGAAGTGGAGCCATCAAAAAAATTCTTTTTTTGGTTAATTTATAAGAAGAAACCTGTAAAATTACCGATATTGCTTCTAACACAAAAAGCAAAGAAATAATGAAAAAAATAATTTCTTGTTTGATAATGATAGCAATCAAGCCCAAAACAGAACCAATCGCCAAACTACCCACATCGCCCATAAAAATTTTTGCCGGTTTATGATTAAAACTTAAAAATGCCAAAACCGCCCCAATAAGAGCATAACAAAAAAAGATAATTTCTTTGATATTATTAATGTGCATAATGTTTAATTTAAAAGCAAAAAGTGGGTTGCCAACAGCAAAAACAATCAGCACTAAACACAATAAATTAATGACCACAGGCACCGAAACCAAGCCATCTAAACCGTCTGTTAAATTTACTGCATTCGCAGAACCAACAACAACAAAATTAACAAAAATAATATATAAAAACAACGGTAGCAAAATTTGTGCATCAAGATGAAATGGTAAATTAATTTGCGGACTTAAATGTAAATTATTCACCTTTCCCAACCATAAAAAAACCAAGCCGATCATTATAAATTGCAAAATAATTTTATATTTACCTGCAAAACCTTTGGGGTTATTTTTAAACACTTTTAATGCATCGTCAATCAAGCCAATGCCAGCAAAAAAGAGCATTGTTGTTAATAAAATTAAAATATATTGATTAGTTATATCGATAAAAACAATAGTAGTAAGCAAAGTTGCCAAAACAATAAAAATGCCACCCATAGTTGGAGTTGATTTTTTGTTGGCTAAATGTTGCTGGGGGCCATCGTTTCTTATTGGTTGAAATAACTTTTTTGCCTTAATAATTTTAATATATTCTTTAATGCCAAAAAAGGCAATAATATAAGCAAAAAGAAAGCAATAAAAACTCTTCATCCAAGCGATTTGCATTATTTCTAAACCGTTTAGCATAGAGAAGTTAAATAATTAATGATATTTTCCATTTTTATACCCCTAGAACCTTTAATATAAATAAAGTCTTTGTTTTGCAACAAACCAAATATACTACAAGCAATTAAATTAGAGTTAGAATAAACAATTAAATTAGTATTTTGTAATTTTGCAACATAATTTGCAATAGATTTTGTAAAATTCTTGCCAACTAAAATTAATAGATCTGGTTTTTGTTGCAAAGCAAAATCAAGCACCTCTTGATGAAGCTCTAAAGATTTTTCTCCCAACTCTAGCATATCGCCTAAAATCAAAATTAGACGATCATTTTGCAAAATTTGTTGATAATTTTTTGCATCAAGAATGCCAGATTTCATAGAAGCAGTACTAGCATTGTAGGTGTCATCTAACACAAACAACTCTTTTTGCAAACAAGATAAAGTAATTAATTTGCCCCGACCAGCAGAATTGCTGAAAGTTTCTAATGTTTTTAAAGCAAGATCTAAATTGATTTTTAGCAAATGCAAACAAGCCACAATAATAATTGAGTTGCTAATAATGCTTTGATTGATGCTGTTTAATTGATAATTGAAAGAATGTTTTTGATGCTTTGCAACAATTTGACAGCTATTTATGTTGTTAATTTTGGCATTTGTAATTGTATAATCTGCCTCAACAGAAAGATCGTCGCTAAAACTAAAAATATGAGCAGGAGAAATGCCATATTGCAGGGCTTGCTCATATAAAAATTGATAATGCAGATTGTTTTTATTAATCAACACTTGTCCAAAATTTTTATTTAGACCAGCAAAAATTTCGGCTTTTGCCAAAGCAATTTCTTGTTCGTTGTTAAAAAACTCGATATGCACTGGTTTTATGGTGGTGATGATGACAATATCTGGCTTGGCTAATTGCGATAGCGGTTTAATTTCGTTGGCATGATTCATACCCATTTCAAAAATAGCATAATCGCAATCATTAGGCATATTCGCCAAAGAAAGAGGCAGACCAATGTGATTGTTAAAATTACCTTTGCTAAAATAAGTTTTGTCAACAGAATTTAAAGACAATTGCAACATCTCTTTTGTGCTGGTTTTGCCTATGCTACCTGTGATGGCAATAATTTTGGCGGTAGTTTGTTTTCTTTTATATGCTGCCAAGGCAGATAAAGCCTGCATAGTGTTTGTTACCACAACCAATCGGCTTGCATCGAGATGAGTTAAATTGGTTGTATCGCTGACAATTGCTACTTTTGCCCCATTATTTAGAGCGGATTCAACAAAATTATGACCATCAAAATTTTGACCGCTAATTGCCAAAAAAATACCATCAACAACTATTTTGCGACTATCTAAAAAAATTTCTGTTGCCAAAATATGGTTGGTAATTTTTGCAAGCAAAAAATCGTTTAGAGCAATATTTAAGGTATCGCTAGACCATAAAAAATTATTATTTTGCATAAGATTTTATTTCGGTTATTTGCTGATGATTAAATCTAGCCCCATATTGTGTGATGATTTTTCTTGCTAAAAAATTTGCAAATTTCGCCGATTCCAATAAGTTATAATTTTGTTGCAAACCATATAAAAAACCAGAGGCAAAAATATCGCCAGCCCCTGTGGTGTCAAGAGGCTTGATGTTGTCGGTTGGCACCTGAATAATTTGTTGATTATTGACCACGAAACAACCATTGCCACTATCGGTGATAACAATGGTGAGTTTTGGATTAATTTGACAAAACTGCTGAATTTCGCTTAAACTAAATTGCTGATTAGAGCATAAATTGGCAATTTCAAGCTTGTTGGCAAACAATAAATTTAGCTTTGGCAATAAATTTAAAAAATCTTGCTTATGGCGATTTACACAAAATAAATCAGATAAAGAAAAAGCCAATTTAATGTTGTGTTGCAAAGCCTGCCTGATGGCATAGTTAATAGCTTTTATGGTGCTTGGTTTATCATATAAGTAGCCTTCAATATAGATGGTATGAAAATTTTGCCAAGCAATTTTTTGCATATCAGCAATTGTAAAATCAGAAGCAGAAGCCAAATGGGTTGCCATAGTTCTTTCGCCACTTTCGCTTACCAAAATAAAAGAGCTTGCCGAAACTTGATTAGCAAGGTTTTTCCCGATAAAATCAACCCCATTTTCTTGCAAAGAAGCAACAAAACTATCGGCATAATTATCGGCACCAAGCACTCCAAAAAAACTCGTTTCCACACCAAGCAAACCAAGAGTTGCAGCGGTATTGCCGGCAGAACCGCCCGCTAAAATTATGTTTGGACTAAGTAGATCGGCAAATTTTTTGGCTTGATTTTGCTCTATCAAGCACATCGAACCCTCGACCAAACCGCTATCAAGCAAAAATTGTTTATCGACATTGCAAACAATATCGGTGATAGCATTGCCGATAGCTAGAATATTTTTGTTCATATTAAGATAATTTTAAAAAACTTTTTTTTGCCAACTGAAAGTTCAAATTCTTGGGCTTGATTAAAACTATAAAAAACATCAAGAACTGCTTGTTTGTTTATTTTTACCGCCCCGCCCTGTATTAGTTTTTTTGCCTCACTTTTTGAAGGGCTAGCTTTAATTTCAAGCAAAATATCGGTTAATTTTTTACTTTCATTGTTTAATGCAAAACTAAAACTCGGAAAATTTTCTTTGCTGACAAAAATTGCCCTAGCCTTTTCTAATGCTTGTGTTGCTTGTGTTGACGAATGACAAATTTTAGTTGCTTCAAAAGCTAGAATTTCTTTGTTTTGATTAATATTTTGGTTTTGACAAAAATAAGAAATTTGCTCTAAATCTAGGTCGGTGAAAAGTTTCAAAAATTTTTCGACATCATCATCACAAACATTGCGAAAATATTGAAAAAATTCAAAAGGATTAAGCAAATCAGCACTTAACCACACCGCTCCGTTTGCGGTTTTACCCATTTTTTTGCCATCAGCAGTAGTAAGAAGAGGAGAAGTGAGGCCAAAAACTGGTCGATGCTCTTGCTGTTTGTGGGCATAGAATTTGCGAATTAGTTCGGTGCCGTTGACAATATTGCCCCACTGATCGGAGCCACCAATTTGCACAGTGCACGAGTTTTGTTGATAAAGTTGCAAAAAATCGTAAGCTTGCAAAAGCATATAGTTAAACTCTAAAAAAGATAGTGGCTGATCTCTTTGCAAACGAAGTTTTACCGAATCAAAACTCAGCATTTTATTGATAGAAAAATGTTTGCCGATATCTCTTAAAAACTGCAAATAATTGAGGTTTAAAAGCCAATCTTGATTATTGACCAAAATTGCCGAATTTGCTAGTTTTTGATTATTAAAATCTAAAAAAGAGCTTAATGTTTGCTGAATTCCTGCGGTATTTGTGGCGATTTGAGCCAAACTTAATAAATTTCTCGCCTCATCTTTACCAGAAGGATCGCCAATTTGAGTGGTGCCACCGCCCACCAAAACAATAGGCAAATTGCCATGTTTTTGCCACAAGCGAAGCATCATAATTTGCATTAAACTACCCACATGCAAAGATGGAGCGGTGCAATCAAAACCAATATAGGCAACCATAGGCTTGCCGTTGTTTTGGGCATTAAGCAGTTGCAAATCAAGCTCTTCTAGGTTGGTGCATTGAGCAAAAAAACCTCGAGCAATAAATTGTTGTAAAAATTTTGATTTTACATTCATGGTTATGAAAAAAATATTTTGAGTTAATTTTTGATGATTTTAAATCAAAAAAACAATTTAGCTATATTTTTATTGTAATTTATTTTATTTTTTTACTTGCTTATAAAAAAACATTTAATTAAAATTTTGTCGAAAATATAATTTCTTTTAAGCGGATGTGGCGAAATTGGCAGACGCACTAGACTTAGGATCTAGCGCCTCACGGCATGTGGGTTCAAGTCCCTCCATCCGCACCAAAACTAACTTGACAACACCAAAAAACTCACAAAAATATGCCTGAAGAATCAATACTTCCTGTAAAAAACACCTTTGTTCATTTTGAAAAAGAAACAGATCCAAAATTGCCTAGATCGCAAAGTGCACCAGCAATAATGACTACACAACAAAATCAAGAAGAACTAGAAAAAATACATCAAAAACTAAGAGAATTTGTTGCTAAACTAAATCCACAAAACGGTTCACAAATATCTTTCGAACAATATTTAGCTGAAGAATTTAAAAAAAATCCAGATAATTTTGATTTTTCTCAATTTAATTTTTTAAGATCAGATGTTAAGATATTTGGCTTAAATCAAGAAAATTTTAATTCTGCTGTTGAAAGTTTAGATCAGATGAAAAAATTATACGATTTTTTAGATCAAAACAAGGATAAAACAATAACAAGAGAACAACTAGAAACATATACAACACCAAAAACAGATTGCACAAATGCATTAATACAACATTTTCGATTATATTGTCCAATAGATGGCAACACAGTAACAATACCTTGTTATGCAGCACCTTTATTAGAAGAACCACAAAAAATTCAACAGAGATGAAAACACCAAAATTTTGGCAGAGTAAAAATATTTTTACTATTTTTCTTTTACCTTTTTCTTGGCTGTATTTTGCTATTTTTTTACTCAAAAAAAAGCTAACCAAACCTCAAAAAATCAATATTGCCAGCATTTGCATCGGCAACCTAATTGCTGGCGGTTCTGGCAAAACACCTGTGGCACTTGCTTTAGGCAAATTATTACATCAGCAAAATATTGATTTTTCTTATTTAACTCGAGGTTATTTAGGCAAAAAACCACAACAGCATTTTTTTTGGCAAAATCAAGCTCAAAATATTGCCGACGAAGCCTTGTTGCTAAATCAAGTTGGCAATGTGGCGGTGAGTAAAAATCGCTATTTAGGGGCAAAAATTATCCAACAACACCAGCCAAATTGCCAAGCCATCATTTTAGACGACGGTTTGCAAAATTTTACTTTACAATATAGTTTAAAATTATTAGTCATCGATGGCCTCATTTTGTTTGGCAATAATTTTTTATTACCAGCGGGCCCGCTCAGACAAACCATTGCAAGCGGTTTGGCTTTGGCAGATGCTTTTGTTGTGATTAATCACAGCGAAACTTTACAGCAAATTTTAGCTTCTCAAAATAAGCCAATATTTTTTGCCAATCTTGTTATAAAAAACATCGAGCTATTTTGGCAAAAAAAGTTGTTTGCTTTTTGTGGCTTGGCCTATCCAGAAAAATTTTTTCAACTACTCAAAAAACATAATTTACAACTAGCAGAAACCAAAGTTTTTGCCGATCATTATGCCTACAGCAATACCGATCTGCAAAAAATTATCAATCATAGCAAAAGTCTTGGTCTCACTCCCATCACCACCAAAAAAGATTGGGTAAAATTTTCGGCAGAAATACAACAGCAAATCGCTTATCTAGATATCGAATTAATATTTGACAACGAAGAATCGCTAGTTAAAATGATTAAAAAAATTTTATAAAACTTTAATTTTGTGTTAAAACAACTTCGCTATTTACTTGAAACAATCTTGGTGCTTTTTGGGCTGATGGTTTTTCGAATTTTTCCTGTTAATTTTATTGGCAATATCGCTGGTAAAATAGCCATTTTTGTTGGCAAAAAATTAAAAGTGCAAAAATTAGCCTACAACAATCTATCTTTAGCTTTTCCACACAAAAACAACAGCGAAAAACAGCAAATTCTAACCAAAATGTGGTTTAATTTGGGCAAAATTATTGCAGAATTTGTGCATATCGGCGGTATGTCTGGTCAAAAATTAGCCAAATTTGTTGCCATAAATCAGCAAACTCAACAACAATTAAAACAACTAAAGCAACAAAAAACTGGTGGCATTATTTTTTCTGCACATTTTGGCAACTGGGAAATTGGCCCTAAAACCCTGCTAAATCAAGGCTTAAAAGTGCATACCGTTTATCGCCCGCTCAACAATCCTTGGGTCGAATTTTTTACCGCTAAACTTCGAGGGGTTTCTTTGATTAAAAAAGGCACTCAAGGCAACAGGCAAATTATTAATGCCATCAAAAAAGGTGAGTGGGTCATTATTTTGGCCGATCAAAAAATTAGTGACGGCATTTTGGTTGATTTTTTTCATCAACCCGCCATTACCTCGGCTTCACTGGCAAAAATCGCCCTTAAATATCAGGTTCCTTTGGTTTTGGGCTATATTTTACGAAAAAATCAACAATTTTCTTTTTCGCTACACCTAGAAAAACCGCTTGCAATAAACAATTTAAGCAATAATCAACAAAATCTACAAAAACTTACTTTACAAATAAATCAAAGCTTAGAAAATATCATTAGCAAAAATCCAGAACAATGGTTTTGGGTGCATAACCGCTGGAAAAAATAATCTTTTATTAATCTATGAAAAAAATTTTTAGTCTTCTTTTATTATTTTGCACTTTTTCTTGTGCTTTTTTTAACAACAAATCAAGAGATATTGCTATTAACAGCAACCCAACCAATGCCCAAATCATCATCGATGGTCAAAGCCATGGCTACACTCCAGCAATTTTAAATTTGCCTGTCAAAGAATATAACATAACCTTAGTTAAACCAAATTATGGTTCTGCTAATTTTAACACTCCAATTTGGTGGGGCACTTTTCCTACCAATATTTATGGCTCAACAACCGCCAACGGAGTTAGGTGTATGCTTGATTCTGCAGTGGTAATCACTTTTTTTACTGGTCATTGTGCCGATTTCAAACAAAAAGTGCATAACATCACTATCAACAACAATCAGCAAAACATCAACACTCCCCAAACAACTCTCAAACGATATTATTAATTTTATGCCAATTGCTAAAGAAAATTTATTTGCTCTTTTAAAAAAATCTTTTCCTTCTGCCGAAATTATTATTGATTCTTTAGTCGACGATAACGATCATTACAGCATCACAATTATTGACAGTTCTTTTGCCAATCAAAGCAAAATTATGCAACACAAAATGGTTAACAAAGCACTCGAATCGGTGCTTAACACCAACATTTTACATGCTGTGCAAATCAAAACCATTGTCAAAAACTAGATATCATTAAATATTTAAAATTTTTCATAAACGGCAATGTTGAATTCTAAATTTTGCCAAACTTATTTTAATTTTTTGCTAGTTTATAAATTTCTTCTGGTACAAAAGTTGCTCCTGGTACTGCCGACGAACTAGATGCTCCTGCCGAAGGACCAGCTTCTACCGACGAACTAGCTCCTGCCGAGGGACCAGGTGCCCGACCCCGAACATCTACTGCCTGACGACCATCTTCTTTTTTTCTAGTAGTAGCTTTAAAATCCTCAATTAATCCTCCCCTAGTTTTTAACACCTCCTTTATAGTAGCAATAACTAATACCATTTCCATAAATAAATACCACACTTCGATCTAAATTCCCCATCCCGTGGAAGGGAAATTTAGATAGAAGTGCGGTGCAAAATTCCCCTTTTTTAGAAGGGGTGGCGACCGAAGTTCGACGGGGTAGTGTTAGGAGACGATCGCCGATGATATTTCAAAGAGATCCTGCCATTGGTTTTTGTGTTGCAAAGTTTCGATCTGGACAATTTTACTTCAAAGCAATGCTCCACTTTTTAGATAGATATTTGTTGATAGTTTCGATTTCTTCTTGTGTTAAATCGCGATCAAAAGCAATAATTTCGCCAATATAGCCTCCGTAGCCACAGTTATAAGTGTTGTTTTGTGGATTTTCTCCGCCAATACCAAAAAAACTGTCACCAACAACAAAATTAGAAAAATTTTGAGAAACCTTTGTGGTTATTGGAGAATTGCTATTAGCATATGAAGAAATTGTTTGATTTTGTTTGTCTTGTGCTGTTTTAACTTTTAAAACTAAAATAGTTGGTGTGGAAGGATTTATTGTATGTAAAGTGTTTACGGATTCGTAAATTCCTTCTGTATTAGCTAAGCCATGGTATATTTTACTAGATGCTTTATTCATGACAAGATGTGAAGCGGTATTTGAAATAGTATCATTTGTATTCATATCATTTTGACCCATTAAAACACCACATCCGCCAATTGTATCATAAGTAAAAACCATAAATCTAGTGCTAGTTTTATTATCAAATGGCAATGGTGCTGGCTCTGGAGTGACGGTGCTTTTTTGAGCAAACATTCTGCTAGACTGAAATGTAAAATAAAGAGCGGGGAGATTATTAATTGCATTTGCTATATACATTGGTCTATATAAATTACTGTGTTGATAAACACTTTTTTTGTTACCATTAATTATTTTGGGATTAATATCGTTCCAACGAGCCACTAGATCTCTATTATTAGGGCGAGCAATATCTTTTATATAATTTATGTTGTTTTGATTAGCTAATTTTTGATAAGTAGAGCTTGTTGCAATATTTGATAATGTGGTTGTGTCGCTTTCACTACTATCAACAAAGGCAAAACTGTTTTCAATGGTTGGTTCAAGCCATAAAACTAGATCGGCAATTGAATTAACATCGGAAGATTTGGTAAGTTGAGCAGCAGATTTAAGCTTAGAATCACGAACCAAGCGAGAGCCAGCGGTGATACCAGCAATCAAAATACCAATAATCAGCACCACCACCGACAATTCAATTAACGAAAAGGCCTGTTTTAGGTTTTTATAAGAAGAAGGCATAAAATTATTATTGTGCGATTATTTCAATAAAATTAAGGGTCTAAACAATTTTAGAAAAGATTTTTTGATTATTTTTAACAAAATTTCATACAAATCTTATCTAATATCACTAAATTTAAAATTACTTTTTTTAAGTGTAAGATAAATTTTTCATCAGTTAAGACTTTTTTTAAAAACGGTTGATAATGATACAATTTTTATGAATGTAAAAAAGGTGTTGTGGTGTTATTGAAAGCAGGGCAATTTGGTTAAAAACCTGTCGTTGCGATAGCACGACTGAATATAATATTTCGTTATAATGTGGTTTTAATTAGTGGAAATGGTATAAATAGATCGCACAGATATTATCTCCACCTTCCACAAAAAAATTATTTTGCAGGAGAGCTATTTATACAAGCGATAGCCAAGTAAAAAATCTTTAAGATTTGCTGGTTTTTTACCAGATTTCTGCACTATTTTTGGCAAAATATAACCATCTTGACAATAAATTGCAAAGTTTTTAGCAACTTCTCCAATTTGCTGATTGTGATTGCAAGCAATAAAATCTGCATCAAGTATTTTTATTAATTCGCCATTATGCACAAAATAAGCCCCTAAACAACCGCTTAAAGCCAATATTTTTGCCAATAATTTTTCGCCTGTTTGTGAAAAATCAAGCAAACACTCATCTTTACTAATTTTTTTGGCAAAAGTGGCAAGTTGATGATTTTGCTTTTCATAAAAAACATTATTTTGCTCTATTTTTGGCAGTAAATCTAAAAAAAGTTCGGCACCAATTTGAGCTGTTTTGCTTGCCACTTCTTGATAGGTTTGATTTTTAATGCCAACATTTTTTTTGCTAACAATATCGCCACTGTCAAGCCCGGCATCCATTTTAATGATACAAACATCTAGGTCTAACTCTTGGTTCATAATCGATCGCTGAATTGGAGCAGCCCCGCGAAATTTGGGCAAACTTGAAGGATGCAAATTAAAACAACCAAATTTTGTAGCTTGCAAAATAGCTGGCGGAAGCAATAAACCATAGGCAATCACCAAAGCCAAATCGGCATTAAAAGCTAAAAATTGCTCAACAACGGATTTTTCTTTGAGGTTTTCTGCGGTAAAAACTGGTAAATTATGCTCTATCGCCAACTGATGCACTGGTGTGAGTTGCATTTTCTGCCCCCTGCCCGCCACTTGTGGGGGCTTGGTGTAGACTGCCACGATTTGATGCTGTTTGCTTTGCAAAATATTTTGCAAAGTTGGCAAACCAAAACTGGCGGTGCCCATAAAAATTATTTTTGCCATATTCTAATTTTTCTTTTCTAGTTCAAATTGCACAACATCGGTGCGATTAGCCACAAAACCAGCATAACAATAACTTAAATAAAACTGCCATTTTCTTACAAATTCGAGATTAAAACCAGAATGCAAAACCGTGTCAATTTGTTGATTAAAATTGTCTAACCAAATTTTTAGTGTTTTAGCATAGTCAAGCCCAAAAGCGGTTTCGCTTACAATGTTGAAATTATATTTTTTGGCTAAATTTCGTATGATGTTTTTTGTTGGCAGAACTCCGCCTGGAAAAATATGTTTTTGAATGAAATCAACTCTGTTTTGATATTGCTCAAAAATATCTTCATCGATAGTGATAATTTGCAAAACCGCCTTGCCTTTGCTAGCTAAACATTGATTTATTTTGTTAAAATAGGTTTCCCAATATTGTTTGCCAACCGCCTCAAACATTTCGATAGATACAATATTTTGATAAACATTGTTTTCGTCGCGATAATCTTGTAGCTTAACCTCAAACTGTTGATTTTTGTGAAAATTTTCTTGACAATATTGCTGTTGTTGCTTAGAAAGAGTAAGGCCAGTTACAGAAAAATTATGTTGAGTTGCCAAATTAGCAAAACCGCCCCAACCGCAACCAATTTCAAGAATTGAGCCTGTTTTTAACTTATTAAGAATGTTATGATATTTGTTGATTTGGGCTTGTTGCAAATCGTCTTGCGGTGACAAAAATAAACCGCTAGAATAAGTCATGGTTTGATCAAGCCACAAACTATAAAAATTATTGCCAAGATCGTAATGAAATTCGATATTTTTTTTACTGCCTTTTTTGGTATTTTTATTAAACCAGCATTTAAGATACAACCACCAAGCTTGCCAACGGTTTTGATGCAAAAATTCTTCGAGATATTTGCTGTTGATAGTAAAAAAAGCTAACAAATCTGGCAAATTCGGGCTAGACCATTGATTGCGAATATAAGCCTCTCCAAAGCCAATATCGCCATCACTAAACAATGTTGAAATATTATTTTCGTCTAAAATAATAATTTCACAAATATTGCTGGTATCTTCGCCAAATATTTTTTTTTCACCATTAGGAAAAAGAATAAGCAAAGATGAGTGTTTCACTTGCTTTAAAGCTTCAAAAAGTAAGTTCATTGCTTAATTATTAAAAACTTGTTGAAAAATATGATTGATATGTTTTAGATGATAGCCAATATCAAACAATGATTGCAACTTTTCTTTGCCTAATTTGTTGATTATTTCTGGTTCTTTTTCAAGTAAAGACAAAAAACTAGATTCTTCTTTTCTCCAGATTTTCATAGCATTTTTTTGCACCAAAGCATAGGCTTGTTCTCGAGAAATGTTGGCTTCTTCAATTAAAGCCAGCAAAACTCGTTGCGAATAAACCAAGCCACCCAAATTATCGAGATTTTTTTGCATATTTTGCGGGTAAATCAACAAATTTTCTACCAATAAAGTGAGTCGGTGCAAAGCAAAATCAAGAGTGATGCAACAATCAGGGGCAATGAATCGCTCAACCGCAGAATGAGAAATATCTCTTTCGTGCCATAAAGCAACATTTTCTAGGGCAGGAACCACAGCACTTCGCACCATTTTTGCCAAACCAGTGAGATTTTCGCTTAATACCGGGTTTCTTTTGTGAGGCATAGCAGAACTGCCTTTTTGCCCTGGGCTAAAAAATTCTTCGACTTCTAAAACTTCGGTTCGTTGTAAATGCCTAATTTCAACCGCAATATTTTCGATGCTAGAAGCAATAACCGCCAAAGTGGCAAAGAAAAAAGCATGACGATCTCTTGGAATTACTTGAGTAGAAATGGTTTCAGAAATCAAGCCAAGCTTGTTGGCTACAAAATCTTGCACTTGTGGAGCAATGTTGGCAAAAGTGCCCACCGCCCCCGAAATGGCACAAATAGCAATTTCTTGTTTTGCCATTTTTAAACGTTGTAAATTTCGCTTAAATTCGGCATAAAACCTAGCCATTTTCAAGCCAAAAGTGGTTGGCTCGGCATGAATGCCGTGCGATCTGCCAACACATACAGTATTTTTGTGTAAGAAAGCCTGTTTTTTTAGAGCTTCTAACAGTTTTTCTAATTTAGTGATTAACAAATCGCAAGATTGTGTTAGTTGCATCGATAAAGCAGTGTCAAGCACATCAGAGCTGGTCATGCCATAGTGAATGAATTTAGAATTTTCGCCAGTAAGTTCGGCCAAATGGGTGAGAAAAGCAATAACATCGTGCTTGGTGGTTTGCTCGATTTCATCGATTCTTTCTACATTAAATTTGCCACCAGCTTTGGCAAAATTTTGGCGAAGCCTGCCGGTGGTGCCCGCTGGAGCAATGTTGAGTTGCTCTAAACACTCGGTGGCAAGCATTTCGATTTCAAACCAAATTTGATATTTGTTTTCTGCCTGCCAAATAAAACTCATTTCGGGCAAAGAATATCGCTGAATCATAACTTAAAAGATAAAAAAATTAAAAACATCATTTTAAAATTACTTTTTATCAAAAGCAATGTTTTTGATGAAGTTGCATAGCAATACCAATTCCATTAATTAAAATAATACTATGGTTTTAACTAATGGAAATGGTATAATATCTATTGTTTCAATTTATATTAATACAGCATTTTTTTATAACAAAAGAACAAGAAGAGATTGAAAACAAAAATTCCTTTTCTAGAATTTGAAAGTTTATAATACCATTTCCCGTCTTTAAATCTTATGCAAAACAACCTAACCAAACAAGCTTGTTAATTAAAAATGTTAAACAAGCAACTAGCAAAACATTTCAATAAATCAACTAAAAAAGGCTTTAGCTTGCTTGATGCCTCGATTTTATTGATTATTTTTGCCCTTGTTGCTATTAGTTTTTTGGCTGTAAATAGCTTTGAAAACCTCTATAAACAAACAAAAGTAGATTATAAAAGAATACAAAACATTAAAAATAAAATCGAAGCACTCAAACTAAAAAATAGTGCAGGATGTAGAGAGGGTGATTGTAGATATACGGTTCTGCCCTGCCCTGCTACTGGCGGAAACGGAGAGGAAGTGGCAAGACAAGCTGAAGGTTGTGCTGGACTAACACCAAAAATTATAAAAATAAACAATATTGATTATTACTATTATTACGGCGAAATACCTTATGTAACTTTAGGTATTGCCAAAGAAGATGCTATTAATCGCTACGGCAATTTTTATGGTTATTTAATTCCTGTATTAGGCACTAGCGATTTTGCACCAGATGGCTTTGCCAATTATAAAATTTTTGACACTGGCGATAAAACAACCGCTTCTTTTAGCGATTTTAGTAACACCAATCAATTTAGCGACACAATCACTGTTGCAGAAAGCACTTCTGAATTATGTAATATTCCAGAAAATCAACTTTATGAAGGCAAAACACACAGTAGCAGAACTGGCATTTACAAAACAATTTCTAACGGTGAATCGTTAAATATAACTTCTTACCAATGTCAAGCAGACGGTTTAAAACAATATGTTTCTGATTTAACCAACGATACTTTTAATGCATCTTTAGATACTGTGATTAAATGTTTTTCTGGTGGTTCAGATTTTACAATAAGCAAAGAATGCCAAAAAGCCTGCCTTAAAAATACAAAAGGTTTAAGAGAGGAAGGGAAAAATTTTTGCAACGCTCTAAAGAATAATAATTGCTCAGTAAATTGCAGTATATTAGATGGCATTATAGATGGTGTTAATGGATATTATAATGGCGACATCTATCAAAATAGTTGTCAAGGCGATTCAAATAAATATCAAACCACCACATTTAATTGCGGATGTGCGGTTTCTAATATCGACAGAACTATCAACCATGCTAAATATTTTGATCCCACTAGCAAAACCTGTTTGGGTAAAATGTGTAAAGTGTTAAGCAGAACAGATCTTGCTACTATTTTATACAACAGCAGTGTAATTAAAGATTCTTCACAAGCCAATCCCACTTTGGTTGAATATAAAGCTCCAGCTCAAAAAGGTTTGTTATCTTGTGCTTATGGCTATAACGATAATCTCGCCCCACTTAATTATGTATGCGATGCAAACAATCACACAATCACCATTAACGGCTCTTGTGCCACCAATGAATGCTTGGTTCCTTTAACAAGTGGCACCGCTGGTGCTTTAGCACCTTCAAAAGTAAGTCACACTCAACAAATTTATTGCCTTAAAGGTTATGTATCTAGTGCAGGAGCTCTCACTGCCAACTGCCCAAATAACGATTATGCCACCGCCACTACCGGCACAATCACTGGTGGTAGTTGCACCAGAATAACCTGCACAAATCCAAACACCACTGGCTATACAGCAACTGGCTTAACTAATTTTGATTATACCGATATAGCAAAAACAATAACTAGCTTAACTTGTGCCTCTGGATATGATGGCGCAGCGAAATATACTTGCACTACACATAATGCACCAGCGGTTTTTGAAGGTTGTGCTCGCATAACTTGTGAAGCTACTAAGGATGCAAATAATGTGCTTGAAAATTTTTCTGCATATACTTATAACAATGGTTTAAAGTATGCAACATATGATTCTCCTAGCATTCCGCCAAATGAAGCTCTAATAGATTCTTCCCCTATTGGTTATACTCAATTGTCTTCTGGAAATGTTGGTAATATTAATTTTAATTGGGGTGGGGGCATTGTTTTAAATAGCAATAAAAGCGATTATCTTTTTGTTCTTTTTAGTGGTGGTTATAAAGTTGAGAGAACAGGTACTCATTATTTCAGAATATGCTCTGATGATGGTTCTAGATTAAAAATTAATAATCAAGTTGTTATAAAGGATTGGACTGTTCATGGCACTGCTTGTTTTTCTGGTAATATTAATTTAACAATCAACACCATTGTGCCGATTGAATTGATATATTTTGAGTATCATTCTGGAGCAGATATTGTGTTAAGTGTTAGTGCTGACAATTCTAATTGGACCATTATTCCAGCTTCTAGTTTTACTTCTTCCATTGGTAATAATATTTATTTTGATTTTGGTCAAACTGTTGCTGGTTCTTTATCTTGTAATACTGCTAATGGTTATGTGAATAGTGGTGCCAATATTAGCTATTCTTGCCCGAATCGCAATAATCTTACCATAGAAGGTTGCGGACCTCCTAACTATGCTGATATTGGTTTGTGGCTTGAAGCTAAAGACAACACTTATAATTCGTTTGGTAGTAATTTAAGTAATATTACTACATGGAAAGATTTAAGTGCTAATAAAATTAATTTTACCGCTTCAAGCCCTGCTTTGCAAAGCCTTAGTGCTATAAATGGCAAATCCGCTCTTAATTTAAGCGGTCAAAACTTTTCTGCCACCGTTGATAAAGCAAAAATTATTGGCAACAACACCGACTCTACCATTTTTATTGTGCAAAAATCAGAAAATGCTAGCAGAAATTCAAGCTTATTATGGCAAGATGGTGCTAATAAATTAATGCAAATATCTACCGATTCTACCGATAACGGCAAATTTAAATTCGATTTTTCTCCTACTGCAAGCTATAAATCATCAAATCAATCTTATAGCACAAGCCCAACTTTAATATCGATAGTAAAATCTAGTAGTGGCACGATTGCTTATCAAAATGCTTTGACAATCATCAACAATAACACCGCTTCTAGCATTTCTTCCACCTCTGGCACTCTTACTATTGCCAACGATTTTGTTGGCAAATTAGGCGAGATTATTATTTATAAAAGATCATTAAACAATACCGAAAGAGTTAATGTGCAAGATTACTTGGCAACTAAATGGGGATTCTCTCCAAAAATTTGCATTAGAATTAATGGTAACACTGGTTATGTAACAAGAGATACCACAAACATAGCAGAATTTCCGAACCAAAGCATTACTCACGGAACTGTTCTTTCTTGCGATCGAGGCTATAATGGCTCTATTTCTGCTAGTTGTTTGCTTTATGGTGGCGAGGCAACGGTTAGTGGCAGTTGCAGTATCAACAAATGCTATGTAACTTTTAATAAAGATAATTCAGTAGGCGGATCTGCTCTAGCAAGCACCACTCTATATGATCATGGCACCGCTTATAGCACTATTCTTAACGATGCCTCAACTGCAAATCTTGGTGCAACAACAAACACTGGTGGAGCAAAATGCCCTTATGGTTATAGCAAACCATTGGTTGATAGTTTTTCTTCTGCAATTGTTAACAGTAAATTAGATTGCACATCTAGTGGCTCAACACTCACTGTTGGCACTTGCACCATCAATAGATGCAATGTTTTAAATCCAAACATTGTTGGCGGAAGTGGAACTTTAACAACCTTTACTCATGGCGATCCGATTACTTGCAAAACTGGCTTTACTCAAACAGCTCCAATTACTGCCGACTGTAATAATATTTTACTTGGTAGGGTTTTTGGCGGAAATTGTGTGCCAAACGAATTTTATAGTATTGGCATAGCTTCTTCACTCACTTTATGGCTAGATGCTAACGATGCCAGCTCTATTATGAAATCAGGAACGGCACCAAACGAAAAAATTGGCACCTGGATAAGTAAAATAAATAGTGCTGGCGGAACTGCAACCGAAGTTACTCAAGGCACCGATGCCAACAAACCAACCTACAAACCAACCTCTGCTAATTATAACAATATGCCGGTTATTAGTTTTGATGGCAATGATTCTTTGTTTACTACAACACAAAATATGATGCCAATTACTAATGGTTCAGATAGTTACACTATGATTGCAGTACATAAAATAAATTCTTCTAGTACCATGACTTTATTTGAACAAAATTCTAACTCTTTACAAAATTTTAAGAGAGCTGGTATGGTATTTGTGAGTAATTTTGCTTATTTTTCTGGAGAAAATGCCGATTATCATTGTGCTAATACAACAATTGGTTGCATTAGTTCCAACAATAGTCTTGGCAACATTTCTAGCATGAGTATAAATAACATCAATAGTGCAAATAGTTATGTCAATATTTTTCATAATACTGACAGTAAAATTAAAAGTAGCAACTTAAATAAGTTGAGTACTGGTAATGGTTATTTTGTTGTCGGCAGAAAATTGAATGATACAGAATATTATGCTGGCGAAGTTGCAGAATTAATGATTTATAATAAATCTCTTAGCGATAACGAAGTAGCTACAGTTCACAATTATTTAGCCACAAAATGGCAATTTTGCTCGATTACTAGCGATGCAAATGGTAAAATTATTGGCTGGGGGGCTTATAAATTTGGCGATAATATTATTAATAGAAGCAGTAAAAAAGCATATCTATCTTATACAGCAACCGCAACTAGCATTCCTTCTAATTATTCTATTGTATGCAGTGCTGGCTATACTGGAAGCCCACAATACCAATGCATTAACAACACAATAACTTTAAGCGGTTGCACACCACCAAATACAAGCAATATATCTTTATGGCTAGATGCCAAAGATAATACCATTTCTTCTTTCGGTGAAAATAATCCGTCTTCTGCAATTACTTTATGGAACGATATCAAAGAAACCACTGCCACAAAATTTAATTTTAGCGGTGGTAATACCACTTATGTTACTGGTGCAAATGGCATAAATTCTAACTCGGCAATTAGTTTTTCTGGCAATTCTACCCTAACTTCTAGCAATGCTGTGTTAAGCAATTTAATCAACACTTCAAGTAATCAAGCAACTGTTTTTATAGTGCAACAAGCTCCAAACATTGGTGGTAGTAGCTTTTTATGGCAAGATAATACCAATGCCAATAATTTATTTAAACTCGAAAACTATACCGCTGGCAACAAAAATCAAGTAACTCTTGGTAGCACAACTTATGTTTCAAGCGAAAACACTGCCAACACTACCCCAAAAATTATTACGATTTCTATCAATAACAACATTGTTAAAGTTTATCAAGATAACAGAGAAAATAGCAATAACAATAGTTTTACAGTTCTAGATGCAACTACAGCAAATAATCTCACATCGTCCACTGGTTTTTTAAAAATCGCCGATGGTTTTACTGGCAAAATTGGTGAAATCATAGTTTATAAAACAGCATTATCCGATGTCGATCGCATAAATGTGCAAGATTATTTAGCAACAAAATGGGGTTTTACCAAAGTGTGTAGCATCTCTAATGCAAGCGATACTATCGGTGTAAAAACTACCAAAAATATTTATTTGCATAATGAAGCTATGCTTTGCCAAAGTGGTTTTACCATGGGAAATGCCAGCACCAGAACCGCAACTTCTGGTTTTGCCATGAATGCAAACTGCACTCAATATGGTGGCAACTATAATTCTTTAAGCAATGTTTCTGGAAATGGCAAATGCTATCTTAACTGCACTGTGCCTAGCCAAAGCAGAACTGATATTATTTTTGGCACCTATAATCATAACACCGCAGTGCAATGTGCTACTGGCTATAGCAATGGTTCTAATGGCACTTCTGTAGTTTGCGGATTAAACACCGATGGAGTTGTGCCAACTTGTTATCGAGATTGCACTGTGCCAACTAGACCAGATTTAGTAAGCGGAACTTATAGACACAATCAAAACATTAGTTGCAACACAGGATACAACAGTTCTGGCGGCTCGACAGTTGTTTGTAACGACAGTAATTATGCTGGTTGTTCTACCAACAATTGCACCGTAAATTTAACCAACGGCAATCAAACTATAACTTCTCAAACCGCAACATCTTGCACAAGCATTTTAAATAATCCAAATTTAACTTGTTCTTTTGGCTATTCTAAACCAGCAACATTCACTACAACTCAAAGCATTTGCAATAGCGACGGCAATTTTATTTGTAGCCCAAATAACGGCACCACCACAATTGGCGCCTGCACTCCTAATAATTGTGTTTTTACTGAACTTGAAGCCTTAGCAAATAATATTATTATTAATTCTCCACTTGGCATCAACACCAATTCTTCTATAACCATTAACGGCACCAACGGTAGTTGTCTTCCTTTTTATTACGGATCGCCAACTATAAGTTGTTTAGCAGAAACCGAAACCATAACCAATTCTTGTCAGGCAAATACTTGCAATATCACTAATGTTGCCAGTGCCACCAATTCTGCAAGTAATTCGCAAGTAACACACTCCAACACTGTTTATTGCATCAATGGTTATAAACCAATTTTAAACTCTGGCTTTTACACTTTAACTGCTCAATGCTCTAGTAATGGCGGAGCTGGCTCTTTAATAGGAGGTAGTTGTCAAGCGGTTGCATGCTCTATTGATTTTGATGCTAACAACAAAATAAATGGCTGGAAAGCCTATCAAAAAACTGCCAACTTTTCTAGATCAACCTCTTTTTCTTATACACCAAACCAAACACCTATAAACGATATTATTTGCGATACCGCTTCTGGTTATGTAAAAACTGCCACCGACATAACCTACACTTGCAATGCCGATGGCTTGAAAATGCAAGGTTGCACTCCGCCAATTACCAATAATTTAACTTTATGGCTCGAAGCCAAAGATAACACCTATGGCTCTTTCGAAATCGAAAATGTTACCAACAATGCAACCATCACCAAGTGGAACGATCTCAAACCAACAGGAGCAAAATTTACTTTTCAACCAATTTATCCCAACAATTCTTATCCTTGCACTTTTGGCACCGCCTGCACTAGCAATGTTTCTTATATTACTTTAGCAAATGGCACTTTGTGTAATAATCAATGCAAAACCAGTGGCGATATTTTATTTAAAAACCAAACTAACGGCATTAATAATGGTTCGGCAGTTGCTTTTAACGGCGATAATTCGTTGCTTGGTTTTTATGCTAGCAACAATAATTTTAATATTTCTCGCTCCGATATTGCCGGCAACGATCAAGCAACCATCTTTATTGTGCAACAAGCCGACTCCACCAAAAATACCAGCAGTTTTGGGTGGATTAGCGAAGGTAATTATGCATTCTACAATGGTCATTCTTCTTCTACAGTAAGCCAAACTGGAGCATGCTCACCAACAGAACAGTTTATTGTGCCTGCAACAGGCATCAACGGTGCCAACTTTACTAGCTGGACAAACTCAGCAAACACAAAAACATTAAACCAAAGAAATACACCTCCAAAATATGCCAATAATATTTTCGGATCTTCTCCTGCATTATTATTTGATGCAGGCAATTCTTGCTTACAAACCTCAGCAAATTACACAGTTTATAAAAATAACTTTACAGTAATAATTTATGCTAAACCTACCAGCACCACAACAACCCATCTAGATAGAGAATCTGCTAACGGAACAGGAGCTTGTTGTGCAAATGGTGCTAAATATCTAATTTACCCAGAATGGGGATCTACATATGGTAGTTATGCAGGAGTAGGTGTAAATGTTGGCACAAATGCAGTAGAGATAGTTCAGCATGCAGGAGGCTATATGCCAGCACCTCTTAGTATTGTTCTTACAACTGCCGAACAAGCAAATTATGTAGATGGAATGATAATTACCATTCGTTATACTAATAAAATACCTTATTTAAAAATTACCGATATTTATGGAGGAAACATTAAAACAAAAACCAGACTAGACAATGCTGGTTATGATTTTTATTTTCCTTATGCTATTAGTTGCGGTTCCAATGATTACTGGAACTACGATTATTATCGAGGCTATGTTGGCAATATTTATTATTACAACTCCTCTCTTAGCGATACTACATTAAATAGCTGTATTTCCCTTGGCGGTGGCGAAAGAATGTTATCTTCAGTTTATGATAACAATAAAATATTATTTGATTTTTCTAAAACCGATGCAACTAATTATCGTGCACAATCTGCATCTATAGGCAATAACAGCCCCGCTTTAATTAGCTTAGTTAAAAATACTAGCACCTCAGTTGGCTATCAAAATGGTCTACAAGTTTTAACCAACAATAACAACAATTCTTTTACTTCTCCTATCACACGCACTGGGCAAATCTTGGTTGGTTCTGCCGATATTGATAGATTAGGCAGTTTTCTCAACTATTTCACTTTCACTGGCAAAATTGGCGAAATTTTAGTCTACAAAACCGCACTTAGCGATGCCGATAGAATATCTACACAAACCTATCTTGCCAAAAAATGGAATTTGCCAATGGTTTGTTCCACCATTCCAGCTACCGCAGGCATTTCTGCCACCAGTCGTAGCCAAGGTTTTACTCATAACGACTACATCACTTGCGATGCTAGTGGCTATAGTAGTTCGGTGCAGGTTAATTGCCAAAACTACGGCGGGCAAGCAACCATTGTTGGCTCTTGCAACCCAGATAATTGTGTTCTTACTCCCGCGGAAGCAAGTAGCAACAATATTAGTTTGGTTAATTCGTTAAGCATATTAAGTGGCAATAATTCTGGTGTGTTAACTTGTAAAAATGGTTACAACGGCTCGCCTACTGTTTCTTGTAATACTGGCAACAAAACTTTTAACAACCCTTGCCAAGCAAATGTTTGCCAAGTTGCTAATGTTGCTAATGTTGCCAATAGTGCAAGCGGAACAAATCTTACTCACAACACCACCGCTTATTGCACTTCTGGCTACACCGCCAACGGCTCAACTCTCACAGTCAACTGCCCAAGTAATGGCGGAACTGGCTCAATTACAGGTGGCAGTTGCACTCAAATTACCAGTTGCACAGCCTCTTCTGCCACTCCTGGTGGCAAAATTATTGGCTTTGGAGCCTATAAATTTAGCGGGAGCAATTCTTCTGCCCTGTTGGCAACAGCAACCAACAAAACCACCGTTCCCGCTTCTGCCAATATTGTGTGTAGCGACGGTTATGTTGGCACCCCTAGCTATACTTGCAATGCCAACTTTCAACTCAAAGGATGTTTACCGCCAGTACCAGATTCTAGCAAAATAAGTTTATGGCTCGAAACCAAAGACAACACCATCGCTTCTTTTGGCAGAATTTTAAACAATAACGAATCGGTTCCAGTTTGGAATGATCTAAAAGAAAATGCCACTCCTTTCGAATTTAGGCCAGTTGGCACTTTAACCTATGTAAATAGTGGTATAAACAATAATTCTGCCATTAATTTTAATGCTGGAGCGACTAATGGTTATTTCTCAGGAACATATTCTTCAGATATTGCCTCAAACTATTTTCAAGGATATTTAAGCAATAATGCAAATATCAGAATCGATACTCTAGCTGGCGGATCACCTAATATCAATCAAGTTACCATGTTTATAGTGCAAAGAGCAACTCAAAATACTACTACCTCTAGTTTTGGTTGGGGAGGATCTTTTCAAACCCATGCTTATTATGGAAGTTCTTTATATTTTGATTTTCTTGGTGTAAGAGAAGAATATGGCAACTCTTATACAACAAACCCAACAGTTTTATCTTATGTAAAAGGAATTAATTACATGGATGTTTATCAAAACAACAAACAGTTATCAACATCCGGACAAAATACCCAAACAGTTTCTTACAACCCTGCAACAACAAGTATCTTTACTATCGGATCTAGGGTTCTTTCTGATACAGATAAAACAATATTTATCGGCAACATTGCCGAAGTGCTTGTCTACAAAGAGGCCCTTACCGACTCACAAAGAATTGCGGTTGAAAACTATCTTAAAGCTAAATGGGGAATTTTTGCTTGCTCTATAATTACCTCTAATGGCTACAATGCTGGCATTCAATATGGCGATCCTACAAATGGCAGTGGCTCTGTTGCTTGCAGAAATGGTTATAGTGGCGGGCCAATAAACTACACTTGCAACATTGCTGGTGTGGCAAGTGGTATTTCTGGAACTTGCACTCCTTATGTTTGTAATGGCGGTGTGCCTAATGGAGTTGGTTATGCTGGTTTATCATCTGCTAGTGGAGATGGCACCATTAGTTGTAGCAATGGCTATAGTGGCAACATTAACTATTATTGCAATAGTAGCGGTAATGCCGTGATAAGCGGTAGTTGCACTGCCAATGTTTGCTCTGCAACTTTAACAGGCGGAGTTTCTGGATTTAATTCTGCAAGCAATAAAGCAAGTGGCAATAATTGCAATACAATTTTAAGCCCCTTGCAATGCCCTGATGGCTATGTAAAACAACTTTCCACCACCAATTGCGATGCAAATGGCAACCTAATTTGCTCTGGATCTTCTGTTGAAATTGCTAATTGCAATTTGGCAACTTGCACTACCAAACTCAACAACGGCAGTTTATTATTAAATAAAACCACTGGTGAATCATGTAATGCCATATTTAGCAGTCTTACTTGTAATAATGGTTATCGCAAACCAACAAATTTTTCTTCTAATTGCGATGCAAATGGCAATTTAGTTTGTCAAGCAACCGGAGAAACTTCTATTGGAGATTGCCTAATAAATTCTTGCACTATTACCAACATTGCCAGCAATCCCGCTACTCATGGTGCAACTGTTACTTGTGCGAACGGTTATAATGCTAGTTCTGGCGGTGCTTTAATAGCAAACTGCCCAACTCATAACGATGCTGGCAGTTTAGCAGGCAACATCACCTGCCAAAAAAATAATTGCACCGCTAAACTCACTAACGGATCATCTAATACCAATATTAAAACCAACGATTCTTATATTGAGATTTTCAAAAATTTAACTTGCAACAAGGGTTATGGAAAGCCTTTAACTTCTAGTCTTGTTGGTTTTGCAGTTTGTAATAGTGCCTCAGAAGAAAAAATATTAGGAGACTGCTCTCCTAAAACTTGTGCCATCGCTCTTGCCAATGGCTCTACTTTTTCTGCTAACGATAATGGTGATGCTTTACAAACCGACTCTGATTATGTTTCTAATTTTGCCAAATTAACCTGTAATAATGGCTATCAAACACCAGTATCTAATCTAGCCAACTGCAATTCTGCTAGTGCCAACGATGCTTGTTTAGATAATGGTAAATTAAATTGTGCCAATGGCAATCAAACCTTTATTGTGGGCAGTTGTTCTGCCTTAACTTGCCAAATACCAAATATAGTCAACACAGCTTCTTCACAATATATTGCTCCTTACACAACTCTTAATCATAACTCAACAGTTTATTGCACGAACGGCTACAACCCAACTTCTGCCTCACTAAAAGCCTCTTGTCTTGGCGATGGTTCTGGAGTGTTAAACGGTGGCAATTGCATTAAAAATAGATGTTATGTAAGCCTTACAAACGGCATCATCGCTAGTGCTAGCACTTATGAAACGGGAGATTCTTTAAATAATCTCATTAAATTTAGCGAAATCTTTTGTAATAGTGGTTATTATAAACCTAGCAGTTTATCTGGAAACCTAAATTGTAGCACTTATCTAGGAAATGTAAATATTGGTTCTTGCTTACCAAATTCATGTTCGGCTTCTTTAACTAATGGCAACAATAATATAACCGCAAATCATAATACTTCTTGCGACACTATTTTAGCCAATCTCACCTGCCCTGCTGGTTATAACAAATCTACCACAGCCAATTGTGCCACTTTAAACTGCCCAACTGCCAACAGCAACATTGAAATTGGCAGTTGCACTGCAAACACCTGCAATGTTTCTGCCGGAGTTGGTTATGACGGCATAAACAACATTACTGGTTCTGGGGTTATTGATTGCAATCCTGGTTATACTGGCAACATCACTTATAGTTGCGATAGCAGTGCCGTTAGTGAAGCAACTATTACTGGTAGTTGTGCTCCAATATCTTGCACTGTATCTGTTATAGATGCCAATGTTTTAAATATTGCTTTACAAACTGATAATTCAGTAAGTTCTGCAAATTCTAAAACATATTCTTGCAAAGCTGGATATAGCGGATCGGTGCAAGCAAGCTGTTTAGTAGGAGTAATAAGTTATAGTGGCGGTTGCTCTAATGTTGTTTGCACTGCTTCTGCAAGCCTTGTAAATGGAGAAATTACCAATCCAAGCAATTCTTCCGCTTACAGACTAAACAACGGTCAATACACAGCCAACTTAAATTACACCAATAGCCCAATATCTGTAGCAAACAACAATATTATTTGCAATAATCAATCTGGCTATGGAGGCACTCCTGCCTATACTTGCAGTAGTGATAGCACTCTTGTTTTAAGTGGGTGTTCTTTAAACAAGTGCCAAATAAACTCAACCGCTGGCTACGATATTGCAAACAGTATTTATCTAGATCACAACACTTCATCAAGTGCTATAAATTGCGCCACTGGTTATTATAAAAACCAAAACAACAACACCTACACTTGCCAAAACAACAATTTAAACGGCAATGTTTTAAACATTACTCCAAACCATTGTAATATCAATATTTGCCAAATAAACCCAATTAGTGGCTACAACATTGATTCACCAATAGTTTTAAATTATAATCAAACTTCTTCTGCAATAAGTTGTGCTAGTGGTTATAGCGGAACCGCCACACCTTATACCTGCAACAACACTACAATCGATGGCTCCACAAACAACATAGCCCCAACTCACTGCCTAATTAACACCTGCAAAGTATCTTTGCAAAACGGCTCAACCACTACCAATTCTTATTCTCATCAAACTCCTTTGGCAACTATTTTAAACGATTTATCTTGCAATTCTGGTTATACTAAACCTACAAATTTAGTTGGCAATTTAACTTGCACCACAAATGGTAGCAATGTGCAAATTGGAAGCTGTATATCAAACACATCTTGCACTGCAAACTCTAGTCAGATAAACGGCACCATTACCAACTGGGGCTCTTATAAACTCAAAAACAACAGTAACCAAGCATTTTTAAATCAAGCCTTAACAGAAACCTCTACCACAAATATCGAGTGCAATACTGGTTATAACGGCACTCCGAAATATACCTGCACTGGCACCTCACCAAACAATGTACTTACTTTAAAAGGTTGCTACCCTAATACCGCATCTAGTGGCTCACCTCAACTTACTCCATCTCTCTGGCTTGAAGCCAAAGACAACCCAATTGCCGCATTTGGCTCTGTTCCTTCCGACGGAACAGCTATCGGTAGCTGGACAAGTCAATCACCAAATGCTTTAGGTGGCAATCCAATTGCGGTAATTCAACCAACAGCAACTTCTCAACCTCGTTATGTGAGTTCTAGCGCCACTTTTAACAACAAGCCTGTGATTCAGTTTAATAATGGCACATCATGGCAATCTCTTGTTGCTAATAGCCTCAATATCAACTCTCTTCTTGGCAATAGTTCTGGTGATAAAACTGATACTACAATATTTTTGGTGCAGAAAGTTGATACTTTAAGTAACTCTTCTTCTTTTACCTGGTACAACTCAAATAATCAAAGATTTCACACTCATGCCTATTGGATTGATAATTATCTTTATTTTGATTTTGGCACTTGCTGTGAAGCAACTGGCAGAAGTCACAAAAGCATCAACACCTCTAATGCTTCAAATCCTAACATCATATCTTATGTTAAAAGCTCTGGCGGATCAACTATACAACAGAGTTCGGTATTGTTTAATGACAACACTAGATCTTTTACTAATTCGGCACATACTCAAGCCATAACTCAAAACACTTCTGCTAATTTTCATGTTGGAGGTGGTGTTATAGGTCAAATCGCCGAAGTTATTATTTACAAAGAAGCTCTATCAGATTCTCAAAGAACCTTGGTAGAAAATTATCTAAAAGCAAAATGGGGCATAAATAATTATTGCTCAACCACACCAACACCAACAGAATGCCAAAACTCTTGCACAATAACTAGTGCAACCCCTCAATATTTGGCAGGAACCTACAATCATCAAGCAACTATACCTTGTGCTAGCAACTACAATGGCTCTGCTACTTGCGATAATGGCAGTGTGAGTGGAAGTTGCACTCAAAATCAATGCAAAGCAAGACTTTATAATGGCTCAACAACAACCAATTCTTATAACCATAACACTTCTTTTGGCAATATTTTAAACGATTTATCTTGCTCTGCTGGCTATGAAAAACCAGCAAGTTTAAGTGGCACTCTTAACTGCACTAACAATGGCGATACTGTAGCAGTTGGTTCTTGCCTTAAAAACTGCACAATTAGTGGCATAACAGGTTTAGATGGTGCAAAAATAGTTTCTGGCAGTGGCAATATAACTTGCGACTATTCTGGCTACACTGGCACTATTAATTATAATTGCAGAGCAAATGGCGAAGCAGATATTTCGGGATCTTGCACTACCAAAACTTGCAATGCCAACCTCACCAACGGCAACACCGTTTTTGTCAAAACTGGCGATAATGCTCTTGATTTTTTTAATTACAGTTTAAATTGCAATAATAACTATCACAAACCAGCAAATTCTAATAAAAACGACAATTTTATATGTATCAATCAAACTGCCACAGATAATTTTAATTTAGGTTCTTGCGAGATAAACAACTGCTCTGTGCTTAATGCCAACACCAACAGCAATCAAAATTCTGCCAATAGCTTAACTCACAACGATAATGCCTATTGCACCAATGGTTATAGTTATAAACAATCATCCTCAACTATTTCTGGACCTTTTATTGCCAACTGCCCAAGTCATAACGATGCTGGTAGCTTAATTTACAACAACAAAACCGCCACTTGCACCATCAATTCTTGTTTTGCCAACTTAACTCATGGCACTAAAATTTTAATTCAAACAGGAAATAGTAAATTAACAGTATTTAACAATCTCAGCTGTAATCGTGGTTATAACAAACCAACTGCACCAAGCGATGAAACTTTGCTTTGTCTAGATCATTTAGCAACAAACAAAACCATCGCAAATTGCCAAGCTAAAACCTGCACAGTATCAATGTTAAATGCTACCAACGACATTGTTATTAACACCGAAAACAACATCGCAACATCACAATTTACCTGCAATACTGGCTATCAAAACCCTGCATTTAGTGCTATCAATTTCCCTAATTGCAATACCAACCCAACTTCTGATAAACCTTGTTACAACAGTATTGCCAACTATTATTTAATGAACTGCCCTGCCGATAATGCAACTTTTGTTATTGGTAGTTGTTCGCCAAAAACCTGCACCATTTCAGGTGCCGTCAACAATGCTGGTGGCTCTACCGTTGTTCATGGTACACAAATTTATTGTGGTAGCGGTTATCAACCACAATATAATGCAGGCTCTACTTCTCTTGTTGCCAATTGCAATGTTAATCCTGGCTCAATTACTGGCGGCAGTTGTGTTGCTAACAGTAATTGCAATATTTCGTCTGGAATTGGTTATGTTGGCATAGCAAATGCTTCTGGATCGGGCATCATTTCTTGTATTGCTGGCTATAGCGGTTCTGCAAGTTATATTTGTAATGCCGATGGCAATGCAGTTATTAACAACACCTGCTCTCCTACTTTTTGTTCTGCCACAATTGCAAACGGCACTCTACAACAACCATTTGCCATAAAAACTGGCGATGCCATTTCGGGCAGTTGCAATGCTGGTTACCAAAATCTTACTTGGGAAATATGTAATGCAAGTAGCTCAACTTCTTGCATAGAAAATCAATCTAACTACACAACCCTCAAATGCTTAGGATCTGAACATGTTGTTGGCTCTTGCTCGCCAAAAATATGTAGTGTTAAAATCGCCAACGGCACTGGTATTATCAGTAACACCAACAGCGGTAGTTTATGCTCAACTTTAATTAACAACGCTTCTCTTGTCTGCAATGCTGGCTACACCAAAACAGCCAACTGCACCAACGACAAAGTTGTTTGTTCTGCTTCTTCTGTAGATATCGGTAGTTGTGTTGCCAATAATTGTACTGTTGGTTTAAGAAACGGCAATAACACTACATCTTCAACTGGCAATGCATGTAGCACGATTTTTGCCAATCTTTCTTGCAACAGCGGTTATCACAAACCAGCAAGCAACAACTGCACCAACGATCTATTGATTTGCAATGACAACAATATTATTGGCGATTGTCAAATCAACATTTGCCAAGTTTCTAACAACAGTGCTTACAGCAATTTACCAAGCATTGTAAATAATGGCTCTGGTAATTTTTCTGCCCCCACAACTTGTGCCACTGGCTATAGCGGAACTCCTGCTTATAATTGCAACAATCCTAATAATGCCAATATTTCGGCCACTTTATCTGGTTGCAATCCCAACAGTTGCAGTGCAGTATTAAAAAATAGCGACAACACCAGCAATATAAGATCTACAAACATTAACACCGGAACTATTGATTTTAACACAATATTTGATGGTTTAACTTGCTTAGCTAATCAAACAAAAATAAAAGTTGCCAATTATCCTGCAAGCAATTTTGTATGCGATCCAGCAGGTAGCGAACATAAATTAGGTAATTGCTACAACAATTGTTTAGTTCCTAGTGGCATTATTGCAAGCCAAACTGCCTATCAAAATAATTCTGCTTCGCAACTTTCTCTTGCCCATGATTCAACTTCTCATGCCAACATAGTGTGTAGTTCTAATTACAACGGCACAGCAAATTACACTTGCCAAAATGGCACTCTTGTGTTAAGCGGTTGCAATCCAAATATTTGCAATGCCTCGTTATATAATGCCACTGGCGATGCAATTGCCATTGCCAATGTAACAGCTGGAGCAAATTCTATAGTCAGCCAGCAAATTATCACAAACAATACAGCAGATCAACTTTTATCTGCCTACAATAGTCTAAACTGTGGTTCTGGTTATATTAAAAGTTCAGCAACCTACACTGCACCCACACTACCAAATTTATGGCAATGTGCCAGCCCTAATGCCACCTATAGATTTGCCACTTGTCAACCAAAAATCTGCACTGTATTAAATGTATCAAATATTGAAAATTCTAGTGTCGGAACCAATCTCACTCATAAAACTCAAGTTTATTGTATCAACGGTTATTCTCCTGTCTATATTTCTGGTAGCTCTAATTTAATTGCCGATTGTTCTGATGCGGTTGGCAAAACAATTGGTGGCTCTTGTGTACTTAATCAATGTAGAGTATCAATTTCTAGTGGCGGAACTATTGCCACTAGCACCAAATTATACAACAATAACACACTTATCAACGATATTTTAGCCGACACTACAACTGGCAGTGTAAGTTGCAGTTCTGGCTATTCTAAACCAAGCATTGCTGGCAGTCTTAACTGTGCCACCAATAATGCAACCATTCAACTTTCTGCTAACTGTATTGCCAATATCTGCACTTATAGTGGTTATGGTTATGTTAATCAATCAATCACAGCTTCTGGTAGTTTATCTTGCCCAAGCAATATCAGTAGCGATTTTAACGGCGGTAGTTTTAATTATGTTTGCAATCCAAATAATCAAGTTGCCATTACCAACCCTTGTAATTGCAAAATAAACTCTGCAAGTAATGGTGACTCTATTATTGGTTATGGTGCTTATAAATTCTCTAGTTCAATAGCAACTTCAACACTAACTAACACAGCCACCGCAACCGCAACTACAACTCTTGCTTGCTCTACTGGTTATAATACAGGCACTATACAATATATTTGCAATGCCAATGGTTTAAAATTATTTGGTTGCACACCTCCTTTGCCATCGGCTGGCATCACTAGCTTAACTATGTGGCTTGAAGCAAAAGATAACTTAACACCATCTTTTGGTCTAAAATCTATCGCCGACAATAGCAATATCAGCAAATGGCAAGATTTAAATCAAAGAGGAGAAAATCAATTTATTTTCCAACCAGTTAACAGAGCCATAGGCAACGAAATTAAATATTCATCTAACGGCATTTTGTTTGCTGGCAACAATTCATTACAAGCAACAATAACAAATAACAACAATATTTCTGCATCATCTTTATTTAACAGCAATCAAACAACAATATTTATAGTTCAGCAATCAAGCAACACCTCAACAGAAAACAGCACCACTCTTGCCTGGAATAATGCTACCAAACCTATCTACATTAATGCTTACAATCAAGGTAGTTTAGATTTTTATTTTGGTAGAAATCTATTGCTTAAATCTAATTTTTATAACACAAATTCTGCGATATTATCGTTCACCAAAAATGGCAACACACTTATTTCACATCAAAATGCTATCGAAGTTTCACGAAATGCCAATGCAACCGATACTATAACAACAGATCTTGTAGGTAATTTATTTATAGGTTCTTATAATTCTAGCACTAATCGATTCAAAGGAAAAATTGCTGAAATTATCATTTACAACACCGCTCTTACCGATGCAGAAAGAGTTAATGTGTTTAATTATTTAGCAACTAAATGGAATGTAAATAAAGTTTGTTCTACATTTAATGAATCAGATTTAGGCTACAATAACATTTCACAAAACAGTTTCCCTCATAACAGCTCTGTCGCTTGCAATGTGCCTGGCTACAAAACAAGCCTCACCATTAATTGCCCTAGCTATGGTGGGGTCGCCACAACTTCTAGCACATGTGGCAAAAATTCTTGCAACATTAATGCAACCAATGGCACGATAAATGGTAGCAATCCTAAAAATACCGCCGATGCTATTACCGTCACTTGTAATACTGGTTATAATTTTCGATCTCCTACTAAAACCAACTGCACCGATATTTCTAGTGAAGCCTGTTTAGATACTGGAGCTTCCGATGTTTTACGATGCTTAACAGACGGTTTATCAAACACCTACACAATTGCAAGTTGCTCTGCAAATGCTTGCAATGCAACTTTAACCAATGGATTTGGTTTCGTTTCAACTCAAACTGGCTCTGCTTGTAGCACCATTTTAAGTAATGCAGCTTTAACTTGTAGCATTGGTTATTCCAAAACTATTGATAGCGCTAGATGCAACAACACCATACTTTGCACCGCTTCTAATGTCGATATCGGCACCTGCACTGCCAACAGTTGCACTCCTATCATTACCAATGGTGGCTATACCGCATCTTATAATGCTTTAAATATTCCAACAATATCAACAGCACAGAGTCCTGCAACAATATATAGCCCATTTTCTACTTACTTTACTTGTAATAAAGGTTATAACACACCAACAGCAACACCAGGATCGGTGATGTGTAGCACACCAAGTAGCGCAATTAATGTTGGCTCTTGCTCTGCCAACACTTGTAATGTGGCTTTGTTTGATGGCACTAGCATTAACAGCATCAGCACAGGAAGTAGTTATGGCAGTTTAATTTGTAATGATCCCGATCCTCTTACCGCTCGAACTCCTATCTATACCATACCTTTATGCAGTGTAACTACCGATGTTAATCAAGTTTGTTATACCGGCACCAACACTATCAACTGCCCAGCTTCTGCCACTTATCGCATCGGCACCTGCACTCCTGCTGCTTTAACCGTTGCAATACCAAATTCACTTACCCTCTGGCTTGATGCTTCTGATGATGCCACCATAACCAAAGATGATAATAACAAAGTTTCTGCTTGGGTAAGTAAAGTCAACAGTGCCACTGGTAGCCCAATTGCGGTAATTCAACCAACAGCAACTTCTCAACCTCGTTATGTGAGTTCTAGCGCCACTTTTAACAACAAGCCTGTGATTCAGTTTAATAATGGCACATCAGGGCAATCTCTTACTGCTAATAGCCTCAATATCAACTCTCTTCTTGGTAATAGTTCTGGTGATAAAACTGATACTACAATATTTTTGGTGCAGAAAGTTGATACTTTAAGTAACTCTTCTTCTTTTGCCCGGTACCACTCAAATAATCAAACATTTCAAACTCATGCCTATTGGACTGATAATAATCTTTATTTTGATTTTGGCACTTGCTGTGAAGCAACTGGCAGAAGTGTAAAAAGCATCAACACCTCTAATGCTTTAAATCCTAACATCATATCTTATGTTAAAAGCTCTAGCGGAGTAACTATACAACAGAGTTCGGTATTGTTTAATGACAACACTAGATCTTTTACTAATTCGGCACATACTCAAGCCATAACTCAAAACACTTCTGGTAATTTTAATGTTGGAATTGGTGCTATAGGTCAAATCGCCGAGCTTCTCATTTATAGCACTGCTCTCAACACCACTCAAATCAACTCGGTGCAAGATTATCTTGCTAACAAATGGGGCATTGCCAAAGTTTGCAACACCATCAGCTCTTCTACTGGCTATACTTCTTCTATCACCCCTCCTGTTGACTTGTTTACTCACGGTCAAACTCTTGCTTGCGATGCTGGTTATACTGGCACCATCAGTGTTAACTGCCAAAACTATGGCGGAACCGCTAGTGTGAATGGTAGTTGCACTGCCAACACTTGCAATGCAATACTCACTTATTCATCTGATAATTCGGCAGTTTCAGGTGTAACTACAACATTTGCAACAGGCGATAATTTAACCACTAAATACAATTCATTATCTTGTCCTACTGGATACACTAAATCGCAAATAACACCGGTTCCAAGCAATATTTGCAATTCTGCTAGTCAAAATGTTGCAGTTGGTTCTTGCTCTGCTAACTCCTGCTCTATATCTTTATTTGCTGGTCAAATTAGATCTGTATCAACTGGCAATAGTTATAGCTTAACTTGCGACGATCCCGATGGAGCAGGCCCTCTTACCGCTCCAACTCCTATCTATACCATACCTTTATGCAGTGCAACTACCGATGTTAATCAAGTTTGTTATACAGGCATCAACTACATCAACTGCCCAGCTTCTGCCACTTATCGCATCGGCACCTGCACTCCTGCTGCTTTAACCGTTGCAATACCAAATTCACTTACCCTCTGGCTTGATGCTTCTGATGATGCCACCATAACCAAAGATGATAATAACAAAGTTTCTGCTTGGGTAAGTAAAGTCAACAGTGCCACTGGTAGCCCAATTGCGGTAAGTCAATCAACAGCAACTGCTCAGCCAAGCTATCTTAGCAACTCTAGTTTTGGAACTGGTAAAGGTGCAATTCAGTTTAATAATGGCACATCAGGGCAATCTCTTGTTGCTAATAGCCTCAATATCAACTCTCTTCTTGGTAATAACTCCAACAATAAAACCGATACTACAATATTTTTGGTGCAGAAAGTTGATACTTTAAGTGACTCTTCCTCTTTTATGTGGGGTAACTCAAGTAATCAAAGATTGCAATCTCATGCCTATTGGAGTGATTATGTATTGTATTTTGATTTTGGAACTTGGTGGGAAAATGGCAGAAGTGACAAACTCATCAATACCTCTACTGCTTTAAATCCTAATATCATATCTTATGTTAAAAGCTCTAGCGGAACAACTATACAACAGAGTTCGGTATTGTTTAATGACAACACTAGATCTTTTACTAATTCGTCACATAATCAAGCCATAACTCAAAACACTTCTGCTAATTTTAATGTTGGCGCATTTATCGAATTACCCTACTATTCCTACTTCTTCAAAGGTCAAATCGCCGAGCTTCTCATTTATAGCACTGCTCTCAACACCACTCAAATCAACTCGGTGCAAGATTACCTTGCTAATAAATGGGGTATAGCCAAAGTTTGCAACACCATCAACCCTTCTACTGGCTATACTCCTTCTGCCACCCCTCCTGTTGACTTGTTCACTCACGGTCAAACTCTTGCTTGCAATGCTGGTTATACTGGCACCATCAGTGTTAATTGCCAAAACTATGGCGGAACCGCTAGTGTGAGTGGTAGTTGCACTGCCAACACTTGCAATGCAGTTTTAACATCTGCCACTGGTCTTTTCGGAACAGGTTATGTATCTTCTACAAGCATCAGCACTGGCAATAGTCTTGCCACAGGCACAACCCAAGCTTCTACCTTATCTTGTGGCACCGGCTATAGCAGAAATTGGAGTGGCAGTGGCAATGCTGTTTGCACTAATTCAACAACAAATATACCCGTTGGTAATTGCACCATAAATAGTTGTGGCACTCTTGCCAACAGTAACTATTCTGATACAAGCGGAGTATATGGCAACACAGCAACTTGCAATGGTAGTAATGGTTATGGTTCTAGCACTGGATCGAATCCAGTTTGCCAAGCAAATAGCACTTGGAGTGCATCTTGCAGATGGAATAGTTGCAATGTAAATCAAATAGCTGGATATAACACACTACCAGCAACAGTTGGTAATACAAATTCTGATACCAATTTATTATATTATTTTAATCCTAGTGTATCTTGTGCAACTGGTTATTCTAGTATATACGGAGCAGCTGCATTTAGATGCTGGAATACTAATTCAAACGGCACTAATACAAATATAGACCCTCAGGGTTGCAACCCAAATACTTGCAATGCAGTTTTAACATCTGCCACTAGTCTTTTCGGAACAGGTTATGTATCTTCCGCAAGCATCAGCACTGGCAATAGTCTTGCCACAGGCACAACCCAAGCTTCTACCTTATCTTGTGGCACCGGCTATAGCAGAAATTGGAGTGGCAGTGGCACTGCTGTTTGCACTAATTCAACAACAAATATACCCGTTGGCTCCTGTGCGATCAATACTTGTAATATCCCTGCAACTACTGGCTATAATGGTCTACCAATTACTCTTAATCATGGTTCAACTTCATCCGTAATATCTTGCTCTACTGGCTACGGTAAAAATGCTAATAGCGACACCTATACTTGTAGCAATACCACTAATAATAATCCTGCCACTGTAACTACAATAACCCCGAATCACTGCTCTGCTAATATTTGTTCTGCCATTGTTGCTAATGGCTCACCTATAGGCTTAAAACAAATCGCTACAGGTCAATCAACCGCCAGCATATTTACCGATCCATTTTCTAATCACTTCACTTGTAATAAAGGCTACAACACTCCAGCAAGATCTAATTTTACCGCTTCTTGCACTACTGCTGCTAGCAATATTCAAGTTGGCTCTTGCTCTGCTAACTCCTGCTCTATATCTTTATTTGCTGGCGAAACTAAAGCTGTATCAACTGGTAATAGTTACAGTTTAACCTGCAACGATCCAGATGGAGCTGGTCCTCTCACCGCTCCAACTCAAATTTACACTCTACCAAGCTGTACCTCTGTAGCTGGCGATCTAAATGCAGTCTGTTACGATGGCAGTAACATCAACTGCCCAGCTTCAGCCACTTATCGCATCGGCACTTGCACCCCTGCTGCTTTAACTGCTACTATAACACCAAATTCTCTTACCCTATGGCTTGATGCTTCTGACTCTGCCACTATCGCTAAAAATGCTAACAGCAATCAAGTATCATCTTGGACTAGTAAAGTAAATAGTGCTACAGGTGGCCCAATAGTCGTTAGTCAATCAACAGCAACTGCTCAGCCAAGCTATCTTAGCAACTCTAGTTTTGGAACTGGTAAAGGTGCAATTCAGTTTAATAATGGCACATCAGGGCAATCTCTTGTTGCTAATAGCCTCAATATCA